>Ga0207864_1000006_pt1 | contig 447056 bp, 376 predicted proteins | sample HigsolmetaAR202D_FD_184834 | JGI IMG/M metagenome (GOLD analysis project Ga0207864, IMG submission 184834) | Ionic liquid and high solid enriched microbial communities from the Joint BioEnergy Institute, USA - AR20-2-D (SPAdes) (version 2) ... | reverse complement strand
CGGACCGGCGGTGAACGCAAGCTCGGCTGGCTGCGCCCGGTGAGGTGAAACGGGATGCGCCGGTCCCGACATGGCTTTCTTGGTGGGCCGTGCGCGACTCGAACGCGCGACCAACTGGTTAAAAGCCAGCTGCTCTACCGACTGAGCTAACGGCCCGTATCCGGTGTGAAAGGCGTCGAGGCACGATCGCGAGGGAGGCGTCGCCGTGCCGCGAGGGCGGGGATGATACTACATGGTGCGGTACCGCGTCGGATCGGCGACTCCCGCGGCCTCGAAACCCGCCCGCCGCAGCCTGCACGAATCGCAGCGGCCGCACGCACCACCCTCCTCGTCCGCCTGATAGCAGGAGACCGTCATACCGTAGTCCACACCGAGCCGCAGCCCGAGACGGATGATCTCCGCCTTGGTGAGATCGATGAGGGGCGCGTGGATGCGCAGCGGGGTGCCTTCCACCCCTGCGCGCGTGGCGCGCGCCGCGAGCTTCTCGAACGCCGCGATGAACTCCGGCCGGCAGTCGGGGTAACCGGAGTAGTCGACGGCGTTCACGCCGATGAATATGTCTTCCGCGCCCAGCACCTCGGCCCAGGCGAGCGCCAGGGCGAGCATTATCGTGTTGCGCGCGGGAACGTACGTGACGGGAATACCGCTCGTGGGCTCCTCCGGTACGGCGATATCGGGATCCGTCAGCGCGGACCCGCCGATGCCCGCGAGGTCGACGTGCATGACACGGTGCTCGCGCGCGCTCAGCGCACGCGCGACGCGCGCGGCAGCATCGAGCTCCGCGGCGTGCCGCTGCCCGTAGGCGACGGAAAGCGCATAACACTCGAAGCCGCGCGAGCGCGCGACCGCGAGCGTCGTCGCGGAGTCGAGACCCCCCGACAGCAGCACCACCGCACGGCGTACCTGCAGCGCTCCGCTTCTTCCGCTGTCGTCCGGCTCGGCCATGCGTCCTATCTCCCGGGTACGTCGCCCCACAGGTACTTGTGGAGCTGAATCTGAAAGCGCACCGGCAGCTTGTCCTCGAGGATCCAGTCGGCAAGCAATCGCGCGGGAAGCTGCGTGTGGCTCGGCGAGAACAGCACCCCGCAGCGCTCGGCGAGCCGCAGCTCCTCGAGCTTCGCGCGGCTCCACTCGTAGTCCGCGCGGCTGCAGATGACGAATTTCACCTGATCCTTGGCGTCGAGCCGCGCGAGCTCGTCGTAGCGGTTGCGCCGTTCCTCGCCCGAATCCGGTGTCTTCACGTCGACCACGCGCACGACGCGCGGATCGACGTGCTCGAGCGACATCGCCCCGCTCGTCTCGAGGGATACGCGCAGGCCTTCGTCGCACAGCCGCGTGAGGAGCTCGGGACACGCGCGCTGCGCAAGAGGCTCGCCGCCCGTCACACACACGTAGCGCCCGCCGAGCTCGCGCACCTTCGCGAGGATCGCGTCGATCGCCCACCACTCCCCGCCGTGGAAGGCATACGTCGTGTCGCAGTACTGACAGCGCAGCGGACAGCCGGTGAGACGCACGAACACCGTGGGGATCCCCACGCTATCCGCTTCGCCCTGCAGGGAGTAGAAGATCTCGGTGATCTTCAGGCGCGACACGTCGTCAGCGTGCGGCGGTCGGAATGCGGGCCAGCCGCTCCTGCGCGAGCCGCGCCGCCTCGCTGTCGGGATAGCGCTGCAGGACCTGGTTGAGCGTCGAGCGCGCCTCCGCGTAGCGCTTCATCTCGAAGTACGTGTAACCGAGCTTCACGAGCGCGTCGGGCGCCTTGCGCGAATTCGGGTAGCGATCCACCACGGCCTGGAAGGCCGTGAGCGCACTGGGATAGTCGCGCGTGACGTAATAGGTCTCGCCGAGCCAGTACTGCGCGTTCTCCGCAAGCGGGCTCGACGGATAGGCGGAAAGGAACTGGCGGAAACCGGCGATCGCCGCTCCATAGTTGCCGTTCTTGAGCGCATCGAAGGCCTGGTTGTACGCCGCCTCCTCGCCCGCCCCTGCAGCCGTTCCGGCGCCGCCCGGGGCCAGACCGGACACTCCACCTGCCGAGAGCTGTGTGAGTCTCTGGTCGAGATCGGAGTAGAGGTCGCGTTGCTGCTTGCGCAGCGTCTCCAGGCTGTTCTCGAGCTCCTCGATGCGCCCGCGCAGGGACCGCAGGTCGGCCTGCAGGGAATCGAGCCGCTGTGCCAGATCGAGCAGGCTCTGGTTCGACACCACGCGCTCGATGCGCTCGAGCCGTCCGTCGTGGTCGTTGAGCTTGATCTGGACCGGGTCTTCCTCCGGCGGCACGGTGGCGCATCCGGCGATTGCCGCCACCAGCAGCGCTGCACCGATCTGGCGCATGGCTCACCTCACTGCCGTGTTCAGTTCAGATAGACGATCTCGACGCGGCGGTTCTGGGCCCACGCCTCCTCGTTGCTGCCCGCCGCGGCCGGGCGTTCCTCGCCGTAGCTCACGGTGGAAAGCTGCGTGTCGGCGGCACCCTGGAGCATCAGCGCACGGCGCACTGCCTGGGCACGGCGCTCGCCGAGGGCGATGTTGTACTCCCGGGAACCGCGCTCGTCCGTATGACCCTCGAGGCGCACGCGAGTGCCCGGCCGGCTGGCCAGATAGCGCGCGTGAGCCGCGATGATTTCCGTGGCTTCACCGCGGATCTCGCTGCTGTCGAAGTCGAAGTAGATCACGCGCCGGGCGAGCAGCCCCTCCTGGGGCCCCGGGACGCCGGCACCGTCGTCCGCTGCGACGCTCCCCGCGGCGGCCGAGTCGTCCACTCCTGCCGTGTCCACGCCGGAGCCGCTTGCGGCGCCCGCATCGGCAGGCGCGTCCTGCTGACGCGGCTTGCTTGCACACGCCGCGACCCCCAGCGACGCAGCGATCAGCAGTACCATCAGAGTCCTTCTCATGTCATCGCTCCACTTCGTTCGTTGGTATGGTGGCGGCCGCTTGCGCGGCAGCGCCTTTTAACACAAGCCGCGGACCGCCCGCATCGGTCGTCATCCGGCGACCGCCGCCACGACCTACTGCTGGAACGGCCCCCAGACGGGCTCGCGCACCTCGCCCCGGTCGGCCTTGAGCCGCTGCCCGGTGAGCCCGTCCACCGACACGGTCGCGAGCACGCTCTGCCCCCGGTCACGCCCGGAATAGATGATCATGGCTCCGTTCGGTGCGAAGCTCGGCGACTCGTCGAGCGTGCCGCGCGAGAGCACCCGCACCGTGCCGTTCGAGAGATCCTGCACCGCGATGCGGTAGTTGCCCTGGTCGATTGTGACGAAGGCGAGCAGTGTGCCGTCCGGTGAAACGCGCGGACGCGCGTTGTAGTGACTGCCGAAGGTGATGCGCTTCGGCTGCTGACCCGGCTGAGCCGCGACGCGATAGATCTGCGGCGCGCCGGCGCGATCCGACGTGAAGAACAGCGTCTTGCCGTCGGGCGCCCATACCGGCTCGGTATCGATCGCCGGATCGTCGGTGATGCGCGTGAGGTTCTGCGAGGCCAGATCGAGCACGTAGACGTCGACGTTGCCGCCGCTTCCACCGAGCGCGAGCGCGAGACGGCGCCCGTCAGGCGACCAGCTCGGTGCGCCGTTGATGCCCGCCCGCGCCGAGACCTGCCGCCGCTCGCCGGTGCGCACGCGCTGCACGTACACGGCGGACTTGCGATTCTCGAAAGAAACGTAAGCGAGCCACTCGCCGTCGGGCGACCACGCCGGCGACATGATCGGCAGACGCGACTCGAGAATGGTCCGCGCGTTCTCGCCGTCCGAGTCTGCGACGATGAGCTGATAGCGCTGCTCGGGCGGCTTGCCGTCCACCGCAACGTACGCGATGCGCGTGGCGAACGCGCCGCGCACGCCGAGGATCTTCTCGTAGATGACGTCGCTCACCCGATGCGCCGCGTTGCGCAGCGCGCTCTGCGGACCGGTGAAGCGGCCGACCGCGAGCTGCTGACCGTTGAGGAGATTGAGCAGCTCGAAGTCGACCGCGAGCTGACCGCCGTCGAGCGCGCTCACGCGGCCGACCACGATGTAGTCGTTGCCGCTCGCGCGCCAGTCCGCGAGCGACACGTCCTGGATGCGCGTGGGCATCGAGATCATCTGCGCGCGCGGCTGGGCGCGGAAGCGCCCGCTGCCCTCGAGATCGTTCTGGATGATCGCCGCGACGTCGACGCCGCCGTCAGCCGGCACCGCGCGGGCGAACGGCACGATGGCGATCGGAATCGGGTCGGTGACGCCGGACGTGATCTCGATGCGAAGCTGCGCGTGCGCAGGTGCCGCCGCCCACAGGGCCGCGATCAGCAGAGCGCCAGCGCTCGCCAGGAAACGGGTGAATCGGTCGCGTGCATTCATGGGCATCAGTCTTGGGGAATGAATCGGATCAGGAGATTGCGTTCGAACAGCGCGGGATCGGGCGGCGGCGGCAGCGGCGAAGCGCGGAACACCGCCGCTTCGATCGACTCGCGCACGGCCTGATCGCCGTTGCATTCGAGGACGCGCGCGCTCACGACCGCGCCTCCGGGGACCTGAGTGACCGCGATCGTACAGTCGAGGCCCGGCCGCGCGGTAGGCGGACGGATCCACGCGCGCTGGATGCGTGCCTGAATCTGCTGGATCCAGCTCGCCGCCTCCGGGCTGCCGCGCAGCGCGCGCAGGCGTTCCTCCGCCTCGAGACTTCGCCTGAGCTCCGCCTCGCGCTCCGCGAGCAGACGCGCCTCTTCGGCCTTGCGCTTCTCTTCCGCGCGCCTGCGCTCTTCCTCGCGCTTCTTCTGCTCGGCGAGGCGTCGCTCCTCCTCGCGCTTGCGTGCCTCCTCGGCCCTGCGCGCCTCTTCGGCCTTGCGCCGCTCTTCCGCCGCCTTCGCTTCCGCAGCGGCGCGCTCCTCCGCGAGACGTTTCTCCTCGGCGCGCCGCCGTTCTTCTTCGAGCCGGCGCTCTTCGGCGAGACGCTCCTCCTCGGCGCGCCTCTGCTCCTCCGCAAGACGCTGCTCCTCGGCGAGCCGCTGCGCTTCGAGCTCCTCCGGGGTCGGCTGCGGCGGCTCCTCCTCGGGCGGAGGTTCTTCCGGCTCGACGACCGGCTCGGGCTCGGGCTCCGGCTCGGACACCGGCGCGCGCGCCACGGGAGGTACATCGGCCGATTCGACGACGGTCGCCTCGATGGCGAGCGAAGGCGTCTGAGGCTGCGGGCGTCGCTGCCAGTTCCACCAGCCGAAGGCGAGCGCGCCGATGATCGCCGCGTGCACCAGCAGCGACAGCAGGATCGAAACCCAGCGATCGCTCGCCCTCTCGTCCATACGCGTGATCTGCCCTTCAGCGCCCCGCGGCGCGGCGCCCTGCTTCCGGCAGCGGATCGGTGATGAAACCGATCTTCGTCGCGCCCGCCTTCTGCAGGATCACCATCGCCTCCACCACGCGACCGTACGCGACGCGGGTGTCGGCCTTGACGTACACGGGCATCTCGGGAGTGTTGCGCAGCGCCGCCGCGGCGCGCGCACCGACCGTCGATTCGTCGATCGCCTGATCGGGCTTACCGCCCACGTTCAGATACAACCGCCCCTCACGATCGACGGACAGCACGAGCGGCTCCGTGTTCTGCGAAGCGATCGGCTGCGCACTGGCCTTGGGCAGATCGACGGTGATGCCCTGCGTGAGGAGCGGCGCCGTGATCATGAAGATGATCAGCAGCACCAGCATGACGTCGATGTACGGGACCACGTTGATCTCGCCCATCAGGCGCCTGCCGCGTGAAAGCTGTGCCATGGAATTAGCCTCCGCTAGAGGTGCGGGTCGCGTGACGCTGCAGGATGGTGGAGAACTCTTCCATGAACGCGTCGTAGCGCACTTCGAGCCTTCCCACCTGATCCGCGTAGCGGTTGTAGGCGATGACGGCGGGAATCGCCGCAAAGAGACCGATGGCGGTGGCGACGAGCGCTTCCGAGATGTGCGGTGCGACCGTTGCGAGCGTCGCCTGCTGTGCGTCACCGAGCGAGGCGAACGCGTACATGATTCCCCAGACGGTACCGAAGAGCCCGACGTAAGGACTCGTCGAGCCGACGGTGGCCAGGGTCGACAGGCTGTGCTCGAGGCGGTCGATCTCCTTGAGCTGCGCGACGCGCATGGCGCGGCGCGAGCCCTCGAGAAGCTGATCCGCCCCGATGCCATCCTGCTGCCTGAGGCGTGCGAACTCGCGGAAGCCGAACTCGAAGATGCTCGCCATGCCGGTGGCGCCGCCGCGCGCTTCGATGCCCCGATAGAGCTGCGCGAGGTCCGCGCCCGACCAGAAGCTGTTCTCGAACTGGTCGGCTTCGATGCGCGCGCGGTGCAGCATCCTTCTCTTACTGAAAATGATCGCCCAGGACACGATCGATGCGAGCACGAGCAGCGCGATGACGATCTGCACCGGAATGCTCGCCTCCATCACCAGCCGGATGATCGACAGTTCCTGTGCCATCGCTAGGAACGCTCCTTGACTGACAATGCATTGACAAGAAACTCGGGCAGACGTTTCGGCCGGAGCGTGCGCGCGTCGAGACAGGCGACGCGCACGTCCGCCTCCACCAGCAGCTCCTCGCCGGCCGCCGCCCGGGGAGTGCTGCCGCGACGGATCTGCTGCTCGAAACGCACGGTGGCCGCTCCGCCGAGGCTTGGATTGCACGTGACGACGAGCTCGTCGTCGAGCCGCGCGGGCCTGCGGTACTGCACCGAGATGCTCGTGACGGCAAACAGAACGCCGGCCTCCTGCGCGAGTGCGCGTTGCGAATAGCCCAGCGCGCGCAGCCATTCCGTACGGGCGCGCTCGAGGAAGCGCAGATAGTTCGCGTAGTAGACGATACCGCCCCCGTCCGTGTCCTCCCAGTAGACGCGGGCGGGCCAGCAGAAAACGGTCACCTGTCGTCCTCGAAGAGCTGCAGGTTCGCGCTGATCCGCTCCGGCGCCCTGAGCCCGAAGTGCTGATACGCGCTGCGCGTCGCCATGCGCCCGCGCGCCGTGCGCATGAGGAATCCCTGCTGGATGAGGAACGGCTCGATCACGTCCTCGAGCGTGCCGCGCTCCTCGCCGACCGCGGCGGCGATGCTGTCGATGCCGACGGGCCCGCCGTCGAACTTCTCGATGATCGTGAGCAGGAGCTTGCGGTCGAGCGTGTCGAAGCCTTCCGGGTCCACCTGCAGCAGATCGAGCGCCGCGGTGGCCACGCGCTCGTCGATGCGCCCGTCGGCCTTCACCTGCGCGTAGTCGCGCACCCGGCGCAGCAGACGGTTCGCGATGCGTGGCGTGCCGCGCGAGCGCTGCGCGATGCGCCGCGCCCCTGCCGGATCGATCGGCACGTTCAGAATGGCGGCCGAGCGGGTGACGATGCGCTCGAGCTCGTCGACGCCGTAGAACTCGAGCCGCTGCACGATGCCGAAGCGGTCGCGCAGCGGCGAGGTCAGCAGGCCCGCGCGCGTCGTCGCACCGACCAGCGTGAACGGCGGGAGATTGAGCTTTATCGAGCGTGCGGCCGGCCCCTCGCCGATCATGATGTCGAGCTGATAGTCCTCCATCGCCGGATAGAGGACCTCTTCGACGACCGGCGAGAGGCGATGAATCTCGTCGACGAAGAGGACGTCGCGCGGCTGCAGATTCGTGAGGATCGCCGCGAGATCCCCCGGCCGCTCGAGGACGGGACCGGAGGTCTGACGCAGGTTCACGCCGAGCTCCGCCGCGATGATGTTGGCCAGCGTCGTCTTGCCGAGCCCCGGTGGGCCGAAGATCAGCACGTGATCGAGCGCCTCCCCGCGCGCCCGCGCGGCGCTCACGAAGATCTCGAGCTGGGCCTTGACCTGCGTCTGCCCGATGTACTCGTCGAGCCTGCGCGGCCGGATGGCGCGCTCGACGGCCTCGTCCTCGCGCGTCGCCGTGCCGCTGATGATGCGCTCCGCTTCCACGTGGTGTGCGCCTTTCCTTTACTCCCGCACGGCGCCCTGCAGGGCGCGGCGGATCAGCTCCTCGGTCGAGTGTGTACCGGGACCGACGGCCTTGAGCAAGCGCGTGGCCTCGGCGGGCTTGTAACCGAGGGCCACCAGCGCCTCGAAAGCCTCGCTCTCGGCGCTCGGGGTCCCGCTCAGGGCGGCGCCCGTCCCGGGCACGCCCTCGACTGCCGCCAGGCGGTCGCGCATTTCCACGAGCAGGCGCTCGGCGGTCTTGCGCCCGATGCCCGGCACGCGCGTGAGGGCTCCGACGTCCTGCTTCTGGACGCAGAGCGCGAAAGCCTCGACGCTCATTCCCGACAGCAGCGCCAGGGCGATCTTCGGTCCCACGCCAGATACCTTCAGGAGACTGCGGAACAGGCGCCGCTCGTCCTCGGTGGCGAACCCGTAGAGCACGTGTGCGTCCTCGCGCACCACGAGGTGCGTGAGCAGACGCACTTCCTCGCCGACCGCCGGCAGCAGGAAGAACGTCGACATCGGCACTTCCAGCTCGTATCCCACTCCGCCGACGTCGACGGTAAGCTGCGGCGGTGACTTGGAGACGATGCGGCCGCGGAGGAAGCCGATCATCCGCGCGTTCCCCCCGCGAGAGGCGTACCGCCGCGCGCCTCGGCGGCGTATGCGAGCCGCTGCAGCCCGCGCGCATGCGCGTGGCAGATGGCGATTGCCAGCGCGTCGGAGGCATCCGCGGCGATGCGGCCGTCGAGACGCAGCAGCGTCTTCACCATGTGAGCCACCTGCACCTTCTCCGCCGCGCCGAACCCCACGACGGCCAGCTTGATCGCGCGCGGCGCGTACTCGAACACCGGTACTTCCGGCGGCACGGCCGACAGCGCCGCACCGCGCGCCTGTCCGAGCTTCAGCGCGCTGTCCACGTTGCGGCTGACGAAAACCCTTTCGATGGCGATCTCGTCGGGCCGATGCTCCGCGATGAGTGCGTGCACCGCCTCGAAGATCGCACGCAGACGCCTGGCGAGCGTCGCACCGGGCGCCGTTATGCACCCGTGCGCGACGTGGACGTAATCGGTTCCACGACAGTCGATGAGACCGAAACCCGTGCGCTGCGAACCCGGATCGAGGCCCAGGATGCGCAGGTTCGCGGTCGGTGCCGGACGCGCGCCTGCCGCCGCGCCGGGTTCAAACGCGCGCCAGGACCTCGTCCGGTATCGCGGCATTCGAGTAGACGTTCTGCACGTCGTCGAGGTCTTCGAGCGCCTCGAGCAGACGAACCATCGCCTCGGCGGTCTCGCCCGAGAGCTCGGCGGTGGTGGAAGCCCGCTGCGTGACCTCCGCCGAGGCAGGCTCCAGACCTGCGCCGATGAGATGGTTGCGCACGGCTTCGAACTCCGCGGGGTCGGTGAGCACCTCGATGCTCCCGTCGTCGTTCGTGACGACGTCCTCCGCGCCTGCCTCGAGCGCGGCGTCCATCAGACGCGCCTCGTCCGTGCCGGGCGGGTACTGGAGCACGCCCACGGACTTGAAGAGGTACGCCACGGAGTTGTCCGCACCGAGATTGCCTCCATACTTGGCGAACACATGTCGCACCTCGGCAACGGTGCGGTTCCGGTTGTCGGTGAGGCAGTCGACCATGACCGCCGCGCCGCCCGGGCCGTAGCCTTCGTAGCGGACCGACTGATACGCCTCAGTGGCGCCCTCGCCCGAGGCGCGCTTGATCGCGCGGTCGATGTTGTCCTTGGGCATGCTCGCCGCGCGTGCCTTCTCGATGGCGAGCCGAAGCCGCGGGTTGCCCGCGGGATCCGGTCCGCCGATGCGTGCCGCGGCAGTGATCTCGCGGATGAGCTTCGTGAAGATCTTGCCGCGCTTTGCGTCCTGTGCACCTTTGCGGTGCTGGATGTTAGCCCACTTGCTGTGACCTGCCATGACCCGAGAGATCTGCGCGCCGGTGTGCCGCGCGCCTGCGTTATCGGGCTTAAGTCGCCGGGCACGGCGCCTGACGTGCCGGTATTGCTGAACAAGACGCGTATCATAGCCGCAAAAGACCCCCGGAGCACGCTCCGGGAAACCTTCGAATACCGTGGAAACCGCACAGACCTGCCCGCAGCACATCCTCGATTCGATCGCTGCAATCCGTAAGGCGATCCAGGAAGAGAGCTCCTCCAGTCCGCCCGAACTCGAGTTCGGCGCTCAGGTGGCCGAAGTCGTGGGCTCGCTCACCGAGGATGCCGATCTCGCACATGCGGTCATGCTGGCCTCCGTGCTCGGCCGCAGCGGCCTCACGGCGGAAGTGCTGAGCCGCATCGCCGGTCCCGACGCCGTGCGCATCGCGATGGACCTGCTCCGGCTCGGCGAGCTGGGACTCCCGCGCCAGTGGTCGCCCGCACAGGGACTCGACGCACGGCAGGCGGAAACGCTGCGCAAGATGCTGCTCGCGGTGGTGAGCGATCCGCGGCTCGTGCTCGCGCGGCTCGCGCAGCATCTCGTGCGGCTGCGCCGCGCGAAGGATGCCGCTCCCGAGGAACGCGAGCGGCTCGCCGTCGAGGCGCGCGCCATCTTCGCCCCGCTCGCGAACCGGCTCGGAGTGTGGCAGCTCAAGTGGGAGCTCGAGGATCTCGCGTTCCGCTATCTCGAGCCCGAGGAATACCGGCGCATCGCTGCGGCGCTCAACGAGCGCCGCGCGGACCGCGAACGCTACATCCACGATCTGTGCGCCACCCTGCGCGCGGAGCTCGAACGCGCCGGCATCAAGGCGGAAGTCTACGGCCGGCCCAAGCACATCTACAGCATCTACCGCAAGATGCAGCGCAAGCAGCTTGCCTTCGAGCAGCTCTTCGACGTGCGGGCCGTGCGCATCATCGTGGAGACGGTGCCGGAGTGTTATGCGGCGCTCGGCGTGGTGCACGGCCGCTGGCCGTACATTCCGGGCGAGTTCGACGACTACATCGCCACCCCGAAGGACAACTTCTATCGCTCGATCCACACGGCCGTGATCGGGCCCGAAGGCAAGAGCGTCGAGGTGCAGATCCGCACGCGCGAGATGCACGAGCACGCCGAGCTCGGCGTCGCTGCGCACTGGCAGTACAAGGAAGGCGGACCGCGCGACGCGCAGTACCAGCGCAAGATCGAGTGGGTGCGCCGCCTTCTCGACCCGCAGGAGGTCGCCGACACCGATCCGGACTTCCTCGAGCGCGTGCGCGCCGAGCTGTTCGAGGACCGCGTGTACGCCCTCACTCCGAAGGGCGAGGTCGTGGATCTGCCGCGCGGCGCGACGCCGCTCGATTTCGCGTACCACGTGCACACCGATCTCGGGCATCGCTGCCGGGGCGCGAAAGTGAACGGACGGATCGTTCCGCTCACCTATTCTCTGAGCAACGGCGAGATCGTCGAGATCATCACGGGAAGGGAACCCGCGCCGAGCCGCGACTGGATGGCGCCCGAGCAGGGCTATCTCGTCTCCGCGCGCAACCGCGCCAAGGTGCGCGCCTGGTTCCGCAGGCAGGATGCGACCGACAACCGCAGCGCCGGCCGCGCGATGGTCGAGCGGGAGCTCGCGCGCGCGGGTGCGGGACCCGAGCTGCTCTCCGCGCTCGTCCAGGAGCTCAAGGCCGCGGACGCGGACGAGCTCTACCAGCGGCTCGGCGAAGGCGAGATCACGGCGACGCAGCTCTCACAGGCCGTGGAGCGGCTGGTGCGGCCCGCTGCTCCGCCCGCTCCTTCACGCCCGCGCACGCAGGCGAGGCGCGGCGGCACGCCGGTCGAGGTGGAAGGTGTCGGGAATCTCCCGGTCACGCTCGCGCGCTGCTGCGCCCCGATCCGGCCGCAGCCCGTCGCGGGCTACGTGACGCTCGGGCGCGGCGTGACGATCCACCGCAGCGACTGTCCGAGTTTCCTGCGCATGCAGGCCGTGCGGCCCGAGCGCGTGCTGAAGGTGGAATGGACGGCGGACGACGCAGATCTGCTGCCTGTGGAGATCCGCGTAAGCGCCTACGACCGGCGCGGGCTGGTGCGCGACGTCACCGACGTCGTGGCCGTGGAACGGCTCAGCATCGAGGCGATGACGACGACGACGGACGGTGCGTCGGGCATGGCGGAGCTCACGCTGCGCCTCGCGGTGCACGACCTCGACCAGCTCGGGCGGCTCCTGCAGCGCCTCTCGCACGTACCGAACGTCATCGAGGCGCGCAGGGCGCGCTGAGCGCTCCGGCCGGCCAGTGCCGGCCGGCCGAAGCTTCAGCGGCTGGAAGCTCTAGCGGTTGATGGAATCGATCGCGCGCTTGTCCGCGGCGAGCGCCGCCTCGTGCAGCGCCTCGGAAAGGGTGGGATGCGCGTGGATCGTGCGCTGCAGATCCTCGCTGCTCGCAGAGTACTCGAGCGCCAGCACGGCCTCCGCGATGAGCTCGCCGGCCATCGGACCGATGATGTGCACGCCGAGGATCTCGTCGTCGTCCTGCGCGGCGATCAGCTTCACGAAACCCTGAGCCTGCTCCATCGCCCGCGCACGGCCGCTCGCGAGGAACGGGAACACGCCCACCTTGTAGGGCCTGCCGCTCGCCTTCACCTGCTCTTCCGTGAGCCCCACCCAGGCGATCTCGGGCGCGGTGTAGATCACCGACGGAATGGTCTTGTAGTTGACCTCCGCGAAGCGTCCCGCGATGAGGTCCGCGACCATCACGCCCTCTTCCTTCGCCTTGTGCGCGAGCATCGGTCCGCGCACGCAGTCGCCGACGGCCCACACGCCGTCAACGCCCGTGCGGCACTGCTCGTCCACCTGGATGAAGCCGCGCTCGTCGAGCTGCACGCCGGTATCGGGCGCAAGGAGATCCTTCGTGTACGGACGGCGACCGATGGCGACGACCAGCTTGTCGACCTCGAGCGTGTGCTCGCCCTTCGCGTCGGTGTACGTCACCTTCACCACGTCGCCGCTCACGACGGCGCCGCTCACCCTCGCGCCGAGGCGGATGTCGAGCTCCTGCTTGCGGAAGTGGCGCAGCGCTTCCTTCGCGAGCTGCTGATCGGCCATCGCGAGGAAGTCGTCGAGCGCCTCGAGAATGACGACCTGGCTGCCGAGACGACGCCAGACGCTTCCGAGCTCGAGACCGATGACACCGGCGCCGATCACGCCGAGACGCTTCGGCACGGCGTCGAAATCGAGCGCGCCCCAGGAATCCACGATGTGCTTGCCGTCGAAGGGCGCGGAGCGCAGCTCGGCCGGCGCCGAGCCGGAAGCGAGAATCACGTTCTTCGCACTGAGCTCGCGCTTCGCTCCGTCGGGCGTCGTGAGCTCGACACGCCGACCCGGCAGGAGCCTGCCGTGGCCGTGAATCGGCGTGACGCCCGCGGCCTTGAAGAGCGCGTTGATGCCGTCCGTGCTCTTCTTGACGATGCCCGCCTTGCGCTTCTGCATCGCGGCCAGATCGAGCGTGACGCCGGACGCCTTGATGCCGTGCACCGCGAACTCCGAGTGCAGGCGATGGAAGAGCTCCGAGGACTCGAGCAGCGCCTTCGACGGAATGCAGCCCGCGTTGAGGCACGTGCCGCCGAAGGCAGGCGTCCCGTCGCGGTTCTTCCATTCGTCGATGCACGCGACGGAGAGTCCGTTCTGCGCGGCGCGGATCGCCGCCGGATAGCCGGCGGGCCCGCCGCCGATCACGATGACGTCGTATGAGTCGGCCATGACTTCAGATCCCGAGCAGCATGCGGCCTGGATCCTCGATGCATTCCTTGATGGTCACGAGGAACTGAACGGCCTCGCGGCCGTCGATGATGCGGTGATCGTAGGTCACGGCGAGGTACATCATGGGCCGGACCACGATCTGACCGTTCACGACCACCGGCCGCTCCTGCACCTTGTGCATGCCCAGGATCGCGCTCTGCGGCGCATTGACGATCGGCGTCGACATGAGCGAGCCGAACACGCCGCCGTTCGTGATGGTGAACGTGCCGCCCGTCAGATCCTCGATGGAGATGGTGCCCTCGCGGGCCTTCTTCGCGTACGCCGCGATCTCCTTCTCGATGTCCGCGAAGCTCTTGGCATCCGCGTCGCGCACGACGGGCACCATGAGACCGCGATCCGTCGAGACCGCGACGCCGATGTCGTAGTACTCGTGGTAGATGATGTCGTTGCCGTCGACGGACGCGTTGAGAATCGGGAACTTCTTCAGTCCCTCGATCGCGGCCTTCACGAAGAACGACATGAAGCCGAGCTTCACGCCGTGCTCCTTCTCGAAACGGTCGCGATAGCGCGCGCGCAGATCCTGGATGGCCGTGAGATCGACCTCGTTGAACGTCGTGAGGAGCGCCTGAGTCGACTGTGCCTCCACCATGCGCTGCGCGATGCGCTGACGGAGACGCGTCATCGCGACGCGCTGCTCCCTGCGTCCCGGCGCGACGGCAGGCGTCGCGGGCTCGGGCGCGGGAGCCCTCGCCTGCGGTGCGGCCGCCGGCGCCGCAGCCGCCGCGCGGCGCTTGTCGAGGTACTCGACGACGTCGGACTTGGTGAGGCGCCCGTCGCGACCGGAAGCGGGAATCTGCGACGGATCGAGCCCGTTCTCCTCGACGAGACGGCGGACGGAAGGACTGAGCTTCGCGGAAGCGCTTTCGGCGCCGGTCGCCTTTGCTGCCACGGCCGCGGTCTTCGCCGCTTCCGCCCGCGCCGGCTCGCTCTTCGCGGCCGGTGCGCTCTGCGCCGGCTGGGCCGCCGCCGCGGCACCTTCCTCGATCACCGCGAGCACCTGGCCGCTCGTGACCGTCGTCCCGCTCGGAACCCTGATCTCGCGAAGCACGCCGTTCGCGGGCGCCGGCACCTCGAGAACGACCTTGTCGGTTTCGAGGTCGGCAAGATTCTCGTCACGGCTGACGGTGTCACCCGCCTGCTTGTGCCAGGCGACGAGCGTCGCGTCGCTGACGGACTCGGGCAGTTGCGGAACCCGTATCTCGATCGTCATGAGCTCTTCTTCCTGAGGGGTGTCGCGGTGAGCCGGGCGGTCTCACGGCCCGTCTCTTCGGTCGTGGTAGCGTGCAGCGCCGCCTCGATGAGGCTCTGCTGCTCGACCTCGTGAATCTTCGGCAGGCCCGTCGCCGGAGCGGCCGCAGGCGCACGACCTGCGTACAGCAGCTCCCTGCGCCCGAGCGGACCCTGCAGGCGATGGCGGATCTGGTACCAGGCGCCCTGGTTCTGCGGCTCCTCCTGGCACCAGACGAACTCGCGCGCGTTCGAGTACTTGCGCACGATCGCCTCGTATTCCTCGGTCGGGAACGGATACAGCTGCTCGATGCGCACCAGCGCCACGTCGCGCAGCCCGTCCTTGCGGCGCGCCTTCAGCAGATCGAAGTACACCTTGCCGCTGCAGAACACGACGCGCCGGACCTGCTGAGGCGGAAGATCGTCGATCTCGTCGATCACGAGCTGGAAGCCGCCGTCAACCAGATCCTCGAGCCTCGACACCGACAGCTCGTGGCGCAGCAGGCTCTTCGGCGTCATCACGATGAGCGGCTTGCGGAAGGAGCGCAGCATCTGCCGGCGCAGCATGTGGAACATCTGCGCGGGCGTCGACGGCACGCACACCTGCATGTTCATTTCTGCACACAACTGCAGGAAGCGCTCGAGGCGCGCCGAGGAATGCTCGGGACCCTGGCCCTCGTATCCGTGCGGCAGGAACAGCACGAGACCGCAGATGCGGCCCCACTTCGCCTCGCCCGAGCTGATGAACTGATCGATGATGACCTGCGCACCGTTCGCGAAATCGCCGAACTGCGCTTCCCAGATGTCGAGGCAGTTGGGCTCGGTGGTGGAGTAACCGTACTCGAAGCCGAGCACCGCTTCCTCGGAGAGCACCGAGTCGATCACCTGGAAGCGCGGCTGGCGCTCGGCGACGTGCTGCAGCGGCACGTAGGGCTCACCGGTCTGCTGGTCGTAGAGCACCGCGTGGCGATGGAAGAACGTGCCGCGGCCGGTGTCCTGACCGGTGATGCGCACGGAGAAGCCGTCCTCGAGCAGCGCCGCGTAGGCCAGCGTCTCCGCGCAGCCCCAGTCGAGCGGCATCTCGCCGGCGATCATGCGCGCGCGGTTCGTCATGACCTGCGCCACGCGCGGGTGGAGCGTCATGCCCTCGGGCACGCGAACGATGCGCTCGCCGAGCGACCTGAGGCGGCGCAGCTCGACGCCGGTCTGCACGCGCTCGCTCCAGTCGACGTTGGCGTACTTGCTCCAGTCGACCGTGTACTTGTTGCCGATGAGGCCGAGAGAAGCGCGCGCCTGGGGGCGTCCCTCGTCGAGCCCCTTGCGGTACTGCTCGATCATCTCGGCGGCTTCGGCCTCGGTGATGACACCGTCGGCGATCAGGCGGTCCGCATAGAGCTTGCGCACCGTCGGATGCTGGCGGATGACGCGGTACATCACCGGCTGCGTCGCGGCGGGCTCGTCGGCCTCGTTGTGGCCGTGACGGCGGTAGCAGACGAGATCGATGACCACGTCCTTGTGGAATCGCATGCGGTACTCGAGCGCGAGGCGCGTGACGAACACCACGGCCTCGGGATCGTCGCCGTTCACGTGGAAGATCGGCGCCTCGAGCATCTTGGCGACGTCGCTCGGGTACATCGTCGAGCGCATGTCGCGCGGGTCGGACGTCGTGAAGCCGATCTGGTTGTTCACGATGATGTGAATCGTGCCGCCGGTGTAGAAGCCGCGCGCCTGCGAAAGCTGCAGCGTCTCCATCACCACACCCTGGCCGGCGAACGCGGCGTCGCCATGGACGAGCACGGGAACGACGCGATCGCCGCGCTCGTCGCCGCGCCGCTCCTGACGTGCGCGTACCGAGCCCTCGACGACGGGGTTCACCACCTCGAGATGCGATGGATTGAACGCCAGCGCGACGTGCACGTTACCGCCGGGCGTGCGCAGGTCGGCGGAGAAGCCCTTGTGGTACTTCACGTCGCCCGATCCGCCCTTCACGAGCGCGGCGTCGTAGCTGCCCTCGAACTCCGAGTACATGACCGAGGGCGACTTGCCGAGGATGTTCACCAGCACGTTGAGACGCCCGCGGTGGGCCATGCCGATGATCAGCTCCTCGACTCCGGCGATTCCCGCCTGCTGCACCAGATCGTCGAGCAGCGGAATCAGCGAATCGCCGCCTTCGAGCGAGAAGCGCTTCTGACCGACGTACTTCGTGTGGAGGTAGCGCTCGAGGCCCTCGGCCGTGGTGAGCTGCCAGAGAATGTTGCGCCGTTCCTCGGGCGTGAAGCGATGGCGGATGCGGCCGGTCTGGTACTGATCCTGCAGCCACAGCCGCTCTTCCGAGTTCGACACGTGGGCGAACTCGGCGCCGATGGTACCGGCGTACATGTATTCGAGCTGCGCCAGGATGTCGCGCAGCTTCATGCGCTTCGGGATCGCGTCGGTGCGGCTGCCCGTGAAGAACTCGGAATCGAGATCCGCCTCGGACAGTCCGAAGTAATCGAGCTCGAGCACGCGCGGCCGCGGCCGGCGCATGAGTCCCAGAGGATCGAGCTTCGCGATGAGATGACCGCGGTTGGCCCAGATCTGGATCAACCGCGATACCGCAGCCTGCTTGGCGCTCGCGGCACCTTCCGGCGCGGCCAGCATGCGCGGCTGCTGTGAGCGCGCCGTGATGGCGGACTGTACGGGACCGTGCGCCCGTTCATCCGCCGAACGCGGTGCCAGACCGTCGAAGTACGTCCGCCAGTGCGGTGGCACGCCTTCGGGATCGCGCAGGTACTGCTCGTAAAGGGATTCGAGGAATGCAGCGTTTCCGCCGAATAGAGGTGTTGGCTCGAGCATGAATACCCAACCTTCCGCAGGCCGCAACAAGCCCACAGAAACTCCTGTCGACTCAAGGCCCTGACGGGGAATGGGAGCGGAACAATAGTTTAGCTGATGACGCGTCGGCGCGAAACGCGCAGCCGACGCACGTAGCCGGTTTGCGACGCTCTGCCGGGAACTCGCTCACGGTTCGACGAGCACTCGATCGAGAAGCGACAGCTCGTATGCGATCAGTACGCCGTACCCGGCAGCCACCATGTACAGAATGAGTCCCACCGGGAATCGGCCGAACGCGCGCAGCCGTGCGAGCAGCGTGAGCAGGATCACACCGGCCCCGGTCAGACCGAGCTTGGTGACGGCGAACCCGCCACCGCTGCCCATGACGAGCGGTTTCATGACGGGATTGATCTCTTCGGCGCCGTGGGAGACGAGCATCAGCGTGAGCACGGCGTCGGCGCAGGAAAGCAGCAGAATGACGAGCGCGACGGCGAGCCAGCGCGACTGGTGCCAGTCGACCGATGCGATACCGCCGTCACCCGCACGCCGGGGCCCGCGACGGCGGGGATTGCGGCTGCCGTAGAAGAGCGCTCGCAGGGTCTGCTTACGGCGGTCGGGTCGTGTGCGGCGGTCCGGGATGCCCGATTCAGCGGGCTGCGATCGATCGGGCGGCACGTCTGTCCATGCTGTCGAAGATCTGCGCCGCCGCATTGTAGCCGCCCCTTCCTGGTGCTCGACTGCATCCGCCCGGAATGTGAACTGACGCACGCGGCCGCAGCCGGCTTACGCGCCGGAACGGCGCCCGCTCGTCTCTTTACCTGTGCGCGTGCGTCCCGTGGCATGTGGCTTGCTGATCTGTACTTTTCACGCTCGCTGCACGACCCGCGGGTTGATAGTCTCAGTTCCGGCCTGTCCGGTGACCAGCCGTTATGTGACGTGAACGGTCTGCACCTTGCGCACATCGCGGGCATCGACGTCCGCGTCGACTGGAGCCTGCTGATCGTCTTCCTGCTGATCGTGAGCAGCCTCGCCATGGGGTTGTTCCCCGCGTGGCATCCCGACTGGGGCAGCGGGCTCGCGTGGCTGACGGCGATCGCGGCCGCACTCCTCTTCTTCGGCTCCGTGCTGGCGCACGAGCTGTCCCATGCGCTGATGGGTCGCCGTCAGGGCATCGCCGTCCGTCGCATCACGCTGTTCGTGTTCGGCGGAATGGCACACATGGAACACGAGCCGCATCGCTGGCGCGCGGAGCTGTGGATGGCGATCGTCGGACCGTTCACGAGTCTCGTGATCGGCAGCGTGTGTCTGCTCATCGTCGAGCTGTGGATCGACCCCGCGGATCTCGTCTCGTCACCCGACGGTGCGACCGTGCAGGCGCTGCTCGCGCGGCTGCCGCCTCTTCCCACGCTCCTCCTGTGGCTCGGTCAGGTGAACATCGTGCTCGCCCTCTTCAATCTCGTGCCCGGCTTTCCGCTCGACGGCGGCCGCGTGCTGCGCGCGGTACTGTGGGGCGTGACGGGCGACATGCGCCGTGCGACGCGGTGGGCCTCGGCGGCCGGGCAGGCCTTCGCGTGGGTGCTGATCATCGCGGGCTTCTCGATGATGCTCGGCGTGCGCATCCCCGTGCTGGGCACCGGATTCGCGAGCGGCGTGTGGATCGCGTTCATCGGCTGGTTCCTCAACAACGCGGCGCTCGTGAGCTACCGGCAGCTCCTCACGCGAGAGGCGCTGCAGGACGTGCCCGTTTCACGGCTGATGATGACCCGCTTCGCGTCCGTGACGCCGGACCTGTCGGTCGAGGCGCTCGTCGAAGAGCACGTCGTACGCACGGGTCAGCGTGCATTCCCGGTCGAAAGGAACGGCCGGCTCGCCGGAATCGTTTGCCTGCGCGACATTCAGCAGCTTCCCCGCCAGCAACGCGCGACGAGCACCGTTGCCGACATCATGACGCCCGCCGAGCGGATCGCGGTCGTGCATCCGGAGGACGATGCGCTCGACGCGCTCGAAACGCTCGCACGGCGCAACGTGAATCAGCTCCCCGTGGTCGAGGCGGACGGGACGCTGCGCGGTCTCCTGCGGCGCGAGGACGTTCTGCGCTGGCTCGCCCTGCATCGGGATGAGCAGCATTCCCGGCGCATTCCCTGAGCACCGGGCGCGCGGAACGTGCACGAGGTCTCTTCAGTGCCTGAGACCTGCCGCCGCGTCGTGTGCCGGACGACCGGTTTCGAGGAAGGTCTTGAGCCGCAGCAGATCCTGATCGAACTCGGACTTGGGATCCGCACCGAAGAGGCGTGCGACGACGTGACCGAGCGCACCGGCCGGCGGGCGGTAGCTCATCTCGATGTCGAGCCGGGTGCCGCCGTCGTCGGGCCGGAAACGGATCGTGCCGGCATGCTCGACAGTCGAACCGGGCACGGTCTCCCACGAGAGGAGACGGTTCGGCTCCATCCGCGTCGTGACCGCATCCCACTCCACGGGAATCCCCCCCGGACCTGCGACGACCCAGTGCGAGACACCGTCCTCGCGCAACCGCACTTCGCGCACGTTGGTCATGAACTGCGGGAAGCTCTCGTATCGGGCCAGCGTTTCGAACACCTGCTCCACAGGTGCGTTGACGTGGATGGTCTTGTGGACGTCGATGCCGCGCCGGCCCGCCATGCCGGCGAGCCGGGAGAGCGGCACGTTCGTCGTGCTGCGCACGATCAGCGCGGCGCCGATGATGCCGCTCAGCAGCCCCGTCAGCGGATGCTCGTCCTCGCTGAGCGCATTGAGGAGCAGCGCGCTGCCGGCCGCACCCATGACGGCGCGCGTGGCGGGTGACCAGTGCTCCTGCAGGATGTCGAGCCGCTGCCCGGGAGGCCGAGGCGCACCGCCCTGAAGGGCCGGCACCCCGTCGGAGCTCTCGTGGACGGCGGTATGGTCCTCCACCTCACGCACGCCGGGCACCGCGCGCACCGTGCGCAGGAGCTGAGCATGCTCGTCCCGAAGGACGGGGCCGCTCAGGATCACGCGCCCTCCCTCGGCCCGAACCTCGACGGCCCCCGGATGCGACACGACACGCCCCAGCCTCGAGCGCACTCGCTCGACGAGAACCTCGTCGGATGCCCCGCCGGATGAGAAGCGCTGCCGGAGACTCGGCACGAGGCCGCGCGTGCGGTTCGCGAGATCGCGTCCGGCCACGCCCATCGCCTCGTCCAGGCGGTTGATCCGGCTCGACAGCCGGTCGCGCAGCAGAGCGCGCCTGCGCCGCCCTTGCTGAGGATCGAGGAGGTACATCGCGGCCGCGCCGATTGCGAAGGGGATGAGCGGTAGTGCCATGGTGCGGGCTCCCTGTGGTGCCGAACGAGGACGGCTGCACTCCAGCAATCACTGCGCCCGCGGCCCGGGACGGCGAATCCCGTCGCCTGCGTTCCGGAATCGATCGTCCGGCACGGCAACGGTTACACGCGAAGAGAAACGTTCACGGAAGGCCTGTCCGCAGCCTCCCGTCGAGGTGCGATCTCCGGGGAACGGCGGGGACGCTCTGCTCGACGGGCCGGAATGGCGCCCCCGACAGGAGTTGAACCTGTGACCTTTCCCTTAGGAGGGGAACGCTCTATCCAACTGAGCTACGGGGGCGCGGGATAGAGGGAAGGATCTGGTGGAGCGGAAGGGGATCGAACCCTCGACCTTCGCATTGCGAACGCGACGCTCTCCCAGCTGAGCTACCGCCCCACACACCTGACGGCGCCGTGTCACCGTGCGGCGTCTTCCTTCCGACACCCTGATCCGGCGCCCCGACTCAAGTGGCGCGCGATTCTAGCAGCAAGTGCAGGCATGGCCAATGCACCCGGTGCGCGAGCCTGACGCCTGGTGCGTCAGGCGTTAAGATTCGGCCTGCGGTCGTGAACGGAGGCAGACCATGCTCAGCGTCGGATCGCGGGCGCCGGAGTTCACCTTGGCCGACCAGGACGAGCGGGAGGTGTCCCTGACGTCCCTCCTCAACGCCGGTCCGCTGATCCTCTACTTCTACCCTGCCGATTTCACGCCGATCTGCACGCGCCAGGCCTGCCTCGTCCGCGACCTGCACGAGGACATCCGCCGCACCGGACTCACGGTCGCCGGCATCAGCCCGCAGAGCCCCGCCACCCACCGCGAGTTCCGGGCGCGTTACGGCCTCACGTTCCCGCTGCTCTCCGACCCCGACAAGGCCGTCATCCGCATGTACGACGTGAACGGGTTCCTGGGCTTCGGCGTGCGCCGCGTGACCTACCTGATCGACCAGGGACGCATCATCCGCGATGCGGTGGTCGCCGATCTGCGCCTCCGCGAGCACGAGGCTTTCATCCGCACGGCGCTCGCGGTCGGCGACGGCCGCTGAGCCGTCCACGACGGGCGGGCTCGTTCCTCACCAGACGGTGACGAGAACGCGCCGCTCGTGCGCGCTCGTGCGGTGCTCCCAGAGGTACACCCCCTGCCAGGTGCCGAGCGCGAGTCTCGAGTCGCGCACGGGTATCACGAGCGAGCTCTGCGTGAGCACGGTGCGGATGTGCGCCGGCATGTCGTCCGGCCCCTCGGTGTCGTGCTCGTAGGCGGGATCGCCGTCGCGCGCAATGCGCTGCATGAAACGCTCGAGGTCGCGCCTCACGGCCGGATCGGCGTTTTCGCAGATCACGAGCGATGCGCTCGTGTGCGACAGGAAGACGTTGCACAGACCCTGCCGCACACCGGAATGCCGCACGACCTCGGCGATCCGCGAAGTGAGATCGAGGAACTGCCGGCCGGCCGTTCGAACGCGGAACTCTTCCTGATGCACGGGCACGACTCCGTCAGTACCTGAGCCGGACGAGGCCGGGGTTGCCGAGCGACGGAACGCTCAGGATGTAGAGATCCCCGTACTCGTCCTCGCCGATCGGCGGCACCTCGAGACCGGTGAGCTCCCGGATGAGCTCGGGGACGGTGTTGCCGTGCGCGACGACGAGCACGGTGCCGCCGCGGTGCTGGCGGCGGATCCGGGACACGAGCCCTGCAACGTCACGCGCGGGCACGACCGACGGTTTGATCTTCAGCCGCTCCGCCAGCGGCGCGGCGGTCTGCTGCGTGCGCCGCGCATCGGTCACGTAGATCGCCTGGATGCCGCCCGGGCTCGAGTCGGACCCGAACATGCGTGCGAGCTGCCGGGCACGCTGCTCGCCGGCCGGCGCGAGCGGCGGATCCTCGATGGAGCCGAGCTGCTTCTCGGCGTGGCGCACGATGACGACCGTGGTCGTCGAGAGCGATCGATAGGCCGCGTAGGCGATCGCTACGAGCGCGATGAGGAGCAGCGCGCCGAGCCAGATCGGCGCGAGGAAAGGACGGCGCTGACGTGTGATTCCGGGTGCGTGCATCGCGTCGGATGATACGGTCGCCGCACCGCGCGATGCCACGCTCGGCGCACGCCGCGCGGGAACCACCACGCGGCCGCCGGCGTGACGGCGCTTCGGTCCTACTTCAGCAGGACCACGGTATCGCCGGGGCGCAGCCCGGCCGCGTTGGCCTCGTCGGTGTCGAGATGCAGCTCGAGCCGGAAATCCGGTCGAACGCGCACGACGACGTCGCCGAAGATGAGGTCCCGCCCCTCGCTGTCCACCGCGACGCGCACCACCTGCCGGTCGTGCACACCGAGCCGCGCGGCGTCTTCGGGGCTCATGTGAATGTGGCGCAGCGAGACGATGACCCCGTGGTCGAGGGTGATGCTTCCTCTGGGTCCTTCGATCGTGATGCCGGGCGTATCCGAGAGCTCGCCGGAGAGCCGCACCGGCGCATCGAGACCGAGCACGTGCTCGTCCGTGCGCGAAATCTCCACCTGATCGGTCTCGCGCGGCGGACCGATCAGGCGCACGTTCTCGATCCGGCCGCGCGGACCGACGAGCGTGACGGTCTCCTCCGCCGCGAACTGACCGGTCTGCTTCAGCGGCGCGCGTTCCCGGAGCCGGTAACCGGCACCGAACAGCCGCTCGATGCTTTCCTGCGAGAGATGCGCGTGGCGGGCGGAAATCGCGACGGGAATGAGCGGTCTGTCCTCACTCATGGCCTGCGGGCTCCCGGCACCGTACGCGGATTCGCTCTTCATGGTGTGCCATTGCCGCAGAAAACGCCGCCGGCCGCAATTGCGGCCGGCCGCAGCCCGCGCCCGCGCAAGAGCCGTGCCCGGCTTCAGCTCTCGCCCGGGATCCAGTTCGTGCCGGCGAGCGGCACGCGCGCCATCGCGGCCGCTTCCACGGTGAGCGCGACGAGATCCTCCGGCTCGAGATTGAGCAGGTGCGACTTGCCGCAGGCCCGCGCGATGATCTGCGCCTCCATGGTGAGCACGCGCAGGTAGTTCGCGATCCGCCGCCCGCCCACGACCGGATCGAGCCGCTTCGCGAGCTCGGGGTCCTGCGTGGAAATGCCGGCCGGATCCTGACCCAGGTGATAGTCGTCGTAGAAGCCGGCCGCCGAGCCGAGCTTGCGATACTCCGCATCCCAGCGCGGGTGGTTGCAGCCGAGCGCGATGAGTGCCGCCGTGCCGATCGCGACCGCGTCCGCGCCGAGCGCGAGCGCCTTCGCGACATCCGCGCCCGTGCGGATGCCTCCCGAGACGATGAGCTGCACGCCGTTGCGGTGGACGTTCATCTCCTGCAGCGCCTGCACGGCCTGAGGGATCGCCGCGAGGATCGGAATGCCGACGTGCTCGATGAACACTTCCTGCGTGGCGGCCGTTCCGCCCTGCATGCCGTCGAGCACGACGACGTCGGCGCCCGCCTTCACGGCGAGCTTCACGTCGTAGTACGTGCGCGTCGCACCGATCTTCACGTAGATGGGCTTCTCCCAGTCCGTGATCTCGCGCAGCTCCTCGATCTTGATGGCGAGATCGTCGGGGCCGGTCCAGTCGGGATGCCGGCACGCGCTGCGCTGATCGACGCCGACCGGGAGCGTGCGCATCTTCGCCACACGCTCCGTGATCTTCTGGCCGAGGAGCATGCCGCCGCCGCCGGGCTTCGCGCCCTGCCCCAGCACCACCTCGATGGCGTCCGCCTTGCGCAGATCGTCGGGATTCATGCCGTAGCGCGACGGCAGATACTGGTAGACGAGGATCTTCGAGTGCTCGCGCTCCTCGGGCGTCATGCCGCCATCACCCGTCGTGGTGCTGGTGCCCACGATCGAGGCGCCGCGGCCGAGCGCCTCCTTCGCCTGTGCCGACAGCGCGCCGAAGCTCATGCCGGCGATGGTGATCGGCGTCGAGATCTCGATGGGCTTCTTCGCGTAGCGCGTGCCCAGCACCACGTTCGTGGCGCATTTCTCGCGGTATCCCTCGAGCGGATAGCGCGACATGCTGGCGCCGAGGAACAGGAGATCGTCGAAGTGCGGCACGCGGCGCTTCGCGCCCCATCCGCGGATGTCGTAGATACCCGTCTCCGCGGCGCGCTGGATCTCGTGGATCACCGCGCGATCGAAGGTCGCGGATTCGCGCAGGTGCGGCAGTACGTCTCGTGTCATGACCGGGATCCCTCGTGGGCGGCGCTCAGTACGCCGCCGCGTTGTCCACCTTGAAGTTGTAGAGCTGGCGCGCCGAGCCGTAGCGGCGGAAGTCGCGCGGGTCGGCATCGACGTCCGCTCGGGCGAGGAGCTCGCGCAGCTCCTTGAGATGCTCCTCGCGCATCGGCTTCTCGATGCAGTCGGCGCCGAGCGAACGCACCTTGCCGCGCACGTAGATGCGCACCTCGTAGAGTGAGTCGCCGAGCGCGTCGCCGGCATCTCCGCACACGACGAGCCTGCCCGCCTGTCCCATGAAGGCGCTCATGTGGCCGACGCTGCCCTTGACCACGATGTCGATGCCCTTCATCGCGATACCGCAGCGGGCGGACGCATTGCCCTCGATCACGAGGAGACCACCGTGCGCCGTCGCGCCGGCCGATTGCGAGGCGTCACCGAGCACGCGCACGACGCCGGACATCATGTTCTCCGCGACGCCGACACCCGCGTTGCCGCGGATGGTCACGTGCGCCTTCTTGTTCATGCCCGCGCAGTAGTAGCCGCAGTGACCGTCGATCGTGACCGAGAGCTCCTGGTCGATGCCGCAGGCGATGCTGTGCGCCCCGCCGGGATTGAGCACGAGCCACTCGCGCTCCGTGAGCTGCCGTGCCTGCTCGTGGAGGAGCTGATTGAGCTCGCGTACGGAATGACTTGCCAGATCGAACTTCATCATGAGCCGCGCTCCCACACGTAGATTTCCGCCGGCTCCGGTTCCCACACGCGCGCCGCGGCGATGCCCGGCAGAGACGTGAGCGCGCGATACTCGGATGCCATCGCGACGTAGTCGTCGGTCTCGGCGATCACCGCGGGCTTGCAGGCGATCGGATCGCGCAGCACGGCGAAACCCTCGCGTGTGCCGATGGTGAAGGTGAAGAAGCCGTCGAGATCCCTGAGGGCTGCCTTCAGCGCCTCCGTGAGCGAATCGCCCTTCATGAGGCGCCACGTGAGATAGCCCGCTGCGACTTCCGTGTCGTTCTCCGTCTCGAACTCGATGCCTTCGCGCCGCAGCTTCGCCCGCAGACGGTTGTAGTTCGACAGTGAGCCGTTGTGCACGAGGCAGAGATCGAGACCCGTCGAGAACGGATGACTTCCCTCGAGCGTCACGGCGCTCTCCGTCGCCATGCGCGTGTGGCCGATGGCGTGCGTTCCCTGCATGCGCGCGAGCCCGAAGCGCCGCGAGATGTCCGCCGGCAGCCCGACGTCCTTCAGGATCTCGATGCTGCGGCCGATGCTCATGATCCGCACGTCCGGCACGCTGCGTGCGAGCCACTCGCGTACCGTCGCCTCGTCGGCGGCCAGCTTGAACACGGCGACGATGGCGTTCCGATGCCACGCGAGCTGCGGGTCGAGCTCCCGCGCCGCGAGCGCGAGCGCGTCCCAGTCGTACTTCGGGTCCGGATGCCGCAGCGTCACCTTCACGTGACGCTCGTCGACTTCGTCACCGTAGATCGCGAAGCCTGCGCTGTCGGGACCGCGCGTCGTCATGGAGATCAGCATCGGCTCGAAGAGCTCGCCGAGGCGCGGCTCGAGCGCAGAGTTCTTGAGATAGAGACCGACGATTCCGCACATGTAGCCTCCGGGAAGAAACGCGACGCCGTTCCTGGCGCCGCGTCAGAAGAAATCCGCGTAGCGCCGGCGCTCCCAGTCCGAGACGTGCCGGCTGTACTCCACCCACTCCATCCGCTTGAGCTCGATGAACTCGCGGGCGAGCGGCGCACCGAGCGCGTTCATCACGACCTCGTCCTGCTCGAGCGCATCGAGCGCCTCGGCGAGGTTCTGCGGCAGGAGCCTGATGCCAGCCTCCCGGATGCGTCGCGGACTCCACTCGTAGAGGTTGTCGTTGAGGGGCGGACCGGGATCGAGCTCGCGCTCCACGCCGTCCATGCCGGCCGCGAGGACCGCAGCCGTCACCAGATAGGGATTGCACGACGAATCGGGCAGCCGCAGCTCGATGCGCCCGTACGGGATGCGCACGCACGCCGTGCGGTTGTTGTCACCGTACGCGACGTACGCCGGCGCCCAGGTCGCGCCGGACAGTGAGCGGCCGACGACGAGCCGCTTGTAGGAGTTGACGGTCGGCGCGGCGATCGCGGCGAGCGCCCGCGCGTGCGCGAGGATGCCGCCGACGAAGTGGTAGCCCATCTTCGAAAGGCCGAGCCCGTGGCGATCCGAGTCGTCGTGGAAGAGGTTCTTCGTCCTATCGTCGCCCAGCGAGATGTGGAAGTGAGCTCCCGAGCCGGTGCGGTTCGAGAAGGGCTTGGGCATGAACGAGCACACCATGCCCATGCGCGAGGCGATGTCGCAGGCCGCCATGCGCAGCAGCACGAGGCGATCCGCGGTGGTGAGCGCGTCCGAGTACGTGAAGTTCACCTCGAACTGGCCGTTCGCGTCCTCGTGATCGATCTGGTAGACGTCGAGCCCCGCGGGACGCACGGCCTCGACGAGCCGGTCGAGGAACTCCGCGCTGCGCGCGAGCCCCTTGAAGTCGTAGCAGGGCTTCTCGAGCATGTCGGCCTCGTCCCAGAGCACGAGATCGCCGTTGGTGCCGCGCTTCAGGAGGACGAACTCCGGCTCGATTCCCGTGTACATGGTCATTCCGCGCCGCGCGAGATCGGCGAGCGCTCGCTTCAGCACCACCCGTGAGCACAGCGGGTAAGGCTCGTTGCGCACGAAGCCGTCGCACACCACGCGCGCATACCCGGGCATCCAGGGCAAGACGGTGAGCGTCGAGAGATCCGCGCGCGCCATGTAGTCGGGCCCTTCCGGGCCGATACCGAGGCCCCAGACCGCGAAGGCGGCGAAGCCGGCGCCTTCGTTGACGATCATCTCCAGGTGCTCGGCCGGAACCGATTTCGTCTTGGCCACACCGTGGATGTCGACGAACTGGGCAAGCACGTAGCGCAGGTCACGCTCCGCCAGATATTTCTTCGCCTGCTCGAGATTCATTGTCGTGTACTCCTCGACTCAGATGCAGGGAATGCCGAGCTCCCCCAACCCGGCAGGATCGACTGGCGCACCGCCGAGCTCGCACACGATGGTCGCGAGCGTGCGCCAGAGATTCGGTGCGAACGTCGGGTCGCACCACAGCCGCAGCGCCGGAGCCGGCGCCGCACGAAACGGGATCGCGAGCACGGACACACCGGCGAGCTGCGTGAGCACGAGCTCGCGGTCTTCCGCGAGGCGCGACGTGAACCGGACCGCGCAGACCTGCGCGAGCAGCTCGGGCAGGCGCTCGCCGAAGAGCAGGAGCGATGCGTCACTGCGGATCACGGGCATCGCATCCGCCGCGTCGATCGCGCGGAATTCCCGCGTCCAGTCGTCGTCCGCCGGCGCTTCGAGCAGGAACTCCGTGTTTCCGAGACGCGCGATCAGGCCTCCGCGATACGGCATCCAGCGGTTCGCCGGCGCCGGCAGCGGCAGACCGCGGGCTGCGAGCACTGCCGAGGCTCCCTCGCCCTTGAGCCCGATCTTCGCCCGCAGGGACACGTCGGACAGACCCACGGCGCGCAGAACGAATTCATGCTGACGATCGGCGCCATGCGCTTCCTGCGGAACGACACCCGGCTGCGAAGCACCGACGAGCGGCCGCACCGCTTCGCGGCTGACGTGATGGAAAGCCGAGCGGCGCGGTGTCATGCGGCCTCCGGAAGACGCTGCCGCTCGTTGCGGGCGTCGTAGAAGGGCGTCGGCACGACGACGGCCGGAATCATCTCGCCGCCGTCGCCGCGGATCGTGATGCGGGTCTGCGGCTCGGCGAGAGACGGCGTGAGCATTGCGAGCCCGATGGCGCGACCGAGCGTCGGCGACAGGGCGATGCTCGTGACACGGCCCGCGATCTCACCCTTCTCGACCACCAGATGGCATTCCTTGGGCAGCGGTCCGCTCGAGTCGATGAGCTCGAACCCGGCGAGCCGCTGGCGCAGCGGCCGCCGGCCGATCGCCTCGAGACTGCGCTTCCCGACGAAGAACGGCTTGTCCATCGCGAGCGCCCACTCGCAGCCCGCCTCGTACGGATTCGTGAGACCGTCCGTGTCCTGCCCGACGATCAGGTGCCCCTTCTCGAGCCGCAGCACGCGCTGCGCCTCGACGCCGAAGGGCTGCATTCCGTGCGCACGCCCCGCCTCGAGGATCGCGTTCCAGACGTGAGCCATGCAGTCGGCAGGCGCGTGGACCTCGTAGCCGAGCTCGCCGACGAAACCGACGCGCATGAGCCGGCACTCGACGCCGGCGACCGACGCCACACGGACCGCGAGGTACGGAAAGGCGCGCTCCGAGAGATCTGCGCTCGTCAGCGCGCTCAGCACGGCGCGTGCGCGTGGACCTGCGAGATTCACGGCGCCCATGTGCCCCGTGAGATTCGCGAGCATCACGCGCATCCGCCACACGATGGCGAGCCGCTGCAGCTCGCGGTACACGCTCGCCGAGCCGCTCGTCGTCGTCGTGATATAGAAGTGATCCGGAGCGAGGCGCGCGACGACACCGTCGTCCACGATGACGCCCGCCTCGTCGAGCATCAGACCGTAGCGCGTCGTGCCCGCCTTCTGCTGCACGAAGCGGCCGGTGTAGACGCGCTCGATGAACTCCGCTGCATCCGGACCGCGCACCTCGATCTTGCCGAGCGTGCCGACGTCGATCACGCCGACCGCACGCCGCACGGTGAGGACTTCCTCGCGGATCGCCTCCTCGCGCGACAGACTGCCGCGCGCGTAGTACTCGGGCCTCCGCCACTGACCCGCGAGCATGAAGCGCGCACCGAGTGCCTCGTGCTCGGCATGCAGCGGCGTCTCGCGCTCGACGTGGAAGCCGCGCCCGGCGAGATGCGACATCGGCACGGGGTGGAACATCGGCCGCGACGTCGGCGCACCGATCCGGCCCGGCGACGTGTGCCGCAGCCGCGCGAGGATGCGGATCGCATTCATGTTCGAATGCTTGCCCTGGCTCGGGCCCATCCCGACCGTGGTGTAGCGCTTGAGCAGCTCGATGCTGTCGAAGCCTTCCTGGACCGCATTGCGGAAGTCGTCGAGGCGCAGATCCTCGTCGAAGTCGACGAAGTTCCAGCCGCGCGCGTGCTCGAAGATCGGATAGGAATGAGAGGGCCGCGAAGCCTCGCACAGCGTGAGCGCACGCGCGCGCGCGAGAAGTCCCGGATCGACGGGAACACCCGCGCCTTCGGCGGCGAGCAGCCCCGCGCGTCGTCCGTCCTCGAGCTTCAGGGCGTAGTGGTGGATGCCGTTGACCCGGCCACACGCGTAGACGCCTTCGGGCAGCTCCTCGGGCACGAACTGCGACAGGTGCTCGTCGAAGCGCGCGCGCATGCCCGCCTGGTTGAGGAGCGATGCCGCCGGCGCCCACCCGACGCTCATCACGATGAGATCGCACTCGATGCGTCTGGCGCACGTCGCGTCGAGGCGGCCGATGTCGACGACCGGAGCGATGCGCGCGGCCGTGACTCTCTCTCGTCCGACCGCCTCGTACACGCCGAAGCCGTCGAAGACCGGGATACCGAGCTCGCGAACCTCCGTTCCAAACGGCGATGTCTCGCCCTCCTCGCGCAGGTCAGCGATGGCCGCGACGGTTACACCGTGCGTGTGCAGATCGAGCGCGACCCGGTACGCATCCGTGTTTCCGGCGAGCACGACGGCGCGCGTGCCCGGAGCCACCGCATAGCGATAGATGAGCCGCTGCGCGGCGGAGCCGAGCATGACGCCCGGCAGATCGTTGTGACCGAACACGGCGGGCTGCTCGAACGCGCCCGTCGCGCAGACCACGGCACCGGCGCGCACCTTCGTGATGAACTCCGGACCGACGAGGGGCACCCAGTGATCGGCGTAGTAACCGGCCGCGTACGTTCCGAGATACACGCGGATGCGCTCGTGCGCGTGAACGGCCGCGGCGAGCTGAGCGACGTGCCGCCGCTGATCCTGGTCGGCGCCCAGGTTGTACTGACCGCTGCCGCCGAGACGCGCGTTCTCGTCGACGAGCACGACCTCTGCACCTGCGTCGGCCGCCGCAAGTGCCGCCGCGAGACCCGACGGTCCGCCGCCGATCACCAGCACGTCGCACCAGTCGTAGCGCTTGGCCGTGCGGACGCGCCTGGCCGTGAGATCGACGGTCCCGAGGCCCGCCATCCCGCGGATCATGCGTTCCCAGAACGGGAACAGCGTCTTCGAGTGGAACGCCTTGTAGTAGAACCCGACGGGCAGGAAAGGCGCGAGCCACTCGATGAACCGCCCGCGATCGCGCTCGAGCCCGCCCCGCGTATTGACGGCACGGAGGTTGAGCCCCTCCTCGAGCGGCGTGACGTCGGCACGGACGTTCGGCTCCGAGCCCGCCTGCACCATGACGTTCACGTCGTGGTTCGCGAACGAGAGCACGCCGCGCGGCCGGTGATACTTGAAGCTCCGCCCGAGGAGATGCACGCCGTTCGCGAGCAGCGCGCTCGTGATCGTGTCGCCGGCGAAGCCGTTGTATTCCCGGCCCTCGAACCGGAAACGCAGCGGCCTGTCGCGATCGATCCACTCGCCTGCGACGGCAACGAGGCGCCTCATGCGTCGCCTCCGTACGGATACGTGCGCAGCACGCGGTCGGCGACGGTGTCGCGCTCGGCGATGAACCAGACACCACTCGGCACGTGGTACCACCATTCGCGCTTCACGGCGGGCACACCGCTGCGGTCGAAGACGTAGTGCGCCCATTCGGCGTCGCTCACGGCGTCGGGATCGGGCATGTCGCGCACCTCGCCTCCCCACACGAACTCCGAGATCGGACGCAGACCGTTGACGGGACAGCGCAGCAGCTTCATGTCAGTGCCCCACGCTCGCCGCCCCCTTCTCGCCCGTCAGGCGGAAGTCGGTGAAGCGCGAAAGATTGAACGCGCGGATGAGCTCGTGATCGCGGCCGTGCGCGATCGTCCACGCCATCGTCTTCCCGGCGACCGGCGTCGCCTTGAAGCCCCAGGTGCCCCATCCCGCGTCGAGATAGAACCCGGTCACGGGCGTCGTCCCCATGATCGGCGCGAAGTCCGGCGTCATGTCCGCCATCCCGGCCCACTGCCTGAGCACGCGCACGCGCGAAAGGAACGGAAAGAGATCGAGCATGTGAGAAGCGAGCCCTTCGGTGAAATCGAACGTCGAGCGCGTCGAATGCAGCTCGCAGGGATCGAGCGACGCGCCCATCACGAGCTCGCCGCGCGCCGACTGACTCACGTACACGTGCAGCGATCCCGAGACGATGATGGGATCCAGCCACGGCTTGAGCGGCTCCGACACCATCGCCTGCAGCGGCTGGATGGTGATCGGCGTCGAGAGTCCCACCATGCGGGTGATGCGCGGCGTGGAGCCGGCGACCGCACAGAGCACCGTGCGCGTGGCGATGCGTCCCTTCGTCGTGAGAACCGCCGACACGGCGCCCCCTTCGAGCTCGATGCCGACGACTTCCGTCTGCTGATGGATCTCGACGCCGCGCAGATCGGCGCCGCGGCCATAGCCCCAGGCGACGGCGTCGTGTCGTGCGACCGCACCGGGTGCGTGATAGAGCGCGCCGAGCACCGGCGCGTGCCCACCCGCGCTGAGATCCATCATCGGCAGCGCGCGCCTGAGCTCCTCCACATCCACGACGCGGCTTTCGACGCCGAGGTGGCGGTTGACCTCCGCGCGCCAGCGCATGGTGCGCAGAGACGCATCCGTGTGGGCGAGCGTGTAATGTCCTCGGGTGGAGTAGAACAGGTTGAGATCGAACTCGGCGGACAGGTCGCGCCACAGCCGTACGCTCTCGTCGTAGAACCTGACGCCTTCCGGCGTGAGATAGTTGCTGCGGACGATGGTCGTGTTGCGCGCGGTGTTGCCTCCACCGAGGTAGCCCTTCTCGAGCACGCACACGTCGGTGATTCCGTGATCGCGCGCGAGGTAATAGGCTGCGGCGAGTCCGTGTCCGCCGCCGCCGATGATCACGACGTCGTAGCTGGGCTTGAGCCGCGCATGGGTCCGGAACATCCGCGGCTCGGGGTGACGGCGCGCGAGCGCGAACTTCAGCAGTCGGTACGGCATCTGCGCAGCGGTCGCGGATCGAGTTGCACGGCACGAATCATCGAGTTCATATACTGAATAAAAGTTTCATACTGGTCAACACGTGGAGAAAGGGAAAATGGCGAAGCGCTCATCGGCACCACGCGGCACCGAAGCGGCCGAGGCGGACGGAAACCTCTATCGCCTGCTCGGGCTCGCCATCCGGGACGAGCGGCGCAGGCAGGGACTCACGATCGCGCAGATCGCCGAGCGCACTCAGCTCTCCCGCGGCATGCTCTCGAAGATCGAGACGGGTCACGCGGCGATGAGCCTCGAGTCGCTCTCGCGCATCGCCGCGGCGCTCGGAGTGTCCCTCGCGTCTCTCTTCCGCGGCGTCGAAGCGCGCGGCGGAGGCGCGCAGCACATCAAGGCGGGCACCGGCATGGAGGTCGTGCGACGCGGCACGAAGCGCGGGCACACCTACCACCTCCTCGCCTACGATCAGGGCCCGCACAAGCGCTTCGAGCCCTTCCTCATCTCCATGGACGACAAGTCCGAGGCATTCCCGGTGTTCGAGCATCCGGGCACGGAGTTCATCTACATGCTCCAGGGGAAGCTCGAGTACCGGCACGGCAAGCACACCTACCTGCTCGAGCCCGGCGATTCCCTCACCTTCTCCGGCCAGGTCCCGCACGGGCCCGAGCGGCTGCTGAAACTGCCGATCCGTTTCCTCTCGATCATCATCTACGGCGACCCGCGCGAGGTGATCGACTGAGCGCCGAAGCGGACGGCATGGAATGCGAAATCCTTCTGCGACAGCAGCCGGATCGGCACCCGCGGCACGCGCCACACCTCGTCCGCGTACTCGCGGATCGTCCGATCCGAGGAGAACGGTCCCGAGCGGGCGACGTTGAGGATCGACATCCGCGTCCACCGCTCGACGTCGGCATACGCGCGGTTCACCTCAGCCTGACACTCCGCATAGGCCGCGAAGTCGGCGAGCACCATGTAGGGGTCCCACCGGAGGAGCCCTTCGACGAGCGGCCGGAACAGCTCTCCGTCGCCCCGCGAGAAGAATCCGCTGCGGATGAGCTCCAGCGCCTCGCGCAGCTCCGGTGAACGGTTGCACCACTCTTCCGGCCGGTAGCCCGATGCGCGCAGCTCGCGTACCTCGCCCGCGGTCAGCCCGAACATGAAGAAGTTCTCCGGGCCTACCGCCTCGCGCAGCTCCAGATTCGCGCCATCGGGCGTGCCGATGGTGAGCGCGCCGTTCATGCAGAACTTCATGTTGCCCGTGCCCGACGCCTCCTTCCCCGCCGTCGAGATCTGCTCCGAGAGCTCGGCGGCCGGGTAGACGCGCTGCCCGTTCTTCACGTTGAAGTTCGGCAGGAACACGACCTTGATGCGGTCGCGGATCTGCGGGTCGCGGTTCACGACGTCGCCCACCGCGTTCACCAGCCGGATGATGAGCTTCGCGAGGTGGTACCCGGGCGCCGCCTTGCCGCCGAAGACGAAGGTGCGCGGCGCGATCTCGAGCCGCGAGTCCCACTTGAGCCGGCAGTAGAGCGCGACGACGTGCAGGATGTTGAGGTGCTGGCGCTTGTACTCGTGGATGCGCTTGACCTGCACGTCGCAGAGCGCATCCGGATCGATGACGACGCCCGTGCGCTCGCGCAGGAAGGCGGCGAGCTCGCACTTGTTGGCACGCTTGATGGCCCGCCATTCGGCGCGGAACTGCGCGTCCCCGGCCCACGGCTCGAGCTCGCGCAGGCGCTCGAGATCCCGTATCCAGGCGTCTCCCAGCGTGTCACGGAGGAGCGCAGAGAGACGCGGGTTGGTGAGCGCGAGCCAGCGCCGCGGCGTGACGCCGTTCGTCCTGTTGCAGAACTTCTCCGGCCACAGGTCGTAGAAGTCGCGCAGCACTTCCTCCCGGAGGAGCCGCGAATGGAGCGCCGCCACGCCGTTGACGGTGTGGCTGCCGACGCAGGCGAGATGCGCCATGCGCACGTGGCGCTCGCCGTGCTCGTCGATCAGGGACAGGCGCGCGACGCGCTCGTCGTCGCCGAAGAAGCGCATGCGCACCTCGTCGAGGAAGCGCGCGTTGATCTCGTAGACGATCTCGAGGTGCCGCGGCAGGATCCTGGCGAACATGGGCAGCGGCCAGCGCTCGAGCGCCTCGGGCAGCAGCGTGTGGTTGGTGTACGCGAAGGTTCTGCGGGTGATCTCCCATGCGGCGTCCCAGTCTATGGCGTGCTCGTCCACGAGGAGGCGCATCAGCTCGGCGACGGCGATCGCGGGATGCGTGTCGTTGAGCTGGACGGCGAACTTCTCGTGAAAGCGCTCGAGCGGAATCCCCTGCACCCTGAGGATGCGCAGCATGTCCTGCAGCGAGCAGCACACGAAGAAGTACTGCTGCTCGAGCCTGAGCTCCTTGCCCTGCACCGGCTCGTCGTTCGGATAGAGAACCTTGGTCAGGTTCTCCGAGATCACCTTCTGATTGACCGCGCCGTAGTAGTCGCCGCGATTGAAGACGGAGAAGTCGAAGGACTCCGGCGCCTCCGCGCGCCACAGGCGCAGCGTGTTGGCCGTATTGACCCGGTAGCCGAGGATCGGCGTGTCGTACGGCACGCCGTTCACGACCTTGTCGGGCACCCAGCGCACGCGCAGGCGGCCGTGGTCGTCGGTGTAGCGCTCGGTGTGCCCGCCGAACTTCACTTCCACCGCCCATTCCGGTCGGGCGATCTCCCAGGGATTGCCGTAGCGCAGCCACTTGTCGGTGCGCTCGACCTGCCAGCCGTCGACGATGTCCTGGTGGAAGATGCCGAACTCGTAGCGGATGCCGTAGCCGAGCGCAGGAATCTCGAGGGTGGCGAGCGAATCCAGGAAACAGGCGGCGAGTCGGCCGAGACCTCCGTTGCCGAGCCCCGGCTCGTCTTCCATCTCGAGCAGGAGGTCGAAATCGAGCCCGAGCTCGGTGACCGCGGCTCGCACCTCGTCGAGGATGCCGAGGTTGAGCAGGTTGTTGCCGAGGTGCGGGCCTGTGAGGAACTCGGCCGACAGGTACGCGACGGTGCGCGAGCCCTTGCGGGTGTAGGCCTCCGCCGTGCTGATCCAGCGGTGCAGCAGGCGATCGCGCACCGTGTACGCGAGCGCCATGTAGTAGTCGTGAAGCGTCGCGAGCGCGGGCGTCTTGCCCTGCAGGTACAGCAGGTTGTCGAGGAACGCGCGCTTGAACGCCTCCTTGCTCAGCGCGACGCGGGCGTCGTCGCCGTCCTGCGCCGGAGCGGCGTCGCCTGGGTAGCCGACCACGCTTGCGTCCATCTTTCGATCTCGCAGTGTTGCTCCCGGGGGACTTCCCCTCGACACGACTGCAAGAGACGTGCAGGGTCGCGGGCACGCATGCCGCGAGCGCGAGACGGCCGGATTTCAAGGATTTGCGTGTGCCGGATCACGCAGCGTGCCCGGGGCGATGCACCGCCATGATGCGCACCGCGCCCCAGAATCGTGCGTCGGCACCACTCGAATTCCGCCAACTGCCTGAATTCGCCCCACTGCGGGGCCTGGCACGGATCTGGCTTGGTGAGCGGCAGACAACACGAACCATGTCACCGACTGCCGCCCGTACATACGACGAGATGCTGGACGCGGACGCGCAGGCGCGTCCGCATTGCCGGCAATACTGGAGCTGGCTGACCGAGCAGCCGCGGCAGCACCTTGCGCAGAAGCGCGCAGAAGCCGATGCGCTCTTCCACCGGCTCGGGATCACCTTCGCGGTCTACGGCGAAACCGCCGGCACCGAGCGGCTGATTCCCTTCGACATCGTGCCGCGCATCCTGCCTGCTGAAGAATGGCGGCGGCTCGAGGCGGGTCTGAAGCAGCGCGTACGCGCGCTCAACGCGTTCATCGCGGACATCTACCACGATCAGGAGATCCTGCGGGCGGGACGCATCCCGGCCGAGGACGTTCTGTGCAACGCGCAGTACCGGCCGGAGATGCAGGGCATCGATGTCCCCGGCGGAATCTATGCGCACATCGCCGGCATCGACGTGGTGCGCGACGGCGACGGCGTGTTCCACGTGCTCGAGGACAATCTGCGCGTGCCATCGGGCGTCTCGTACATGCTCGAGAACCGCCGGATGATGATGCGGCTCTTTCCCGAGCTCTTCGCGCGCCACGCCGTGCGGCCCGTCGAGCACTATCCGGACGTGCTGCTCGAGAACCTGAAGAGCGTCGCGCCCGCAGGGATCACCGACCCGGCGGTGGTGCTGCTGACGCCGGGCGCCTGCAACAGCGCATACTTCGAGCACGCCTTTCTCGCCCAGCAGATGGGCATCGAGCTCGTCGAAGGACAGGACCTCTTCGTGCGCGACGAGGCGCTCTACATGCGCACGACACGCGGTCCGCAGCGCGTGCACGTCGTCTACCGGCGCATCGACGACGACTTCCTCGACCCCCTCTCCTTCCGGACGGACTCGCTCCTCGGCGTGCCCGGGCTGCTGCACGCGTACCGCGCGGGCAACGTGACGATCGCCAACGCGATCGGCACGGGAATAGCGGACGACAAGTCCATCTACCCCTACGTTCCCGAGATGGTGCGTTTCTACCTCGGCGAGGAGCCGATTCTCGCGAACGTGCAGACCTGGATCCTGCGCAACCCGGAGCATCGCGCGTACGTGCTCGACCACCTGCCCGAGCTCGTCGTGAAGGAGGTGCACGGCGCCGGCGGCTACGGAATGCTCATCGGACCCGCGGCGACGTCTCTGCAGATCGAAGAGTTCCGCGCGCGCATCCGTGCGCATCCCGAGCGCTACATCGCGCAGCCGACGCTGTGCCTCTCGACGTCGCCGACGTTCGTCGACGAGGGAATCGCCCCGCGTCACGTCGACCTGCGGCCTTTCGTCCTTTCGGGGCGCGAGATCACGCTCGTGCCCGGAGGCCTCACACGGGTGGCGCTGCGCGAGGGCTCGCTGGTCGTCAACTCCTCGCAGGGTGGGGGCACCAAGGACACCTGGGTGCTCGGAGACTGAAGTGCTGAGCCGCACCGCCGATCATCTCTACTGGATGGCGCGCTATCTCGAGCGTGCGGAGTGCCTCGCACGCATGCTCGATGCGCAGTACCGGCTCTCTCTCCTGCCTCGCCCGCCCGAGGCGGCGCTGCAGGGCTGGACCGCCACGCTGGTCTCGCTCGGCATGGAGCAGGGCTTCCTCGCGCAGCACGGCGCCGTCACGCCGCGCAGCGCGTTCGACTATCTCGCGTTCGACCGCGAGCATCCGGGCAGCATCCTGCGCTGCCTCCAGGCGGCAAGGGAGAACGCCCGCGCGGTCCGCGGAACGATCACCTCCGAGGTCTGGGAGACGCTGAACGAGACCTGGCTGCAGTCGCGCTCCTTCGGGACGCACGTGCCCGAGCACTCCCGGGGAGAGTTCCTCGAGTGGGTGAAGTACCGCGCGCATCTCACGCGCGGCGTCATCGAAGGCACGATGCTGCGCGACGAGGCGATCTGCTTCGTGCGCATCGGCACCTTCCTCGAGCGCGCGGACAACACGACGCGGCTCCTCGAAGCCCGCTGGCGCGATCCCGGCGGAAGCGGCGAGCGCCTCGCGAACGAGGCCTCGGAATGGGGTGTGCTGCTGCGAGCCATGTCGGCGTTCGAGCTCTACCGGCGCGTCTGCCGCGAAGGCGTCACGCCGCTGCGCGTGACGGCGCTCCTCCTCATGCGCGAGGACTTTCCGCAGGCCGTGCACCGCTGCCTCGACGAGCTGCAGTCCCACCTCGCGGCCGTCGCGAACGATCAGTCCGGCGATACGGTGCGGCGCGCGGGTGAGCTGCACGCGCAGTTCCACTATGGACGCTTCGAGGAGCTGTGCGCCGACGGCGTCGCGGCGTTCCTCGACCGCGTCCAGGCACGGCTGCGCGACCTGGGGTGCCGCATCGCCAACGACTTCCTCGTGCCACTCGGGGCGGCCTGAACATGCAGTTCCACGTCCGACACCGCACCACGTACCGCTACGACCGGCCCGTCGAGTACAGCGCGCAGGCTCTGCGCCTCACGCCGCGCCGCGAGGAACGGCAGCGGACACTCTCCTGGATCATCCAGGCGCCGGGCCGCCGCTCGGAGCAGATCGACGCGCACGGCAACGTCACGCATCTCCTCACGGTGGAGCGGCCGCACACGGAGATCGAGATCGTCGTGAGCGGCACGATCGAGGTCACGGGAAGCGAAGAGCGGATGCCTCACGAAGGCGCAGTTCCGCCGCTCGCCTACCTGGCGCCGACGACGCTCACGGCGAGCGACGGCGCGATCGCCGCGCTCGCGCGCCGCGCGCTCGGCAACGCGCCCGTCACTCGCGAGCGTCTCTACGATCTCGCGGCGCTGGTGAGAGAGAGCGTGCGCTACCGGCCGGGAGCGACGCGTGTGGAGGACTCTGCCGCAGCGGTGCTCGCACGCGGCGAAGGCGTCTGCCAGGACCAGGCGCACGTCTTCATCGCCTGCTGCCGAACCGCGCGCGTGCCGGCGCGTTACGTCAGCGGCTATCTCTGCACGGCCGACGACGGCGCGACCGCGAGTCATGCCTGGGCCGACGCATGGCTTCCCGAAAGTCGCTGCTGGATCGGCATCGACGTCACGCACCTCGAACCGGCGGGACGCCGGCATTGCCGCCTCGCGGTCGGCCGAGATTATCTCGATGCCGCGCCGGTGAGAGGCGTACGCCGGGGCGGCGGACAGGAGATCATGGAAGTCGACGTCAAGGTGATGCACGTCGAACAGTGACGCGCATCCGACCCTCACACTCCACGCCCGCACGCGCGGTGTGGACGTTACACTTGCGTCCGGGCACCGTCCGGCAGATCAACCCTCGAGAGAAACCCCGTTCATGACCTACTGCGTCGCCATGCTGCTCGACACCGGGCTGGTGTTCCTGTCGGATTCACGGACCAGCGCGGGCGTGGATCAGATCAACACCTTCCGCAAGACCATCGTGTTCCAGAAACCGGACGAGCGCGTGCTCGTGCTGCAGACCGCGGGCAACCTCGCCATCACGCAGGCCGTCGTCAGCATGCTGCGCGAGAAGCTCGACTCGCCCGAGCACGCGAATCTCTACGGCTGCGCAAATCTCTTCGAGGCCGCATGCTGCGTGGGCGATGCGCTGCGCGAGGTGCACCGGCGCGACGCGGCGTCGCTCAGGGAATTCGGCGTCGAGTTCAACGCGAGCCTGATCCTCGGCGGCCAGATCCGCGGCGAGCCGCCACGGCTCTTCAGCATCTACTCGGCGGGCAACTTCATCGAAGCGACGCCCGATACGACGTACTTCCAGATCGGTGAGTCGAAGTACGGCAAGCCGATCATCGACCGCGTCATCCGCCGCAGCAGCAGCCTGAACGAAGCGGCGAAGTGCGCGCTCGTGTCGATGGATTCGACGATCCGTTCGAACCTCTCCGTGGGACTGCCCCTCGATCTCGTGATCGTGAGACGCGACCAGTACACCGTCGCGCGCCACGTCTCCATCGGCGACGACGACCCCTACTTCCGCGGCATCCGGGCGCGCTGGAGCGAGGCGCTGCGCGAGGCATTCGCGCAGCTTCCCGATCCGGACTGGCTGACCACTCGTTAGGGGCGCACGAGGACCGCAGCGGGCAACGACCACGCCCTCGCTTCCGTCTGCGGCCCCACGGGCTGGAACCGCCGCGGCGGCTTCCGAGTTAAGCAGTATCGCTTTTCCCGGGAGACGCCATGGACAGCTTCGGTGCCCGCTCCTCGCTGCGCGTCGGCGCACGCGAGCACGAGATCTTCCACCTCGGAGCCCTCGCGCGGCACGGTCTCGACGTGCACCGACTGCCGTATTCGCTGCGGATTCTCCTCGAGAATCTCCTGCGCCACGAAGACGGCGTCACCGTCACCGCGGACGACATCCGCGCGCTCGCCGGCTGGAATCCGTCCGCGCCCGCCGACCGCGAGATCGCCTTCATGCCCGCGCGCGTGCTGCTGCAGGACTTCACCGGAGTGCCGGCGCTCGCCGATCTCGCCTCGATGCGCGATGCGATGGCGGAGCTCGGCGGCGATCCGAAGCGGATCAATCCGCAGCTGCCCGTCGAGCTGGTGATCGATCACTCGATCCAGGTGGACGTGTTCGGCGTGCCGCAGGCCTTCGACCGGAACGAGGAGCTCGATTACCGCCGCAACGAGGAGCGCTACCGTTTCATCAAGTGGGGCGCACTGGCCTTCTCCAGCTTCAGCGCGACGCCGCCCAACGCGGGCATCTGTCATCAGGTCAATCTGGAGTTCCTCTCGCGCGTCACCTTCGGGCTCGACGGCGAGACGCGCAAGGGCGAGAGCGGCCTGCCGCAGGCCTATCCCGACACGCTCGTCGGCACGGATTCGCACACGCCGATGGTGAACGGTCTCGGCGTGCTCGGCTGGGGCGTCGGCGGCATCGAGGCGGAAGCCGCGATGCTCGGTCAGCCCATCTCGATGCTCATCCCGCAGGTCATCGGCGTACGCCTCACGGGCGAGCTACGAGAAGGTGCCACTGCGACGGATCTCGTGCTGACGGTCACCGAGATGCTGCGCAGGCGAGGCGTCGTGGGACAGTTCGTGGAGTTCTTCGGTCCCGGCATCTCGAACCTGCGCATCGCAGATCGCGCGACGATCGGCAACATGTCGCCCGAGTACGGCTCGACCTGCACCATGTTCCCGGTCGATCAGGTCACGCTCGACTATCTTCGATTCACGGGCCGCTCCGAGGAGCGCATCGCGCTCGTCGAGGCGTACATGAAGGCGCAGGGTCTCTTTCACACGCCCGACGCACCGGAGCCCGTCTTCTCCGACACGCTCGAGCTCGATCTCGGCACCGTGGAGCCGAGCATCGCGGGCCCCGGCCGTCCCCAGGACCGCATCCCGCTCTCGAAGGCGAAGGAAGCTTTCCGCGCGGCCCTGCCGTCGCTCCTGCCGCCGCGTTCCGCCGGTACGCAGGCTCGTCAGGCGCCGAAGGACGGACTCGATCACGGCGCCGTGGCCATCGCAGCGATCACGAGCTGTACGAACACGTCGAACCCTTCGGTCATGATCGCGGCGGGACTGCTCGCGCGGAACGCGGTGCGCAGAGGGCTCAGGCGCAAACCGTGGGTGAAGACCTCGCTCGCGCCGGGCTCACGGGTCGTCACCGAGTACTACCGCCGCGCGGGGCTCATGAAGGATCTCGAGGCGCTCGGCTTTCATCTTGCCGGCTACGGCTGCACGACGTGCATCGGCAACTCGGGTCCGCTGCTGCCGGAAGTATCCGAAGCGATCGAGCGCGACGGACTGGTCGTTGTCTCCGTTCTCTCGGGCAACCGCAACTTCGAGGGCCGCATCAACCCGGAAGTCCGGGCCAACTTCCTCATGTCGCCGCCTCTCGTCGTGGCCTTCGCGCTCGCGGGCCGTATGGACATCGATCCGTATACGGAGCCGCTCACCGAGGACCCTGACGGCAATCCCGTCTTCCTGCGAGATCTCTGGCCGTCCCGCGAGGAGATCGAGCGCGTCATCCGCGACGCGATCGGCTCCGACATGTACCGGAGAACCTACTCGCGCATCTACAGGGGAGACAAACGCTGGAACGCGCTCCAGGTCGAAGCGAGCGAGCGTTACCCCTGGGAAGCCGCTTCGACCTATCTGCGCCGCCCACCCTATTTCGACGGCATGTCACGCGAAGCGCCGCATTCGGTCGAGGAGATCCGCGGCGCCCGCGTGATCGCGGTGCTCGGCGACAGCGTCACGACGGACCACATCTCTCCCGCAGGATCGATCAGAAAGGATTCTCCCGCGGGACGCTATCTCATCGAGCACGGAGTGCCGCCGGAGAGCTTCAACTCCTACGGCTCGCGGCGAGGCAATCACGAGGTGATGATGCGCGGCACGTTCGCGAACGTGCGCATCCGGAACCGCCTCGTGCCGCAGATCGAGGGACCGTACACGCGCCTTCTGCCGGGCAACGAGGTGCTGCCGATCTACGAGGCGGCCATGCGTTACAGGGAACGGGGCACGCCGCTCATCGTGCTCGCGGGCAGGGAGTACGGCTCCGGTTCCTCGCGCGACTGGGCGGCGAAGGGCCCGCGCCTGCTCGGTATCCGCGCGGTGATCGCCGAGAGCTACGAGCGCATACACCGCTCCAATCTGGTCGGGATGGGCGTCCTGCCGCTGCAGTTCCTCCCGGGTGAGTCCGTTGCGTCTCTGCATCTCACCGGCGAGGAAGTGTTCGAAGTGGTCGGACTCGCCGATGCGGTACGCAACGGCTTCGCATCGGGAAGGACGCTTCGCGTGGTCGCGCGCGGTCCCGGCTCGCACGAGACGCGGTTCGAGGTCCTGGTGCGCATCGACACGCCGCAGGAGCTGCTCTATTACCGGCACGGCGGCATCCTGCAGTACGTGCTGCGCCAGTTGCTGTCGGGCAGGCAGAGGCCCGAGGCCGTCGCGGGCAGCCTCGCCGCGGGACCGCAGCCCGATCCGCTCCACAGGCCGCCGAGAGACGTCGTGGAGCAGGGCTCGCGGGAGTCCTTCCCCGCCAGCGATCCTCCCGCGTACTGAGGCGGAATCGTCGAGGGATGCGCTATCTCGCGCTCTGCACCGACTACGACGGGACTCTCGCGCATCACGGTCGGGTGGCCGATTCGACGTGCGCGGCGCTCGAACGTCTGCGCGCCTCGGGCCGGCGGATCGTCCTCGTCACGGGCCGCCAGCTCGACGATCTCAGGAACGTGTGCCCGAAGCTCGAGCTCTTCGACTGCGTCGTGGCGGAAAACGGCGCCGTGCTGCACAGACCGGCAGCGCGCGAAGAGAAGGTTCTCGCCGGGCGTCCGCCGCAGCGCTTCATCGATGCGCTGCGCGAGCGCGGCGTGGAGCCGCTTTCGGTCGGCCGCGTGATAGTCGCGACCTGGGAGCCGCATCACACGACGGTGCTCGAGACGATCCGCGAGCTCGGCCTGGAGCTGCAGGTGATCTTCAACAAGGGCGCGGTCATGGTGCTGCCGGCCGGCGTGAACAAGGCGACGGGGCTCGCGGCCGCGCTCGACGCGCTCGGACTTTCACCGCACAACGCGGTGGGAATCGGCGATGCCGAGAACGACCACGCGTTCCTCGATCTCTGCGAATGTGCCGTCGCCGTGTCGAACGCGCTGCCGCTGCTCAAGGAACGAGCCGACCTCGTCACGCAGGGCGATCACGGCGCCGGTGTGGAAGAGCTCGTCGGACGGTTGCTGAAAGACGATCTCGCTTCGCTCGAGGAACGGCTCACGCGGCACCACGTGCTGCTCGGCCGCGACGCACGGGGTGAGGAAGTCCGCATGAGTCCCCACGGCACCAACATCCTGCTCGTCGGCACGTCGGGAAGCGGCAAGTCGACGCTCGCCACGGGCATCCTCGAGCGCCTCGTCGAGAGCCGCCGCACGTTCTGCATCATCGATCCCGAGGGCGACTACGACACGCTGCAGGGCGCGGTGACGCTGGGCACGGCTGAACGGCCGCCGGGCATCGACGAGATGGGTCAGCTCCTCGCGAAGCCCGGCGCGAGCTGCGTGCTCAATCTCGTCGCGCTTCCGATCACCGACCGGCCGGCGTTCTTCGAAGCATTGCTGCCGCGGCTTCAGGAGCTGCGCGCCCGCACCGGCCGCCCGCACTGGCTCGTGATCGACGAAGCGCATCACCTGCTGCCGGCCGCGCGCCGCAATGGCGGCTCCTCATTGCCCGAGCGTCTCGAGAACGTCCTGCAGATCACCGTGCACCCGAACCTCATCGCCGCGAGCGCCCTCGCACAGGTCGACACCGTCATCGCGGTCGGCATGACGCCCGAGGCGATGATGCGCGAGTTCTGCGAAACGCTCGGCGAGTGCCCGCCGGCTCTCGAGCCCGTGCGGCTGGAAGCGGGCGAAGCGCTCGTGTGGCTCCGCCGACGGGGACGGGCGCCGTTCCGCCTCGTCATCGAGCCGAGCCGCACCGAACGCCGCCGTCACACGCGCAAGTACGCCGAAGGCGAGCTCGGTCCGGACCGCAGCTTCTATTTCCGCGGCCCCGAAGGAAGGCTCAATCTGCGCGCGCAGAATCTGCTCCTCTTCCTGCAGCTCGCGGAAGGCGTCGACGACGACACCTGGCTGCATCATCTGCGCGGCCGCGACTACTCGCGCTGGATCCGCGACTGCATCAAGGACCGTCCGCTCGCGGAGGAAGTCGCCGAGATCGAGAACCGTGCGGACACCTCGCCGCAGGAGAGCCGCCGGCTCATCAGGCGGGCGATCGAGTCACGCTACACGCTGCCCGCCTGAGCAGGCGCATCGCTCCGTGAAGCCGCGCGCCGGCTCTCGGACTCGGCTTCGGCGACGCGTGCACTTTCGAGCGCCGGCGCGGGCGGCAACCCCGTGACCTCGAGGATCTCCTGCTCGTCGAGCGTCTCGCGCTCGAGCAGCGCCTTCACCAGTGCATCGAGCTCGCGGCGGTGTACGGTGAGGAGCCGCTTCGCTTCGGTATAGCACTCGTCGATGATCCGCCGCACCTCGTCATCGATGAGACGCGCCGTTTCCTCGCTGAAGGGTTTCGCACCGGGAAACACGGACGGGCCGCGCAGGTAGGGATTCTCGGGCGGTGCGAGCTCCACGAGCCCCAGCCGCTCGCTCATGCCCCAGCGCGTGACCATGTTGCGCGCGAGCTCGGTGGCCTGCCTGATGTCGTTCTCGGCGCCGGTCGTGCGCGTGCCGTAGACGATCTCCTCGGCGGCGCGCCCACCGAGCATGCCGATGATGCGCGCGCGCAGATAGCCTTCCGGATAGTTGTAGCGGTCGCTGTCGGGACGCTGGTACGTGACGCCGAGCGCCTGCCCGCGCGGCACGATCGACACGCGGTGCACGGGATCGGCGCCCGGTACCACCAGCCCGAGGATCGCATGACCGCCCTCGTGATACGCGATGCGCTCGCGATCCTCCTGCGAGAGAAGCAGCGGCCGCTCGGGTCCGAGCACGATCTTCTCGAGCGCATCGTAGAAATCGCGCCGACGCACCTCGTCCTGATTGCGCCGCGCGGCAAGGAGCGCCGCCTCGTTGACCAGGTTCCTGATGTCGGCTCCCGAGAAACCCGGCGTCGAGCCGGCGATCTCCGCGAGATCCACGTCCTTCGCGAGCGGCACCTTGCGCGTGTGGACCTTGAGTATCGCCTCGCGGCCGTTCTTGTCGGGCAGGTTGATCACGATGCGGCGGTCGAAGCGTCCGGGCCGCAGCAGCGCGCGGTCGAGGACGTCCGGCTGGTTCGTCGCCGCAAGGACGATGACACCTTCACGGCTCGAGAAGCCGTCCATCTCGGTGAGGATCTGGTTGAGCGTCTGCTCCTGCTCGCTCGTGCCGCCGATCGCCACCTGCCCGCGCGCGCGGCCGATGGAGTCGATCTCGTCGATGAAGATGATCGCCGGCGCGTGCTCGCGCGCCTGCCTGAAGAGATCGCGCACCCGCGCGGCACCGACGCCCACGATCATCTCGACGAACTCGGAGGCGCTCATCGAGAAGAACGGCACGCCGGCCTCGCCGGCAACGGCCCGCGCGAGCAGCGTCTTGCCGGTTCCCGGGGCGCCGATGAGCAGCACGCCCTTGGGCGCCGTTCCGCCGAGGCGCGTGTACTTGGCGGGGTCCTTCAGGAAGTCGACGATCTCGACGAGCTCGTTCTCGGCCTCGTCGATGCCGGCGACGTCGTCGAACGTGACGCGCTTCTCCTGCTCCTGGTCGTAGCGCCGCGCCCGGCTCTTCCCGAGACCCATGAGCCCGCCGCCCAGCAGCCCGCCCTGCCGGGACGCACGCCGGAAGAGCCAGACGTAGAACAGAATGATGAGCAGCGCCGGTCCGAAGCCGTACAGCAGCGTCGCCCAGGGACTCGTTCCCGTGCGGATGGGCTCGGCGCTGATCTCGACGCCGTTCGCAATGAGCAGCGCCTCGAGCCCGGGGTCGACGAAGACGGGCACCGTCGTGCGGAACGTTTCCGAGGTGCGCGGCTCGGCCGGCCGGGCGCCGCGCGGCGCCGGAACGCGCACCCCCTCTGCCCGCCCCGATTCGGCGTCGGCGGGCGGATAGGTAATGGCCTCGCGGAAGCGGCCTTCGATGTTCTCGCCCTGGCTGTAGATCTCCGCGACGTTGCCCCGGGTCACCTGCTCCCGGAACACGGTGTAGGGGATGGTGAGCGGCTCGTCCTCGGGAGGCGCGAGGGTGCGGACCAGCAGGAAGTTGGCAAGAAGCACCAGGAGGAACACCCACCAGACGTGAGGCGGCGGCAGCGGCGGCCGCGAACGATCGGTTCCCGAGGCACCGCCCGGCCTGCCGGCCGGCTGCCGGGCCTGACGCGTCCCGCCCTCCTTTTCTTTTTCCGATCCGAACACTGGCCACCTCATGCCGGCCCCTCCGGCAAGCTCCATACCCGAGCGATCCGCAGCGGCCGGGCGGAGAAGCCGATCACGCTTCCCGCGAATGCCGCGGCAACCCACGGAACTTTTCGGGGACTCCGTCTGTCATGCGCTGTCCCTTTTCCGGCCGCCCGTTCCGGCCATTGAACTGCGGCGCGGCGCCCCCACAGTGCGCCGCCCTTTTCTCGACAACCAACGAACAACACCAAGGAGGTCATCGGATGGAACTGGTCACGATCCTCGTCGTCGCAACGTCGGTGCTGACGGTGATGCACTTCGTCACGATTCTCTCGCGCCGCAAGCTCGACTGAGGATCGGCCGTACCGCCCCCGGGGAATGAGCCCGGGGGCGGAAGTTTTCAACCCGCTTCATCCGTCATCGCCTTCGCAAGGATCTCGTACGACCGCAGCCGCGCGGCGTGGTCGTAGATCGCGGAAACCACGATCAGCTCGTCGACGCCGGTTTCCCTGACGAAGCGCTCGAGACCGGCACGGACGGTGCGCCCCGACCCGACGAACGCGTAGCGCAGCATCGCCGAGGCCTGCGCCTTCTCGAGCGGCGTCCAGTACGTGTCGATGTCGTCGATCGGCGGCGGCAGTCGCCCCGGTGAGCCGCGGACCAGATTCGCGAACTGCTGCTGCACCGAGGTGAAGAGCCTCCGCGCCTCATCGTCGGTGTCCGCGGCGACGACGTTGACGCCTGCCATCGTGTACGGCCGATCGAGCTGCGAGGAGGACCGGAAGCTCTCGCGGTATATGCGCAGCGCGTGGAACAGCGCGTCCGGCGCGAAATGGGATGCGAACGCGTACGGCAAGCCGAGCATGGCGGCGAGCTGCGCACCGAAGACACTCGAGCCGAGGATCCAGACCGGCACGTTGAGGCCTGCGCCTGGCACGGCACGCACCGCCTGCCCTTCCCGCGGCGGCGCGAAGTAGCTCTGCAGCTCCACGACGTCGTCGGGGAAGGTATCCGCGCTCGCGGGGCTCCGACGCAGGGCCCTGACGGTGACCTGGTCCGTCCCGGGCGCGCGGCCCAGACCGAGATCGATGCGTCCGGGATAGAGCGTCTCGAGCGTTCCGAACTGCTCGGCGATGACGAGCGGCGCATGGTTCGGCAGCATGATGCCGCCCGCGCCGACGCGGATCCTGCGCGTTCCTGCCGCGACATAGCCGATCACCACCGCAGTCGCCGAGCTCGCGATGCCCGGCATGTTGTGGTGCTCGGCCAGCCAGAATCGGCGGTAGCCCCACTCTTCCGCGTGCTGCGCGAGGTCGAGCGTGTTTCGAAGCGCATCGGCTGGTGTCGCGCCCACCGTCACGAACGCGAGATCGAGTATCGACAGCGGTACCACGGCTCGTTCAGCGCCTCAGGCCGGACGGCTCGCCGCGTCGAGCCTCGCGAGCTGCTCCTTCGTGAGCACGAGGCGCATCGCGCCGAGCAGCTCCTCGGTCTGCGCGACGCTCGTTGCGCTCGCAATCGGTGCGGCGACGCCCGGTTGAGCGGCGAGCCAGGCGAGCGCCACCTGCGCCGGCGTCGCGCGCGCCTCCGCGGCGACCTCGTCGAGAGCGTTGAGCACCGCGAAACCGCGCTCGTTCATGTACTGCGCGACCGCGCGGGCGCGGGCGCGCCCCTCGAGATCCTTGTCACTGCGATACTTGCCGGTGAGGAAGCCCGATGCGAGACCGAAGTACGGAAGCGCAGCGATGTTCCGTTCGACACAGAGCTGCTGCAGCGGACCCTCGAACTGCGAGCGGTCCATGAGGTTGTATCGCGGCTGGAGCACCGTGTAGCTCGCGAATCCGCGCCGCGCGCTGATGTCGAGCGCCTGCTCGAGGCGCGGCGCCTCGTAGTTCGAGGCGCCGATGGCGCGCACCTTGCCGGCCCGCACCAGACGATCGAACGCCGCGAGCGTCTCCTCGAGCGGCGTGTCGGCATCGTCGACGTGGGCGTAGTACAGGTCGATGTAGTCCGTGCGCAGCCGGCGCAGGGAGCCCTCCACGGCGGCCTCGATACGGGCCGGCGCGAGGCCCTTCTCGCCGCCGATCTCCATGCCGACCTTGGTGGCGATCAGCACGTCGTCGCGGCGCCCGCGCGCAGCGAGCCAGGTGCCGATGATGGTCTCGGACTCGCCTCCCTCGTGGCCCGGAACCCAGGTCGAGTAGACGTCTGCGGTGTCGATCATCTTCCCGCCGCCGGCGACGAATGCATCGAGTATCGCGTGCGAAGTCTTCTCGTCCGCCGTCCAGCCGAAGACGTTTCCGCCGAGAACGAGCGGCGGCGTCGCCAGTCCGCTCGTGCCGAGTTGCCTGTCGCTCATATATCACTCACTTCCCGATTTCGATGCATGCGATTTCCGCCGTGAGCGGATCGCACGCGATCACCTGAACTCGAAGTACTCGAAGTGCAGATTGCGCTCCGGTACGCCATTTTCGCGCATCCGCGCCTGGACCTCCCGCAGCAGCCCCTGGGGCCCGCAGAAGCTGATGCGGACCGCCGCGGCGCCGGCTTCGCTCACGATCGCGCGGAAACGATCGATGAACTCCGGGCTCGCCGGCCCCGTCGAGACGGGCACGAGCTCGACGCCGCGCCGGCTCGCGAGCTCCGCGACGCGCTCCGCCTTCGGAAACTCGCGTCCCGGAGTGAAGAAATAGAAGAACGTCACGCGATCGAAGTTTCTGCCTGCCTCGTCGGACAGCCAGGCGAGGAAGGGCGTGATGCCGACACCTCCCGCGATCCAGACCTCCCGCTGCGCGTCCACAGGACGCAGGAAGCGCCCGAACGGCGCGTAGATCTCCGCGTACATGCCGGGGGTCGTGTTCCGAACGAGCCGGTGCGTGTAATCGCCGAGATCGCGGATCACGAAGTGCACGTGCCCCTCGCCTCCGGCACCGGAGGCGATCGTGAACGGATGCGGCTCGCGCAGACCTTCCTCCTTGATCCGCAGGAATCCGAACTGACCGGGCCGGAACTCGATCGGGCGTTTCACGGGCGCGAGCTGGAGATGAACCCCGGCAGGACCGGGAGAAACGTTCACGACACGGTAGTTCGCGTGATCCGCGAAGAACGGATAGAGCAGCAGCTTGTAGAACGCGGCGGCAACACCCGCGGCCGCGATCACGCCGAGCCAGATGCCCGCGGGGCTCGAGAGCTCGATGGGTGAGCGGATGCTGAGCCAGTGTGCGACGACGATGAGAAACAGAGGCCCCGACGTCTTGTGCCACAGGCGCCATGTGCCGTAGGGGATCCTGCGATTGAGCGCCAGCAGGACGATGACCATCAGCGCGACGAAGCTGAGCTGACGCACGAGCCGCGTGTGATGGCGCGGAAGCGAGAGGATCGGCGCGAGATCCCACTCCTTCAGCTCCGCCTGGAAGACGAGGTGGAACGAGGCGAAAGCGAGCGCCCACACGGCCATCCACTTGTGGGTGAGATACACCCGATCGAGCCCGCCGAGCGCAGACTCCACGAACCTCAGGCGTCCGCCGAGCAATGCCGCGGTACCCATCAGCGCGAACGCCGACGCGCCGAGGGCAAGACTCAGCGCCGCGGTCGTCGGCCACGTCGCACGCGGAATCTCCGCGAACGTGAGTACGCAGGTCACTGCAACGACGATGAAGACTGCCTGCCAGGGCCTCAGGTACATGGGGGCCGCTCCCGCCGCTCTGTCGATATCTGCCGCTCGTGCACGGCGGCACCTCAGGGTGAGCCCGCGAGTGGAAATACCCGCGTGCTCCCTCCCTCGAACACGAATTCCTGGTCCCGGAAGGCGAGCCGGATGGGCGCTGCACCCGGCTCCCGCCCGCGCACCGTGAGCGTCTCGCGCGTCAGCCGCAGATCGAGCGTGTGCCCGCGATACCGGATGCGCATGTCGAGCCGGTCGAGCTCCTCGGGCAGCCTGGGATTGAGCCTCAGCACCCCGCCCGTCACTTCGATGCCCGTCGAGACGCGCTGCACGAGGTCGACGGTGCCGGCCATGGCGCCGAGGTGAATGCCTTCGGCCGTGGTGCCGCCCTGGATATCACTGACGTCGCTCTGCAGTGCCTCGGCGTAGTAGCGCATCGCCTTCGGCCGGTTCGAGCGCGCGAGCACCCACGCGTGCACGACGCGTGACAGTGTCGAGCCGTGCGTCGAGCGCGCGTCGTAGTACGCGACGTTGCGCGGAATGGTCTCGTATTCGAACGGGTATCCGAGGTGCCGGAAGAGCTCCCGCAGCTCGTCCGAGGAGAACAGATAGAACAGCATCAGCACGTCCGCCTGCTTCGAGACCTTGTAGCGGTTCGCGCTGTCACCCTCGGCCTCGAGAATCAGCTCCAGGCGCTGGATGTTGCCGTAGCGCTCGCGGTACGCCTCGAGATCGAGCTCGGCGAGACGCTCGTAGCCTTCGAACTGGCTGATGATTCCGTCGTCGTGGAACGGCACGAACATGCGCCGGCTGATGTCCCTCCAGCGCGCGATGTCTTCCGGCGTGATGCCGAGCCGCACCGTGAGCTCGGTGCGGCGGATGTCGGGCAGGATCTCGAGCACGTCGAGCGCCCGCAGCAGCACCCACACCGCCATGATGTTGGTGTAGGCGTTGTTGTCGAGCCCGGGCGTCGGCGAGTCGGGATAGCCTTCGTGGAACTCGTCGGGGCCCATCACGCCGCGGATCACGTAGCGGCCACGCTGCTCGTCGAAGGTGGCGATGCTCGACCAGAAGCGCGCGATCTCGAGGACGAGCTCCGCACCGTAGAACTGCATGAACTCGAGGTCGCCCGTCACCTGGTAGTAGTGCCAGACGTTCCAGACGATGGCGCTCCCCACGTGGCGCTGCAGGAAGGTGTTGTCCGGAATCCAGCGTCCCGAGCGCGGATTGAGGTTGAGCTCCTGAGTTTCTTCCTGACCGTCGCTGCCGCTCTGCCACGGGAACATGGCGCCCTGGTACCCGGCCGCGCGAGCCGCCGCGCGCGCTTCGTCGAGCCGGCGGTACCGGTAGAGCAGCAGCGAGCGCGTGATCTCCGGCGCGCGGAAGTTGAGCGTCGGAAAGATGAAGAGCTCGTCCCAGAAAACGTGACCCTGGTAGGCCTCGCCCGTCCAGCCGCGTGCCGGAATTCCGATGTCGAGACCGATCGAGTTGAGCGACGCCGCCTGCAGCAGGTGGAACATGTTGAGCCGCAGCAGCATGGGGACGTTGAGTGTGAAATCGCCTCCCCGGGCGCGCAGATGCACGTCGAAGCGGCGCCAGAGGTGCTTCCACGCGAGCGCATGCGCGTCGCGCAGGGAAGCGAAGCTCCCCGCCCGCGCAAGGGCCTTCAGGCACGCGACGGAGGGTTCGGAAATCGCGTAATCCCTGGAGCTGTAGATGAAGGCGATCTTCTCCACCGTCAGCGGCTCGCCCTCCCGCAGCTCCACGTCCATCTCGTGCGCGATGTACCCGGGCTCGGCGAGCTGCCGGCGCTGCGCATCGACGGGCTCCCCGTCGCGCAGCACCCGCGTGCGTGCCGCCATCGCGACGTGCAGATTGGATTGCGACGTCCGCACGAGCAGCCGCACGCCGTCCGGGCACGGCGAATCACCGAAGAGCGGCTCGAGGTGCCGGTTGTTGAAGCATGCGTAGAGCTTCGCGCCGGCGTTCACGACGCGGCCGTCGATTCCCGAGCGCAGCGTCACGGGTCCCGACCAGTTCTCGGCGACGATGCGGAGCTCGAAGGCACCGCAGTGCATGTCCGCCATCGAGACGAATCGCCGCTCCTCCAGCCGGCTGCGACGACCCTGCCCGTCTTCGAAAACAATCTGCCGCTCCAGCACCCCGCAGCGCAGGTCGAGCTCCTGGCGATACGACACCAGATGCACGCGCCGCTCGTCGAACCATTCGCCGTCGCCGAAGCGAAGCTCGAGCGACAGCCAGTTCGGAAAGTTCACGAGATCCTCGTTCTCGACGACGCGTCCGGCGATGTTCGTGTGCAGGCGGTTGTAGCCGCCCGCGAGATACGTGCCGGGATAGCGCACACCGTCCGCGCGTGCCCACGGCGCCGCCGCGCGCGTGGTGAAGTACCCGTTGCCGAGTGCGCAGACCGCCTCGCGGATGCCCTCGCGCCGGGCATCGAACGACTCGTAGACCAGCCTCCACGTCGACGGCGGCTCGACGGCGACCTGGACCTGCGCGAGGTCGGCCACGACCACGTCCGCACCGGCCGTACGCAACGCCTGCGACGTGCCCGTGCGGTCCACCCCGATGACGAGCCCGAAGCCGCCGGCGCGCCCCGCTTCGACCCCGGCGATCGCGTCCTCGACGACGACCGCACGCGAAGGCTCGACGCGCAGCCGCCGCGCGGCTTCGAGGAAGACATCCGGTGCCGGCTTGCCTTGCAGGTGCAGTGGCTCGATGTCGGTCCCGTCGACACGCACATCGAAGAGATTCTCGATGCGGGCCGCCTCCAGCACGGCGCGGCAGTTGCTGCTCGAGGAGACGACGGCGGTGCGCACGTCCTGCGCGCGCAGCGCCCGGATGAGGTCGACGGTGCTGCCGTACACATCCGCGCCGTGCGCATGCAGGTGCTCGTGGAAGTAGCGGTCCTTGAGCTTTCCGAGCGCGTATACGCTCTGCGTTCCGGGAGGGTCGTCGCTCCTGCCCTCGGGCAGATCGATGCCGCGCGATGAGAGAAAGGCTACGACGCCGTCGTGACGCGGCTTGCCGTCGACGAGGCGCCGGTAGTCCGTCTCGGGATCGAAAGGCTCGAACGCCGCGCCGCCCCGCGCCACGTGTGTCTCGAGGAGCTCGTCGAAGAGCCGCTTCCAGGCGGCGGCGTGCACGCTCGCCGTGCGGGTGACGACGCCGTCGAGGTCGAACAGCACCGCATCGTAGTCCCGCGGCGAGAGCGTGACGATGATGCCGGTGGCGCTCATGGGTGCAACGACACCCGGGGCGGGTGCTCGGACGCCGGCCTCAGTGCGCCGTCAGTCCGCCGTCGGCGAGCAGCACGTGACCCGTGATGAACGAGGCGCCGGGCGAGCACAGGAACAGCACCGCCTCGGCCATTTCCTCCGGTTCGGCGAGTCTCCCGATCGCGTGGCGCACGATCAGCTCCCGAGTGAACTCGGTATCGGCCATCCAGCCTGCGATCATCTGCGTCTTGACGCCGCCCGGGGCGAGCGCGTTGACGCGGATTCCCCTGCTCGAGTACTCGATCGCAGCCGCGCGCGTGAGCCCGACCACGCCGTGCTTCGCGGCGACGTAGGGCGCCATGCCGGGATCGGCAATCACGCCCGCGACGGAAGCGGTATTCACGATCGCACCGCCGCCCTGAGCGAGCATGCGTGGAATCTCGTACTTCATGCAGAGCCACACGCCCTTGAGGTCGACGTCGATCGTGCGGTTCCAGTCGGCTTCGGTCATCTCGACGAGCGGTTTCGTCGGCGGGAGAACTCCTGCGTTGTTGAAGGCCGCATCGAGGCGCCCGAAACGCTGGACAGTCGCCTCGACGAGCGCCTCCACCTCGGCGGCTCGTGAAACGTCGGTGCGGAGGAAGAAGACTTCGCCGCCCGTCTCGGCGATCATCCTCTCGGTCTCGCGGCCCCCGGCCTCGTCGAGGTCGGCGATCGCCACCCTTGCCCCTGCGCGTGCGAACGCGATCGCCGTCGCACGCCCGATGCCGCTGCTCGCGCCGGTGACGAGTACCGTCCTGCCGGCAAACCTGTCGTCCCTCGTGCTCATCGCTGCTCTCCCTACTTGATCACCGGGCCGGCCCGAATTCTCGAACGCGACGGCCGGCATGCAGGCCGTGAGGGCCGGAAGTCGGATGCTTCGGCTCAAGCAATCCCCATTCCCACGACGGCCGAGATCGAGCGTACGTGATCCGGGCAGGCGACGGCGATGCTGGATTTCCGCTACTCTCCCGCTCTGATGGATACTCCCCGCATCATGCGCGCCGCGACGATCGCGGCGATCGTGGTCGCAACACTCCTGATCGTCATCAAGCTGGCCGCCTGGCTGCTCACGGGCTCGGTCGCCGTGCTCTCGTCGCTGATCGATTCGGTGCTCGACGCGACCGCTTCGCTCCTCAACGCATTCGCGGTGCATCACGCGCTGCGGCCCGCCGACCACGAGCACCGGTTCGGCCACGGCAAGGCCGAGTCGCTGGCCGGGATCGGACAGACGCTGTTCGTCGGCGCCTCGGGCACGCTGCTGCTGTTCGAGGCCGTTCCACGTCTGCTCGACCCCCGGCCGATCGAGCAGGCGCCGGTCGGCATCGCAGTGATGGTGATCTCGATCGTTCTGACGGTCGGGCTGGTGACGTTCCAGCGCTACGCGATCCGCCGCACGGGCTCGGTCGCGATCGGCGCGGACTCACTGCACTACGCCGGCGACGTGCTGGTCAACGCCAGCATCATCGTGTCGCTCCTGCTGTCGAAGTATCTCGGCTGGTACGTCGCGGATCCGCTCTTCGCGATCGCAATCGCGATCTACGTACTTTCCACCGCGCTGCGCATCGCGCGCCGTTCGGTGGACGTGCTGATGGACCACGAGCTGCCGGACGAGGAGCGCTCGCTGATCGAGAAGATCTGTCTCGAGCATCCGCGAGTGCTCGCCGTGCACGACATGCGCACCCGGACCTCCGGCCTCACCAAGTTCATCCAGCTGCACCTCGAGATGGACGGTGAGATGACGCTGCGCGCGGCGCACGATGTCGCCGTTGCGGTCGAGCGCCGGATTCGTGCTGCTTTCCCCGGCGCCGAAGTGATCATCCACCAGGATCCCTTCGCGGGTCCCGATCGTCACGAGTGAAGACGGACAGCAACGTGCCGGCCACGGAGAACGCCGTGAGATCGAAACTGCGGCGCCGCTCGATTGCAGTGACCGCGATCGTCCTGCTCGCGGCGGGACTTGCGCTCGCGCGTCACTGGATGGGCCCGAGCCTGCCCGGCTACCGGCTGGAAACCCGGCCGCTCGTGCAGACGGTCGTCGCGAGCGGGCGTGTCATCACGATTTCCCGAGTGCAGGTCGGAAGCGAGATCACCGGCGTGGTGCGCGAACGGCGAGTCGAGGAAGGCGACGTCGTCGCTCCGGGCGACGTGCTGGTGGTGCTGCGGGCGGACGATCTCGCCGCACAGGTGCGCGCCGCCGAGGCGGCACTGAGCCAGCTCGAACGTTCCACCCGCCCGCAGGCTGAGGTGGCGCTGCGCGAGGCGGAATCCCGGCTCGCGCAGGCAGACCGCGAAGCACAGCGGCGCAGGGACCTCTTCGAGCGCGCTCTCATCGCCCGCGAATCGCTCGAGCAGGCGGAAGAAGCGCTCATCGTGGCGCGTGCCGCCGCGGAGAAGGCGCGGCTCATCGCCGCCGCGCTCGCCCCCGGCGGGCCCGAAGAGACACAGCTCAGGGAGCAGCTCGCCAACGCACGCGCCGCGCTGGAGAAGACCGTCGTGCGCTCCGAGGTCGCAGGGATCGTCCTCACACGCAATGCCGAGCCCGGCGATCTCGTGCAGCCCGGCCGCGTGCTGTTTGAGATCGCGCGCAGCGGCGACACGGAGATCCTCGTTCCCTTCGACGAGGAGAATCTGTCGCGGCTCGCCGTGGGCCAGCGCGCGGTCTGCATCGCGGACGCGTATCCCGACCGGCCGTTTCCGGCGGAGCTCAGCTTCATCTCGCCGAAGGTGGATCCGGAGCGCGGCACCGTCGACGTGCGCCTGAAGGTCGTGCCCGCACCGCCCTTCCTGCGGCAGGACATGACGGTATCGGTGAACGTGGAAACGGGACGGCGCGACAGTGCGCTCGTCGTGCCGAACGATGCGCTGTTCGGGATCGAAGGCGATACCGCGTACGTGCTGGCCGTGCGCGGCGGGCGCGCAGCACGTGTCCGAGTGACGCTCGGCCTGCGCGGTCCGTCGCTCACGGAGGTCGTCGCGGGTCTCGAGCCCGACGAGCTCGTGCTCGCGGCGCCGAGCGGTGCAGTCGCGGAGGGTGATCGGGTCCGCGTGCGCGAGCAGCCTCTGCCCGTCTCGCCCGCTCCTCCGGCCGCAACGCGGGAGAGCCGCTCGACTTCGCTCGACTGAACGCACCATGTGGACCGAATGGACCATTGCCATCCGCCTGCTGCGCGAGGGACGCGTCCAGTCGCTGCTCATCATCGTCGGGATCGCGGTGGGCGTAGCGGTCATCGTGTTCATCACCGCGCTCATCAGCGGCCTGCAGGCGAACACCATCCGACGCACGCTCGGCACGCAGGCACACGTCCGGGTCGAGCCGCCCGACGAGGTGAATCGCATCGCACCGGCGGCACCAGGCGTCGTGCAGCTCGTTCTGGAAGACCGCCGCGCACAGCGACTGCGGTCGATCCGCGACTGGCAGCAGGTCCGGGACACTCTCGAGCGCCTTCCGGGCGTCGTCGCCGTGTCGCCGATCGTCTCCGGACCGGCGTTCGCCCGGCGTGGCAGCGCGCGCAATTCCATCGCGCTGATCGGCGCCGATCCCGCGCGCTACGTGCGGGTCGTTCCCATCCACGAGAATCTGATCGCGGGCGCCTTCAGAGTCGGCGCAGGAGATGCGACGATAGGCCGCGGCCTCGCCGACGAGCTCGGCGTGCGCGTGGGCGACAAGATCCGCATCGATGCCGGTGAAGGGGCCACGGCCGTCGTCAACGTCGCCGGCATCTTCGAGCTCGGTGTCCGCGAGCTCGACGAGCGCTACGTCTTCGTCGATCTCAAGCAGGCGCAGTCGCTCCTCGATCTGCCGGGCGGCGTCACGGTGATCGACGTGACCGTCGAGGAGATCTTCGGCGCTGCCGACATCGCCGCGCGCATCTCCCGGCTGACGGGCCTCAAGGCGGAGAGCTGGATGCAGACCAACTCCCAGCTCCTCAATGCGCTGAGCGCACAGAGTCTCTCGGCGGCGATGATCGGCTTCTTCGTCGCGGTATCCGTCGCGTTCGCCATCGCGAGCGTGCTGTCGATCAGCGTCGTCCAGCACACGCGTGAGATCGGTATCCTGCGCGCGATGGGCGCCACGCAGCCGACGATGCTGCGTGTATTCCTCCTGCAGGGCGCCGTGTTCGGGCTGCTGGGCTCGACCGCCGGTGTCCTGCTCGGTCTCGCGCTGCTGCTCGCGTTCGATACGTTCGGTCCACGGCTCTTCGAGGTGCCCGTTGAGCCGGGGCTCCTCTTCGCGGCGATCGCGCTCGCGACGCTGACGGGAACCGTGTCGGCAGCCGTGCCGGCGCGTCGTGCGGCACGTCTCGATCCGGTAGCCGCCATCCGCTATGTCTGACGTGCAGGACGAAAGCGTTCTGCGGCTCGTGGGCCTGCGCAAGTCCTACGGCGTCGGCACGCCGGTCGAAACCGAGGTGCTGCACGGCATCGATCTCACGCTCGGGCGGCGCGATTTCGCCGCGCTCGTCGGCCCTTCCGGCTCCGGCAAGAGCACCCTGCTCAATCTCATCGGGCTCCTCGATCGCCCCACGAGCGGCGAGCTGTACCTGCTCGGACGTCCGACGCGCGACCTCGACGACGCCGCGCGCACGGCGCTGCGGGCGAGCGCCATCGGGTTCGTCTTCCAGTTCCATCACCTCATCGAAGGTTTCACGGCGCTCGAGAACGTCCTCATGCCGCTGATGCTCGCGCGAGGCAGACCCGACGCGGCGACCGTCGCGTGGGCACGGGAGCTGCTCGAGTCCGTGGGTCTCGGTGGCTTTGCCGACCGTCGGCCGGGCGAGCTGTCGGGCGGCCAGCAGCAGCGCGTCGCCGTCGCCCGCGCGCTCGTCACCCGACCGGCGCTCCTCCTCGCCGACGAGCCCACGGGCAATCTCGACACCCGGAGTGCCCAGGGCGTGTTCGAGCTCTTCCGTCGCTTCAATGCCGAGCTCGGCTGCGCAGTGCTGCTCGTCACGCACGATCCGCGCCTCGCGGAAGCCTGCGATCGCACGATCTCCCTCGTCGATGGTCGGATCGTGAGCGATTCGCCGAACCGGCGCCTCGTGAGCCCTCGGTCGCCCTGACGCTGCGGCGCGCGATCCGGCGGTGGCGATGGCACCGGCGGAAAACGGCCGCACCGCAGGAATCGTTCCCGTTCCACCTGAAGTCGCCGTGCAACGCATCAATCTCGCCGGGGGGCGCACGGGCGGGAACAACTCGGACCGCCGAGCATTCTCGTGGACGGGGAGGTAGAAGCGGGGGCTCCGGTATGCCGCGCTACGACGAACCCTCGGCGGCCCATCGTCCCGAAGACGTCGCCGACGAAGTCCGCGAAGACGACCTGATGCGGGTGATGCGCGAGGTGCCGCGCGGCGCGGCGTGGCTGTGTGCGATCGCCGTGGCTCTCATGCTCGTTTTCTGGCTGGCGATCTATTTCGGCGTGTTTCTCCCGCGCGGTCCCGTGAGCTGAGGAGGCATTGTGGTCGAGCGGCCGATGGACGAGCGCGCGATCCTCAGAACCGAGCTCCGGTGGGTGATCGTCGTCGCCATCGCCGTGCTCATCATCGTGGGCTCGATCGTGATCTCGAGCGCGGCCGTGGTGCTCCACCCGCCGAGCAGCGTCGAGCGCATCGACCCGACGACGCTGCACGTGAGCGGCGAGTTCGTCGAGGACAATCTCGGCGCCGTGCAGAATCGCGATGGCTCGGTGACGGTGCGCCTCGTCGCCACCCAGTTCGCGTTCGTCCCGAACTGCATCGTCGTTCCAGCGGACCGGCCCGTCACGTTCCGCATCACGAGTCCCGACGTCATCCACGGGCTCCTCATCGTGGGCACGAACGTCAATACCATGGTGATGCCCGGGTACGTCTCCGAGGTGCGAACGACCTTCCCTCGCACCGGCGAGCATCTGATGCCCTGTCACGAGTTCTGCGGTCTCGGCCACAGTGAGATGTGGAGCCGTGTGCGCGTGGTCGAGCCCGCCGCCTGGCAGCCGGACGAGAACGGCAGGGTGAGCTGCGAAACGCCCGCACGGTCACCGGTCGAGGAGGCGCCCGAGGAGACGCCGCAATGAAGCAGCGCGCGGAGCCTCTGATCCTCGCCCACCTCTGGGTCGCCTTCGTCGCCTTCGCGATCGCATCCGTGATGGGGGCTGCGCAGATGCTCTCGCGCAGCCCGTTGACCGCGCCCGCGGAAGGACCGGAAGCGTATTTCATCTCGGTCACCGCGCACGGCACGCTGATGGCCTACGTGCTGCCGACGCTCTTCGTGATGGGCTTCGGCTACTTCGTCGCGACGACCGCGCTCGCCCGGCCGCTGCCGGGCCTGAGAGCGGCATGGCTGGGCTTCTGGCTCGCGCTCGTGGGCACGCTGCTCGCCGCGCTTGCCGTCGTCACGGGCAGAGCGACGGTCCTCTACACCTTCTACCCGCCTCTCACCGGGAGCGCGCTCTACTACCTCGGCCTCGTGCTCGTCGTCGTCGGCTCGTGGATCTGGATCGTTCTCATGATCCTCGCGATGCGCGAGTGGAAGTATGAGAACCCGGGGCGGCCCGTGCCGCTCGCGATGTTCGCGACCGTCGCGAACGCCGTGATGTGGCTGTGGACGACGGCCGGCGTCGCGGTGGAGCTGCTGTTCCAGGTGATTCCCGCAGCGCTCGGCTGGAAGGACACGATCGACGTCGGACTCTCGCGCACGCTGTTCTCATGGACGCTGCACGCCATCGTGTACTTCTGGCTGATACCGGCATACATCGCGTTCTACACGATGCTGCCGCAGGCGGCGGGTGGCCGGCTCTACAGCGACACGATGGGCCGCATCGTCTTCATTCTCTTCCTGCTCTACAGCCTCCCGGTCGGGATGCACCACCTCTTCATGGATCCCGGCCACGGCACGGGCTTCAAGTTCCTGCAGATGATGCTGACGTCGCTCGTCACCGTGCCGACGCTGCTCACCATCTTCACGATCGCGGCTTCACTCGAGATCGCCGGGAGACTGCGCGGCGGCAAGGGGCTCTTCGGCTGGATCGCCGCCCTGCCCTGGCATCGGCCGATGGTGCTCGCCGCCGGACTCTCGTTCGTGATGCTGGGCCTCGGCGGCTTCGGCGGACTCGTGAACATGGGCTACGGCATGAACGCCATGGTCCACAACACGTCCTGGGTGACCGCGCACTTCCATCTGATCTTCGGCGGCTCGGTGGTGATCATGTACTTCGCCATCGCCTACGAGATCTGGCCGAAGCTCACGGGCCGGCGCGCGGTCGGAACGGGTGCGATGCGAGTGCAGCTCTGGACGTGGTTCATCGGCGTCCTGGTGACGACGCTGCCGTGGCACGCACTGGGTCTCGGCGGTCAGCCGCGCCGCGTCGCCACGTTCGACTTCAGCGAGCCACAGATCGCCTGGTGGGCGCCGTGGATCCTCGTCTCGACCGTGGGCGGCGCGCTCATGCTCGCGAGCGCACTCCTCTTTATATGGAATCTGGTCGGCTTCCACCGCGGCCCGGCGACTGGCGAGCGCCACATGACATATGCCCTTGCCGTCCATCCGCCGATGCACCTGCCGCGCGCGCTCAACGGCTTCGCATTGTGGAACTGGCTCGTCCTGTTCCTGATGGTCGTCGCCTACGGCTATCCGATCGCGCAGTTTTTCTTCGTCGACGGTCCACCCGCGCTCATCCAGCGCGTGACGGAGGCAGGCTGAGATGGTCGAGGATCGTCCTCCGGTTCCTGCGGAGCGCGAAGCGCTCGACAGACCGTGGAGGATCTGGGCGAGCGTCGCCGTGGTGAGCTTCGTGCTGCTCGCTTTCCTGCTCGGCTTCCTCGTCGTGCCGGAACGCGGAAAAGCGGGATTCGACCCGTTCACCGCGATGTGCCGCGCGCTCGGCATTCCGGGTTTCGGGCGTGAACCGCCCGAAAGTCCCGCGGCGGAGCGCGCCGCGCCCGCGTCGGAAGTAGCGTGGACGAGCGATACACGCCGTCTCCTTGCTTCGGCCGACGTGAAACAGGGTGCTCAGGTGGCCGAGTCGATCTGCCTGCCCTGTCATGGCATGGACGGCGTGGGAACGACGCCGATCTACCCACACCTCGTCCGGCAGTCCGCAGCGGCGATCTTCAAGCAGATGCAGGATTACCGTTCCGGCAAGCGTCAGGGTGCGCAGGCAGCGATCATGACGGCGTTCGCTCAGATGCTCGACGATCGGCAGATCGCGAACGTCGCTGCCTACTACGCGTCGCAGCGCCCCTCGCAGCGTGTCCGTCCCATCGCGACGTCACCGGCGATCGTCGAGCTCGCCCGGATCGGCGATCCCGCGCGCTCCCTGCCTCCCTGCGAGGCGTGTCATGCGGGCAGCGGTGGACCCATTGAGGCACCCGTTCTGCTCGGGCAGTCGGTCAGCTATCTCGAGCAGCAGCTCCAGGCGTTCGCCTCGGGCGAGCGCCGCAACGACATCTTCGCCCGCATGCGCACGATCGCGCAGCAGCTCACGCCGGAAGAGATCCGCGGCCTTTCGCTCTACTATTCCGCCGGCAGCGGAACCGAGAACACGGAAAGTGACGCCACGGCCGCGATGCTGCGGTAAGTGAAGCAGCACGACCGTGGCGTATGCGCGGGCACTCTGCTGCTGCCCGCCTGGTTGATCCGGACCCGCTGCCTGCGCACCACGAGAGGGTTACGCAGGCAGCGGTGATCGGTCACCGTTCGGGCGGAGCGGTCTGCTCGACCGAGCCCTCGCCGCTCACGTCGACGTCGCCCGGGTTCTCGAGCACGAACATCACCACGCGGCGATTGCGAGCACGGCCCTCGCGCGTCCGGTTGTCGTCGATCGGCTGGGTCTCGCCGAGACCGCGTGCGGTGAGCTGCGACGCGGCGACGCCGCGCGAGATCAGATAATCGCGCACGGCTTCGGCGCGCTTCTGCGACAGCGCAAGGTTGTAATCGTCGGGTCCCGTGCTGTCGGTGTGACCCTGCAGCTCGATGCGCAGCCGCGGGTACTTCATGAGCTGCGCCGCCACTTCGTCGAGCACCCTGAACGATTCCGCCGTGAGCTGCGCCGAGTTGAGCTCGAACGTGACGCCCTCGAGCGTGATCGAGCCCCTCTGCGGACAGCCGGTCGCATCGACCGCGACACCGCGCGGCGTGTCCGGGCACCTGTCGATGTCGTCCGTCACGCCGTCACCGTCCGAGTCGGCGGGTGCAGCCGGCGGCGGAGGCGGCGCCGGGGCAGGTGCCGGCGGCGGCGGAGTCGGCTCCGGTTCGGGTGCCGGAGGCGGCGCCTTGGGAGCACCGAAAGAGAACTGGAATCCGATCGTCGCGAGATAGTCGATGAAGTTGCCCGGGCTACCGGCGTCGATCCAGCGCAGCTTCACGTCGGGGCGCAGCGAGAACGTGCGTGCGCCGTCACCGCTCTCCCACAGCTTCCAGAAGAAGCCGATTCCCGCCTGCGCCATGAAGTCGCTCGCGTCCGGACCGGGATCGCGATCGAGCTGTGCAACACCGAGACCCAGGCTGAGATACGGCGAGACGAGTCCCGTTCGATCCAGCACGCCGAGGAAATCGAGCGAGCCGCCGTAGATGGTGTGATCGGACCCGGCCGGACCGCCGCCGAGCTCCGTTCCGTTGAGATTGAGCTCGATCGACAGCCCTTCGCTGACGTGCTTGCCGATCGCGAGTCCCCACAGCCAGTCATGGTCCTCGACCGGCCGCTCGTTGTCCGACCAGTAGCCGCCGACCTGCGGCGTGAGGTACCAGTGACCGACCTCCTGAGCGCTCGCTGCCGCTGATGCGGTGAGCGCGCAGAGCAGAGGCAATCCCTTCAGAAGTCCTTTCATGTGATCTCCTGTCGGATCTCATGTCCCGTCGGAATTCTACAACGGAATCGTGAGATGCACGCGAGTTTCACGGTCGCGCATTGTCGCGCGCATCGCACAGCAACGGTTGCATGCACGGTTGCGGTGCAATACCGCGTGCTCAGCGCGCGCGCAGCCGCAGCGCGTTGCCGATCACCGAAACGGACGAGAAGCTCATCGCGACGGCGGCGATGAGCGGGCTCAGGAGCACTCCGAAGAAGGGGTACAGCACTCCGGCGGCGATCGGAATGCCGAGCGAATTGTATCCGAAGGCGAACAACAGGTTCTGCCAGATGTTGCGGACCGTCGCGCGCGAGAGCTGGCGCGCACGCACGATGCCCTGCAGGTCGCCCTTCACGAGTGTCACCTGCGCGCTCTCCATCGCGATATCGGTACCCGTGCCCATCGCGATGCCGACGTCGGCCTGAGCGAGCGCCGGCGCATCGTTGATGCCGTCGCCCGCCATCGCGACACGGCGGCCGTCGCGCTGCAGCCGCTCGATCACCTGCACCTTGTCGGCCGGTTTCACGTCCGCGATCACCTCGTCGATTCCGAGCCTGCGCGCCACCGCTTCGGCCGTCGTGCGGTTGTCGCCGGTCAGCATCACGATGCGCACGCCTTCCGCCTTGAGCGCACGCACGGCCGCAGGCGTCGTCTCCTTGATCGGATCGCCGACCGCGATGAGGCCGGCAAGCCTGCGGTCCACCGCGAGGAACATGACCGTGAATCCGGACCGACGCAGCTCTTCCACTTCCGCCGATGTCTCTTCCGGCTCCACGCCTTGCGCGCGCATCAGCGCGGCGTTGCCGAGCGCCGCGAAACGATCCGATATCCGTCCCGTGACACCCTCGCCCGTGATCGACTGAAAATCGATCACCGGTGCCGGTGTGACGCCCCGCTCCTTCGCACCTTCGACGACCGCGCGCGCGAGCGGGTGCTCGCTGGGCTGCTCGAGACCCGCGGCGATCGACAGAACCTCGTCCTCCGAGAAACCGTTCAGCGGGATCACACGCTGGACTGCGGGGCGGCCGAGCGTGAGCGTGCCGGTCTTGTCGACGACCAGGGTGTCGATGTCACGCATGGCTTCGATGGCCGTGGCGTCGCGGAAGAGAACGCCGAGCTGTGCACCGCGGCCGCTCGCCACCATGATCGAGATGGGCGTTGCGAGGCCGAGAGCACAGGGACAGGCGATGATGAGCACCGCGACTGCATTGACGACCGCATAGGCGAGACGCGGCTCGGGCCCCACGAGCCACCAGACGAAGAACGTCACGACCGCGATCGCGATCACCGAAGGCACGAACCAGGCCGCCACCCGGTCGGCAAGACGCTGCAGTGGTGCGCGCGAGCGCTGCGCCTGCGCGACGAGCGCCACGATCTGAGACAGGAGACTTTCCGCTCCCACCTTCTCCGCCTCGATGACGAGCGTTCCCGTCTGGTTGATCGTCGCACCCACCACGCGATCGCCGGGTCCCTTGTCGACGGGCAGCGGCTCGCCTGTCAGCATCGACTCGTCGACGCTGGAACGTCCCTCGAGGATCCGCCCGTCCACCGGGATCTTCTCGCCCGGTCTCACACGCACGCGATCGCCGACCGCCACGGACTCGAGCGGCACGTCGATCTCGCTGCCGTCGGGCTCGATGCGTCTTGCGGTTCTGGGCGCAAGCCCCAGGAGCTCGCGGATCGCAGCGCTCGTCCGGCCGCGTGCGAGGAGCTCGAGCCACTCGCCGAGCAGCACGAGCGTGACGATCACTGCCGCGACCTCGAAGTACACGCCGACCATGCCGTGCTCGTCGCGCATCTCGGGCGGGAAGCTCCCCGGGAGGAAAGTCGCGGCCAGGCTGTAGATGACCGCGACGATCACGCCGAGCCCGATGAGCGTGTACATGTTGGGAGAACGGTTGACGACGCCCATCCAGCCCCGACGGAAGTAGTCCGCGCCCGCCCACAGGACGATCGGCAGAGTGAGACCGAGCTCCACGAACCGCAGCACGCGTACGGCGGTCATGGAAAGCTGCAGCTCGACGAGGTGCGGCACCATGGCGACCACGACGACGGGCACCGCGAGCGCGAGGGAGAAGAAGAATCGCGTGCGCACCTTCCTCAGCTCGCTGTCGTCTTCGACCGCTGCCGGCACGAGCGGCTCGAGCGCCATGCCGCAGATCGGGCAGCTTCCCGGACCCTCCTGACGGATCTCGGGATGCATGGGGCACGTGTAGATGGTGCCTGGCGGTACGGAACCCGGCGGTTCAGTCTGCGGGCGTGCAGCTCCGTGTACGTGGGACGCGTGCCCGTGGTGAATCGCGTGTCCGCCGTGACCTCCAGCCGGGCGATCGAGGTACTGCTTCGGGCTGGCGACGAACTTCGCGCGGCAGCCGGCGCAGCAGAAGTAGTACCGCTGCCCTTCGTGCTCCGCGACGTGCTCTGAATCCGGCGACACCTTCATGCCGCAGACCGGATCGACGCGCGGCCGTGCGCCGTCGGGCGCGGCGATACCGTACGCCACGTCTTTGCCGCGCATGGATTCCGTGCCCGAGCTCGTCATGCCGACCTCATCTCTACCGTCCAGTCCCCGTATCGATGTGGCCGTACTTGCCGGATGCAAGCACAGCATGAACCTTGCCGCCATGGGAAGATCGGAGAACCCTATAATGAGGCTGGCATGAAGCGTACCGGCGCGCTGTTCCGTCTGCTGCTGTGCCTGGCGCTCGTCCTCGACGGCGCCCGGCTTTCGCACGCGTCCCCACTCATGACGGACACGCACCCCACCGCCGAATCCGCTGCGATCGAGCAGGTCCTGCCCTGCCACGGGCACCACGACGAGGCGGCCGAGACAAAGGGCGACCCGGCAGACCACGCTGCCCACCATGACTCGACCAGCCCGCACCGGGAGTCGCATGACTGCTGCGGATCCGGCTCGTGCGACTGCGTGTGCGCCGGCCAGATGCCGGCCGCGGCAAGCACTTCGTGGGTTCGCACGATCATCGGGCAGAGTCCGGTGGTGTCGCTTCAGCTCGACTGGCCGGAATCTCGAAGCCCTCATCCACCCGACCGGCCTCCCATCGCTTGAGCGTTGAGGGGCGCCGGATCATCGGCGCTGTCCGATCGTCGGCCGTCCATGCGCCGCTTCTCACAGCAGTGCGCGGGCGACTCGCGGCGCGTGCGGATGTACACGTGCCGCGCATTCCATAGGAGCTTTCAGTGAAGAAACTCGGAATCTGTGGCGGCGACGCTTCTCGCCTCTCGCGGCGTCGCTTCGTTCAGGGACTCGCGGCAGGCGGCGCGATCGCCGCGCTCGGGCAATGGCCCCGCCCGGTCTGGGCGCTGAAATCCGCGGGTTATCCCAGCGTTCTGTCCGGCACGGAATTCGATCTCACCATCGCGGAAACGCCGGTGAGCTTCACCGGCCGCATCCGCCCTGCGGTCACGGTCAATGGATCGATTCCGGCACCGATCCTGCGCTGGCGCGAAGGCGACACCGTGACGCTGCGTGTCACGAATCGCCTTCCGGCGAATACGACTCACGGACACCACGCGTCGATTCACTGGCACGGCATTCTGCTGCCCGCGAACATGGACGGCGTGCCGGGCCTGAGCTTCGATGGCATCGGGCACGGTGAAACCTACGTGTACCGCTTCAAGGCACGTCAGGCCGGCACGTACTGGTATCACAGCCACTCCGCCTTCCAGGAGCAGGCGGGACTCTACGGACCGCTCATCATCGATCCGCGCGATCCGGAGCCCTTCGCGTACGACCGCGACTACGTGGTGATGCTGTCGGACTGGACCGATCTCGCGCCGGCAGCACTCTTCTCGCGGCTCAAGAAGATGCCGGACCACGACAACTGGTACAAGCGCACGGTCGGTGACTTCGTGCGTGACGCGCGCCGCGATGGGCTCTCCGCCGCGCTCGCCGAACGGCGGATGTGGAACCGGATGCGCATGACGCCGACGGATCTCTCCGACGTCAACGCTCACACTTACATCTATCTCATGAACGGCAACACGAGCGCCGGGAACTGGACGGCGTTGTTCCGTCCGGGAGAGCGGGTGCGCCTGCGCTTCATCAACGGCTCGGCGATGACGTACTTCGATGTGCGTATCCCCGGCCTGAAGATGACCGTGGTCGCGCACGACGGCCAGTACGTGCACCCGGTCACCGTCGACGAGTTCCGAATCGCCGTCGCGGAAACGGTGGACGTGATCGTCGAGCCCGCGGGGCAGGACGCGTTCACCATCTTCGCGCAGGACATTGGTCGTACCGGATATGTTTCAGGAACGCTCGCCGTACGCGAAGGACTGCGCGCGCCGGTTCCGCCCGTCGATCCCCGCCCCATTCTCACGATGGCCGACATGGGGCATGGACCGGCGGTTCACGAGAGCCGTCGTGGCTCATCGAGTAACGGCGACCACGGAGAACGTGACGGTCACGCCGGACACGGAGGCCAAGGTGACTCGACCCACGCGCTGCATCGGGCAGCGAGCGAAATTCAGCGACACCCGCCGTCCGAGCGCCGGAATCCGCTGGTCGACATGCAGGCGATGTCGCCTCGGCCGCGCCTCGACGATCCCGGCGTCGGCCTGCGCGACAACGGAAGGCGCGTGCTCACGTACGCGGAACTGCGGAGTCTCTTCCCGGACCCCGACGGACGCGAACCGGGAAGAACGATCGAGCTGCATCTCACGGGCCACATGGGGCGCTTCGCATGGTCCTTCGACGGCGTCAGCTTCGCGGATGCCGTCCCGTTGCGCTTCAAGTATGGCGAACGGCTGCGCATCGTGCTCGTGAACGACACGATGATGAATCACCCGATTCACCTGCACGGCATGTGGAGCGATCTCGAGGACGAGGCCGGCAACTTTCTCGTACGCAAGCACACGATCGACATGCCTCCGGGCACGAAACGCAGCTACCGCGTGCGGGCGGACGCACTCGGGCGCTGGGCCTATCACTGCCACATGCTCTACCACATGGAGGCCGGCATGTTCCGCGAAGTGAGGGTCGAAGAGTGAGACTGCACGGAATGCTGCTTCCCCTGCTCTGCCTGACGGCGTCTGCCGGCGCGTGGGCGCAGGAGGATCACGGTCGACATCACGGCACGCATCACACGGATCATCACGCCGACCATCATGTGGGGCACGACGCACAGCACCACCCGGACCATCACGCCGGGCAGCATGCGCATTCGCAGCTTCATGCGACGGATGCACCGCGCGAGCCGATACCGGCACTGACGGACGAGGACCGGGCCGCGGCGTTTCCAGAACTGAGCGCGCACACCATGCACGGCGGCTCGATCCATCAGCTCCTGCGCCTCGAGGAGCTCGAGCTGCGCGACACGGAGCGCGGCTCCGCCTTCTCCTGGGAAGGCCGTTACTGGGTCGGAAGCGACATCGATCGCATCTGGCTGCGCGGCACGGGAGAGCACGTCGACGGCGACGACGCCCTGGAGCTCGAAGTGTTCTACGGTCGACGCGTCGCGGCGTGGTGGGACGTCGTCGCGGGTCTGCGGCAGGACTTCGGATCAGGGCCTTCGCGCACCTTCGCCGCGATCGGCATTCAGGGGCTCGCGCCCTACAAGTTCGAGCTCGAGGCGACTGCGTACTTCGGCGCAGGCGGACAGGCTTCCGCACGCTTCGAGGCCGGATACGACCTGCTGCTCACGAATCGTCTCATCGTGAAACCGCAGCTCGAGTTGAACGTCTACGGCAAGGCCGATCCCGAGGCCGGTGTCGGTTCGGGTCTCGGCACACTGGAAGCAGCCCTGAGAGTTCGCTACGAGCTCACGCGCCGTTTCGCACCCTATGTCGGCATAGTGCTGGAACGCGCGTTCTCGGACACTGCCGACCTGCGCCGCGCGGCGGGCGAGGATCGTGAAGATACGCAGGTGGTCGCGGGCTTTCGTACCTGGTTCTGATCTGGCCGCCGTCGCTGAGTGCTCCGCCTGCCGCATCGGAGGGCTCAGCCGGGACGCGGCTGCGCCGTTCGCCGGTAGACTTGCGGATCGTGCCTCTCCATGTACTGCGCCGGCTGAGCGATATCGGTGAATCCCACCTGCCGGTAGAGGCCGTGCGCGTCTCGTGTGACGAGCACCCAGCGGCGCAGCCCCTGCAGCCGCGGATGCTCGATGGCGAGCAGTATCATGGCTTTCGCCAGACCCCGGCCCCGGTGCTCCTCGAGCACATAGACGTCGCACACGTAGCAGAACGTCGTGAAGTCGGTGATGAAGCGCGCGAAACCGACCTGGGCGCCGCTCTCGTCATAGGCACCGATGCAGAACGAACCGCGGATCGCACGTTCGACCACTTCGCGCGAAATGCCTTGCGACCAGTACGAGCGGGCGAGATACGCGTGAATGGCATCGAGGTCGAGCCGCGCGCGATCGTCGGAGATCGTGTACGGTCCCAGACGGCGTTCCACGGGGAGAACCGGCGTGTCGCGTGCGCTGTCGTTCATGACGACAGCTTAGCGCATGACGATCGTCCTCGCCTGAACGGCACGCGGCGCGCTGTACCGTTCGCGCGCCAGTACAGTTCGATCCGCCGCCGGCACCGGCGTCTCTGTCCGCCTTCTGCTTCCCGCCCTAGCGTGCGCCGTGACGAGGAGGAGTTGCGCACGCATGCCCGATCCCTTTCCCTTCGCGACGTATTCCTTCGTGATGGCCATCACGCCCGGGCCGAACAACGTGATGCTCACGGCGTCGGGAGCGAGCTTCGGTTTCCGCCGCACCCTGCCGACGATGCTCGGCATGTGGACCGGTCACACTTCGATGACCGTAGCCATCGCGCTCGGACTCGGCGTCGTGTTCCAGCGCTGGCCGCTCCTGCACGATACCCTGCGCTGGGCCGGCGCCTCGTACCTGCTCTATCTCGCCTGGCGGTTGCTCGGCGCGCGAGGCAGCGCTGCCGGCAGCGCCGTGCGTCCGATCTCGTTCCTGGAGGGCGCGCTGTTCCAGCTCGTCAATCCGAAGGCCTGGGTGATGTCGCTCACCACTGCCGCACTGTTCCTCCCCGCGGACTGGCCGCTCGCCGCGGGCTGCCTCTATCTCGTCCTCATGAGCCTGCTCGTGAACCTGCCGTGCATCGCCGTGTGGGCGGCGTTCGGCAGCAGCCTGCGTCAGTGCCTCGAAGTACCTTCCCGGCGCACGCTCTTCAATGCGACCATGGCGGCCGCGCTCGTCGGCACGGGCGTGCTGATGGTTCGTTGACTCGGGATCCGGTGACGCCTCGATGTTCGAGCTCGACAGAAACTCCGACGTGCCTCTCGTCGATCAGATCGTCGAGCGCATCGCTGCGCTCATCGAGAGCGGTCAGCTCGTCGAAGGCACCCGGATTCCTTCGATCCGCAAGCTCGCACGCCTCACCGGCACGAGCCCGTTCACCGTCACGGAAAGCTACGATCGACTCGTCGCACGCGGCCTCATCGAGGCGCGCACGGGACGCGGCTTCTACGTCGTGCGCCGGCCGGCGTTCGCCGCACTCGCGCGCATCGAAGCCGTGCCGGATCCGGGTACCGATGCGGTGGCGCTCGTGCGCCAGGCGATGTCGGGTGCGAGGAGCCTCATTCCCGCAGGCTCGGGCTTTCTGCCGCCCGGCTGGCTGATGGAATCCGTCTCGACGAGCGTGCTCAGCCGCCTGTCGCAGGCGCGCCGTCCTCAGGCCTGGGCGCCCTGCCCTCCGCAGGGTCTGCCGGAGCTCCTCGAACAGCTCGCCGCACGACTGGTGCAGCGAGGCATCCCGGCAGGCACGGCGAATCTGCTGACGACGAGCGGTGCGTCGCAGGCCTTCGATCTCATCGCCCGCGCGCTCCTCGCGCCCGGCGATGCGGTGCTGGTCGAGGATCCCGGCTACTTCGTGCTGTTCGCCCAGCTTCGCGCGCATCACGCGCGCCTCGTGCCGGTACCCCGGACGGCGGAAGGTCTGGACATCGAGATGCTCGAAGAGCTCTGCCGCGCGCACCGTCCGCGCGCGTTCTTCGTGCAGACATTGCTGCACAATCCCACCGGATCGAGTCTGCCGGCGCCGCAGTGTCACCGCATTCTCTCGCTCGCCGAGCAGCACGGGTTCGCCATCGTCGAAGACGACGTCTACGGCGATCTGTGCGAGGGACCGGCCGTGCGCCTTGCGCAGATGGACGGCCTGCGCAACGTCATCCACGTCGGAAGCTTCTCGAAGCTGATCGGACCGGCGATCCGCGTCGGTTTCGTCGCCGGAGAAGCGCAGCTCATCGCACAGCTCACCGAGCGCAAGCTCCTCTCGACGCTCTCCGGCTCGTCTCTGCTCGAATCCATCGTCGCGACGGTGCTCGAGAGTGGTCGCTATCAGAAGCATCTCGTCGACGTGCGAGCGCGGCTGGCGCGGGCGCGCCGCGAGGCGCGCCGCGCGCTCGAGTCCGTCGGCGTGGAGTTCGACGACGCGAACGGCGCGGGACTCTTCCTCTGGGGCAGGATCGGTCACGGCATCGACGTCGACGCCCTCGTGCGTCAGGCGCGGAGCGAGTCGATTCTGCTCGCCAGAGGAAGTCTCTTTTCGGCGGCGGAAAGAGCCAGCGGATACCTGCGCTTCAACGCAGCCTACAGCTCCGCGCCCGGACTCCTCGATTTCCTGCGCCGTACGCTGCCGCAGTCCGGATGAATATCCGGACTGCGGCGGTCCGGCTCATTCGAGGGGCTTGCGGAACTTGAAGATCGACTGATCCGTGAGCCCGCGCGTGCCCGGCGTGAACACCATCTTCGTGTGATCGTCGTCGGGATTCGCGAGCAGATCGCTCTCCTCGACGAGCTCGAATCCGGCGGCCGTGACTTCCCTGCGGATCACCTCCGGATCGATCCGGTGCAGCGCCTTCGTGTCGCGCGTTCCCGAGCCCGGCGCGGCGTTGTGGTCGACGATGAAGAAGATGCCGCCCGGCTTCAGGGCATCGTAGATCTTGCGGTTGAGCTTCGCCGTGTCGATGTCGTTCAGCGGCAGGTCGTGGTAGTAGAGAATGTTGAACACGATGTCGACGTTCTGCGGCAGCTCGATCTCGTTGTAGTCGACGAGCTCGTACTTCGCGTTCGGGTGCGCGGCCACGAACTTCCGGCTCGCCTCGCCCGCGCGCTTTTCCGTGTACGGCAGGTCGAACATGTAGACCATGCCCTCGGGCCCCACGATGTCGACGAGCAGCGTCGTGAAGTACTGGCCGAACGACGCGAACTCCACGACGCGATCGCCAGGCTTCACGCCGGAAAGCGTGAGCACCTCGGCCGGCTTGCGATTCGCATCCCGCGCCCGGTGCTCGGCACTGCGCGCAGGCGATTCCACCGCGCGACGGATGTATGCCGGCGTTCCCTCGGGCACCGTGTAGCTCGCTGCAGCCTCGGCATCCTCTGCCGCCTTCAACGACCCACTCGCGGAACCCAGCGCTGCGAGCGCGAGAGCTGCCGCGAGCGCGCGTGACGAAAACGTGCACATGTCCCCTCCGAAATGCCGCGGTCCGGGATGGCCGCGATCGGCCGGCAGCATAGTCGAACTCCCGGCTTCGGGGACAGAACGCCTGCGCCCAACCCGTCGCGGCGCACGGGACCGGCGTCGCCGTGCGCATGGCACGCCGGATGCTGGTCCCGTGCATCGCATCGGCACTAAGATCGTGCCGTCGCTCCCGGTACGAGAAAAAGGAGAAGCGGTGGTCACGCGCAGAACCTTCGTCACGGGGACACTGACTGCAGGTATCGCACTGATCGCACGAAAGGGGTTCTCTCAGATGCCGGACTCACGCACTCGAAGCACCGAGCTGACGGAACTGACCCTGGAAGAAGCCTCGCGGCTCATCCGCTCGCGTGAGCTCTCACCCGTCGAGCTGACGCAGGCGTACCTTGCACGCATCGACCGCGTAAATCCGCGCATCAACGCGTACATCACGGTGACCGCGGACATCGCGCTCGAGCAGGCGCGCGCGGCCGAGGCGGAGATCGCGCGAGGACGCTGGCGCGGGCCGCTGCACGGCGTCCCGATCGCGCTCAAGGACAACATCGATACCGCGGGGCTGCGCACGACTGCCGCGAGCGCGCTCTTTGCGAACCGTGTACCGGATGCGGACGCCGAAGTCTGGCGTCGCCTGCGGGACGCCGGAGCGGTTCTGCTCGGCAAGCTCAACATGCACGAGCTGGCGTACGGCGGAACGTCCGCCATCACGCACTTCGGTCCCGTGCGCAATCCGTGGAATCCCGATCACATCCCCGGCGGCTCTTCGGGAGGCTCGGCGGCTGCGGTCGCCGCGCGACTCTGCTGTGCCGCATTGGGAACGGACACACTCGCGTCGATCCGGCTGCCGGCCGCGTACTGCGGCGTGACGGGCCTCAAGCCGACACACGGGCTCGCGAGCATCCGCGGCATCATTCCGATCTCGGAATCGCTCGATCACGTCGGACCGATCACCCGTACCGCGGCGGACGCGGCGCACGTGCTCCAGGCGATCGCGGGTTTCGATCCGCAGGATCCGGTGAGCGTGCGTGTGGATGTGCCCTCCTACGCGAGCGCCCTTCAGCAGCCGGTTTCGCGCCTCCGCATCGGCCTGCCGAGAGAGCCGTTCTTCGCCAAGCTCCATCCGGACGTGGAGGAAGCCACCCGGCGCGCGCTCGAAACCCTGCGCACGCTCGTCGCCGAAGTACGCGACGTGACGCTGCCTCCGTCCGGAGACTTTCCGGTGCTGCTTGCAGAGGCCTACGCCTGGCACGAGCGCTATCTCGCGGAGCCAGGGAACCGCAAGCTCTACGACCCGGTGACGCTCGAGCGCATTCTTGCCGCCGGCGAGTTCTCCGCCGCGCAGTACTTCGAGGCACGGCGCCAGCTTGCCCTCGCACGTCATGCGATCGCAGCCGTGTTCGACGAGGTGGACGTCCTGGTGACTCCGACCGCACCCTCGCTTCCCGAGCGCATCGATCAGGCGGAGAACCCCGCGGTCGCCTCCGGCGCCGAATCCTCGGTGCGCAACACCGCGCCATTCAATCTGTACGGCATCCCGACGATCTCGGTTCCGATCGGCTTCAGCCGAACCGGCCTGCCCATCGGCCTTCAGATCAGCAGCCGCGCGTTCGGCGAGCTGCCGATGCTCGCGCTCGCGCATGCCTGGCAGCAGGCGACCGACTGGCACCGGCGGGCACCGCCGTTGTGATGCCCGTCACGACGAACGCTTCGAGAGAGCGTGCTCACCAGGGCTGGAGCGTGCAGCGGATGCGCTGAAGCCGCAGCGGCATGCGTACTTTCCGTCATATGGACGTGACCATTCCGTCATTGAACTGACGTGCCCCGCCCCCAGATTGACCGTCGGCTGGACAAGGCATGGAGCACGCTCATATGGAACTGCTCGTCCTCATCGGCATCGCCACGGCCGCACTGCTCGTCACCCATTTCGTCAGGATCGTCGCGAACGCCCGGCGCAAGTAAGCTGCGAGCGGCGCACGGCACCCGGCCCGATGCGGGTCGCGACTGGCGGCTGCCCACGAGGAGCTTACCGGGCAATCGCGACCGGCTAGAATCGCTCGCACACACAGTGTGTGCTGCGAGACCGGTCGCGTCCTGCCCATGTCCGTGCTCCTGAGACTTGCCCGCCTGCTCACGCGGCCGCTCGGTCTTCTCACACAGCGTCTCGGCAACCGCTTCTACACCGGTCTCGCCGCAGTCGTGATCGTTGCCTCCGTGTTCGGGATCGGCAGCGAGTTCACTTTCGGCATGCGCACGAGGGCCTACGACCTCGTCATGCAGAATCGTTTCCGCACGCCGCCGCCCGATCCCGACATCCTGCTCATCGACATCGACGAGGCGAGCCTCGCGGCGATGGCGCCCGAGTACGGGCGCTGGCCGTGGTCGCGCGCCGTCATGGCGGAGCTCATCGAGGGGCTCGCCGCGGCGCGGCCTGCGGCGATCGTATTCGACGTGGTTTTCTCCGATCTCGATCGGAATCAGCCGGAAGCGGATCTCTTCCTGCGGGAAGTCGCGGAGCGCACGCCGAACACCTTCTTCGCGATGATCCGTCTGGACGAGGCGAACGACGCGCTGAGTGAGCTGCAGCTCGCCCGCCTCGCCGGCACTCAGCCTCTTTCCGACGCCGTGCCTGGCGCCACGGTCGCGATGGTGGTGCCGTATTTCCACGACGTGCTGAACGAACGGCGACTGGGCACCATCAACCTCTATTCGGACAGAGACGGAATCGCGCGCTCGTATCACGTTCATCGCGACGTGTCGGGCTACAGGATCTTCTCCCTGCCCGCGAACGTCGTTACGACACTGGGCGGCGAGCTTCCGGCGGATCCGGACATTCTGCTCAACTGGCGCGGCGATCCGCCGGCCTATCCGCTGATTCCGTTCCACACGCTGTACGAGCGCCTGCTGCGCGGAGAGATCCCCGCGGAGCTCGAGGGGCGCATTCTCATCGTGGGCTCCACGGCGCCGGCGCTGTTCGACATCCGGCCGACACCCATCTCCACGGCGCAGACCGGTCTCGAGATCCTCGCCACCGCGCTCGACAACCTGCGCAACGGCGATTTCGTGCGCCTGCTGCCGGACTGGATCTACATGGTGATCACGGCGGCCGCGGTTCTGCTGCTCGCGATGGCCTTCCGCACGAACGTCGACTGGCTGCTGCTGCGCACCGCGTTCACCGTGATGCAGACCGCCTTTCTCGTTCTGACGTACCTGTTCCTCAACTACACGAACTGGTTCGTCGATCTCACCGCGCCCTTCACGGCCGCGTTCGCCTACTTCACTGTGGCCTCCCTCTACAGCCGCGTCATGGTTCAGCGGCGCAATGGCAGTCCGTGGTTCTCCGACGTGCTCGACACCGGAAGCAGCGTCGAGGTGCTGCTGCTCGCCTGCCGCATCTCCGCGAGAGGAACCGCGCGTTCCGCGATCCACCGCATGCTGCAGCGGCGCGCCGGGCTCACGCGCTACGCTGCCGCCGCGCCGCGGCTGTTCGAGACCGCACCGCTCTTCCAGCGTCTTTACGAGGACGTGGCCGTCTTCTACTGGATCGCGCCGCCACGGCGTTCCTGCGCTACCCTGCAGGACCTCTTCCGGATGCTGGAAGAGAGTCTCGCGGTCCTGAACGCGCGCGGCGCGCCGGATGCAGTCCAGTTCGCTCTCCATGCGGCGCGCTTCACCGTCGACGAACAGGGCGACTGGGAGAGGCAAGGAAAGGAATCGCTGCTCTCGGTGCTGTCGCTCGTCGAGAGAACCCCGGCAGGATCCATCGAACGCAGCGAAGCGTTCCTGGAGGTATGCAGAGAATGTCCCGACGTGACAGTTCCCGAGCCCGTAGCTCGAGCCGGTCTCCAGGTGGCCGGAGGGCAGGTTTCGTCATGATCTCGCGTGCCTGCGGTGCATCTCTCCTCGGGGCCGCCGCCGCCCTGCTGCTTGCAGCGTGCGGCTCACCGGAGACGGCGGCACCGCCTGCCGCAGGTGACGACGCCACCGCGCCGCCGGCGACATCGCCGGGCATCCAGGCACCGGAGGCTCCAACGGAACCGGAGGTGAGGGAAGAGGAGCCGACGGATGGGACATTGGAGGCTCCGCCGCCCGCCGAAGCTCCAGTCGCGAATTCTGAAAGTGCACCGCGCACCGCCCGGAACGACAGCCGCACGACGGGGCAGGCGCCGTCGAGCGGTTCCGCAGCGTCCGCTGAAGCGCAGCCTTCTCCGCCCGCGACGGCGTCCGGCGACAGCCCGAGCATCGCACCGATGCCCGGCACCGTGACGCGCCAGACCGAGCTCAAGGCGGAGCCGTCGGTAGCGGCGCCCACCCTGAGCACGCTCGCGGCGAACACGCAGGTCACCATCACCGAACGTCAGGGCGGCTGGCTGCGCGTCGTGAGCGGCGAGCAGCGCGGCTGGGTGCGGCTCCTCCACGTCAGCAGTCAACCGACGGCTCGCACCGCCGGCGCTCGCGAAGAGCTCGAGGCTGCCGCGCGTATTGCGACGGGTCGCGCCGGGAGCGGCAACATCGCGGTCACGACCGGCATTCGCGGGCTCGACGAGCAGCAGCTTCGCGACGCGAAGGCGAACGAAGAGGAGCTGAAGAAGCTCGAGGCTTTCGGCGTATCGGCGCAGGACGCGCAGGCACACGCTTCGCGTCGCGGCCTCGAGCGCCGGCAGATTCCGTATCCGCCTGCACCACAATCGCGCTGAGGGAACGCACAGGAGGTTCGATGGCATGAACACTGCTCTCTTCCGCAAGCGCTTCCTCGTCGTCTTCGTGCTGGCCGCGGTGCTCGCACTGCTCGCGTCCGCGCCTGCAGCCGCGCAGAACCTGCGCGACCTGCTGGATCGGCAGGTGCCGGAATCCCTGCGGCTCGCCCTGACGCTCACCGACGAGGACGAGATCCGCGCGGGGCGCCTGGCCGCAGCGAACCTGCTCGGCGTCGCGCCGCTCGTGCAGGACGAAGCGCTGCTGCGCTACGTGAACACCGTCGGGATGTGGGTCGCCATGCAGAGCGAACGGCCCAACCTGCCGTGGCGCTTCGGCGTCATCGAATCCGCCGACGTGAACGCCTTCGCGGCGCCCGGCGGTTTCGTGCTGATCACGCGCGGTCTGTACGAGAGCCTCAGCAACGAAGCGGAGCTCGCGGGCGTGCTCGGTCACGAGATCGCACACGTCGTCGAGCGGCATCACGTCGAGCTCATGCGCAAGTCACTGCTGCTCGAGGCGGGCGCGAAAGCGCTCTCGAAGGAGCTCGAGAAGGACCGCGACGAGCTGGCTCGCCGGCTCGTCGGCAGCGGTGCGGAGCTCTTCGCGCGGCGGCTCGATCAGGGCGCCGAGTTCGAAGCCGACCGGCACGGCGTGGTGCTCGCGGCGCGTGCAGGTTACGACCCTTTCGGTCTGCCTGCGGTTCTGCAGAAGATCGCGAGCGTTCCGCGCAACGACGACCGCGTGTCGCTGCTGTACGCGACGCATCCCGCTCCCGACGTACGCCTGCGCCGGCTCGATGAAGCAGGCGTGAATCTCTACGAGTACACCGGCGCAGGGGGCGAGCTCCACACGCTGCGCTGAAGCCGGACCTCGAGCTCGACGCGTGGCCATTGGACGAAGATCCAATGGCGGAAATGCAAACGCCGTCGGATTCTCCTGAAGCAGCACCCGGGCGGCACGGGCGGCTACTGCTCCGCTTCGCCCGATGCCGGGTGCTTCGGGAGAACGCAACCCATGAAGATCGACATCCTCGATTCGATGAGCTCGATGCTCGGCGGCTCATTCATACGCCAGGCCAGCACGCTCCTTGGTGAGACGGAAGAAGGTACGCGGGCCGGCGTGCGCTCCGGTGTGCCGGCGCTGCTCGCGAGTCTCGTCCGCGACAGTGCGGACCCGGCTGGTGCGGCCGAGATCTACCGCACCGTCACCGGCAACGCAGTGGACCCCGGCATCGAAGGCAAGCTCGGAAACATCCTCGGGAGCCGAGGCTCTCTGGAATCGACGCTCTCGACCGGCGAATCGCTGCTCGGCAGCGTGCTCGGCAACCGCACCGGAGGCCTGACTCACGCTCTGTCGCAGGTCGCAGGCATCAGACCCTCGTCGGCCACGACGCTGCTCGCAATCGCCGCACCCCTGCTGCTCGGCTTCCTCAAGAAGCAGGTGACGCAGGGACGCCTCGATGCCGGCGGGCTCGCCTCCCTGCTCCTCAGCCAGCGCAGCGTGCTCCAGAAGGTCGGCCTCGACGAACGGATCACGAGTGCGCTCGGCTTCGGCAGCATGGACACCCTGGTCGGAAGCGCGCCGGAGGGTACGCACGCACGCGTCTCCGAGTCCGAGGCGGTCCGGCCGGAACCGATGACCGGAAACACGCGCCCGCACGCAGATCCGGCGGCGAAGAGCACGCGCGCCTATCCGGAACCGCCTCCGGAGCCGGTCCGCAGGCGAAGCATGCTGCCGTGGGCAATCGGCCTCGCAGTCGCCGTACTCGGTCTCGCGTTCCTGCTGAATCGCTCCATGCAGAACCGCGACACGCGCACGACGACCGCGGCCGCGACATCGGAAGACCGTACGACAGAAACAGGAACACGACTTCGCGTCGCTTCACTGCCGGCACAGGTCTATTTCCAACCGGGCGAAGCGGACATCGACAACGCGGACAGGCAGACACTCGCCGAAGTGGCCCGTTCCGCACGGGCGAGCGGCACACCGCTGGTGGTGACCGGATACACCGATCAGACCGGCGACGCGCAGCAGAATCTGGAGCTGGCAAAAAGCCGCGCCGATGCAGTACGCGAGGCACTGGTGCAGGAAGGGCTGTCCGAATCCAGCATCCAGATGAAGGAGCCCGAGTTCGTCACCGGAAGCGGCTCTCCCGATGAAGCGCGGCGCGTCGAGATCGCCGCGGCGGAATAGTCACGGGAGCGGCCGACTCGCACAGAGTCATCCACGACATCGAACCAGCGTCCGCCGGTCTTGATCGGGCGAAGCCTCCTGAACGAGGATGCGTTCGGGAGCTTCGCCTTCTGAGTGACCGGCATGCAGACCGTTCGATTCCGGATCGACTTCACTCCGACCTGCTCCCTGGGGCCGGGCAAGATCGCGCTGCTCGAGACGATCGGTCGTACCGGTTCCCTGCGCCGGGCGGCGCGCGAACTCGGGATGAGCTACCGCTACGCCTGGCGCCTGCTGGACGACATCAACCACATGTTCGCGCAGCCGGCGACGACGGCGAGTGTCGGCGGAGCGGGCGGCGGTGGAGTCGAGCTCACGCCGTTCGGCACCGATCTGATACGCCGTTATCGCGCTCTCGCCCGCCGCATCGATCGCCTCGCGCAGACGGCGTTCCGCGGCATAGCCGTGAGAACGGACGCGCAGTCGTCCGCTCCCGTCGCTCGCAAACGGCTGGCCAGGAGCCCCGCGAGGGCGAAGTGACTCCCTGAATCGAAGTGTACGCGGCAGCCGGAGGGCCCCGCGCGAAACCCGTTCAGTTCCCGGAGACGCCCGTGGCGAGAGCCTGTGCGGGCGTACCGTCCAGCGTCACCGACTTGATGAGCGCGAACACGGACTGACCCGGCTTCAGCCCGAGATCGTGCACGGCGAGACGCGTGAGCCTCGCGCGCAGCTTCGCCCCACCGACATCGACCAGCACCTCTGCGTAAGCCGTGTCCGGCTCCTCGACGATTTCGGAAACGGTGCCCTCCAGAGCATTGCGGATGCTGATGCCTTCCGGCCGCCGGGTGGCGATCGACACCTCGCGGGCACGAACCCGTAGGCGGATCTCGGTACCGATCGGGACTTGGATTTCGGGAACCACGAGGTTCTGTCCGCGGTGGTCGAGCCGCGTCGCACGGAAAGCGCTCAACTGCTCCACGACGCGGCACGTCAGCACCACCCCGGCTTCGAAGCGATCGACGACCGATCCCAGGTCGAGCCGCTCCAGCGTCGCCGCCGTCGGGCCGGAGGCGACGAGCTTCCCATCGGACACGACGAGCATGTGGTCGGCGAGCTGTGCGACTTCGGCGATCTCGTGACTGACGTACACGATCGGAATGGAGAACTCACGATGGAGCATCGCGAGGTACGGCAGGATCTCCTCCTTCGCGCGAAGGTCGAGACCGGTGAGCGGCTCGTCCATCAGCAGCAGCCGCGGACGGGACAGGAGCGCGCGTCCGATCGCCACGCGGCTGCGCTGCCCACCGGAAAGCGTTCCGGGAGATCGCTCGAGCAGCGCGTCGAGTCGCAGCAGCTCGACGACGTCGTCGAAGCCGCGCCCGCCGTCGGACCTCGTGCCGCTTCGCCGCGCACCGTACAGCAGGTTCTCGCGCACCGAGAGGTGCGGGAAGAGACTCGCTTCCTGGAAGACGTAACCGATCGGCCGCTTGTGCGGAGGCAGGAAAATGCCGCGCGCACTGTCCTGCCATACCTCACCGTCGACTTGCAGTCGGCCCTCGAGGCGCTGGAGACCGGCGATACAGCGCAGGATCGTCGTCTTGCCGCAGCCCGAGGGACCGAACAGCGCCGTGATACCACGCCGAGGGATCTCGAATGCGACGTCGATCGTGAACGCGCCCAGCCTGCCGGCAAAGGAGGCGACGATGCCGCCGACTCGCTCGCTCATCCGCGTGCACGGCTCATCCGCCGCTCGATGAGGCTCATCGCGAGAATCACGGCGAACGAGAAAACCACCATTCCACCGGCGATGATGTGCGCTTCCCGCCACTGCAGTGTCTCGACGTAATCGAACAGAGCCACGGACAGCACTTTCGTCTCGCCCGGGATGTTACCGCCGATCATCAGGACGACGCCGAACTCACCCACCGTATGCGCGAAGGTGAGAATGATCCCGCTCAGAAAGCCGGGCCGCGCCAGCGGCACCGCCACGGACCAGAAGGCGTCCCAGGGAGAAGCCCGGAGAGTCGCCGCGACCTCGAGCGGCCGCTCACCCACGGCATCGAACGCGTTCCGCAGGGGCTGCACCATGAACGGCAACGAGTAGACCATCGATCCGATCACCAGCCCCGGAAACGTGAACGCCAGAGAAGGCAGCCCGAATCCGCCGGCAATCCATCCGCCGGGCCCGTTCGGGCCGAGCAGTATCAGCAGGTAGAAGCCGAGGACCGTGGGCGGAAGCACCAGAGGCAGCGCAACGACGCTCGCCACGGCCTCCTTCCACGGTGCGCGGGAACGCGACAGCCACCAGGCGATGGGCGTCCCGACCACGAGCAGCAGAAGCGTCGTGACGAACGCGAGTTCCAGCGTCAGCCGGACGGGAGACCAGATGCTTTCGACCATCGATCAGCTGAGAGCACCTTCAGGGCGTGCCGGTAGCGTAGCCGAACTTCTCGATCACCGCCCTCGCCTTCTCTCCCCGGAGAAAGCTCAGAAACTCGCGGGCCACCGGATTCTTCTCGCCGTGCTTCAGCAGGACGGCATTCTGCGCGATCGGCGCATGCAGGTTCTGCGGCACGAGCCAGCTCGATCCCTTCTCCCTTCCGTTGATCTGTGACAGCGCGACGAAGCCGACTTCGGCATTTCCCGTGTCGACGAACTGATAGACCTGCGTGATGCTGACGCCCTGCACGATCTTCGGCGCCAGCGCTTCGTAGACACCGAGCGCCTTCAACGTCTCGATCGCCGCAGCGCCGTAGGGTGCCGCCGTGGGGTTCGCGATCGCGAGCCTCTGGAACTCACCCTTCCGCAGCGTGTCTTCCCCCGTTACGAAGCCCGGATCCGAGCTGTAGAGGACGAGACGGCCCGTTGCGTAGGTGAATTCGGTCCCCTCTACGGCGAAGCCCGCCTCGATCGCCGTTTTCGTCCGCTCGTCGTCGGCGGCAAGAAACACATCGTACGGCGCGCCCTGGGAGATCTGCGCATAGAGCTGCCCGGTCGATCCGAAGCTCAGTACCACTCGATGGCCGGTTTCCTTCTCGAAGAGCGCCCAGAGCTCCTTGGCCGTATCCGTGAAGTTCGCGGAGACGGCAACCACGGCGGACTGCGCGTTCGCCGCCGCCGCGGACGGCAGGAGCGCAAGTGCGCCGAAGACCGTGAGCAGCACACTCCTCAGTGCGGATCGACCCGACTCGACGCTCATGACGCTTCTCCGTGGAACTGGATCGGATCAGGCGGCGGCACGAGCGATGACGCCTCCCCGGAATCCGGGTATTGCGCCAGCGCGACCGTGATGTCCATTTGACTATCGCGGTTTATGCCAGACGGGCGAACCCGGTGGCAATGCGCCGCGGCAGTGAATGCAAACGCCTTTCCGGGAACCTGCGCGCGCGGCGAGTGCCCGGGGTTAGTGTCTCACGGTCCGGAGAGAAAGGGCGACTGCAGCCACGCGCATGCCGCCAGCGCGTTCACCGACCTTACGCCGATTTCGCCGCTGCGCTCCCCGGTGCGTCTCGCTGACTCATCGCGATCACGGGCCAGATTGCCGCCACGGCAACGCTCCACCCTGCGGCCTGCAACGCGACCAGCGGGACCCAACCGCCGCCGGCCGCGACGGAGAGCCACAGCGGTGGATTGACGAATACCGCGAGCGCGCCCGTCTGGTTGCACAGCGCCGCGGCGGCACCGCGGCGCTGCGGCTCGGCGACGACTGGCAGCGATGCCATCAGGAGCGCCATCGCGGCACCGGAGGTGAAGAACCAGACCCCGACGGCCAGCGAGTGCGCGGCGTACGGCAGCTCGGGATAGAACGAGAAGAACCCGGCCACGATCCCCAGCGTCGCGACGGCGGCGAACAGCACGTTCGTCCTGAACCCGCGAGACAGGGCCACGCCGGCACACAGCGAGCCCACGACCATGGCCAGTGTCGCCAGCGCCAGCATCCCCGAGACGGTCACGATCGGCAGCTCGTGGAGTCGCGCGAAGTACTCCGGGAACACGACGTTCGCGCCGACGCCGAGTCCGATGACCAGGAAGTTGGCGAAGGCGAGCAGCAGCAGAGGCGGACGCGAATAGGCATTGCGCAGATCCAGCACACGCTGCCGGACGGACGCGCTCCTGCTGCTCTCCGGACGCTCGATGCGCGGCTGCAGAAGACCCACAAGCCCGATCACCAGATAGAGCGCGCCGTGCGCGACGAACAGCTGACGCCAGTCGCCGCCTTCGGCAAAGAAGCCACCGAGCGCGAGACCCACTGCGGTCCCGACCGGCGGATAGGTCGCCCACAGGGTCATCGAGGCACCGCGGCGCCGCTCGTTCGGGTTCGCCATCAGCAGCGCAGGGCCCGCGGTATAGAAATGCACGATCGCCGCGCCCTCGAGCAGCCGCGCGATCTGGAAGAAGAGAACCGACGGTGCGAACCAGTAGATGACGTTCGCGGTGAATCCCACTGCGGCCGCCGTGATCAGCACGGCCCGCGGACCGAAACGGTCGACGACGACGCCGCTCGGCAGTGCGAGGATTGCCGCCGGCACGGCGATCAGCGAGATCAGCCAGCCGAACTCCGCCGGGGAGAGGCCCAGCGTTCCGGCGAGGCCGTCGCCGAGCGGAATGAGCTTGCTGACCGTCGAGGCGCCCAGAATCCCGAACAGAACGATGCCGACGATCGACGGCCAGCTACCCAGCTTCATGCAAGAGTCCTTCCGGCATTCGCAGCCGAAACTGCGCGAGTACGTGGACCGATCCCCGCGACGTGCCCGGATCGGCAGACAGGAACCCGGCTGCTATCCCCTGTAGCGCGGCTCGGGAAGACCGCGAGCACCGAGCCCTTCGATGACGAAAGTCGCGCCGCCATCCGGTTCGGCCTCCCGGCCGATCGCGCGCGGGTCGATCGACGTGACGTACAGCAGATCGAGGTTCGGCCCGCCGAACATCACACTCGAGACCAGCTTCACCGGCATGTCGACGATGCGTTCCACCTTCCCGTCGGGCCGGAACGCGACCACCTTCGCGCCCTCGCAGATGGCCATCCACATCAGACCATCGCTGTCGACCGTCGCACCGTCGGGAATGCCCCCGAGCTCGCGGGTATTCGCCCAGACGCGCCGGTTGGTGCAGGCCCCTGTCTCGATGTCGTAGTCGTACGCGTAGATCGTGTAGACCAAGCTGTCCGAGAAGTAGAAGGTCCTGTTGTCCGGCGACCAGCACGGTCCGTTGCTGATGTGAATGCCGGAGTCGATGAGCGTCAGCGAGTGGTCGGGGTCCAGGCGATAGACCGCACCGATGGGCTTGCAGTCCCGGATGTTCGAATCGGTGGTACCGACGATGAAGCGCCCGCGGCGATCGACCTTCCCGTCGTTGAACTGGATGCGCGGATCGAGGCCCTCGACCTTCGCGAGAGGCTGCACCTGTCCGCTCGCCGGGTCGAGGGTGTAGATGCCGTCGACCAGCGCGACGATCACACCGCCGTTCTCGCGCACCGCCATGGAACCGATGACGCCCGGAACGTCCCAGCTCCGCGTGGCCCCGGTCGCGGGTTCATGCCGGTGCAGCTTCTTGCCCACGATGTCGACGAAGTACAGCGCCTGCTGTGCCACGTCCCACACGGGACCTTCGCCGACCAGGCAATGCGGCACGTCGAGCCTGTGTATCTTCACGATTCCCTCCAGCTCAGCGGGCGCGCGGTCTCAGTTGGTGATCGAGAACTGCAGCCCGATGGAACGCCCGCGGTCCACCAGCGCGCTCACGCTGCCGTTCGCTCCCGGAACGCCGAGCCGGTAGAACGTGATCGCCTCGTCGGTGAGGTTCCGGCCGATCAGCGCGACCTGCCACCGGCCGCCCTCCGGCCCGAAGCCGGCGCGGAGATCGAGCTTCGCGTAGCTCTCCTGCCGCAGCAGCGGATCGGCAGTCGCGGTCATGAAGTACGGCGAGCTGAAGCTCACCGACGGGCTGATGGTGAGCTGGTTCCCGCCGACGGGGAATGCGACGTCGAATCCGACGGCACCGCTCCACTCCGGCGCGTTGGCCCGTGGCCGGCCCGACAGGTTCTGCACGCAGGTCTGTCCCGGAGGCGTGTTCACGATGTCGAACTTCGTGCACTCGCCGTTGGGATAGTTGCGATACGTGGCATCGAGATACGCGACGTCCGCGTAGACGTTGAGGAGGCTGCTGGCGCGCCAGTTCAGCGACACCTCGACGCCCTGCGAGCGCGCCGCCGCGACGTTCGTGATCGTCGAGGCGAGGTTCGCGTCGAAGGTCGTCTCCTGCAGACCGGTGTAATCCATGAGGAAGGTGGCCAGATTGAGCGTCAGTCTGCGGTCGAAGAAGCGACCCTTCATGCCGACCTCGTAGGCGTCGACCTCCTCCGGCCCGAAGATGCTCGGCGACGACGTCGCGCTGAAGCCGCCCGCCTTGAAGCCCTTGCTGTAGGTCGCGTAGAGCATGACGTCCTGCGTCACGTCGAACTGCAGGCCCGCGGACGGCAGGAACTTGTCCTCGTCGCGCGTGTTGATCGGGTAGTCTGCGATGGAGCAGCCGAGCACCAGGCAGAACGCCTCCGCGAGCGGCGGCTGTGAACCGGTGCCGGGCTGCGTGAACGGCACGTGCGTGTCGGAGCGACCGTTGACCGTCGTTCCGGGCACGAGCGTTCTGTGGCCGTCCTTGTCGACGTCCACATAGCGCGCACCGAGGTTGATCTGCAGGCGGTCCGCCGGCCGGATCGTCGCGGCGACGAAGACCGACCACATGCGGTCCTCGATCTGCGAGTTGACCCGCCCGGACGCGGGCGTCGTCGCATCGAGGTCCGGGTAGTCGCCGAAGACACTCTCGATGATCCCGCCGAGCGGCAGGAAGAAGAAGCCCGACAGGCTCGTGAAGCTGAGCTTACCCTTCGAGAAGTACCCGCCGATCATGTAATCGAAGGCGCCGTCCGTGTCCGACTCGAAGCGCAGCTCCTGGCTGAAGAAGCGGTAACGCTCCGTGTTCTCCGAGGGGAACGGATCGTAGCCCTGCACGGTCGTCGGGAAGCCGTGGGGCACGAGCACCACGCGGGCGAAGTTCCTGAGCTCGCTGTAGGCCGTCGTCGAGCGCACGCTTCCCGGCCCGACGTCGAGCACGTTGGTGAGCGCCGCCTCGACGAATCCGAAACGGTTGATGCTCGGCAGCGCATCGCTCTTGAAATCGAGCCTGTCGTCCACGGGCCCCGGGCTTCCGTCGAGGATCTGCTGGCAGACGGAAGACATCGGGAACCCGGCGGGCGGCGGGCAGTACATCAGCTGGAACGGAGCGATGTTGTCCGTGCGGTTGTGCACGTAGTCGATCCTGAAGTCCGACTGGAACACGTCGTTCGGCGTCCAGCGCAGCGACGCACGTCCCTGCCAGCCGTGGCTGTCCGGCGCGTCGCCGTGGCCCGCGAGATCCACCCATCCGCCGATGCCGAAGGCACGCCCGGCGACGCGCGCGCCCAGCGTGTCGGAAACCGGGAAGCTGACACCGCCCTCGATGTTGTACTCCTCGTCCGAGAATCCGTAGAGCGCGGAGAAGTTGTGCTCGTAAGTCCCCTTCGGCTTGCGCGTCGTGATGTTGAGAGCACCGGCGCTGGCGTTGGCGCCGAAGAACGTCGTCTGCGGACCTTTCAGGATCTCGACGCGCTCGACATCGAACAGCGCGGCCTGCGTAGCCCGCGACCGGCTGCGATAGACACCATCGGAGAAGGTGGCGACCGTCTGCTCGAAGCCCGGATTCTCGCCCGAGCCCACACCGCGGATGTTGATCGAATTGACCAGCGTGCCGGAAGTGATCTTCACGTTGCCGACCCTGGTCGAAAGATCGTCGAGCGTCTTGATGTTCAGCCGCTCGAGCGACTCACCGCTGACCACGGAGACGGCAACCGGCACGTCCTGCAGGTTCTGCTCGCGGCCCTGCGCCGTGACGATGACCTCCGGGAGCTCGAGATCCGTCGTGTCCTGCGCGTGCAGGACGCCCGGAGCCATCACGATCGCGGTGACGAGCGCAGACAACGAGGCGCCCTTCATGAGCGTGTTCGAGACCATCTTTCCTCCCCGCCCCTCTCTGTCGTTGGTTCGTTTCGGCGGCGCGCACCGGCCGCCGAGCTGTCCGGCTTGGAACGATGTGAGCTGAGATACTCGGGCAACACGCCGCTCGGAACGCGGCGGCTATCCTCAACTATTCACTTGAATAGTGAGGCGCTCGAATCGCTGCTGTCAAGCAACGATGTATGATGCGGGAACGCGACGGATGACGTGTTTCAACGCGCCGGACGATAACTGAGCGCGCCCGCCGCGGTCGCGATGAGCTCGTCCAGCCGTCCCGGTCCTTCCGGCGGATAGTGGCCGACCAGAGAGAGAAACAGCTGCGCTCCTGGGGCTCTCGGATAGAGGCTGTTCGCACCTCCCAGCACGCAGCACAGCCTCCAGCAGATGGCTTCGCGCGTCAGGTGCGGACAGGCTTCGACCAGCCTGTCGACCAGCGGAATGAAGCTCTTGTGCAGCCGCTCCTCCGCCGCCTTCGTGATCGAAGCGTTCGCGCACGGCATCACTTCGTGGAGAACGGTCGAAGCTCTTGCGTTCGGAGTGAACGCGGCCGGCGTGTCGAGCGGCGCGAGGAGCGCGAGCAGAATATCCTCGAGCGACGGCCGTCTGCCCAGGGTTTCGGTCAGTGCCAGCTGACGGCGGATGTAGGCGTCCGAGTCGAGGAGCAGCAGCTTCCGCAGCAGCCCGTCGATACCGCCGAAGCAGTAGCGGATCATCCCCAGGTTGACGCCGGCCCGCGCGGCGATCGCTCGCGTACGGAGCCGGTGAAAGCCCTGTTCGATGATGAGTGCTTCCGCGGCCGCGAGCAGCTTCTCTTCGACCGTCATTGGATTCGCGCGGTCGGCCGGCGCCTCGGCTGCCGGGCTGACCTTCCTGCCCGCTGCTGACCGCATCTTCTTCAATTGCATCTCCTGATTCGCCGCTACCGGCTCGCGGGAACGCAATCGGCAGCGTGCTCCGTCGCGCCGCACATCGTGAGCAGCGGAGCTGAAGCATTCTCGGTCAGCGAACACGGTGTCTCAAGCGGCGGACCGGGACTCGGATTGCGCAGTGCGAAGCACTCTGCCGCGCAGCCGTCGCTCTCGGACAACCTTTCGACATATCCCGTTTCCAGTCGATTATTCATATGAATAGCTGGGCGCGCCGGCGTGAATCCGTCACCGGCGCCCGCGCGGGCCGTCGCGAGGGTGGCGACGGCAACCGCGAGAACGGTCTCAGCCGTTCGCCACTTTCACTCGCGAGCGGCTCCTGCGCACCCTCTCGAAAATGCGGGGTGCCTCCTTGCGGCGAAACCGCCGCGCCCAGCCAGCCCATTTCTTACGCAAGCGTTCTCACCTCCTTGTCAGTTTTCCGGAATCGGGTTTCGACCTGCGGCTCGAGCGCGCGTCCTCGGCTACGCTCACGTCGACCCGCCCGGCCGTGCGCCGCGTCCTCTTGCGCGCACCGTCCAGCGGCTGGAGGCACTGCCCGGGCGACGCGAGCAACGCCGCTCGCGCGCTGCTTCCGCCGGTCAGAAAAGTCGGAAGTTCCGCTTCGCCGACGCGCCTGGCCGGCGCACCACGGAGCGGAAGGAAAAGGACGAAAAGGGATGATTTCTTATTCTAGGTTCGCTCGGCACACCTGGCGGAGAGGGTGGGATTCGAACCCACGGTCGGGTTGCCCCGACGCCGGTTTTCAAGACCGGTGCAATCAACCGCTCTGCCACCTCTCCGGTGCCTGATCGCGGACGCACGATTGTCGCGCGCCCCCTTCCCTGCGGCAAACGGTCGGCCCGCGGCAGACACCAGGCCGGCCGTCCGATCGACGGCTACTTCTTCACCGGCTCGATGCGCTCGAGGCCGCCCATGTACGGGCGCAGCACCTCGGGCACGGTCACGGAGCCGTCGGCGTTCTGGTAGTTCTCGAGCACCGCGACGAGCGCACGGCCGACCGCGACGCCGGAACCGTTCAGCGTGTGCACCGGCTCCGGCTTGCCGGTCTCCGGATTGCGCCAGCGCGCCTGCATGCGCCGCGCCTGGAAGGCCTCGCAGTTGCTGCAGGAGGAGATCTCGCGATAGCGCTGCTGCGCCGGCAGCCACACTTCGAGGTCGTACGTCTTGCTGCTGCCGAATCCGATGTCGCCGCTGCAGAGCGCCACGACGCGATACGGAAGCCCCAGGCGCTTGAGCACTTCTTCCGCGTGCGAGGTCAGCTCCTCGAGCGCCTGGTAGGAATCCTGAGGCCGCACGATGTGCACCAGCTCCACCTTGTCGAACTGGTGCTGGCGGATCATGCCCCGCGTGTCCTTGCCGTGCGAGCCGGCCTCGGAACGGAAGCACGGCGTGTGCGCGGTGAGTCGCATGGGGAGCGCCTCGGCAGGCACGATCTGCTCGCGCACGAGGTTCGTCAGAGACACTTCCGCGGTGGGGATGAGGAAGAAATCCTGCTCGCCCTTCACGGCGAACAGGTCCTGCTCGAACTTCGGCAACTGTCCCGTGCCGACGAGCGCGTGACGCTGCACGAGGTACGGCGTGTAGACCTCGGTGTAGCCGTGCTCGCGGGTGTGGAGATCCAGCATGAACTGTGCGAGCGCGCGATGGAGGCGCGCCACGCCATTGCGCATCACCGCAAAGCGTGCGCCTGAAATGCGCGCTGCCGCCTCGAAGTCGAGGCCGGCCAGGCGCTCGCCGATCTCCACGTGATCCTTCGGCTCGAAGTCGAACTTCCGCGGCTCGCCCCAGCGGCGCACCTCGACGTTGGCGCTCTCGTCTCTGCCGTCGGGCACGCTCTCGTGCAGCAGGTTGGGCAACGTGAGCTGCCACTCTTCCAGCTCGCGCTGCACGGCGTTCAGTGCCGCGTCGGCCTGTTCGAGCTCCTTCGTGAGCTGCTCGCCGCGGGCGATGAGCGGCGCGACGTCCTCGCCTTTCCCCTTCGCCATGCCGACGGCCTTGGCGTTCGCGTTGCGCTCGGCGCGCAGGCGGTCGGTCTCGACCTGCCAGTGCTTGCGCTTCTCCTCGAGGGCGCGCAGCGCCTCGACGTCGAGCGTGAAACCGCGACGGGCGAGATTACGGGCGACCCCTTCGGGGTCGGAGCGCAGGAGCTTCGGATCGATCACGGAACTACGGTGACTAGAGAGTTTCGGGGGCCGCCACTTTACCCGTCCTTGCCCCCGGATTTCGACCTCAGGCGCGCCAGCGCCTCGGCGATCCTGGCCTCGAGGCCCCGCGGGACGGGCCGGTAGTACTGCCGGTCCGGCATCTCGTCGGGCAGGTAGCGCTCTCCCGGAACGTAGGCGTCGGGCTCGTCGTGCGCGTAGCGGTAGCCGCGCCCGTAGCCCAGCTCCTTCATGAGCCGGGTGGGAGCGTTCCTGAAGCGCAGCGGCACCTCGAGCGTGCCGAAACGCTCGACGTCGGCCATCGCCTCGCCCATGGCGACGTAGACGGCGTTGCTCTTGGGCGCGACGGCCAGGTAGACGATGGCGTTGGCGATCGCGAGCTCGCCTTCGGGACTGCCCAGGCGGTCGTAGGCGTCCCAGGCATCGAGCGCGATGGCGAAGGCGCGTGGATCGGCGAGCCCGATGTCCTCGATGGCCATGCGCACGGCCCGGCGCGCGATGTAGAGTGGATCGCAGCCGCCGTCGAGCATGCGGCACAGCCAGTAGAGCGCGGCGTCCGGATCGGTGCCACGCACGGCCTTGTGGAGCGCGGAGATCTGGTCGTAGAAATGCTCGCCCTGCTTGTCGAAGCGCCGCCGGCCGCCCGTGGCGACTTCCTGTGCGATGGCGAGCGTCAGGGTGCGCGGCTCGGGATCTTCGACCAGGCTCGCGGCGAGCTCGAGCATGTTGAGCGCGCGGCGCGCATCGCCGTCCGCTGCGCGCGCGATGAGCTCGAGCGCCTGCGGCTCCGCGACGATGTCTTCCGCGCCGAGGCCGCGCTCGGTGTCGGTCAGCGCGGCGCGAAGCAGCGCGACGAGATCCTCCTCGCCGAGCGGGCGCAGCACGTACACGCGCGCGCGGGAGAGCAGCGCGCTCACGACTTCGAACGAAGGATTCTCGGTGGTCGCACCGATGAACGTCAGCGTGCCGTCCTCGATGAACGGCAGGAAGGTGTCCTGCTGTGCCTTGTTGAAACGGTGCACCTCGTCGAGGAACAGCACCGTGGGCCGGCCATGCTTCTCGCGTGCTTCGCGCGCTTTCTCCACCGCTTCGCGGATGTCCTTCACGCCCGCCATGACGGCAGACAGCGCGATGAACTCCGCATCCGCGCGCCGCGCGACCATGCGTGCGAGGGTCGTCTTTCCGGTGCCGGGCGGCCCCCAGAAGATCATCGAGTGGAGCTGACCGCCTTCGATCGCGCGGCGCAGCGGCTTGCCGGGACCGAGCAGATGCTTCTGGCCGACGAACTCGTCGAGATTGCGGGGACGCATGCGGTCGGCCAGCGGCCGCAGCGTTTCACTCGATCGGGATGCCGGCGCGGCCATGCGGTTCAGCCACCCGCGCCGCCGCTCACGAGAGTCCGAGCCAGCGCTCGACTCGCAGCATCCAGGAGCCGAGCCCCGCGTAGGCGAGAGCCAGAGCGGTTGCGATACCGAGGAGATTCGCGACGATGTCGAGCCAGTCGGCCTCGCGGCCGATGCCCATCGCCTGCTGCGCGAGCTCGAGGAGCGCACCGACCGCGAGCAGCGTGATCGCGACGACCGGATAGCGGCTGCGCTCGGTCATGCCGGAGAACCAGAAGGCCGCGAGGCCGTACGCACCGAAGTGCATGATCTTGTCCTTCGGGAGCATCTCGGGCAGCAGGGTCGGCGGCTGCAGGCTGCCGAGCACGATGAGCCCCATCAGCAGCCAGCCTCCGGCCCACCACAATGGAGCGAGTCTGAGCTTCTGCCGCATGTTCACTCTCGCGGAGTTCCGATCACGTCGGCACCCTCCGGGGGCGTGAACGTGACCTCCCTGTCCTCGACCGGCGCGTTGCGCCGGGCCCGCTCGAACTCGACCGTTGCCGTTTGCCCGAGTTTGTCTTCCAGAATCATGCGCTTGAGCTGGCCTCCAGAGAAGCCCAGCAGCGCCGAGCGGAAATCCGCGTCGGGGCGGCGGGGCTCGACGAGCACCCATTCCAGACCGTCGCGCCGGCCGGCGGGTTCAACGCGGAAGGCCTTGCGCACGTCCGCGGCGCCGGAAAGCAGCATGGCCGGCGTCGCCGTAAGGGCCGCATCGATGGGCTTCACCGTGACCTGCTCGAGGTCGCGGTCGAAGAACCACACGTTCTTTCCGTCCGCCACGAGGAGCTGACCGCTCGAGCTGCCGTCCTCGGGCTCGATCTCCCAGCGGAACCTGCCCGGCCGCGAAACGACCAGGGTCCCCGTGCTGCGGTCGATCTGCCTGCCGTGCGCGTCGACCAGCGTCTGCGTGAACCCGGCGCGCAGGGTCTTCAGGCCGTCGAGATAGCGGTCGAGCAGCGTCGTGCCGTCGTCCGCCTGCACGGCATGCGTGAGTCCGGCAAGGGCTACGGCGAGGAACGGAATGAAACGCGGCATCTCTCGATCAGTCCTCCGGCGGCGGCGCGGCGAGCACCTCGCGCGAGCCATTCGGCTGCAGCGGGCCGACGATGCCCGCAGCCTCCATGGCTTCGAGCAGGCGCGCGGCCCGGTTGTAGCCGATCTTCAGCCGGCGCTGCACGTAGGAGATCGAGGGCTTGCGTTCCTGCGTGACGATCCTGACGGCCTCGTCGTACAGGGGATCCTGCTCCGCATCGTCGGCGCCGCCTGCACCGCCCTCGCCCTCCTCGCCCGGCAGACCGGGGATCGGCGTCTTCGGTCCAGACAGCACTTCCTCGACATAGTTCGGCGGCGAGGCCGATTTGAGGGCCTCGACGACGCGGTGCACCTCCTGGTCGGAAACGAATGCACCGTGGACGCGCGTCGGGATTGACGTGCCCGGAGGCAGGTAGAGCATGTCGCCGTGGCCGAGCAGGGTCTCGGCACCCATCTGGTCCAGGATGGTGCGCGAGTCGACGCGCGCGGAGACCTGGAACGCGATGCGGCAGGGAATGTTCGCCTTGATGAGACCCGTGATGACGTCCACCGAGGGTCTCTGCGTCGCAAGAATGAGGTGAATGCCGGACGCGCGGGCCTTCTGCGCGAGGCGCGCAATGAGCTCCTCGACCTTCTTGCCGACGATCATCATGAGGTCGGCGAGCTCGTCGATGATGACGACGATGTACGGCAGCGGCTCGAGGTTCGGGATCTGCGACTGGTCGATCGTCGGATCGTTCGCGGCGCGCTGCATCAGCACCGGGTCCGGGATCGGCTTGCCGGCGTCGTTCGCCTCCTTCACCTTCTTGTTGAAGCCGCCGATGTTGCGCACGCCGAGCGCGGCCATGAGCTGGTAACGGCGCTCCATCTCGGCCACGCACCAGCGCAGCGCGTTCGCCGCCTGCTTCATGTCCGTCACGACGGGCGCGAGCAGATGCGGGATGCCCTCGTAGACCGAGAGCTCGAGCATCTTCGGGTCGACCATGATGAGCCGCACGTGCTGCGCCGTGCTCTTGTAGAGCAGCGACAGGATCATCGCGTTGATGGCGACCGACTTGCCCGAGCCGGTCGTGCCGGCGATGAGGAGGTGCGGCATGCGCGCGAGATCCGCGACGACCGGCTGTCCCGCGATGTCCTTGCCGAGCGCGAGCGCGAGCGGCGAGGCCATCTCGTCGTAGGTCTTCGAGCGCAGGATCTCGCCCAGCGTGACGATCTCGCGCTTCTCGTTCGCGATCTCGAGACCCATCACGCTCTTGCCCGGAATCACTTCGACGACGCGCACGCTGAGCACCGACAGCGAGCGCGCGAGGTCCTTGGCGAGCGAGGTGATCTGGCTCGCCTTCACGCCCGGCGCGGGCCGCAGCTCGAAGCGCGTCACCACGGGACCGGGCTGCACGGCGACGACCTCGACCTCGATGCCGAAGTCGCGCAGCTTCATCTCGACGAGACGCGAGAGCGCCTCGAGCGCCTCGGCGGAGTACGCCGGCTCGCGCGGCGGCGGATCGTCGAGGAGGCTGAGCGGCGGCAGCTCGTTCGCGCGCGCGGGCTCGAACAGCGGCACCTGCCGCTCCTTCTCGACGCGCGCGCTCTTCTCCACGACCGGCGGCGGCGCCTCGATGCGCGGCGGCTGACGCGAAGCCGCCTTCTTCTGCTCCGTCTTGACGACTTCCTTGCGCTTCTCGCGGCGCTCGCGCCCTTCGGCGACGTCGCGCGCGGTGACGAGACGCGCGCGGATCCAGTCGATGCCGTCCCAGGTGAGCTCGCCGATGCGGTCCATGATCCGCAGCCACGACACGCCGAACGCAAGCGAAAGTCCGGCCATCCACGCCGCGATCAGGAGCAGCGTCGCACCGAGGAAGTTGAGTCCCGAAGCGAGCCCGCCGCCGACGAGACTGCCGACGACGCCGCCCGCCGTCTGACGCAGATCGGCCGCTTCCCAGTGCAGCGTCGCGAGCCCGCAGCTCGCGGCGAGCACCAGCAGGAAACCGACCGCGCGCACGGCGGTGTTGGCGCGCGAGCTCGTGCCCGTCTTGTGCCGGCCGCGGAACAGCCTGATGCAGGCGGCGACGAGCATCAGCGGAAACAGAAATGCCGGACGGCCGAAGAGGAAGAAGAGCACGTCGGCGATCCACGCACCGACGGGACCGATGCGGTTGGCGACGCTGACCGTGGTTCCCGGCTCGTAGGAGAATCCGGGATCGCGCGGATCGTAGGTCGCGAGCGCGGTGAAGAGCACGAGCGCGATGACGGCGAGCGCGATCAGCGCGCTCTCGCGTAGCCCGCGGGCCACGGCGTCGGTGAAGCGCGCGCCGCCGCGCGCGTGCGCAGTGGTGTCTGCCAAATCTTAATGCCCCGTCTGATTATTCCTTCGTAGAAACTTGATTCTACGAGGCAAGTCCTCAGACCAACAAGGCGGGATGGACGATCTTTCCCCGCTCGATGTTGATGCCCTTCACAAGTCCTTCATCTTCACGCCATTCGCCGTCGGCGATGCGCGATACGTAGGGCGCGATGGCCGCCGAGAGTGCCTGCGAGGCCGTGCGCGGAACGGCTCCGGGCATGTTGGTGACGGTGAAGTGCGTGACGCCGTGGACCGTGTACGTGGGTGCATCCCAGGTGGTGGGGCGCGTCGTCTCGATGCAGCCGCCCTGATCGACGGAGATGTCGACGATCACGCTTCCGGGCTGCATGGCGCGCACCATCTCCTCGCTCACCACGTGCGGCGCGCGCGCTCCCGTGACGAGCACCGCGCCGATGACGATGTCGGCGCGACTCACGCAGTCCGCAACGTCCGAGACGTGCGGATACAGCGTCGTGACGTTCGACCCGATTTCGCGCACCTGCGCGAGCTTCTCGCGGTCCTTGTCGAACACGACGATGTCGGCGCCGAGACCTGCGGCAACCACTGCCGAGCTGCGGCCTGCGACACCGCCGCCGAGGATGACCACCCTGCCCCGGCGCGCGGCGGGCACGCCGCCGAGGAGGATGCCCTTGCCGCCCTGCGGCTGATGCAGAAGCGTCGTCGCGACCTGCATCGCCAGGCGTCCCGCGATGTCGCTCATCGGCGCGAGCAGCGGCAGGCGTCCGGCACGGTCCTCCACCGTCTCGAAGGCGATCGCCGTGAGCCCGATGTCGCACAGGCGACGCGCAAGCTCGGGCAGTGCCGCGAGATGCAGATAGCAGAAGAGCAGATGCTCGCGGCGCAGGTGCTCGAGGTCGGGCTCGATCGGCTCCTTGACTTTGACGATGAGCTCCGCGCACGCGTAGACCTCCCGCGCGCTCGGCAGCACCGTCACCCCGACGTCCCGATAGTGCTGATCCGTATATCCGCTCTTCTCGCCTGCGCCAGCCTCTACGAAGACTTGGTGACCGCCGCGCACGAGCTCGACGCATGCAGCCGGAGTGAGTCCAACGCGACCCTCCAGCGGTTTGAGCTCGCGCGGCACTCCAATGCGCATGGGATCTCCCTCGAAATGGGTAGCTCCGAGCCCTTGGCCGCGACGTTGGCGTTTCTTAACATGCCTTCAAGGACTGGACGTTCGCACAGCGCGCACGCCGGAGCACTGAAACTGGTTGCGGAAAGTATACATGACGGAAAAACGGCACAGCCGGCTCATCATCATCGGATCGGGACCTGCGGGCTATACCGCGGCCATATACGCGGCGCGCGCGAATCGCGCTCCACTGCTCATCACGGGCGTCGAGCAGGGCGGGCAGCTCATGACGACGACGGACGTCGACAACTGGCCGGGTGACGTGGAGGGTCTGCAGGGACCGGACCTCATGGATCGCATGCGCCGCCACGCCGAGCGCTTCGCCACCGAGATCGTCAACGACCACATCCAGGCCGTCGATCTCTCGAAGCGGCCGTTCGAGCTCACGGGAGATTCGGGCCGCTACACGTGCGATGCGCTCATCATCGCGACCGGCGCGACGGCGAAGTATCTGGGGCTTCCCTCAGAGGAGCGCTTCCGCGGCCGCGGGGTGTCGGCGTGCGCGACGTGCGACGGATTCTTCTTCCGCGGTCAGCGCGTGGCGGTCGTGGGCGGCGGCAACACCGCGGTCGAAGAGGCGCTGTATCTCGCGAACATCGCGTCGCACGTGACGCTCATTCACCGTCGCGACCGCCTGCGCGCCGAGAAGATCATGCAGCAGCGGCTCTTCGAGCTCGAGCGCGCGGGCAAGGTGAGCATCGTCTGGAATCACGTCGTCGACGAAGTGCTCGGCGACGACAGCGGCGTCACGGGCGTCCGCCTGCGCTCGACGACAGGTGGTCCCGATCGCACGATCGAAGTGACGGGCCTCTTCGTCGCCATCGGCCACACGCCGAACACGTCGATATTCGAAGGCCAGCTCGAGATGCGCGACGGCTACATCGTCGTGAAGAGCGGCACCGACGGCAATGCGACGGCGACGAGCGTGCCGGGCGTGTTCGCGGCGGGCGACGTTGCGGATCGCGTGTATCGTCAGGCGATCACGTCGGCCGCCTCGGGATGCATGGCGGCGCTCGATGCCGACCGATATCTCGAGGCGCTCGACGTCGAGAACATCGAGAGGAAGCTCGCAGCCGTCGAATGAGGAGCCGCGTCCACAAGAGCATCGAGGAGATCGATCCGCGGCAGTGGAACGCCCTGCGGGGCACCGAAGCGCCGTTCCTGCGCCACGAGTTCTTCGCGGCGCTCGAGCACACCCGCTGCATCGGCAAGGGCACGGGATGGGATCCGCGCCACGTGGCGCTCTACGACGAACGCGGGCTCGCGGCGGCCGCGCCCGCGTTCATCAAGTCGCATTCCTACGGCGAGTTCGTGTTCGACTTCTCGTGGGCGCACGCCTACGCGCGTCTCGGTGAGCGTTACTACCCGAAGCTCACGATCGCGGTGCCGTTCACCCCGGCGACCGGCCGCAGGCTCCTCATCAGACCCGATCGCGACGGACCTGCCGCGGCGGCGAAGCTCATCGAGGCCATCTCGGAGCTCGCGGCGGACGAGTCGCTCTCGTCCGTGCACGTGCTCTTCATCGACGACGCCGATCGCGAGGCCTTCACGAAGGCGGGCTGGCTGCTGCGCCGGGACTGCCAGTTCCACTGGACTAATCGCGGGTATCGCAGCTTCGACGACTATCTGCAGACCTTCACGGCCGAGAAACGCAAGAAGGCACGCCGCGAGCGGCGTCGCGTCGCCGAAGCCGGCATCCGGTTCGAGACGCGATTCGGACCCGAGCTCGATTCGCGGCTCATCGATTACGCGTACGCCTTCCACCGCGACACCTTCCATCGCCACGGTCACGAGCCGTATCTCAACCGGGCGTTCTTCGAGGAAGCGGCGCGCACGCTGGGATCCGCGCTGATGGTGAAGTTCGCGATGCTCGACGAGGAGCCGGTGGCCGCCGCGATCTTCTTCTGGTCCGACGCTGCGCTCTACGGCCGCTACTGGGGCGCCGCCGCGGACTTCCACAGCCTGCACTTCGAGACCTGCTATCACCAGGGCATCGAGTTCTGCATCGAGCGCGGGATCGCGCGCTTCGAGCCGGGTACTCAGGGCGAACACAAGGTCAGCCGGGGCTTCGAGCCTGCGCTCACCTGGTCCGCCCACTCGATCACCGACGCGCGCTTCCGGCGCGCCATCCGCGAGTACCTGCTCCAGGAAGGCGCGGCAGTCGATGCCTATGCCGCGGAGATCCGGGAGCACGTACCCTTCAGACGGGATCTGCGCCCAGCATCCGATCCGGGTCGTACGTGAAGACCATCACCTGGCTGTCGCCCCAGGACGCGCCCGACCGGTTTCCGCCGATCGAGCAGGCGCTCGACGAGCCCGCGGGGCTCCTCGCGGCAGGTGGCGATCTCTCGTCGGCGCGCCTCCTCGCGGCCTACCAGCGCGGCATCTTTCCCTGGTATTCGCCGGGCCAGCCGGTGCTGTGGTGGGCACCGGATCCGCGCGAAGTGCTCTATCCGTCCGAGTTCCGCAGGTCGCGCAGTCTCATGAAGTCGCTCCGCAACCGGGGCTTCGAGCTGACGGTCGACCGCGATTTCGACGCCGTGATCCGCGCGTGCGCCGCGCCGCGGCCGCACAGCATCGGCACGTGGATCACCCCTGAGATGCGCGCCGCCTACCTCGAGCTTCACCGCCTCGGTTACGCACACAGCATCGAGACCTGGCGCGAAGGACGGCTGGTCGGCGGCCTCTACGGCGTGAGGCTGGGAGGTGTGTTCTTCGGCGAGTCGATGTTCAGCCGGGAGAGCGACGCCTCGAAAGTGGCGCTCTCCCACCTCGTCGACCTGTGCCTCGAGCTCGGGATCGCGGTGATCGACTGCCAGCTCGCCTCGCGGCACCTGAAGAGCCTCGGGAGCCGGTCCATCCCCCGGTCCGAGTTCCAGTGCCTCCTGCGTCAGCACGTGGTCCTGGAGCCCCTGCCGATGGCGGTGCAGGCCGCCTGAGGGTACCGCTGGGCCTGCGCGGGAAAGCGTGGCAAATTGCATTGCCTGTCGCGTTTATGCAGAATTCGCGACCCTTGGCAGACGAGGTACTCGTGGCAAAAGAAGACGCGATTCAGATGGAAGGCGAGGTCATCGAGACCCTGCCGAACACCACTTTCCGCGTGAAGCTGAAGAACGGCCACATCGTCACCGCCCACATCTCGGGCAAGATGCGCAAGAACTACATCCGCATCCTCACGGGTGACCAGGTCACGGTGGAGATGACGCCGTACGACCTGACGAAGGGCCGCATCGTCTATCGCGGGCGCTGACCCGCGGGCGCGCATCAGCGCGCCCCTCTCCTCTCTTCTCAGGCGGTGACTTCGGGCTCGGACGCCGGCGTGCAATCGAGCTCGAGGCTGGAGCCGTCCTTCGACACGGACACGCGCACGTGCCCGCCGCCGATCAGTCGCCCGAAGAGCAGCTCCTCGGCGAGCGGCCGCTTGATGTGCTCCTGAATGACCCGCGCCATCGGCCGCGCACCCATCTTCGGGTCGTAGCCCTTTTCCGCGATCCAGCGGCGCGCCGCGTCGTCGAGCGACAGCGTCACACCCTTCTGCTCGAGCTGCGTCTCGACTTCCATGACCAGCTTGTCGACCACGCGCTCGATCGTGGGCAGGTCGAGCGGCGCGAACTGGATGATGGCGTCGAGGCGGTTGCGGAACTCGGGCGAGAACATCCGGCGGATCGCCTCCATCGCGTCGCTCGAAGTATCCGACTGAGTGAAGCCGATCGTCGGACGCGCCATCTCCTGCGCGCCGGCGTTGGTCGTCATCACGATGATGACGTGCCGGAAATCCGCCTTGCGGCCGTTGTTGTCCGTCAGCGTGCCGTGGTCCATCACCTGCAGCAGCAGGTTGAAGACATCCGGGTGCGCCTTCTCGATCTCGTCGAGCAGCAGCACGCAGTGCGGATGCTTCGTGATGGCCTCGGTGAGCAGGCCGCCCTGGTCGAAGCCGACGTAGCCCGGCGGCGCGCCGATGAGACGCGAGACCGTGTGCCGCTCCATGTACTCCGACATGTCGAAGCGGATGAGCTCGATGCCGAGCTGGATCGCAAGCTGACGCGTCACCTCGGTCTTGCCGACACCGGTCGGACCCGCGAACAGGAAGCTGCCGACCGGCTTGCGCTGATCGCCGAGGCCCGAGCGTGACATCTTGATGGCGGCCGCGAGCGCCTCGATCGCGCGGTCCTGACCGAAGATCACCAGCTTGAGATTGCGCTCGAGGTTCTTGAGGATCTCCTTGTCGGAGACCGACACGCTCTTCGGCGGGATGCGCGCCATGCGCGCGACCACGTCCTCGATGTGGCGCACCTCCACGACCGTCTCGCGCTCGGCGAGCGGCTTGAGGCGCAGCCGCGCACCGGCCTCGTCGACCACGTCGATCGCCTTGTCCGGCAGATGCCGCTCGTTGATGTGCCGCGCGGAAAGCTCCGCGGCCGCCTTGAGCGCCTCGTCCGTGTACTTGACGCCGTGGTGTTCCTCGAAGCGGCTCTTGAGCCCCATGAGGATCTCCACGGTCTCCTGGACGCTCGGCTCGGCGACGTCGATCTTCTGGAAGCGGCGTGCGAGCGCGTGGTCCTTCTCGAAGATCCCGCGGTACTCCTGATACGTCGTGGAGCCGATGCAGCGGATCTCACCGTTCGTGAGCACCGGCTTGATGAGGTTCGAGGCGTCCATCACGCCGCCCGACGCCGCGCCGGCACCGATCACCGTGTGGATCTCGTCGATGAAGAGGATCGCGCCGGGCTGCTTCTTGAGCTCGCTGATCACGCCCTTCAGGCGCTTCTCGAAATCGCCGCGGTACTTCGTGCCCGCGATCAGCGCGCCCATGTCGAGCGCGTAGATGGTGCAGTCGGCGAGCACCTCGGGCACCTTGCCTTCGACGATGAGACGTGCAAGACCTTCCGCGATGGCGGTCTTGCCGACGCCCGCCTCGCCGACGTAGAGCGGATTGTTCTTGCGGCGGCGGCAGAGGATCTCGATCGTGCGCTCGATCTCGAGCTTGCGTCCGATGAGGGGATCGATCTTCCCCTCCTGCGCCAGCCGGTTGAGATTCGTGGTGTACTTCTCGAGAGCGCTGCCGGCGCCTTCGGGATCGCGCTCGGTCTCGGCGGCGCTGTCCTCCTTCTCGGCCTTCTCCTCGGAGATCTTGGAGAGGCCGTGGGAGATGTAGTTGACGACGTCGAGACGCGCGACGTGCTGGCGGTTGAGCAGATAGACCGCGTGGCTCTGCTTCTCGCTGAAGATCGCCACGAGCACGTTGGCGACGCCGACTTCCTTCTTGCCGCTCGACTGCACGTGGAACACCGCCCGCTGCAGCACCCGCTGGAAGCCGAGCGTCGGCTGGACCTCCCGGTCGTCCGTCTCGCTCAGCCGCGGGGTCGACTGGTCGATGTGCTCCTTGAGCTCCTGCTTGAGCCTGGCCAGATCGGCACCGCAGGCCCGCAGGATCTCGCGCACCTTCGGCGTGTCGAGGATGGCGAGCAGCAGGTGCTCTACCGTCAGGTATTCGTGCCGAGCCTCACGCGCCTGATGGAACGCGTCGTTGAGGCAGTATTCCAGCTCGCTTGAAAGCACGTTGATGAACCTTCCGAATCTCAGGCCTCTTCAAGGGTACACATCAGCGGGTGCTGATGATCGCGCGCGTAGCTGGTGACCTGAGCCACCTTGGTCTCCGCGATCTCGTACGTGTAGACGCCGCAGACGCCTTTGCCCTTGGTATGGACCTCCAACATGATGCGTGTCGCCGTGGGACGATCGAGCGAGAAGAATTTCTCCAGCACGTCGACGACGAACTCCATCGGGGTGTAATCATCGTTCAATAGAACGACCTGATAGAGCGGCGGCTGCCTGGTCTGCGGCCGCGACTCCTCGACGACGACGCCGGTATCGGGACGAGCACGCTGCGGATCCGACATGGTGTCTTTTATAGGGGTCGCCAAACGGCAACACAAGTATTCTGTGATCGACGACACTTTACCCAGCCAAAACAACTGCTTGAGAGCTTCAGCAGCTGGCCCGTATCATTGCCCGGGCCGCTCGCGCGCGAGCCCCGTCAACCGCGCCACGGCCGATGCTTCTCAAGGGGGTTCCAAGGATCTGCCCACCCGATGAGTGCCGCCTCCTGGCTCGAAGGCCTCTCCACGTCCGACCACTGGCGCGAGCTGCTGGTAACCCGTGCGCCCCAGATCGCCGTCTGGGTGCTGGCCGTCGCTCTCGGCGTTCAAGCCGCAATCATTGTCACTGACCTCGCGGGCGCAAGTCGCGTTCCCGCGATTGATGAATTCAATCCTCCGCCGGCGGTGCCCTCGCGCCGCGTCGACGTCGCGGCGATCGTCTCCTCGCACCTCTTCGGCGCAGCTCAGGCCGACGCGCCTGCCGCCGTCGATGCCGCCAATGCACCGCAGACGAGCATGCCGCTGGTCCTCACCGGCATCATCGCGGCGGACGAGCCGCAGGCGGGTCTCGCCATCGTCGGTCAGAACGCGGGCTCCACCAAGGTGTATGCCGTGGGCGACAACCTTCCGGGCGGCGCGCGGCTGCACTCGGTCTACAGCGACCGGGTCCTGCTCGAACGCAACGGGCGGCTGGAATCGCTCACCCTGCCCCGGCAGAGCCGGGGTGGTGCCGTCGCGCCCCCTCCGCCGATGGCCGCCATGCCGCCGAGCGAGTCGGCGCCTCCGATCGAGCGGATGCGTGAGATGATCGCCCAGGAGCCGGGGCTCCTCTCGGACATCATGCGCCCCCAGCCCGTGTTCGCACAGGGCAGGCAGCGTGGATATCGGGTATACCCGGGGCGCAACCGGCAGGCGTTCATCCGTCTGGGACTGCGCCCGGGCGATCTGGTCGTCGCCATCAACGGCACACCGCTCGACGACCCGGCGCGTGGCGAGGAGATCTTCCGCACGCTCGGCTCCTCGAGTGAGGCGCGCGTCACCGTGATGCGCAACGGAAGGCAGCAGGATCTGACGCTCAACATGGCACAGGTGGTGCAGGAGGCCGAGCAGCTCGTCGGCGGCAACGGTGCCGCCGGAGCGGGTGCCGAACCGGTCGAAGATACGGCTCCCGTCGCACCGGATGAGCCGATCGACACAGAGTAATGCCGGCTCGCGCCGGCTGCGGGGGTATTCGATGAGATTGTTTCGCAAGGCGTCACGACTGCGGCTGGACGGCTCGCCCCGGCGCGTCGTCCTCGCCTGCTGCTGCGCGCTCTTCGTGGCGGCATCGGTCGTCTCGGCGCAGCAGCCGCCCGCGCAGCGCATCACGACGAACTTCAAGGACGCCGACATCACGCAGATCGCCGAAGCGGTGAGCATGGCCACCGGGCGCACGTTCATCATCGATCCGCGCGTGCGCGCGCAGGTGACGATGCTCTCCTCCACGCCGATGACGCCGGACGCCTTCTACGAGGCGTTCCTGTCGATCCTGCAGGTGCACGGCTTCATCGCGGTGCCGTCGGGCGACGTGATCAAGATCGTGCCGGACGCCAATGCGCGCACGATGCCCGGGACCGATCTGCCCGACCGTCCACCGTCGGCGGCCGATGAGATCGTCACGCAGGTGATCGCGATCAAGAACGTGAGCGCCGCGCAGCTCGTACCCGTCCTGCGACCGCTCATCCCGCAGTACGGTCACCTCGCGGCTCACCCTGCATCGAACGTCCTCATCATTTCCGACCGCGCGGCGAACGTGAATCGCATCGCGCGCATCATCCGGCGCATCGACCAGGCCGGCGACTCCGACGTGGAGGTGGTCACGCTGCAGAACGCCTCGGCCGTCGAGGTCGTGCGCATCATCAACTCGCTGTACCAGCAGCAGCAGGCCGCCGAAGGCGGCGGCGCGAATCCGCTGCGTCTCGCGGCCGACGAGCGCTCGAACAGCGTGCTCGTGAGCGGTGATCCGGAGCAGCGGCTGCGCATCAAGACGCTCATCGCGCATCTCGATACGCCGCTCGAGAGCGGCGGCGACACGCAGGTGCGTTATCTGCGCTATGCGGACGCGGAGAAGGTCGCCGCGCTGCTCAAGGAGCAGGTGACGGGCATCGCGCAGGCGGCTGCGCCGGGCGGCGGACAGCAGGCAGCACCGCCCCAGCAGCAGATCGATCGCAACACCACGATCATTGCGGACCCCGAGACCAACGCGCTCGTGATCACGGCGCCGCCGAAGGTCATGAAGTCGCTCATGTCCATCGTGGACAAGCTCGACATCCGCCGCATGCAGGTGCTGATCGAGGCGATCATCGTCGAGGTCCAGGCGGACAAGACGGCGGAGCTCGGCGTCAACTGGGCGGCGTGGTCCGAGGACGACGACACGCGCTTCCCGGCGGGCGGATTCATCAGTCCGGTCGGCGGCTCCTCTCTCGTCAATCTCGCGCAGCTCGCGGCGGACCCGGAAGCGGCAGCCGAAGCGGGCATCGGTATCCCGAACGGCACCACGCTCGGCATCGGACGCATCGCCGGGACGGGTGTGAACTTCGCGGCGATGCTGCGGGCGCTGCGCGGTGACGCGAACACGAACGTGCTCGCCACGCCGTCGGCGGTCACCATGGACAATCAGGAAGCGGAGCTCAAGGTGGCGCAGGAGGTGCCCTTCATCACCGGCCAGTTCACCAACACCGGTGCGGGCGGCACGCTCAATCCGTTCCAGACCATCCAGCGCGAGGAGGTCGGCACCATCCTGAAGGTGACGCCGCAGGTGAGCTCCTGGGACAGCAACGCGGTGCTCCTCAAGATCGAGCTCGAGAGCTCGAGCCTCGCGCCGAGCTCACAGGGTGCGGTGGACCTCATCACGAACAAGCGCTCGATCAGCACGAACGTGCTCATCGAGGACGGCGGCATCATCGTGCTCGGCGGACTGATCTCGGACGAGTCCAGCCAGGGCGAGCAGCGCGTGCCCTTCCTCGGCCGCATTCCGCTCCTCGGGCTCGCGTTCAAGACGCGCAGCGCGCGCGCGACGAAGACGAACCTGATGGTCTTCATCCGTCCGAAGATCCTGCGCGACGGAACCGCGGCGGCGATCGAGACCAACTCCAAGTACAACTACATCCGTGAGGAGCAGCTCAAGGCGCGTTCGCGCGAGCCGCTGCCCCTGCTGCCGGGCGTGCCGAAGCCGCTGCTGCCCCCCGCTCCGCCCATTCCGCCACCGGGCAGCACCGAGCCGGCGACGACGCCGGGCAACGAGGAAGGCGCGCAGCAGGAGTCGCAACAGAATGAAGCGACGACGCGTCCGGCCGACGTGCCGCCCCAGGCGGTGCCGGCGACTCCTCCGCAAGGGAGCGCCGATGACGCGCGTCGCGATACGGACGAGCGCAACTCGCCCGAAGGGAATCGGCGGTGAACGACGTCGCACGAGAACAGACGGTCAGCACGGTCCCCGCGAACAAGGTGGCGCCGCCTCCGCGGCGCCTGTCCTTCGCGTTCGCCAAGCGCCACGGCGTGCTCGTGAAGCGCGTGGTCGACGGCGTCGCCGAGTGCGCCTACCGCGCGACGGCCGCGCCGCTCGCGCTCGCCGAGGTGCGGCGATACCTGCGCATGCCGCTCAAGCTCGAGCGCGTCGACGACGCGACGTTCGACGAGCTGCTTCGGCAGGCGTACGAAGCGGGCTCGGACGCGATGCAGGCGGCCGAGGGCCTCGACGAGGCGACCGACCTCGCGCACCTCGCTCAGGAGCTGCCCGAGCAGGCGGACCTGCTCGAGAGCGAGGACGACGCGCCGATCATCCGCCTCATCAACGCCATCCTCACGCAGGCGGTCAAGGAGAACGCGTCGGATATCCACATCGAGCCGTTCGAGAACCGGCTCGTGATCCGCTTCCGCGTGGACGGCGTGCTGCGCGAGGTGCTGCAGTCGAAGCGTGCGGTCGCCCCGCTCGTGGTCTCACGCATCAAGGTCATGTCGAAGCTCGACATCGCCGAGAAACGCCTGCCGCAGGACGGCCGCATCAGCCTGCGCGTGGCCGGCCGCGCCGTGGACGTGCGCGTCTCGACGATCCCGTCGGGGCACGGCGAGCGCGTGGTGCTGCGACTCCTCGACAAGCAGGCGGGCCGCCTCGACCTCAGCTCACTCGGCATGGATCCGCAGACCGAGAAGCTGATCGACGAGCTGATCCACAAGCCGCACGGCATCCTGCTCGTCACGGGCCCGACCGGCTCGGGCAAGACGACGACGCTGTACGCCTGCCTCGAGCGCCTGAACGACAACACCCGCAACATCATGACGGTCGAGGACCCGATCGAGTACTACATCGACGGCATCGGCCAGACGCAGGTCAACACGAAGGTCGAGATGACCTTCGCGCGCGGCCTGCGCGCGATCCTGCGTCAGGACCCGGACGTCGTGATGGTGGGCGAGATCCGCGACCTCGAGACGGCACAGATCGCCGTCCAGGCGTCGCTCACCGGCCACCTCGTGCTCTCGACGCTGCACACGAACACGGCCGTGGGCGCGGTCACGCGTCTGCGCGACATGGGCATCGAGCCCTTCCTGCTCTCCTCGAGTCTCATCGGCGTGCTGGCGCAGCGGCTCGTGCGCGTGCTCAATCCGGAGACGAAGCAGCCGTTCCAGGCCGGAGAGTACGAGCGTCGGCTGCTGAACCTCCGGCCCGAGGAGCCCTCGCCCATCCTGTACCGCCCCGGACGCGACGCGACCGGCGGCTACCGCGGACGCACGGGAATCTACGAGCTCGTGCTCGTCGACGACCAGATGCGCACGATGATCCACGACGGTGCGCCGGAGCACGAGCTCGAGCGCTATGCGCGCACGCTCACGCCTTCCATTCGCGACGACGGACGGGCCAAGGTGCTCCGCGGCATCACGACCATCGAAGAGGTCCTGCGTGTCACGCGCGAGGACTGAGCACCGTGCCGTGCGGAGTGGATCTGCAGCGGGCAGCGGAGCGGGTGAGGCGCAACGCGGGCGTCTGACGCAGCGGAACCGGTAAGGAACCATGGGGGCGTTCGAATACGTCGCACTCGATCCGTCCGGCCGCGAGCGCAAGGGTGTGCTCGAAGGCGATACGGCGCGCCAGGTGCGCCAGCTCCTGCGGGAGCGCCAGCTCCTGCCGGTTTCGGTCACCGAGGTCACGAAGCGTGAGGCCGGCGGGCAGCGGACGCTGTCGATCCGGCGCGGAGTCTCCCCTGCCGACCTCGCGCTCTTCACGCGCCAGCTCGCGACGCTGGTGCGCGCGGGGCTCCCGCTCGAGGAGGCGCTGCTCGCGGTCTCGCAGCAGACCGAGAAGCCCCGCATGCAGAGCATCGTGCTCGGCGTGCGCTCGAGAGTGATGGAAGGCCACACCCTCGCCGACGGCTTCGCCGAGTTCCCGCGCGTCTTTCCGGAGATCTACCGGGCGACCGTTTCGGCGGGCGAGCAGTCGGGCCATCTCGACGCCGTGCTCGAGCGGCTCGCGGACTACACCGAGAGCCGCGAGCAGATCCGCCAGAAGATCCTCGGCGCGATGCTCTACCCGATCGTGCTCACGGTGATGTGCTTCGGCATCGTCTCGGGGCTCCTCGTCTACGTCGTGCCGAAGGTGGTCGAGGTCTTCGAGTCGAGCCGGGCGCAGCTCCCCCTCATCACCCGGATGCTCATCGCGACGAGCGATTTCTTCCGCGAGTACATCCTCTGGGTGGTCGCGGCGGTCGTGATCGTCGCCGTGCTCGTCACGCGCTGGCTGCGCAGGCCGGACGCGAGGCGGCGTTATCACCGGCTGCAGCTCCGGCTGCCCATCATCGGCAAGCTCGTGCGCGGCTTCAACACGGCCCGCTTCACCCGCACCCTGTCGATCCTCTCGGCGAGCGCGGTGCCGGTGCTCGAGGCGCTGCGCATCGCGGGCGAGGTCGTGACGAATCTTCCCATGCGCGACGCCGTCGTGGAGGCCGCGCAGCGGGTACGCGAGGGCGCGCCGATCGGCCGCTCGCTCGCGGCGAGCAAGCTCTTCCCCCCGATGACGATTCATCTCATCTCGAGCGGCGAGTCGAGCGGCGAGCTCGACACCATGCTCGAGCGCGCGGCGCTCAGCCAGGAGCGTGAGCTGGACGGGCTGCTCACGGCGCTCGTGGGACTCCTCGGCCCGCTGCTCATCATCACGATGGGCGTCTTCGTGATGGGCATCGTTTTTGCAATGCTGCTCCCGATCTTCGAGATGAACTCTCTCATCCGTTGATCCGCCCGGTGCACGCCCACATAATCACGCGCCGTCGGATTCAACAGCAGACTTCACGCTTGACATCGACGAAGCATGAGCGAGAAGCCCGAATCAGACGACTTCGAAGACGATGACGCCGACGACACGATCGGCGATGTAGAAGACGTTGATCTCGACGAGGTCATCAAGGACCTCGACCTCGCCAAGCGCCGTGGACAGAAGCTCGGTGACCCGGCGTGGCGCCGCCTCGAGCGCCTGCTCGAGGAGAAGCGCACCGCGGAGCTCACGAGCGACTTCGAAGACTACGACATCGGCCTGGACGAGGACACGCCGCCGCGGAAGAAGCGTTCGCGGCGTTGATCCTTCACCCCTTGCCTCTCCTCGTTGTTGCGGAGAGGACGACCGCCCATGCGTTTCCTTCTTCCCGCGTCCGCGGGAGGAAGGGCCGCGGGCGGTCGAGGGACATTGCTATTTGAAATCCCGCGAGCGCGCCGCGAGGCCGCGCACGAGAGCGGAGCGGTCGACCATCCGGTGCACGATGAGGTGCATCACCTCGTCCTGGCGCTGAAGCCTGCCGTGCACCTCGAGCAGCCGTGACTGGAGCATCGCGCGGCGGTGCGCGAGCGCGACGCGCTCCCACACGACGAGATTCACGTGCCCGGTCTCGTCCTCCAGCGTCATGAAGGTCACGCGGTTCGCGTTCACCGGGTGCTGACGCAGGAGCACGAGTCCTGCCGTACGCACGAAGCGCCCGTCCGGCATCGCCGCGACCTCGGCAGCCGTCATCAGTCCCTCGCGGGCCAGGGTCTCGCGCAGCAGGGCGAGAGGATGACGGCCCAGCGTGAACCCGATGGAGGCATAGTCGGCCGCGATGCCCTGCCACTCGGTCGGTGCCTGCAGCAGCGGCCGGCCCGATTCGCGCCGTGTATCGCGCGGGGCGAGCGGCAGCGGCCGCTCGGCGCCTGCAACCTCCCAGAACGCGAGGTGCCGGTTGCCGCTCAGGGCGGCGAGCGCGCCCGCCGCGGCCAGAGCCTCGAGGTCCCCGCGATCGAGCGCCGCGCGCTCCGCGAGGTCCTGCACGCTCGTGAACGCCCTTTCCGCGCGCGCCTGGACGATGCGCTCCGCGGCGGCCTGCGACAGGGACTTGACGAGCCGCATGCCGAGCCTCAGCGCGGGCTCTCCGTCGGCGCGCCGCTCGAGCGTGCAGTCCCAGTGGCTCGCGGTGACGCACACCGGACGCACCTCGACGCCGTGCGCCCGCGCATCTCGCACGAGCTGCGCCGGCGCGTAGAAGCCCATGGGCTGGCTGTTGAGGAGCGCGCAGGTGAAGGCCGCCGGCTCGTGGTACTTGAGCCACGCCGAGTCGTACACCAGCAGCGCGAAGCTGGCGGCGTGCGACTCCGGGAAGCCGTACTCGCCGAAGCCCCGGATCTGCCGGAAGATGCGCCGCGCGAACTCCTCGTCGTAGCCCCGCGCGCGCATGCCGTCGATCAGGCGCCGCTCGAAGGACTCGAGGTCGCCGCGACGCTGCCACGCGCCCATCGCGCGGCGCAGGGCGTCGGCCTCCCCGGGCGTGAATCCGGCCGCGACGATCGCGAGCTGCATCACCTGCTCCTGGAAGATCGGCACGCCGAGCGTGCGGGAGAGCACCTCGCGCACCTCTTCGCTCGGATAGTCGACCGGCTCCTCGCCCGTCCGCCGGCGCAGGTAAGGGTGCACCATGTCGCCCTGGATCGGACCCGGGCGCACGAGCGCGACTTCGATCACGAGGTCGTAGAAGGTCTTCGGCCGAAGCCGCGGCAGCATCGCCATCTGCGCGCGCGATTCGATCTGGAACACGCCGATCGTGTCCGCGCGCGACATCATCTCGTACACGTTCGGATCTTCCGGCGGGAGCTTGCCGAGCTCCCACGAGGTGCCCCGGAAGTCGTTCACCAGCCTGAAGGCCCTCCTCAGGGCCGTGAGCATCCCGAGGCCGAGGAGATCGACCTTGAGCAGCCCGAGATCGTTGAGGTCGTCCTTGTTCCACTGGACCACCGTGCGCTCGGGCATCGCGGCGTTCTCGATCGGCACGAGCTCCTCGAGCGGTCCCTCGCTGATCACGAAACCGCCGACGTGCTGCGAGAGATGCCGCGGAAAACCCGTGAGCTCGCGCGCGAGCTCGAGGATCCGCGCGAGCACGGGATTCGCGGGATCGAAGCCGGCCTCGCGGACCCGCTCGGCCGCGACCTCGCGGCCGTCCCACCAGTGCACCGCGCTCGAGAGACGCCGCACCTGCAGCGGATCGAGACCGAAGGCCTTGCCGAGATCGCGCAGCGCGCTGCGCGGTCGGTACTGGATGGTGGTCGCCGCGATTGCGGCGCGCTCGCGGCCGTACTTCCGATAGACGTACTGGATGACTTCCTCGCGGCGCTCGTGCTCGAAGTCGATGTCGATGTCGGGCGGCTCGTTGCGCTCGCGCGAGATGAAGCGCTCGACGAGGAGCGAGGAGCGCTCCGGATCGACCTTCGTCACGCCGAGGCAGTAGCACACGGTGGAGTTCGCGGCCGATCCCCTGCCCTGGCACAGGATCCCGCGGCTCCTCGCGAAGGCGACGATGTCGTACACCGTGAGGAAGTACGGCTCGTAGTGCAGATCGGCGATGAGCGCGAGCTCGTGCTCGATGGCCGCGCGCACCTTCGGCGGCACGCCCTGCGGCCAGTGGCGGCGCGCGCCCTCCTCCGTGAGCCGGCGCAGATAACCCCGCGGCGTCTCGCCGGGCGGCACGAGCTCGTGCGGATACTCGTAGCGCAGCTCGTCGAGCGAGAACGTGCATCGCCTCGCGATCTCGAGCGTCTCGTCGAGCAGCTCGCGCGGGTACAGGCGTGCGAGACGCGCGCGCTCGCGCAGATGACGCTCGCCGTTGGGATACAGATACCAGCCTGCCTGAGCGAGCGGCACGTTGAAGCGGATCGCGGTGAGCGCGTCCTGGAGCCTGCGGCGCGCGCGCACGTGCATGTGCACGTCGCCGCTCGCGACGAGAGGCAGCGCGAGATCGCGCCCGATGCGTGTGAGCCGCGCGAGCAGCTCGCGGTCGGCGCCGTTGCAGAGGAGCTCGACGGCGATCCACAGCCTTCCGTCGAAGCGCTCCCTGAGCCAGCGCGCTTCCGCGGCATCCGGCTCGTCCGCCGGAATCCACAGGATCAGACAGCGCTCGAGACCCGGATCGAGATCGGTGCGCTCGAGCGCGTACTCGCCCTTCGGCGCCGCACGGCGCGCGCGCGTGATGAGCCGGCACAGCTCCGCGTAGCCGCGCCGGTCGGGCGCGAGCGCGACGAAGCGCATGCCGCACGTGAGGCGCAGCTCCGCGCCGACGATGAGCTTGAGCCCCAGGCGCTTCGCGACCACGTGCGCGCGCACGACGCCGGCGAGCGAGCACTCGTCGGTGAGCGCCAGCGCCTCGTAGCCGAGCGCGTGTGCCCGCTCCACGAGCTCCTCGGGATGCGAGGCGCCGCGCAGGAACGTGAAGTTGCTGATGCAGTGAAGCTCCGCGTAGCCGGGCGCCTTGTCCTTCACCGCCGGCCTCCCTCCTCGTGGTGTCGCGTTCCCGTTCCGCCGCCGGCCGGGAACGCCGGCGCTCAACCGAACACTCCGTGCAGGAACCAGGCGTGCGGCGGCGAGCGCTCGCGGAAGATCCACAGACGCACGCCGCGGACGTCGACGGCCACGTAGTAGTCGCGCGTGACCTCGCCGCCGTCCCACCAGCCGGTCTCGATGCGCTCGGGACCGCCGACGAGACGCAGAGGACCGTGGTGGTGCGGCCGGCCTTCCCTCTCGGTCAGCCGTTGCGGTACGGGCAGCAGCCACAGCGGCCGGCGGAACGCCGGCCAGGGTGGACGCTGCGCATCGGCGCCGCGCACGCCGGCTTCGTCGGGCGCGACGCTGCGCCAGGCCATCTCCGGACGGTGCGCGCCGAAGAGCCGCAGCCCGTAGACCGCCTCGTCGCCGAGACGCGCGCGCAGACGCTCGATGAACGCGGGCGACTCGCCGTTGGCGCCGCCGCCGTGCTCTCCCGACTGCCACAGGGAATCGGACGACAGCGCGAGCGGCACGAGCGGTCCGGAGCGCAGCTCGCAGACGCGCACCGGCTCGGGCAGCGTGAGTCTCGCGAGCCGCTCCTCGAGCAGCGCTTCGATGCGTTGCGCGCTCGCCGTGGGCGCCGCGCACGCGAGCACACAGCGCGTCGCAGGCGCATGGCGGTGATGCAGCAGACACTCGAGCTGCGTGATGCCGCACTGCCGGGCCTGCAGGAAGCGCTCCAGATCGCGCAGGAGCGGCGCGAGCGTCTCGAGGATGGCGTCGTGATGCTCGAGCTCGTATGCCGGCTCCCGGCGCGCGTGGAAGCGCTCGCGCGGCCGGAAATCCGTGCGCGGATCGGGCCGCCTGCCCGTGAGCCGGTCGAGCGCATCGAGCTGCGCCGTGCCGAAGCGCCGCGCGAATCCCTCCCGCGGCAGGCGCAGCGCCTGGCCGATGGTGCGCACGCCCATGCGCGAGAGACGCTCGAGCACGTCCTCCGGCCAGCGCAGGGCGCTGAGCGGCAGCGGCGCGAGCCTCCCGACGAGCTGCGCGGGATCCGTCACGACGAGCGGACACCCGGCGCGTGCGGCAGTCAGCGCCGCGAGTGGCGTCGGTGCGAGCGCGAGACAGGGACGTGCTCCTGCGCCGGCACAGGCGTCCGCGAACGCGCGACACAGGCCTTCGGCGCCGCCGAAGAGATGCAGGCTGCCCTTCACCTCGAGCAGCAGCCCGTCCTCGGGCACGAAACTCACGCGCGGCGTGAAGCCGAGCGCGCAGTGCGCGAGCCGCTCCAGCAGGCGGCGCTCGCGGCGGATGTCGCGCGGCCTCGTCTCGAGCACGGGCACCAGAGCCATGGCGGCAGCCAGACCCATTCCGGGACGCACGCCATGGCGACGGGCGTGCTCGTCGGCCGCCACGACGCACTGCACGCGGTCCCGCAGCTCGACGACCGCCACGGGCCGCGGCGAGCGGCCGAGACCCAGCGCTTCGAGCGGCAGATCGTGCAGACAGGCGCCGACCCACAGCTCCCGGGGCTGCGGGTGAGGTGCGGGACGCCGGCCGCGTAGAACGGCGGGAGCGCGTCGCGGCACGAACGCCTGCACCGGCGCGGACCCCTGCGCCGGCACGGGCTCACGCGCCAATGCGGGCTCGGGCACCGGCACGGGCGCGTGCAACGGCGGAGGCTCGTGCGCCGGAGTCGACTCCGGACGCAGCTCCGCGAAGAGATCGTGAGTAATGCCGTGCAGCTGGCTCATGAGCCGCGCGCCGCCACGGCAGGAGGCCAGGAGAGCTCCACCGATCCGCGCAGACCGCCGCGGCTTTTCAGGAGCGTCACCCGTACGCCGTGGGGCGCCGGCTCGAGCGCGAGACGCAGCGCCGCGCAGGAGGAATCGCGCGCGGCGCGCAGGGCGCGGAACAGGATGCCGAGCGTCCGTCCGCGCTCGGTGGCGAGCTGCAGACGGCGGATGTCGCGAAGGTGAGCGCGCCGCGCCCAGGCGAGCGCGGCGTCACAGGCGCCGGAGCCCAGCGCCTGCTCGAAAGCCCACAGCGGCGTGTCGGTACGGACGACGAGCACACGCTCGAGCGCGAGACCGTGCGCGGCGAGCGCAGGCGCGAAGGGCTCCAGGGGTGGCGCGATCCAGGCGCACCAGCGTGCAGCCGTGCGGCCCGTCAGCGTCGTGAGAGCCGGCATCAGGAGCCGCAGCTCGCCGATGCCGAAGCGGGCGATGAGGATCTCGACCAGGCCGGCGCGAGGCCAGCCATGGCCGGGCAGACGCTCGTCGAGTGCCGGGAATCCCGTGGAAACGGTCGCGATCCGCGCCGCGCTGCGGCCGCGCCAGATCGCCGGATGCTCGAGCAGCCGAGCGAGTGGGACTTCCACGGACATGCACGTGACGCACTGGAGAGCGGGCTTTCCTGTGTTACTGGAGACGCTGGCGGCCGGGCTTCACATCAGGCCCATGGCCCTGCCCCGGCGCACCACGCCCACCACGATGCCCTCGATGATCAGCTTCTCGCTGTCCTGCCGGACATCGACCCGGATGGGCTCGAACTCCTCGTTCTCCGGCAGCAGCCACACGATGGGGCCTTCCTGCCGGTAGCGCTTGACGGTGACCTCGTTCTCGAGGCGCGCGACCACGATCTGGCGGTTGCGCACGTCGGTGCTGCGGTGGACGGCGACGAGATCGCCGTCGAGGATGCCGGCATTCTTCATGCTCATGCCGGTGACCTTGAGCAGATAATGCGGCCGGGGCTGGAACAGCGCCGGGTCGATCTGGAAGCGCGCCTCGATGTTCTCTTCGGCGAGAATGGGCCGGCCTGCAGCGACCCGGCCGACGAGCGGCAGCCCCATCTGCTCGCGGATGGTGTCCTTGAGCTGGATGCCACGCGAGGTGCCGGGCACCAGCGCGATGACGCCCTTGCGGGCGAGCGCGCGCAGGTGCTCTTCTGCCGCGTTGGCCGACCTGAAGCCGAGCTCGCGCGCGATCTCGGCGCGCGTGGGCGGCATGCCCGTCTCGGCGATGAAGCGCTGGATGAGACGCAGGATCTGGGTCTGGCGAGGCGTCAGGTCGGACATGACGAGCACCTGTTTATTCGTACAGTTACTGTGATTATATCCAGCCATCCAGCCACCGCAAGCCGCTACGACGCCGTGGTCATCGGGGCCGGCCACAACGGCCTCACCTGCGCCTGCTACCTCGCCCGCGCAGGGCTCTCGGTCGCGGTGTTCGAGCGGCGTCCCGTCGTCGGAGGCGCGGCCGTGACGGAGGAATTCCACCCGGGCTTCCGCAACTCGACGGCGAGCTACACCGTCAGCCTCCTCCACCCGAAGGTGATGCGCGATCTGCGCCTCGCGGAGCACGGCCTGAAGATTCTCGAGCGGCCGGTGCAGAACTTCCTGCCGCTGCCCGACGGCAGCGCGTTCTGCACCGGCCCCACGATGCGCGACACACAGGCGGCGCTGCAGCGCTGCTCACGCGCCGATGCGGAACGCCTGCCCGCGTTCTACGCGATGCTGGAGCGCGTCGTCGCGTACCTGCGCAGTCTGCTGCTCGAGACACCGCCGACCGATCTGCGCCGGCTGCGCGATCTGTGGTCCACGCTGCAGATCGGACGCGGACTGCGGCGTCTGCCGCTCGAGGCGCAGCGCGAGATCCACGAGCTCTTCACGCGAAGCGCAGGCGACGTGCTCGACGCATGGTTCGAGAGCGATCCCATCAAGGCCGTGAGCGGCTTCGATGCGGTCGTCGGCGCGTATCAGAGCCCGTACACGCCCGGCAGCGCGTACGTGCTGCTGCATCACGCGTTCGGCGAGGTGAACGGCAAGCCGGGCGTGTGGGGACACGCCGTGGGCGGAATGGGCGCGATCACTCAGGCGATGGCGAGCGAGGCGCGCCGTCTCGGCGTGCACATCGAAACAGAGGCGCCCGTCGCGCGCGTGCTGCTCGAATCGCATCGTGGAAGCGCGCGCGTCTGCGGCGTCGAGCTCGCCGACGGCCGCAGGATCGCCGCATCCGTCGTCGCGGCGAACGTCAATCCGAAGCTGCTGTTCCTGAAGCTGGTCGAGCCCGATGCGCTGCCCGACGACTTCCGCGCGCGCATCGAGCGCCTGCGCTGCGAGTCCGCGACGTTCCGCATGAACGTCGCGCTCTCCGAGCTGCCGCGCTTCACCGCGCTGCCGGAAGACGGCCCTCACCTGCGCGCCGGAATCATCATGGCTCCATCGCTCGCGTACATGGATCGCGCGTACGCGGACGCGCGCCTCAACGGCTGGTCGCGCGCGCCGATCGTCGAGATGCTCATCCCGAGCACCGTGGACGACACGCTGGCACCGCCCGGAGCGCACGTCGCGAGTCTCTTCTGTCAGCACTTCGCCTACTCCCTGCCCGGCGGGCGCAGCTGGCAGGAAGCGCGCGACGAAGCGGCTGACGTGATCATCGACACCGTCACGCAGTACGCGCCGAACTTCCGGCGCAGCATCGTGGGGCGGCTGGTGCTGTCACCGCTCGACCTCGAGGAACGGTTCGGGCTCGTCGGCGGAGACATCTTCCACGGCGCGCTCACCCTCGATCAGCTGTGGGCTGCACGACCCGTGCTCGGCTACGGCGACTACCGCACGCCCGTCGCGGGCCTTTATCTTTGTGGCTCCGGTGCGCACCCCGGCGGCGGCGTCACCGGCGTTCCCGGGCACAACGCCGCGCGCGAGATCCTGCGCGGCAGGCGTGCAGTCCGGAGACGCAACGGGTAGAAGCTGCTTGTAAGGTGTACACGGCTGCGGTGCACCGCTTCTACACGCCGCGCCGACGTACGCGCAACTGTCGCGGCGCACCGACAAAATGCGCAACTACAGTTGCATTCGAGCGGCAAATTTGATGCAGTTGCGCCGCGGCGAAGGGGCGTAGCGGAACCGATGCGCCCGCTTCGCATTTTTTCAGGGACCTCCCGCACCAACAAACCAAAGAGGACGAATATATGAAGAGCGCGATCGTTGTGAAGTTGGCTGCCGCGGCAGCCGTGGTTGGGCTTGCAGGCTGCACGGACCTGAAGCCCCTCCAGGCGGACATCGCGGACCTCAAGTCGCAGGTCAGCAAGCTGGAGTCCGAAGTCCAGGCGACTCGTCAGGCTGCTGATCAGGCGAACGCCGCGGCACAGTCGGCCAGCCAGGCCGCGAGCAGCGCGCAGAGCACGGCCAATCAGGCGCTGGCTGCCGCCCAGGCTGCGCAGTCGGGCGTCGACGCGACGAACGAGAAGATCGACCGGATGTTCCGGCGTTCGGTTTCGAAGTAAGCGGCCAGGTCCGCTATCTCTCTGACGGGACGCCGCGCATCGCGCGGCGTCTTTTTTTCTGCGCGGCCCGTTACAGGCGAACCAGAGCCGAGCCCCACGTGAATCCGCCGCCGAAGGCTTCGAGCAGCAGGAGCTGACCCGGCTTGATGCGCCCGTCGCGCACGCCTGCATCGAGCGCCATCGGCACCGACGCAGCGGACGTGTTGCCGTGCTCGTTCACGGTCACGATCACACGCTCGAGCGGCAGGTCGAGCTTGCGTGCCATCGCCTGGATGATGCGGATGTTCGCCTGATGAGGCACGAGCCAGTCGACGGCCGACTTGTCGAGACCGTTCGCCGCCAGCGCTTCGTCGACCGCCTTGCCGAGCGTCGTGACCGCGATCTTGAACACCTCGTTGCCCACCATCGCGATCGTCCCGCGCGCCCTGGCCGGATCGACGACGTTCCTCGAAACGCCTCCGTTGCAGTACAGGAGATCCTTGTAGCTGCCGTCGGCGTGCAGATGCGTGGAGAGAATTCCCGGCTCGGATGACGGACGGAGCACGACCGCGCCCGCACCGTCGGCGAACAGCACGGCGGTCGAACGGTCGCTCCAGTCGGTGATGCGCGAGAGCGTCTCGGCGCCCACGACGAGCGCGCACTTCGCGTCCCCGGCACGGACGAACTTGTCGGCGATCGCGAGCGCGTAGATGAATCCGCTGCAGGCCGTCTCCACGCTGAACGCCGGACAGCCGAAGCATCCGAGCCGCTGCTGCAGCAGCACGCCGCAGTTCGGGAAGATGAGATCCGGCGTCGTCGTCCCGAAGGCGATGAAATCGATGTCCTCGGGGCGCACGCCCGCGGCATCGATCGCACGGCGCGCGGCGTGCTCGGCGAGATCGACGGTCGTCTCACCCTCGGCGGCGATGTGCCGCCGTTCGATCCCGGTGCGCTCGCGGATCCACGCGTCGCTCGTGTCCATCATCTTCTCGAGATCGAAGTTCGTGAGAACCTTCTCGGGCAGATAGGCGCCCGTGCCGACGATGCGCGAGTACATCAAGACCCCTGTGTTTCGAGCGCTTGTGCGATGTGTGCGGTGAGTCCACTGCGGGCTGCGTGCGCAGCGAGCGACACCGCGCGTGCGAATGCGATGCGGTCCGCGCGACCGTGGCTTTTTACCACGATTCCCTTGAGCCCAACCATGCAGGCGCCGTTGTAATGGCGGGGATCGAGCTCCGCCGCGATCCGGCGCAGGACCGGCCGTGCGACGAGCCCCGCGATGCGATTGCGCACGGAGGCGCCGAAGTGATGCCGCAGGCGGTCGCCGATGAAGTCGGCCAGGCCCTCCATCGTCTTCAGGGCCACGTTGCCGGTGAAGCCGTCCGTCACGACGACGTCGACCGCGCCGGAGAAGATCGCATCGCCTTCGACGAATCCCACGTAGTTGAGCGGGCTCGCGGCGAGCAGCGCATGAGCGGCCTGCACGACGGCGTGACCCTTGATGTCCTCGACGCCGACGTTGAGCAGACCCACGCGCGGATTCTCGATGCCGTGCACGTCGCGCGCGACGATCGCGCCCATGGTGGCGAACTGGCGGAGCTGCTCGGGCGTCGCCGTGGTGTTGGCGCCGAGGTCGAGCATGTGGGTGTGGCCGTGCGCGGCGGGGATCGCCGACATGATGGCGGCGCGCTCGACGTTCTCGAGCGTCTTGAGGACGAAGTGCGCCATCGCCATGAGCGCACCCGTGTTGCCCGCGCTCACGCAGGCGGCCGCGCGCCCCTGCTTCACGAGGTCGATCGCGATGCGCATCGAAGAGTTCTTCCTGCGCCGGATCGCCTCGCGCGGCGGCTCGTCCATGGCGACGATTTCCGTTGCCGCCACGTGCTCGACGCGAGCGCGCACGGAGGCCGGCGCTCCACGCAGCGCCGCCTCGATCGGTTCGGCGGATCCGACGAGCAGCGCGCGCAGCTCCGCGTCGTCGGCGAGCGCACGCAGCGCTCCGGCCACGCGCTCGCGCGGCTCGTGATCGCCGCTCATCACGTCGATCGCGATCGTGAGCACGCGCGTGGCGGAATCAGACGGAGCGCGGCGGCCCCGGTGGGTTTATTCCTGCTCTTCTTCGGCGGGCTTCTCGATCACGCGTCGGCCGCGGTAGAAGCCGTCGGGCGTGATGCAGTGACGCAGGTGCGTCTCACCCGACTGCGGGTCGACGGACAGCGTCGGCTTCGCGAGCGCTGAGTGCGAACGGTGCATGCCCCGCCTGGATCGGGTCTTGCGTCTCTGGGGAACGGCCATCGATAACTCCTCAAGCGGGCGTATTCAGGTTCATTGGTCTCGTTTCAACAGCTCGCCCAGCCGTTCAAACGGTCTCTGCACATCCTGCTGCGCTTCGCGTTCTTCCGGCTCGGGCATCTCGTGCTCCGGCGGATCGCACGCGCCCCGTTCGTGCAGTGCCACGACCGGCAGCGACAGCAGCAATTCTTCCTCGACGATGTCGAGCAGGCGCGTGCGGCCTGCCGGCGCGTGCATCGTCTCGATTTCCTCCGGCACGCGGTCCGCGGTATCCGGATCCGCGAGCAGCGCAACGCGCGTGCGGGCTGCAACCGGCCAGTCCATAGGTCCCAGGCAGCGCTGACAGACGAGCTCGAGCAGAGCATCGAGCGCGACGTCCGCCACTGCGAAGCCGAACTCGCGTGTGAACCGCAGAGTGCCGCGCGCGCTGCCTTCGGCGCGCGCGAGCTTCGGCGTCAATCGCGGAAACGAAGCGAGCGGGATATCGATCGCGAATTCCGCCCGCCCGTCAGCCAGCAGGTCGACGTCACGCAGCTTCGACCAGGGCTCGGACATGGGCCGCGTATAATAGGTAGCCGCCCCCTCCAAGTCAAAGCGTTTCTGGGTCTAAGCCTTTGTTTCTCGTAGCCGAAATGGGCCGCCCATGCGCGCCGTGATCCTCGCGTCCACCTCGCCCTACAGGCGGGAGCTCCTCGGGCGGCTCCGCATCGATTTCGGCGTCGAGAAGCCCGGCGTCGCCGAGGAGCACCTTGCCGGAGAGGCACCTGCGGAACGTGCGCGCCGGCTGTCGCTCGCGAAGGCCCGGGCCGTTGCCGAGCGCCATCCACGCACCGTCGTGATCGGCAGCGATCAGGTCGCTGCCCTCGATGGGGATGTGCTCGACAAGCCGGGCGACGAGGAGCGATGCAGGGACCAGCTCCGGAGGCTCAGCGGGCGCACAGCGGCGTTCTGGACCGGATGCGCCGTGGTGGTGCTCGAGAGCGGACTCGAGCTCGTGCACGTCGATCTCACGTCGGTGGTTTTCCGCCACCTCTCGGACGACGAGATCGCGCGTTACGTGAAGCAGGAACGGCCGCTCGATTGCGCCGGCGGCTTCAAGTCGGAGGGGCTCGGTATCGCGCTCTTCGAGAGAATCGAAACGCAGGACCCGACGGCGCTCGTCGGACTGCCGCTCATCTGGCTCGCCGACGCCTTGCGCCGCGCCGGCCTTCCCCTCCCCTGACCGGACCGCTCAATCGGTCGAGCACCGCCGAGAGATCGGCCGGCAGCGGCGTGTTCACGCTGAACGGTTCGCCCTGCGGCCATTCGAAACTCACGCTGTGAGCGTGCAGGAACATGCGCGTGAGCCCGAACTCGCGCATCGACGCGTTGAACTCGTCGTCGCCGTACTTCTCGTCGCCTGCGACCGGATGACCTGCGTGCGCGGCGTGCACGCGGATCTGGTGCGTGCGTCCGGTGTGGATGTCGGCCTCGAGGAGCGTCGCGCGCCGGCCGAAGAACTGCACGGGCCGGAACTCGGTCACGGCGGGTTTTCCCGAAGGATGAGCCTTGACCGTTCTCTCGCCACCGACGCGGATATCCGTCCGCAGCGGCACGTCGATGCGCTTCCTGCCGAGCTCCCACTTGCCTCGTACCAGCACCAGGTAGCGCTTCTCGAATCGACCTTCGCGCAGCAGGGCATGCAGGGTCCGGAGCGCGCCCGGCTTGCGCGCGACGAGCAGACACCCGCTCGTGTCACGGTCGAGCCGGTGCACGAGCTCGAGCGTTTCATGCGGCCGCATGGCACGCAGCGCCTCGATGACGCCGAAACTGAGGCCGCTGCCGCCATGCACCGCGATGCCTGCGGGCTTGTCGATGACGATCAGCCGCTCGTCCTCCATGACGATGGCTTTGCGGACCGTCTCGATGAGCTGAGGCGGAACGCGAGCAGGCCCCGCCGCAGGTGCCGTGCGAACGGGAGGCACACGCACCGTGTCGTGAGCCTGCAACCGCTGATCGGGGCTCGCGCGCCGTCCGTTGACGCGGACCTCGCCGCGCCGCACGAGACGGTAAACGTGGCTGCGGGGAACCTCGTTCAGCAGGCGCTTGAGGAAGTTGTCCAGACGCTGCCCTGCGTACTCTTCCGTCACCTGCACGTGCCGGACGGCCTCGCGCAGGCCACCGCTGCGTTGTTCGGACACATCAACCTCGGCGTAAGACGTTGTTTCTACAGCGGTCTCGGGAGTATACTGCGCCCGCCGTCACGGTACGTGGACGGCCAATGGTTGGCGGCATCGCCGCCGCATGTTAGTTGGTCCTCGACATCGAGGCCATCGCGTTTGGGCCGACAGGGTCGTCAGGCGCCTGCGTCGAGTCGTGACTCCCGGGCGCACCGTCGGTTGAGTTGACCCAGGAATTTCCGGCGCACCGTTCCTCCATCCGAGGGGCGGGCTCTACGAGTGAAGAACGATATTCACGCGCCATCGTCCGAACCTTGGGATCTCCGCCTTCATCGGGCGTGCATCGTGCAGTGCCCGAGATCTCCCGCTGCACCCTCGTCGGCCCGCAACTCCAAAGTAGGGCCACATGAAAAGAATGCTCGTGAATGCAACTCAAGAGGAAGAGTTGCGTGTCGCTCTGGTTGATGGACAGAAGCTCTACGATCTGAGCATCGAGATACCCTCCAAGGAACAGAAGAAAGCCAACGTCTACAAAGGTCGCATTTCCCGGATCGAGCCCTCTCTCGAGGCGTGCTTCGTCGACTACGGCGCTCCCCGTCACGGGTTCCTGCCGCTCAAGGAGATCTCCCGCGAGTACTTCCGCCAGCAGCCTCAGGGCGGGAAGATGAACATCCGTGAGCTCCTGCAGGAAGGTCAGGAGCTCATCGTCCAGGTCGAGAAGGAGGAGCGCGGCACCAAGGGCGCAGCCCTCACGACGTTCATCAGCCTCGCCGGGCGCTTCCTCGTCCTGATGCCGAACAACCCGCGCGCCGGGGGCGTCTCCCGCCGCATCGAGGGCGAGGAGCGCGATCAGATGCGCGAGGTGATGAGTCAGCTCAAGATCCCCGAAGGCATGGGAGCGATCGTGCGCACGGCCGGAGTCGGCCGCACGGTCGAGGAGCTGCAGTGGGACCTCGACAATCTGCGTGCCCAGTGGGAGCAGATCGCCGCGGCCGCCAAGGAGCGTCCCGCGCCGTTCCTGGTCTACCGTGAGAGCGATGCCGTCACGCGCGCCCTGCGCGACTACCTGTCGGACGACGTGGGCGAGATCCTGGTCGACGACGTGGCCGCGTACGAGAGGGCAAAGGAGTACATGCAGCGCTTCATGCCGGCCGAGGTCCAGCGGCGGCTGAAGCTCTACACGGACGACATTCCCCTCTTCACCCGCTTCCAGATCGAGAGCCAGATCGAGTCGGCGTACGCGCACAAGGTGCAGCTCCCGTCCGGCGGCAGCATCGTCATCGACTACACCGAGGCGCTCGTCTCGATCGACATCAACTCCGCGCGCGCGACGAAGGGCACCGACATCGAGACGACCGCCTTCAACACCAATCTCGAGGCGGCCGACGAGATCGCGCGTCAGCTCCGCATCCGCGACATCGGCGGGCTCATCGTCATCGACTTCATCGACATGGAGTCGCAGAAGCACCAGCGCGAGGTCGAGGAGCGGCTGCGCGAGGCGGTGAAGATGGACCGTGCGCGTATCCAGATCGGGCGCCTCTCGCGATTCGGGCTCCTCGAGATGTCGCGCCAGAGGCTGCGGCCTTCGCTCGGCGAGTCGAGCCACATCGTCTGTCCGCGCTGCGTCGGCATCGGCAGCATCCGCAGCGTCGAGTCCATGGCGCTCGCGATCCTGCGCCTCATCGGTGAGGAGCTGCGCAAGGAGCGCACCGCGCGCGTCGTCGCCCAGGTGCCGGTCGACGTCGCCACGTATCTCATCAACGAGAAGCGGGAGTGGCTGCGCACGCTCGAGGACAAGAGCGACGCCGATCTGCTGATCGTGCCCAACCCGCACATGCAGACGCCGGAGTACTCGATCAAGCGCGTCCGCGACGACGAGACGGAGCTGCCGGAGAACAAGCAGGCCAGTTACCTCATACCGGCGGCCCCCGAGATCGCCGATCCCACCGCGCGGGAGAAGCGCCCGCCGCCCGAGGTTCCCGCGGTTCCACCGATGCTGCCGGCGACTCCCGCTCCCGTCCCGACACCGCCCGCCGTTGCCGCGCCTCCGGAGCCGCCGAAGCTCGGCGTGTGGCAGCGGATGAAGCGCTGGCTGGTGGGCGAGCCTGCTACGCCTCCGCAGCCCGCGGCGCCTGCGCCGGCTGCGGCAGGCAATGGCGCCGACCGCGCGGCGAAGCGCGAGAAGAGCGAACGCCGCGAGCGGCGTCGCGAGCGTGCGCGCGCGGAGCGGCAGCAGGCCGCGCAGCAGACGACGCAGGCTTCGCGCAGCGAGCGCGCTGCCGAGTCCGAGCGCGATCGCTCGCGCGAGCAGCAGGCACGCGGACGCGAGCGTGGACAGGCGCGTGATGGCGCTGCGGCTCAGCCGGGCCAGGCAGCACAGGCAGAGAGTTCGACGCCCGCCGAAGCGGGCGCTTCGGAGCGCAGCGGAGAACGTCGCAGCCGGCGCAGCCGCCGACGTGGCCGTCGTGGCGGCGGCTCGCGCGAGGCTGCCGCGGCTGCAACGGCCGGCGCGGCAGCTTCGGCAGGCGCGGAAGCCGCGGTGAGCCAGGCACCCGAAGCGTCTTCGTCCGGAGCCGAGAGCTCGCGTTCCGATGCGGCGCCCTCCGAAGCGCCACGTCCCGAAACGCCGCGCCCCGAGACGCCGCGACAGGATGCGACACCGGTGCGAACCGGCACGGATCCGGGTAACGGCGCCCGGGCGAACGGTCACTCGACACCTGAAGCTGCGGGCGGGACCGAGCCTCAGCGTGAAGCACCGCGCGATGCGGGCGAGTCACGCCATGACGAGCCGGTTCAGGAAAGGCCCGTCCGCGAGGCTTCGGGCGCCGAGGAGCCCCGTGGAGGACCTGTCGCGACGGAGAACGCTCCGCCGCGCACGATCGCGCACTTCGAGCCGAGCGTGCCGGTCGCTTCCGACCCCGGGCAGCGCTCCGCGCGGCCCTACGTGGTGTGGTCGTCCTCGCCGCCGAGCGACGTGCCGCAGGCTCCCCGCGCACCGGAAGACTGATCCACGTGCAGCACAGGGGCGCCGGGTGATACCCGGCGCCCCGCTTTCATTTCGAGCGTCGCACGTTCCCCGGCCGTCGAACGGCAGGCCGGGTTTTCAGGCAGCACGCGCCCTCGCGCGCAGGTGATTCAGCAGCCCGCGCGATGCGGCTTCGACGAGATCCAGCACTTCCTCGAACCCGTTCGGCCCACCGTAGTACGGATCGGGCACTTCGAGCGTGCCCAGGTCGGGCGCGAACTCGAGGAAGAGCCGGATGCGCTCGTGCCAGGTGGCCGGCGCGCGGCGCCTCAGAACCGCGAGATTGCTGCGGTCCATGGCGAGGATCAGGTCGAAGCGCTCGAAGTCCGCCGGCTCTACCACACGCGCACGGAGCGACGACATGTCGTAGCCGCGGCGCCGTGCGGCTTCCTGAGCCCTGACATCCGGCGGCTCGCCGACGTGATAGCCGGCCGTGCCGGCCGAATCGACGTGGAGTGACAGATCGGGATATTCGCGTGCCGCAATGTGTCGCAGCACGACTTCCGCCGTCGGCGAACGGCAGATGTTCCCGAGACAGACGAAGAGCAGCTTCATGATCGATCGTGGGATACCAGATTTTCCGGCGATGAGCCTAGTCTGGGATCTCCGTTCTCGGCTTGTCCATCCCATGGCAAGGCGACGGATCGCAGACGCCAGCCGCGACTCGGCGCTGCGGGGCCGGGCGGCGCCCTCGAGCTCACGCCCTCCGGGCTCCTAGAGGGAAGGACCCGCAGGTCTGCTCGCAGGGGCCCCATTTTCCTCGGTCGGCGCGGGCGGCGGGGTCTCTGACGCGACCGCGACCTTCTCTCGCGCCTCGGCGCCCTCCGCTACCGGCGCGCCGGCAAGAACGAAGCACGCCAGGGCGAGCAGCAGCATCAGACCGTTCATCGCCAGGAAACCCGGCCCGACCCGGGGTGCGAGCAGCACCAGCACGCCGAGCACGATCGCGGACAGCGCCAGCGGCCGGTGCCGCGCGCCCTGAGCGGTGGCCCAAAGCAGCGCAAACAGCAGGAAGACTGCGGCGAGAATCGAGAGCTTGAGCGCCGGCCCCGCGGACCGGTTGAGCGCCATTGCACCGACCGACATCGACAGCGCGACGCCGGCGAGCGCGAGGCGTTGCATGGTCGGTGCGCTCAGGTGGAGCAGAAATGGCCGCGCGATCGTGAGCGCGGCCAGCGTGAGCACGATCGAAGCCAGCGAGTCCGCGGGCCTGCCCCGATCGAGATCGGGGAGCTGCGCCGTCACGTAAGCGGCGAGCGGTGCGATCAGAAGTGCTGCTGTGAGTATCGCCGGGCGGTACAGAATGACGGCGTCGAAGAGAGGCCCCCGCCCTGCGGAAGGGACGTCGCGGTCGATCACGGAGTTGCGCATCGCGGTTCCGAGCACGAGAAGGGTTGCCGCCATCTCGGTACCTTCCTCCAGGAACGTGCGCAGACCGGAATAGCTGCCCCACCACTGTGTTCTCTGCTGAAGGAACTCGTGCACGGGAACGGTGGCGAACAGCGCGAAGGCAATGCCGAGCCGCTTCGCGCTCGAGCGCTGGGTGGCGTCCGACCAGAGTCCGTGGAGGCCGACCGCGAGGAGTCCGACGAGGACCATTCCGAACGGCAGAAGGGACAGCCAGGAACCGACCCCGAGCCACCGAGGCATGCGCTTGTGGAGCGAAGCGGTCTCGTCGATGCAGAAGACGAGCAGGATCGCCGCCACGGCGAGCCACGCTTGCGCGACGCGTGCGCGTCCCGCGGCGCGGAATCTCACGAATCCATCGAACGCATGAAGACTCGCGACGAGCAGCAGCATGCCCGCGAACCAGACCGCTGCGTTGTTCTCCCCGCTCAACGGGAGCTGGCCGAGAACGTGTCTGATCGGGCCCGAAGGGAAGTAGCTGCTGAACAGCGTTGCGACGAGGCAGACGGCCGAGATCGCGCACGCGGCCGCATACCACTGATCCGGCCACCGTCGAGAATCGAAGGGCTTCATGTATGGCCCTCCTCTGCTGCTCCCTGGTTGCTCGGGCCGTCCGGCGGGCGGATCCAAGCGGGACGGTCCAGCAATCCGTGTTCCCGGAGCGTGAAGACGACGCCGCCGCGTCAGGCGTCCGGTGCCATCTGCGCCCCTTCGCGGATACAAGAGAAGCCGGCGGCGGGTCGATGGCGCACCCGCAGTCGCATGGGTCAGGCGTCCGTCGGACGCTACCGCACTACTGCGGCCAGCGGATCGGCACGTCGGACCAGATCGAAGCGAAGATCAGTCCGACGAAGATCACGAGTGCCAGCCATGCGAGAAGTACGTGGGTTCGATCGGGCGCTCTCGGTGCTCTGTGTCCCATGGCGTGGACCTGCACGGAGCGACACCCGATCTCGCTCCAGCAATCTACGTTCCCGGCGTCCGCGACAGCAGTCCGGTGACGCGCTCGAGATCTTCCTGCGTGTTGACGTCGGGACCCGGACGCTCGCAGGCGTCAGCAAGACGGATCTCCATGCCATGCTCGAGGGCGCGGAGCTGCTCGAGCTTCTCACATTGCTCCAGTGCCGTCGGAGCGAGTGAGGCAAGACGATGCAGCGCACCGACGCGGTAGGCGTACAGACCGATGTGGCGTCGTGCATTGCCGAAGCGCGTCTGGCTGGTGATCCCGGCAGGCGCACCCTCCCTGTCCCAGGGAATCGGCGCACGGCTGAAATAGAGCGCACGCCCCTCCGCATCGCTCACGACTTTCACCGCATTCGGATCGAGGAACTCCGCGAGAGATTCGATGCGAGTCGCGAGGGTGGCGATGTGCGCCGTCGGATGAGCCACGAGGAGCGCTGCCACCTGGTCGATGATCGCCGGCGGTACCAGCGGCTCGTCGCCCTGCACGTTCACCACGATCTCGTCGTCGTGCCAGGTGCGGATTCGCGCGACCTCGGCGATGCGATCAGTGCCCGACGCATGCGTCGCAGCCGTGAGAACCACCGCGGCCCCGAAGCCGCGCGCCGCTTCGGCGATGCGTGCGTCGTCGGTGGCGATGAGGACCTCCGCTGCGCGCGAGGCGCGTGCGCGCTCGTATACCCACCGGATCATGGGTTTCCCGGCGAGCGGAAGCAGAGCCTTGCCCGGCAGGCGCGTCGAGGCGTAGCGCGCGGGGATGACGACGCGGAACATGCGGCTCGCGGTCAGCGTTCGAGGAGCGGATCGTCCGCGGGAAGCTGGCGTGCCTCTTCTTCCAGCATCACGGGAACGCCGTCGCGGATCGGATAGGCCAGACGGTCCATCCGGCACACCAGGACCTGCGCGTCCCGATGAAAGCGCAGCGGTCCCTTGCAGATGGGACAGGCCAGTATCTCGAGCAGCCGCGCATCCATGTCGTTCAGTCTTTCGTGCCCGGTGAGAGGTTGATGCGGCACAGGACGTGGTCGAGCAGCTCACGCTCCTGCGCATCGCCGAAACGCACCGAGACCGGAACGTACCACAGGCGCGGATCGGCGAACGCCCGGCATTTTACGGCATCCTTCTCCGTCATCAGCACGGGAAGCGTGTCACCGAACACGAGGTCCGAGGCCGCGAACGGATGGTGGTCGGGAAAGGCATGCTCGATCACATCGAGCCCGTACGTGCGAAGCTGTGCGAAGAAGCGTGCGGGATTTCCGATGCCGGCCACCGCATGCACCTGCGCGCCGCGGAAGCTCTCGAGCGGGCGCGGCGCCTCGCCGCCGGCCACCTGGCGGATCACATCCGGAACGAGCTCCATGCGCAGCACGGGCACGCGTGAGGACTCGAGCGCTGCCGCTGCGCGCGGTCCGGGCTCGCCGTTGACGACGATCGCAGCGGCGCGCGCGAGCCGCGCCGCCGGTTCGCGCAGCGGACCGGCCGGCAGCAGCCGTCCGTTGCCGAAGCCCCGCGTTCCGTCGAGCACCACGATCTCGCAGTCGCGGGCGAGCCTGCGGTGCTGCAGCCCGTCGTCGCACACGATGACATCGACGCCCTGCTCGACGAGCGCTCGTGCCGCGGCGACGCGATCGCGTGACACGACGACGGGACATCCCGTCCGTCGTGCGAGCAGCAGCGGCTCGTCGCCGACTTCGCGCCAGTCGGTGTCGCGCCCGACGATCCGCGGCGCCCGCGCCTCGCCTCCGTGCCCGCGCGAGGCGATGCCGACCCGCAGTCCCCGTTCGGACAGTCGCTGCGCGAGCCAGGCCACGAGCGGCGTCTTGCCGGTGCCACCGACGGTGAGATTGCCGACGACGATCACCGGCCGCGGGACGCGTATCACACGCGCCCATCCGGCGTCATACGCGTGATTCCGCACGGTGACGGCCGCCCGGAACAGCAGCTCGAACGGCGCGAGCAGCGCGGCGCCGGTTCCGCTTCCGTACCACAGCTCGTTGAGCCATCGTTCCATCGCGCGACCCCGCACCGCCGATTCCGTGCGCCGACCGCCGCGTGAGCGCTCAGACGCTGAACTGCATGCGATAGAGCTGAGCGTACGCGCCGCCGCGCGCGAGCAGCTCCGCATGCGTGCCGCTCTCGACGATCTCGCCTTCGTCGAGCACGATGATCCGGTCGGCCTGCTCGACCGTGGAGAGACGGTGAGCGATGACGAACGTCGTCCGGTTGCGCACGAGCCGGGACAGCGCCTCCTGGATGCGCCGTTCCGACTCCGTATCGAGCGCCGAGGTCGCCTCGTCGAGCACGAGCACGGGTGCGTCCTTGAGCAGCGCCCGCGCGATGGCGATGCGCTGGCGCTGACCGCCGGAGAGCAGCGAGCCTCGATCACCCACCACCGTATCGAGGCCCTGCGGAAGCTGCTCGGCGAACTCCATCACGAACGCCGCACGCGCGGCCTCTTCCACCGCCTCGTCCGTCGCATCGGCAGTGCCGAAAGCGATGTTGTTGCGAATGGTGTCGTTGAAGAGCACGACGTCCTGGCTCACGACGCTGATCTGCCTGCGCAGATCGGCGAGCCGGTACTCGCGCACGTCGACGCCGTCGAGCAGAACGGCGCCGCCCTGCGGATCGTAGAACCGCGGCAGCAGACTCACGAGCGTCGACTTGCCGCTGCCCGACTTGCCGACGATGGCGAGCGTCGTGCGCGGTGGAACGTCGACGCTCACGTTACGCAGCACGGCCCCCTTCTCCGGCGCGTACTCGAAGCTCACGTTGCGGAAGGAGACGGCGCCTTCCGCGCGCTCGAGTCTGCGCGTGCCTCCGGCCGGCTCCGATTCTGCATCGAGCACCTCGAAGACACTCGCACCGGCCGCGATGCCCTGCTGCAGAGGACCGAACACGTTCACGATGCTGCGCAGGCTCTGCGAGGCCATGACCATCGCGCCGAGGAAGCCGATGAAGTCGCCGGGCTGGAGCTCACCCGCGAGCACCTGCCTGACGGCGAGATACATGATCCCGGCGAGACCGAACGAGGCGATGAGCTGGATGACGGGATTGCTCGCCGCCTTCGTGCCGATGAGGCGCATGTAGGAGCGGCGGTTCGCCTCGTTGACCGCCTCGAATGAGCGCTGCTCGTACTCCTGCGCGTTGAAGGCCTTGATGACCCTCTGGCCCTCGAGCGCCTCCTTCGCCACGCGCGTGACGTCGCCCATCGAGTTCTGGATGCGCGTGCTGTAGCGGCGGAAGAGCTGGTTCACCCGGCGGATGAGCCAGCCGAGCGGCGGAACGAGGAGGATGACGAAGGCCGCGAGACGCCAGTTGAGGTAGAACAGGTAGCCGATGAGCAGAACGAACGTCAGCGAGTCGCGCAGGAGCGAAGTGACGGAGGTCGTGGCCGCCTCCGCGACCATCTCGATGTTGTAGGTGAGGCGCGAGAGCATCGACCCCGTGGACGCCCGGTCGTAGTACGCCACCGGAAGATGCAGGTACTTCGCGAACAGGTCCCGGCGCAGCGTCTTGACGATCTGCCGGCCGACGTAGCCGGAGAAGTAGTTCGACACGTAGTCACCGACGCCGCGCAGGAAGAAGAGCACCACGATCGCGGCGGGCACGAACCAGAGCAGATAGCGCGGGCGCGCGTCGTTCGCGAACGCGTCGTTGAGGAAATCGCGGGTGAACTCGACGAAGCCCGCATTCGTCGCGGCGAACAGCGTCGAGCCGAGGATCGAGAGAAGGAAGGCCTTCCAGTGCGGCTTCGCGTAGCCGAGGAGGCGGAAGAAGACGCGCCGCGCATCGGTCGGCGGCAGAGCGCTGACGGCGGCGACCGTGTCGTTCAAGGCTGCCCCGCGGGCGATTCCTTCACGGTGGCGATGCTGATCTCGGCGAAGCCGAGGCGACCCAGCACGTCCATGGCGGTGATCACCGACTGGTGGGTCGCGCGCGCATCCGCACGCACCGAGACGCGCATGCTGCGATCGTCGCCGGCTTCCCTGATGAGCGCCGCGCGCAGCGTATCCGGGCTGTTGTTGATGAGCTCGCGGTCGTTGACGCGATAGCTGCCCTCCTGCGTGACCGTGACGACGAGCGGCTCGCTCTTCGGTCTCTCGACCGGCACGCTGCTCGCCTCCGGCAGGCGGACGCGCACCCGCCCCTCCTCGATGAACGTCGAGGAGAGCATGAAGAACACGACCAGCAGCAGCACGACGTCGATGAGAGGAGTGAGATTGATCTCGGGCTCCTCGCTGCGGCGTGGCTTGAGGTTCACGCGATCGACCCTCCCGCTCTAGGCCGCGTTGCGCTCGCGTTGCTGGGCCGCCTCGACCGCATCGGCGAGCCTGATCGCGTCCTTCTCCATCTCGATGACGATGCGATCGACCTTGCCGCGCAGGTAGCGGTAGCCGATGAACGCCGGAATGGCGACGCAGAGACCGGCCGCGGTCGTGATGAGCGCCTCGGCGATGCCGCCGGAGAGCATGCGCGGATCGCCCATGCCGCCCTGCTGGATCGCCTCGAACGCCTTGATGATGCCCGTCACCGTGCCCAGCAGGCCGAGGAGCGGCGAGATGCCCGCGATCGTGCCCAGAGTGTTGAGAAAGCGCTCGAGCTCATGGACGACGTGCCTGCCCGTGTCCTGGAGGCGCTCCATCATCACCTCGCGCGGGCGATGCCGGTTCGCCAGTCCCGCGGCGAGCACCTTGCCGAGCGGCGAGTTCTGCTCGAGCGCGGCGATGACCTTGTCGTTGATCTGGTTGGCCTCGACCAGCTGCCAGACCTTCTGCGTCAGGTCACGCGGCAGGACGCGCCGATCCTGCAGGGTCCACAATCGCTCGAGAATGATGGCTGCAGCGCCGATCGAGCACAGAATGATCGGCCACATGAGCGGGCCGCCGGCCCGCACGATTTCCCACATCAGGCTGTTTCCAAGACCCCGACCGAGGGACGGATCATACCGGACAGCGGGGCCGGCTCAACGGTGCAGTTCCTCATCCCGCGACGAACGGCAGATTCGGGCAGGCGTGCGGTTTCGACGGTGGGTCCGTGCGTGGTCCGCGCCACAGGCGCGGGCCGTCGCGCATCGCACGTGGAGGCACGACCCCGCGCTCGCCGTCCACCACGAAGCGAAGGGCGCCCGCGTCTGCAGTCGCGACCACGCAGGCCCCCGAGCCGAGCCAGCGAAGAACGGCGGGCCTTTCCTCTCCGCTGGCCGTGGACCGTCGCCCCGAGACGACAGCCCAGCGGGCTCTCGCCGCGGCGACGAGCTCGGGCGTCGATCCGCTGCTGCTCGCGCCGCGTGGAACGAGCACGATGTCCCCGGCGGCGGCACCGCTGCGCGCGATCCATCTTTCGTTCTCGGCATCGATTTCCCCGGCCAGGAGGACGCTGCCGCCACGCGCTTCGATCCGGAGCGCACACGCTCCGGAGTAGACCTTCGGATCGGGGGCATCGGCGATGAGCGCGAAACGCACGCCGTCCCAGATCCATTCGCGGTGACCACCGCAGCCCTCGGTGGCAGATTCGGCGGCCGCCGTCTGGTTGACGATGCGTGCCACCGGTATGGCAGCGAGCAGCGCAGTCACACCCGGCGAACCCTTCGGTCTTCGCGAGCCGATGACGAGCGCGTCGATCCGCTCGATCCCCTGCTGTCGCAGGAACGGCAGCACCGCGTGCTCGACGGCGGCACCGTCGCTGCCGTACGCATCGCCCGTGTCGTAGAGCAGCGTGTGCCGGGCCGTCCGCACGACGACCGCCGTGGCACGTCCGGCATCGAGGAACGTCACCTCGTACGCGCCTTCGTCCGGCGGAACGGGGCACGCTGCGGCGAGCGGCAGCGGCCAGATCAGGAGCGCGGCGCGCAGCGGTGCCGGCCAGGGCATCGATGCAGCAGCGAGCGACACCGCGGCCGCTGCATACCACCAGACTGGCGGTGCGGCATGTGCGACGGCGAACGGCACGTCGGCGGCAGCCACGAGCCACGGCCAGCCGAGCGAATGCAGCCATGCAGCGAGCTCGAGCAGACCTTCACCGAGCGGAGCGACCGGCAGACAGACCACCGCCAGCAGCACGAGCGGCACGAAGATGAAGCTGACGACCGGTATCGCGACGGCATTGACGAGGAGCCCTGCCAGAGAGACGGCACCGAACCACGCGAGCGTGAGAGGAGCCAGAGCCACGGCGACGGCGAGCTGTACGGTGCCGGCTTCACGCAGCATCGCTCGGCGCCCGAGTCTCGGCCGCGTCACGCAGATGATCGCGGCCATCGCCGCGAACGACAGCCAGAAGCCGCTCGCGAGGGGCGCCAGCGGATCGAGGAGCAGCACGGCGACGAGCGCAACACCGAGCGGCGCCGACGGCGGGCTCACACGCGCCAGCGCCCGTGCGAGCAGCCATGCGGCCAGCATCAGAAGCGTGCGCTGAGTGGGCACGGAGAAGCCGGCGAGCAGCGCGTACACCGTCGCGAGAGCGAGTCCCGCAGCGATCGCGAACGTGTCGCGCGGCAGCGGAAGCCTCCGCCACAGCACGGCGCTCCACAGGCGACGTGCGGCGGCAAATGCCGTGGCGGCAAAGAGCGTGACGTGCAGACCCGAGATCGCGACGAGGTGCGTCGTTCCCGTCGCGGCGAAGACGCGCCACTGCTCGCGCGACATCTCGCCCGTCGCGCCCACGGCGAGCGCTGCGATGAGCGCGGCGGCATCACGGTCGTCGACTGTTGCCCCGATCCGCGCGGCGATGCGCTCGCGAAGCGCCGCAACGGGTCGATGTCCGGCATCGATGCGTCGATTCAGCTGCGAGGTGACTACCGTGCCGAGCGCGTGGATGCGTTGCCGGAACCACTCGCGCTCGGGATCGCGCGCGCCTGGATTCAGCCGGCCGCGAGGCGGCTGCAGCGCGACCAGAAGCTGCCATCGCTCTCCCGCGCGCGGGCGCATGTCGTGATCGCGGACGGTGAGCCGCGCACGCAGCTCGCGTCCCGGCCCGGGACGCAGCGTCGTGAGCTTCGCATCGAAGCGATAGCCGTAAGGCGTGGCGACGGGAATGTCTTCGACGATCGCTTCGACGAGCAACCGCTCGCCGGCCGCGGTCTCCGGCCAGCGCACCTCGAGCCACTCGTGCGCGGCAGCGGCGGCGAGGAGCCAGCCCGCACACGCCCAGCTCACGACGCGGAGAATCGGCCAGCGCTTTCCGGCGAGGAACGCGATCGGCATCGCGATCGCAACGGCGACGATCACCGCCGCGTGCGGCATCCGCGGCAGTGCCAGCAGCACGAGCACGCCCAGGAGGAACGCGAGTGGCCGCGCGATCACGTCCTTCGCTCACCGATCCATGGCTGCGCGGCGATGCGGCCGCGGCGTCCTTTCGCATGCGTTTCTCGGAACGCCGCGGCACTCGTTCGAAAGCGTCGAACCCTCGCCGCCTTCCCTGCAGGTTCGAGGGTTGATACGCCCGTCGGACGCGAGGGATCAACGGGCCAATGCGGCCGTCTCGCGCAGAATTCCCTGATCGAGCTCGAGAACGCGATCCATGCGCGCCGCGAGACGCGCGTCGTGAGTGACCACGACGAGGCTCGTTCCCCTTTCGCGATTGAGCTCGAGCATGAGCGAGAAGACCTGCTCGGCGTTGGCGCCGTCGAGATTGCCTGTCGGCTCGTCCGCGAGCACCAGTTTGGGCTGCGTCACGAGGGCGCGCGCCACCGCGGCGCGCTGACGCTCTCCGCCCGAGAGCTGATGAGGGCGGTGGTCGAGGCGCGCACCGAGCCCCACGCGCTCGAGGATCTCGCGCGCCCGCGCCCGGGCTTCCTTCACCGGCATCCTGCGCACGAGGAGCGGCATGGCGACGTTCTCGAGCGCCGAGAACTCGGGCAGCAGGTGGTGGAACTGATAGACGAAACCGAGCGTGCGGTTGCGCAGCGCGCCCCGCTCCTCTTCGGTTAGACCGTGGATATCGCGCCCGTCGACCAGCACCTGGCCCGCGGTCGGACGATCGAGACCGCCGAGGATCTGCAGCAGCGTCGTCTTCCCCGAGCCGGAGGCACCGACGATCGCGAGCCGCTCACCCGCGCCTATCGTGAGGTCGATACCGCGCAGGACCTCGAGCGTCACCGGTCCCTGACGGAAGCTGCGGCGGACGCCGCGCGCTTCGAGCACCGCCTCACTCATGACGCAGCGCCTCCGCCGGCGCGGTGCGCGCCGCACGCCATGCCGGATAGAGCGTCGCGAGCGCGCACAGCAGGAACGCTACGCCGCACACCTGCAGCACGTCCAGCCATTCGACGTAGGCCGGCAGCTCGCTCATGTAGTAGACGCGCGCATCGAGGAACTGCGTTCCGAGCAGCCGCTCGAGCGCACTGACGAGTGACTCGAGATTGCGCGAGAGCACGATGCCGAGCACGGCGCCGAGCAGCGTGCCCGCGAGCCCGATCAGCACGCCCTGAACCGCGAAGGCGGCGAGCACGTTGCGCGGACCGGCGCCGAGCGTGCGCAGGATGGCGATGTCGGTCTGCTTCTCCTTCACGATCATGACGAGCGTCGCCACGATGTTGAAGGCCGCCACGGCCACGATCATCAGCAGGATCACGAACATCATCGACTTGGTGATCTCGATGGAGCGGAAGAAGTTGGCGTGGTTGCGCGTCCAGTCGCTCACGTAGAAACCGCCGCCGAGCGCGACCGCGATCTCCCGTACGATCTGCGGCGCCTGCAGAGGATCCTCGAGCGCGAGGCGGATGCCCGTGACGCCGCTTCCCAGACGATACACGCGCGCGGCGTCGTCGAGGTGAACGAGAGCGAGCCCCCGGTCGAATTCGTACATTCCGGATTCGAAGATTCCGCTCACGCGGAAGGTGCGCCGCGTCGGCATCACGCCGAGAGGCGTCGCGGTACCTCGCGGCGCGATCAGCACCACGGAGTCGCCGACCTCCGCACCGAGCTCCTGCGCGAGCGCGCTTCCCAGAATCACGCGGTAGGCGCCGGACCCCAGGTCCTCTATGCGGCCCGCGGTGATCCGGTCGGCGATCCCGGTAGCGGCGCGCTCCTCCTCCGGCAGCACGCCGCGGATCACGGTGCCCGTGATGCGCTCACCGTGCGCGAGCATCGCCTGCGCCTCGATGTAAGGCACCGCGGCCACGACCTCGGGCCGCGCGAGCGCCGCCTCGCGCGCGCCTCGCCAGTCGTCGAGCGTGCCCTCGAGGCCCATCAGCGTCGCGTGCGACGTGACGCTCAGGATCCGGCTCCGGAGCTCGCGCTCGAAGCCGTTCATGACGGACAGCACGACGATGAGCGTCGCAACACCGAGCATCAGCCCGAGCACCGCCATCAGGGCGACGAACGACACGAAGCCGCGCCGGTGCGTCGAGCGCAGGTAACGCGTGCCGATCAGCCATTCGTAGGCGGTGGCCACTACCGCGCACCTTTCCCGTCACGCATCGCCGTGCTCCCGCTCATTCGTAGCGCAGCGCATCTGCCGGGGGAGTGCCTGCCGCCCGCAGTGCGGGGTAGACGGTCGCGAGCGACGTCAGCACGAGCGCCGCGACCGAGATCCAGGCGACGTTCGACCAGTGCAGATCGGAAGGAATGCGGGTGATGTAGTAGACGTCGGCGTCCATGATCTGGAAGCCGAACGTACGCTCGAGCACCGGGACGATGGTGTCGACATTCTGCGCGAGGAGCACGCCCAGGGCGACACCGAGGGCGACGCCCAGCCAGCCGATCACGAGGCCCTGCGTGATGAACACACCCATCACCCTTTGCGGAGAAGCACCGAGCGTGCGCAGGATGGCGATGTCGGTGCGCTTGTCGGTGACCACCATCACCAGCATGGCCACGATGTTGAACGCCGCAACCGCCACGATGAGCAGCAGGATCAGCGCCATCATGGTCTTCTCGATGCGGATGGCGCGGAAGTAGTTGGCGTGATCGCGCGTCCAGTCGACGACATCGAAACCCGGCGGCAGCACTTCGCGCACGCGCGCGGCGATCTCCGGCGCCGCGAGCGCATCGTCGAACCGCAGCCGCACGCCGCGCCCGGCGGAGGCGCCGCCAGTGACGGCGAATGCGTCCTCGAGATGCGTGAGCAGCAGCGTCGCGTCGTGATCCTGCAGACCGACCTCGAACACGCCTGCCACGGTGTACTCGCGCAGGCGCGGGTCCGGCGTGCCGTCGGGCGCAACGACGGGAACGAGCAGCGTGATCGTGTCTCCGCGCACGAGGCCGAGACGCTGCGCGATGACTTCGCCGACGATGACGCGATTCGTGCCGGGCTCGAGGTCGGTGAGCCTTCCTTCGGTGACGGACCGTGCGACCTCCGTCACGTCGGCTTCGGCCCGTGGGTCGATGCCGCGCAGAGTCACGGGGAGCATCTCGGGAGTACGCACGGCGAGCACCTGCTGCTCCACATAGGGTGCCGCCGCGGCGACGCCTGGAACGCGGCGCGCGACTTCCGCCGCAGCGATCCACTGCCCGGTACTCCTTCTCACCGACGGGCCGCTCTCGGAAGCGACCACGCGCGCATGCGCGCTGAGTGACAGCAACCGGTCGCGCAGCTCCCCTTCGAAGCCGTTCATCACCGACAGGATGACGATGAGCGCCGCCACCCCCACGCAGACGCCGCCGAGCGACACCCAGGTGATGAACGAGACGAAGAACTTGTGGGACCGCGCGCGAACGTAGCGCAGGCCCACGTAGACTGACAGCGGGTGGAACATCCTCGACCGCGACCGCCCTTGCCGTTGGCGAGCCGCGATTTAACCACACTTGCGCGGAAGAGCCGCGATTCCAAGACGCGCTTCACAGTTCCTGCGCCGCGACCGCCCGTGACGGGCTTTGACAGATTGCCCCGGTGCTATAGTCGGGCCGCTTGGGAGGAGTCCTGACATGGTCGCCCGTACTCTCGTGACGCTGCTCTGCGCCTGCGCCGCAACGAGCGCGGCGATTGCCGAAACACTGGTCGTCGACGACCGCATCGTCGTGCGCGAGTCGAACATCGAACGGCCGTCCCGCGGCATGACGATGAGCGCCGTCGAGAAGCGCTTCGGCGCACCGACGTCGCGTCACCCGGCCGTCGGCCAGCCGCCGATCACTCGCTGGGACTACCCCGGCTTCTCGGTGTTCTTCGAGTACGACCGCGTGATCCACGCCGTCGTCACCGGCTCCGCCGGCGCCTCCTGACGCTCGCTCGTCCCGCACCGGGACATCCTTCGTGAAGGGCGGCCGCGCCGCATGGCCGGCCGCTCCGCATCTGCACGGCACCGCGCGTCCATCTGCGCGTGAAGAGCTCCCGCTCCGGACGCCGGGCGGTGCCGCCGCCTCCCTCGGGCCGGCCGACGACATGCGTTTTGGCTCGGCACAACTCCCGGAGTAAGCTTTCGCGCTTTTTCACGGCCCTGGATCGGCCCTGACGCGATGTCGAAGCTTCTCGAGCCCCCGGTACCCACCGCTTCCACTCCCCGCCTGCGCTGGCATCAGCTTCACGGCAGCGCCGCCGCGCTCGCGCTCGCCGAGGCGGCATCGAGCGACCCGCGGCTCTACGTGGTGGTCGTATCCAGCGCGCGCGAGCTCGAGCGGCTGACGGCGGAGCTGCGCTTCTTCGGCGGCGATTCCCTCCCCCTCCTGTCCTTTCCGGACTGGGAGGTGCTGCCGTACGACATCTTCTCGCCGCATCCCGACATCGTCTCCGAGCGTCTGCGCACGCTCTACGAGCTGCCGCGCGCTCGCGGCGGGTGTCTCGTCATCACGGCGGACACCCTCCTGCAGCGTCTCGCGCCGCGCGCGTATGTGGAGGGCCGTGCATTCGAGCTCGCGGTCGGCCAGACGCTGGCGCTCGAAAGCTTTCGCGAGCGACTGATCGAGGCCGGCTACGCGTCGGTCAGTCAGGTGACGGCCCCCGGCGAGTTCGCGGTGCGCGGCTCGCTGCTCGACGTGTTCCCGATGGGCGTCGAGGCGCCGCTGCGCATCGATCTCTTCGGCGAGGAGATCGAGGCGATCCGGCGCTTCGATCCCGACACGCAGCGTTCGCTCGACACCCTGAAGCAGGTACGTCTCCTGCCCGCGCGCGAGTTCCCGCTCGACCCCGAAGCGGTGCGTGCGTTCCGGCGCCGCTTCCGGACGCGCTTCGAAGGCGATCCGGCCCGCTCGAGCGTGTATCGCGCGGTGAGCGAGGGCCTCGCTCCGCCGGGCATCGAGTTCTATCTGCCGCTCTTCTTCGACGAGACCGCTTCGCTCTTCGACTACCTGCCCGGCGATGCAGTGCTGGTGCACGAGGCGACGCTCGGCGATGCGATCCGGCAGTCGTGGCACGACATCGAGGCGCGATACGAGGATCGGCGCCACGACATCGAGCGGCCGGTGCTCGCGCCCGCCGAGCTCTTCCTGCAGCCCGAGGAAGTCACGCAGCGCCTCTCGGCCTTCCCGAGCATCGCGCTCGATCCGTTCAAGGCCGATCTCGACATCGCGCCAGCCGCCGACGCACGGGTGCACAACTTCGGGAGCTCGATGCCGAGAGAGCTCCGCATCGACGCGCGGGCCGAGCGGCCGTTCGCACCGCTCGAGAGCTTCCTGACCGAGTTCGGCGGACGCGTGCTGATCGCCGCCGATTCACCGGGCCGGCGCGAAGTGCTCCACGAGATGCTGCGGGCACACGGCCTTGACGTGCAGATCGTGCCCGGATGGGAAGCGTTCGCGAGCGGCGATGCGACCCTCGCGCTCGCGGTGGCGCCGGACGTCGAGGGTCTGACGCTCACGCTGCCGCGCATCGCGATTCTCTCGGAGACGCAGCTCTTCGGCGCACGCGCCCGTCAGGAACGGCGGCGCAAGCGCGCGGCGGTCGATCCGCAGGCGATTCTGCGCGACCTGCAGAATCTCGAGCCCGGCGCGCCGGTCGTGCACGAGGAGTACGGCGTCGGCCGTTACGTCGGACTGCAGCCGCTCGAAGTCGCGGGCCAGCAGGGCGAGTTCCTGGTGCTCGAGTACCTCGGCGGCGACCGCGTGTACGTGCCGGTGCATGCGCTGCACCTCGTCAGCCGCTACACCGGCGCGGCGCCCGAGCACGCACCGCTGCACAAGCTCGGCACGGACCAGTGGGCGAAGGCTCGCAAGCGCGCGGCCGAGAAGGTGCGAGACGTGGCGGCGGAGCTGCTCGATCTCTACGCGCGCCGCCAGGCGAGCCGCGGACCGAAGATCTCCGTTCGCGAGCTCGAGTACCAGACGTTCGCGAACGCGTTTCCCTTCGAGGAAACGGCGGATCAGGCCGAGGCGATCCGCCAGGTGCTCGCCGACCTGCAGAGCGAGCGTCCGATGGACCGCATCGTCTGCGGCGACGTCGGCTTCGGCAAGACCGAGGTTGCGATGCGCGCCGCGTTCGCGGTGGTGCAGTCCGGCAAGCAGGTCGCGGTGCTCGTGCCGACGACGCTGCTCGCCCAGCAGCACCTCACGAACTTCCGGGACCGCTTCGCCGACTGGCCGGTGCGCATCGAGGCGCTGTCGCGCTTCCGCACGGGACGCGAGGCTCAGGCGGTGATCGAGGGTATCGAGCGCGGCACGGTCGACATCGTCATCGCGACACACCGGCTGCTCCATGCCCACGTGCGCTTCAAGGACCTCGGCCTCGTGATCGTCGACGAGGAACACCGCTTCGGCGTACGCGACAAGGAGCGCCTCAAGGCACTGCGCGCCGAGGTGCACGTGCTCACGCTCACCGCGACGCCGATCCCGCGCACGCTCAACATGGCGCTCGGCGGTCTGCGCGACCTGTCGCTGATCACCACTCCCCCGGCCGAACGTCTCGCGATCAAGACGTTCGTGGTCGAATGGCACGGACCGACGCTGCGCGAGGCCGCGCTGCGCGAGCTGCGTCGCGGCGGCCAGATCTACTTCGTGCACAACGAGGTGCGCAGCATCGAGAAGATCGCCGCGGAAGTCGCACAGCTCGTCCCGGAGGCGCGCATCCGCATCGGCCACGGGCAGATGCGCGAGCGCGAGCTCGAGCAGCTCATGGTCGACTTCTACCACCGCCGCTTCGATCTGCTCGTGTGCACGACGATCATCGAGAGCGGCATCGACGTGCCGACCGCGAACACCATCATGATCAACCGCGCGGACCGCATGGGCCTCGCGCAGCTGCATCAGCTCCGCGGGCGCGTCGGCCGCTCGCACCATCGCGCCTACGCCTACCTGATCACCCCGCCCCGCTCGACCCTGAGCGCGGACGCCGTGAAGCGGCTCGAGGCGATCGAGTCGCTCGAGGATCTCGGTGCCGGCTTCGTGCTCGCGACGCACGATCTCGAGATCCGGGGCGCCGGCGAGCTGCTCGGCGAAGCGCAGAGCGGCGAGATGAGCGAGGTCGGTCTCAGCATGTACCTCGATCTGCTCGAGCGCGCCGTGCGCGACCTCAAGGAGGGGCGCGAGCCGGCGCTCGATGCGCCGCTCGCGGCAGCCACCGAGATCGAGCTGCACGTATCGGCGTTCCTGCCGGAGGAATACGTGGGCGACGTCCACGTGCGGCTCGCGCTCTACAAGCGCATCGCTGCCGCGCCCGACGAGCCTTCACTCGACGAGCTCACCGCGGAGCTGGTCGATCGCTTCGGTGAGCTGCCCCCGGTCGCGCAGAACCTGCTGCGTCTCGCGCGACTGAAGCTCGCCGCGAAACCGCTCGGCATCCGCCGCATCGATCTCGGGCCGCAGGGCGGCTACGTGCTGTTCGAGGAACGCAACGCGATCGATCCCGCCACCGTGATCCGGCTGATCCAGCAGCAGGCGCGCGAGTTCCGGCTCGAAGGCCCGCTGAAGCTGCGTGTCACGCGTCCGCTCGCGGACGAGCAGGCACGCTTCGATTTCGCGGTCGAACTCCTGCGCCGGCTCGCGGCGCCTCCGGCTCCGGGACCGCAGCCGTCGTCGCCAGCCTCCGGAAGAGCGCGGTGAGCGGCGCTGGTAGAATGTCCCGATGATGAATCCGCGTTCCCTCGCATCGTCCTGGTTCGCGGCGGTCTGTCTGTTTCTGGCGACAGATGCCGTGGCACAGGAAACGGTCTACAACGTCGAGCTCATCATCTTCCGCGTGACCGCTCCTCAGGGCGGGGCGGAGAACTGGAGCGCTCAGACGAGCCTGCGCAGCGTGGGCTCAGGGGCGGAGTCCGGCTCGGCGGCAGGAACGGCACCATTGGGCCGGCTGATCGGAACCCTGCCTCCCGAGCGGCTGCAGCTCGGGCAGATCGAACGCAGGCTCCGTACGAGCGGCGCCTACGAGCCGGTCGCACACGTCGGCTGGTCGCAGACGGCGAGCCCCTGGGGCACTCGCGCGGGCTTCTCGCTCGATCAGCTGGGGGTCCGTGTGCCGGGACTGAGCGGCACGGTGTTCCTGGAGCGTGGACAGTATCTGCACCTCGGAATGACGCTGAGCTACACGATGAGCGATCCGCCGCCCGGCCTTGGCGCCGGGAGCGGCACCACCTTCACGCTGAGCGAGAGCCGGCGCGTGCGTCTCTACGATCGCAACTACTACGACCACCCGGCTTTCGGAGTCATCGCGCTGGTCACACCCGCTCAGGGCAGCAGACCGGCCGGGCGATGACGACGCTCCGCGAGCCACTAGGCATGTGCCCGGCGTTCGTGTACATACCGCCCCACTTCGCAACAGCCTGCACGAGCAATCGATGAAACAGGTAACCGGTAAGACGTTCAACGGTCAGCGTGTGGTTCTGGACGGCAAGTCCTTCACCGGCTGTCACTTCTCGAAGTGCAGGCTCATCATCGAAGGCGAGGCGCTGTTCCAGATGCAGGACTGCAGGATCGACGAGGACTGCGAGTTCAGCGTCGAGGGCAAGGGCCTCATCACTCTGAACGTCCTGAAGCTCATGCTGCACTCGGGCGGCTGGCTCTCGCGCGTGGCCGTCAACGTGCTGCACGCCATCCAGCAGCCCCCGAAGGCTGCGGCTGCCAGGCCGCCGCAGGTTCAGCAACCCCAGGTTCAGCAGCCTCAGGTGCAGCAGCCGCAGGGCCAGCCGCCTCAGGGCTGAGCCGCGTCGCGGGATCGGCAGCGCTCAGGCGACGAAGTCGCGCGACTCCGCCGCGACGACCGAGTTCCTGCCCCTGCTCTTCGCACGCTTGAGCGCCGTCCGGCAGGCGTTGATGAGCGCCTCGAGCGCCATGTCCCGAGGCGGCACGAGACTCGCCACACCCGCGCTCATCGTCACGTAGCGCTCGGTGCCCGCGCGCGGGTGATGGATCAGCAGATCGCGCACTCGCTGCGCGACGACGCCCGCGTACTGCGCGGCCTTCTCCGCCGCGTCGCCCTGTGTCAGCACCGCGAACGTGCCGCCCTCCCAGCGGCAGATGAGATCGCTGCTGCGCCGGTACGACGCCGCGATGACGCGCGCGACGCGCCGGATGCAGGCATCGCCCGCGGCCCGATCGAACGTCGCGTTGTACGAGCCGAGATTGTCGATGTCGTACAGGATGAGCCCGATCTCGTGCGACTCGCGCTGCGCGAGCACGAAGTCGCGGCGCAGGAGCTCCTCGAAGTAGCTGCGCGAGTGCAGGCCCGTCATGCGGTCCTCGCGCATCCAGGTCGGCAGCCCCGGCTGCGGACGCTCCGGCACCTTGAGCCGCTCGCTCGCGTCGCGATGGAAGCTCACCCAGTACTTGAGCGCGCCGTTCTCGTCCCGCATCGGCTGGAGCACGATCTCGTTCCAGTAGAGCGAGCCGTCGGGACGGTAGTTGCGGATCAGCACGCAGCACGGCTCGCCGCGCTCGAGCGCATCGCGCAGGCGCTGCCGCGCCTCCTGTTCGCGATCGCCGCCCTGCAGGATGCGCAGATTCGAGCCGAGCAGAGCCGCGGCCGGATAGCCGCACATCTGCACGAAGGCGGCGTTCACGTACAGGACGGGATGACCCGGTGCCGTCGCGTCGCAGATCACGACACCTTCGGGCGCACTGTCGACCAGAGCGCGCCAGCTCTCGGCGGGCCAGTTGATCATGTGCTTCCGGACTCCAGTCTCAGTGCAGGCGGTGCCGCGCAGCGTGCGAGGTATTCCTGGCAGCGGCTCCACTCCTGCGAGGCGAGAAGCTGCTCGCGCGGCAGGCCGTCACGGCCGCGCAGCCGCACGAGTCGTAACTGCGATGCGGGCTCGGGCTCGATGTCGAGACCGTCGAGAAGCCGAATGACGGCCGCGCGGTCGTTGCACACGACGAGGACGTCGCACCCGGCAGCGAGCGCACGCCGTGCCCGGGCGACGATGTCTCCGACCACTCCGGCGCCCGCCATCGAAAGATCGTCGGTGAAGACGACGCCCTGAAACCGCAGCTCCCCGCGCAGCACCCCGCGGATCCAGCGCGCGGAGAAGCTCGCCGGAACGTCGTCCTCCGCCGGGAACAGCACGTGCGCCACCATCACCGCCGGCAGGCCGTTCGCGATCAGCCTGCGGTACGGCGTGAGATCGTCCTCCATGTCGACCAGCGCACGCCGATCGACGGGCAGCGCCAGGTGAGAATCGGCGACGACTGCACCGTGTCCCGGAAAGTGCTTCGCCGTCGCCGCCATGCCCGCTCCGCGCATGCCGTGCATGTAGGCCAGGGCGAGCTGCGCCACCACGTCGGGCCGCGAGTGGAAAGCGCGATCGCCGATCACTTCGCTCACGCCGTAATCGAGGTCCACGCACGGCGCGAAGGAGATGTCGACTCCGTGCGCGCGGAGCTCCGCCGCCATCAGCCATCCCATGCGGCGTGCGAGCTCGATCCCCGCGCGCGGATCGAGATCGTATTCGTGTCCGATGCGCCGCGCGGGAGGAAGCTGCGAGAAACCGCTTCTGAAGCGCTGCACACGGCCGCCTTCGTGATCTACGGCCACGAGAAGCGGCGGAGAGCGCACGGCGTGGATGTCGGCGACCAGGCGGGTGAGCTGCTCGGGATCCGTGTAGTTGCGGGAGAAGAGAATGACGCTGCCGACCAGAGGGTGACGCAGCAGCTCGCGCTCGTCGGGTGCGAGCTCCGGACCCTCGAGGTCGATCATCAGCGGTCCGAGCGTCACACCGCCTCCCGGCCACGGGCTCCGGCCGGCTCCAGGACGGCCAGCGACTCGACGTGCGCAGTGTGCGGGAACATGTCGAGCACTCCGGCGCTCCGCAGCTCGAACCCGTGTTCGTGAACCAGTATTCCCACGTCCCGGGCCAGGCTCCCCGGATGACACGAAATATAGAGTACCCGCTGCGGTTGCACGCGCGCCACAGCGGCGAGCACCTCGCGCGCGCCGGCACGCGGCGGATCGAGCAGCACGTGCGTGTACCCTCCCTGCAGCCAGGGAACATCGGCACCCGGCGATTTCGCAAGATCCGCAACGTGGAAGTCTGTGTTGCCGATCCCGTTTCTCTGTGCGTTATGTCGTGCGCGGCGCACCAGGGCCGCTTCGCCCTCCACGCCGACGACCTGCCGTGCGCGCCTTGCGAGGGGCAGCGTGAAGTTGCCGATGCCGCAGAAGAGATCCAGCACCCGTGATGCCGGCGTCGGCGCGAGCAGCTCCACGGCGCGCTCCACGAGCGACCGATTGATGGCGGCGTTGATCTGAACGAAGTCCGTCGGCTGGAACTCGAGCCGCAGATCGAACTTCGGCAGCGCATACCAGAGCGGCTCCTCTTCGCCCCGCGACTCCGCATCGAGGCGGCGCACCGTCTCGGGCCCGCCGTCCTGCAGATAGAGCCGCACGCCGTGTGCACGCTCGAACGCGCGGAGCTTCTCGAGGTCCTGCTGCGTCGGAGGATTCAGCACTCGCAGCACGAGACCCACGGCGTTGTCCGCGACCGCGACCTCGATCTGCGGCACTCGCTCGCGGATATCGAGCCCGGTGAGCAGATCGGAAAGCGGCGAGACCAGCGCGTCCACCGGTGGCGCGAGCACCGGACACTGATCGAGCGCCGCCACGTAGGGCGCGAGCCGCTCGCGGAAGCCGACGACGACGCGTCCCTTCTTCGCGACGTATTTCGCGCCGAGCCGCGCGCGCCGCCGGTAGTTCCACTCCGGACCACGCAGAGGCTCGAGCCACTGCTGCGGCGACACGCGCGCGAGCCGCTCGAAGCTCTCCCGCAGCTCGGTCTGCTTGGCGGCGATCTGCGCCGCCGGCTCGAGGTGCTGGAGCGCACAGCCTCCGCAGACACCGAAATGCGGGCAGCGCGGCTCCACGCGCTCGGGCGCGGGCTCGAGCACCTGGATGAGCTGCCCCTCGTCGTGCTGGCGGTGCCGCTTCGTGCGGCGGAACAGGATGCGCTCGCCGGGCAGCGCGCCGGCGACGAACACGGTCTTGCCGTCCTTGACGACGCCCTCGCCCTCGTGAGTGAGCGCCGTCACCGTTCCGCTCTCCTCGGGCGCCTGCTGTCGTGTGCCTCCGGCGGAACGCTGCTCGGTGGATTCGTGCGCCGTCAAGCGTTCGACTCCCAGGCGCGCAGAAACTCCGCGAAGTGCGGCTCGCGGCCGTTGCGCAGGAACGTACGTACGCGCTCGAGCTCGTCCTGATAGCGCTCGCGCGAGAAGCGGCCGCGCATGAGCTGGAAGCGCAGGAAGATCAGATACGTGTTGAGCACGTCGGTCTCACAGTAGCGGCGGATGCCGACGATGTTTCCCTCGCGGTACGCGTCCCACACCTGCGCACCGGAGAAACCGAGCTTGCCCGGCAGTCCGAGCAGCGCCGCGATGTTCTCGAGAGACGCGCGCGCCCGCGGCTGATAGCCAGAGAGCACGTCCATGAGGTCGATGTGGCGCCAGTGGAAGCGGCCGAGGTAGTTGTTGTAGCGGAACGTGCCGTCCTCGTCGCCGATCTCCCAGTAGCGCGGCGCCTGGATTCCCGCGCGCAGCGCCCGGTAATGCAGCACCGGCAGATCGAATCCCTTGCCGTTCCACGAAACGAGGTCCGGCGAGAACTTCTCGATGCCGTCGAAGAAGCGCTCGACGAGCTCCTCTTCCGGTGCGCCGGGCTCCCCGAGGCTCCAGACCCGGAAGCCGTCGCGGCTGCGCAGTGCGCAGGAGATGGCGACGACCCGGTGCTGCTCGTGCGGCAGGAACTCCGATCCGCCGTTCTGCCGGCAGGCCGCGTACATCGCCTTGGCGACTTCCTCGTCCGGCAGCCCATCGAGGCCGTACAGCCGGCGTCCGAGCTCGACGTCGGGGACCGTCTCGATGTCGAACACGAGGCAGTTCACCGGCCCCTCCGCCGCGCCGCTCCCGCGGATCTGCCGCGCGCGCGCTCGTCGTCTTCGGGCTCCGCTTTCATCAGCACCGCAACCGCGACGACGAGCCCGGACTCGTCGGTGAGCGTGATGTGACCCTCGCCGATGCCGAGCCGGCGACGCATCTCTTCGCCGCGCGGGGAGTACACGACCTCCGGCTTGCCCCAGCTGTTCTGCACCACACCGACGTCCCGGATCCAGATGCCGTGTGCGAAGCCCGTGCCCATCGCCTTGACGATCGCTTCCTTCGCCGCGAAGCGCATCGCGACGAAACGCTCCGGTCGCCGGGTGCGCGCGAGCTGCGCCTGCTCCTCGGGCATCAGCAGACGCTCGACGAAGCGCGAGCCGAATCGCTCGATCGTCTTCGCGATGCGGCTCGTTTCGAGCACGTCGACTCCGATACCGTAGATCACGTGCGGGACTCCCGTCGTGCGATGGCGCGCGCGACCGCGCGCGTGGCGAGCTCGCGCCCTTCGAGCACCTCCGCGAGCACGGACTGCAGCAGCCGCTTCGAATCCTCGAGCTCGCGTTCGTCGCCGAGCTCCTCGTTCGCGAGAGCGAGGAGCGAGCGGCCCGAGAGCGCGCCCGGTGCGTCCGCGACCGTGAGGAACAGCCCCTGCGACGGGCGGTAATGATAGTGCGCCTCGGGATCGATCCGCCGGCCGGTGCGGGTCTCGCTGGTGAGATCGAGCCCGTAACCGAGCGCCTCGAGCAGTCGCTTCTCGAAGATGCGCAGCGTCGGTTCCAGCCCGGCGTGCGCCTTCAGGCTCTCGAGCGCCGCGTGATATGCGTCGAAGGCCGCAGGCGAAGGATCGTGGCGCGTCGTGAGCTTCAGAATGAGCTCGTTGAGATAGAACCCCGCCATCAGGCTCGCCGAGGGCAGCGGCGTCGGATCTCCCGCGAGCTCCGCGCCGGTGAGCTGCGGCGCTTCTCCCCGTCCGCTCCACGACAGGAGCAGCAGACGGAAGGGCTGCAGCACCGGTGCGAGCTTCGACTTCGGACCGCGCACGCCGCGCGCGAAGAGTGACAGCCGGCCGTGATCGCGCGTCAGCACTTCGAGGATGCGGCTCGTGTCGCGGTACGGGCGATGGTGCAGGATGTAGCCCGGCGCGAGCTGGATGCGGCGCGGATTGCGGATCATTCGAGTCCCAGCTGCTGCAGGGCCCGCGCATTGTCGGCCCAGTCCTCGCGCACCTTCACCCAGAGCTCGAGATGCAGCCGGCGTCCGAGCACCCGGTTCAGCTCGAGCCGCGCCGCGCGGCCGATGCGCTTCAGCCGCTCGCCGCCGGCGCCGATGACGATCGGCTTCTGACCCCGGCGATCCACCCAGATGACCGCTGAAACGACGAGCTGGCCGTCTTCCTCCGCGAGCCGTTCCACTTCGACGGCGATGCCGTACGGCACCTCCTGATTGAGCTCCAGCGTCAGCTTCTCGCGGATGGTTTCGGCAATGCGGAATTCGATGCCGCGATCGGTGATCTGCTCCTTGGGGAAGAGCGGCGGGCCCTCCGGCAGATGCCGCGCGATCGCCTTGAGGAGCGCGTCGAGGTTGTCCTGCTTGAGCGCCGATACCGGAACGATCTCGAGGAAGTCGAAGCGCTCCGAGAGACTCTGCAGATAGGGCAGCAGCTTCTCGCGCGGCTTCACGCGGTCGACCTTGTTCGCCACCACGATCGCGGGGCGGCCGGCGCGCCGGATGCGGTCGAGCGCGAGATCGTCCTCCTCCGTCCACTTCAGGGACTCGACGACGAGCACGCAGAGATCGGCATCCGCCAGCGCCGCGGCCGCCGTACGGTTCATGGCGCGGTTGAGCGCCCGCTTCTCGCCCCGGTGGAGCCCCGGCGTATCGACGAAGGCGATCTGCGCGTGCGGGAGATTGCGGATGCCGAGCACGCGGTGACGCGTCGTCTGCGGACGCGGCGTGACGATGCTGATCTTCTCGCCGACCAGGGCGTTGAGCAGCGTCGACTTGCCTACGTTGGGACGGCCGACGAGCGCCGCGAACCCGCTGCGGAACGCCTCGGGGGAAGAGGCGTCGGGAGCGGTCGTCTGAGTTCCCTTCATGGCCTGCCTTCGTCCGTGGTGCCGTCGATCTCCTGCAGAACGCGCGCCGCGGCTTCCTGCTCCGCGCGGCGCCGGCTCGAGCCCCGGCCCTGCGCGCACCTGCCGAGCGCCGGGACCTCGCAGGTCACACTGAACGTCTGCGCGTGGGGCTCTCCTTCGATGCTGTCCACGCGGTAGAGCGGAAGCGCGAGCCCGCGCGCCTGCAGATGCTCCTGCAGGCGGGTCTTCGGATCCTTGAGAGCCGCGGGCGCCGGCAGGTTCGCGATACGCCCTTCGAACAGCGAATGGATCATGCGGCGCGCGGCGTCGAGACCTCCATCGAGGAACACGGCGCCGCACAGTGCCTCGAATGCGTCGGCGAGAATCGACTGGCGGCGGAATCCGCCCGTCTTGAGCTCGCCCGATCCGAGCTGCAGCACGTCGCCGATCCCGAGCGTCGCGGCGACTTCCGCGAGCGGCTCGCGGCTCACGATGCGCGCGCGCAGACGGCTCAGATCCCCTTCCGACGCGTCGGGGAACGTCCGGTAGAGATGCTCGGCGATGACGAGATTGAGAACGGCGTCGCCGAGGAACTCCAGCCGTTCGTTGTTCTCGCCCGAGGCGCTGCGGTGAGTGAGCGCCGCGGCGAACAGCCCCACGTCGCGCGGCTCATAGCCGAGTGTGCTGCGCACCCAGCGTGCCGGCCAGTCCGCGCTCATCTTCGTGCCGCGTGCTCCTATTCGTTGCTGCCGATCTGCACCGACTTGTCGAACGTCAGGAGCAGCGAGACGTTCGCGAAGAGCGGCGCGATGTCCTCGTACTCCGCCCTCACCGTCCACGCCCGACCGTCGCGCGTGATCTGGAAATCGTCGATCGACGGGTGGTTCACGCTCTCGATATCGAGCCGCCTCTGGAGCGAGGTGCGGATCGCCTGGGCACCCAGCGCGTCCTCGTTGCGCATCTCCTCGGCCATGCGCTCCAGAGTGCGAGAGACCTTCATGTAGTTGAGATACACGGGCGTCAGCCTGATGCCCGCGTAGACGACGATCGCGAGCGGAATGAGCAGGAACAGCCACCCGATCAGCGTGATACCGCGTTGCCCTGTGCGCATCCGACCTCCCCCCGAACCCCTGTATCGTCACTCGATGCGGGTACCGATCCGGCTCCAGATCGGCCCTCCCGAGCGCTGCAGGTCCCAATTGAACCAGATCCGGGTCGCCTTGCCGACCAGATGGTCGGCGGGCACGAAGCCGAAATAGCGCCCGTCCTGGCTGTTGTCCCGGTTGTCGCCGATCATCAGATACTGGCCCGGCGGAACGGTGAGCTCGACCGTGTCTCCCCGGTCCGGAAGCCCCACGTTCTCGGCCTCGACGCACACGTAGCTGCGTGCCTGACTGCGGTTGCAGCCCGGGAGCGGATCGACGGCGATGTCGCCGGGCGTCGGGCAGTACATGATGAGGTGCTTGCCGTTGCCGAGATGCTCTTCAGCGAGCCGCATGCCCTGATAACAGCCGTCCTCGTAGAGTCCGCGATCCACGGTCGGCACCGGCTCGCCGTTGATGATCAGCCGGTCGTTGTGCACGCGCACCTGATCGCCCGGCAGTCCGACGAGCCGCTTGATGTAATTGATGGACGGATCGTCCGGATAGCGGAAGACGACGACGTCGCCCCGCTGTGGCTTGCCGATCGGCAGAATCTCCTTGTTGATGACCGGGAGACGCAGCCCGTAGGCGTACTTGTTGACGATGATGAAGTCGCCGTCGAGCAGCGTCGGCATCATGGAGTCCGACGGAATGCGGAACGGCTCGAACACGAAGGAGCGCAGCACCAGCACGACGAGCGCCACCGGAAAGAAGCTGCGGGCGTAGTCGACGGTGCCCGGCTCGGGGATGGCCGCCGGATCCTTGCCGGCGGCGCGTGCGGCACGGACGCGCACACCGCGCAACACGAACGCATCGAGCAGCCAGACGAGCCCGGTGACGACGGAGATGAGCAGCAGCACCAGGCTGAAGTCGAGCCGCTCGGCCACCAGCAGCCGCAGCACGGCGGCACCGATCAGCACCGGCAGCGCGGCGTAGAGCGCGGACATCAGGGGCGGATCGCGCGCGGGCTGCGGTGCGGCCGCGATCTGGCGCCGCGGACGCAGGAACCAGTCGTCGATCACGCACAGGATCGTGACGGGAAGCGCGAGCCAGCTGAGGAGTACGACGATCTGCATCAGCATCGGAGGCAAACCTGCAACCCGGAGCGTCAGGACTTGCGCCCGACCTGCAGCACGGCGAGGAACGCCTCCTGCGGAATCTCCACCTGACCAAGCTGCTTCATGCGCTTCTTGCCCTCTTTCTGCTTCTCCAGGAGTTTGCGCTTGCGCGTGACGTCGCCGCCGTAGCACTTGGCGAGCACGTTCTTCCGCAGCGGCTTGACCGTGGCGCGCGCGATGATCTGCGAGCCGATCGCCGCCTGCACGGCGACCTCGAACATCTGGCGCGGAATGAGCTCCTGCATCTTGTCAACGAGCTCGCGTCCGCGCTGATACGCGTTCTCGCGGTGCACGATGATCGACAGCGCGTCCACGCGGTCGCCGTTGATCAGCACGTCGAGCTTCACGAGCGGCGCCTTCTGGAAGTGGCTGAACTCGTAGTCGAACGAGGCGAAGCCGCGGCTCACCGACTTCAGCCGGTCGAAGAAGTCGAGCACCACTTCGGCGAGCGGCAGCTCGTACTGCAGCGACACCTGCGTGCCGAGATACTGCATCTTCTTCTGCACGCCGCGCTTCTCGTTGCACAGCTTCAGCACCGCGCCGACGTGGTCCGGCGGCACGAGGATGTTCGCGATGATGATCGGCTCGCGGATCTCCTCGATCTCGTTCTGCGGCGGCAGCTTCGCGGGATTGTCGACGTAAGCGACGCTGCCGTCCGTGCGCACCACCTCGTACACCACCGTGGGCGCGCTCGTGACCAGGTCGAGATGGTACTCGCGCTCGAGGCGCTCCTGCACGATGTCCATGTGCAGGAGCCCCAGAAACCCGCAGCGGAACCCGAATCCGAGCGCACCCGAGACTTCCGGCTCGTAGTGCAGCGCGGAGTCGTTGAGGCGGAGCTTCGCGAGCGCATCGCGGAAGCTCTCGTAGTCCTCGGAGTTGACCGGGAAGAGCCCGGCGAACACGCGCGGCTTGATCTGCTTGAACCCGGGCAGCGGAGATTCGCAGGGACGCCGCTCGTGGGTGATGGTGTCGCCGACGGGCGCCCCGTCGATCTCCTTGATGCCCGCGATGACGAAACCGACGTCACCGGTCGCGAGCTCCCGCTCCGCGACCGACTTCGGCGTGAAGCGTCCGAGCCTGTCGACGTTGTAGGTGCGCCCCGTGGACATCACGCGGATCTTGTCGCCCACCTTGAGCGACCCGTTGACGACCCGCACGAGCGACACGACGCCCACGTAGTTGTCGAACCAGGAGTCGATGATGAGCGCCTGCAGCGGCGCGTCCGGATCGCCCTTCGGCGGCGGGATGCGCCGGATCAGCGTCTCGAGCAGCTCCGGCACGTTCTCGCCGGTCTTGGCGCTGACGCGCACCGCGTCCTTCGCCTCGATGCCGATGATCTCCTCGATCTCCCGGATGACGCGCTCGGGGTCCGCGGACGGCAGGTCGATCTTGTTGATGACCGGCACCACCTCGAGCCCCTGCTCGATGGCCGTGTAGCAGTTGGCGACGCTCTGAGCCTCGACGCCCTGCGAGGCGTCGACCACGAGCAGCGCGCCGTCGCACGCCGCCAGGGACCGCGAGACCTCGTACGAGAAGTCCACGTGTCCCGGCGTGTCGATCATGTTGAGCTGATAGCGCTCACCGTCCCGGGCCGTGTAGTAGAGCGTGACGCTCTGCGCCTTGATCGTGATGCCGCGCTCGCGCTCGAGCTCCATGGAGTCGAGCACCTGATCCTGCATCTCGCGCGCCTCGAGGCCGCCGCAGAGCTGGATGAGGCGGTCCGCAAGGGTCGACTTGCCGTGATCGACGTGAGCGATGATCGAGAAGTTGCGTATGTGCCGCATCGAAATCGGTAGACCGCGGATCGGTCGGCGCCGCGGGAACTGTTGCGGCGCGCGCATTATAGCCGCCCGAAGCCGCCCGCTCGTGAGCGACGGCCGGCAGCCGGAAGGGGTACTCCCCGCGGCCCTTACGCGCGCGGGCGCAGCAGCCGGATCAGCTCGTCGGCGTCCAGCCTGTGGCGGCAGACGACCGTTCCGTCCAGAAGCAGTACCGGGACGTTGAGGCCGTAACGGCGCTCGAGCTCGGGGTCGGACTCCACGTCGACGAGCTCGAGGGGTGGGAGCGCCACGCGCTCCTTCAGCGCCTCGAGTTCGGCGAGCATCTCTTCACACAGCTCGCAGTCGCGCCGGTGGACGAGAGTCAGGCGCGGTCGCATGAGCGGTCCGGCGGCGCCCCGCTGCGGGTACGCGCTTCAGCGCCGCGGCGGCGCGATCGCCGGTGCCTCGGCCTTGACCGAGTTGGCGATGAACTGAACCGTACGGGGCGGAACTTCCCCGACCGCGGTGACCTTGTGGCCGTCGACGAACGTGGAGAAGGCCGAGGATGCCCCCACGCGAAGCGCGCCGATGACCCGTTGCTGCGGGGACGAAGCCTGCGCGTCCTGCTTCTCCTCCGAAGAGCGGCGTTCGACGAACACCGACACCGACGCCAGGCCGTCCGTGAAGACGAGATGCTCAACCGGATCGCTCGACCCGGGCATCATCTGCGACGAGCGCGCCGACATCCGGAAACCCGGAGGCAGCTTGAGCGCGCTCCACAGCATCGGCGTCGAGATCAGGTCCTTGCCCGTTTCGTTGCGCAGCCAGCGGAAGCCTTCCGTCGAGACCTCGGGCTCGAACATGGAATCCGGAATGGCCGACGGCAGCGTGAGACTCGCGAAGACGAGCGTCTCGATGGCGCGACCGCGTGAATCGCAGAGCTGCGTCTTGAGCGGCATGCCGGTGGCCTCGTCGATCCACAGCCGGTATCCGTACCGGAACTCGTCCTTCGGAGTGACGGCGATCACGCGCGTCGCCCGCCGGTTGAGCCGCTCGCGCCGCAGCTCGGAGATGTCGTAGAACTCGGTCGTGTTCTGATCGAAGGAGGGCAGGTTGCCGAGAAGGGGTCCTTCCTGAGGCCGGCGCTCGACGAGCACCGTTTTCTTGTCGGGCAGGTAGCAGACGAGCTCGGTACCGGTACGGATGAACTCGCGTCCCGAGCCGTCGAGCGAGACCAGACGCTCCGTCACCTTGCCGTCGACGACCCGGTGGATGATCCGTAGTGTCTCTACCCTGCGGCCCTGCCAGTGCTGAAAGACACCGTCGTAGTTGCGGGTCGTGAGCGCCTCGTTCATGCGCTCGAGCCACTCGCGCGGCTCCTGCGCCGCCGCTTTCGCGGCGATCGTCAGAGCCAGCGCCACCCAGACGAGCCGATCACTATGGAGCCTGTATCGCATCGCCGCCCCAATCCTCGAACTCATCCTCCGACTCGTCGTACTCGCCGGGGGTTCCCGATTCGCTCGCGACGAGCGCCGAAAGAATGTTGCGCCGGCTGAGTGGAGTCGAGAATTCACTGTGCGCGACCACATAGTTGGCCAGCTCCGCAACGGGTACCGCGATGGGCCGCTCGACCGGGACCGGTACGACGTAACTGTCGGGCTCGGGTGGCGCCGTCGGGGTACCGACCGTGACTGAGGTCTGCGCCGCGAGCGGCACCTGACCCACCGGGGTCTGATCCCGCAGCCAGAGGATGGAGAGACCCGCCACACTCGCGGCGACGGCCACTCCGGCGACCGGTTTCCACCAGCGCGGCGGGGTCGTTCCCGTTGCGGCGGGACGCCGGTCTGCAGGGGTGACGACCAGAGGGGGTTCCGAGGCGAGCGCTGCGCTCACGCGCTGTGCCACGCTGCCCTCGAACCGGATGCCGGGCTCCCCGCGGATTGCGGCGCCGATGATCGCGTAGTGCGCCCAGCGCTCCTTCAGCTCGGGATCCCGCGCGAGACGGCGAGCCAGGAGCTCGCACTGGGAGGCCGGCAGCTCGTCGTCGAACATCGCGGACAGCTGACTGTCGAGATCTTCGTTCATCCCAGTTCCTCCGCCCGGCCGAGCCCGCCTTCGAAGACTTCGCGCAGCCGTCGGTCTATTGCCTCGCGCGCACGAAATATACGCGAACGGACCGTTCCCACGGGACAGTCCATCGCGGTGGCGATTTCCTCGTAGGAAAGGCCATCGAGCTCGCGCAGGACGATGGCCGTCCGCAGGTCCTCAGGCAGGGCCTCGATGGCCGAGTTGACGGTCGCACGGATCTCGTCCGTCAGGACGAGCCCCTCGGGGGTCTCTGAATCCTTCAGGCGGGCCTGCATGTCATAGGACTCGTCGGGATTCTGCAGATCCAGGTCGTACTCGACGGGACTGCGCTCCCGGGACACGACTGCGTTCTTGGCGGTATTGATGGCGATCCGGTACAGCCAGGTGTAGAAGGCGCTGTCTCCGCGGAACTGCGGCAATGCGCGGTACGCCTTGATGAATGCCTCCTGGGCAATGTCCTCGGCCTCTGCAGGATTGCGCACATAACGCATGACGAGCTTGATCACTTTGTGCTGGTACTTGAGCACCAGTGCATCAAAAGCCGCCTTGTCCCCGCGCTGCACGCGGCGTACCAGGCTGAGATCGCTCGCATCGGCGCTCATGCGCGCCCTCTAGCTCCTGTACAGAAGGCCGCTGCGCCGCGACCTGAATAGACCCTGAACGCAATTCAAAGTTCAGACGGGTCCCCGCGGACGGCAGACGGGCCTGTGACGCAACCCGCAAAAAACGCGAGTTTATCAGCTAAGGGGCGACCGCCGGCGCAAGGTCCGTACCGCTTCAACGAGGAGCCGGCCCCTCAGCCTCGCAAAGGGGACCTCCTCAGCATACCTTCCGTCGACGACGACCCGGACGGATCGGCCCTCCTCGTCCCGCCAGGCGAGCACGAGCCAGGGCCCGAAAACGGCGCTGGAACCGTCGAGACGTACGGACCGCCGGCTTCCGCCACGGTCCTGCACAAGCCACTCGCCCTCCTCCGTCCAGACGATCCTGCGGACCGACCGCGGTGAGCCCAGCGCTACCGATTCCCACAGCGGCCGCGCCGCGAGCGCGAGCGTAAGCAATGCGGCCGCCAGCCGCCACGGCAGCGACGGTCCGTGGGCGAGCAGCAGAGCCAGGGGAACCGAGCCGAAAAGGATCGCGCCCGCGGCGACGAGGCGCCGCGAGGGGCGTACATCAAGCTCGACGCGCGGGGGTGAGGATGAGCGTGATGAGCTGCGCGAGCTCGGGATCCGGGGGTGTGCCACCGCGCAGGAGATACTCCACGAGGAGCGGATCCGGCAATTCGAGAAGCCGCTCGAACGCGCGCCTCTCGGCGGTTGACGCGGTGTCGAGTCTTTCCCTCGCGAAGCGCTCGAGCAGCACGTCGAGCTCGCGCATGCCGCGCCGGCATCGCCAGCGCATCCGCCGCAGCCCGACGTCTCCGGCTTCGGTCACCTCCGTCTCCACGCGCCTCAGTAGCGGCGCTCGGCGAGCATCTTCTTGATCTCGGCGATGGACTTCGCCGGATTGCAGTCCTTCGGGCACACGTCCGTGCAGTTCATGATCGTGTGGCAGCGGAACAGCCGGAAGGGATCCTCCAGCTCGTCGAGCCGCTCGCCCGTCGCCTCGTCGCGGCTGTCGACGATCCAGCGATGCGCCGCGAGGAGCGCGGCCGGTCCCAGGAATCGGTCGCTGTTCCACCAGTAGCTCGGGCAGCCCGTCGAGCAGCACGCGCACAGGATGCACGCCGACTGACGGTCGATGCGCTCGCGGTCCTCCTTCGACTGCAGGCGCTCGCGGTTGGGCGGCGGCGGCGTGCGCGTCTGGAGCCAGGGCTTCACGGACGCGTACTGCGCGTAGAACTTCGTGAGGTCCGGGACCAGGTCCTTGATCACCGGCATGTGCGGCAGCGGATAGATGTTGATCGTCTCGCCCAGATCCAGCATCGAGGTCGTGCAGGCGAGCCGGTTCACGCCGTTGATGTTCATCGCGCACGAGCCGCAGATGCCCTCGCGGCAGGAGCGACGGAACGTCAGCGTGGAGTCGATCGTGCCTTTGATCTGGATGAGCGCGTCGAGCACCATCGGCCCGCAGTTCGCGACGTCGAGCTCGAAGGTATCGATGCGCGGACGCTCGCCGGAGTCCGGATCGAAGCGGTAGATGCGGAACGTGCGGACCTTCTTCGCGCCGGCGGGCGCGCGATGCACGCGGCCGTTGCGGTTGATGCGCGAATTCTCCGGCAGTCGGAATTGAGCCATCAGTACGTCCTCGCCTTCGGCGGTATGGGCTCGACCTCGCCGGTCAGGGTGTGCAGGTGCACCGGACGGTAGTCGAAGCGCGTCCGGCCGCGCTCGTCGACCCATACCAGAGTGTGCTTGAGCCAGTTCTGATCGTCGCGCTGCGGGTAGTCCTCGCGCGCGTGCGCGCCGCGGCTTTCCGTGCGGTGCTCGGCGGAGTGGATCGTCGCGGTCGCCTGCAGCAGCAGGTTCTCGAGCTCGAGTGTCTCGATCAGGTCCGTGTTGAAGATGAGCGAGCGGTCAGTGACGCGCACGTCCTGGAGCGACTCGAAGGTCCTGGCGAGCTTCGCCATGCCCTCGCGCAGCGTGGGTCCCGTGCGGAACACGGACGCGTCGTTCTGCATGATCCGCTGCATCTCGAGGCGGATGGAAGCGGTCGGACGCGAGCCGTTCGCATGACGGTAGCGGTCGAGCCGCGAGACGGCGAGCTCGCCGGCGTCCTTCGGCAGCGGCCGGTGCGGCGAGTTGGGCTTGATGAGCCGCGCGCACTGCCGCGCGGCTTCGCGCCCGAACACGACGAGATCGAGCAGCGAGTTGGAGCCGAGCCGGTTCGCGCCGTGAACCGACACGCACGCCGCTTCGCCGACCGCCATGAGACCCGGCACGACGGCGTCGGGATTGCCGTCCTTCGGGCGCACGACCTCGCCGTGCACGTTGCAGGGAATGCCGCCCATGTTGTAGTGCACGGTGGGCAGCACGGGAATGGGCTCCTTCGTGACGTCGACGCCCGCGAAGATCCGCGCCGTCTCCGCGATGCCCGGCAGCCGCTCGTGAATGACCTCGGGACCGAGATGCTCGAGGTGCAGCAGGATGTGGTCGCGCTCGGGACCCACGCCGCGACCCTCGCGGATCTCGATGGTCATCGCGCGGCTCACGACGTCGCGGGACGCGAGATCCTTGGCGTTCGGCGCGTAGCGCTCCATGAAGCGCTCGCCGTTCGCGTTGGTGAGGTATCCGCCCTCGCCGCGCGCACCCTCGGTGATGAGGCATCCCGCGCCGTAGATGCCCGTCGGGTGGAACTGCACGAACTCCATGTCCTGCAGCGGCAGACCCGCACGCAGCACCATGGCGTTGCCGTCGCCCGTGACGGAGTGCGCCGACGTGCACGAGAAGTACGCGCGTCCGTAGCCGCCCGTCGCGAGAATCGTCATGTGAGCGCGGAAGCGGTGCAGCGTTCCTTCCGCCATGTCGAGCGCCACGACGCCGCGGCACTCGCCGTTCTCCATGATCAGATCGATCGCGAAGTACTCGATGAAGAAGCGCGCGTTGCGCCGGATGGCCTGCTGGTAGAGCGTGAAGAGCATCGCGTGACCGGTGCGGTCCGCCGCCGCGCACGTGCGCTGCGCGATGCCCTTTCCGTAGTGCGTCGTCATGCCGCCGAACGGACGCTGGTAGATGCGCCCGTCCTCGGTGCGCGAGAACGGCATGCCGTAGTGCTCGAGCTCGATGACCGCGGACGGCGCCTCGCGGCACATGAACTCGATGGCGTCCTGGTCGCCGAGCCAGTCCGATCCCTTGACGGTGTCGTACATGTGCCAGCGCCAGTCGTCCTCACCCATGTTGCCGAGCGCGGCGCTGATGCCGCCCTGCGCCGCCACCGTGTGGCTGCGGGTCGGGAACAGCTTGGTGATGCACGCGGTGGACAGACCCGCCTCGGCGAGCCCGAGCGTTGCACGCAGCCCCGCTCCGCCCGCGCCGACCACCACGACGTCGAACGTGTGATCGACGAACTCGTAAGCGCGGCTCATGCAGCAGCTCCTCCGAACGCGATTCTGAGAACGGCGAACACGCCTGCCGCGCCGAGCAGCACGTGCGCGAAGGTGACGAGAATCAGCAGCGCCGTCTTGGCGCCGGGCGCATGCACGTAGTCTTCGATGACGACGCGGACGCCGAGCTGCGAATGCCACGCCGCCGTGACGACGAACAGCACGAGCAGCACCGTCGTCCAGCCGCCCTGCATCCACTCGACCACCGTCGCATGGTCGAGCGCGGGCAGCGCGAGGATCGAGAACAGGAACCACAGCGTGAGCGGCACGAGGGCGACGGCGGTCACCCGCTGCGTCCACCATTCGCTCACGCCTTCGTGGGCCGCGCCGCGACCGAGCACGCGGCCGAGAGGACTACGAAGGCTCACGGCGTCCCTCCGCGCGAGAACAGCGTGACGTAGATGAGTATGAGCGCGAGCACGATGGAAGCGATACCGACGAACCACGCGCTCTTCTGCGACTGGCGGCGCTCGAGCCCCCGCCCCGTGTCCCAGACCAGGTGCCGGATCCCGTTGAGCAGGTGATACGACCAGGCGAGCAGCAGCACGGCATAGATCACCCTGGCCAGCGGGTGCCCGAGCAGCTCGCGCGCCCTCGCATACGCTTCCGCACCGTTCGCAGCCGCCATCAGCCAGTAGACGAGCACGGGCAGCGCCAGCGACAGCACGAGCCCGGAAACGCGGTTGGAGATCGAAGTGGTCAGCGTGTACTTGAAACGGTACACCGACAGATGCGGCGACAGTGGTCGTTCGCGCATGAGCTCTCCCGCGGCGGCGCGTGTGCCTTGCGCACGGTTCGTGCCGCTATTCGTTCATCAGGACATCAGAAATCGATGCAACGCCCGTTGCGCTCCCAGTCGCCGTAGCGCGTCGGCTCGGGTCCCGCGGGACCGCCGATCTCGCGCGGCCGCACACCGGACGCAGGCTCCGGCGGGCGCGCTTCGCTGTTCTCGTCAGGAGCTTGGGCTTTGGTTTCGGACCGTTGATCCGTGCCGTTCTGCATGGCCGCCAAGTCTGCCAGAATTCGCGTTTCCGGACCACCGGATTCCCGAGCAAAAACAACGCGGAAGATGGACGACGAGGTAAGGATCGCGCAGCTCGCCGATTTCGGTGCCGTCGAGTTCAGCGGCGCCGACGTCGTTACGTTCCTGCAGGGACAGCTTTCGAACGACGTGACGCGCGTCGACGTGAGACGTTCGTGCCTGGCCGGTTACCACAATCCGCAGGGGCGCACGATCGCGCTCCTCAGGCTCATCGCTCTGCCCTCGGGTGAGCTGCTCGCACTGCTGCCGAGAGAGCTCGTGGCTCCCGTCGCGAGCCGTCTCGGAAAGTACGTACTGCGTTCCAGGGTCAGAATCGCCGATGCGTCGGAGCGATGGCGCCTCGAGGGAGTGATCGGAGACGGCGCCCGCTCGGACGCCTTTCCCGAGAACGTCGACGAGCAGCGCGTCGACGCGAACCGCATCGTCGTACGCGTGCCCGGACGCGTTCCGCGCTGGCTCGTCGTCTCCGGCAGCGACGAATCCGCCTGTGCATCACCCGATGTGGACCCGGATCGCGCCCGTGCGCTGCGCGAGGCATGGCGGCGCGAAGACATCGCGGCGGGTCTGCCGCAGGTGTATGCGGCGACATCCGAAGCCTTCGTGGCGCAGATGCTCAATCTCGATCTGCTCGGCGCGATCGCTTTCAGCAAGGGCTGCTACACGGGCCAGGAAGTGATCGCACGCGCTCACTACCGCGGGCGGGTCAAGCGGCGCATGCAGCGCTTCGTCTCGCGCGGACCCCTGAAGCTTGCGCCCGGCGACACCGGTCGGCTTTCGGATGGCCGGAGCTTTCGCGTGGTGGATGCGGTCGTGCTCGAGGATGGACGCTGCGAGTTCCTCGCGGTGACCAACGTGCAGCCGGGTGCAGCCGCGGCGGCCGAGGCGCAGGACGATGCGGCCGACGCGTCCGCGGCACCGTCGATCGAAGCGGATCCTCTGGAGCTCCCCTACTCCCTGCCGGTCTGAGGCGGCGCACGAACCGGCCGCAGGAATCCTGCCGTGCGTTCCCGCTGCGTCACACCGCGCGGCGCGCCGCGGGCTTCAGAGGTCGATGAGCTCGACTTCGCGCGGGTCGATGTCGCGGCCGAGAAAGTGACCGCCGACTCGCGCGAATCGCTCGCGCCCGTCCGTTGCCAGGAAAGTCACGCTGCCGTTCCCTGAGCGGCGCTCGATGCCGGCCGCGCGCAGCGCCTCGCGGACCGCACGCGCTGTGGTTGCCGCAGAATCGACGATCGCGACGTCGGAACCCACGACCGCGCGGATCGGTCCGGCGAGCAGCGGGAAATGCGTGCAGCCGAGAACCAGCGTGTCGGGCGTTTCGCCGGCAGGACGGCCGAAGAGCGGCTCGAGGTAGTGCCGCGCGACCTCGCGCGCGATCGTGCCGTCGCACATACCCTCTTCTGCCAGCGCGACGAAGAGCGGCGCGGCGCGGGCGCTCACCCGCGCGTCACGCCGGCAACGCAGAATCGCCTGCTGATAGGCGCCGCCGCGCACGGTGCCTTCGGTCGCGATGACGGCGATGTGTCCCGAGCGCGAGGCGGCACATGCGGCCTGCGCGCCCGGCTCGATCACACCGATGACCGGCACGCCGGGCACGCGCTCGCGGATGGCAGGAAGTCCGACCGATGACGCGGTGTTGCAGGCCACCACGAGATACTTCACGCCGCGCCCGACGAGCGCCGTCGCCGCCTGACAGGCGTAGCGCGCCACCGTCTCGGCGCTCTTCGTGCCATAGGGCAGTCGCGCGGTATCGCCGAGATACACGAAGCGCTCGCAGGGCAGCGCCGCGAGCAGCTCCCGCAGCACCGTGAGACCCCCGACTCCGGAGTCGAAGACGCCGATGGGCGCGTCGGACATTCAGCTCTCCGGCCGCAGGTGCGGGAACAGCACGACGTCGCGGATCGAGGGCGAGTCGGTGAGGAACATCACCAGCCGGTCGATGCCGACGCCGAGGCCCGCGGTCGGCGGCATGCCGTACTCGAGCGCGCGGATGTAGTCGGCGTCGTAGAACATCGCCTCCTCGTCGCCCGCCTCCTTGCGTGCCGCCTGCGCCCTGAACCGTGCCGCCTGATCCTCGGGATCGTTGAGCTCGGAGAAGCCGTTCGCGAGCTCCCGCCCCGCGACGAAGAACTCGAAGCGGTCCGTGAGGAACGGATCCGCGTCGTTGAGGCGCGAGAGCGGCGAGACCTCCGCCGGATAGAGGTAGACGAACGTCGGATCGAGCAGCTTGTCCTCGACGGTCTTCTCGAAGATCTCGATGAGGAGCTTGCCCGGCCCATCGCGGTCGTGAACGGGAATGCCGAGCTTCTCGCAGTACGCGCGCAGATACTCCCGGTCGCGCAGACGCGCGCGGTCGAGCCCGGGATTCTGCTCGAGCACCGCGTCTTCCACGGTCACGCGCCGGAAGGGCGCGGAGAGATCGTACTGCCGGCCCTGGTACTCGATCTTCTCCGTGCCGAGCACGCTCTGCGCAAGCCCGCGCAGCGCCTTCTCGACCCAGTCCATCAGGTCGCGGTAGTCCGCGTACGCGAGATAGAGCTCGAGCATCGTGAACTCGGGGTTGTGCTGCGTGGACAGCCCCTCGTTGCGGAAGCTCCGGTTGATCTCGTACACGCGCTCGAAGCCGCCGACGACCAGGCGCTTGAGATAGAGCTCCGGTGCGATGCGCAGATACATGTCGAGATCGAGCGCGTTGTGATGCGTGACGAACGGCCGCGCCGTCGCGCCGCCCGGAATCGGCTGCATCATCGGCGTCTCGACCTCGAGGAAGTCGAGCGCATCGAGGAAGTCGCGCAGGTAGCGGATGATGCGCGTGCGCGTGCGGAAGACCTCGCGGCTGCGCTCGTTCACGATGAGGTCCACGTAGCGCTGCCGGTAGCGCAGCTCCGTGTCGGCGAGACCGTGCCACTTGTCGGGCAGCGGACGCAGCGACTTGACGAGCAGACGCAGCTTCTCCGCGCGCACGGACAGCTCGCCAGCCTTCGTGCGGAAGACCTGCCCTTCTGCGCCGAGGATGTCGCCGATGTCCCAGGTCTTGAACGCGTCGTAGACGTCGCCGAGCACGTCCTGCTGCAGGAAGATCTGGATCTGCCCCGTGCGGTCGGCGAGCTTCGCGAAGCTCGCCTTGCCCATCACGCGCTTGAACATCATGCGACCGCCGACGCGCACGCGGACGGGGTTCGCTTCGAGCCACTCGTTGCTGCGGTCGCCGTAGGCTGAGTGAAGCTGCGCCGCGAGCGCGTCGCGCCTGAAATCGTTGGGGAACGGGTTCCCGGAAGCCCGGAGCTGGGCGAGCTTCGCGCGCCGCTCCGCGATCAGCCGGTTCTCGTCCCGATGCTGTTCCTTCTCGTCTGGATTGTCGGCCGTCACGCTGGACCCCGTTGTCTCGTAGCGTTGCGATTCCCGGGCCGGATGCACGCGCGCCGCTGCCGGCCCGTCAAAGTCCTGCCTTCAGCGAGGCTTCCAGGAACTGATCGAGATCGCCGTCGAGGACGGCGGTCGTGTTGCCCACCTCGACGCCCGTACGCAGATCCTTGATGCGGGACTGATCGAGCACGTACGAGCGGATCTGATTGCCCCAGCTCACGTCGGCCTTGGAGTCCTCGAGCACCTTGGCCGCCGCGTTGCGCTTGTTCACCTCGAGCTCGTAGAGCTTCGCCTTCAGCATCTTCATCGCCGTCGAGCGGTTCTTGTGCTGGCTGCGCTCGTTCTGGCACGCGACCACGATGCCCGTCGGCAGGTGCGTGATGCGCACCGCCGACTCGGTCTTGTTCACGTGCTGGCCGCCCGCGCCCGAGGAGCGATAGACGTCGATCTTGAGATCCGCCGGATTGATCTCGATCTCGATCTCGTCGTCGACTTCCGGCGAGACGAACACCGAGGCGAAGGACGTGTGGCGGCGGTTGCCGGAGTCGAACGGCGACTTGCGCACGAGACGGTGCACGCCCGTCTCGGTGCGGAGCCACCCGTAGGCGTACTCGCCGCGCACGGCGATGGTGGCGCTCTTGATGCCCGCGACCTCACCGGGGTTCGAGTCGATCACCTCGCACTCGAAGCCGTGCGCGTCGCACCAGCGCAGGTACATGCGCAGCAGCATCTGCGCCCAGTCCTGCGCTTCGGTGCCGCCGGCTCCCGCCTGGATGTCGAGGAAGGCGTTGCGGGAGTCCATCTCGCCGCGAAACATGCGCTTGAACTCGAGGCGGCGCACCTCGTTCTCGAGGCGCTGCACGTCCCGCTCGATTTCCTGCACGGCGGAGGCGTCCTCCTCGGCCGCGGCCAGCTCGAGGAGCTCGCTGGCGTCGGCGATTCCGGAGGACGTGCGATCGATCGCCTCGAGATCGGCGGTAAGCCGCGCGCGTTCGCGCCCGAGCTCCTGTGCGCGCTCGGGATTCGACCAGATCGTGGGGTCTTCGAGCTCGCGGTTTACCTCTTCCAGCCGTTCCTTCTTGCGGTCGTACTCAAAGAAACCCCCTTAAGGAGCCGATGCGCTCCTCGAGGTCTCTGAGCTGCCGTCTGAGCTGGTTGAGTTCCATCTTCCGTTCGAGCCTGCGTAAAGGGGCGGGCAATGCTAAACGCCTCGATCCGCGATTTCCACCGCCACCCTGCCCGCCGTCTCAGCCGTGCACGGCGCCCGGGGGCAGGAGATGATCGACGAGGAGCTGTAATCGCCGCTCGCCCTGGTACTCGTTGATGTCGAGCCGGTAGACGAGCTGCGCCTGCCCCTGCGGAAGCTCGCTCCCGGTGTCCACGCCGAGGAAGTTGAACGCGATCGCATCGAAGCTGCGTCCCGTGCGCGGCACCTCGACCCACATCTTCACGTGCCGCTCGCCGACGATGCGCGCATTTCTGATCGTGAACGTGCCGTCGAAGCACGGCTCGGGAAAGGCCTGCCCCCACGGCCCTCCCGCGCGCAGCGCATCCGCGGTTTCGAGGGCTATTTCGTGCACGGCGAGCTCGCCGTCGGTCTCGATGCAGTCGGCGAGGCTCGCGGCATCCATCCAGCGCGCGACTTCCTCGTCGAACGCCCGCGCGAAGCGGTCGAGCCTGTCCTGCTCGAGCGTGAGTCCCGCCGCCATCGCGTGTCCGCCGAAACGGCTGATGAGGCCCGGATGGCGCGCGGCGATCGCATCGAGAACGTCGCGGATGTGGATGCCGCTGACCGAGCGCGCCGAGCCGCGCAGGAGGCCGTCGGACGCGCGCGCGAACGCGACGACCGGACGGCGCAAGCGATCCTTCAGCCGGCTCGCGACGAGCCCGACGACGCCCTGATGCCAGCTCTCGTCGAAGAGACACACACCGCGATGACGGTCCGCGAACGCGGGGTCGCGCAGACGTCGCACGGCGGCCAGAGCATCGGCCTGCATGCGCGCCTCGATCGCCCGCCGCTCCTGATTGAGCTGGTCGAGGCGCGCAGCGAGCATGCGCGCCTGCGCGGGATCGTCGGTGAGGAGGCACCGTATGCCGATGCTCATGTCGTCGATGCGGCCCGCCGCGTTGAGACGCGGCGCGACGGCGAATCCCAGATCGGCAGCGGTGAGGTCAGGGATGCGCCGCCCGGCGACCTCGAGCAGCGCGCGGATGCCGGCGACACAGCGCCCTGCGCGGATCCGCCTCAGACCCTGAGCCACGAGCACCCGGTTGTTCGCATCGAGCGGCACGAGGTCGGCAACCGTTCCGAGCGCGACGAGATCGAGGAATTCCGCGACGCTCGGTGCCGAGGGCGGCGTCAGCCCTGCGGAGTCGAGCAGACGCCTGAGCGCCGCCATCACGTAGAACGCGACTCCGACGCCCGCGAGCGCGCGGCTCGCGAAACGGCTCTGCCCGAGGTTCGGATTCACGATCACGTTGGCAGCGGGCAGCTCCTCGCCCGGCAGATGGTGATCGGTGATGAGCACGTCGATGCCGCGTTCTCGTGCGGCCGCAACGCCTGCTGCGCTCGAGATGCCGTTGTCGACCGTCACGATCAGCGTCGGTGCGCGCTGCGCCGCGAGCGCGACGATCTCGGGCGTGAGGCCGTAGCCGAACTCGAAGCGGTTCGGCACGAGGAAGTCGACGTTCGCGAAACCCCATGCGCGCATCGCGCGCAGCATCAGCGCGGTGCTGGTGGCGCCGTCGGCGTCGAAGTCACCGATCACCAGGATGCGGCCATTCTCACGATGCCGCAGCAGCAGCTCCGCCGCGGCTTCGACCCCCTCCAGCGAGCTGACCGGCAGGAGTCTGTCGAGCGCGGTACTGAGCTCGGCGGCGGAGCGCACGCCGCGGCCGAGATACACGCGCTCGAGCACGGGATGCAGCTTTCCGTCCAGGACCCCGCGAGCCGCGGGGACACTGCGCCGCACGATCCGCAGCTTCAACGCAATGCCTCCAGCGGATCGGCGGCGCGCCGCCAGAATCTGTACCGGTCACGGGCACGCAGCGTGAGCTCCCGGTCGCTGAGCACGAGCGTCAGACGCCCGAGCTCGTCACCCAGTGCGCCGACCGCCGGCGCAATCCACGCACGGTCCACCGCCGCGAGCGCCTCTTCGCGCGTGGCGGGACGGCGTCGATCGAGCAGCCGGAAAGCGTGCACGACGAGCACACCACGCTCTTCGGGCGACGCCAGCACTTCATCGAGGGCATCCGGCAGCGGCCGGCTCTCCGCTCCGCACTGCCTCCACAGCGCTGCCACGAAGACATCGTCGGCGAAGGCGATGGGCAGTGAACGAGCGGACGACGCACTTCGCCCGCGCCAGGAATCCGACCGCACGGCCGTTCCCGCAGGCGCCCCTCCCCAGAGCCAGAGCGTGGAGATGGTCGGCTCACCGCGCCGCGCGCGCTGCTCGTTCACGGGATGCGCGTGCAGCCACATCTCGATCTCGGCGGACAGCCTGCGGATGTCTGCGGAACCTGCAGCGAGCGCCGTCGCCACGTCACCTTCGAGACACTGAGCGGGATCGGGCGTCCCGAGCCCGGAGAGCACGGGGCCCACCGCGAGCAGCTCACGTCCTGCAAGCGGCAGCAGACGCAAACCCGAGCCCGAGAAAGTACGCTCGAAGTCCGCCGCCAGCTCGCGGCTCTCGGCGTCGTCGACGTCGAGCAGCCCATGGCCGTAGAGATGGACCCCGGCGACGCCGGGGCTCAGATGCACTGGAACTGCGAAGGACGCGGACCCGAGCTCCTCGGCCGGCAGCTCGAGCAGTCTCGCTGCGACATGCGCGGGCGGCAGCGCCGCCAGGTCGGGACGTCCGATGCGCTCGGCGAGCCACGAACGCCAGCCGCGCGCGATCGGCGTCGACGTGCCGAGACGGGCGATGCGCTCGAGACCCGGCGCACGCACTGCGCCGCCCGAAGCCGGGTCACGGAAGAAGAGATCCGCAATGACGATGACGAGCTCACGCACGGAGGCGTATCGTACAGATCATGAAGTTCACACTCGACGCCGATCAGGGCGTGAACCTGATCAGAAGCTATGCCCGCGGCGAGGTGCGCATCGGCGAGCGCGTCGTGCAGAGCAACTGCATCGTCTCCGCTGACGCCGTGATCACCGACTGGAGTCCGCTGCGTCCCGCCGATCTGGAAATCGAGCACCTCGAGCCCATCTTCCGGCTCGAGCCGCAGGTCGTGCTGCTCGGAACGGGCGCGACTCAGCTCTTTCCGGCGCGGCACGTCCGCGCGGCGTTCATCGAGCGCGGAATCGGCCTCGAGGCGATGGATCTCGGCGCGGCCTGCCGGACGTTCAACATCCTGGTGCAGGAAGGGCGGCGCGTCGCCGCAGCGCTGTTCCTGGAGTGAGACCTGCTTGAGGGATGGGCCGGACGGACGACCGGCAGAAGACACAGGGGGAGGGAATTTCAACCAACCAGGCAATCATCCGAAGCTGACAGACTCGAATAATTGCGCGCTTCTTGTTGTTCTTGTTTCGATTGTTTTTCTTCTTCTTGCAATGCTTCCCTCCACCCTGTGCCTTCTGCCGGTTGTCCTCCCCCGCTTGGCGTGTCGGCGATCGGCGACAGGTGGGAGTTAAGCACCTTGTATCCCGCCGTGCAAGCGCGGCAGCGGCGGCAACGTCTTGACCGTTCGAGGGTGCCGGTCGGTACCTACTGGCGCGTCACAACGATCCGGTCATGAGCGGATGCTAGCGTGCCCGCGCGGCGATCAAGATAAAGACAAGCGGTTTCAGTCTCTTACATCGCTTTCTTCGAGCGGTCCGAAGCTCCACGCGGAGCCTCAGGTGATGCCGCTCAGCAGCGGCACGAAGGCAACCGGCCCCAGGGACTGCCGGTGGAAGCCCTGCTCCTTGCGCGTGATGCGGACGAGCTCCTGCTGCCCTTCCGGTCCGACGGGAACGATGAGCCGGCCGCCGACCTTGAGCTGCTGCAGCAGCGCGTCCGGAACGACGAGCGGTGCCGCCGTCACGAGAATGCCGTCGTACGGTGCGTGCGCCTTCCAGCCGAGAGAGCCGTCACCGTGACGGAAGCGCACGTTGCGGATGCCGAGCTCCTTGATGCGCTGCTTCGCCCGCTGCACGAGCGGCTCGATGCGCTCGATGGTGTAGAGCTTCTGCACGAGCGGCGCGAGCACGGCGGTCTGATAGCCGCAGCCGGTGCCGACCTCGAGAACATTGAAGAGCGGCCCGCCCTCGAGGAGCGCCTCCGTCATGCGCGCGACGATGTACGGCTGGGAGATCGTCTGACCGAAGCCGATGGGCAGCGCCGTGTCCTCGTAGGCACGACTGGCCAGCGCCTCGTCGACGAAGATGTGGCGCGGCACGTTGCGGATGCGGTCGAGCACCGCGAGATTCGTGATGCCCTGCTCGCGCAGGCGCTGCACCAGCCGGTCGCGCGTACGCGCGGAAGTCATGCCGATTCCGGCGAAGCGCAGATCAGGCATCGAGCTCCTCCAGCCATGCCCCCACGGCAGGCAGCGCGGCGTGGCGCGTGAGATCGATCTGCAGCGGCGTCACCGATACATAGCCGTTCGCCACCGCGTCGAAGTCCGTACCCGGTCCCGCATCCTGCTGCGGGCCGGCCGGACCGATCCAGTACACGGGCCGGCCGCGCGGATCGTGGGCGCGGATGACCGGCTCGGAGCGATGGCGATATCCGAGACGCGTCGGCTTGAAGCCGCGGATGGCTTCGAAAGGTACGTCGGGCACGTTCACGTTGAGGATCAGCGCGCGCTCGAGCGGCCGCTTCATGAGATGTCTGACGAGGAGGCGCGCAACGTGCGCGCCGGTTTCGAAATGCCCGCCCGTTCCCGGCCCGGTGCACAGCGACACGGCGATCGTCGGCAGCCCGAGGAATCGTCCTTCGATGGCCGCCGCCACGGTCCCCGAGTAGAGCACGTCGTCGCCGAGATTGGGTCCGTCGTTCACGCCCGAGACGACCATGTCGAACTCGAAGTCGAAGAGTCCGGAGATCGCGAGGTGCACACAGTCGGTCGGCGTGCCGGGTACGAAGTAGACGTTCTCTTCCACGTCGAACACGCGCAGCGGCACGTCGAGCGTCAGCGAATTGCTCGCGCCGCTGCGGTTGCGGTCCGGAGCCACCACCGTGACCTCCGCGAGGTCGCTCAGCGCCATTCTGAGACGGCGGATCCCCTCGGACCGGTAGCCGTCGTCGTTGCTGACCAGAATCTTCACGGACTTCGTCGCGGGAGTCGTAAGGGTGCGCGAAAGGGCGCGTCAATATACCAGAGACGGCGGGTCTTTCTTGAGACAAATCATCATCTTGGCGGCCGGAAAGAGGGACTCTCCCGGTTCGGGCCGAAAGCCGTCCCGCGTGCGATCGCAGAGCGGCTGCCGGCTCCGAACCGAGCGACTCCTTTCGCCTCCCTGGCGCTTCGCGCGAACATGGCACCACGACCCCATCGGGCCGTCACCGTGAAGCACAAGCAGAAAGATGACGATGAACGCGCGCTCTTCCGCGAAGCGATGCGCGGCGTGAAGCCGCTCGTCCACGAGCCGCGTGCCCCGCTCGCCCGCCCTGCTCCAGCGGCACGCGCTGCTGCCGGGCGGAAACCCTTCTCCCACGCCGGCGATCGCCTCGTTCGGGATGAAGGCTTCAACGGCGTGACGGGGAACGACGCGACAGCCGCAGGCGACGAGCTCGTGTTCCGCCGCCCGGGCGTACAGGAAGCGCGCCTCCGCCGTCTGCGGCGCGGCCAGTACCCTGTCGAGGCCGAGATCGATCTGCACGGTCTGACGACGGAGGCGGCACGGCTCGCCCTGCGCGACTTCCTCGACCACGCGCTCGCCGAAGGCATGCAGTGCGTACGCATCGTGCACGGCAAGGGGCTGCGTTCCGGTACGCGTGGCCCGGTTCTCCGAAGCGTCGTCACGAGCCTGCTGCGGCGGACATCGTCCGTCGTCGCCTTCGTTCCCGCGCGTCCGGCCGACGGCGGCACGGGTGCGCTGTACGTGCTGCTCAACCGTTCTTCCGCACGAACAGCGCCCGGAGGCGGGACTGGGTCTCCTCGCTGAACCAGCCTTCGGTCACCTCGTCGATCATCGCCTCGTCGACCGTATCGAAGAGCGCCACGAGATCCGCGCGGGCCATGGCACGCGTGCGCATGAAGGCGCGCGGCGGCAGATTCAGGAGCTCCTCCGCATAGGCGTGCGCGCGCGTGACGACCTCGTCCATCGGCCGCACCTCATCGACGAGCCCTACGGTGAGCGCGGTATCCGGGCCGATCAGCGCGCCGCGCGCCAGCATCTCGCCTGCACGGTGCGGACCGACGAGTCGCGCGAAGGCGCGATGGATGAGCCGTCCCGGAAAGAGGCCCACCTGCACCTCGTTGAGACCGATCTTCCAGTCGCCGGCTGCCATGATCCGGTAGTCGCAGCACAGCGCGAGGACCGTGCCGCCGGCGGCGCAATGTCCCGTCAGCGCCGCGATGACCGGAATCGGAAGCTGCGCGATCGTCGCCTGCACGTCGATGAGCAGCCGCCAGAAGGATCTCATCTCCGCCGGCGGGAGCGGCAGCAGGGCCCGGATGTCGAGCCCCGCCGAGAAGAGGCCTTGCTGGCCGCAGACGACGACCGCGCCTTTGTCGTCCGCGACGGCCTGACGCATCGCTGCGTCGAGCGACTCGAGCAGTGCCCGATCGAAAGCATTGACGGGTGGCCGGTTCAACCGCAGCCGGCGCACGCGGCCGTGATCTTCGATCTCGATCATGCGTCCTCCTCCTCGTGCGCCTCGCCCGCATCGGGCTGCGCGAAGTCACCGAGCTCCCTCAGCACCGTCGTCGCGAAGCTCCCCTTTCCGAGACGGAAGCGGAGCGTGAGCTCGTCGTCCGTCCGCCATTCGTGCTCGAGATCGCGAACGGGGAGCCTCAGACTCCGCCGCTCGTGGCGCATGCCGACCGCGCACACCAGGCGGCTCGCCGCTTCGAGCTCCGAGGCGACGCGTTCCTCCAGAAGCCGGACGCTGCCCGACGCGGGTGTCGTCCCCCTGCCCCACAGCGGTCCGGTCGGGTGCAGCTCCATCCGCTCGCAGCGCGCCGTCAGCGTGTCGTCGAGCTCGGCTACCTGAAAGATGCTCCCGCGGCCGTCGAGATTGGCAACGTCGCCCGGCAGCAGCCGGTTCCAGTTTCCGGCGGTCACGCGCTCCGCGAGCACGGCGTTGAATATCAGGCTCCGCGCCGCGGAGAGGACGAAACTCCGCTGGCGCCGGTCGAGCGAGTCGATCGCACGACCGAGATGCGCGAGGTTCGCGCCGCCACGTCCGAAGCGCTGCGGACCGAAGTAGTTCGGCACGCCTTCACGTGCGACCGCCGCGAGCCGTGCCTCGAGCAGATCGCGGCCACCCTCCACGCCCCGCAGCCTCAAAGTGAAACGATTCCCGGCAAGCGCGCCGCGTGGAAGCTTCCGGTCGTGCGCGTGCGCTTCCAGCACCTCGAATCCTTCGCCTCCCGCGCCGATCCACTCGCCCGGCGCGCGCCGTCCCCTGGGCACGGAGAACCACTGCCGGGCGACTGCACGGCGATCCTTGAGTCCCGCGTAGCCCACGTCCATCGGGCGACATCCGGCCAGGCGTGCGAGCTCACGCGCCACCCACTGCGTGTTCGCGTCGCGCTTTCGCACGCGCAGCAGCACGTGCGTGCCGGCACCGGACGGCTCGAAGCCGAGCTCCTCCTCTACGAGGAAGTCCTCCGGAGTCTCGCGCATTCGGCCGCGCACTGCGGGCGCTCCGTGCGCACGCGGCGGATCGAGCGCGGCTCGCAGCAGACCCGGATCGATCACGATGCATCCTCCGGCGCGGTCGCGATTCGCGATCCCGCCGTCCCGCTCAGTCGCCGGTCAGGAGCACGACGGCCTGCGCCGCGATGCCTTCCGCACGGCCGAGAAATCCGAGGCGTTCCGTCGTCGTCGCCTTGATGTTCACCCGGTCTTCTTCCACCTCGAGCAGCTCCGCGAGACTGCGGCGCATCTCATCGCGATACGGCCCGATGCGCGGCTCCTGCGCGAGCAGCGTCACGTCGCAGTTCGCGACGCTCAATCCGCGTCCGCGCAGCATGGCCATCGCCGCGCGCACGAACTCGCGGCTGTCGGCACCCGCCCAGCGCGGATCGTCGTCGCGGAAGTGCTGGCCGATGTCGCCGAGCCCCGCGGCGCCGAGCAGCGCGTCGCACACGGCGTGCAGCACGACATCGCCGTCCGAGTGAGCGATCACGCCGCGCCTGTGCGGCACGCGTACACCGCCGAGCATCACGTGGTCGCCCGGACCGAAGGCGTGGACGTCGATTCCCGTACCGATTCGCATCTTCCGCTCCACTGCGCCGCCCCCCTCGAGGAACGCCGCGGCCAGCTCGAGGTCCTCGGGCGAAGTGATCTTGATGTTGCGCGCCGAGCCTTCGACGAGCACCGGCCGCTCGCCGAGCCACTCCATGGCCTGCGCTTCGTCCGTCGGAAATCGCCGCTGCGCGGCGGCGCGCTCGAGCGCTTCCGTGAGCCTGCCGTAGCGGAACATCTGCGGCGTGAGCGCGCGCCAGTACCGGCTGCGGTCGACGGTCTCGTCCACCGCGTCGTCACTGCCCGCGCGCTTGAGAGTGTCTGCCGCTCGTACCGCCAGGAGCCCGCCGACGGGATGGTCCGCGAGCCGGTCGAGCAGCCGGTCGCGATCGGCCGCCGTCAGACAGGGACGCGCGGCGTCGTGCACGAGCACCCAGTCCTCCGGCGCCGCACGGCCCGCGAGCGCCTCGAGCGCAAGCCGCACGGACTCGCTGCGTTCCATGCCGCCCACGGCGGTGGTGAGCGGCGGGAGCCGGCGCGCAACGGCGGGCCAGTGAGGATCTCCGGGCGCGAGGGCAACGACGATGCCCATGCAGCGCGGATCGGAGAGGAAGGGCGCGAGCGCCCACTCGAGGACGGTGCGCCCGGCCAGAGAAACGTATTGCTTGGGAATGGCCTCGCCGAACCGGCGCCCGAGGCCTGCGGCCGGCATGACGAGCCAGTAGCGCATCAGCGCGCGGCGGTGCGTGTCCGGTCTTCCTCGACGGCGGACGGCGTCGTCGGCGGCACCACCTGATAGAAGGTCTCGTTCGCGGCGATCATGCCGAGCTCACTCCGTGCCCTTTCCTCGAGAGCGGCCATGCCCTTCTTGAGATCGCGGACCTCCGCGGCGAGCTGCCGATTGCGATCGGCGAGCCGCTCGTTCTCCGCGCGCTGCGCCGCCACCGCCCGTTCGAGTCGCCTGAGCTCGCGCACGCCGTCCTCGGACAGCCAGAGCCGGTACTGCAGGAGCACGACGACGACGAGGAGCGCTGCAGCGAGCCATTTCATGCGCGCGAGCCTAACAGACGGAACGCCGCGGGCAAGAGGGCCCGCGGCGACCAGTTCACAGTTGTGCGCCGCCGGTAGCGGCTGCCCGGATCAGAGTTTGACCGGGAAGGCGTCCCGCCCGGCGTAGCGGACGCTGCCGAGCTCGGCCTCGATCCGCAGCAGCTGGTTGTACTTGGCGATGCGGTCGGAGCGCGACATCGAGCCTGTCTTGATCTGCGTGGCGGCCGTCGCCACCGCGATGTCGGCGATGGTGCTGTCCTCGGTCTCGCCCGAGCGATGCGACACCACCGAGGCGTAGCCCGCCTTGTCGGCCATCTCGATGGCCTCGAGCGTCTCCGTGAGGGTGCCGATCTGATTGGGCTTGATGAGGATGGCGTTCGCCACCTTCTTCGCGATGCCCTCGGAGAGGATCTTCGTGTTGGTGACGAAGAGATCGTCGCCGACGAGCTGAACCTTCGACCCGAGCTCGCGGGTGAGGCCCGCCCAGCCCTCCCAGTCGCCCTCGCTCATGCCGTCCTCGATGGTGACGATCGGGTACTTCGAAACCAGATCCGCGAGGTATCGTGTGAACTCGGCCGAGGTGAACGTGCGTCCCTCGGACTCGAGGTGGTAGCGGCCGTCCCTGTAGAGCTCGGAGCTCGCGACGTCGAGGCCGAGATAGATGTCCTTCCCCGGCTTGTAGCCCGCCTGCTCGATGGCCTGCAGGATCACCCCGAGAGCTTCCTCGTTGGAGCCGAGATCGGGCGCGAAGCCGCCTTCGTCACCCACCGCCGTGGACAGCCCGCGGTCGTTCAGCAGCTTCTTCAGCGTGTGGAAGACCTCCGCACCGTAGCGCAGCGCCTCGCGCAGGCTGGGCGCGCCGACGGGCAGGATCATGAATTCCTGGATGTCGAGGCTGTTGTTCGCGTGCGCGCCGCCGTTGACGATGTTCATCATCGGCACCGGCATGACGGGCTCCCGGCCCTTCGCGAGATAGCGCCACAGCGGCTGACCGGCCGCGCGTGCAGCGGCGTGCGCGGTCGCGAGCGAGACCGCGAGCAGCGCGTTCGCGCCGAGACGGCCCTTGTTCTCGGTACCGTCGAGCTCGATCATGCGGCGGTCGATCGCAGCCTGGTCGCGCGCGTCCTGTCCGACCAGCGCGTCGCGCAGCACGGTGTTGACGTGCTCGACCGCCTTCAGCACGCCCTTGCCCAGATAGCGTTTCTTGTCGCCGTCGCGCAGCTCCACCGCTTCGCGGGTACCCGTCGAAGCACCCGACGGCACCGCCGCACGGCCGACCACGCCGCCTTCCAGAACGACGTCGGCTTCGACGGTGGGATTGCCGCGCGAGTCGATGATCTCGCGGCCGCGGATGTCGACGATTCGGCTCATAGCAGGGACTCCTCGAAGGGTCTGTTCTTCACGGCGCGATCGATCTCGAGCAGCGTCGAAAGGAGCGACTCCATGCGCCCGAGCGGCCAGGCGTTCGGACCGTCGGAAAGAGCCTTCTCGGGCTCGGGATGCGTCTCCATGAAAAGTCCCGAGACGCCGGCCGCGACGGCGGCGCGCGCCAGCACCGGCACGAACTCGCGCTGGCCGCCGGAGGCGGTGCCCTGCCCGCCCGGGAGCTGCACCGAGTGCGTCGCATCGAAAACGACGGGGCAACCCGTGTCGCGCATGATCGAGAGGCTCCGCATGTCCGACACCAGGTTGTTGTACCCGAAGGAAAAGCCGCGCTCGGTCACGAGGATCGCCTCGTTGCCTGTCGAGCGCGCCTTGTCGACCACGTTCTTCATCTCCCAGGGCGAGAGGAACTGGCCCTTCTTGATGTTGACGGGCTTGCCCTGGGAGGCGGTGTTCACGATGAAGTTTGTCTGACGGCACAGAAACGCCGGCGTCTGCAGCACGTCGACCACCGCCGCGACCTCCGCGAGCGGAGTGTCCTCGTGCACGTCGGTGAGCACCGGCACGCCGACCGTGCGCCGCACGTGATCGAGCACCTTGAGCCCCTGCTCGATGCCGGGACCCCGGTAGCTCGTGCGCGACGAACGATTCGCCTTGTCGAAGGACGCCTTGAAGATGAACGGAATCGACAGCCGGCCCGTGATCTCCTTCAGCCGGCCCGCGATCTCCTCCGTGAGCGTCTGGCTCTCGATGACACAGGGACCGGAGATGAGAAAGAAGGGTCGGTCGAGCCCGACCTCGTAGCCGGCGATTTTCATGATGGAATCAGGCTCCTGCCGCCTGCGGCAGCTCGGCTGTGCGCCGGGCGCGTGCCGCACGCACGAAGCTCGTGAAGAGCGGATGGCCGTCGCGCGGCGTGGACGTGAACTCCGGATGGAACTGTGTCGCGATGAACCACGGATGGTTCGGCAGCTCGATCACTTCCACGAGTCCATCGCGCGAGAAGCCGGAGAAGCGCATGCCGGCCTGCCGGTAGCGCTCGAGGTAGTTGTTGTTGAACTCGTAGCGGTGCCGGTGCCGCTCCATGATGACGTCCTTGCCGTAGATCTCGCGTGCGAGCGAGCCTGCGCTCAGCACGATCTCCTGCGCGCCGAGGCGCATCGTGCCGCCCTTGGCGCACGTCTCGTCCCGCTGCTGAACGCCGCGCGACTGATCCTGCCACTCCGTGATGAGTGCGATGACGGGATGCGGCGTCGCGCGGTTGAACTCCGTGCTGTTCGCGTCCGTGAGGCCGAGCACGTTGCGTCCGTACTCGATGATGGCGATCTGCATCCCGAGACAGATGCCGAGATACGGGATGCGGTTCTCGCGCGCGAAGCGCACGGCCTGGATCTTGCCCTCGATGCCGCGCTCGCCGAAGCCGCCCGGCACGAGGATCGCGTCCATGTCCTTGAGGCAGTGCGTGCCGTGCTTCTCGATGTCGGTGGACTCGATGTAATGGATGTTGACGCGCGTGCGGGTCTTGAGGCCCCCGTGCGTGAGCGCCTCGTTCAGCGAGAGATACGAATCGCGCACCTGCACGTACTTGCCGACCATCGCGATGTCGACCTGCCCGTCGGGGTTGGCCTTCGCGTTGACGACCTGGCGCCACTCAGAGAGATCGGTCGGCGGCACGTCGAGGCGCAGCTTGTCGACGATGATGTCGTCGAGCCCCTGCTCGTGCAGGAGGATCGGAATCTTGTAGATGTCGTCCGAATCGACGGCCGAGATCACCGCGCGCTCCTCGACGTTCGTGAAGAGCGCGATCTTGCGGCGCTGCTCCTCGGGCAGCGGATGGCGGCAGCGGCACAGCAGCACGTCCGGCTGGATACCGATGCTGCGCAGCTCCTTCACCGAGTGCTGCGTGGGCTTGGTCTTGATCTCGCCGGAGCCCATCACCGGCACGAGGGTGAGGTGCATGTAGACGCAGTTGTTGCGCCCGAGCTCCACGCCCATCTGGCGGATCGCCTCGAGGAACGGCAACGATTCGATGTCGCCCACCGTGCCGCCGATCTCGACCATGCACACGTCCGCCTCGTCGGCGCCGAGCATGATGCTGCGCTTGATCTCGTCCGTGATGTGCGGAATCACCTGCACCGTGGCGCCGAGGTAGTCGCCGCGCCGCTCCTTGGCGATCACGCGCTCGTAGATGCGCCCGGTGGTGAAGTTGCTGTGCCGCCCGGTCGTGGTCCGCACGAAGCGCTCGTAATGGCCGAGGTCGAGGTCGGTCTCGGTGCCATCGTGCGTGACGAACACTTCACCGTGCTGGAAGGGACTCATGGTTCCCGGATCCACGTTGATGTACGGATCCAGCTTGACCATGGCGACCTTGAGGCCCCGAGCCTCCAGAATCGCGCCCAATGAGGCGGATGCGATGCCTTTGCCCAACGAGGACACGACACCGCCAGTGACGAATACGAATCGCGGCATTTAAGGGATTTCCGTCGAGGAGATCGGGCACCGAGAGGGCCGCTTTACGACGGGCCGACAGGTTAGCAAATCGGGGCGTCCCTCTCAACGCGACGCACCTCTCCCGGGGTACGTCACGTGCGACTTGCGCGAAGTGAGATTCTGTGCCAGACGAGTCTGCCGCGGCGGCGCGAACCGGGTCCCGCGCGAATCGCCGCATCGATCCACAGGTCGCCGACGATGAGCACTCGCTCGCCGTCGCAGACGAGCGGCACGCGTGCCCGCTCCGCGGGCGGCACTCGCGCACTCTGAAGGAGATCCTTGAGCGCGCGGCGCGGTCCGCGCGCGTCGAGACGGATGCGCTCGCCTCCGCTGCGCCATCGGATCGTGAGTTTCGGCGGCAGCGCATCGAGATCGACGGGCCCGCGCGCATCCTCCACGAGCTCGAGCGTCCCTAGATCGCCCGGCAGCTGCAGCTTCGCGTCCCGCGTCACGAGCCACTCGATCGGTGAACGATGCACCGTGAGCGTGCGCGGCCGGAGCAGCAGCCGATTCGCGTGGCGCTGCACGGCTACGTCGCCCCACTCGACCACGGGATTGGCATCTGCGCGCGCCGTGAACAGCGTGCGCGCGATTTCCTCGAGCCGGCGCGCATCCGGCAGCGGCACGCCCGCGCGCGCGATCCAGAAGCGGATCGCGTTGCGCCGACGATCGAGATCGAGCGCCCTCAAGCTGGGCACCGAGAGCGCATCGCCGTCGGCCGCGCGCTCCACGTCCATGCGTGCCAGCCGATCGAGGATACGCTGTGCCTGCGCCGCGTGCCGCGCGCTGCGCGCGACTGCGGCACCCGCGCCCGGCCACCGTGCGCGCAGCAGCGGCACGATCTTCAGCCGCAGATAGTTGCGGTCGATCCGCTCGTCGAGGTTGCTGTCGTCCTCGATCCACGGGATGCCGCGATCGCGCAGCCAGCGCTCGAGGGTCGCGCGGGGCAGCGGCAGCAGCGGACGCGCGAGCCATCCGGAAGCGAACGGCACGATCTCCGGCATCGCGGCGAGTCCCGCGATGCCCGCGCCGCGCATGAGCTGCAGCAGCACGGTCTCGAGCTGATCGTCCTCGTGATGCGCGGTGAGGAGGAACTCTCCCGGTTTCAGCGCAGCGGCGAGCGCTTCGTAACGCGCGGTACGTGCGGCGGCTTCGAGCGACGTGCCGCGCGCCCGCGAGACCGATACTCTGCGTACGCCGAGCGGCACGTGCAGAACGCGCGCGAGCGTGCGGCAGTGGCGGCTCCAGCGCCCGCTCGCCGGATTGATTCCGTGGTCGACGTGAATCGCGCGGAGTTCAGCGAGGCGCTTGCTCAACGGCGCGAGCGCCGCGAGGAGTGCCGTCGAGTCGAGCCCTCCGCTGAACGCGACACAGACCGCGATGCGCGGATAGCCGGGCAGCAGCTCCGCGAGACGCCGATCGAGCCAGTCCGGTCCGAAGGAGCTGCGCGTCACGCCCGCCATCCCGGCTCGCGCAGGCGGACGGAACCTACGAATCGGATTCCGAGAACACGCCGAACGACGCGAGGCGCTCCGCGCGCGCAGCCACCAGCTCCTCGGGCGAGAGCTTCGAGAGATCGTCGAGGTGACGGAGGATCGCGGCCTTGAGCGCCTGCGCCATCGCCTGCGGGTCGCGATGCGCGCCGCCGAGCGGCTCCTCGAGCACCTCGTCGACGAGCCCGAGCTTCTGCAGCCGGTCCGCCGTGAGCTGCAGCGCCTCGGCTGCCGCCTCCTTCTTGTCCGCGCTCTTCCACAGGATGGACGCGCAGCCTTCCGGCGAGATCACCGAATAGGTGCTGTACTGGAGCATCAGGAGACGATCGCACACGCCGATCGCGAGCGCGCCGCCCGATCCGCCTTCGCCGATCACGGCGCTCACGATGGGCACGCGCATCACCGACATTTCGAAGAGATTGCGCGCGATGGCTTCGCTCTGTCCGCGCTCTTCCGAGCCGACGCCGGGGTATGCACCTGCCGTATCGATCAGCGTGACGATGGGAAGCTGGAAGCGCTCCGCGAGCCGCATCAGGCGCAGCGCCTTCCGGTAGCCTTCCGGCTTCGGCATGCCGTAGTTGCGCCGCACGCGCTCCTTCGTGTCGCGGCCCTTCTGGTGGCCGATGAGCATCACCACGCGCTGCTCGATGCGCGCCAGCCCTCCGACGATCGCCTGGTCGTCGGCGAACATGCGGTCGCCGTGCAGCTCGTGGAACTCACGGCACATGTAGTTGACGTAATCGAGCGTGTAGGGCCGGTGCGGATGGCGCGCGAGCTGCGTGATCTGCCAGGGCGTCAGATTCGCGAAGATGCTCGTCGTGAGCTGCCGGCTCTTCGCCTGCAGGCGCGCGATCTCCTCCTGTATGTTCACCTCGGAATCCGAGGTGACGTGCTTGAGCTCCTCGATCTTCGCTTCGAGCTCGGCGATCGGCTGTTCGAAATCCAGGAAGGCGACGGCCATGCCCTGTTACCGTGACTGAAGACGGGCGCGAGGTTAAGGGCGCGGACCGCCGTCCGCAAGGCTCGCGACAGCGCTGAGGGCCGGAGGCGGTCCGTAGCGGATCTGAATGCTTCCCGGCCCCGCAAGGCCCTCGAGCTGCTCGAGCAGCTCGCGGCTCGCCTTGACGTTCCACGACGGATCGAGCGTGAGCGCGCCCTGCGCACTTGCGCCGCGGTACTCGATGGTGACCGCGCAGGGGCCCGGGCGCCACTTCGAGAGCAGCTCCCCGAGCCGCGCGACGAGCACGTCACCCCGCCGCTGCGCCGGCCACCTGAGCACGATACGCCGCGCGTGCTGCTCGCGCACGCGGTCGAGCTCCACGAGCCTGCGGGCGGCCACGCGCCACGCGTCGATGAACTCGTCGAAGCGCAGCATGCCTTCGACGAGGAGCAGCGCGTCCTTCGTGACCAGCTCCCGGTGCTGCTGGTACACGTCCTCGAACAGCGTCACCTCGATGCGGCCCGAGCGGTCGTCGAGCACGAGGCTCACGCGCGGGCCGCGCTTGCGCACTTCGTGCACGAGCCCGGCAATGGTCACGGGCCGGCCCGCGTTGAACCCGCGGCCGTTCTCCATTCCCGCGAGCGGCTTCTCGCTCACCAGATCTCCGATGCGCGCGGATACGAAGTGCGGCAGATCCGCCTCGAAGCGGTTGATCGGATGCCCGGTGAGATAGAGCCCCAGGGTCTCGCGCTCGCCGGCGAGCCGCACCGCTTCGCTCCACTCCGGCTGCTCGGCTGCCGCCGGACCCGTATCGACGGGCACGACGATCTGCGGTGCGAGACCGAAGAGGTCGTTCTGGCCGGTTTCGTGCGCCTTCGAGTTCTGCTCGCCGAGCTGCAGTGCGGTCGGCAGACGATGCATCAGCGTCGCGCGGTTCACGCCGAGCGAATCGAGGCTGCCCGAGCGGATCAGCGCCTCGAGCACGCGGCGGTTGACCTTCTGCAGATCGATTCGCCGGCAGAGATCCTCGAGGCTCGTGTACGGTCCGCGCGCTTCGCGCTCGCCGATGATCGCCTCGACGGCGCCCTGCCCCACGCCCTTGATGGCGCCGAGCCCGTACCGGATCGTGCGCGCGTCGGCGACCGCGAACTCGTAGCGCGACTGGTTCACGTCGGGCGGCAGCACCGCGAGCCCGATCTGCTTGCACTCCTCGATGAGCGTGACGACCTTGTCCGTGTTGTCCATGTCCGCCGAAAGCACGGCGGCCATGAACGCGGCCGGGTAATGCGCCTTGAGATATGCGGTCTGGTAGGAGAGCAGCGCGTAGGCGGCCGAGTGCGACTTGTTGAAGCCGTACCCGGCGAACTTCTCCATCAGGTCGAAGATGTGCGCGGCGAGACTCTCATCCACACCGCGCTCGACCGCACCGGAGATGAACACCGAGCGCTGCTTCGCCATTTCCTCGGGCTTCTTCTTGCCCATCGCACGGCGCAGCAGGTCGGCGCCGCCGAGCGTATAGCCGGCGAGCACCTGCGCGATCTGCATCACCTGCTCCTGGTAGAGGATCACGCCGTACGTCGGCTTCAGCACCGGTTCCAGGCTCGGATGCAGATAGTCGATGGGCCCTTCGATGCGTCCGTGCTTGCGGTTGATGAAGTCGTCGACCATTCCGGACTGGAGCGGTCCGGGCCGGAACAGCGCGACGAGAGCGACGATGTCCTCGAAGCGGTCCGGCTGCAGGCGCCGGATGAGATCCTTCATGCCGCGCGACTCGAGCTGGAACACTGCGGTCGTACGGCATTCCTTGAGGAGCCGGTAGGTTTCCGGATCGTCCATCGGGATCCGGCGGATGTCGAGCGGCTCCTCCCCGCGCTCGGCGCGCATGCGGTTGATGGTCGCCACCGCACGGTCGATGATCGTGAGGGTCCGAAGGCCGAGGAAGTCGAACTTCACGAGGCCCGCGGCCTCGACGTCGTCCTTGTCGAACTGCGTGACCACGCTGCCGCCGTTCTCGTCGCAGTAGAGCGGCGTGAAGTCCGTGAGCACCGAGGGCGCGATCACCACGCCGCCCGCGTGCATGCCCGCGTTGCGCGTGAGACCTTCGAGCGAGCGCGCGAGATCGATGAGGTGCCTGACCTCCTCTTCCGATTCGTACAGGCGCTTGAGCTCCGGCTCCTTGGCGAGCGCGTCGTCGAGCGTGATGCCGAGCTCGAACGGAATGAGCTTCGCGATGCGGTCGACGAAACCGTAGCTCAGACCCAGCACGCGGCCGCAGTCGCGCACGACCGCCTTCGCCGCCATCGTGCCGTAGGTGATGATCTGCGAGACGCGCTCGCGCCCGTACTTCTGCGCGACGTACTCGATGACCCGGTCGCGGCCTTCCATGCAGAAGTCGACGTCGAAGTCGGGCATCGAGACGCGCTCGGGATTGAGGAAGCGCTCGAACAGCAGGTCGTACTCGAGCGGATCGATGTCCGTGATGCCGAGCGCGTAGGCGACGAGAGATCCGGCACCCGATCCGCGCCCGGGACCCACGGGCACACCGTTCTCCCTCGCCCAGCGGATGAAGTCCGCCACGATGAGGAAGTAGCCCGCGAAGCCCATCTGGCAGATGACGTCGAGCTCGGTGCGCAGCCGCGTCTGATAGCGCTCCATCTGATCCGCGGGAATGTTGCGGCGTGCGAGCCCGCGCTCCGCCTCGGCGCAGAGGAATTCGGTGGTGCTGCCGCCGCCGGGCACGGGGAACTCCGGCAGACGCGGCTGTCCGAGCTTGAGCACCAGGCTGCAGCGGCGCGCGATCTCGACGGTGTTGGCGAGTGCCTCGGGCACGTCGGCGAACAGCGCCGCCATCTCCTGCGGTGAGCGCAGGTACTGCTGTCGCGTGTAGCGGCGCGGGCGGCCGGGATCGGCGAGCAGCGTGCCGTCGTGAATGCACACGCGGGCTTCGTGCGCGTCGAAATCCGCCTCGCTGAGGAAGCGCACGTCGTTCGTCGCGACGACCGGAACGCCGCGCCGCGCGGCGAGCGCCACCGCGGCCGCGATGTACGCTTCCTCGTCCGGCCGTCCGATGCGCTGCAGCTCGATGTAGAAGCGGTCGCCGAAGAGCGCGAGCCACTGGTCGAGCGCGCGCTCCGCATCGCGCTCGCGGCCGTTGACCAGTGCGCGGCCGATGTCGCCTTCGGTCGCGCAGGAGAGCGCGATGAGACCTTCGAGCTCTTCCGGGCGCAGCCAGTCGCGCTGGATGAGCGGCGTTCCGCGCCGCTGACCCTCGAGATACGCGCGCGTGACGAGCCGCGTGACGTTGCGGTAACCCGTCTGCGTCTGGCAGAGGAGCGCGATGCGCGATGCAGGGACGCGCTCGCCCTCCTCGTGCACCAGGAGATCGACGCCGATGATGGGCTGGACACCGCGCGCGAGTGCCGCGCGGTAGAACTTCACCATCGCGAAGAGGTTGCTCTGGTCCGTGACCGCGACGGCGGGCATGCCGGCCGCGGCGACCGCGGCGACGAGTTCGGGCACGCGCACCACGCTGTCGACCAGCGAGTACTCCGTGTGCAGCCGCAGGTGTACGAAGCCCGGTGCCATCGACACTCCCGGCACGGCCTCTAGCGCCCGTGCGCCGATTTTACCGGCGCCAGCTTCACCGGCGCGAACGTCCGGCGGTGCAGCGGCGTCGGCGCGCGGGTCCGCAGTGCCTCGAGGTGCGCGGGCGTCGGATAGCCCTTGTGGACCGCGAGATCGAACCCGGGGTAGCACGCGTCGAGCCGTTCCATCATGGCGTCACGATACGTCTTCGCGAGGATCGATGCCGCACTGATCGCAGCCACGCGGGCATCGCCGCCCACGATCGCCTCGCAGGTGCACACGAACGGCAGATCCTCGACGCGCGGCGTCCGGTTTCCGTCCACCTGGACGTGAGACGGCGCGACGGGAAGCCCGAGGAGCGCGCGCCGCATCGCGAGGAGACTCGCACCGAGGATGTTGAGCGCGTCGATCTCCGCAGGGTCGGCCCAGGCGATCGACCACGCGAGCGCGCGTTCGCGAATGGCGGATGCGAGCGTCTCGCGCGTCTGCGGTGACAGGGTCTTCGAGTCCGCCAGGCCTTCGATCGGACGCTGCGGATGGAGGATCACGGCCGCCGCGACGACGGGACCTGCGAGCGGTCCCCGTCCCGCTTCGTCCACACCCGCGACGAGCCTGGTCACGACCGTACGACTCATGCGAGCTTCCCGCGAATGAGATCGAGAATGGCGGACGCCGCGCGTTCCGCGCCTCCCCGCCGCAGGCTTTCGTGCACCGCGCGGAACTCCTGCTGCAGGGCGCTCGTGCCGGCCGGATCTTCGAGCTGCTCGAGCAGCGCGGCACCGAGCGTCTCGCCGGTCACCTGCTCCTGGAAGAACTCCGGCACGACGCGGCGGCCCACCAGGAGATTGGGCTGAGAGAAGTACGGCACCTTCACCAGGCCGAAGCGGCGCAGGAGAAAGGCGGTGACCGCACCGAGCCGGTAGGCGACGACCATCGGCCGCTTCGACAGCATTGTCTCGAGCGTCGCCGTTCCTGAAGCGACGAGCACGACGTCGGCTGCCGCCAGAACACGCTGCGCCCGTCCGTCGATCACGCGGATGGCGCACGGCGGCGCCGCGCGGGCGATCTGCCGCTCGAAGATCGCCCGCACGCGCGGTGTCGCCATCGGCGCGACGAACTCGACCTCGGGACGGCGTGCGGCGATCCACGCTGCCGCTGCCACGAAATCCGCGCCGAGCCGTTCGACTTCCCCGACGCGACTTCCCGGCAGCAGCGCGACCACTCGCGCGGTCGCGTCGATCCCGAGCTCGCGGCGGGCCGCCGCGCGATCGATCTCGAGCGGAATCTGATCCGCGAGCGGATGCCCCACGAACTCGGCACGCACGCCGTGCTCGGCATAGAAGCGCGTCTCGAACGGCAGCAGGCAGAGCACGAGGTCGCACGCGGCGCCGATGTCGCGCACCCTGCCCTGCCGCCACGCCCACACCTGAGGGCTCACGTACTGCACGGTGGGTATTCCGTCGGCCCTGAGGCGCGCGGCGAGGCCGAGATTGAACTCGGGGGCGTCGATGCCGACGAACACGTCGGGCCGCACTTCGCGCAACCGCTCGGCGAGCCGGCGTCGGAGCCTGAGAAGGCGCGGCAGATGTCGCACGACTTCCGCAATGCCCATGACGGCGAGCTCGTCGGAAGAGAACCACGCCTCGCATCCGGCCGCCTGCATCTTCGGACCCGCGACACCGAAGAACCTCGCACCCGGTTCCCGCGAACGCAGCGACTCGATGAGCGCCGCGCCGAGCTGATCGCCGGAGGACTCGCCCGCGACGAGAGCGATGTTCAGGGAAGCTCCGCCTGCCCGCACCGCAGGAGTCGTCGCGCCGTGCACGAGGACCGCTCCTCCCCGCGCGCTTCAGCGCACGAGGCTGCGCGTCGAGCTCTCGATGAACTCGACGAACTCCCGGATCTCGGGCTGCGTAGCCGCGAGCTCCTTGAGGCGCGCCACCGCATCGACCAGCCTGAGATCGGAGCGGTAGAGAATGCGGTACGCGTTGCGGATGTTGCGGATCTGCTCGGGCGAGAACCCGCGGCGCCGCAGCCCCTCGGTGTTCACCGAATGCGGCTCGGCGGGATACCCCGCCGCCATCACGTACGGCGGAACGTCGCGCGTGACGATCGCTCCGCCCGCGATGAACGCGTGCGCGCCGATCTTGCAGAACTGGTGGATGGCGGTGAGACCGCCCATGATCACCCAGTCGCCGAGGTGCACGTGACCGCCGAGCGTCGCACAGTTGGCGAGGATGACGTTGTTGCCGATCTGACAGTCGTGCGCCACGTGCGTGTACGCCATGAAGAGGCCGTCGTTGCCGATGCGCGTGACGCCCTTGTCGTGCGCCGTGCCGCGGTTGACCGTGCAGAACTCGCGGAAGACGTTGCGGTCCCCGATCTCGAGGCGCGTCGGCTCGCCCCTGTACTTCTTGTCCTGCGGCGCATCGCCGATCGAGGCGAACTGGAAGATGCGGTTGTTCGCGCCGATGCGCGTCGGGCCGTTGATCACGACGTGCGGACCGATGACGGTCCCGGGGCCGATGACGACGTCGTCACCGATGATGGAGTACGCCCCGACGGTGACGTCCGGCGCGAGCTCGGCCTTCGGCGATACGATGGCCCGTGGATCGATCACGTGGCCCTCCCCGACCCGGACCGCGGCGCGGTCCCGCGCTGCCTCACCTGGACGCCTCCGGTGCGACCATCATCTCGGCCTGCGCCACCTCCTCGTCGCCGACGAATGCGGCCGTGGAGAAGCGCCAGATGCCCTTGAAGCTGCGCTCGAGTTTCGCCGTGAGCACGAGCTGGTCGCCCGGCTCCACGGGCTTGCGGAAGCGCGCCTTGTCGATGCCGACGAAGTAGAACTTGGTCGACTCGTCGGGAATCACGCCCGCGGTCACGAACGCGAGGATGCCCGCCGCCTGGGCGAGCGCCTCGATGATCATCACGCCCGGCATCACGGGTCTGTGCGGGAAATGCCCCGTGAAGAACGGCTCGTTGTAGGTGACGTTCTTCAGCGCCCGGATGGTCTCGCCCGGCTTGCACTCGAGCACCCTGTCCACGAGCAGGAAGGGATAGCGGTGCGGCAGCTGCCGGAGAATCGCGTTGATGTCCATCCGAACGCAGTCAGTCATCGTTCTTGTCTTCCAGTTCGTTGTCCGTTGAATCACCGGCCGCGCCCCGGACCGCGCGCTCGAGCGCGGTCACGCGCGCGGCGAGCGCATCGAGACGCTTGAAGCGTCCGACCATCCTGCGCCAGGTGCGCGCGTCCTCCGCCGGAATGCCCCCCGAGTATACGCCGGGACGCGTGATCGAATGGGTGATCGTCGACATACCCGTGATGGCGACGTCGTCGCAGATCGAGATGTGACCGGCGATTCCGGTCGCGCCGCCGATCATGCAGCGCCTGCCGATCGTCGCGCTCCCGGAGACGCCTACGCACGCGGCCATCGCGGTATGGGCGCCGATGCGCACGTTGTGCCCGATCTGGATCTGGTTGTCGAGCTTGACACCGTCCTCGATGACGGTGTCCTCCATCGCACCGCGGTCGATCGTCGTGTTGGCGCCGATCTCGACGTCCGCACCGATCCTGACGCTCCCGACCTGCGGCACCTTCACCCAGACCTCGCCTTCGCGAGCGAGGCCGAAGCCGTCCGCGCCGATCACGGCGCCCGGATGGACGAGTGTACGCGGCCCGATGGAGACGTCACGGCAGAGCGTCACACGTGCGACGAGGCGCACGTCCTCGGCCAGCACGACGCCGTCCTCGAGCACGCAGTGCGGCCCCACCACCGCGCGGGGACCGATCACGGCACGCGCCCCGACGACGGCGAACGGTCCGACGTGTGCCGTCGGATCGATCTTCGCGTCCGCAGCCACCACCGCGGTCGGGTGCACGCCGGCGGGAGCGACGGGAAGCGGATACAGAAGCGCCGCGATCCGGGCGAAGGTTGCGTGCGCGTTCCGCGCGATCAGCACGGGAACGGGCGATGCGTCGGCCGCGGATTCCTCGACGACCACCGCCGCGGCACGCGTGGCCGCGAGCTCGCCGCGCAGACGCGGATTGGTGAGGAACGAGAGCGCGCGCGGATGCGCGCTCGCGAGCGGCGCGACGCTGTCGACGACCACGTCCGGATCGCCGCGCAGCTCGCACCCGAAGCGGACGGCGAGCTCACCGAGGGAAAACGCCATGACTCGAACCGCGCGCCGCCCGCCCCGGCCGGGCACCGCGTCAGCGGCTGCTCTTCGAGGCCGCCGACTTGCCCGCCTTCGCCCGAAGCTGCTCGAGGACCGCGGGCGTGATGTCGATCGACGAGTCCGCGTAGATGACGCCGTCGGCGATCACGAGATCGAACTTCTGCGCCTTCGCGTAGGCGCGCACCTCCTCGATCAGCGTGCGCTGCAGTCGTGAAGTCTCCTCGTTGCGGCGCGCGTTGAAGTCTTCCTGGACCTCGGCCTGCTTGCGCGCGAGGTCACGCACGCCGTCGCGCAGCTCCTTCTCCGCCTTCGAGATCTCCTCCGGCGACATCGTCGCGCGGTCCTTCTGCAGCTTCTCCTCCTTGGCCTTGAGGGCCGCCTGCGCGGACTGCAGCTCACGCTGACGCGGCGTGAACTCGTTGCGAATCGCTTCGAGCGCCGCCTGCGCCTGCGGCGACTCCTCCATGAGGCGGCCGTAGTCGACCACGCCGACCTTGACTTGGGCCCATGCGGGAGCTGCCGCGAGCAGCAGCGCGCCCGCGATGCTCATCATCGTCGACCTGAACATGCGGTTCACCGAACACCCACCTCTTGCAGATTCACAACGACGCACTCCCGCTCAGAACGCCTGTCCGATCGAGAACTGGAAGCGCTCTTCCTCGTCGTCCCAGCGCAGCGGATCGCCCTTCTCCACGTTCAGCGGGAACGCATAGCTGAACCTGAAGAGCCCGAGCGGTGCGAGCCACTGGACGGCGATGCCCGTCGAATGTTTCAACCTATCATATGCGAAATCGTAATCGATCCGGGTCGTCTGATTGGGCGGCGGAGCATAGAACTCCGTGTCGCCCGTCGAGAATACGTTGCCGATGTCGTAGAAGGCGCTCACCCGGGCGCTCGAGCGCCACTTCTGCGGGATCGGCAGGATCAGCTCCATGCGGCCGATGACCTTCAGGTTGCCGCCGTAGGGGTTGCCGAGGTCGTCCTTCGGTCCCAGCCGGCTCTCCCGGTAGCCGCGCACGGAATCCGGCCCTCCCGCGAAGAAATTGCGGTACGGCGGCATCGCCGTGGTGTCGCCGAGCGGGGCGCCGTAGCCGATGTCCGCGTTGAAGGCCAGCGTGAAGGGACCCCACAGCGGCACGTACTGGACGTAGTTGTAGTTCGCGACCCAGTACTCGACCTCGCTTCCGGGCACCGTGTACGACAGTGACAGCGAATGCCGCGCGCCGCGGTCGGCGAAGAGCGCGCGGTTGCGGGTGTCGAAGCTCCAGCCCGCGATGAGCTCGGCGGTCTTGAACTTCGTCCCGTAGAACTTGAACTGCGTGAGGCTGCCGTCGAAGTTGTAGAACTCGCCGATGCGCTCGAATGACTTGCCGTTCTGGCGCACCCACTCCTGCGCCTGCCGCGCGCTGCCGAACTCGCTGGTGAGGAGCTCCGCGCTCTGCAGCGCGACGCCGAAACGGATGCTCTGGTACTCGGTGATCTCCCAGGCGTAGTCGAGCCCCGCGGTGATGGTCTCCGACGAGAAATCGGACGACGCGGACACGAACTGCGTCACGTCGCGGTACGACAGCGACACCGTCCGCCCGACGCCGTCGATGGTCGTGTACGGATCGGTGTGCGAGAAGCTGTAGACCTTCGCGTACCGGCCCGAGTTGAGCTCGAGCGCGATGCGTTCGCCGGTACCCATGAAGTTCGCGTCGACGTAGTTGCCGCTCAGGATGAAGCTCTGCGACTCGGAATAGCCGATGCCGCCGCCGAGCGACGCGCTCGGGCCCTCCTCGATCTCGAAGTTCACGTCGACGAGATCCGGCGCGCCCGGAACCGGAGTGGTCTCGTACTCCACGTTCTTGACGTACGGCAGGCGCGACAGGAGGCGCTGCTTGGAGCGCTCGACGGCGACGTTCGACAGCCACGAGCCCTCGAGCTGACGCATCTCGCGGCGGAGCACCTCGTCGTTGATCTTGTTCGCGCCGGAGAAGGTGATGTTGCGCACGTAGACGCGGTTGCCCGGATCGATGAAGAACGTGATCGCGACTTCCTTGTTCTTCTCGTCGATCGTCGGCACGGGATCGACCTTCGCGAACGCGTAGCCGTCGAAGCCGAGTCGGTTCTGCAGGAACTCCTGCGTCGCCGTGATCCTCTGGCGGTTGAAGATCTCGCCGGGCTGCACGAGCAGCAGACGGCGCAGCTCGGCCTCGGGGACGACGAAGTTTCCTGCGAGCTTGACCTCCGACACCCTGTAGACGTCACCCTCGTCGATGTTCACGGTGATGAAGATGTCGTCCTTCTCCGGCGCGATGGCGACCTGCGTCGACTTGATCTCGAAGTTCGCGTAGCCGCGGTCCATGTAGAACGAGCGCAGCTTCTCGAGATCGCCCTGCAGCGCCTCGCGCGAATAGCGGTCGTCCTGGCGGTACCAGGAGAGCCAGTTCGGAGTGCTGAGCTCGAAGCCCTCGAGGATCTCCTCGTCGCTGAACGCCTTGTTGCCGACGATGTTGATCTGCCGGATCTTCGCGCGCTTGCCTTCGGTGATGTCGATCTTGACGCGCACGCGGTTGCCGGGCTGCTCCTCGACCTGGGTGTCGACGCGGACGCCGTACTTGCCGCGGCTGAAGTACTGATCGGTGAGGTACTGCTGCACCTCCTCGAGCACGGAGCGATCGAACGTCTTGCCGACGGCGAGACCGACGTTGCGCAGCGACCGCTGCAGATCCTCCGTCTTGATGTCCTTGTTGCCGGTGATCTCGAAGCTCTCGATCGACGGACGTTCCAGCACGGCCACGATGAGCGTGTTGCCGTCGCGGCGCAGCTCGACGTCGCGGAAGAAGCCCGTCGCGTAGAGCGCGCGGATCGCCTCGCGGACGCGTTGCGGAGTGAGCTGGTCGCCGATGTTGACCGGCAGGTAGTTGTACACCGTGCCTTCGGACACCCGCTGCAGGCCCTCCACGCGGATGTCTCCCACGGTGAACGTGGAGGACTGCATGCTCTGCGCAGACGCGACCACGGGACCGCCGAGCAGCGCGAGAGAGGCCAGAACGGCACGTTGCTTGTTGCGCAGAACCATCTCGTGTGCTTTTTTGCGTGACTCAACCGAACTGACGCGCGATGTCGTTGAACAGCGCGACACTCATCAGCAGGATCAGCAGCGCGATGCCCACCTGCTGGCCGAGCACCTGTGCCCGTTCGGACAGCGGACTGCCCTTCACCCACTCGAGGAGCTGGAAGAGGATCTGGCCGCCGTCGAGGATCGGGATCGGCAGGAGATTCAGAAAGCCGAGGCTCAGGGAGATGAGCACGAGGAAACCGAGGAACGAGGCGAAGCCGGCGGTGGCCGACTCGCCCGCGAACTCGGCGATCGAGAGCGGGCCGCTCAGGTTCTTGAGCGACACGTTGCCGAGAATCATGCGCCAGAAGAGACGCGCCTGGAGCACCGTGAGGTTCCACGCCTCGGCGGTCGCACGCCCGAGGGCGGTGAACACCGAGAGATCGGTGCGCACGAGCATCTCTTCCGGATACTGCACGCCCGCGGGCTGACTCACCTTGATGCGCCCGACGGTGCGCTCGTCGACGACTTCGCTCGCGATCGTCACCCGGGTCGTGTGCTCGGCGCCGTCGCGGCGGTAGCGCACTTCGACGGTCTCGCCCGGGCGGCTGGAAATGGCCGCGACGACGTCGCGGAAGTCGTTCACCGGCTGCCCGTCGATCGACACGATGACGTCGCCGGACTGCAGGCCCGCGGCTGCCGCGGGGCCATCCGGTATCACGTTCCCCAGCTGCGGCGGAATCGGCGGTTCCCTGAAGCGCAGGCCGAGACCGCGCAGCAGCAGCGCCGGCTCGGTGAGCCGCCGCCGCTCGGCGGCATCGGGCACGGTGAGCGTCACGCTGCGCCGCATGCCGTCCTCACCGCGCACGGCCAACTCCGCTCTGCCCGCGCCGCTCACCGCATCGAGCAGGCCGAACACCACGTCGCGCTGCCCGACGACCCTCTCGCCGTTGACCTCGAGGATCTCGTCGCCCGGGCGAAGTCCCGCCTGCGCCGCCGGAGACTGCTGCGCCACGTCGCCGACGATCGGCTTCACCTCGACGACGCCGCTCGCCCAGAGCATGCCCCACAGGACGAGGATGGCGAACCCGATGTTGAAGGCCGGACCGGCGAGCAGCACGAGGATGCGCTGCCAGGGCGGGCGGCGGGTGAAGGAGCGACCGAGCTCGTGTGGAGGCACCGGTCCTTCCCGCTCGTCGAGGAGCTTCACGTAGCCGCCCAGGGGAATGGCGGCGACGACGTATTCGGTGCGGTCGGGGCCTGCGACCTTGCGCAGCAGCGGACGGCCGAAGCCGATGGAGAAGCGCAGCACGCGGAACCCGAGCCGGCGGGCGACCCAGTAGTGCCCGAACTCGTGCACCGTGACCAGGAGGCTCACGGCGACGATGAACCACAGCACGTACCAGAACAGATTCATGCGCGGGCACTCCGTGCAGCTGCGGGCCTGCCCGAAGGCAGGAGTTCGGCCGCCAGGTGCCGCGCCTCGGCATCGGCCGCCAGAACGTCGTCCAGGGCGCGCAGAGGACCGCCGGACATCCTGGTGATCACCGCTTCAATGACTGCCGGGATCTCCATAAAGTTCAACCGCCCCTCGAGGAAGGCCTGAACGGCGACCTCGTTGGCGGCATTGAGGATCGCCGGCAGCAGCCCCCCCACCCGCGCGGCCTCCTGTGCCAGCACCAGACAGCGGAAGCGCTCGGTATCGGGAGCGCAGAAATCGAGCCGTGCAGTGCGCACCAGGTCGAGGAACTCGACGCCGGAGGCGAGCCGCTCGGGCCAGGCGAGCGCATGCGCGATGGGCGTGCGCATGTCGGGCGCCGCGAGCTGCGCCAGCATCGAGCCGTCCACGTACTCCACGAGCGAGTGGATGACGCTCTGGCGGTGCACGACGATCTCGACCTGCGAAGGCGAGAGCCCGAAGAGGAAGCACGCCTCGATGAGCTCGAGGCCTTTGTTCATCAGCGTGGCGGAATCGACGGAGATCTTGCGGCCCATGACCCAGTTCGGGTGACGGCACGCCTGCTCCGGAGTCACGGTCGCGAGTGCCTCGCGGGGCCAGTCGAGGAAAGGTCCTCCCGACGCCGTGAGGAGCACTCTGCGCACGCCCGGCGGCGTTTCGCCCGGGCGCACGTTCGGCGGCAGACACTGGAAGATGGCGTTGTGCTCGCTGTCGATCGGAAGCAGCGTCCCGCCGCCCGCACGCACCGCGGTGATGAGGAGCGGCCCCGCCATCACGAGCGATTCCTTGTTCGCGAGCAACAGGCGCTTGCCGGCACGCGCCGCCGCGAGCGTCGACTTCAGACCCGCGGCGCCGACGATCGCCGCCATCACGAACTGCGCATCGGGAAGTGCGGCCAGCTCCTCGAGCGCGCTCTCGCCGGCGAGCACCCGCGTCCGCACACCGGCCGCCGCGAGCTTCGCTCTCAGCTCCTGTGCCGCGGACTCGTCGGCGAGCGCCGCGTAGTCGGGGCGCCACCGCACGCACTGTTCCGCGAGCCGCGCGGCGTTGCGCCGGGCGCCGAGCGCCACGAGACGGAAGCGATCCGGATGACGCGCGAGGACGTCCAGCGTGCTCTCGCCGATCGAACCGGTCGAGCCGAGCACCGCGACGCCGATCACGTGCCGACTCCGAGGGCGGTGAGGCCGAAGAACAGCACGGGCGCCGCCGCCGTGACACTATCGATACGATCCATCACTCCGCCATGGCCCGGGAATACCTTGCCGCTGTCCTTCATCCCGGCGAATCGCTTGAGGAGACTTTCCGTGAGGTCGCCGACGATCGAGAACGCCACGGCCACGAGGCACAGCGGCACGAACACGATCAGCGGCACTTCGAACCAGCCGCTACCCCCCACGGCGAACAGGGCGCTGACGGCGATACCGCCCACGACGCCCTCCCAAGTCTTGCCGGGAGAGACCGCCGGCGCAAGCCGCCGCCGTCCGAAGCGGCGGCCGAAGAAGAACGCCCCGATGTCCGCCACCCAGACGAGGATGAGCACGAAGAGCATCCACTCTGCGCCGCGCGGCAGATCGAGCCGCAGCCGCATGAGCGCGAGCCACGCCGGAACGAGCGCGAGCACGCCGGCGAGCGCCGCGGTCCACGGGGTGACGCGTCGGGGCGCGAACAGGATCCAGCCGAGCGCCACGCACCACCAGGCCACGGCCACGCCCATGATGAGATCGCGCCCGGACTCGATGGCGCTCCAGCGCCAGGAGAGCGGAAGCAGAACCGCGACGAGCGCGACGAACGCGACCCTCAGCGCGAGCGACGGCGTGCGCAGGAATCCGGACCACTCCCAGGCACCGGCAAGAGCCACGGCGGTCAGCGCGACGACCGTCGCCGCCGGCGGCAGCCAGAGCACGACGGCGAGCAGGACCAGGATCAGCAGCAGCGCTGTGACGATGCGGGCCTTAAGCACGCACGGCGCCTCCGACCTGCGCGCCGGTCAGGCCGAAGCGTCGCTCGCGGCGGGCGAAGTGCTCGAACGCCGCCTGAAGCTCGTCAGCATTGAAGTCCGGCCAGAGCGTATCGGTGAAATAGAGCTCCGAGTAGGCGAGATTCCAGAGCAGGAAATTGCTGATCCGCTGCTCACCGCCAGTTCGGATGAAGAGGTCGGGATCGGGCAGGCCGGCAAGCTGCAGGGCGCCGGCCACGCGCGCCTCGTCGATCTCCTCAGGACGTAAGGTCCCGGCTGAGCATTGTTTCGCAAGCTCTTGACATGCCTGAACAATATCCCAGCGCCCGCCGTAGCTCACCGCGATCTGCAGCTTGAGGCCGTCGTTTGCGGCTGTCAGCTCCTCCGCGGCGGCCATGCGCGCCTGCAGACGGACGCTGAGCGACCGGCGATCCCCGATGAAGCGCAGCCGCACGCGGTTCGCATGCAGCTCGGCCACCTCGCGATCGAGCGCTTCGAGGAAGAGGCTCATGAGGTTCGTCACCTCCTCCTGCGGACGGCGCCAGTTCTCGCTCGAGAATGCGAAGAGCGTCAGCGCCTCGACCCCGCTGCGCGCGCAGTGCTCGATGGACGCGCGCACCGGTGCGATCCCGGCCTTGTGTCCTGCCTGCCGCGGCTGGCCGCGGGCCGTCGCCCAGCGGCCGTTGCCATCCATGATGATCGCGACGTGCCGGGGAACCCTCGCCCGGCCTTCGGGCAGCTCCTCCCGCTCCGCGGCTGTGGGCCGGGGTGCAGGCGTCATACCTGCATGATCTCCTTCTCCTTGGCGGCGAGGAGCTGGTCGATCTCGCCCACGTACTTGTCGGTGAGCTTCTGCACCTCGGCCTCGGCGCGCCGCTCGTCGTCCTGCGAGAGGAGCTTCTCCTTCAGCATGTCCTTGATGTCGTTCATCACGTCGCGCCGCACGTTGCGCACGGCGACGCGCGCGTTCTCGGCCTCCTGACGCACGATCTTCGTGATCTCGCGGCGCCGCTCCTCGGTGAGCGGCGGCATCGGGATGCGGATGACGGTACCGGCGGTCATGGGCGTGAGGCCGAGATCGGACTTGTGAATGGCCCTCTCGATCGACTGCACCATGGTCTTCTCGTACGGCACGACGACTAGGGTGCGTCCCTCCTCCACGTTGATGGTCGCCACCTGCTGCAGCGGCACTTCCGCGCCGTAGTAGTCGACCTTGAGGTGCTCGATGAGGCTGGGATGCGCGCGACCCGTGCGCATCTTCCTCAGCTCGGCCTGGAACGTCTGCACGCATTTCGCCATGCGCGCAGCGGCGTCTTTCTTGAGATCCTCGAGCATGGTCCGTCTCCTTCGCCCGCGCGCTACTCGTACGTGACGATCGTTCCCACGTCCTCGCCGCGCACGAGGCGCGTCAGGTCACCCGAATTGTTGAGATTGAAGACCTGCAATGGCAAGCGGTTGTCCCGGCACATGACGATGGCCGTGGCGTCCATGACGTTCAGCCGGTCGGCGAGCACCTTGTCGAACGTGATCCGCTCGTAGCGCGTGGCGGCGGGGTTGCGCACGGGGTCGTCGGAGAACACTCCGTTCACCTTCGTGGCCTTGATGAGCACGTCGGCACCGATCTCTATGGCGCGCAGGGAAGCGGCCGTGTCGGTCGTGAAGAACGGATTGCCCGTGCCGGCGGCGAAGATCACGACCCGGCCCTTCTCGAGATGGCGGATGGCGCGGCGACGGATGTAGTCCTCGCACACCTGATTGATGCGGATGGCGGACATCACCCGCGCGTACAGGCCGAGCGACTCGAGCGCATCCTGCATGGCGAGCGCGTTCATCACCGTGGCGAGCATGCCCATGTGGTCCGCGGTGACGCGATCCATGCCGGCGCGTGCGAGGCCCGCGCCCCTGAAGATGTTGCCGCCGCCGATCACGACGGCGACCTGCACGCCCATCTGTGTGATCTCCTGGATCTCGCCCGCGATGCGTTTCAGTACCGCTGGATCGATGCCGTAGTCGGCCTTCCCCATCAGCGCTTCGCCCGACAGCTTGACGAGAATCCGCGAATAGCGCGGTCGAGTGTTCTCGCTCATCGACGCAGTGCCCTCTGTAGCCATCCTCGCGTGCCCTCGGCCGGCACGCGTTCCGCTAAAGAAAACCCCGCACGTGGCGGGGTTTTCGCAGACCGCGGGCGCGATCAGCGCTTCGCAGTCCCTCCGGCATCGTTACCCTTCACCTGTTTCATCACCTCGGCGGCGAAGTCCTCCTGACGTTTCTCGATGCCCGCTCCCACCTCGAAGCGCTCGAAGCCGGTGACCGAGGCCTTCGCGCCCTTGAGGAGCTTCTCCACGGTCGTGTCCGGGTCCTTGACGAAGGGCTGACCCAGGAGCGTGATCTCGTTGAGCATCTTGCGCAGCCGGCCCTCGACCATCTTGGCGACGATCTCCGGCGGCTTGCCCTCGGTCTTGGCCTGCTCGGTGAGGATCTCGCGCTCCTTGGCGACGACGTCCTCGGGGACGTCGGCCGTGGAGACGTAGCGCGGATTGCTCGCAGCCACGTGCATGGCCAGATCGTGCGCCAGCGCGGCGTCACCGCCCTGCAGGGCAACCAGCGCACCGATGCGCGTGCCGTGCAGGTAGGCGCCGAGGCGGTCGGTCGCCTCGAGCACGGTGAAGCGGCGCACCGTGATGTTCTCGCCGATGCGGGAGATCAGCGCACGGCGCCGCTCGTCGATCGTCTCGGAACCGTCGAGCTTCGTCTCGAGCAGTGCCTCGAGGGTGGCCGGGCGCGTCTCGAGCACCTTGCGCGCGACGGCCTGCGCGAACGATCGGAAGTCCTGCTCGCGGGCCACGAAATCGGTCTCGCAGTTGACCTCGACCATGGCGGCCGCACGCTCGTCGGGCGACTTCTCGATGACGATGACGCCCTCGGCCGCGACGCGCGCCGCCTTCTTGTCGGCCTTCGCCAGGCCCTGCTTGCGCATGAGCTCGGCCGCGGCGTCGAGATCGCCGTTCGCCTCGACCAGAGCCTTCTTGCACTCCATCATCCCCGCGCCGGTACGCTCGCGGAGCTGCTTGACTGCCTCTGCTGTGATGTTCATTCCGACGGTTCCGATCCCTTGTGTCTGATCTCACCCGCCGCGGACGTCAACCCGCGGCCGGGCCCTCGCCGCGTCCTGCACGCCGGCCGGGGCGCGCCGCCACATCTGCGGCACCCTCCTCGGCTTCGTCGAGGTCGTCGTAGTCTCCGCCATCGTCGCTGCCCGCCACGATCGGGGCCTTGACCGGAGGCAGACGGCGGCGCGCCGTCGGCGTCTTCTTGCTGCGCACCGCGGCCTGCGGACGCTGCCGCCCGCGGCCCGTCCTGCGGCGCGGCTGCCCGGATTCGTCGAGCTCGACGAACTCGTCCTCGCCGACCGTCACGGCAGGCACCGAAGCCTTGCCCTCGAGCACGGCATCGGCGATTCCCGAGGCGTAGAGCTGGATCGCGCGCATGGCGTCGTCGTTGCCCGGGATGACGTAGTCGATCCCTTCCGGAGAGCAGTTGGTATCGACCACCGCGACGACCGGAATGCCGAGCTTCTTCGCCTCGTGGACGGCGATCTTCTCGTGGCCGACGTCGATCACGAAGAGCGCGTCCGGGAGCGACTCCATGTTCTTGATGCCGCCGAGGCTCTTCTCGAGCTTCTCCATTTCGCGGCGGAGCTGGGTCGCCTCCTTCTTGCCGCGCTTCTCGAGCGCGCCCGAGGTCGACATCTCGGTGAGCTCGGCGAGGCGCTTGATGGACTGACGGATCGTCTTGAAGTTGGTGAGCATGCCGCCGAGCCAGCGCTGGTTCACGTACGGCATGCCGCAGCGCTCGGCCTCCTTCTGGATGGCTTCGCGCGCCGCACGCTTCGTGCCGACGAAGAGCACGATGCCCCCGTCGGCGACCAGGTTCTTGATGAAGTTCGCAGCCTCCACATACATGGGCTGCGTCTTCTCGAGATTGATGATGTGGATCTTGTTACGCTCGCCGAAGATGTAAGGGGCCATCTTCGGGTTCCAGAAGCGGGTCTGATGTCCGAAATGGACGCCCGCCTCCAGCATCTGTCGCATGGACACGCTGGCCATGAGTACTCCTTGTCAGGGTTGAGCCTCCGCGCATCCCGGGCGGCCATTCCCCGACGGAAGCCTTCCGAAGGCTCTGACGTCGCGGAACACCCCACCGACCGGATAGCGATGCGCGTGTGTGTTCGTTGCCAAAAAAGGCCGCGCTTTATACCATGAAGATCCCGTCCGAACAACGCCTTACGCAGACCCGGAACCGGGTCGGCGGACCTTTCATGCACGTCACCATCAAGACCCCTGAAGAGCAGGAGAAAATGCGCGTCGCGGGCCGCCTCGCGGCCGACGTCCTCGACATGATCGAGGAGTACGTCGTCCCCGGCGTGACCACCGAGGAGCTCGACCGCATCTGCCACGAGTACATCGTGAACGTGCAGAAGGCGATCCCCGCCAACCTCAACTACCGCGGCTTCCCGAAGACAATCTGCACTTCGGTGAACCACGTCGTCTGCCACGGGATCCCGAACGACCGGCGCCTCAAGGCGGGAGACATCATCAACATCGACGTCACGGTCATCAAGGACGGCTACCACGGCGACACCAGCCGGATGTACTGCGTCGGCAAGCCTCCCGTGCTTGCGCAGCGCCTCATCGAAACGTGCTACGAGGCGATGTGGCGCGGCATCGAGACCGTGCGTCCCGGAGCCCGTCTCGGCGACATCGGACACGCGATCCAGTCGCTGGTCGAGTCGCGCAACTTCTCCGTGGTGCGCGAGTACTGCGGCCACGGGATCGGCCGCGTCTACCACGAGGACCCGCAGGTCCTGCACTACGGCGAGCCGGGCACCGGGCTCGAGCTTCGTCCTGGCATGACGTTCACCATCGAGCCGATGGTCAACGCGGGCAAGCGTCACGTGCGCCTGCTGCCCGACGGCTGGACCGTCGTCACGAAGGACCACTCGCTCTCCGCACAGTGGGAGCACACGGTGCTCGTGACGGAAACGGGCGTCGAAGTGCTCACCCTCGGCGCGAAAGACCGCTGACCGCATGGACGTCGAAACATCATCCGTCGCGGCAGGCCACGACTGGCCGCTCCTCGAGCAGATTCCGGAGCGCCTGGCGGCCGACGGCTCCCGCGAGGCGTATCGGGCGCTCCTCAAGGAAGCGCACGAGGAGCTCAAGAGCCGTTTCCTCGCCGAGGAGCCGGTGGAGACGCTCGTGCATGCACGCGCCGCGCTCGTCGACGCCGTGCTGCGCGAAGCCTGGCGCACGCACGCCGGGACCATCGAGGCCGGGTGGGCGCTCGTCGCCGTAGGCGGCTACGGCCGCGGCGAGCTGCATCCCTGCTCCGACATCGACCTGCTGCTGCTCGTGCCGGCGCCGCTCGACGATCTCGGGCGGGCGCGCGTGGAGCGCTTCGTGGCCTTCCTGTGGGACATCGGGCTCGAGGTCGGTCACAGCGTGCGCACCGTCGAGGAGTGCGCGCAGGAGAGCGCCGCCGACGTGAGCGTCATGACGACGCTGCTCGAGTCGCGCCTGCTGGCGGGCAATGCGGATCTCCTCGCGCGCATGAACGAGGCCCTCTCACCCGAGCACGTGTGGCCCGTGCGCGAGTTCTACGAGGCGAAGGTGCGCGAGCAGACCGAGCGGCATCTCAAGGCGCACGACACGGCGTACAACCTCGAGCCGAACGTGAAGACGGGGCCGGGCGGGCTGCGCGACATCCAGACGATCGCCTGGGTGGCGAAGAGACACTTCGGCAGCGGCTCGCTCGACAGCCTGGTGACGCACGGATTCCTCTCCCCTGCCGAGCTGCGTCAGCTCAAGCAGGCGCAGGCGTTCCTGTGGAAGGTGCGCTTCGGGCTGCACGTGCTCACGGGACGGCGCGAGGACCGGCTGCTCTTCGATCATCAGATAAAGCTCGCGCAGACCTTCGGCTACGAGGACGCGTCCTACACGCTCGCCGTCGAGCAGTTCATGCAGCGGTACTACCGCACCGTGAAGGACGTGAGCCTGCTCAACGAGCTCCTGCTGCAGCTCTTCCGCGAGGCGATGCTCACGGAGAGCGAGCCGCCGCGGCCGCTCAATGCGCGCTTCCAGGTGCGCAACGGTGCGCTCGAGGCGGTCAGCGACGACGTCTTCATCCGCCATCCGTCCGCCCTGCTCGAGCTGTTCCTGCTGCTGCAGCAGAACCCCGACATCAAGGGCGTGCGCGCTTCGACGATGCGCGCCGTCGCGCGGAGCCTCTGGCTCATCGACGAGGAGTTCCGCCAGAACCCGCGGCACCACCGGCTGTTCCTCGAGATCCTGCGCGCACCGCACGGCGTCACCCACGAGCTGCGCAGGATGAACACCTACGGCGTGCTCGGCCGCTACATTCCCGCGTTCGGCCGCATCGTGGGCCGCATGCAGTACGACCTGTTCCACGCGTACACGGTCGATGCGCACACGCTGGCCGTCGTCAGGAATCTGCGCCGCTTCGCGCTGCCGCGGTTCGATCACGAGCTGCCTCATGCGTCCGCCGTCATGCAGCAGCTCCCGAAGCAGGAGATCGCGATCCTGGCGGCTCTCTTTCACGACATCGCGAAGGGCCGCGGCGGCGATCACTCGGAGCTCGGCGCGGTCGACGCGGAGGCGTTCTGTCTCGAGCAGGGGCTCTCGCGCTACGATGCGCGGCTCGTCGCCTGGCTCGTGCGCAATCACCTCGAGCTCTCGATCACCGCGCAGAAGCAGGACATCTCGGATCCCGAGGTGATCAACGCGTTCGCGCGCAAGGTGGGCGACGAGACGCACCTCGATTATCTCTACGTGCTCACCTGCGCCGACGTACGCGGCACGAATCCGAAGCTCTGGAACTCGTGGAAGGCCTCGCTCTTCCAGGAGTTCTACGAGCGCGTGAAGCGCGCGCTGCGCCGCGGCCTCGAGAGCCCCATCGACCAGGACGAGCTGGTACGCGAGACGCAGGCCGCCGCACGCCGGCTGCTGGCCGATGCCGACGTGGACGAGGCCGACATCGAGCGTGCCTGGGCGCGGTTCTCGCCGGCCTACTTCCTGCGGCACACGTCCGACGAGGTCGCGTGGCACACGCGGTTGCTCGCCGAGCGCGAGCCGAATGCGCAGGAACCGCTCGTCGCGCTCGATCCGCGCAGCGTGCGGGGCACGACCGCGGTGCTGATCTTCGCACCGGCGCGCCGCAACGGCTTCGCGCGTACGACGGCGGTGCTCGATCAGCTCGGGCTCACCATCGTCGATGCGCGCATCACGCCGACGGGCGACGGCTTCAGCCTCGATCTCTACCACGTGCTCGAGGACGACGGCGCGCCGATCACCGACACCGACCGTCAGGCCGAGATCGAGCGCGCGCTGTGGCGCTCCCTGCACGGCCCCGACGATGCGCAGTTCACCGTCTCGCGCCGCGCGCCGCGCCAGGTGCGCATGTTCAACACACCGACGCAGATCACCATCAGCGTCGACGAGCGCAATCAGCGCTCGGTGCTCGAGCTGACCGCGGGTGACCGTCCGGGTCTGCTGAGTGACGTCGGCAAGGTGCTCATGGAGGAGCGCATCGAGCTGCACACCGCCAAGATCATGACGGTGGGCGAGCGCGCGGAGGACGTCTTCTACGTCACCGACTACGAAAACAGGCCGCTCGACGACGCCGCAGCCGCGCGGCTGCGCGACCGTCTGATGCAGGCGCTCGATCGGCGGCAGGCCGCATGAACCCGCGCCTCGCGCTGCTGCACACCTATCCGTTCGAGAAGCTCGCGCGCCTGAAGGCTGGCGCGGCGCCTCCGGCACATCTGCCGCACATCGCAATGTCGATCGGCGAGCCGCAGCACGCGCCACCTCCCTTCGTGCTCGAGGCGCTCCGGGAGAATCTCGGCAAGCTGGGCAGTTACCCGGCGACGAAGGGTCTGCCCGAGCTGCGCGCCGCCGCAGCGGGCTGGCTCGAGCGCCGTTTCGGTCTGCCTGAAGGGCGCGTCGATCCGGACACGATGGTGCTGCCAGTCAACGGCACGCGAGAGGCACTGTTCGCCTTCGTGCAGACGATCGTGGATGCGAGCCGCGCGCCCGTCGTCGCGATGCCGAATCCGTTCTATCAGATCTACGAGGGCGCGGCGCTGCTCGCAGGCGCCGAGCCTCTGCATCTCGACACGACCGCGGAGAACGGCTTCGAGCCGGATCTCGACGCCGTGCCCGATTCTCTGTGGCGCCGCTGCCAGGTGCTCTTCATCTGCAGTCCGGGCAACCCGACGGGCAAGGTGCTCTCGCGCGCCTGGCTCGAGCGGGCGCTCGCGCTCGCCGACCGCTACGGATTCGTCATCGCGAGCGACGAATGCTACTCGGATCTCTACTGCGACGAGTCGGCGCCGCCTGCGAGTCTCCTCGAGGCGTGCCTCGCGACGGGGCGCGATCGTTTCGAGGGCTGCGTCGTGTTCCACAGCCTCTCGAAGCGCTCAAGCGTTCCGGGCCTGCGCTCGGGATTCGTCGCGGGCGATCCGCAGATCATCGACCGCTTTCTCCTCTACCGCACGTACCACGGCGGCGCGATGCCGGTGCCCACGCAGCTCGCGAGCTGCGCCGCGTGGAACGACGACGCGCACGCGGCCGAGAACCGCAGGCTCTACCAGGAGAAGTTCGCGCGTGTGGTGCCCATTCTCGAGTCGTGCCTCGACGTGAAGCGCCCGGACGGCGCGTTCTATCTGTGGACCGACGTCCGCGGCGACGACGAGGCGTTCGCGCGCGATCTTTTCGCCACGCAGAACGTGACGGTGCTGCCCGGGTCGTATCTCGCGCGCGAAACTGCGCGCGGCAACCCCGGCCGGGGCCGGGTGCGGATCTCGCTCACGCCGCCCCTCGAAACCTGCATCGAGGCCGCGGAGCGCATCCGCGCTTTTCTGCGCGCTCGCTGACCGGGCGCGCGCACCTCCTGCTCGCGGTCCGGCCGGGCTCAGTGCGCTGCGGGATTCTCCGCACCGTGCCGGCGGCAGCCCGGGGCCGTACGGTCGAGTCCGTCGCGCCGGAACACTGGACTGTGAGCGCCCGCGTAGGCAGCATTGCGCCCCTCTTCGAGGCACGGGAGGCCGGATGAGCGAACTCGGCAGACTGCAGGAGATCATCGAAGCGGCATTCGAGGAGCGCAGCAAGCTCTCACCATCGAACAGACCGGCGGAGCTCGTCGAGGCGCTCGACGAGTGCATCGAGCTGCTCGACAGCGGCCGCGCCCGCGTGGCCGAGCAGCGCGACGGCCGCTGGGTCGTCAACGAGTGGCTCAAGAAGGCCGTCCTGCTCTACTTCCGGGTCCGCGAGAACCAGGTCGTCGACGCGGGATTCACCCGCTTCTACGACAAGGTGCCTCTCAAGTACCGCGACGCCACCGAGGCCGAGCTGCGCGCCGGCGGTGCGCGCATCGTCCCGCACGCGATCGTGCGCAAGGGCGCCTACGTCGCACCGGACGCGGTGCTCATGCCGAGCTACGTCAACATCGGCGCCTACGTCGGCCCCGGCACGATGGTCGACACGTGGGCCACGGTGGGCTCCTGTGCCCAGATCGGACGCAACGTCCATCTCTCGGGCGGCGTCGGCATCGGAGGCGTGCTCGAGCCGCTGCAGGCGACGCCGACGATCATCGAAGACGACTGCTTCATCGGCGCCCGCTCCGAGATCGTCGAGGGCGTGGTCGTCGAGCGCGGCTCGGTGATCTCGATGGGCGTGTACATCGGTCAGAGCACGCGCATCTACGACCGCACGACGGGCGTGATCCTGCACGGCCGCGTGCCTGCGGGCTCCGTCGTCGTGCCCGGCACGCTGCCGTCGGCCGATGGACGCTACGGGCTTTACTGCGCGGTGATCGTCAAGCGCGTCGACGAGAAGACCCGCGCCAGAACCTCGATCAACGAGCTGCTGCGCTCTGCGGAGTAACCGATGCGACTGTTCTCGAGCCTCATGCCGCGTGAGCGCCGCTTCTTCGATCTCTTCGACCGCCATGCGGCGCTCGTCGTGGAGGGCAGCGTCGTCCTTACCGAGCTGCTGCAGAACTACGTGGACCGCGAGGAGCGGCACCGCCGGATCGCGCGCATCGAAGAGCTGGAGCACGCGGCCGACCGAGTGACCCACGAAACCGTATCGCTCCTGCACAAGACCTTCGTCACGCCGATCGACCGCGACGACATCCACCGGCTGATCTCGAGCATGGACGACGTGCTCGACCTCATCCAGGACGCCGCGGAGGCGCTGCAGCTCTACGACATCCAGAGCCTCACACCCGAGGCGTGCGAGCTCGCGGAGCTGCTGAGAAAGAGCTGCGAGCGCATCCAGGGCGCCGTGCGGCTGCTCTCCAACATGGACCAGGCGATGCGTGCGCTGCACCTCTGCCACGAGATCGACGGCTTCGAGTCCGAAGCCGACCGCGTCATGCGCGTCGCGATCTCCAAGCTCTTCCGCGAGGAGAGCGACGTGCGCCAGATCATCAAGCTGGAGACGATCTACCAGCTCCTCGAGTCGGCCACGGACCAGTGCGAGGACGTGGCCAACATCATCGAAGGCGTCGTGCTCGAGAACGCCTGACGATGGATCCGGGCCTCGCATTTGGCGCGCTCGTGCTGCTCGTCGCATTGGCGCTGTTCTTCGATTTCCTCAACGGCTTCCACGACGCGGCGAACTCGATCGCGACGATCGTTTCCACGGGCGTGCTGAAGCCCTACCAGGCCGTGATCTGGGCGGCGTTCTTCAACTTCGTCGCCATCGCGATCTTCGAGCTCAAGGTCGCGGCGACGGTGGGCAAGGGCATCATCGCGCCGGAGTTCGTCGATGCGGGAGTGATCTTCGGTGCGCTCGTCGGCGCGATCGCCTGGAACCTCATCACCTGGTACTACGGCATTCCGTCGAGCTCCTCGCACGCGCTCATCGGCGGCATGATCGGCTCGGCCGTCGCCAAGACCGGCACGGAGCCGCTGGTCGCTTCGGGCATCCTGAAGACCACGGCATTCATCGTCGTCTCGCCCGTCCTCGGTGCCCTGCTCGGCGCGCTGCTCATGGTGCTCGTCTCCTGGATCTGCTTCCGCTCCTCGCCGCGACCCGTCGACCGCTGGTTCCGCAGGCTCCAGCTCCTCTCCTCGGCGCTCTACAGCGTCGGCCACGGCAGCAACGACGCGCAGAAGACGATGGGCATCATCTGGCTGCTGCTCATCTCGGCGGGCGTGACGTCCGAGGATCACCTGCCGTTCTGGGTGATCCTGAGCTGCTACGTCGCGATCGCCTTCGGAACGCTCTTCGGCGGCTGGCGCATCGTGAAGACGATGGGCCAGAAGATCACGAAGCTGCGCCCCATCGGCGGCTTCGCCGCGGAGACGGGCGGCGCGATGACGCTCTTCCTCGCCTCCGGCCTCGGCATCCCGGTTTCCACGACGCACACCATCACGGGCGCGATCGTCGGCGTCGGCTCCGCGCAGCGCACTTCCGCCGTCCGCTGGGGCGTCGCCGGCAACATCGTCGTCGCGTGGATCATCACCATCCCCGCCGCCGCCATCATCGCCGCCGTCGCCTGGTGGATCGGCCGCGCGTTCTTCTGACCGGCCGGCTGCGCTCCCGAGCCGGACGCCGGCGAGCGCGCGACCGATCAGCCGAAGCGGCCGGTGATGTAGGCCTCGGTGAGGCGGTGGCGAGGATTGGTGAAGATCCGCTCGGTGGGGCCGACTTCGACGAGGCTGCCGAGGTGGAAGTACGCCGTGCGCTGCGAGACGCGCGCGGCCTGCTGCATGGAGTGCGTGACGATCACGATGGCGTAGGTCGCGCGCAGCTCGTCGATCAGATCCTCGATGCGTGCGGTGGCGATGGGATCGAGCGCCGAGCAGGGCTCGTCCATGAGGATCACTTCCGGATTGACCGCGATCGTGCGCGCGATGCACAGGCGCTGCTGCTGCCCTCCGGAAAGACTCGTCGCGGGCTGACTCAACCGGTCCTTCACCTCGTCCCAGAGCCCTGCCCTCTGCAGGCTCGTGTGGACGATCTCGTCGAGCTCGACACGGTCGGCGGCGAGACCGTGGATGCGCGGACCGTACGCCACGTTCTCGTAGATGGACTTGGGGAACGGGTTCGGTTTCTGGAACACCATGCCGACGCGTGCCCGGAGCTGCACGACGTCCTGCTTCCGGTCGTAGATGTCCCGACCGTCGAGCAGGATCGAGCCAGTCACGCGCGCCGACGGGATCGTGTCGTTCATGCGGTTGAGGCAGCGCAGGAACGTCGACTTGCCGCAGCCCGAGGGGCCGATCATCGCGAGCACCTCCTGGCGGGCGATGTCGATGCTCACGTCCCGGATGGCGTGCTTCTCGCCGTAATACACGTTCACGTGCCGGCAGGAGAAGATCGGATCCGGCACGGTGACGTCGCCGACGGTGCTGAACTCCCCCCCGGCGAGCCGCTCGGCCGCACGTGCGCGAGGCGCGTCCGCGTGCGGTTCCGCGCCGGCGCTGCGGATGCGGCTTTCGTCCAGGGTCGCGGAGTCGTTCATGGATCCAGGCTCCGGGGTCACGAGTATAGGCCGGTTCACCAGCGCCTCTCGAAGCGTCTGCGCAGCAGCACTGCCGCGGTATTCATCACGATGAGGAACGCGAGCAGCACGATGATCGCCCCCGACGTGCGCTCCACGAAGCCGCGCTCCGGGCTGTCCGACCAGAGGAAGATCTGCACCGGCAGCGCCGTCGCGGGATCGGTGAAGCCCGACGGAACGTCGACGATGAACGCGACCATGCCGATCATGAGGAGCGGCGCCGTCTCGCCGAGCGCCCTTGCCATGCCGATGATGGTTCCCGTCAGGATGCCGGGCATCGCGAGCGGCAGCACGTGGTGCACGACAGTCTGAATCGGCGAAGCACCCATGGCGAGCGCGGCGTCGCGGATCGAAGGCGGAACGGCCTTCAGGGCCGCGCGCGCGGCGATGATGATCGTCGGAAGCGTGAGGAGCGTGAGCACGAGTGCCCCGACGAGCGGAGCGGAGCGCGGGAGCCCGAAGAACCCGATGAAGACCGCGAGGCCCAGCAGACCGAAGACGATCGAAGGCACCGCTGCCAGATTGTTGATGTTGACCTCGATGAGATCCGTCCAGCGATTGCGCGGCGCGAACTCCTCGAGATAGACCGCCGCGGCGACGCCGATCGGGAAAGAGAGGATCAGCGTGAGCAGCAGCGTGAAGAACGAGCCCATGACGGCACCGCGGACGCCCGCCTGCTCGGGCTCGCGGGAGTCGCCGTTCACGAAGAACGTCCGGTTGAAGCGCAGCTCGAGACGCCCGCGCTCGCGCAGCGTGTCGATCCAGGCGAGCTGCTCCTCCGAGAGCCTGCCTTCCTCGCCGATTTCGTCACGGGCGATCTCACCTTTGAGCAGAAGGTCGACGTCCGCGCTCGCGAGGAGCCACACCCGTTCGCGCTGGCCGACGAGACCGGGATTCGCGAGCACCCGCCGCTGCAGCTCGTGCGCGGCGCCGCTGCTCACGAGCCGGGTTAGCTGCCTCACGTCGCGCCGCCCCTCGATGCCGGGAAACTCGGCGCGCAGCGCCGTCCGTACGAGCGCCTCGTAGTCCGCGAGCCGCAGATCGTCCTCGCGCCGCGTGCCGGAGGGATCGATGACTTCGGGATCGTAGAAGACGTCGAGCTGCACGTAGGCCTGGCGGAAGACCGAGACACCCTGCGCGAGGATCGTCGCGAACAGGAACGCGACGAACGCGATGCCGAGGATCACGGCACACAGACCGTACGCACGGAAGCGCCGCTCCGCGCCGTAGCGGCGGCGCAGGCTCCGCTCGACGAGTTCCTGCGTCTCGCGCGGCGTGCGCGGCCGGCGCACCGGCTTCCCTTCTTCACTCATACTGCTCACGGTACTTCCTGACGATGTGCAGCGCGAGCACGTTGAGCGCCAGTGTCGTGACGAACAGCACGAGCCCGAGCGCGAACGCCGCCAGCGTCTTCGGGCTGTCGAATTCCTGATCTCCGACGAGGAGCGTGACGATCTGCACCGTCACCGTCGTCACGGCCTCGAAAGGATTCAGTGTGAGATTCGCGGCGAGTCCCGCCGCCATGACGACGATCATCGTCTCGCCGATCGCGCGCGAGATCGCGAGCAGTGTGCCGCCCACGATTCCGGGCAGCGCCGCGGGCAGCACGACCTGCCGGATCGCCTCCGACTTCGTCGCGCCGAGCGCGTAGGCGCCGTCCCGGAGCGACTGCGGAACCGCGGTGATCATGTCGTCCGCGAGCGACGAGACGAAGGGAATGATCATGACGCCCATGACGAGACCCGCGGCGAGCGCGCTTTCCGATGACACGTCGAGTCCGATCGCCTCACCCCACGTGCGCAGGAACGGCCCCACCGTGATCGCGGCGAAGAACCCGTAGACGACGGTCGGCACGCCCGCGAGCACCTCGAGCACGGGCTTCGCCCACGCCCGGAATCGCGGGTGCGCGTACTCGGCAAGGTAGATCGCCGAAAAGAGACCGACCGGCACCGCCACGAGCATCGCGATGGCGGCGATGAGCCCGGTGCCGACGAAGAGCGGCACGGCGCCGAAGGCTCCGGACGCGCCAACCTGGTCCGCTCGGATCGCGGTCTGGGGGCTCCACGTGAGCCCGAACAGGAACTCGTACCAGGGCACGCGTGCGAAGAAGCGCATTGCCTCGAAGAGGACGGAGAGAATGATCCCGATGGTCGTCAGCACGGCGACCAGCGAGCATGCGATCAGGAGCCCCTGCACGATCCGCTCCACCGCGTTGCGCGCGCGGAGCTGCGGAGAGATGCGGCTGCGGGCAACGAGCAGTCCCGCGATGCCGACGGCGAGGACGATCGCCGTGAGCATCGCGCGGCCAATGCCCTGCAGGCGCACGTACTCGGCGGCGGCGGCGCGGATCTCGGGCTCGGCGCTCTCCGCCGGCACGCTGCCCGCGACGACGTTGCGCACGTCGTTCATCACGAGCCCGAGCAGCTCCGGCGGCAGATTCCGCAGCCGCTCGGGAAGCTGTGCCGCCACGAGGCCGGCAATGATCGAGTCCTGGAACGCGAGCCACAGCCCCAGCACCGCAAGCGCGGGCAGCGCGCACGACAGCGCCGTGAGCATGCCGTAATGCGCAGGGAGCGAGTGCAGATCGTGGATGCGGCGCGAACCGCCGACCACCGCGAGCGAGCGCGCCCTTCCCGTCAGATATGCGACGAACGACAGCGCAACGAGCGCGACGAGCAGTGCGGCGGGCGTCATCGGTCGGCCGACGTCAGAACCGGAAGTTCAGATCGAGCTGCAGACGGCGATAGTCGCGCCGTGCACCACCCGATCCGAGACCCGAGACGTTGAGCTCGTTGAGAAAGTACGATGCGCTGAACGCGAAGTTCTGATCCAGGCCGTAGCCGACGCGGATCACGCTGCCGCGCGAGTCCGTCTGGCCGTCGGCGAAGTCGGAATCGACGAACTGCGCGAAGAGCGCGTCGCGCTCGATGTCCTGGTACACGTATCCGATCTCCCAGCTTCGTGCGTCGCGCACCCGGCCCCACGTCACGCCCGCACCGTATGCGGTATCGAGTTCGTCGGCTGCCCGATTCCGCCCGTATTCGGCGAATACGGTCAGCGGCCGCCCGCCGAGCTCGAACGACACTTCTCCGAAGACCTCTGCGATGTCGTAGTCGTTGGCAAGGCATCGCTCGCCGACGCCGACCGCCGGATGACATGGCCCTCCGCCGCCCGGTGCCGCGGTGAACGTGGAGTTTCCGAAAGGATCGAATTCGTCCGGCGCGGGCAGCGTCCGTCCGCGGACGGCGCCGTAGTCATAGTAGCCTGCGCCGATGGTGAGCCGCACGCCGAGTCCGAGCTCGCCGCGCCAGCCCGCCTGAACGGCGGTGAGCGTAGAGTCCGAAAGCTGCGAGCGCTCGGTGAGCCAGTACTGGTGAGCGTTTGCGAACAGTCCCGAGGAGTGCGTGTAGGCAGCGGCAAGCCCTTCCGGATTGATGTCGCCGTCGATGAAGAGACTCTCGTCCGGGCGGATCCACTGTTGACGCATCTTGCCCAGCGTGAGCGTGAAGCGTTCGTCGGGGCTCCACTGCGCGTAGGCGAGATCGAGCCCGAAGTCCTTGCGCGCGCCGAGCTCGCCGAGACTCTGGTTCGCCGAGCGGTGATCGCTCCGCCCGGTCGCGAGCACGAGCTCCGTCCGCCACCGATCGTTGATCCGCGCCGTGAAGCCGGCACGCGCGCGGATCCGGTCCCGGTCGCGATCCGCTGCGCCCTCCACGTCGAAACGTTCGTTGCGATAGCGCAGATCGCCCTTCAATTGAATGCGTTGCGTCCAGCCCGCCGCGTTCGTCCGGCTCCGCCCAACCGGTGCCGCCGCCGCGGTTGACACTTCCACGGTGGACGACCCGGCCGCCACGGTCGGTGCCGCAGGCTGCGCGTTCGCTGCCTGCGCCTGTGTCTGCCTGCGCTCCACGGCTTCGATCCGCTGCTGCAATGCCCGCAACTCGGCTTTGAGCTGCGCGATTTCATCCGGCTGGCTCCAGGCGTCAGGGGACACAGCGAGCAGCGCGAGCACGCCCGTCACCGCGGAAGCGAGGGTACGAACGTTCATGAGAGGCAACCGTCCTCGAGAGAATGCTCCTTCAGAGTTTCAGGTTCGCGAGGGCGAGCGCATCGGCGCGGATGCGGTCGCGCTCGCCGTCCATCGGCGGGACGAGGCCCTTGTCGGCGAGATACCCCTCCTCGCCGAGCGCCCGGTCGCTGACATATTCCGCGATGAACTCCCGGAGCCCCGGGATGACCCCCACGTGCGCCTTCTTCACGTAGATGTAGAGCGCCCGCGAGGCCGGATAGCTGCCGTCGGCGATCGATTCGTACGTCGGCACCACGCCGTCGAGCGCGAGCCCGCGCAGCCGGTCCTCGTTCTCCTCGAGGAAGCTGTACCCGAAGATCCCGACCGCGTTCGGGTTGGCGCCGAGCTTCTGCACGATGAGGTTGTCGTTCTCGCCGGCCTCCACATACACGCCGTCCTCGCGCAGCGTGTGGCAGATGCGCCTGAAGCGGTTCTCTTCCGAATCCTTCAGCTTTCGGATCCACTCGAAGGCGCTGCAGCCGGGCTCCATGACGAGCTCGACGAAGGAATCGCGTGTACCGGACGTGGGCGGCGGTCCGAGCACCTCGATCCTTTCGGCGGGCAGAGTCGGGTTCACGTCACGCCACGTGCGGTGCGGGTTCGGGATGAGCGCCCCCGGTTTCGCCGGGTCGGGGATCTCCTTCGCGAGCGCGAGGAACACGTCGCGCCGGGTGAGCTTCATCGGCGTGCCCTTGCGGCTGCGCGAGAGCGTGAGGCCGTCGTAGCCGATCTTGATCTCGACGATTTCCTTCACCCCGTTCTTCGTGCACGCCTCGACCTCGCTCGGCTTGATGCGGCGCGAAGCGTTGACGATGTCCGGGTGCTGCACGCCCACGCCGTTGCAGAACAGCTTGATGCCGCCGCCGGTCCCCGTGCTCTCGACCTTGGGCGTCCTGAACCGCCCGCCGCGCCCGAAGCGCTCGGCCACGGTGGTGGTGAAGGGGTACACGGTCGAGGAACCGACGATGCTGATGTAGTCGCGTGCGGTCTGCGCGGGCGTGCCTGTGGAAAGCGCCAGGCCGGCCGCCACGGCGACCGCGGGAAGCAGGGATCTGCGGGCCACGGGAGTCCTCCGTCGGTGATCCCGCGCACTGTATTGAGAAAATATTTCAATCCCGTTGCAGCCGCCCGCCTGCGGAGCCGACCTCCCGGTTCCGAGGGCCGGGCGGCAGCCCAGATCCGGCTTGCCCCGCGGGCCCGCGCACCGTATAAACGCGCAACTTTTTCGCCGGTGCCGTCGATGTCCCCCACGCTCGAGCTGACTCGTGACCTGATCTCCCGCCCATCAGTGACGCCCGCGGACGGCGGCTGCCAGGAAGTCATGATGAAACGGCTCGCCGCGATCGGATTCCGCGTCGAGCGCATGAACTTCGGCAACGTCGCGAACTTCTGGGCCGTCCGCGGGCGCGGCGCGCCGGTGTTCTGCTTCGCCGGTCACACGGACGTCGTGCCGACCGGGCCGCTCGAGGAGTGGCAGACCGATCCCTTCGTTCCCACGGTGAGCGACGGAGTGCTCTACGGCCGCGGCGCCGCGGACATGAAGAGCGGGCTCGCGGCGATGATCACCGCCACGGAGGAATTCGTCCGGCAGTATCCCGATCACCGCGGCTCGATCGCTTTCCTCATCACCAGCGACGAGGAAGGGCCTTCGGTCGACGGCACGAAGCGTGTGGTCGAGGTCCTGAAGGCCCGGGGCGAGCGCATCGACTGGTGCATCGTGGGCGAACCCTCGAGCGAGTCCGAGATCGGCGATACCGTCAAGATCGGCCGCCGCGGCTCCCTGAGCGGGCGGCTCACCGTCCACGGCATCCAGGGTCACGTCGCCTATCCGCAGCTCGCGGAGAATCCCGTCCACACGCTGGCGCCTGCTCTCGCCGAGCTGACGTCGCGCCTCTGGGACGAGGGCAACGAGCACTTCGAGCCCACGACGTTCCAGGTGTCGAATCTCAACGCCGGTACGGGCGCGCCGAACGTCATACCCGGTGAGCTCAAGGCCCGCTTCAACCTGCGCTATTCGCCCGTGCAGACCGTCGCCAGCCTCAAGGAGACGGTCGAGGGGATCCTCCGCAAGCACGGCGTGAAATACACGCTCGAGTGGTACGTCTCGGGCGAGCCCTTCTACACGCCACCTGGACCGCTCTCGGATGCGGTCGTCGCGGCGGTCAAGGAGGTTACCGGCAAACCGCCCCGGCTCTCGACGAGCGGCGGCACGTCGGACGGTCGCTTCATCGCTCCGATGGGCGCGCAGGTCGTCGAGCTCGGCGTGGTCAACAAGACCATTCACAAGGTGAACGAGAACGTCCGCATCTCCGAGATCGACGCCCTGCACCGCATGTACTTCAACGTGCTGCGCAATCTCCTCACCTAGGTGAGGCACCGATGCCCTGGGCGGGTCTGATCGCGGTCGCCGGCGGCGCCGTACTCGGTGCATGGGCACGCTGGGGCCTGAGCGCGGTGCTCAACCCCGTGCTGCCGAGCCTGCCGCTCGGGACGCTCGCGGCCAATCTCGCCGGCGGCTTCCTGATCGGCATCACGCTGGCGCTCGGCGAATCGGTCGGCATCCCGCCGGTCGTCCGGTTGGGAGTCACCACGGGATTCCTCGGTGCACTGACCACCTTTTCCGCCTTCTCTGCCGAAGCGTTCTCGCTCATCGCGCGCGGTCAGTATGGCTGGGCGGCACTGCTCGTCGGCGCGCATACGGCAGGTTCCGTGCTGCTGACGGGAGCGGGGTTCGTGCTGACGCGCACCCTCCTTCGCGCGTCCTGACCACCTCACTCTTTCGCGCACTGTCGCGCATTCAGAACCTCGCGGTGAGACTGATCGAAAGGCCCGTGCCGAGAGCGTAGCGGTTCACGTCGACGCGTCCGCCGCCGAGCTTCTGGAATTCCTCGAAGTCCTCGCGGAAGAGATTCCGTGCCTCGAGGGCGAAGCTGAGCTCGTGCCCGAACGCGTCGAACCCCTGGCGGATCACGAGATCCACGATGGTGCCTGGATCCTGGAGGATGTCCGGCTGCCCGGGCCGCCCGCGCGCGGCGATGCGCTCTCCCACGTGTGTCGCGAGCAGCGTGATCTGCGTGCGCCGCGCCTCGTTCTCGATGCCGAGCTGCACGTTGGCGAGGTGCCGCGACTGCCCCTGCAGCCGCGCGCCGTCGCGCAGCAGGTCGACGGCGCGCCGCGGAGCGCCGTCGCCGGACAGCGGGAACACCAGATCGCCTTCCCTCACCTTCACTTCGGAATCCGTGTACGTGTAGTTGGCGGCGACGAACAGGCGGTTCTCGCCCCACCAGGCCGCGTCGATGGGCGGCCTGAAGTACTTGCGGATCTCCACCTCGGCGCCGTACAGCCTCGCTTCCGGTGCGTTGATGAAGGTCTGCTGCACCGTCGAGCCCGTGTCGTTGATGATCGACTCGATCGGACGGTCGAGCCGCTTGTAGAACAGGCCCGCGGTCAGGAACTCACCGGAGTCGAAGTACCACTCGTAGCGGGCGTCGAGATTGATGATCTCGGTATCGACCAGGAACGGGTTGCCGATGAAGAGGCGATCGCTGTCCGGATCGACGTACTGCTGGGGCGCGAGCTCGCGGAACTGCGGTCGGCCGATGGTCTTCGACGCTCCGATGCGAAGCTGCATGTCCTCGTAGAAGTTCCACGTCACGGTCGCGGCAGGCAGGAGGTAGTCGTTCTCGAGTGGCGGCGCGCTCGCAGGCGCCGGACCACCGAACAGATTGCGCGGCGTCACGAACTGCTCGGCGTCCTCGTAACGCACACCGATGGAGGCGCGGACGAGCGGGACGAGCTCGGCATCGAGCTGCACGTACGCTGCGCTCACCTCGAGGCCCGCGTCGTAGGCCGCGGCTCCGTCCGCACCCGTCGTCTCGCGCAGAGTCAGCCGTCCGGGACCGACGTTGACGTCCGAGAGCAGAAAGTCCACGCGCTGGCGCTGCACTTCGAGCGGCAGCGCGCCATCGAGCGCGAGCAGCCGGAACTCCCGCATCTCGGCCTCGCGATCGTTGTCAAGCCACGCCAGACCTGCGCTGATCACGGCGTCCTGGCGTCCCGACGCGCGCAATGTCCAGGTGAAGTCCAGACCTGCGCTGACGACGTCGTCTCTCACCTCGCCGAAGCGCGTGTAGTTCTGCTCCTGCGACGCGTTGTGCAGCCACGCATCGTCCACGAGGCGATAGCGGATACCCTTCTCGTACGGCGAGCTGCGGGACGTGGTGGCGTACGAGCCGCGCCAGTCGATCGTGAGCGCACCGAATGTGTGAGTACCGGTGAGCTGGGAGCCGAAAAGCTCCCGCTCGAACCACTCGGTGAAATCGTCACGCACGATGGCGCCGGCGCCTTCGTCGTTGCCCGCGCGGGTACGCGCTTCCTTCGTGGTCATGTGAATGTAGGTGTTCGTCCAGCCGAGGCGGTGATCGCCCCACTCCGCGCCGAAACCCAGCAGCCCGTTGAGCACCGCATCGTTCTGGGTGGACGTGAAGTCGTAGTCGGTGCGCGGCACGATGGCACCGTTCTCGACGATGCCTTCCTGCTGCCGGCCTCTTCGCGTCTGCCACGAGTTGTCGAAGCCGCCGACTGCAACGAAGCCCAGCGATCCCCAGCTCGTCTCGAAGCTGCGGCCGCCGGTGAGCTCCACGCTGAAATCCGGCTGCAGATCGTCCGTACGCTGGAGCAGGTTCACCGGCGCATTGGTGAAGCTGCGCCCGATCCGCTGCAGCTCCTCCGCCGAGAACGAGCTGGCGTCGATGCGTTTGCCCGTTGCGATCGCCTCGCGCAGCTCCCGCGGCATCTTCCGCGTGTCGTCGTCGAAACCGAGCAGATCCCAGCCGCCCCCGTCGTACGTGATCGCATCCCTGAACGTCGTCCGCGTGTCGCCACCCAGGCCTGCGGAAAACGAGAAGAACGGCTCGTCCGGCACTGAGATCGTCTGCATGTCGACGACGCCGCCGCCGAACTCGCCGGGATACTTCGCCGAGTACGTCTTCTGCACCGTGACGCCGGAGAGAATGCTGCTCGGGAAAAGATCGAGGGGCACCACGCGCTGCAGCGGCTCGGGGCTGGGAAGCGGCGAGCCGTTGAGGAGCGCCGCCGAATAGCGCTCGCCGAGACCGCGAACGTAGACGTATTTGCCCTGCGCGAGAGACAGACCCGTCACCCGCGTGAGTGCCGCGGCGGCCGTGTCGTCTCCCTGCCGCTCGAGATCCGCGGGTGTGATGAACGAAGCGATCTCGGGCGTGCGCACCATCGGATCGGGGATGTTCGAGCCGCGGACGAGAATCTCCTGGACCCCGCCATCGGAGATCTGCACGGTATCCACCGTCGCAACGTCAGGCACGGGGGCCTCCTGCGCGGACACCGCATGAGGCGCCACCAGCGCGGAAACGGTCAGCAGCACGGACCTGCGGTTCGGAATCGTCCTGTTCATCTCCGTTGCTCCCGGGTTCCAGTCAGCAGCTCGAATCGGCCGTGAGCCCGCACGTCCATCCCTGCCACCATGTGTCGTTGGCATCGCGCACCGCGCCGATGTAATCCACCTGCTGGAAGAAGGGACTGACCGACTTCAGATCCGCGTACGCCGGAACCGCCGCCTCGCTGGCGCCATTGACGAAGATGTCCGTGAGCGTCGAGGTATCCCCCACCACCGTGTTCGTGCCGGCCGCGAACAGCGCTGCCGCCTGCCCATCTGCGTCGTCGTCGAAAGCCTGCGGGCACGTGAAGAGCACCGAGTGGAACCGACCCGTCGTCGCCGCGTCGTCGACGTCGAGGCACGAGACGCCTGAGCCTGAAGTGATGCTGCCGATCGGGCGCGTGACGACCATGTTGTAGTACTGGACGTTCGCACCCTGGTTCATGAGGATCGCGGCGCCGCCGCCGTTGCGGCCGACGAGCGTGAAGTTGGCGATCTTCGGATTCGAGGGCGGCGAGAGCGACGGATCGCGATCGCTCACGTCGCTCATCTCGTTCATGCGATCGCCGCCGTTCGGCCGCTGGACCACGATGCCGAACTGCAGCGCGCCGCTGTAGCCGGAGTCGGTGTCGATGCTGTCGTCGTCGTTGCCCGTGAGCACGAGGTACCGTCCGTTCACGGTACCGCCGAACCACTCGATGCCGTCGTCGGAGCTGTTGTGCACCTGGACGTACTCGAACGTGGTGCCGCTGCCCACGCCGGCGAGCGTGATGCCGTTGAGCTCGTTGTTCGGCGCGACCTGGAAGCCCGAATGCATCACGCGCAGGTAGCGGATGGAGCCCGAGCTGTCCGCGGGACCGTTGCCACCGTAGAACGCGTTCGTGCCTTCCACCTGCGCTTCGCACTGCGCGTCACCTGCGGGGATGGTGCCGGCGCAGGTGTTGATCGGTGCGCGCCCGAGGATGACGAGACCGCCCCACTGGCCGATCGAATCCTCGGTCGTCGTTCCCTCGATGCTCTGGCGGCTCGTCATGATGACCGGCGCGTCCTTCGTCCCCTGGACGAAGATCTGCGAGCCGCGATTGATGACGAGGTAATCGAGCCCCGACGAGCCGTACAGGCGCACCCCGGCTTCGATCGTGAGCGTGCCCCGCTGCCGGTCCGTGCGCGGTGCGTTTACGTCACCGCCGAGATCCTGACCGACGTCGACTCGCCCGCTGATCGCGTAGACGATGCCTTCGCGCGCCGGCACGACGAGTCCCTCGACGCCGACGATGAGCGAGGGGAGCTGGCAGCTCCGCAGCGTCGCACCGGTGCGATCGACGATCGTTCCGACGTTCGTGAAGCCGGGTGGACAGTCCTCCGGCGGCCCCGAAGTCTGCGGCGGATCGGAAGGCTCCTGCGAAGGCGGAGGCGCCTGCACCGGCGGCGGTGCGAACACGGCTTCTCCCGGCGAGGCGACGTCGTCTGCGCCGCCGCACGCGCTCAGCGCAGCGGCGGCGCCGAAGGTCGTGAGCAGTGTCTTGAAATTGTTGTGTGCGGACATGCTTCGTTCTCCTGAATCTGTGCGGGGAAGCGCTCCGGTTCCGCCGGGGCGGCCGGACGTTCTGCGGTGTGAACCTCGTCTTTCGTCCGGCGCGCGCATTCTTTCGTCCGCGCGTGACAGCCTCCTGTCAGGAATCGGACAGTTGTGTGACAGGCGTGCGGCACGAGAAACGAGAAAAGGAAAGGCCCGCCGAAGCGGGCCTTTCTCTTCGCGAACGCTCTCTTCGAGCGCTTCAGGTGCCGACGACGCCTCCGTCGTTCTTCCAGATCACGAGCGTCGCGGAGCGCGGACGCGTCTCACCGCCCAGTCCTGGCCAGGTGCTGTTGCCGCGCTCGCCGGGATGCTGGATGTTGACGAACAGCGTGCGCCCGTCCGGCGTCGACGTGATGCCGGTGATCTCGCAGTCCCTCGGGCCGACGAGGAAGCGTCGCACCTCCCCCGTTTCCGGATCGGCTGCGAGCATCTGCTGATTGCCGAATCCGCGCTCCGGCGCGGAGTAGCCGTCGGTCTGGATCCAGAGTATTCCGTTGGGACCGGTCCAGCATCCGTCCGGGCTGTTGAACGTAGCGTCCTCACCGAGGAACGTGCGGCGGCGGGACCCCGGGAAGACCTGTGCGGCATAGCTCTCGTCGAGCCCTTCGGCCCGCACCGTCTCGAGCGTGGGACCGCCGAAAGCGAAGATCTCCCAGCGGAACCTGAGCGCCTCGTAGCAGCCGTCCTCTTCGCGCCAGCGGACGATGTGGCCATCGCGATTGCCGGCGCGAGGATTCACTGCGTCGACCGGCTGCGACGCGCTGCCGCGCTGCGTGTTGTTCGTCAGAGTGAGATAGACGTAGCCCGTGCGCTCGTCGATGGTCACCCACTCGGGGCGATCCATCTTCGTGGCGCCGACGGCGTCGGCCGCGGTCCGCGTGTTGACCAGAACGTCCGCCTGATTCCTGAACGGCCTGCGGTTCGCGGGATCCTGCGCCACCCACTCCGCGACGGCCCTGCGGAACTGCGGATCGCGATTATCGAGCGCGACCCAGCGGCCGGTACCGTCCTCGCTGAACACCGCGACGTAGAGCGTTCCGTCCTCGAGGAGCTCGTCTCTGCGCGCGCGCCCCGGGAAGTACGGCTTTCTGCTCACGAACTTGTACAGGTACTCGCCGCGCGCGTCGTCGCCCGAGTAGACGACCACGGGCCGCCCTGCCTTCACCGGTGCGACCCACGCGCCCTCGTGAGCGAAGCGACCGAGCGCCGTGCGCTTCTTCGGCACGCTCTCCGGATCGAAGGGATCGATCTCCACGATGTAGCCGAAGCAGTTCGCCTCGTTGCGGTAGTCGTCGCGCGCGCTCGCGCCGCGAGGCGTCGTGTCGAAACGCTCGAACTCGTCGCCGGGCGCGCGCCACCAGTCGTAACCGAACGTGCCCGTCGTGACCCCGTAACGCGCCTTCTCGCGCGGCAGCGGATTCTCGTCGGACTTGAAGTAGCCCGCCCAGTTCTCCTCCGCGGTGAGATACGTGCCCCAGGGGGTATGTCCCATGGCACAGTTGTTGAGCGTGCCGCGCGTGTAGTAGCCCTCGTGGTCGAAGCGCGTCCTCACGAATTCACTCCCCGCGACGGGTCCCGTGAGCTCCATGACCGTTTCGGCCGTGATGCGGCGGTTGTACCGGCCGCGGATCAGCCTCCACCGGCCATCGGGACGCCGCGCGATCTCGTAGACGCCCACGCCGTGCGAGGCGATCTCCTTGCGCACCTGATCGGGATCACGCTCGCCGGAATCGGCGCCGATGATCCCCGTCGGATGGAGAAAGGGCGGATCGATGTTCTCGTGATTGATGCACAGGAGGCCGCGCGCGTTGCCTGCCCGCCCCGGAAGCAGCGGGAAGAACCACATGCCGTCGTGGTGCGCGCCGACCTGCTGCTCGCGGTCGGTTCCGCTGTTGAAATCTCCAGGAATGTAATCGGGGGCACCGGGCAGGACGGGCTCACCCTCGGGTATCAGGATCTGGTAGCTGTAGCCCGGAGGCACGCGCACGCCATCTTCGAACGAGTGCGGCACGGGCTCGAATCCGAGGAGCTTCCGCTCGTGTCCGTGCCCGTGTCCCTGACGTTCTCCGCCTCCGTGCTTCGGCCAGTGGTCGTGATGCCCGCGTCCCTGGGAGAACGCGAATGCGCGTCCCGTGAGTATCGCCCCGACCGCCGCGGCCACACCGCCGCGCAGCACGTCGCGCCGACCGTAGCGGCGCGCGATGATCCCGGAAAGCTCCGGGTTGGCCGAAGTGCTGCACTCGGTGTCATGGCCGGCGCCGACGATGGCGCGCGTCGATGTCTCTTCCACGTGAATCCTCCCCGCTCGGCTGTTGCAGTGAGCGGCGCCATTAGGGCGGAGGAATGTGAACGGCGGTTGACGTCGAGGTGACGGATACGCGTCGTCCCGGCACGCCACGCGTGCCGGTGAGCACGGGAAGTGCCCGCGTCGGGAAGCCTCAGCGGCGGGTGTTGCCGTACATGCCGAGCACGCCGAGCGCGGCAGCCCAGATGAGCACCCACGCCGGCATGGAAAGGCCGAGGAAAGTCCAGTCGATGACCGCGCACTCACCGCCGGCAGTGAGCACCCGCCGCACGACCTGGGTGAGCGGGAACATCTCCAGCATGGCCTCGAGCGGGGCACCGCAGGCAGGCACCGTGCCGGGGGGCAGGCTCTGGATGTACACGTGACGCGCGGCGACGCCGACGCCGGCGAGCGCCGTGAGCAGGATCAGGATCGCGTACACGTACCGACCCCAGCCACGGGGGTGATGCAGGGCGGCGAGCAGGAAGACGACGCCGGTGGCGGCGATCGCCACGCGCTGGAAGATGCAGAGCGGACACGGCTCCAGGCCGAGCCCGTACTGCGCGTAGAGCGCGTAGCCGAGGAGCCCGGCGCAGGCGAGGAAGCCCGCGATGTTGGCGAGTCGTCGGGAGATCACGCGCCGATGATAGTACAGCGCGGCCGTCCGCATCAGCGTCTCGGTGCGCGGGACTCGAGCTCCCGCAGCTCGCGCTCGACGTCGTCGAGCGAGGTATGGCGCACGTCCCTGCCGTGCGCCATGTAGATGACGTACTCGCCGATGTTCTTCGCGTGATCGCCGATGCGCTCGAGCGCGCGTACGATCCACATGACGTCGAGCACGCGGCTGATGGTACGCGGATCCTCCATCATGAACGTGATGGACTGGCGCTGGATCGCCTCGTACTCCTCGTCCACCGCCTGATCCTGACGCGCGACCTTGAGGGCCGCTTCCGCGTCGATGCGCGCGAAGGCGTCGAGCGCGTCATGGAGCATCTGCGCGACCAGCCGCGCGATGTGCTTGACCTCGCGGTACCTGTCGGGAGGACGCTCCATCGACGCGAGGCGCGAGGCGATGTACGCGATCTTCTCCGCCTCGTCACCGATGCGCTCGAGATCCGTGATGGTCTTGATGATCGCGACGATCAGCCTGAGGTCACCGGCCGCGGGTGCGCGCGTCGCGAGAATGCGGCTGCATTCCTCGTCGATCGACACTTCCATGGCGTTGACGCGGTAGTCGTCGCGCGCGACGGCCTCACCGAGCGCGCTGTCCCCTTCGATCAGCGCCGTCACGGCCTTCTCGAGCTGCTGCTCGACCATGCCTCCCATGGAGAGCACCTTGTTGCGCACGCGCTCGAGGTCCTCGTTGAAGCGGCGCGAGATGTGATGGGAGAAGTCCGCGGTTTCCATGGTTCGCCGTCCTCGGCCGCGCTGACGCCGGCACTGACTCGAGACGATGATAGATCAGACGCCTACGGTGTTCTCTTCGCGTCCCGCCGCGATGCGCTCGGGCGGGAAATGACAGGTGAACGTGCTGCCGCGCCCCGGCGTGCTCTCGATCTCGAGCGTCGCGCCATGGCGCTGCAGGACGTGATTCACGATCGAGAGCCCGAGCCCCGAGCCTCCGGTCTCGCGCGAGCGGCCCGGATCGACCCGGTAGAAGCGCTCCGTGAGCCGCGGAATGTGCTCCGCGGGGATACCGATGCCCGTGTCTGTGACACTGAAATGACACCCGTCCTCGTCGGCCCACCAGCGCAGTTCGATGGTACCGTCCTCCGGCGTGTACTTCGCGGCGTTGTCGACCAGATTCGCGAACGCCGAGTGGATTTCCGACTCCACGCCGATGAGACGCACGGCGGAGTCGATGTGCACGCGGATCTCGCGCGGGTGCCGGGGCCGCTCGAGCACGTCCTTGCGCAGAAGCGCGAGCATCGCGGGCACGTCGATCGGCTCGCCCTCGACGTGCTCTTCGCTCGCCTCGATGCGCGAAAGCTCGAGGAGATCACGGATGAGCGTCATCATGCGCTCCGCCTGACGACGCATTTCCGCGATGGGCCCCTGCAGCCCGGGATCGAGCGTCGGGTCCTGAGCGAGCGTCTCCAGATAGCCTGCGATCACGGTGAGCGGCGAGCGCAGCTCGTGCGAAGCGTTCGCGACGAAGTCCTTGCGCACTTCCTCGAGACGCATCTGCCGCGAAACGTCGCGCACGAGGAGCAGGAGCTGCCCTTCTCCGTAAGGCACCGCCTGGATCGACAGGAACCGCGCGTCGGGCTGGATGATCACCGGCGATTCGAACCGGCCGAGCTCGAGGTAGCGCGCGAACGCGGGCTGACGCAGGAGATTGTCGATGCGCAGACCGATGTCGGCACGCCTCAGGTGCAGCAGCCGCGCGGCCGTGCGGTTGAACCAGACGATCTCGCGACCCGCGTCGAGAATGACGACGCCGTCCGGCAGCGCGGCCGTCGAGCGGTCGATCTGCCTGAGGAGCTGCACGAAGCGCTGCTTGTGATAGCGCTTGCGCCGATGCAGCCGCACGACCTGCGCGATGACCTCACCCCAGAGGCCTCGCGCATCCGGCGGGTCGGCGATGCTCCGGTGACGCAGCCATCGGTCGAGCCGGTAGAGCGTCGCCAGATGCCACCCGAGGTACAGCGCCAGCGTCGCCGCGAGCCCTGCCCAGACGTTCCCGAGCAGCCAGCCGACGAGCACGCCGAGCGCCGCCGCCGCGAGAACTCGCACCGCTGCGTACCACCAGGCCTGAGTCTCGACTGACATGAACACCAACCGCCGTCCGGCCTCGGGGACGCGCCGACGCTGCGCCTTCAGCCCGTGCGCGCCGAGAAGCGGTAGCCGGCGCCGCGCACCGTCTGGATGAAGCGATCGTATCCGAATGCCTCGAGCGCCTTGCGCAGCCGCCGGATGTGCACGTCGATCGTCCGCTCCTCGATGTAGACGCTGCCACCCCAGATGCGATCGAGGAGCTGCTCACGGCTGTAGACGCGCTCGGGATGCGTCATGAAGAACTCGAGCATCCGGTACTCGGTCGGACCGAGCGGTACCGTACGGTCGCCGACCGTGACGCGATGGCTCGCCCGATCGAGCACGAGGCCGTCGAACTCGACGCGCTCTTCGCCGTCACCGCCCGAGACTCTCCTCAGCACCGCGTTGATCCGCGCGACGAGCTCGCGCGGCGAGAAGGGCTTGGTGATGTAGTCGTCGGCGCCGCCTTCGAGACCCGCGACCCTGTCGCTCTCCTCCGCACGGGCGGTGAGCAGGATGATCGGCAGCTCGCGCGTGTCGCGGTCGCGCTTGAGCGCGCGCGTGAGCTCGAGGCCGCTCATGTCGGGAAGCATCCAGTCGACGAGCAGCACGTCGGGCCGGCGGTCGGCGAGCTGCAGGCGCGCCGAGCGGCAGTCCTCCGCCTCGCGCACCTCGAATCCGGCGCGCCTGAGGCCGAAGGCGATCATCTCACGGATCGGGCGCTCGTCCTCGACGATGAGTACCTGCTTGGCCGGCATGCGGTCGTCACTCGTGTGGCGTGCATATTACAGCCGTGCCGCATGACAGATTCATGACGGCCCGGAAAGCCGCGTGTCACTCGCGTGACGGCGGCGTCGCGACCTCGTCGCGAAGATAGACGGGCACCGCATGCTCGGGTGCGACGGTCCTCCCCGCCAGGACTTCGGGCACTGCGAGCCTCGCGATCTCGACCGCTCTCGGCAGCAGATCCGGATAGAGGCCCGCGAAACCGACGCGCGCTTCGAGCTGCGGATAGACGCGAAAGCCGCGCCCGGCGCCGTGGACCGCACCGTTCCAGTGCGAGGGCGGCTCGACGGTCTCGGGCCTGCCTACGCGCTCGGGACCGGCTGCGCGTGCAAGTCCGTCCTCGCCGCGCTCGAAGCAGCCCCAGTACACCTCCTGCATGCGCGCGTCGTTGCAGACGAGAACACGAACGACGGACGCATCCGCGTCCATCGCGCGCTGCGCGACCGCCTGCAGATCGGAGACGGGCACGACCGGCACGCCGGCACCGAACGCGAGCCCCTGCGCGATGCTCGCCGCGAGGCGCACGCCCGTGAATCCTCCCGGGCCGCGGCCGAATGCGATCGCATCGAGATCATCGAGACGCAGCTCCGCGCCGGCGAGCAGCTCGTCGACCATCGGCAGCACGCGATCGGCGTGCCCGCGCCCGAGCTCGGCCTCCCGGCTCGTGATGCGTTCTCCGTCGAGGAGCGCGACGGAGCAGCATTCCGTCGCGGTATCGAGCGCCAGCAGTCTCATGCCGTCCGCGTCTCGCATACCGGCGTCGCTCGCGGTGCGTGCTGAATCAGAAAGCGCCGGGCTTCCGCGCCATCGCGCGTGACTCTCATGGGCGGCAGCGCCGAGAGCAGCACGCGGCCGTAGCTGCGTTCCGTGAGGCGCGGATCGCAGATGACGACGGCGCCGAAGTCCTCCTCGCTGCGGATCAGCCGACCCACGCCCTGCTTCAGCGCGAGCGCCGCTTCGGGAAGCTGGTAGTCGCGGAACGCGTTCCCGCCGCTCGATTGCAGGTGCTCGATGCGCGCGCGCACGAGCGGATCGTCGGGCGAGGCGAAGGGCAGCTTGTCGATGATCACGAGACGCAGCGCCTCACCCTTGACGTCGACGCCTTCCCAGAAGCTCGCCGTGCCGAGCAGCACACCGTTGCCGTCCTCGCGGAACGCCTTCAGGAGCTGCTCGCGCGGCGCCTCGCCCTGCACGAAGAGGCGATACGGCGGATTGTCGCCCCAGCGCTCGCGCAGGAGCTGCGCGCCGCGTGCGAGCGCGCGATGACTCGTGAAGAGCACGAACGCTCCGCCGGCTGCAGCCTCGATCAATTGCGCCGCGAGATCGATGACCGCCGGTCCGTGCGCCGGGGACGAAGGATCGGGCAGATCCGTCGGCAGATACAGCAGCGCCTGCCGCTCGTAGTCGAACGGGCTGTCGATTCTGAGCGTCGCGGCGTCGTGCAGACCGAGCCTTCCCGTGAAGTGGCTGAAGTCTTCGCCCAGCGAGAGCGTCGCGGACGTGAAGATCCACGCGCAGCGATGCGCGTCGACGAGCGCGCGGAAGCGCGGCGCGACGTCGAAGGGCGTAAGGCTCAGAGTGAAGCCGCGCTGAGTGATCTCCACCGCACGTGCGCCTTCGAGCTCGTCGCTCGCCGCGAGCCGCTCGAGCGAGAGAGCGAGCTCTCCCGCACGTTCGGCGGCATGAGCGAGCATGCGGTCGTCGCCGAGTGCCTCGATCTGCGCCGCGAGCGCCCGCAGCGCGTCGGCGAGATCCGTGAGCTGCGCTCCGATGCCGATCGAGATCGCCTCGTCGCCCCACGCGAGCCGGCCCTGCCGCGCGGGCAATGCCGTCGCGAGCTGCGCGAGACTGTCCTCGACCTCGCCGATCGCGGCGCGCACCTCAGGGGGTGCCTCGTGCCCGGCGTTCACGGCCGCGGCCGCGAGCTGACTCTCCTTGAGGACGAGATCGATCTGCCGGCTGCTCACGCTCGCGCCGAAGAACTGCGCGGCGAGATCGGGAATCTGATGCGCCTCGTCGAGGACCACGGCGTCGGCCGAGCCCAGGATGTCGCCGAAGCCGTCTTCCTTGAGCGCGAGATCCGCGAGGAGCAGGTGGTGGTTCACGATCACCACGTCGGCTTCCTGCGCCTCGCGCCGCGCGGCGAGCACGTGGCAGCGGGAGAGCTCGGGACAGCGCGCGCCGAGACAGTTGTCGCGAGTCGACGTGACGAGCGGCCAGACACTGTGTGAATCCGCGAGTCCCGGCACCTCGGCGAGGTCGCCCGTGCGCGTCGTACGCGCCCAGCGCTCCACCTTCGCGAGCATCCCATCGCGGGCTCGTGCGCCACGCGCGCTCTCCTCCAGGGCGAGCTGGGTCTGAGCGAGCGCGAGGCGATGCCTGCAGAGGTAGTTCGCACGACCCTTGAGAAGCGCGGTGCGCACGGGCCGGCCGATCGCGCCGGCGACGAGCGGCAGATCCTTCGCGAAGAGCTGATCCTGGAGCGTGCGCGTGCCCGTGGAGATGAGCACCCGCAGGCCCGAGAGGAGCGCCGGAACCAGATAGGCGAAGGTCTTGCCGGTGCCGGTGCCTGCCTCCACCACCAGCGTGCTTCGCCGCTCGAGCGCTGCCGCGACGTGCTCGGCCATGCGCAGCTGCTGGGGCCGGAAGCGGAAGTCGGGCAGCGCCCGCTGCAGCGGCCCGTCCGGGCCCAGGATGTCTTCGAGCTCGAGCATCGATCCGGATGAAACCTGAAGGGTCGCGGCGCGGTCCGGCGGAAGTCGACGGGCCTGATGCACGCTACAGGCTGCGGCACGCTATCGCGCGCGCCGCAGCATGTCGAGCGACATAACGCGTCTCTGGCGCCCGCACGCACGCGCCTTCGTGCGCCGTTGCGCAGTGGTGCGCGCGCCAGCATGGGCACGCTTCTTGCAAACGCGAGGATCGCATCTTTTCGCCGGCGGAACCACATCTTTTCGAGCGCGAGGACGCGATCCCGCCTCGAACCGGTTGGCAGACTTCGGCCGCCCGCGGTTCAATGGGCGGGACAGAGTGCCGACCTGCGCGCCGGATCAGTTCGCCGAGCTTCAGCGCGGCTATAATTTCGTGCTCGGTCGTGATTCGCCGCGCTGCGTGTGTACGAATCCGTCCGCATGGCGCGGCGGTGCCGACAAGCCACTGCCGCGGGGTCTGAACACAAAGGATCTTCGCATGGCTACTGCTCCACATCTGCTCACTCCCCTCCCGAAACTGAGCCGTGAAGTTGCTGACTGGGTCGAATCGGTGCGGCAGCTGACTCAGCCCGACGCCGTACACTGGTGCGAGGGCTCGGAGGAGGAGATCCGGCAGCTCACGGAGCAGCTCGTCCAGTCGGGCGAGCTCATGAAGCTCAACCAGGAGCAGTTCCCCGGCTGTCACCTGTACCGTTCCCACCCGAGCGACGTCGCTCGCGTCGAGCATCTCACCTACGTCTGCACGCGCTCGAAGGACGACGCGGGCCCCAACAACAACTGGATGGATCCGGCCGAAGCGCACGCGAAGATGGACGGCCTCTTCCGGGGCTGCATGCGCGGCCGGACGCTGTACGTGGTGCCCTACTGCATGGGCCCGCTCGACTCTCCGTATGCCCGCTGCGGCATCGAGATCACCGACAGCGCGTACGTCGTCATCAACATGGCCCTGATGACGCGCATGGGCCGCGCGGCGCTCGAGCGCATCGCCCGCGAAGGCACGTTCGTGCGCGGCCTGCATTCCATCGGCGAGCTCGATCCCGAGCGCCGGTTCATCATGCACTTCCCCGAGGAGCTCACCATCAAGAGCTACGGCTCGGGTTACGGCGGCAACGCGCTGCTCGGCAAGAAATGCCATGCGCTGCGCATCGCGAGCTGGCAGGCGCGCGACGAGGGCTGGCTCGCCGAGCACATGCTGCTCGTGGAGCTCAAGAGCCCGCGCGGCGAGACGCACTACGTCGCGGCCGCCTTCCCGTCGGCCTGCGGCAAGACGAACCTCGCGATGCTGATCCCGCCCGCCTCGATGCCGGGCTGGGAAGTCTCCACGATCGGCGACGACATCGCGTGGATTCACCCCGGGCCGGACGGCAGGCTGTGGGCCATCAATCCCGAGGCGGGTTACTTCGGCGTGGTGCCGGGCACGAACCCGGAGACCAACCGCAATGCCTACGAGATGATCCGGCGCGACACGCTCTTCACGAACGTCGCGCTCACGGAGGACGGTCAGCCCTGGTGGGAAGGACTCTCGACCGGCAAGCCCGTCATCGACTGGCAGGGCCGTCCCTACGATCCGGCGAACGGTCCCGCAGCGCATCCGAACTCGCGCTTCACGGTTTCCGCGAGGCGCAATCCGCGCTACTCGCCGCGTGCGGAGGACCCGCGCGGGGTGCCGCTCAGCGCCATCATCTTCGGCGGGCGGCGCCGCTCGGTCGCTCCCCTCGTCTACGAGGCGCGCGACTGGAACCACGGCGTGCTCGTCGGCGCATCCGTCGCCTCCGAGACCACCGCTGCCGCCGTCGGTCAGGTCGGCGTCGTGCGGCGTGATCCGATGGCGATGCAGCCCTTCTGCGGCTACAACTTCGCCGACTACTGGCGCCACTGGATCGCGATGGGCTCGCGCCTCACGAATCCGCCGCGCATCTTCCACGTCAACTGGTTCCGGCGCGACGCACAGGGCAACTTCCTCTGGCCGGGCTTCGGCGAGAACCTGCGTGTCATCGCGTGGATGCTCGAGCGCTGCACCGGCAAGGCGGGAGCGGTGGAATCGCCCATCGGCTATCTGCCGCGCGTCGAGGATCTCGACACGCAGGGCCTCAACGTCAGCGGCGATGCGCTCCGCGAGCTGCTGACCGTGGATCCCGCGCTCTGGCGCAAGGAAGCCTCCGACATGCGCGCGTATCTCGCGCAGTTCGGCAATCGAGTGCCGAAGGAGCTCGTCGCCGAGCTCGAGAAGATGGAACAGCGCCTCGCCTGATCTTCTCAGACGGAGAGACCCTCTCCCCCGTCCGGGGGAGAGGGCATCGACGAAACCGTCAGATCTCCTCGCAGATGAAGCGGATGGTCTGCGGCGAATCGCGGTCCGGCAGACGTCCGAGACCGATCATCCCCTCGCCCTTGATCTGCAGGCTGTCGCGGCGGACGAAGGCTTCCTCGCCGTCGGAGGTCTGCACGAAGGTGCCGTTCGTGCTCTGATCGATGAGCACGAACTTGTTGCGGCTGATCTCGATGCGCGCGTGCAGGCGTGAGATGAGATTGCCCTTGACGACGAGATCGTTGTCCTCGGCACGGCCGATCGCGATGTTGGGCCGTGCCTCGTCGATCAGGATCTCGCGGTCCTGACACCGCAGACGCAGCCGCATCTGGCGGGTGCCGCGCGCCAGCGTCGCGATGGCCGGCACCATGCTCGTGACGTCCTCGGTCTGCCAGAGGACCTCGTACAGCGTGACCTCGCTGCCCTGTCCCCGGATCATCGCGATGTCGATCTGCCGCACGGCGGCGCGCCACTGCGGCGAAAGCCGCTCGACGGTCGCACCGGTCGTGATGATCTGCCCGGCCTTCGCCTGGCTCGTCATGCGGTTCGCCGTGTGGACCGTGGCGCCGAAGACGTCGCGACTCTCGAGGACGACGGGACCGAAATGACAACCGATGCGGATCGCGACCGGCTGGCCCTCCACCTTGAGCTGGGAGTGGGTGGAGATCTGCTGCTGCATCTGGGCCGCGGCGTTGAGCGCCGCGTCGGCGGTCGGGAAGGTCGCCATGACCTCGTCGCCCATGGTCTTGATGACCGTGCCCTGGTTCTGCTCCGTCGCGCTGCGCATGACCTCGATGCACGTCGCGACCATGTCGCGTGCGCGGAGGTCTCCCATCAGCTCGTACAGGCGGGTGGAACCGACGACGTCGGCGAAGAGAATGGCGAGCTCGATGTCCTTGCCCATGCAGCGAATCGACCGCTTCGACCGGGCTACCTTTTCCAGCCGGGCGAAATTATGGCAACTGGATTATACGCGACCGTCCCGGTCCCGCTACCGGATAGAATGCCGGCCTCTCAACAGGACCGGGGCTCTCAGGAATGACCGTACATACCCGCCCATGGCGCGCCTGCCTGGCGCTGCTCTCCACCCTCCTCGCCGCGTCCGCGCTCGATGCCGCGCCGCTCGAGCGGGCGGACCTCGCCGCAGCGCGGGAACTGCGGCAGCGGGCGCTGAGCTCACCGCTCGCCTACGACCTCGTCCGTTCGCTCACGACCGAGGTCGGACCGCGGTTCGCGGGGTCCCCGGGAGACGCGGCGGCAGTCGAATGGGCCGTGCGGAACCTCGAGCGGCTGGGATTCAGCAACGTGCGCCGCATGGACGTCACCGTGCCGCACTGGGTCCGCGGCCGCACCGAGGTCTCGATCGTCGAGCCCTTTCCACAGAAGCTCGTCGCCGTCGCGCTCGGCGGCAGCATCGGCACCGAGGAAGGCGGGCTTGCGGCGGAGGTGATCCAGGTCCGCGACCTCGAAGAGCTGCAGGCGCTCGATGACTCGGCGGTGGCGGGCCGCATCGTCTATTTCTCGCAGCGCATGGATCGTACGCGCGATGCGAGCGGCTACGGCCGCGCCGTGCAGGTGCGCGCGCGCGGACCGGCTGCCGCCGCGGCCAAGGGCGCCGTCGCGGTGGTGATCCGGACGATCGGCACCAGCAACAATCGCATCGCGCACACCGGCGCGACGGGCTACGTCGATTCGGTGCCGCCCATTCCCGCCGTGGCGATCTCCAATCCCGACGCGGATCTCCTCGAGAACCAGCTCGCGTCCGGCCGTCCGGTGAGACTTTCGCTCGAGATCACGGCGCGCGAGCTGCCGCCTGCGCGTTCCGCGAACGTGATCGCCGAGATTCCCGGCACGGATCGCTCAGACGAAATCGTGCTGCTCGGAGCGCATCTCGATTCCTGGGACATCACGCCCGGCGCGCTCGACGATGCTGCCGGCGTGGCCATCGTCACCGCGGCCGCGCGCCTCATCGCCGACATGGAGCCGAAACCGCGGCGCACGATCCGCGTCGTGCTGTTCGCGAACGAAGAGTTCGGCCTCTCCGGCGCCAGGACATATGCAGCGCAGGGATCGCAGGAGATCGCCCGGCACGTCCTCGCGATGGAAGCCGATCTCGGTGCGGGGCCCGTGTGGATGATCGAGAGTCGCGTCGCACCGGAGACTCTGCCGCTCGTGCGTCAGATCCACTCCGTGGTCGAACCGCTCGGCGTCGCTCTCGGCGGCAACGAGACGAGCGGCGGTGCGGACATCGGGCCGCTGCGCAATCTCGGCGTGCCGGTACTGAGCCCGCAGCTCGACGCCACGAACTACTTCGACGTTCACCACACGGTGAACGACACGCTCGACAAGGTGAATCCCGAGCACCTGTCGCAGTCGGTCGCGGTCTTCGCCGTCGCGGCGTATCTCGCGGCGCGCGCCGATGCGCCGCTGCCGCATCTGCATCCGGTGGACGCGACGCGCTGAGCCGACCGGGCCGATCCGTGCGGGCAGGCGGCCCTGCCGAGACGTCGCGCAGGTGCCGTGTGCTGGCCCGCGCCGCCCGGTCACCTCGACTGCGTTCCCGGTTCGATGCCCGCGACGAGCCGGAACGCGCGCTCGAGCTGAGGCAGGAACTCCGGATCGTCCGCGCTCAACGGTCCAGGCGCGTTGACGATGGTGTTGTTGATCGTCCCGCGCACGACCTGGAAGGCGAAGCGGATGTCCGCGATCTCGCGCTCGGTGAGCGCGCGTCCGAGACACGCGGCGCGGTACTCGAGAAAGCGGTCGGTGGCCCTGCGGCCCGTCGCGCGGAAGATTTCCCAGAAGCCGGGATCCTTCATGCCGCGCTTGAGCGCGGCACGCCAGAGATTGAGGTGCTCGCCCACGATGGCGTACTCGCGCCGGACCGCATCGTGTACGACGGTTTCGGGCGTGGTGCGCGCGTACATCTCTTCGAGCGCGGCCTGACGCCGAGCCCGGAAGCGGTCGATGAGCGCGAGGAAGAAATGATCCTTGTCCGCGAAGCGGACGTAGAACGCACCGACCGAGCAGCCGGCGGCGCGCGCGATTTCCGCGACGCTGAGCTCGTCGAAGGTCTTGCGGCGCAGGAGCCTGAATCCGGCCGCGATGAGCCGCTCGCGGGTCTCTCGGCTGCGAGCCTGCTTCGCGGGCAGACTCCAGCGATCCTCCGCTTCGCTCCCGGGCGGTGATGGAGCGCCGACGGCGCTCACGTTCCTGCGCATGGCGGTGCGGATTCTACTCCACGCATCGCCCTGCCCCCGCAGGCCGCGAAGGCCTGGCGGATGAGATCGGGCCCCGCGTCTGCCACGCGCGCCCCTTCGCTCAGGATGCGCCGGTATTCGCGCGCGCCGGGCTCGCCCGCGCAGAGACCGAGCATGTGTCGCGTGATCGCCGCCAGACGATCGCCGCATGCCATCCTGTGCGCCGCATACCGCACCATGCGATCGATCATCTCCTCGCGCGAGAGCATCGACGCGACGTCCTCGGGATAGAGCACGCGCGCGATCTCCGCGAGCACCATGGGCCGGTGATAGGCCTCGCGCCCGAGCATCACGCCGTCGCACCACTCGAGCGCTTCGATCACCGCATCCGCCTGACGGAAACCTCCGTTGACGACGATGGTGAGCTGCGGAAAGTCCGCTCGAAGTCTCCGCACGACTTCGTAGCGCAGCGGCGGCACTTCGCGATTGTCCTTCGGGGAGAATCCGCCGAGCACCGCCTTGCGCGCGTGGACGATGAAGACCTCGCACCCGGCGCCATGGAGCGTCTCCACGAATTCGTGCAACGCTGCGTAGTCGCTCTCGTCGAAGCGCGCGATCGCCTCTCGCACGTTGCCCTGGCGCCCATCGACGATGCCGATGCGCAGCTTCACCGTCACCGGTACATCGACGGCCGCGCGCATGGCGGCCACGCACTCCGCCACGCGCTGCGGCTGCGCCATCAGACAGGCACCGAAGGAGCCGTCTGCGACCCGATCGCTCGGGCAGCCGCAGTTGAGATTGATCTCGTCGTAGCCGTACTCGGCACCGATGCGCGCCGCGGCGGCAAGCTCGTCGGGATCGTTGCCGCCGAGCTGCAGCGCCACGGGATGTTCTTCCGGATCGAAACCGAGCAGCCGCTCCCTGTCACCCCGCAGAATCGCCGCCGCGGTGATCATCTCCGTGTAGAGCAGCACGCGCGGCGAGAATCCGCGCAGGAAATAGCGGCAGTGGCGATCGGTCCACTCCATCATCGGCGCTACGCAGATGCGGCGATCCAGCTTGCCGGACGAAGGCCGCGTCGGCGCGTCGTTCCTCTCATCCTGGACGACGGTCTGATGCGCACATCGAATCATGTTCCGTCTTCTTTCCACCTTCGGGATTTCAGTCTCGCGGTCCGGGCGCCGCCGGCATCGTGGCGCGAGTCTGCCGATGGACGCAGCGGTTCACTCCTGAGCGCCGTGATGCTATTACGCTGCCATGACTTGCGGCACCTCGACCGTGCACACGACGAGAAAAGTCAACGCCTGCCATCGTGGGTTCCCCGTGACGCTCGCGGGGTGCCTCCTCGTCGGCGGCTGCAGCGCGCACGCGCCCTCTTCCGTCGCTCCGCCGTCTGCCTTCGAAGCGGCAGCGGCAACGCGGACTCTGCCGCTCAGGCTCGGCTTCTATGTGACCGTCGACGTGCCGTGCAGCGAGGCCTCGAATGCCACACTTGGTCTGCTGCATGTGCGCGGTCTCAACGACTCGCGCAACGAATGCGTCTTCGAGTCGATGCAGGGACTCGGTCCGGATCGCTACCGTATCGTCGAACGCTGCACGGAAATCGTTTCGGGTGAATCGTCCAGCGATACCGTCGTCTGGGAGGTCCTCTCACCGGATTCCTTCCGCCGCACGTTCGAAACCGGCTGGCAATCCGAGATGCGTCACTGCGAGCAGTCGACCCTTCCGGAATGGTGGCGCGACATCGACCTCGACGAGGCCGTCGATCGCGGCTGACGCCGCTCCACGTCCCTTGACCCACACCTCCCATGCGGCATACTTGCGCGGACCCCGCCAGAAGCACGATCTGCGCCTATTTCGTTGTTTTGAAAGCAGCTTTGACAGCGATCCTCCGAGACAGAGCGCGATCTGCGCGCACCGGCTGGGCACCAGTTTCCCTGCATCCGCCGCCGGGCCGAATCACGCCGAGCAGTGCATGACGCTGTGGCGCAGCGTCGGCCCCCGGTTCCGTCTAATCAATCACTCTCGGTGGCAACTCATTTGAAGAGGTAGCAAGCCGTGTCAAATCCCGTTACCACTCATCTTTACATCGGCGGCAAGGAGCGGAAGACCGCGGAGAAGATGGCGATCGCCGATCCGGCCAAGCCGGGTGTCGTCGTCGGCTACGCCGCCTCGGCCACCCCTCAGGATGCGAGCGATGCGGTTGCTGCAGCGAAGGCTGCCTATCCCGCCTGGTCGGCTCTCACTCCTCAGCAGCGCGCCGAGAAGATGCTGGCAGCGCTCAACGGCATTGCCGAGAACCGCGACGCCGACGCCGCAATCCTTTCACAGGAGAACGGCAAGATCTTCCAGGAGGCCTGGGTCGATTCTCTCGTCCTCGAGCTGCGGTGGAAGCTCGCTCTCGCCCTCGCGGACGAAGTGAACGCGTCGAAGGAGCTGCCTCCCGTCCCGGGCGCGATTCCCGTGCGGACGACGGTGTCCTACCAGCCGCTCGGCGTCGTCACCATCATCGTGCCGTTCAACTGGCCGGTCGCCATCCTCGGCGCTTCCCTGCCGCACGCGCTGCTCGCGGGTAACACCGTCGTCGTGAAGCCTCCGCTCACGGCGCCGCTCGCCACCACTCGCATCGTGCAGCGCATCGCCGAGCAGCTTCCACCCGGCGTCATCAACATCGTCACGGGACCCGACGCCAACATGACCGCGCTCATCCGCAACCCGGACGTGGCGAAGGTCTGCTTCACGGGCTCCGTCAACGGCGGCAAGAAGATCATGGAGCTCGCGTCGGGAACGCTCACGCGTGTCACCCTCGAGCTCGGTGGCAACGACCCGGCGATCATCATGAAGGACGCGATCCTCGACGACGTGCACCTCGATCGCCTGTACGCCGCCATCTTCGACACCACCGGTCAGATCTGCATGAACGCCAAGCGGCTGTACGTGCACAAGTCGCGCGTCGACGAGGTGGTGCAGGGTCTGTCGAAGCGCCTCGAGAAGGTCAAGCTCGGCTACGGCCTCGACAAGGACACGACGATGGGTCCGCTGCATTCGCCGGCGCAGAAGGCTTTCGTCGAGAGCCTCATCAAGGAGGCGAAGGAATCCGGCGCGACGGTGCTGGAGTTCGGCGAGCTGCCGGGCGGCGACATGAAGGGCGGCAACTTCGTGCGTCCCGCCATCGTCGTGAATCCGAAGCCCACACTGCGCATCGTGACCGAAGAGCAGTTCGGTCCGGTGATTCCGATCATTCCCTTCGAGACCGAAGAGGAAGCGGTCCGCATGGCGAACGACACCTGGGCAGGCCTCGCCGGTTCCGTCTGGTCGGCCGACCTGGAGACCGCGAAGCGCGTGGCGAACCAGCTCGTCTGCGGCTACGTGTGGATCAACGACCACGGCGCGACCCGCCTCGACCTGCGCGCGCCCTTCGGCGGCATGAAGGCCTCCGGTATCGGCCGCGAGCAGGGCATCGAAGGCATCCGCGCCTTCCAGGACACCCGCTCCGTCGCGATCCTCGATCCGGAAGCGCTGGCTTCCATGCAGCACTGATCGGGGCAACCCATCCCGCCCGTTCCCGGCGTGCCGGGAACGGGCTTTTTTTTTCGGCCCGTCACGGGCGTCCTCCCGCCCTGTAGCCGCGGCGCTTCCATCGTACTAAACTAAACTTACGAAACAGCGGCATCAGTCCGTGGCCGCCAGGAAAGGGGAACACTCGAATGACCAGCCCGTCCGGAAATCCCGCCAATGCGAATCGCCGCGCGTCCCGCTCCATCGAGGAACGTCTGCAGGAGCTCGAGGACGAGAGAGAGATCCGTGAGCTGCTCATCGAGTACGCACAGCGTCTCGATGCGCGGGATCACAAGGGCTACGCGGCGCTCTTCACCAGAGACGGCCGCTGGAGCGGAAAGCTGGGCGACTACCAGGGTCGCGAGGCGATCGAGGCCATGCTGCTCGAGGCCTTCGGCCCGACACCGGAAGGCTTCACGAACACGAACAACTTCCACCTGATGAGCAACTTCGTCATCAGGATCGACGGCGACCGCGCGACCGCACAGTCACGCATCACGTATTTCGAGCGCAGCCCTGAAGCGAGGCCCGTCGCCATGCTCGCCGGCCGCTACGAGGACGAGCTCGTCCGTGAAGACGGCCGCTGGCGCTTCAAGCACCGCCACGTGATCGGCGAGATCCCGACGGGCGAGGAGATCAAGGCGCGCGAGGAAGCGGAAAAGAAGGCCAGGGAGAAGAACACGTGAGCGGCGGGGCGAAGTCCGATCTGGCGACACGGCTTTCTGAGCTCGAGCGCGAAGCCGAGCGGCGCGAGGATTATCTCGCCATCGCCCGTCTGCAGCGTGCATACGGCTACTACCTCGACAAGGGTTACTGGCGCGAGGCGGCGGACCTCTTCACGGAGGACGCCACGTTCGAACAGGGCGTCGACGGCGTCTACGTCGGACGCGAGCGCATCTTCGAGCTCATCGTGCGTCAGACCGGCGGCAACGTCGGTCCCGGCCTGCCCTTCGGCCAGCTCAACGAGCGCCTGCAGCTCCAGGGAATCGTCACGGTTGCACCCGACGGCCTCACCGCGCAGGGCCGATGGCACGAGCTCGCCATGTACGGCCATTACGGCAAGGACGCGTACTGGGGTGACGGCGTCTACGAGAACCGGTACCGCAAGGAGAACGGCGTCTGGAAGATCTCGGCGCTGCGCTTCTATCCGAACTTCGTCGCACCTTACGAAGGCGGCTGCGCGGTACTGAAGCCCGTCGAAAGCGAAACCGCCTGGCGTACGCCGGCGCTTGCGAACTTTCCGCCGGACCGTCCGCCGACCGCGACTTACAAACCCTACCCGGACGTGTTCGTTCCGCCCTTTCACTACGAACATCCGGTGAGGAACGCGCAGCCGATCAGGCTCGGCGCAATCGGGACGGCCGACAAGGACCCGCGCGCGGCTCACCTTGCCGCCATCGAGCTGCGGATCGCCCGGCTCGCCTCGGTCGAGGCGATCGAGCGGCTCCAGCGCGCGTACGGCTATTACGTCGACAAGGGAATGTGGAGCGAGGCGGCCGACCTCTTCGCCGAAGATGGAACCTGGGAGTGGGGTCAGAGCGGCGTCTACAAGGGGCGTGCACGCGTTCGTGCGGCGCTTGCGCTCGCGGGACCGGAAGGTCTCGCGCCCGGCATGCTCAACAATCACTACATCTGCCAGCCGATCATCACCGTCGCGCCGGACAATCGTACCGCGAAGGCGCGCTGGCGCGCGGTCATGCAGCTCTGCCGCGACGGAAAGGCGACGTGGGGCGAAGGCACGTTCGAGAACACGTACGTCAACGAGAACGGTGTCTGGAAGATCGCGAGCCTCCACTTCTACGTCACGGTGCTGTGGGACTACGACAAGGGATGGGTCTTCGGAAACATTCCGATGGAAGGACCGAGCAAGGTCCTGCCGCCGGATGCGCCGCCGACGGAAGTCTATGAGTCACTGCCCGGCGTCTATCTGCCGAAGTACCACTATCCGCACCCCGTGGTCGGCGAGCAGCCGCACAGGCCCGAGCTCCCTCCTCTGCCGTCCGCGGATGCCGACCGGCTCGTTGCCCGCATCAGATCTCTCTCGGAGCGCGTCGAGCGCATCGAAGACGTGCGCGCATGCGAGAGACTGCAGCGCGCTTACGGCTACTACGTCGACAAGGCGATGTGGCAGGAAGTCGCCGATCTCTTCGGGCCGGAATCGACGCTCGAGATCGGCGGACGAGGCGTCTTCGTCGGCAAGAAGCGCGTGTTCGAATATATGAGCGTCGGCCTCGGTCCATCGGGTCCGCAGCCCGGCCAGGTCATCAACCACATGCAGTTCCAAGGCATCGTCACCGTCGCGCCGGACGGGCAGACGGCGCGCGGACGCTGGAGGGCTTTCGTCATCGGTGGGAGCCCCTGGGCGGCGGTCAACTGGGGCAGCGCGATGTATGAGAACCACTATCGCAAGGTCAACGGCGTGTGGCAGATCGAGAAACTCCATGCGCCGTTCACGATGTACACGCTCTACAAGGACGGCTGGCACAAGGTGACGACGCCCAATACGAGGCCCGAGAGCTTTCCGCCTCCGCCGGACCTGCCACCGAGCGTCGTCTATCTCACCTACCCCAACTACTACTGCGCACCTTTCCACTACCCCAATCCGGTGACGGGCAGGGCCGCACCGCCGCCTCATCCCGCTGCCGGCGGGCTCGCGCCTCTGGCGCCCCTCGAGTAGCAGGCCCGCGGTGGAGCTCGCGGCGCCATCGGCTTCCGGTGCACGGCCGCGCGGCGCGGGCGACGTCGATTCACTGATCGATCGCCCGCGCCTCACCGCGCTGCAGATCCGCATCTGCATCGCCTGCGCGCTGGTGCTGTTCTGCGACGGCTACGATCTGCAGGCGCTCGCGCTCGCCGTACCGAGCATGTCTTCGGAGCTCGGTATCCCGGCGAGCAGCTTCGGGACCGCGCTGTCGGCGAGTCTCTTCGGCATGGCGATAGGCGGCGCGCTCTTCGCTCCGCTCGGCGACAGGATCGGCCGCAAGCCCATGCTGGTACTCGCCATGCTGCTGGTGGGCGGAAGCACCCTCGCCGCGCTGATCCACGTGAGCACCGCCTGGATCACCTTCTGTCGCCTGCTCACCGGAATCGGCATGGCGATGGCGGGAGTCAATGCCGCGACGCTCTCCGGCGAGTACGCACCCGCACGATGGCGCTTCTTCATCATGACGGTGCTCACCTGCTTCGTGCCGTTCGGCGCCTTCTCCGCGGCGATGATGGCTCCGCAGGTGATCGACCTTCTCGGCTGGCGCGGAGTCTTCTTCGTCGGCGGTTTCCTGCCGCTCGCCGTCGCGGTCGTCGTCGCGTTGTCCGCGGCGGAATCGCTCAAGTGGCTGCTCCTCGAGCGTCCGGGCGATGCACGGATCGCGCGCATCGCCGCCCGCCTTTCGCCCGATACGGACCCCGATCGTCTGGCGATCGAACGGCCCGAGACGAGCGAACGGCGTTCGGTTCTCGGCCTCCTGTCGCGTGCGCACCGCGTACGCACACTCGTGCTCTGGCTGTCCGCGGCGAGCGGAGCCTTCTCGCTCTATCTGATGATGAGCTGGCTGCCTACCGTGCTTCGCGACGCAGGATGGACCATCGAACAGGCTTTGCGCGGCACGGCCGCCGTTCAGCTCGGCGGCATCATCGGCAGCCTGCTCATGGCCTGGATGATCGACCGGCGCCGGCTGCTGCAGGGACTGCTGTGCGGCTATGGCGCCGCGCTGTTCGCGCTGCTCGCCATCGGTCTGCTTCCGGGAGGAGTCGCGTCGTGGCAGTTCCTGCTGATGCTCGTGGGTTCAGGCACGTCCGGCATGCAGGCGCTGTGGATCGCGATCGCCGTCGTGCTCTTTCCGCCCGATCTGCGCGCGACGAGCGCCGGCTGGCTCAACTGCATGAGCCGCGTCGGCGCGGTGGCCGCGCCGGTTGCGGGCGGCGCTGCGCTTGCCGCCGGCATCGCGGCCCGGCCGATGCTGCTGTCCATGCTGATTCCGATCGGCGCATCGACGATTGCGATCGTGCTGGCGCGCAGACACTTCGTTCCACCGGGATCGGGCTCCGACTCCGGAGAAGCAAACACGGGTGGCTGCGGTTCATGACGGCTCTTTACGCCTGCCATTTTCTAAACTAAATTTCCTAAACCGCGACCGGACGGCCTGACGGCGGCTCCGGAAGGCCCTGAAGACGTCGACGTTCGCGAGCTCCCGAGAAATCCACCGGACAAACACAAACCTGAACGCCGCTCCCGATCGGGATCACGGTGATGGAGGAAGACTCAATGAAAGGGCGTGATCGCATGTACCAGCAGTGTCTGCGGGTGTCGGCCGCGGCGATACTCGTTGCTTCGGGCAACGCAACTCTTGCGCAGGATCAGGGAACTGCGGACGAGACATCATCGGGATCGGTTCAGCTCGCCGAGATCGTCGTCACCGCTCAGAAGCGGGCCGAGAACCTCCAGGACGTGCCGATCTCGATCACGGCTGTCTCCGGCGACGATCTCGCCTCGCGCGCCATCGTGAACCCGCAGGACCTGCACGGCCTTCTGCCCGGCGTAGCCTTCCAGCCGAACAACGACCTCTTCGTGACGGTGCGCGGCATCGGGACGTTCAACCTGCAGCCGGGCGTCGACTCCGCGGTCGCCTACACGCTCGACGGAAACTACATCGCCCACCCGGCGGAGCTGCCCACCGTGCTGTTCGACCTCGAGCGCGTCGAGGCGCTGCGCGGCCCCCAGGGCACGCTGTTCGGCCGCAACGCCAACGCGGGCGCGATCAACTTCGTCACCGCTCGTCCGACCCACGACTTCGAAGCGAAGGGCTCGATCGGCTTCGGCAACTACGATCTCTTCCAGACCGAAGCGGTGCTCAACGTTCCGGTCGGCGAGACCTTCGCGATCCGCGGTGCCTTCGCCAGCCGCAAGCACGATGCCTATCTCGATGACGGGCACAACGACGAGGAGCAGATCGCCGCGCGCATCCGCGCGCTCTACGAGCCGAACGAGAACGTCAGTCTCGTCGCCACCATCGACTACAACCGCCGCGACGACGCGAACATCGGTGTCTCCGAGTGTCCGCCGAATGCGGACGAAGCGGCGTGCGACAACGTCCGCTGGGATCCCTTCGACGGCAACGACGAGGCCAATCCCGACGACTACTCGTACGTCGAGAGCTGGGGCGCCTATGCGCAGCTCGACGTGCGGCTCGGCGATTCGATGAATCTGACCTACATTCCGACCTACCGCGAAGCCGACATCTCCTATCTGACCACACCGACGCGGCCATTCATCGAGACCGGCACCACGAACCGCATGCTCACGCAGGAGCTGCGACTGAGCTCCCTGCCCGGTTCGGCCTTCGACTGGGTCGTGGGCGCCTACTACTCGCGCGAGCGCTTCGACCAGCTCATCACGTACTACTGGGACACCAACCCCAACATTCCGAAGGGACCGAACAACGTCATCAACTTCTTCAACGTGGACGAGTACGAGGCCAAGTCCGCCGCCGCGTTCGCCCAGGTCACGGTGCCCGTCACCGATACGTTCCGCGTGACCGGCGGTCTGCGCTACACGGACGAGAGCAAGTTCTCGGCGGGGTCCGCGCACGCCTACACGGGCACCGTGGACGATCCCGTGCTGGTTTCCGTTCCCACCGGCACGAAGATCAGCGACGACAGGATCACCTGGAGGCTCGGAGTGGAGCTGGACGTCGGCGTCGACTCCATGCTCTACGCCAACGTCAGCACGGGGTTCAAGTCGGGCGGCGTCAGTCAGGCCGATCCCAACATCGAGCTGCCGACGACCTACGGCCCGGAGACGATCAAGGCGTATCAGGCGGGCAGCAAGAACCGCTTCCTCGACGGACGCCTGCAGCTCAACGGCGAAGCCTTCTACTACGACTACAAGGGCTTCCAGTCGCTGCTCGCCTCGTTCCAGCCTTCCGGTCTGCTCTACTTCCTGACGATCAACTCGCAGACCGCGCGCTTCTACGGCGCGGAGATCGAGTCGAGCTTCCTCGCCACGCCGCGGGACCGCTTCGACGTGTCGGTCGCGCTCCTCGACACCGAGTTCACCCGCTTCGTCGTGGGTCCGAACGACTTCTCGGGTAACGAAGCGCCCATGTCGCCGAACTACACGGTCAACCTGGGCTACGAGCGGTACTTCGACTTCGCGAACGGCGGCACGCTCAAGGCGCGCATCGAAACGCAGCTCGTCGACGACTACTTCGTCACTCCCAACAACTTCCCGGGCAGCCGCCAGTCGGCCTACTCGATGAGCGCGGCGAACCTGAGCTACACCGCTCCGAGCGACAAGTGGACGGTCACCGCGTGGATCCGCAACATCGAGAACGAAGGCGTCATCTACAACGCCAATCCTCCGGGAACCCGGCCCGTGACGATCGCGTATCCGTTCCCGCCGCGCACCTACGGCGTCACCCTGGTCGCCAGGATGTGGTGAAGCGCAGCCGGCGGATCACTCGCGCAGGACCCGAGAGGCAGTTGTCATGAGCATGCGATACAGCCGTGACGAGCTCGAGAGGTGGGCCGATCGCTATCTGGAGGCGGTCGTGGCGGACGATCCCGGTCGGCTCCCCTGGGCCGACCGGTTCGAGTACGTCGAGAACAACCAGACGATCCCGCCCGGCGAAGGCGCCTGGGCGACGATCGACGGCATCGGCGTCTACCACCACTACTACGCCGATCTCCAGCGCGGGCGCGTGGGACACATCGGGACCGCGCGCGAGAACGGAGTGCCCTGCCTGTACAACTTCTTCCTCGAGATCGTGGACGACCGGATCACCAAGGTGGAAACCCTGGTGATCCGCGACGCCGTGGGCGCGAGGAGACTGGACACACAGGGCACGCCTCACGACGTGTGGCTGGAGACGGAACCGGAGGAGGACCGCGTCTCGCGCGAGGAGCTCATCGGGTTCGCCAACAAGTACTTCTCGAGCCTCGAGTTCAACGACGGTCTCGGCGACTACTCGTTCTTCCACAAGGACTGCGACCGCTACGAGCACGGCAAGCGGACGACGAACGTCACCGAGGAGCAGAGCTACGGTCATTCGGGCGACACCAGCTTCACCCGCCTGAGCTGCGAGGAGCAGTGGAAGACCGGTTTCATGGGCTTCGTCACGGGTATCCGGGAACGCAACTTCGTCGTGGTGGACGAGGAGCGGCAGGCGGTGCTGGCCATCGCCATGTTCGACCATGACGGCACCGTCCGCTCCATCCGCCTCACGAACGGCAGGATCGTGTATCCCGCGCCCTACTTCGACGTGGGGCGCACGACGCACATCATGGAAGGCTTCAAGGTCAAGTACCGGAAGCTCTACCGCATCGAGGCGACCATGTACGAAGTGCCCTACGGTGCGACTTCGCCCCTGCTCGCCGCAGAGAGGCGCCGGACGGCATGACCGGTCTGCACTGGAGATGAGGACATGACGACTCAGCTGCACGACGGTCTGGCCGCGGTCCTGCGTGCCATGGCCGCACACGACACGTCCGGCCTCCCGCTCGCACCCGATGCGCGCTTCACCGAGAACGGTCAGGTGCTGCGGATCGGTGACGGACTCTGGGGCACCCTCACCCGCTACGCGGGCGACGGCGGCGAGCGATTCGAGAAACTCAACGCCTACCGGATCGACTTCGTCGATCCCGCCGCGCAGCAGGCGGTGTTCTTCGGGGCGACCGTGGAGAACAACACACCGGGCATGATGATGCTGCGGGTGAAGTTCTCCGGCACGAAGATCGCGGAGATCGAAGCGGTCGCCGTCCGCGAGGAGATCGTCGGCGAGCACGGCGGCACCGTCACGATGTTCCAGCCGCGGCTCCTGCTGCCCTTCGAGCCGCGCGGATTCAGGGCTCCGGCTCCGGAACTGATCGCGAAGGCTTCCGCACGACACAGCGTGTCCGAGCTCACCGCGGTCGTCGACGCGTTCTTCGATGCGATCGAGAAGGACGATCCCGCCCGGGTCGCGTTCACCGAAGAATGCGTCGTCCGCAACAACGGCCTCCTGGCCGCGAACGATCCCGATGCGCCGCCGCTCGATGCGGAAGTTCCCGCCTACCGGCCCTTCGCGCTGAGCTTCACCGAGCAGATCGCGACGGGCTTCACGCGCTACACCTCGCGCATCCGGCAGCGGCGTCACGTGGCCGTCGATCCGGAACGCGGGCTGGTGCTCAGTGTGGCAGTGTTCGATCACGCCGCGCGGGTGCGCGAGATCGACGTGCCGGGGATCGGAAAGGTGACCTTCCCCGGCTACATCCCCGGAATCGAGGAAGAGAGGATCGCGGCGCTGCCCGGCAGCAAGCTCTTCCCAAATCTGCAGGTACCGACGTCCGATCTCTACGCTCAATTCATCCGGGTCGAAGGCGGACGCATCGCGTACGTGGAAGCGATCTGCCGCGGCGCGCCGTACGGTCTCAGCACCGGCTGGTGAATGCAGTCGAAAAAAGGAGTGCCGAAATGAGCGGCGAAGTGACCCGCGAGGAGTTCGAAGAGCTGCGCCGCATGGTGCAGTACCTGAAGGACCGGGCCGAGATCCGCGACTGCCTGCTCCGGTATACCCGAGGCGTCGACCGCCTCGACTGGGAGCTGGCCGAATCCGCCTATCACCCGGACGCGATCGACAACCGCGGCGCCATCACGGCGAATCCGCGCGACTATCTCGAGTGGTCGAAGAAGAACATCGAGCCCGCGTCGTGGACGTCGCACAACATCACCAACATGACCTTCGACATCGACGGTGACACGGCGCACACGGAAACCTACGTGCTGACGTTCGTAGGCTCGCCCGACGAGAGCGAGGTCACCGTCGGCGGCGCGCGCTACATCAGCCGCTTCGAGCGGCGCAACGGTGAATGGCGGCTCATCCGTCAGGAGACCGCGATGGATTTTCGCTTCAACGCGAAGACCTTCCCGCTGCCGCCCGCCGCCCTGCGCGGACGGCGCGACCGCTCCGACCGTTCGTACGATCGGCCGCTCGAGCTCACCGAGGAAGCGAGAGCCCGGTACGAGTCGAAGACCTTCACCCGGTAAGCGGCACGCGCGCCGTCATGGTTCCGAAGCTGAAGGAAACCGGCGGCGCAATTGCCGAAGCCGTCGCGGAACCGCACGGCGTGGCGGATCCGAACGACATAGAACTCGCGCTCGATTCCGCTCCGATCAGCGGTACGCAGTGGCGGATCTTCCTGCTGTGCGCGCTCATCATGTTCGTGGACGGCTTCGATCTGCAGGCGCTCGCGCTCACGGTGCCGTACATGGCGGCCGACTGGGGCATCGTCCCGCAGGCCTTCAGCCTTGCGCTTTCTGCGAGCCCCGTTGCGATGGGCGTGGGCGGCGGACTGCTCGCGCCGCTCGGCGACCGGCTGGGGCGCAAGCCGCTGCTCGTCACCGCGCTGCTTCTGGTCGGCTCGAGCACGCTCGCGATCGCGTTCACCGAATCCGCAGCTCAGGTCGCCCTGCTGCGCTTCGTGACCGGAGCGGGAATGGGCATGGCTGCGGTCAATGCGCTCGCCATGACCGGCGAGTACGCGCCCGCTCGAAGGCGCTTCCAGATCATGGCGCTCATGACGAGCACCTTCGCGCTGGGCGCATTCACGGCTGCGCTCGTCGCATCCGAGATCATCGTCGATCACGGCTGGCGGACGCTGTATCTCGTCGGCGGCACGGCACCCATCGCGCTCGCGGCCTGCTTCGCCCTGCTGTGCCCCGAGTCCATCAAGTGGCTGCTGGCACGGCGACCCGGTGACCGGCGCATCGCGGCCGTCGCGCGGCGCCTGCTGCCCGGTCACGATGCGGGCAGTCTGTTCGTTCGGGCTCGCCCGCCGGATGAGCGCCGTTCGATGTTCGAACTGTTCGCGCCGCGCTACCGCACGCGCACGTTCGTCATCTGGCTGGCCTGCGCCAGCGGAGGCTTCGCGCTCTATCTGCTCATGAGCTGGCTCCCGACGCTGCTCATCGGAGCCGGCTGGAGCGACACTTCTGCCCTGCGCGGCGCCGCCGCGATCCAGCTCGGTGGAATCGCCGGCAGCCTCGGGATGTCCTTCCTGGTCGATCGCGGAAGGCTCCTCGGCGGTCTCATGCTCGGCTACGCCGGGGCGCTGCTCAGTCTGCTGGCCATCGGGCTGCTGCCCGCCAGCGTGCTCCTGTGGATGCTCCTTCTCGTGCTGATCGGCGGGGGCACGGCCGGCATGCAGGTCGTGTGGATGTCGATCGCCACCGTGCATTTTCCGCTGGATCTCCGCTCGACGAGCGCGGGCTGGACGAGCGCCGTGAGCCGCTTCGGCGCCATCGCATCGCCCTTCGCAGGCGGCGCGGCGCTGGCGGCCGGCGTCAGCGCGTCCTCGATGATGCTGATGCTCGTCGTGCCCCTCGGCCTGTCGGCCGCCGCACTGCTGCTCGCACGCCGCCACTTCGCGGCGCCGGGTGCTACTTGCGCGACCTGAGCAGATCCGTCACGCGGCGGGCGAAATCGCGAACGAGCTGATCGACCTGAGCGTCGAGCGTGCTCCCGAGCTGAGGCAGCTCCAGGCGCAGCACCCGCTGCCCCTCCTGAGCGGAATCGGGCGGAGGAACCCGCGCGTCCAAGCGTGGGTGGGCACGCCGGTAGCACTCCAGGAACTTCGCCTTCTCCTCCGGCGTGAAGTGCACCAGCTCGAAGATCCGATCGAGGTGCTTGCGCGGGATCGGAATCGGGTAATTGGGGCTCGTGATCTGCGAGACGAAGCTCTTGTTGCGTCCGATGGCTTCGGCGATCTTGAGCCGCAGCCCCGAGGGGCGGCGCTCCACCACGTCGTGCAGGATCGTCTTGTAGGCGCGGATCAGCTGCTCGCGATCCGGATCCGACGTCCTCTTGCTCATCGGCCTGCAGCTCCGGCACGGATGGCCGCCTTCACCGCCGGCGCACGATGGGCCGGCACCGACACCGCCGACACGCCCGCCTGGATGAGCGCACGCAGTCCTTCGAGATCGGCGGCGGCATCGCCGCACACGCAGACCTCTCTGCCGCTGCGCTGCGTGCGCATGACGATGCGTCGCACGACCGCGAGCAGCGCAGGGGTCGTGGGCGCGTGCAGGTACTCGAGCTCGGTGCTGTCCCTGGAGGCTGCCATCAGATACTGCAGCAGATCGTTCGTCCCGATCGCAAAGAATTCCGAGGCGTCGAACCGCTCGATGGTGAGTGCCGCTGCGGGCGTCTCGACCATCATTCCGAGACGGATCGCGTTTCCCTCGACGGAGCTCCCGCGCAGCACATCCCGCAGCTCGGCGCGCACGTCCGCCATTTCCTCGGGAATGGTGACCATGGGCACGAGAATGCGCGTCGTACGCCCTGCAGACGCCTTCACGATCGCTCGCAGCTGCGCCCGCAGGACGTCCCGATGACGCAGCAGCGCACGCACACCGCGCACGCCGAGAAACGGGTTGGCTTCCGACTGCGCCGTGAGCCCCGGCACGGGCTTGTCACCGCCGGCGTCGAACAGGCGGATCGTCGCGGGACGACCCGCGCACCATTCGAAGAGCCGCGCGTAGACCGCCGTCTGCGTCGCTTCGTCCGGCACACCCGAAGAGCAGTCGAACAGCAGCTCGGTGCGCGCGAGGCCGATGCCGTCGAACCATTCGGACGGTGCCTGATCGAGCGAAGCCACCGAGTCCACGTTGAGATAGACGGCGATCCGGCGGCCTTCCGGCGTCACCGCCGGCTCCGATGCCTGCAGCCGCTCCTCGTGCGCCCGAGCCGTGCGCGCCGCCTCGCGCAGCCGGTAAGCCCGCAGTGACGACTCGCTCGGATTGACCAGCAGACAGCCGGTGTCGCCATCGAGAAGCGCTTCGCGACCGTGCAGCTCCGGCTCGATACCCCGTAACCCAACGACCAATGGAGTTCCCCGCGCACGCGCCAGCATGGCGACGTGGCTCATCGGGCTGCCACCGCGGGTGGCGACCCCTTTGATGTGGCGCAAGTCTAACTCCACGAAGCCGGAGGGCGTGAGATCGTCCACCAGCAGGAGACAGTCTTCCTTCAGCGTTTCGGGCGCGAACTGCCGCTCGCCGCTGAAGGCGCGCAGCACGCGGTCGCGCAGATCGCGCACGTCCGCCGCGCGCTCGCGCAGATACTCCGATGAAGCCTCTTCGTAGACGCGAAGATGCTCCTGCATCGCCGCGCGGAACGCCGCTGCGGGCGGCTCTCCCTTCTCGATGGCATCCAGAGCGCCTGCGATGAGCTCGGGATCGTTCAGAAGCTCGACCTGGAACTGCAGGATCTCCGCCGCGGTGTCATCCGCGGTCTGCTGCAGCCGCCGCAGCTCCGACAGCGCGATGCGCACCGCCGTAGGCAGATCCACCGCTGCGGCCGCTTCGGAGCGCGAATCCTGCGGAGACCGACGCACGTGGATGCGTCCGCGGGCGAAACCTCCGGAGGCACCCCTGCCCTGCAGCCGCAGCTCAGGTACCGCCGTGCCCGTCCGACTCATCGAAGTTGCGTCCTACGAGTTTTCTCAGCTCGTCCACCGCCCGCTCCGCATCCCTGCCTTGGGCGAGGAAGTCCAGCCGGGTCCCGTACGCCACGCGCAGTCCCATGAGGCGCACGATGCTCTTCGCGTCGACCCATTCGCCCGCGCCGTTCGCCCGCACCCGGATGTGTGCCTCGAACTGCCTGGCGAGCCGCGAGAGCCTGATGGCGGGACGCGCGTGCAGCCCGTCCGGCGCGTTCACGATGGCAGAACCCTCGATGACCGCGCTCTCATCCTTGATGCGCCCGGTCATGTACGCAGAAACTCCTCCGCAGCCTTCCTCACGTGCTGCAGATCGGAGCCGGAAGCCGCCTCGGCGGCGCCGACGATCGCGCCCTCGACGAGCGGCGCGTTGCAGATGACGACGCGCTCACGCTTCGAGGCATCCAGCATCTCGACGGCCATCTCGGAATTGGTCTCGGCTCCGCCGAGATCGACGAACACTGCGACGCCCGCGGGCGACCACACGGATTCGATGGCTGCGACGATCTTCTTCACGTCGGTGCCGAGGCCACCGGCAGGATTTCCTCCGGCCCACGCGACCGCGATCTCTTCACCGGTCATCTGACGCACCATGTCCGCGACCCCGCGCGCGACGTCGGATGAATGCGAAACGATGACGAGTCCCACGCGGGTTTTCACGAGCGAAGCTCCTTCGAACCGGATTCACACAGCACGCGCGCCACGGCACGCAGACACAGCCGGGCGGACGCGGCGCCCGGATCGAGATGACCGATCGACCGCTCGCCGACGTACGCGGCACGCCCCTTGGTCGCGCGCATCGGCCGCGTTGCGGCGAGTCCCGAGTCCGCGGCATCGACCATCGCCTGCAGCGCCGCGCCGAGGCTGCCCGAAGCGACCGACTCGCGGAACGCGCGCGCCGCCGGCACGAGCACGTCGAGCATGGTCTTCTCGCCGACGGTGGAACGCCCTCTCCTGCCGACTGCTTCCATGGCCTGCTCGAGCACGTCGGCGACCGCTCCGGCCGTCGCATCCTGGGGCCACGCACGCCCGAGCGCCATCAGCATCGTTCCGTACAGAGGACCCGAAGCGCCGCCGACGCTCGTCACGACCAGCATCCCTGCGCGTTCGAGCGCCTTCGGCAGCGGCAGAGATGACAGATCGTCCGCGGCTTCGAGCAGCGCATGCGCGGCGCGGCAGAGATTCGCACCGTGATCTCCGTCGCCGATCGCCCGGTCGAGCGCTGAAAGCTCCGCTTCGTTCGCCAGCAGCTCTCCGCAGACCGCCTGCAGACAGTGCAGGAAAACCGCGATGTCCCCGTCCGGGGGGCTCATCCTCCCCATCGCAGTCCCGGGGTCCGTACGGGAGCGTCCCAGAGCGTCAGCATCGGGTCCGACATCCGCGTGAGCGTCACCGAGGCTCCCGGCATCTCGAGCGAAGTCACGTAGTTGCCGACGAGCGAGCGGCAGATCTTCACTTTCCGCTCATCGAGGATGCGGCAGGCGGCGTCGTACAGGAGGTAAAGCTCCATGAGCGGCGTGCCGCCGAAACCGTTCACGAAGAGCAGCACGGGCTCGTCGCCCGGCGTGCCGAGATCCTGAAGAACCGCATCGAGCAGCTCTGACACGATGGCGTCCGCCTTCTGCAGCGGAACGCGGCGGCGGCCGGGCTCGCCGTGTATGCCCACGCCGAGCTCCATCTCGCCGGGCGCCATCTCGAGATTCGGTCGATCCGCGGTCGGCACGCGGCAGCCGCCGAGCGCGACGCCCATGGTCCGCGTGCGGGCTATGGCCTCCTCTGCCAGGCGTGCACACGTCTCGAGATCAGCACCCTGCTCCGCGGCTGCGCCGGCGATCTTCTCGACGACCAGCGTTCCCGCGACGCCGCGTCGTCCGACGGTGTACGTGGAGTTCTCGACGGCGACGTCGTCCTCGACGAGCACGCGGCGGGTTTCACCGTCGAACATCTCCGCGGCCATCTCGAAGTTCATCACGTCGCCGGAGTAGTTCTTGACGATGAAGAGCACGCCGGGCGAACCGGCCACCGCCTGCGCGGCGGCGAGGATCTGGTCCGGCGACGGCGAGCTGAACACTTCGCCCGGCACCGCTGCATCGAGCATGCCGAAACCGACGTAGCCGGCGTGCAGCGGCTCGTGTCCCGAGCCTCCGCCGCTGATGACGCCGACCTTGTTCCGGTTGGGGTTTCGACGACGCACGAAGCGTGGCCGCTCGTTCAGAACGACCTCGTCGGCATGGCAGCGAGCGAAACCGCGGAGTCCTTCCACGACGGCATCGCGCGGCTCATTGAGGAACTTGCTCATGTGGGTGACGGGGAACTCGTGCGTGCCGGTGCGACGATTTAGTTTAGTAAGTTTAGGTTACGCCGCACGCGCCCGATGCGTCAAGGTAACTTCCGAATGACGCGCGTCACCATGCTCGTCACGGGCCCGGCCGGTGCGCCCCGGGGCTGTCGCATCCGCCCGCTTCCGGAGGAATAATAATGTGTGGCCGAGCTGACAGGAGGGGGAATGCAAACGAGCGGAACGACGTTCGCGCGCGCGTTTCAGCGGGTCGTATTCAGCGCGCCGCTGATCTGGTTCGCTCTCTCGGCGGGACTCGTGCACGCCGAGCAGAAGGCGGCTTCGGATACCGCACAGCGATTCGATCACCTGCTCAATACCTACTGCCTCGAGTGCCACAACGCCGAGGACTGGGCAGGCGGGCTGGCCTTCGACACCATGGACGTGCGCCACGCCGGCGAGGAGCCCGAGGTCTGGGAGAAAGCCATCAACAAGCTTCGCGGCAGGCTCATGCCGCCCGCGGGAGAGCCCCAGCCCGATCAGGCCGACATCGATGCATTCATCAACTATCTGGAAACGTCTGTTGACGCTTCGGAAAAAGTGCGTCGTGTCGGTCACGTCCCGATCCAGCGGCTGAACCGCACCGAGTTCGCGGCATCGGTCAAGGCGCTTCTCGGTGTCGAGATCGATGCGCGGCAGCTTCTGCCGACCGACATCGAAGTCGAGGGATTTGACAATATTGCCGACGCGCTCGGCATCTCGCCCTCCTTCCTCGAGCAGTATCTCTCCGCCGTTCGTCACGTCGCCCGGCTCGCGGTGGGTGAGCCCCAGCCGAAAGTCGCAAGCGTCTTCTACGGCGGTGGTGGCGGTGGCGGCGGACAGGCAGGTCCGGGTTCCCCGACTCAGTACACCCACAAGGACGGATTCCCACTCGGCACGCGAGGCGGCGTGCGTTTCACGCACGTGTTCCCTGCCGACGGCGAATACCGCTTCAGCTTCCTCGAGGGTGACAGCATCGACGCGGGCCTCTATCCGCGCGGCATGGAAACGGCGGCCACGATGGTCGTCCTGGTGGATGGCAAGGAAGTAGCGCGCCGGGAGATCGGCGGTCCGGACGATCTCGCGATCGCCGACCGCGACGGTCCCGAAGGTCGCGCGGCTCTCGTCGCGAAGGTTTCGAACATTCCCGCGTACATCACGGCGGGCGCGCACGAGGTGATCGTCACCTTCATCGAACGCTCGTGGGCGCTCAGCAACGATCCGACACCCGTCGGCTTCCTCGGCGGCAAGGTCTCAGGGATGCCGATCATCCGTGACGGCGTGAAGGTCGAGGGGCCGTTCTCCCCGCAGGGGCTCTCGTTGAGCGAAAGCCGCAAGCGGATCTTCATCTGCCAGCCGAAGAGCGAAGCCGAGGAGCGGCCCTGCGCGGAAAGAATCGCACGGCACCTCGCGACGCAGGCGTTCCGCCGTCCGGTCACGAACGACGACGTCGCGCGGCTCATGAAGTTCTACGAGATGGGCCGCGAGGAGCCCGCCGGCTTCGATGCCGGTATCACGGAGCTCATCACGGCGATTCTCTCGAGCCCGGACTTCCTGTACCGCGCCTTCTCCACCGCGCCGTCGCCCGGCGCACCGCGTCGGCTCACGGACCTGGAGCTCGCATCGAGGCTCTCCTTCTTCCTGTGGAAGCAGGGCCCGGATCAGGAGCTCATCGATCTCGCCGCGCAGAACCGGCTCTCCGATCCTGCCGTCCTCGACGCGCAGGTCGAGCGCATGCTCGCCGATCCGCGCGCGAAGTCGCTCATCGAGCACTTCGCGCTCGCGTGGCTCAACCTCGACGAGCTCGAGCAGGTCGAGCCGCAGGATCGCGCCTTCACGGCCGATATGCGGAAGAACTTCGAGACCGAGATCCGGCTGTTCCTCGAGAGCGTGCTCTTCGAGGATCGCAGCGTCCTCGATCTCCTCAACGCGGACTGGACTTTCGTCAACGAGGACCTCGCCCGTCACTACGGCATCCGCGGCGTGTACGGTCCGCAGTTCAGACGCGTGAAGCTCGAGGACGAGAACCGCTGGGGTCTGCTCGGCAAGGGCGCGGTGCTGCTGCGCACGTCCTACGGCGACCGCACGTCACCGGTGCTCCGCGGCGCCTGGGTGCTCGAGCGCATCATGGGCACTCCGCCCGCCCCGCCGCCGCCCAACGCGGCGACCGATCTCTCCATCCAGGAGGGTGAGAAGCCCACCACCATTCGCGCCCGGCTCGAAGCGCACCGCGCGACACCGAGCTGCAACGCGTGCCACGGGCTCATCGATCCGCCCGGACTCGCGCTCGAGAACTTCGACGTGACCGGACGCTGGCGCGATTTCGATCCCGTCGCGAAGGAGCCCATCGACCCGACGACGGAGCTCGCGAGCGGCGTCGTTCTGCGGGGACCAGCGGATCTGCGCCGTTATCTCACGCGTCGTCAGGACCAGTTCCCGACGACCGTAGCGAAGCGCCTGATGATGTACGCGCTCAACCGCGAGATCGAATACTTCGACATGCCGCAGGTGCGCAAGATCGTGCGCGACGCCGCCGCTCACAACTACACGTTCAAGTCGATCGTGAAGGGCGTCGTCAACAGCGAGTCCTTCCGTCACCAGGCGCCCGAAGCGCACGGGGAGCAGGTGGTGGCGATGAACGATTCCCACGGCACGGAAGCGGTCCACCGCTGAACGGGAGATAGAAGACCATGGCCGTGTTCCTGACGAAGAAGCATCTGTCTCGACGCACCTTCCTCCGCGCCGGAAGCGTGGCGCTGGCGCTGCCGTTCCTGGACGCCATGGTTCCGGCAGGCACGGCGCTCGCGAAGACCGATGCGGCGCCGAAGACCCGCGCGGGTTTCTTCTACATCCCGCACGGCGCGATCATGAACAACACGCCGTTCGGCAAGGAGGTCGACGCCTGGACCTCGAGCGGCAAGGGTGAGAACTTCAAGCTCGGCCACATTCTCGAGCCGCTCGAGCCGTTCAAGCGGTACGTCACGACGTTCGAGAACCTCGAGAACGTCGCGGCGCTCGGCTCGGTGCACACGCTGAATCCCGCGACGTGGCTCTCCTGCGTGCGCCCCGACACCAACGCCAAGGGCGCGAGCATGGCGATCACGCTCGATCAGGTGATCGCACAGCGTCTCGGCCAGTCCACGGCGCTGCCGTCGCTCGAGGTGGCGTCGGAAACGACGATACAGGTCGCCGCGTGCGGCGGCGCCGGCTGCTACTACGCGTCGACGACGTCGTATGCCGGCCCCAACTCTCCGCTGCCCATGGAGCACAACCCGCGCAAGGTGTTCATCCAGCTCCTGGGCGAAGGCGACACCGCGGCCGAGCGCGAGGCGCTGCTGCGCAAGAACGCGAGTCTCCTCGACATGATCTCCGAGCGCGCGAAGGCGCTCAGCAAGGAGCTCGGCCCGGGCGACCGCGCACGCCTCTCGGACTATCTCGACACCGTCCGCGAGCTCGAGCGGCGTGTGAACATGGCAGGCTCCAGGAACCTCGACGGCGTCGAGGTTCCCGACGCGCCGGTCGGCGAGCTGCCGGACTTCGATCAGCAGGTCCGCATCATGTTCGACCTGATCGCGCTCGCGTTCCAGGCGGACCTCACGCGCGTCGTTTCCTACGTGATGGTCGCGGAAGGCACCAACCGTACCTACAACCACATCGGCGTGCCGGATTCCTTCCACCCGGTGAGCCATCACTCGAACGACCGCGAGCGCATCCGGCGCCTGACGCTCATCCAGCGCTACCACATGGAGCGCTTCGCGGACTTCGTGCGCAAGCTGGCGGAGACGAAGGAAGGCGACGGCAGCATCCTCGACCATTCGCTGTTCCTCTACGGCTCGAACATGAGCAACAGCAACCTCCACGACAACTACCCGCTGCCCGAGCTGCTGATCGGCGGCGCCAACGGCGCGCACAAGGGCGGCAAGAACGTCGTGCTGCCCGAGCGCACGCCGCTCGCGAATCTCCACCTCACGATCCTGCACAAGCTCGGGATCGAGCAGGAGAGCTTCGCCAACAGCACCGGCCCGATCTCGGAAGCCTGAAGAATTCCGCAATGAAGAAGACCGATCGCCGAAGCTTCCTGCGCACCGGTGTGGGCGGGCTCGCGGGGCTCGCCACCATGCCGCTCCTGTCCGGGCTCTCAGGCTGCGCGCAGACACCCGCACGGGCGACTTCGCTCGAAACGGAAAAGCTCACCGACCGGGTGATGCTCATCAGAGGCGCACCCGGCAACGTCGTGGCGCTGTTCACCGACGACGGTGCCGTGCTCGTCGACAGTGGCGCTGCCGATGCGGCTCGCGCCGTCAAGGCGAGCCTCGGCGGTGCGCGCGTGCGCAGACTCTTCAACACGCATCACCACGCCGATCAGACCGGCGGAAACGTGCTGTTCGGCCGTGAAGGCGCGACGATTCACGCTCACGTGATCACGCGTCAGTGGCTCTCCACCGATTACTATGTGCCGTCGGAGGACCGCTGGGTGAAGGCGCTGCCGGAAGTCGGCCGTCCCACCGAGACGTTCCGCCTGAAGGGCGAGCTGACGGCGGGCGCGGAGCGCATCGAGTACGGCTATCTCCTCGAGGCGCACACCCGCGGCGACATCTACGTGTTCTTCCGCGACTCCAACGTGCTCGCCGTCGGCGACGTCGCTTCGCCTCTGCTCGACCCCGTGCACGACTGGTACGCGGGCGGCTGGCTCGGTGGCCGTGTCGACGCGCTGGAGGACCTTCTGGAGCTGGCGAACGACGAAACGAGGATCGTGCCGGCCTACGGTCCCGTGATGACGCGCGCCGAGCTGCAGGCCGAGCACGACATCATGCTGCATCTCTACGACCGCACGACGTTCCTGACCACGAAGGGCTACAGCGCGGAGGACATGCTGAAGGCGGGCGTTCTCGACGAGGTGAGCCGCAGGTTCGAGGACCCCTACCGCTTCCTCTACGACGTCTGCAAAGGCCTCTGGGCCCACTACACGAACTTCGGAGGCAACATTGTCTGAGCCGATCATCCGTGCCGCGGGCCCGTCCGGTACGGGCCGCGCAAGGGCCGTGAGACTCGCCGGGCTCTGCCTGCTGTCGCTCGCCGCGGCAGGCGCTGCATTCGCCTCGTCCAGGCCCGAGACGCTCGCCGATCTCGTCCGCACGGGCCAGAGGGAAGCCGTTCTGGCCGCGATCACCTCGCCTCACGTCGACGTCAATGCGACCGCGCCGGACGGTTCCACGGCGCTCATGTGGGCGGTGTACAACGTCGATCACGAGCTCGTCCGCGCGCTGCTCGAGGCCGGCGCGAAGGCCGACATCACCAACCACTTCGGCGCCTCCGCACTCTCCGAGGCGGTGAAGCTCGGTGACGTCGAGCTCGTGCGCATGCTGCTCGATGCGGGTGCCGACCCCGATACGGCCAATCAGGACGGTCAGACCCCGCTCATGCTCGCCTCCTCCATCGGTTCGCTCGAGATCGCGAAGCTCCTCATCCAGCGTGGCGCGAACGTCAATGCGGTGGAAACCTTCCGTGGCCAGACGGCGCTCATGTGGGCTGCGGGAGAGGGTCACGCGGAGATCGTCGAGCTGCTCCTCAAGCACGGCGCCGACTACTCGAGACGCGCGAAGCACGACGACTGGCCGCGCCAGATGACGTCCGAGCCGCGCGCCCAGTTCCGGCAGACCGGCGGTCTCACCGCTCTGCTCTACGCCACGCGCTCCGCCTGTTACCGCTGCGCCGTCGCTCTCGTGGAGGCGGGCGCCGACGTCAATCAGCCGAATCCTGACGGCATCACGCCGCTCATCAACGCGCTCGACAACCGCGCCTTCGACATCGCGATGTACCTGCTCGACAAGGGCGCGAATCCGGGCGCCTGGGACATGTACGGCCGCACGCCGCTCTACGTCGCCGTGGACATGAACTCCTTCCGGGGCGGCGGATTCGGCGGCTTCGGTGGTCCGGTGCGCCGTCCGCCGAGCAAGGCCACGGCGATGGACGTCGTGAAGCGGCTGCTCGCCATGGGCGTCGATCCGAATCATCAGCTCACGCGCATGCGCCCCAACGGCAACGGCAGGGGCCGGTTCACCGACTACATGATGCGCGGCGGTACGGGGCCGCTCATGATCGCGACGCTGAGCTACGACACGGAAGCGATCGAAGTGCTGCTCGCGAACGGCGCGGAGGTGGATCTGCCCAACGTGTTCCAGATCACCCCGCTGATGGCGGCTGCGGGCATGACCGGCACGAGCCGTTTCAGCATCCCGCAGATACCCGACATCCAGGATCGTGCGATCAGGACGATGGAGCTGCTGCTCGCTGCGGGCGCCGACATCAACGCCCGCGTCACCGACAGCCGCACCCGCACGGCCAGGCTCATCGCGTACATCCAGGGCCGGGACAACGAGGGCAAGACCGCGCTCTTCTCCGCGGCCGAGCTGGGATGGGACAAGGTCGTGAAGTTCCTGCTCGACCGCGGCGCGGATCCCACGATACGCGATGCGTCCGGCAAGACCGCCCTCGACTACGCACGGGCAGGCCCGCCGCCTGGTCCCGGCGGCGCGAGAATGGAGACCCCGGGCCGCGATGCGACCATCGCGCTGCTCGAGGCGGCACTGGCGAAGGCCGAAGCAGGCGCACCGGCGACTCCCGCTGCATGACCGCGGGAGCCGCCGGCCCCGAGCCTCCTATCGCTGCCCCGAAGGCGCGCGGTACTTCGGCGGCGGGCTCGGCGTCGTCACGGGATTGACACCGTACTGCGAGGCCCACTCCGGGACAGCCTCGTTGTAGATGCGCCGGCGGGCGAACAGCCATTCTCCGTTCACCTTGACCAGCTCGTCCTCGTAGTGGCCGAAGAAATCGACGCCGCCGCGGCCGTCGGGTCCGCTGGTCATGTGTGACCAGTACGCGACCGACCGCGCCTTGTCGCCGTCGATCTTCACGACGATGTTGTGGATGGCGTGCCGGCCGACGCTGGGACGCTGTCCGGGCGGTGTCTTCGCGCGCGCCTCCTCGATGCGCTTGCGGCCGTCGGCCACGAACTTCGCGATCGCCTCGCGGCCCTTGATCTCGCCCCAGCCGAAATCGAGGATGCCGTCCGGCGCGAACGTGTTCGCATAGGCTTCGGGATCGCCGAAGTCGAGCGCGAAGAGATATCGCGCCTGCAGGTCCTCGATGAGCGCACGGTCCGTGCCGTAGTCGGCGAACGCGGTGCCTGCTGCGCACGCGAAAGCCGCGGCGATCAGGGACATGCCGATTCTTCTGCGGATCATCAACCCCTCCTGTTCGTCGCTGAGCATGCTCCGGTTCTGCCTGCACGCGCCGGCGTGCTTCACCTATCGGCTTCCGCCGCTGCCCCGGAACGCGGACTGCAGGAGGTGAGTCAGCGTGTGCACGTAGCGCAGCTTGCCGTTCTCCACGCGGAAGAGGTGCGTATCCGGCGCGCCGCTGCCGCCGCCGGGCGTCCCCGCGCCGAAGGTGCAGAACACCGCAACCGCGCCCAGCACCTCGTCCACGACGAAGCGCCGGTTGACGATGTTGACGCCGGCCGGAACGCCGACCTCGCAGCTGTCGTCCGGTGAGCCCTTGCCCGTGTAGGCGCCGCCCTCGATGCGCACGCAGGGAAATCCCCACGGAACGAGGTCGATCTTCTTTTCGAGGAAGGCGTCGAGATACGCGTTCGCCGCCGCGACGAGCGTGCCGCGCGAATCGCGCTTCTCGGCAGGGATGGGATCCCACTTCTCCGCCGAAGAGTATTTCAGATACGCGTCGGCATTGAAGAGCCAGTAACCCGTCGTGGTCCACAGCACCTCGATCTCGGCGATCTTGTCGTGATTCACGCGAAGGCGCGTGGCGAACACGTAGGGCTCCGCCTTGTCCGTGACGATGACCTCCGTGAACGTCTGGCAGGAGTCCGTATCGAAGAAGCTGCGGTGAAAGTCGATCTTGAGGGGCTTCGTGACGAAACCCTTGTTGATGTCGGCCGGCTTCATGTTCTCCCAGTAGCCGAGTCCCTTCGCGAGCGGCAGACCCGAGAGATCCCCCTTCGTCTGTGCGGCGATGTAGAGCTCCGTGGCCTCCCTGAGTCCTCCCCGTGTGCAGGAAATCTCCGCCTGCGAAAGCGCCGGAGCGAGCGAGGCAGCGCAGAGTGCGACGGACAGATAGACGACTTTCACCGGCTCCTCCCTTTCGGTTCTTCTGTACCGCTCCGGATGTTAGCGGAACGCGTCGAAGCGCTCACCGCTCCGGTGTCTCCGGTTTTCAACGGCGGAACTCGTGTTCGGCGGCGTGGGATCGCGTCCGTGACCGCCGGGCAGAATTTCCAAGCAGGGACGCAGGCAGGCGGCATACGAGCGCCGCGCCGGATCAGCACGGACCGGGCTTCAGCCCTTGCGCGCCGTGTCGTAGGGGCCGAGGCCCGGCCGATAGGACTTCTCGTCGAGGAACTGTCTCAGCCCTTCCCTGCGCCCCTCGCTGTCGAGGAATGCCGCGGCTTCCTGTGCCCGCACGAGATAATCCTCGGCGTTGTCGTAGGTCATCTCCCGGACGCGCCGTACCGCGTCCTTCGCGGCCTTGAGCACGACCGGATTCTTGCGCAGCAGGACTTCGGCGACTTCGGTCACGCGCTCCTTGAGGCGGGCGAGCGGCACGGCTTCGTTGACGATTCGCCACTCGGCGGCTTTCCTGCCGTCGATCGTCTCGCCGGTCAGCACGTGATACATCGCGTCGCGGAAGCCCATGAGCTCGACCGCCACTTTCGCGACGCCGCCGCCGGGAATGACGCCCCAGTTGATCTCGGAGAGGCCGAACGTCGCCTCCTCCGCCGCGAACGCGAGATCGCAGGCGAACAGCGGACCGTAGGCACCGCCGAAGCACCAGCCGTTCACCATCGCGATCGTCGGCTTCTGATACCAGCGGAGCTTGCGCCACCAGCCGTAGGCTTCGGCCTGCGCCTGACGCACGGCCCCGAGACCCTGCGCTTCAGGCTCACGGAAGTACTCCTGCAGATCCATGCCCGCGCTGAAGGCAGTGCCCGCGCCCGTCAGGACCAGCACGCCGAAGTCATCGCGGAACTCGAGCTCCTGCAGCACCTGCATCATGCGGCGGTTCAACGCCGGGTTCATGGCATTGCGCTTCTCGGGGCGGTTGAAACGCACCCAGGCGATGCGGTTCTCGATCTCGTACGTGACGACGTCGCTCGACGCGCTCATGGACGGTCCTCGGAAGCTTCAGCGTCCGGCGGTAAGGTACCGCACCAGCGCTTCGAGGTGCGCATCCGTGAGCTCGCTCGGAACGAAGGCAGGCATGGACCTGAGGCCGTGGCGCACGACGTGCCGGATGTACTCCGGTGCGAGGTCGGTCCGCTCGGTGAGAAGCGCCAGCTCCTTACCCCGAGTCCGCGCGAGCTGCAGCGTGCCCGGGGTTTCGTTCCCCGGACCGTGGCAGTGGATGCAGTAGCGATCGAAGACCTCCTTGCCCTCGGGCTCCGCGCCTGCGGCCGGCAGCGCGGCGCCGAGCAGCGCGGCCATTGCGATCGTCGTCCGTATCGCCGACTTCATGCCCTGCCCCTCTCGCGCAGATGCTTCGGCCAGATCCCCGACTTGCCCGGCGAGAGAATGCCGTTCGGATCGAGCGCGTCCTTGATCCTCTCGTGCATCTTCCAGAGCGCGTTGTCGTTCCAGCCGTACGTGCGCGCGATCATGTCCATGTAGTGGATGTGCGTGCGGTACTCGCCGTAGCCTTCGGCGGCCGCCTCGCGCACCAGAATCGTGAAGAGCTCGTCGATCTTCCGGCGCTCCTCGGGATCGTTGTGGTCGTACACGATCACCGTCACGTGGTGCAGCTCCCGGAAGCCGACCGCCATGAGGCCCATGTAGTCGAAGCCGTACTCCCGCACGCGGCGGCTCACCATGCGGTACTGCTTGATGGCGTCCTCACCGGTGGTCGGCGAAACGGGTGAGAAGCCCACGTGGCCGCCGCCTCCGTTCCAGTTGAGGAAACCGAACTCGGTCAGCTTCGGAATGCCTCGCATCGTCTCGGCGCGATGGGCGAGGATGTCCGGTCGCCGCTTGCGGTCCTCGAGGAAGTAGAACTTCGCTCCCGGAATCTTCGAGAACGAGTCCCGGATCACCGTCCACAGCGCATCCGTGATCGGCGGCGGTCCGTAGAGCGCGCCGCAGAAGTTCCACATGCCGATCTCGTGGTCGGCCATGATCTTCTTCGCGACGCTGTCCGGGATGGGGCCGTCACCGTCGTAGTACTGGCTCTTCGTCGAGAACAGGGCCGCGTCGAGCACGAGACTGCGGATCGTCGCCGCGTTCTGGATGACGTTGTTGAGCCTGAGCGGGCGCACGATCTCGACGACCTGCTCGATGTCCTCCTCGCGCGGGAAGGTGATGAGATACGGGCGGTATCCTCCAGGGTCCGGCATGAGCCAGATGCCCATCTTCGTGACGATGCCGAAGTTCGACTGCGAGAAGATGCCGTCGACGTAGGGACCGAAGCCGTACTTGAAGAGCTGCCAGGTGTTGTTGCCCGGCAGCGCGCCCATTCCCGTCCGCACCACCTCGCCGGTCGGCAGCACCACTTCCATTCCACACTGCATCATGAAGTGGTCGCCGTACGGCGTGTAGCCCACGCCGTGATCGAGCGCGTTCCCGACGACGCTGCCCCAGCCGGGGTCCGGCACGTCGAGCCACAATTTCAGGCCGCGCTCCTCGATGTACCGATAGAGATCGAAGTAGCTGACGCCGGGCTCGACGAGCGCGTAGGCGAACTTCTCGTTGACCTCGAGGATCCGGTTCATGCGGCTCAGGTCGAGAACGACCGAGCCCGAGAGAACCGGCGCTGCGCCGCCGTACGCGAAGTTCTTGCCTCGCGACACCACCCAGAGTGGAACCCGGAACTCGTTGGCGACCTTGACGATCGCCTGCACTTCCTCGGTCGAATCCGGAGCCACCGCGGCGTGTGCTCTGTAGCGGCTCTCGTCGTTGGTGATCGTGTAGGGGTCGCGATAGCTCGCCACCTTCTCGCCGGTGAAGACCCACTCGGGACCGGCGATCCTGCGGAATCGCTCCAGGGCCTCCGCCATCTGTTCGGCGGTCACTCCCGGCGGCAGTGGATCGGCCATGATTTCGTTCCTCGCTCAGTTCTTCGGGCTGGAATGCATCGTCCAGAGGAGCAGGTTCCGGTCGACTCGCGACACTCGCGCATCGACGAACGCGTGCTCGCTCAGCAGGACGCCGAGACAGAAGTGGAAGGATCCGGTCGTGACACCGCGCAAGGTCAGCGACTTCTCACGGACCTCACGCGCGAGCGCTTCCGTCCAGAAAGGCGTGACGTCACCATGAACCGCGAGCAGCCGGGCCGACTCGGACCATGCCGCCGCGACCTGCCGCGCGCGCTCGAAGCGCTCATCGAAGAAGGCGTAGCGGTACGGGCCGGTGAGAGACGCGGAGAACGCCGGCAACGTCAGGACGGAAGGGAGCAGCGCGGTCGATGCGGCTGCCTGGATGAACTGCCTTCGCTCCATGCCCCCTCCCAAGCCGGAGAACTGCGCAAACTGTAGACCGGCCCGGCGCGTATGGCCAGTGGCCGCGATCTCCGCGCGTCCCGGGGCGGTCCATGGTCCCGCAGGAGCTCTCAGCGCAGCTCTTCGTGGATGAACGTTGCGACGTCCAGCACGTGCTGCTCGTCGAGGAGATCGGGATAGAGCTTCGGCATCGGGGGTTTCGGGTCCTTGATGTACGCGATCGTCGAGGCGAGATCCTGACGCGCGCCGAGACCGCCGAGCCGGCGATCCGCAATCATGTTGCCGTCGGGTCCGTGGCAGGCGATGCACACCTGCTCGTAGAGCCTGCGGCCGTTGGCGGGATTCGCCTTGCCCGCAGTCCCACCCGTCGCTGGCGCATTCGCCGCCGCGCCGGACGAGGAGCTTCCGGCGGCTCGACGCTCCGGGTTGAGCGTCATGATCACGACGCTCGGAAGCCCGAGGTCGCCGAAGGCATTGCGCGAGATGTTGCCGGCAGCGAAAGCCACGTACTGCTTGCCCGCGACCTCATAGGTCACGACACCACCGGCCATCGCGCCGCCGACACGCACCTTGTGCACGAGCGCGCCGGTCCTGCTGTTGAAGACGAGCAGATTCCCCGCGAGATCGCCCGTGAACGTGACGCCGCCCGCGGTCGGCGTGACACCCGCGACGACCGGCTTCTCGGCGTGATAGCGCCAGCGGACTTCGCCGGTCACGCTGTCGATGGCCGTGACCCATCCGGTAGCCGGTCCATCAGGCTCAACCGTTCCCCCGAAACTCGCCTCCGACGGCGCGTACTTCGACTCGCCGGACTTCACGATGAAGCAGATGTCCACCGCTCCCGTGATGAGCGAACCCGTGAGGAGGTCCAGCGCGGGACCGTTCCACTCGACGCCTCCGGCGAAGCCGGGGCAGATGCGCACGCCTTCCGGAGTCGGTCCGGCAGGGGCATTCTCGATGCGGGTCACCGGTGTACGGAACACGACCTTTCGCGTGTCGCGGTCCACCGCGGTCACGTAGCCGTCCTTGCCGGCGAAGACGAGATAGTCGCGGACGTCCGCGGTTCGGTAGAGCACCGGCGGTGCCGCGAGGTCGAAATCCTGCCAGTCCGCCGGCACGCTCTGGTGCCACCACTTGAGCGCGCCGGTACGTGCATCGAGCACGACGACCGAGTTCGTGAAGAGATTCGTGCCCGGGCGGTACGCGCGGTCGAGATCCGGCCAGGGATTCCCTACCGGGACGAAGAGCTCGCCCGTCGTCACGTCGAGCGTCATCGCACCCCACACGCCACCTCCGCCGGTCTTCGCGGACTCGGGACGCAGCCACGTTTCGGCGCCCGGCTCGTCTCCCATCGGAATGGTGTTGAAGCGCCACAGCTCGCGTCCCGTCTGAGCGTCGTACGCCATGACGCGTCCGCGGATGCCGTGCTCGCTGCCCGCGATGCCCATGAACACCATGCCCTGCCAGGCGAGCGGCGCCGCCCCGGCCGACTCGCCGAGCCTCGGCGAGCCTATGACGTTCTTCCAGAGGAGCCTGCCCGTCGCCGCATCGAGCGCGATGAGCCGCGCATCGCCCGTGCCGCGGAACACGCGTCCGTCGAGCACGGCGAGCCCTCGGCTCGACGGCGAAACGATCTCCTCGTCCGGCACGTAGGTGTGCTTCCAGCGGATGGCGCACGTCGTCGCATCGAGCGCGACCGTCTCGCGTCCCGTGTTGGTGTAGATGACGCCGTCGACGACGATCAGCCCCGCGTGGAACGAGGTCGGCCCGTCGATCTGGACCCGGCAGACCTCGCCGAGCTGCGAGGCATTCTCGGGCGTGATCTCCTTGAGCGGCGAGTAACGCACGCCGTCGAGCCGGTTGTTGTAGGCAGGCCATTGGGCACCAGGCAGAGACGCCTGCGCGATTGCGATGGACGCCGTCAGTGAGCCGCAGGCGAGGAGCCCTGCGGTGATGAGCTTCACTATGCGCATGGTGTGGTGCACTTCTTCGCCGATCAGCCCGCCGGATAGATCAGCGAAGCGATCTTCCACTCGCCCGCCGACTTGACGTACCTCGCCTCGAGACGGCCGCTCTCCCAGCGGCAGTCGGCCAATTGACCCTGAAGGCGCGCCATCTGCGCCGCCGTGCAGTCGTCCTGCAACGGGACGCCGAGCTGCACGTCGACGTGCAGGATCGCAGTCGCCTGCGTGCAGTCGTCCGCGATCGTCACCGCATCCTCACTCTGGCGCGCGTTCGGCCTGTAGGCACAGTGGAGCACGGCGGCTGTCTGCTCCCGATACTGCTCCGCGAACAGCCGGCGGATCCCCGCCTTACCGGTCGCGCTCACGCCGCTCAGGTTCACCATCGCCCCTTCGTCGAAGAGCTCGGCAAGCGCGTCGTAGGAGCGGCTCTCGATCTGCGCCGCGAACGCAAGGTGAACGCCGCGGATCGCCTCGCGCTCCTTTGCGTGATCCAGCTCGCGCCGCAGGCGCATCAGCTCCTCTTCCCCGCTCCGGGTCCCGGCGGCAACCGCAGAGGAAACACCGACGGCCGAGGCGACACCTGCACCGAGAATCGCACCGCCCTTCGCGAAGAATTCGCGCCGCGTGCTCCTTGCCCTCATTCCGCTCATGTGCAGCTCCTCAGACCTTCAGGCCCAGGTACTTCCTGATCTCGAACCTGCCGGCATGGCGGGCGCGAGCCCCGATCACGCTGAGAGACAATCCCCGGCTGCCGACGTGATAACCGAAGCCGGCGTCGTGCATCGTGCGCTGATTGAAGCAGATGACGCCGAGCGTGCCGTTGCAGGCTTCCTCGATCCACGACATGAGATACACGCCGTCGCGCAGCTTCGCGTACCAGCCGGGCGAACTCCACTGCATGCCGCCAGACCCGTCGGGCTGGAAGATGATCCACGAATAGGCGGAAGGCGTGGCGTAGAAGTGCATGGACGTGAGCCCGGGATTGCCGGGCTGGTAGTTCCACGTGACGCACTCGCCCACCATCTCGTCCGTCCAGCCGTGGCGCAGATAGGTCGGAGGCGTCGGCGCGCCTTCCATCTCGAGCACGCCGAAGTAGTACTTCACGGTCGTTTCGTTGTTGCGGAACGGCGAGCCGGTCGTGCCCTTCACGAGGGTGGCGAGCCCGTTCTTCATGTCGAAAGCCACCATCGCGCAGGAGCGCGGGAACTCCGCGTCCAGGAGGTGCGCGAAGAAGTACAGCCGGTCGTCGGGCTCGTACATCTCGTACCACGCCTCGCGCCAGTGGCTGTCGCCTTCGTAGCGCCACCTGAGCTTCCTCGCGTCGACGAACTCGTACTCGATCACGGGTCCGCCGTCGTCCATCCGGACCGTGAGCTTCCTGCCCGCGAAGTGCGTGACGAGCTCGCTCTTGTAGCCGCCCATGCCCTGGGCACCGCTGCCCTTGCCGTCGCCGAAGGCATGGGCCTTGTTGAGCACCGCGTCCCTCACCTGCTCGTCGGTCATCACTTCGAAGGTCTCGAGCGGGCGGTACACACGGCGCGGACCGCGGGTCTCGCCGTTGTTGCCGAACACTTCGAACGTCGCGATCTGTCCGGTGATCTCACCCCGGCCGGTGTACATGGAGTACTCGAGCTCGTCCTTCTCGTTGAGCCCGAGACGCACGCCCCGCTCCGTCATGTCGAAGAGATCGATCACCTGCAGGGTGAAGATCCCCGAGAACTCGCACTCGATGCGCGAGTAGATGAACTGGTGGTCGTTGACCATGATGTAGTCGGAAGGCGCGCAGACCGTGAGCTCGCCTCCGAAACGCGTGAGCTCGATGAAGTTCGAGTAGATGATGGACAGATAGAACTCGAGGATCTCGATGTCGTCGTCCTGCTTCCAGTAGATGCCCTTGCCCTCGAGCCGGTTGGTGTAGGTGTGACGTGCGGTCGGCGCAGGTCCCCCGCGGTCCACGTAGCCGAACCAGATCCTGCGCTGCGCTTCGCGATTGCGGCGACCGTTCCTGAACTGCGGCTCCCGCCCCGCCTCCCGCGCCGCGGCGATCTCCTGCGGGGCATAGCCGCTGAAGTACACCTCGAACACCGTGGCGAGGCCGGTGTGCTGATCGACGATGAGCTTGTATCCGCGCTGCGTGCCGGGAATCATGTGCGAGACCAGCACCAGGCTCCGGTCCTCGAGCGCGCCGTATCCCGCGCGGATCGGCCTGCCGCCGTTCTCGGCGAGCTCGAGCTCCCGGGCATTGCGGAAGCGGTACTCGAGCACGGGACCGCCGTCGGTCACGATCCTGAGCTGCCTGCCCGCCAGCACGTTCGACAATGCGGATCTGCTGACCGGCCCGCTCGCGGTGGGGCGCAGCGCTTCGCTCATCTGCGCTTCCGTCAGATCCGTATAGGGAATCCGATGCATCTGCAGGCGCTGGTACTTACGCATCGACACGGCAGTCTCCTCTGCAGAACCGGGGACGCGGACCGCCGCGGATTGTAGTCGATCCGTTCCGCGCCATGCCTTCCACCTGCGGGAGCGGCGTGGAGGCTGAAGTGAACGGCGATGACGGAGTCGCGGGAGCGAAGGGATCGGTTGCGTTCGCAACCGGCGGAGAGCGCGAGACGCCCGTCAGTCAGTCTTGCCTTCGGCGACTGCCATCCGCGGCAACGATGCGCGGACCCGCGGCGGTGGCTCGCCCAACGCGATGCTCAGGGCCAGCGCGCACGCTTCGACGAGAACTTCACGCAGATCCGCCTCGCGGAGGCGCAGCTCCACCGTGCCCTCTCCGTACCGGGAGAACGTGGAGCGACTGACTGCCGTGCCGATCTCGCGGGCGAGTTCCTCGATCGCCAACGACATCTGTCGTCAGAGGGATTTGAGGGCGGCAATCACGCGTTCGCGGCTCAGCCTCGTAACCGCAGGAGCGGCAGCGGCCAGCATTCGATAATCACCCTGGGACGCCGCGGCTTCGAAGATCCGCACGAACTGCGCACACCACTGCGCGTCGGCACGTGCCGATGCTGCCTGCCCTGCGGCGGCAAGCCGCGTGCTCTCCTCCGCCAGCAGGCCCGTCACCGCCAGATGAGCCCGCCGCAGATGCTCGCTCGCCTGCTGCACCTTCCGCAGCGTGCCCTCCCGCGCGGTGACGTCCTCGACGCTCCACTCCTGCGGCCGGATCGCCGGCGGCTCCGGCGTTGCCGGCACTCTGTTGAACCGGCCGGTAGGGAACCGCCGCCCCTCGCCTCTGATCGCGAGGGTATCGCGAATGGCAGGCCAGGCGGACTCAGCCGCTTCGAACCGGAGCTCTCCGTCCGCGCCGCGCGTCGCACGCACGCCGACGGGCGCGAGCGCACGGTCGAAACGCTTCACGAGCTCGTCGTCCGACAGATGCGGCTCGACGAGGACGGACGACACTTCCGTGCGGCCGCGCGCCTCCACGGCGAGACTCAGAAGCTCCTGCGGCCCCGAGCGCAGCGTCGCGAAGTCGAGGCCCCGCACGGTGAATCCGAGTCGAGGGACTCCATCGCGCACGAGCTCGAGTTGTCGGCCGAGCAGTCCGCCGGACGCCCGCGACCTGGTGCTCCAGAGCTCCGCAAACTGACGGATCCGCTCGTCGAGCGGCTCACCGTCCTTCCGCGCACCCGTGCCGGCGCGTGCGGCATCGGCCGAGCGCTGCGTGAGCGCGGTCTCGATGTCCCGCAATTGCTTGCGTGCCGTGACGAGGAACTGGAGCGCCTGCTGAGCGGCAGCCACGCGCCGGTTGTACTGCGGGTCGACCGTCCGCAGCCCGCGGTGGGGAACCGCGGCGGAGCGAACGGCTTCCTGCGTGGCCGGCCGATGCTGCGCGGCGTCGACCGCGCGCGGCGCCGCAGCGGACCCGGTGCCACTCTGACGTGCGACGGGACGGCTCGTTTCGAGCGCGACAGCCTGCATGACTCGACGACCGATGAAGGGTGACGGCTCAGATCACCTCGAACAGCGAGAGCCTGCTGACGGCGCCATAGGCCTTCTGCGTGGCCTGCACGGCTGTCATGTAGCCGTTGAGCTTCACCGCCGCATCGGCATAGTCGAGCTGCCCGATGGTGAGCGCAGCCTGCCGGTTGGACAGGCTGACGTTGGCGTGGTTGGCATCGAGCGTCTCGAGAATGTTCTGCGCACCGCCGATCCCCGCGATGCGCGCGCTGACGCTCGCGATTGCGGCATCGAGCCCATCCAGCGCCGCCGTCACTGCAGCACGCACCGCCGGATCGTTCACGTTCACGCCCGGAGCGCTCAGGCTCTCCCGCGCGGCGTCGAGCTGGTTGAGCAGCGCGGCGATCTCGGGCAGCGGCACGTTCGCCGCCTGCGTGACACCGTCCGAGACGACGACGAGCTGCGCCTCCTCGTTGCCCGTGAACGTGTAGCGCGCCCCGACGGGAGCGGTCGGATCGTAGCTCACTGCCGGTGTGTCGGTGGCCGTCCCGGAGAACACATAGCGGCCTTCCGCGTTCCGACTGTTCGCGGTGTAGAACAGGCTGTCCATGATCGGCTGCATCGACGCCGCCATCGCCGCGACGTCCTCCGACGTATTGCTGCCGTTGGCCGCCCAGGTGAGCAGATCGCGCACGCTCAGCATGTCGGCGGTGATGCTGGTGAGGAAAGCCTCGCTCTCGGCGAGGCGGTTGCGCAGGGTCGCGATGTTGTCGCGGTACTGATCGAGCGTGGCTTCCTCGCGCTCCAGGCGCGCGAGGCGCACGTTCGCCACCGGATTCTCCGAGGGCAGCAGGAAGCGCTTGCCGCTCGCCATCTTCTGCAGAATGTTCTCCGCGCGCTCCGTGGCGCTCTGCAGCGCGGTATTCATCGTCGCGTGGAACTGTGTGCTCGCGATGCGCATGGCAGCTTCCTCATCCGAGCACGGCGAGCGTGCTCTCCAGGAGCTCGTTCGCCACGGCGATCACCTTCATGTTCGCCTGGTACATCTGCTGGTACTGCACGAGGTTGATGGCCTCCTCGTCGAGATTGACGCCGCTCGTGGATTTCCAGCTTTCCTCCGCCTGATTGCGCACGATCTCCGCCGTTTCGAGGGCCGCCTGGTTCTGCTGGCTCTGCATGCCGAGCCGGGCGACGAGCTGCGTGACCGCATCCGACAGCGTCACCGGGCCGAGCAGCGTCAGATTCACGGGCTGGCTTCTCAGCGCGATGAGCTCGAGCAGGTTGCCGCTGTCGCCCGGAGCATCCGGATCGGACGAGAATGCCAGGTCCTGCGGAACGATGCCCTGGCGCACACCGAGCGTTCCCCCCATTGCGCCGGTCGCGTCGAACTCGAACAGCGGCTGCCCGGGGTTCCCGTCCGGCGTGTATCCCGCGACCAGCACGTCGTTGACGCCGTCGGTCAGCCACTGCGCCAGCTCCGTGCGCGCCTGCATCATGGGCCGGATCACTTCATACTCGAGGTCGTAGAGACCGCCCAGCTGCCCGCCGAGGCCTGTGCCGGTGAGCGTGAACGTCTCACGGGCGAAGCTCACGGTGAGGAGCTGCGAACCGTCCGGCTGGGGCTGGACGCTCATCGTGGCGGCCACCGAGCCGATCACGAGCGGCTGTCCGTCCCGCAGCGAGACACTGCGCGAGCCGTCGGCCTGGTCGACGACCTGAAGCGCCACGAGGTCCGAGAGCTCGTCGATCTTGCGGTCGCGCGCATCGATCAGCCCGGAAGCGTTGATGCCCGTGCCCCGCGCGTCCACGATCTGCCGATTGAGCAGTGCGATCTCGGCGGCGAGCGTGCTCACCTGCTCGGTGATGGCGGCGCGCTGCTGCATCACTGCCGCGCGCTGATTGAGAAGCAGCTGTCCGAGACTGTTGACCTCCTGCGCCAGCGCCTGTGCGGAAGTGATGACCTGCTGACGCAGCGGGTTCGAAACCGGGTCCACGCTGGCGGCATTGAGAGCGGCGAAGAACGCGTCGAGCCCGCTGTTGATGCCGGACCCGTCGATGCTCATCACCTGCTCGAGCTGCGTCAGATAGGGCTGGACGGCCGAACGCTGGCCGAGCTCGGATGCCGCGCTCCACATCTGCTGAAGCTTGTAGCCGTCGCTGAACCGCAGCAGCGACGCGACGGAAACGCCCGCCCCTGCGGTGATGAGCCCGGACTGCCGTGGCTGCACGGACGCGAAGAGCACGCCCTGACGCGTATAACCAGGCGTCATCACGTTCGCGACGTTCTGGCTGGTTGCCGAAAGGGCGACCTGGGCCGCCAGTACGCCACTCAAGCCGTTGTGGACGATGCTCATGACCTGGACGGGATCGAAGATGCCTGCGGGCTTCCGGTCTGTCTGTCAGAAGCGACCGGACGCGCCGGATCCTTAAGCCCGGCGTGCGGTTCGGCCGCCGGCAGGAGCTGGCGCAGCAGAAGGTCGGCGATGCCGAACGCCCTCCGGCTCGCGAGCGCATCGCCGAGAAGCATATCGGCCATGTCCAGCATGTCCTGGCTGGAGCTGCGGCCGTAGAGACTGTTCTCTCCCGCGATCGCCCGGGTGGTGCTGCGCATCTGCCTGAGCAGCATGCCGATGAAATACCCTTCGAACTTCTCGGCAGCCGCCTGGGCCTGCGCGCGGTACTCCGGTGAAACGACGGCAGGGTCTGCCGCCGGGCGGATCGCGGGCTCCGCCTGTCCATCGGCTCGAACGACTCCTCCGTGACCGGGCATCGTGACGGGCGTGCTCATGTCATGTCCTCAGATGACGACCAGCTCGCCGTCGATCGCACCTGCCTGATCGAGCGCCTGGAGGATCGCCATGATGTCGTCGGGCGTCGCTCCGGTGCTGTTGATCGTGTCGATGATCGCCTGGAGGCTGACGCCGGCCGGCCACAGGAACATGTTTCCGCCGTCCTGCTCCACCGCGACTTCCGACCGCGGAACGACCACGGTCTCGCCGCGACCGAACGGAGCCGGCTGACTCACGACCGGTGTCTCCGTGATCGTCACCTTCAGGGCGCCGTGCGCTACCGCGGCCGGGCGCACGCGCACGCCTTCCCCGATCACGACGGTTCCCGTGCGCGAGTTGAACACGACGCGCGGTGGTGCGTTGCCGACCTCGACGTCGATGGCCTCGAGCTCCGCCACGAAGGCTACCCGCGCGGTCGGGTCAGCCGGTGCCGCTACCTCCACGGTCGTCGCATCGCGCGTGGAAGCCACGGGGCCGAATCGCGAATTGATCGCGCGCACGATGCTGGTCGCGGTTCTGAAGCTCGGCTCCTTCAGGCTCAGTACCACACTGGGCCGCTCGGCGAAGTCGCTGGGGATCTCGCGCTCGATCGTCGCCCCGTTCGGAATGCGGCCCACCGTGGGCGAATTGATCGTGACGCTCGATCCGCTCGCGCCGCGGGCCGCGACACCGCCGACGACGAGATTGCCCTGCGCGAGCGCGTAGACTTCGCCATCCGCTCCGTAGAGAGGCGTCAGCAGCAGCGTGCCGCCGCGCAGGCTGCGCGCATCGCCCAGCGACGACACCGTCACGTCGATGGTCTGGCCCTTGCGGTAACCCGGAGGGAACACCGCGCTGACCATCACCGTCGCCACGTTCCGGAGCCTGGGATTGATGCGCTCGGGCACCTTTACGCCGAACTGCTTGAGCATGTTGGCGACGGACTGACCCGCGAACTGCACCTGAGTGCCGTCACCCGTACCGGGCAGGCCCACCACGAGCCCGTAGCCGACGAGCTGGTTCTCACGGATGCCTTCGACGTTCACGAGCCGGCCGAGCGGCTTCACGCTGGCCGTTCCGCTCTGCGCGGGCTGCTGAGCACCCGCCGGAGCGGCTGCGAGCGCGATCGCGGCCAGCATTCCGAAAACGAAGCTGCGCATGCTCAGGCTCCCTCCCCTCCTAGAGAGGCATCCACGGCGAGTTGAAGAATCGCGCCAGCCACCCCGCCCGGTTCGCATCGTGCAGCGACCCGCGACCCGAGTACACGATGCGCGCGTTGGCGACGCGCTGCGAAGAGACGCGGTTGTCCGTGTCGATGTCCTCCGGACGCACATAACCGACCAGTCGGATGATCTCCTCGCCCTGGTTGAGATAAAGGCTCTTCTCACCGCTCACGCGCAGTAACCCGTTCGGCAGCACCTCCTGCACGATCACCGTGATGGCGCCCTGCAGGGCGTTCTGCTGCGTGCTCGTCGCGTTGCCGGAGAACTGGCGCTGCGCGCCTGCGCTGAAATCCGAGTCGACGGTCCGCCCGCCGACGACGGCCGGTGCGAGCTCGATGCTGCTCTGCTTGCCGAACTTCGTATCCGCGCGCTTCGTGGCCTGCGTGGTCTCCTGGAGGATCACGGTGAGCACGTCGCCGGCGCGGAAAGCCCGGCTGTCCGAGACCAGAGTCCAGGGCCGCTCGGGCGCAAAAAGGCCGCCCGAGCTGCCGCCGTGCGCGGTGACGATCGGTGGCAGGGGCGGTGCCTCCGATGCCGGCTGCTGCTTCGGCAGCACGCTGCATCCGGCGAGATGCAGCAGCGCGAAGACGGCTGCCACTGCGGGCGCGGTGCGAAGGGCGGTCCAGCTCACCATCACCGATCCGATCAGCGGATGGCCTGCGCCAGGTACTGCAGCATGCTGTCCGCAGCGGAGAGCACCTTGGTGTTCATCTCGTAGGTGCGCTGGGCGGCGATCATGTCCACCATCTCCTCGACGACCTGCACGTTCGAGCCCTCGAGCGCGCCCTGCTTGAGCTTGCCGAGGCCATCCTCGCCGGGCGTTCCTTCCGTCGGCGGCCCGCTCGCCTGCGTTTCCTGATACAGGTTGTCTCCGAGCGCGAGGAGACCTGCCGGATTGACGAAATTCGCGAGTGTGATCTGACCGATCTGCGCCGGTGTCGAATCGTTCGCCAGCGTCACCGAGACCACCCCGTTCTCGCCGATCGTGATGCTCGTGGCGTTGGCCGGGATCGTGATGTCAGGCACCAGCGGTAACCCCTGCGCGTTGACCAGGCGTCCCTCGGCGTTCACCTGGAGCTGTCCGGCGCGTGTGTAGGCGATCTCGCCGCTCGGCAGCTCGACCTGCAGGAATCCCTGCCCGACGATCGCCACGTCGAGCGACTGGCCGGTGGTCTGCAGGCTTCCGGTGGTGAATACCTTCTGCGTGCCGACCACGCGCGTGCCGTTGCCGAGCTGGACACCGGACGGCACGAGCGTCTGATCGCCGCTCTGCGCGCCGGGCTGCCGCTCGACCTGGTAGAACAGGTCCTCGAACACGACCCGGTCACGCTTGAAGCCGACGGTATTGACGTTGGCCAGATTGTTCGCGATGGCCTGCAGCTTCGCATCCTGCGCCTGCACGCCGGTCTTGCTGATCCACAGTGCGGGATTCATTTCGACGTTGACTCCTGAAAATCGTTATGGCCGGCGGCGCGTGCCTACTCCCGGAGCAGCCGGTTGCCGGCTTCCGCCATGGAATCCGCGGCGCTGTAGAGCTTCATCTGCACCTCGAACTCCCGGGTCAGGTTCATGGTGGCGATCATCTCTTCGATGGCCGATACGTTGCTGCCTTCGAGGTGACCGCTGCGCACCTGCACGGTGTCGTCGGGCGGCAGCGCTTCGCCTTCCACCTCGAGCTCGAGCACCGGTTCGTTGGCGACCACCCGTACCAGAACGGTATCGCCGGCCCGGAGCTGACGGCCGAGCTTTCCGAGCCCCGCCAGGCGCAGCGACAGCCCTCCCGGTGTCGTCGCGATCAGGTCTTCGCCGGCCGTCTCCTCACACGTGAGGAGGAGCGACTCACCGGGCGCCGGCAGGAACTGCCCTTCCCGGGTGCCCGGCTGCACGGGTCGCGCTCTGACGACGCCGGCTATGCGATCGACGCTCACGACCATCCCCTGAGGTGCGATGAGCCGGCCGCAGGAGACGGCCGGCTCTTCGCGGTGCGCCCATGTCGCCGGGCGCATGGCCACACAGCCGGCGACGCGCTATGGAACGACTCAGTTCATCAGCGCGACCACGAGCTGCGACAGGCTGCTGCTCTGCTTCAGAGCCGCCGTGCCGGCCTGCATCAGCAGCTGCTTGGCCGTCGAGTTCGCGGTCTCCTGGGCGTAGTCCACGTCCATGATGCGGCCGCGCGAGGCGGTCGTGTTCGTGATCATGTTGCCCAGGTTGTTGTACACGTGCTCGAGGCGGTTCGAGGCCGCACCGAGCTGCGCACGGATCGCGCCCACCGCGGCGATGGCGTTGTTGATGGTATCGATGATGGCGTTCGTACCGCCCGTGAGCTCGGTGCCAGTAACACCCGTGTTGGTGTACGTGCCGGCAACCTGATCCAGCGCGGTCGTCAGGGCGGTCAGGCTCGCCGACGTGTTGACGGCCATCGTTTCCGTCGTGCTCGCGCCGATCTGGAACGTGATGGCGGCGGACAGCAGACCGCCCGAGCCGTCAGTCGTAGTGCCGTCGCTGAACAGCCGCTGACCGCCGAACGCGGAGCTGCGGATGATGTTGTTGAGTTCGATGCCGAGCGCGTCGTACTCGGCCTGCAGGGCCGCCCGGTCGGCCGCCGTGGACGACGCGTTGAACGCCTCGGTCGCAAGGTCCTTCATGCGCAGGAGCACGTTGGTGAGCTCCTGGAAGGCCCCTTCCGCCGTCTGCATCATCGAGATGCCGTTCTGCGTGTTCTTCTGCGCCACCGTCATGCCGCGCGTCTGCGCCAGCAGTCGAGTGGCGATCTGCAGACCCGCCGCATCGTCCATCGCCGAGTTGACGCGGTAGCCCGTACCGAGACGGGTCAGCGACGTGCTGAGCGCCTTCTGCGTGGCAGCCAGTGCATTCTGCGAGGACAGTGCCGCAGCGTTCGTATGAAGACTGAGCATGTATGACACTCCTGATTGTTGACCGCGAGAGCGACACCGTCGGTGATCGCTCGCTCTCGATCCCACTGTGCGACCGTGAGGAGACCGAACTTAAGTGCGGCAGCCTCGCCTGCTCGCGCCCTCGTGCAGCACCGGGTATGCATTCTGTCAAGTCCTGTCCGATTCCGATCGGCGATGCCTCCCGCCGATCCCCGGCGTAGACGGTGCGGGAACGGACGTTGCGGGCAGCGGAACCCGCGACAGCGCATCGCGCGACCCCTTCAACGGCTGCCGTTACGGAGAGCTTCCATGAGAGATCGCAGGACTTCCTGTCCGGGCCGTCGTCACTTGATGAAGACCGTGGGTGCCGCAGTCGTGCTGAGCGCCCTGCCTTTCGGCGAGCGCGCTGCCGCCGCAGAAAGCGGCAAGGTGCGAATCGGCATGATCGGCTCGGGCCGCGTCGGCAGCGCGCTCGGCCGCGTGTGGGCGCAGGCCGGACACGAAGTGATGTTCTCCTCCCGCAATCTGGAGGACGACAGGAAGCTGGCTGCGGAGGTCGGAGCGAACGCCCGTGCAGGCACACCGGGCGAGGCAGCCGCATTCGGCGAGGTTCTCGTGTTCGCGGTGCCCTACGGCGCGTTGCCCGAGCTCGGCAAGGCGCTCGCGGGCTCGATCGAGGGCAAGGTCGTCATCGACGCGTGCAATCCCTTCCCGCAGCGTGACGGCGACATCGCGGTCGAGGCACGCGAGAAGGGCGCCGGTCTGAAGTCGGCGGAGCTCCTCCCCGGCGCGCGCATCGTACGTGCGTTCAACGCAGTGGGCGCCGCGCGGATGGCCGAGGCACACCGGGAACCCGGGCGCATCGGCATGCCGATCGCGGGGGACGACAAGGAAGCGATCGAGATCGCGTCGCGCCTCATCCGCGAGATCGGTTACGAGCCCGTTCTGATCGGCGGGCTCGAGATGGGCAAGTACCTGATGCCGGGCACTCCCCTCGCAGGCGAGCACTCTCCCGAGGAGATCCGCCGGATCGCGGCGACACTGAACCCCTGACGCGGTCTTCCGGAAGACGCGGACGGCGCCCCGGGGGCACCGTCCGATGCACGCTCAGCTCGGCTTCTCGCCCTTCACCGTGGTGCGATAGAGCTCGCGGCGATAGCCGTGATAGTCGTTGTACGCCTGGTGGACGCAGAGCCGGTTGTCCCACATGGCAAGCGTTCCCGGATACCACCTCAGCCGGCACGTGAACGCCGACTGCGTGACGTAATCCGCAAGGAACTTCAGGATCGGCGCCGATTCCTCCTCCGTCATGCCTTCGATGCCGATCGCATAGGCGGAATCCACGAACAGCGCCTTCTCGCCCGTGACGGGATGCGTGCGCACCAGGGGATGGAAACTGCCCCGGATCTTGCGCTGCAGATCCTCCGGCAGTTTCTCCGCGTAACGCGTGGCCGCGAGCCGCCCGATCGGGCTGTCGCTCACCTGCACCGCTTCCTGCGCGGCGCGCAGCACGTCGCGCATCGAGAAGTGCACCTTCAGGTTCTGGATCATCGCCTTGTACGTATCGCTCAGCGTGGCGTAGGCCAGCGCGGAGTTCGCCCAGATGGTGTCGCCACCGAACGGCGGCACTTCGACGGCGTACAGGATCGTGATCGCCGGCGGCTCCGGCAGGAACGGCGAGTCCGTGTGCCAGCCCTCGCCGAACACCATCTTCGAAGGGTCGTCCGCCTCCTTGATGAGCGGCTGCACGTTGCGGTGACCCGGCACGCCCTGCGTATACGCGTCTTCCGCGAAGGGACCGAAACGCAGGCTGAACGCCTCGTGATCCCCATGCGTGATGCGCTGGTCACGCAGGAAGATCATCTTGTGCCTGAAGAGGGCGTGACGCAGCTCGGCGAACTGCTCGTCGGTGATCCGGGTGACGTCAACGCCGAGGACCTCGGCGCCCATCGCCGCGGCGATGGGCTGAACCTCGATGTGACGGTACTTCGCGGCGTGATTGTCGAACTTGCCGGTGGGATGCAGTCGCATGGCTACCGCTTTGCCTCGAGCGTCCGGTCGACGGGCCGACGGCCATGATAAGCGACGCCCACCGCAGCAGGCACCGGGATTTTCCGAGAGCCGCCCGAGGGCTCACATGCCCCAGAGAACCCCTCCCGGTGCCGGGCACCGCTCGACCTCTTCCGGCTCGTCCACTTCGCTGTCGAGCAGCCAGCACTGGTCGAGCACCGAGCAGTAGCAGGCTCTGAACCGCACTTTGTGCCGTGCCTTTTCGAACCGCTCCCACAGCACCGGATCGTTGCCCTCCTTCGGCAGATACACGATGCGGAGCCATTCCTCACGGCTCATCACGCGGTGCCGCAGCCCCGTGATGATGTTCTTCGTCTCGCCCTCGTACCCGCAGCACAGGCGCAGCAGCTCGCGGAGACCGCGCACGGGCGTGCCGTCGTAGGACAGCTCGGCCCAACGGATGCGCGCGGGACCGATGCCGCGGTTGAGGAGATCCAGGGTAACCGCCTCCTCGCCTTCCGGTGTGATGTCGCCCGTGCCGAAGATCAGCGACGGCCAGACACTCGCCGCCAGTATCCGCTCCTGAGTCCGGTTCGCATTGACGGCGACCACCAGCGACAGTGCGGAGATGAACAGCACGCCCGCGCCGATCACGAACTCCATGCGGCGACGGGAGAACCAGCTGCGCCGCACGGGCGCCGGTGCAGCGTTCGAACGTCTTTCGCCGTCCGCCGTCGCGGGCGGCATGCGCACAGTACCGGGTGATGTATCGCTCGTCGGTCTTTCGTCGCTCATGACCGGACAATCCTACCGCAACACAGGAGCGCCGCCCGCACCGCTCCAGTGCCGTTGCGGTGTTCAGTACCGGTCGACGAGCGTGCGCAACGTCTTGTTGTTCCAGCTCGCGCTTTCCGCGGGGTAAGGGAGCATGGTGGCGTTCCAGCGCTCCCAGTCCGCCTTGAGCGTTGCGAAGAGCTCCGGGTGATGCGATTTCAGATCGCCCCTCTCCTGCGGATCCGCCACGATGTCGAAGAGGTACTCTCTGCCGCTGATACGCAGGTACTTCCACTTGCCTCGCCGCATCGCCGCCTGGTCGTTCGCCTTGTACCGCCAGTAGAGATCCCGCTCGAACGTGCGTGATTCGAGCAGCGTCGGCAGAAGGCTCATGCCGTCCGTCGGCGGCCATTGCTCGCGCGGCACACCGGCGGCCTCGAGGAAGGTCGGCATCCAGTCCATGGTGATCGCGGGCTGATCGGTCACCGTGCCGCGCGGAACACGTCCCGGCCAGCGCACGAGGAGCGGCGTGCGGATACCGCCCTCGAGCACCTCGGACTTCATCCCGTTGAACGGCCAGTTCTTCGCGAAACGCTCGCCGCCGTTGTCGGACGTGAAGACGACGATGGTGTCGTCCGCACGTCCGCTCGCCCGAAGCGCCGCGAGCACGTGACCCACGTTCTGGTCGAGCGACTCGATCATCGCGCGATACGTGGCGATGGTGCCGCCATCGAAGTGCATCGCGTTCGCGATCCTGCGTGCGAGCGCCTCGTCGCCCGGACCCTCCCACGGCCAGTGCGGCGCGGTGAAATGCAGGCTCAGCAGGAACGGGCGCGGATCGCTGCTCATGCGCATGATCTCCTGCGCCGCGCGGTCGCCGAGCAGATCGGTCAGATAACCGACCGCCTCCACCGGGACGTCTCCGTCCCACAGATCGCGGATCGATTCCGTCGCCGCTTCACCCGTGGAGGTGCGGCGGATGTCGTGCGTGAAGTAATCGACGCCGCCGCCGCGGATACCCCAGAAGCGGTCGTAGCCGTGACGCAGCGGGCTGTGCCGGTCCTGCATCCCGAGATGCCACTTGCCGACGAGCGAAGTCTGGTACCCCGCCCTCTTGAGTTGCAGCGGCAAGGTCTCGACGCCCGGTTCGAGTCCAACGGCCTGTGTGCCCACGGGCTCCTCGAGCCCCACGCGCAGCCGGTACTGGTAACGTCCCGTGATGAGCGCGACGCGGGTCGGCGAGCAGACGGGGCTGTTCGAGTATCCGTGATCGAACTTCATGCCGTCGCGCGCGAGCGCGTCGAGATGCGGGGTCGACACGTCGTCGCGTCCATAGCAGCCGATGTCGGCCCACCCCATGTCGTCGGCCATGATGAACAGAAAACTGGGACGCCTCTCGGCGCTGCGAACGACCACGGGCGCCATCAGACAGGCGGCAGCGCCCTTCAGGAGACTGCGACGATCGACCATTCACTTCCCCCCGATGTCCTCGGCGTACGACAATGTTCCCGTCCGCACGCTCGGGAAAGCAATAATCGCGGGCCGGCTCAGGTCATCAGCCGCGAATGATGGGTGCGTCTTACGCGAAAGCTGCCATGTACTCCTTCACCTTCCGTCAGATCGAAGTGTTCCTCGCGATCTGCCGCGCAGGGAACTTCAGCGCGGCTGCCGGGCAGCTCGATGTCTCGCAGCCCGCCATCAGCAACGTGATCCGCTCGCTCGAGTCGCAGCTCGGTGTGGAGCTCTTCGAGCGCCGCAGAGGTGCGTCCTGTGTGCTCACGCGCGAGGGCATCGCCTTCAGGGACTGCGCGCAGCAGTTCCTCTCCCAGTGCGAAGCCATCGGCCGCGGCGCACGGCGCGGCCGCCTCCGCCCGAGGCCGCTGCGCGTGTTCGTCGGCGGGCATCTGCTCGAGGACTTCGTGCGTCCGCTGCTTCCCGAGCTCCACGAGGAGCATCCCCAGCTGCAGCTCAACTTCCTTCCCGAGCGCAGCCGCGACCAGCTCCTGCAGGAAATCCAGGCGGGAAAGATCGACGTCGCCGTGATCACGGCGCCGGCGGACGAGCGCCCGCCCGGGTCGCTCCACCTCGGCACCGTGCCTGCGGGCGTCTACGGTGCACGCAACTTCCGCGGACCGCTGACGGCGGAGGAGGTCTCGGCGCTGCCCTTCCTCCTGCCTCCCGCCGGCACGAAGCTCACCGGCTCCATGCTGCGCGCGCTCGAGAAGCAGGGTGTCGTTCCTTCGCGCATCGTGGATTTCTGCCAGTACCACGACGTGCGCATCCGGCTGGCCTGCCGCGGCAAGGGCGTCACGTTCTCCGTGCAGAGCGTCATCGAAAAGCACGATCCGCGCGGCCAGCTCCGCATGGTGTTCGCGACCGAGCCCTGGGAGCGGCGGCTGTACATCAATCCGCACGTGGAACCTGCGAGCGCCACCGCGATCGCAAGCTTCATGACCCGTGCGCTCTCGACCGATCGCTGAGCGCTCCGCACCCATCACGAATGTCTGATGGGTAGGGATAGCCCGCAACCCTAATGCTTGTCGCAGGGATGCCTCTTTACGATCCCCCGCATTCAGTCACTTCGGTGACAACCTACACGAAGCAGGGGGGAATCGATGGCTCCGTTCCGCTACCGGGCCGCCGTGCCGTGCCCGCACATCATCTCGCGCTCCGCGAGATCACGGGTCTCGTTCGCCGTCGCTCTGGCGCTGTCCGGAGCGTCGTTCGCTCAGGCTCCGGATCAGGAGGAACCGGCGCTCAGCGAGATCGTCGTCACCGGCTCGCGCATCCAGCTCACGTCGGGCATGGAGACGCCGACGCCGGTCGCAGCGCTGAGCGTCGACGAGATCACCAGCATGGCGCCCGGCGCACTGACCGAAGCGATGGTCCAGCTTCCGCAGTTCTACGCGAGCGCCACGGCGGCGACGTTCAACGGAGCCAACAACAACTTCTTCAGCTCACCGGGCGGCGGCAGCCTGAATCTCCGCGGCATCGGCTCGAAGCGCACGCTGACGCTTCTCGACGGCCGCCGCGTCGTGTCCGCGAGCATCTACGGCGGTCCCGACATCAACTCCTTTCCAGAGGCGATGCTGAAGTCCATCGAGGCGGTGACGGGCGGCGCGAGCGCCGCGTACGGCACCGACGCCGTGTCGGGCGTCATCAACTACATCCTCGATACGGAGTTCGAGGGGTTCCGTGCTCACGGTCAGACCGGACAGACGCAGCGCGGCGACGGCGACACCACGGAGTACTCGTTCGCGCTCGGCCCGCGTCTCGGAGAGCGTGCACACGTGCTGCTCTCCGCCGAGTACTTCCAGCAGGACAGCATCGAGACGTTCGAAGGGCGCGACTGGTACCAGGGATGGGGCATGCTGCAGGTCGGCTCGGGATCGAGCCCGTCCGATCCGCGGCTCGTTCCGGCGCGTGACGTCGTCTCTACCGCGGCCTCGTACGACGGCGTGATCATCAGCTGGAACGACGCGAACGGACAGCCGGTGAACGTCCCGGGCTTCGGTCCTTCCATCTTCAACAGCGATGGAACGCTCACGCCCTTCACTTTCGGCAGCCTGGTCTCTCAGGCGAGCCGCGCGCATTCACGCACGGGCGGCGGCAGCGGTACGGACAACAACTCGGACCGGCCGAACCTGCTCGCCGGCGCAAAGCGCACCAACGCCTTCGGCTACTTCGACTACGACGTCACCGACAATCTGAACCTCTACGTCCAGGGGCTGTTCAGCGATCAGGAGCTCTGGGCGCCGAACTTCGGCGGCATCTTCTGCCCTGCTTCGGTCGGCTGTCAGGGCAACCAGGGCATCACGATCTTCGCCGACAACGCGTTCCTGCCCGCCGACCTGCGTCAGCGCATGGTGGAGAACGGCATCGCCTCGTTCACCATGGGGCGCATCGGGCACAGCTCCGATCTCGCCAGCGAGTCGTACGTCCGCCAGAGCACACGCATGCGCTCGGCGACGGTCGGCTTCAAGGCGAACGTCGCCTCCGACGGGTTCTTCAACGGCTGGCGCATCGACGGCTACTACCAGTACGGCGAAACCGATATCGACGCCGCGCAGGAAGGTGGCATCCGCATCGACCGCATCTGGCTCGCGCTCGATGCCGTCGTCGATCCGGCAACCGGCAACATCGTCTGCAACGCCGCTCTGGCGCCGAACAGCGCGTATCGCGACTGCAAGCCGCTCAATCTCTTCGGCCGCGGCCGCGCCTCGAAGGAAGCGATCGACTGGGTGACGGGCTTCGATCCCGGCATCGCGGTGACGACCACGCCGTATCTGCCGGGCTATCCTCCCGAGACCTACAGCTACATCGGCGACGAGCACAAGCACCGGCTGATCGCGATCGAGCAGGAAGTCGTGGAGATCTCCGCGAGCGGCAGGATCGCGGAGGGCTGGGCCGGGCCCATCTCGGCGGCCATCGGCGCGCACTATCGCAAGGAGAGCCTCGATCAGAAGGTTCAGGCCTCACAGGGCAATCCATCCGCCGATCCTCTCGATTTCAACGTGGTGCCCGGTAACGATCCCGAGCTCAGAATCCGTGGCGTGCCGGGCGGAGCCCGGAACAACTCCGTGGAGATCCAGTTCTCCAAGGTGCCGTTCGCGCGCGGCGAGTACGACATCAAGGAGATCTTCACCGAGACCCTGGTGCCGCTATGGAGCGGCTCGCGCTGGCTCGAGCAGCTCAACTTCAACGGCGCGCTGCGCTGGGCCGATTACGCGGGAAGCGGCACGATCTGGACCTACAAGGCCGGTCTCGATGCCACGTTCACCGATTCGTTCCGGCTGCGCGGCACCTACTCGCGCGACGTGCGCGCCGCGAACCTCGGCGAGCGTTTCGACCGCACGGGCGGCGCCGGCTCGGTACGCGATCCGCGCAAACTCGCGGATGCGCCGAACGTGCCCGTGACACTCGTCCAGGGGGGCAATCCCCAAGTCGACCCCGAAGAGGCCGACACGTACACCGTCGGATTCGTATACCGGCCGCAGTGGCTGCCCGGCTTCGACCTCTCCGTCGACTGGCTGAGCGTCGACGTCTCGGGCTCCATCGAGCAGTTCACCGCCCAGCAGATCGTCGATGCCTGCTACATCCAGGGCGATCAGGATCAGTGCGCCAACATCCTTCTGGACGCCAACGGCGAGTTCAATCTCATCAATCAGACGTTCCAGAACGTGTCGAAGGCCAGGATCAGCGGCATCGACTTCGAGATCGGCTACTCGCGGCCGGTGAACATCCTCGGCGGCGGTGAACGGCTCGGCGTGCGAGTGTTCGCGAGCTACCTGCAGGAGAACTCCACGACCAACTCCGCGGGCATCAAGACCGACCGCGCCGGACAGGTAAACGTCTTCGCGCTGCCGGAGTGGAAGGCGACGGCCAGCATCAGCTACAGCCGCGGACCGTTCCGCAGCTTCCTGCAGCTCCGCTACATCGGTGAAGGCGTGTACGACACGCAGAACGGCATCGGCACCAACAACTGGATCGTGGCCGACAACGACATCGGGTCGATCACCTACGTCGACGCCAGGATCTCCTGGGACATGAGCTTCGGTAACGGCACGCTCGAGCTCTTCGGCAACGTCACCAATCTCTTCGACCGCGATCCGCCGATCATTCCCTCGTACAGCCCCGCCGTCGCGGCACCCGCGCAGTACAACGCGGGACTGTACGACGTCATCGGCAGGCGCTTCGTCGTAGGCGCGAACCTGCGATTCTGAGGGGGGAAGCGGAACCCGGCGCGGTCGCTCACCTCCGGCACCGCGCCGGGGCATCCGCTCCTCGCACGTCTCTCTCGCGCCGCGCGGCGGCGGCACTCCTCTCCCGGCCGCCCGCCTGCGGCGCGAGTCTTTTCTTTCGAGCGGCACGAAAGAAGCGGCGGCGTGTGATCGAGGCGCAGTCGTCGTCGCACCGGGTGCGCCCGGACCGCGTCTGCGCCGGGTATGCGGTCGCCGGTCGAGGCGGTAGACTCCCGTCGGCTTTCCGCCTCCTTCGTGAACCGGCATGGGGAATTGAGATGAATCGATTCGAACGCGCCATCTACGAATGCATGAGGCCCACCGCCGAGCTCCTCGAGCGGACGACGAATCCGCTGCACCGGGCGATCCTCCTCAACTTCTGGCGGCACGTGCACCTCGAGGGGGCCGGTGAGTTCGAGGCGATCGTGGCGCCCGACATGATGGTCGATCATCCCGTCTATCGCGTGACCTGGGGCGCCAACCCCACCGTCATCGAGGGCAAGGAAGGCGTGCTCGCGTTCTACCGCAGCGTCGGCGATGCGGTGCTGTGGCACTCCGACGATCGCCTCGCGGTCGCGGACTGGGGAATCTGCGACGAGATCACCTTCCATCAGCTCGCGAAGGGCGCGGACCTCCGCGCGCTCGGCTACGATGTCGAGCATCCCGATCGCATCTACCACGTCTACAGCCGCCAGGCGTTCATCTGGCCGTACGACGAGAAGGCGCGCCTGGCCGGCGAGCACCTCTACGAAGACAAGACGAGCCTTCGCATCGAGGAGGTGGATCCTTCGGAAGCCATCACGCCTGCACGGGTGCGCGAGATCCACCGCGAGCTCCTCGCGAAGCTCGAAGCCGAGCGCGGACCGAATTTCTGGGTGCTCGGCAGGGCCTGATCGATCGGGCCGCGCCTTCGCGGTCGCGTGGCCCCGCTGCCGCATGCCCGACGGCGGGTGCCGCGACGATCCCATCGCAGGAACGAGAGTGAGCGGCGATGAAGAACCTGAGCGGCAGGGTCGCATTCATTACGGGAGGGGCAAGCGGCATAGGGCTCGGCATCGCCGGCGCCCTCGTCGATGCGGGCATGAAGGTCGTGCTCGCCGATCTGCGCCAGGACCATATCGACGAGGCGCTCGCCGGTTTCGAGCGGCAGGGGCGCCGGCAGAGCGTGCATGCGATCCGACTCGACGTGACCGACCGGGCCGCAATGGCAGCCGCCGCCGATGAAACCGAGCGCGTGTTCGGCAAGGTGCACGTGCTCGTGAACAACGCCGGCGTCGGCATCCAGGGACCCTTCAGGGGAATCACGTACGAGGACTGGGATTTCGGCCTTGCGGTCAATCTCGGCGGTGTCGTGAACGGTCTGCAGACCTTCCTGCCCCGCATCCGCTCGCACGGCGAAGGGGGACACATCGTCAACACCGCCTCGCTCGCCGCGCTGGTTCCGATGCCTGCGCAGTTCGTCGTCTACGTCGCTGCGAAGTCCGCGGTGATCGCGATCTCGGAGACCATCCGCGGTGAGCTCGCGCAGGAAGGCATCGGCGTCTCCGTGCTCTGCCCGGGCCCCGTCCGGACGAACATCCACGAGGTCGCGAAGAACCGTCCCGGGAAGTTCGGCGTCGGCGAGGCATTCCGGCAGGCCGAGCAGTCGGGCGCGACGCAGGTGCCCTTCCCGAGCATGATGGAGCCGTCGGAGGTCGGAAAGCTCGTCCTCAGAGCGATTCAGAACGACGAGCTGTACGTCATCACTCACGGTGAATGGCGTCCGATGGTGGAAGCGCGTCTCGCCGCGATTCTCGCGGCGATGCCGACGAAGCTCGACCCGGCGCTGGTCGCGATGCTGCAGGGACGGCAGGCAGAGGGAGGCAAGTGAGATGAGGATCTTCGCGGGTCGCGTCGCGTTCGTGACGGGGCGGCGCGAGCGGGATCGGCTTCGGGCTCGTGCGGAACTTCCTCGAGCTCGGCAGGATGGTGGTCGAGGGCATTCGCAACAACGCGCCGTACATCCTCACTCACGCGGAGTTCCGCAACGAGGTGCGCGAGCTCTGGGAGATGATGGACGCCGCGTTCCCTCGCGATCAGGTCGTCCCGCCCGAGCGCGCGGCGTTCGAGGAAAACCGGCGCGATGGTGAGGCAGCTGCGCTCACTGCCGGTCAAGGACTGATCGCGACTCAGGATTCCGCCGGCGCCGTCGCGATGGATACCAGGAGCTCGAACAGCGCATCGGGCGCCGTGATGTGCGGGGAGTGGCTGGCGTCGATCTCCCGCACGTCCCACCCTTCGCGTCGTGCGCGCTCCGCGAAGGGCCTGAAGGTATCCTCGGGCGTCGTGCGCTTGCAGTAGATGTAGGCCCGCGGCACGCGAGGCTCGCCGTTGCGAAGTCGCAGCGGTGTCTCGAACGTCCGGATGGGCTGCGGAATGCGCAGCGGGGCGATCCACGCGAGATCTTCCGGCGACGTATCCGGAGGCGAGGGATTCGGCGGAACGCGCCAGCCGTCTACGGTCTTCGCCGCGGCGCGCATGCGATCGGCGGAACCGGGAGGCAGGAGATCGACCAGCGCCTGGCCGTCCCTCGGAACGAAGGCATCCAGGTAAATGAGCTTCGAGACGAGCTCCGGCACGCGGTCCACGACGCCGGTGGCAACCATGCCGCCGTAGCTGTGTCCGATCAGCACGAGATCGCGCAGCCCCTCGTACTTGATGACACCCAGCACGTCCTGGATGTGCGTTTCGAGATCGATGTCCGGGCTCGCAAGGTGCTCACGCTCGCCGATGCCCGTGTAGGTCGGAGTGATGAGCCGATGCCCGGCCGCCGCCATCAGCGGGCGCATCTTCCTCCAGGACCATCCCCCGGACCACGCGCCGTGCGCCACCAGAAACGTGATCGGACGCGACGCTGTCGCCGCGCGGGTCTCGATGCCGGCGACGGCGAGTCCGGCAGCGCTCAGTTTCAGGAACTTCCGGCGTTCCACGATCGTTCCCCCTCTTTTTCTCGCATGGTAGCCCATCCGTACGGCCATGGTGCCGCGGCATGCGCCGGCACGCGAACTTCTCTAGAATCGCCCTGATCCTGTCCGGGCCGCCCGCCCGCTCCACTTGCGTCACAAGGTAGCTTTCGCATGCGCATACGGACGACGCCCACTCTTCTTTCTTACGCGCTCTCTCTCACCGTTCTCGCCGCCTGCTCGAGCGAGCAGACGCCGAGCGGAGCACCTCCCGCAGCCAACGCCGCACCGGCCACGCAGAATGCACCGCTCGAGACCCGCCCGCCGAACGGTGTCGACTTCAAGCCGGCGTTCGAGGGCCAGACGCGCGCGCCAGGCCTTTCGAGCAACATCGAGCTCGACGTTCAGGTCGTCGCCGAAGGGCTCGAGAGCCCCTGGGCATTCGAGTTCCTGCCCGATGGCCGGATGCTCGTGACGGAGCGTCCCGGAAGGCTCCGCATCGTCGGCACCGACGGCAAGCTGTCCGAGCCGGTCAAGGGTCTGCCGAACGTGCTGTTCGAGGGCCAGGGTGGCCTCCTCGACGTGGCGCTCGATCCGCAGTTCGAGACCAACCGCACGATCTACTGGTCGTACGCCGAACCCCGCAAGGACGGCAACGGTACGACGCTGGCCAAGGGCGTGCTGAAGGAAGACGCGAACGGTGCGAGCGTCGAGAACGTGCAGATCATCTTCCGGCAGATGCCCTCGGCGAACTCCACCTTCCACTTCGGCTCGCGCATCGTGTTCGCGCCGGACGGCACGCTGTTCCTCACGCTCGGTGAGCGTGCGTTCCCTCCGTATCAGATGGAATCGCAGAACATCGACAGCCATCTCGGCAAGGTCGTGCGCATCAATCCCGACGGCAGCGTGCCGAAGGACAATCCGTTCGTCGGTCGCCAGGACGCGAAACCGGAAATCTGGTCCTATGGTCATCGCAACATCCAGGCGGCGGCGCTCGACCTTCAGGGCCGGCTGTGGACGATCGAGCACGGTCCGCGCGGCGGCGACGAGCTGAACCGCCCCGAGCCCGGCAAGAACTACGGCTGGCCGATCATCACCTACGGCATCGACTATCCGGGGGACAAGATCGGGGAAGGCATCACGGCGAAGGAAGGCATGGAGCAGCCCGTGTACTACTGGGATCCGGTCATCGCGCCTTCCGGCATGATCTTCTACGACGGCGAGATGTTCCCCGAGTGGAAGGGCGACCTCTTCGTCGGCGGCCTCGGCAGCATGAAGCTCGTGCGCCTGAAGCTCGAGAACGACCGTGTGGTCGGCGAGGAGTGGCTGCTGCAGGACCGCGGCTCGCGCATCCGGGACGTGAAACAGGGTCCCGACGGCGCGATCTACGTGCTCGCAGAAGGCCCGAAGCCGGCGATCATGAGGATCGCTCGACGGAGCTGAACGCCGAACGGAGTTTCGGACCGCGACGCCGATCGCAGCGTGAGGGATCACGATGCAGACGCGCGTCGAGAACCGGACTCGATCACGCAGACGGAGAACGGCCCGCGGTGGCGTGCTCGCGCTCGCCGCGGGCCTTCTTGCCTTCTGCGTCGCCGCTCACGCTCAGCGCGAATTCCGCGTGTACGAGAGCTTCGAAGGCTACGACTCCGCCGACGAGCTGCCGCCCGACTGGAACGTGCCCGGTGAGCTCGTCATCGGCCGTCTGATGTATCCCTCCTCGCGCTTCGGCTTCTTCGGCCGCGGCGACTGGAGAAAAGGCGGAACGAGCTGGGCCGTCGACTATCCACGCGGTGAGCGCACGCTCGCGCGGATCCTCCGGCGCCTCACGCGCATCGACGTGCGCTCCGTCGAGCAGCCGGTGAACCTCGACGACGGAGACGACGTGACCCACTGGCCTTTCCTCATCGTGGGTCTCGCCGGTTACTGGGAGCTCACGGACTCGCAGGTGGCGCGCCTCCGGGAGTATCTGCTCTCCGGCGGCTTCCTGTTCTGCGACAGCTTCTTCGGCTCCGACTCCTGGTACGGCTTCGAGCAGGGCATCCGGCGCGTCTTTCCGGACCGCCCGATCGTCGACCTGCCGCCCGATCATCCCGTGTTCAACATCGTCTACGACCTGCGCGAGATGCCGACGACGCAGATCCCGAACATGAACTCTCTCATGGCGGGCGGCGGCGGATGGCTCGGCGACGGGACCGTGCCGCGCTGGCGCGGGATCATGGACGACAACGGCCGGCTGATGGTCCTCATCGCCTTCAACAACGACGTGGCCGACTCCTGGCAGTGGGCCGACGACCCGCGCTATCCCGCGGAAAGCGCCAATCTGGGCCTGCGCATGGGCGTCAACATCATCGTCTACGCAATGACGCACTGAACGCGGCGTACACCACGCCGCGAGCTTCGCACTCCGCTCACGGAAAGTGGACCTTGCGATCGCGGAAAGCGGTGGAGCGCGAGTCAGAACGTGCTTCCGACCGTCAGGGAGAGCCCGAAGTCGCTGTTCTCGAAGTCGGCGGGCGGATCACTGTCGTAGCTCTCGAACAGATTGAGGCTGAAGTAGAAGCTCCTGAAGAAACTCCGGCGGAGGCTCGCGGTGAGGTCGATGCGGGTACGCGAGCGCTCGAGGCTGAAGAAGGTCGTCGCCTCCGTCAGGAGCTCGGTCTTGCCGCCCACCTCGAACCAGTCCCACTCTACGGCTGCCAGGGCTTCCGCGTAGTCGTCGCTGCCCGGAATGCCGCGGTAGTCCTCGAGCGCGTAGTCGAGTCCCCCGTAGACGGACAGCACCGTGCGATTCGACTGCACGAGCGCTCGTCCGACACCGGCGGCGAGCAGGAATCGTGACTCGAGCTCGAGCTCCAGGTCCTCCTCGGCTGCGATTTCACCCAGCACGAACCATCGGTCGTGAAGAAAGCGGCGCGTACCGAGCTCGAGGTGGTTGCGCCGCTGCTCGGTTTCCCCGTCGCGCCGACGCACGAGAGAGCTCACGTGCATATGCGTGAGGAAATCGTGGCTGCGGTGGCTCACCTCGCCGTTCAGGGTCAGATCGATCTCGTCCCCGGCAGAGAGGAAATCGAAACCCGCATCGATGAAACCCGAGGTGCGCTCGAGAAACGTCGCGGCGACGGGAGTGATGCGGACGATCCGCCCGCGCTCGAGTGTCCGCGGACCCGCGGCGGTGACGAGCTGCACAGTCCCCGGAGCACCCGCGACGATGGAGCCGGCGAGGCGTTCGCCGGACGCGAGCTCCACATCGAAGCGCTGCTCACTCTGAAGGGTCTCGACGTTCTTCCAGTCGATGTCCACGGTGCCGGCGCCATCGATGGTGAACGTCAGCTCGCCGCGGTCGAGAGCCCTGACCGTACCCGTCATGCGATTGCCGCTGGAAAGGAGCACGAACTCTTCGCCCTCTTCCGCTTCCGTTGCGAAGGGCGCGACGAGGAGCGCGATCAGGAGCAGGCAGCGGGGCCGGGAATGCGCGTGATCGGGTCTCTGCTTTCCGCAGGCGGTTCCGGCTCCGTACGCAGAGAACGCTGCGGCCACGGCTCTCCTTACAGGCTCGACCATTCCGTACGGGCGGCAGCACACTGACTGCACTCCGGCTCGCTCCATGCTGGTGCCGGAGCACGGTTTACAGCAATTGGCCGTTGGTCCAACTCGCACGCTTCGTCCACCCTGGCGCTTCATTCCCGGTCCCTGCCGCGAGCCGGGACCCGCAGGGCATCGGAATGCGCATCCATGACCACGGGTCATCAGGCCGCGTCCGCATCCGACGGAGACGCCATCATGAAAGCGATCGAGACCATCCTCCTTGCCGCCGTGACGTCAGCGCTCGTGAGCGCCTGCGATCACATTCCGACACGGGTCGGCCAGAGCACGACGGTGCAGTTCGGCGTCGTCCAGCGCGCCGAGCAGGTGACCCTGGATTCGAACGCAATGCAGGGCGCGCTGGTCGGAGGGATGCTGGGCGCCGTCGCGGGACGGGGCGACTCCACCATCGGCAATGCCGCGCTGGGCGCGAAGGTCGGAACGATCGGCGCGGCGGCCGCAGAAGGCAATCGCAGCGGCATGGCCTACACGGTCGCGATGGCCGACGGATCCAGCACGCGCATCGTGACGGACCAGCGCGAGATCAAGCAGGGTGATTGCGTCGCCATCGAGCGGACGGGTAACGCCGCCAACATTCGCCGTGCAGCGTCCAGCTACTGCGATCCGGCGAACGCCCGGGCCGTCGAAGCCGTGACCCCCACGATCCGCACGGCAGCCGTCGAGTGCCAGCGCGCGAAGGAGGAGCTCGCAGGCGCGACGACCGAAGCCGAGGTGGATCTCGCCGCGCGCAAGATCTCCCTGCTCTGCGACGCTTAAGGGTCCAAACGCGCCCTTCCGGGCTCTGTTGCGGCGTGAGAGAGCTGCCAGGCCGGCAGCAGCGCCAGCACCGCGAGCGCCGCGAGCGCGAAGAAGCAGGCACGAAGCGCGTCCAGCCTCGCCTCCGTGTTGATGCGCACCGCCTCCGCCACCTGCTCGGCCGAAGGGTTCGCGCGCGCGAGCACGGCACGCAGCCGGTCGTTGCTGACGAACGAAGGGCTTTCGAGGTCGACGTGCGCCTTGAGCGACTCGGGGACGAGCGGGTTCTCCACGACCTCACGCTGCACGCCGCTCGCCAGCACACCGACGATCAGCGCGCTGGACAGCGCGGTACCGATGGCCACGGCCAGGTACTCGGCAGACCCGCAGAGCGGGCTCACTTCGGTTTCCGCCCGGTGCGCCACGCACGTGACGAGCAGCTTGAAGAGCAGTGTCCCCAGCGCTCCCTCACCGAAGCCCACGGCAGCCATCCCGAGCATCACCAGAAGGTCGTTCCAGTCGTTGCGGATGGTCGCGCCCGTCAGAACCGCCCCGATTGCGACGCACAGAAACGCCCCTGCCGCAATCCGGCGCGGCGCCGCGATCGCGCCGACGCGCACGACGAGCGCTGCCGCCGCGAAACCCGCGACCGCAAAGGGTGCGAGCGCGAGCGCCGTATACAGCACGGAACGCCCCTGCACGACCTCGATGTAGAGGGGAATCACGAATGTGATCGCCGCGCCGATCGCTGCGACGAGGAACATCGACAGCAGCGCCGCCCGCTCACGCGGGGACGCGAACGCTTCGGGCGGGACGAGGGGCGTGCCTCCCCTCTCCCCCACATGGTGCGACCAGACGATGAACGCTCTGACGAGCAGCGCGCCGCCCGCGATCGCAAGCGGTGCTGGAGAAATCTGGAACAGGTCGAAAGGCGCGCGCTCGCTCGCACGCCACGCACCCCAGTCGTACAGGTTGTTGCAGCCGGTACCGATGAGATAGACGGCCATCGCCGCGAGCAGCACGCCGATCACGTCGATGCTCACGCGCTGCCGGCCGCGGCCTGCGACGACTTTCTCGCTGAGCGCGTACACGCCGAGCGCCAGCAGAATGAAGACCCCGTAGGCGTAGCGCCAGCCGGGCCACGTCGCGAGCAGCCCGGCGAGCAGAATGCCCGGCACGATGCTCATCGCCTGAGCCGCCGCCAGCCAGCCCATGGCCGTCGCCCGCTGGTTGCCCCTGTAGTTGTCGGTGACCAGAATCACCAGCGCCGGAGCCAGCGCTCCCGTCGCCGCACCCGCGACGATCTGCGCGACGATCATGGAATGCACGTTCCTGCTGAGTGCCATTGCCGTCATGGAAGCTGCGAACACCAGCACCCCGACCCTGAACATGCGGCGCACGCCGAAGAGCTCGTCGAGCTTCGCACCGGTGGTGATGAGCGCAGCGACCGAAAGTGCGTACGCGACGATCGCGGACTTGACCCATGAGGACGCAGCCGAAAGGCTCTCTGCGATGTCTTCGATCGATACCTTCAGCATCGTGACGTTGAGGACCAGCAGGAGCTGTGCGAGCAGGATCGCGACGATCGGTATCCACGAAGCACGCCGTTCGGTATCCGCCGCGGCTCCGGATACGGTATCGGTCGCCATCTTCGGAACGCGGCGGGCAGTGGTTCACGCCACGGGCGTGCTCGTCGAACGCGGCACTCCGGATACCTCCTGCTCCGTTCGCGCATTCGCCGCGCGCACGCTCGTCGGCAACCGGCCTGCAGGGAAATAGGCGAGCAGCGCAAGCCCCGCGAGCGCGAAGAAAGTGACCTTCAGCGCCAGCAGGCGCGCCTCCGTGTTGATGCGGACGGCTTCGTCCACCTGCCCGGGAGTCGCCCGGGACCTTTCGAGGAAGGCGTGAAGCTGGTCGTTCCCGACGAAGGAAATGCTGTCGAGGCCGAGCTCCGCCTTGAGCGTGTCCGGAATCCGGGTGTCGTGCACGAGCTCGCGGTGAACGCTCGTGCTCAGCACGCCGACCACGAGGGTGCTCGCCAGAGCCGTGCCGACGCCCGCCGCGAGATTGTTGGCGGCGCCGCGCAGCGACCCGACGTCTCCGGCGAGCTCACGGGGAGAGGCCGAGACGAGCACGTTGAAGAGCAGCGTGATCAGCGCGCCCTCGCCGAGCCCGGCGACGAACATGCTCGCGATCACGACGCCGTCTCCCCAGTCGTTGCGTATGACTGCTCCCAGCGACGCGAGTGACACGGCCATGAGCATGAACGCGACGCGCGCGATCCGGGCGGGGCTCAGGCGATCCTGCAGCCGGACGATGAGCACCGCTGCCGCGAAGCTCGCCAGCGAGAACGGCACGATCGCGATCGCGGTGGCGAAGCTGCTCCGCTCCTGCACGATCTGAATGTAGAGCGGTATCAGGAAGGTGATCGCGGAACCCAGCGCGCCGATCGCGAACATCGAGAACAGCGCCGCGCGCTCCTTCGGAGTATCGAGCACATCGAGGGCGACGAGCGTCGCGGCACCCGCGTTACGGCGCCGGCGGGTCCACGTGAGGAATGCCTCGAGGAGGAAAACTCCGATCACGACCATCATCGGCGCCGGAGACATGTCGAGCACGCTGAACGGCGCTTTCGGGGTCGCGAGCAGCAGTCCCCAGTCGGTGAGATTGCTGCAGCCGACGCTGATCAGAACGATTCCGGCGGCGGCGAGCGCCGCACCCACTCCGTCGATGGGAATGGCGGCTCGGCCTCCCACCGGCCTCAGCCGGCCGCTCAACCAGAAAATGCCGACGGCGAGCAGCGCGAGCAGCGTGAACGTGAACCGCCATCCGACCCACGTGGCCAGTGCACCGGCGATGAGAAAGGCGAGAACGAGGCCCATCGCCTGCGCGCCACCGAGCCATCCCAGCGCCTGCGCCTTCTGCCGACCCTGGTAGTTGCCGGCGATCAGTACGACGAGCGTCGGCACCAGCACCGCGGCGGATGCTCCGGCGAGGAGCTGCGCGCCGATCATGATCGGCGCGCCGGGACTGAGGGCCATGACACCCATCGCTATGCCGAAGGACAGCACGGTCGCCCGGAACACGCGCTCGCCGCCGAAGCGTGCGCTGATTCTCGCCCCGACCATGATGAAGGCCGCGACCACCAGAGAATAGGCAACGATCGCGGTCCCGACGGTCGTCGCGGGAGTGCCGAAGCTGCTCACGATGCCATCGATCGACACCTGGAGCGTGGAGACGTTGAACACCATCAGGATCTGCGCCATCCCGATGACGATCATCGGTACCCACGACGAACGGACGTCGGTTTCCATGCTCTGCTCCGTGCGGCGCGCGGATACGCGATGCAGTGACCACGCGGCAGCCGGCAGTGAGACGCAGTCTTCACCGTGAAGGCCTGCTTGCACGAGTCACTGCAGCCGCATCAGGCCGAGATGTTGCTCCCGTTGTCGGGGCCGTAGCGATGGACGAAGGTCCAATGGATTCCTGCGCCGGGGAGTCTCATGTTCCCGGGCGTTGCCGGTGGACTCCGGGACCGCCCGTCCGCGCGCGTCGAAGCGAGGCCGGCGGCGGAACGATGGACAGCTGCCCGACGAGAGCTCGACCATGCCGCGACGAACGATTCCTCTCGCTCCGCCGGGTCCCGTGCGCGCCGGAGAAACCACCTCCAGGCCGGTGCGCCGCAAGCCCGCGAAGCCGTTCATGGAACGGATGCTCGACGGAGTGGAACGCGTCGGCAACAAGGTCCCTCATCCGGTCGTCATCTTCGTTCTGCTGATCGGGCTCGTCATCATCCTCTCGCACGTGTTCTACATGCTGGGTGCGAGCGTCACGTATCAGGCGGTCGATCCGCAGACCGGCGAGATCGGAGAGGTGACGACGCGGGCGCAGAGCCTCCTGACCAGCGACGGCATCCGCTTCATGTTCACGGGCGTCGTCCAGAACTTCATGAGCTTCAACGCCGTCGGCGTGATCATCGTCGCCATGCTGGGCGTCGGTGTCGCCGAGGAAGCCGGCCTCATCAAGGCACTGATCCACAAGCTGGTGAACGTCGCGCCGCGCGCCGCGATCACCTACATCCTGGTGTTCATCGGCATCATCTCGAGCATCGCCGCGGATGCAGGCTACCTCGTTCTGATTCCGCTCGCGGCCGCTGCGTTCCTGAGTCTCGGCCGGCATCCGCTCGCCGGGCTTGCCGCATCCTTCGCGGGCGTGGCCGCGGTCTTCAGCGTCAACATTCTGATCAAGCCGCTCGATGGCATTCTCACGGGGATCACGAACGACGCCATCCACATCCTCGATCCGTCCCGTTCCATCGATCTGACGGCGAACTTCTGGTTCTCGGTCGCTTCCGTCCTGTTGCTGACCTTCGCCGTCGCGTTCGTCACGGAGAAGCTGGTCGAGCCGCGCCTCGGCGCATACACGGGTGAGCGTCCGCCCGCGGTCGAAGGCGGGATGAGCCCGGAGGAATCGCGCGGGCTGAGATTCGCCGGATACGGCGTGCTCGCAACGCTTGCCGTCTTCGCGCTCCTGACGCTGCCGCACGGCGCACCGCTGCGCAATCCCGAGACCGGTGCGATCGTGGGCGATTCGCCGTTCATGGAAGGCCTGATCGTCGTGATCACGATCCTTTTTCTCGCGGCGGGATGGCTCTACGGGATCGGTGCCCGGACGATCCGCAGCACCGTCGACGTCGTTTCGGCGATGGAGAAGGCGGTCCGGGGACTCGCCGGTCTCATCTTCCTGCTGTTCGTGATCAGCCAGTTCCTGGCCTTCTTCACGTACAGCAACATGGCGACGCTCGCGGCGGTCAATCTCGGCGATGCGCTGGAGACAGCGGGCCTCGGAGGGCTCACGCTGCTGCTCGGCTTCCTCGGCGCCATCGTGATTCTCGACCTCATCATGACCGGAGCGATCCCGAAGTGGGCCATCTTCGCCCCGGTGTTCGTGCCGCTGCTCATGCGGCTCAACGTCGAGCCCGAAGCCGTGCTGGCGGCCTATCGCGTGGGCGACGGCCCGATGAACGCGATCACACCGCTCAACGCCTACTTCGCTCTGATCGTGGCCTTCGCGCAGAAGTACGACCCGAAGGCCGGCGTCGGTACGGTGATCGCGCTGATGCTGCCGTACGTCCTGATCGTGCTCGTCCTGTGGGTGGTGCTGTTCACGGTGTGGCACCTGCTGGGCCTGCCGTGGGGCTTCTGAGAACGGCACGCGTTCACGCGGGGAATCGACATGGAGGTTCGAAAATGACGGACGCAACTGCTGCCCGCCCGACGGGGGTCGAAACCGAGCTTCGGCAGACACATCCGCTGCCGAAGTTCTCCCTGAGCGACGCTTCTCCGGCCACGCTGCGGACGCCGCTTCTCGTTGCCGGCGTTTACTCGGACGGCACACTGACCGCTGCCGCTCAGACACTGGATGCCGCATCCAGAGGTCGCCTGTCCGCGGTGCTGAAGCGAGGCGACCTCGAGCCCGGAGTCGGCTCCACGCTCCTCCTCTACGACGTTCCCGGCGCTTCCGCCCAGCGCGTGCTGCTCGTCAATCTCGGCGCACCTCGTGACTTCCACGAGCATTCGTTCTTCAAGGCGCTCTACGGCGCCGGAAAGGCGCTCGGGAGGATCAGAGCGGACGAAGGGTCAATCGCCCTCGTCGACGTCGAGGTCTCAGGGCGGCCGCTCGCGTGGCGGATCATGCATGCGGCGCGGATCCTCGCGGATGCAGGCTATCGGTTCGATGCGCCGAAGCAGGCAAAGGACGATGGGACGCAGCGGAGTCGAGGAGCACGCAGCCTCACCCTGCTCCTGTCTTCCAAGGCCACTCCCGGGCTCGAGACAGCCATGCGCCGCGGCGCGGCCGTTGCCGCCGGCATGGCGCTCACCCGGGATCTCGGCAATCTGCCCGGCAACGTCTGCAATCCCGAGTACCTGGCGGAAACCGCGCGCGCTCTCGGCCGCACTTACGGATTCGAGGTCGAAATCCTCGAGCGCGAGGACATGGCGAAGCTCGGAATGTTCTCCGCGCTGTCGGTCGGGCGCGCCTCGGATCATCCCTGCAAGTTCATCGTCGTGAAGCACGAGGGAGGCGGCGGCCGGGCGCCCATCGTGCTCATCGGCAAGGGCGTCACTTTCGATACGGGCGGCGTCTCGCTCAAGCCGGGCGATGACCTCGACATGATGAAGTACGACATGTGCGGGGCCGCCGGCGTGCTGGGAGCCATGGACATCGTGGGTCGCCTCGAGCTGCCGCTCGACGTCGTCGGCATCGTCGGTGCGGTAGAGAACATGCCCGGCGGCAATGCGACCCGACCCGGCGACGTCGTCCGCTCGATGTCGGGCCAGACCATCGAGATCCTGAACACCGACGCCGAGGGGCGCCTGGTGCTGTGCGATGCCCTCACCTACGCCGAACGCTTCGAACCGGAATGTGTCATCGACATCGCGACGCTGACCGGTGCCTGTGTCATCGCGCTCGGCACGCAGACCAGCGGGCTCTATGCGAACGACGAATCGCTCGGCGAGGAGCTTTTCCAGTGCGGCATGGATACGGGCGACCGGGCATGGCGCATGCCGCTCTGGGACGAGTACCAGGAGCAGCTCCGGAGCAACTTCGCGGACATGAGCAATCTCGGAGGGCGGCCTGCCGGGTCGGTGACGGCCGCATGCTTCCTGGCACGGTTCGCCGGGAATTACCCGTGGGCGCATCTCGACATCGCCGGCACGGCTTCCGTGGGCGGCGATGCGAAGGGCGCAACGGGACGACCGGTGCCTCTCATCTCGGAGTTTCTCCTGCGGCGCGCGGACCGATCGCCAGCCCGGTCATGAGCGGCAGGAGCCACCGCGAGCCACGACCGGCAGCGGTCAGGACGTTCCGAGCGGCGCTCATCCGGTGAGCTCAGCCGTCGAGCATGAACGCGGGATCCCGGGATTCAGGCTCCGGCGGCTGCTGCACGCCGCGCGCAGGGCGCTCGGCTTCGTCCTGAAGCTCGGGCTCATCGGCTGGGCGGCGCTTGCGATCCATTACTCGAATCTTCCCTGGGGCTGGCTCCGCACCACCCTGGCGGTCGCCTTCACTGCGTTCGCAATCTGGGCGCTGTGGTTCGCGAATGCGAAAGGAGCGCGAGCCGCGTTCGCCGTCGTCTTCCTCCTCGTGCTCGCCTGGTGGATCGCCATCCCGCCCTCCCACGACCGCCTCTGGCGCGAGGACGTCGCCGTGATGCCCCGCGCGTTCATCGAAGGAGACCGAGTGCGCATCACGGGAGTGCGGGATTTCGATTATCGAAGCGCCACCGATTTCATGCCCCGCTACGAAACGCGCGAAGTCTTCCTGTCCGACCTCTCCGGCGTGGACTTCTACATTTCGTACTGGATGCCGGGCCCCGTCGGTCACACGTTCGTGAGCTTCGTCTTCGACAACGCGCCGCCGCTCAGCGTCTCCATCGAGATCCGACCGGAGAGCCACGAGGGCTATGCGCCGATCGCCTCGATGTTCAAGCAGTTCGAGCTCATCTACGTCGTCGGCAGCGAGCGCGACGTCGTCGGCGTCCGGACGAACTTCCGGGACGAGGACGTCTATCTCTTCCGCATCGACGCGTCGCGCGAGTTCGCCAGGGAGCTCTTCCGCGTCTATCTCGAGCGGATCAACGAGCTCGCCGACCGCCCCGAGTTCTATCACCTGCTCAGCAACAGCTGCACCGTGAACATCGTCAGGTACGCGCGAAGCGCCGCCGGCAGCGATGCGCGGCCGGACATCCGGCACTATCTCAACGGGCTCTTCGACAGCTTCCTGTACGACATCGGCCTCATCGACACGACACTGCCGTTCGGCGAGCTGCGGAGGCGCTCGTGGATCAACGAGAAGGCGCAGGCGGCGCAGGATGCGCCGGATTTCTCCGAGCGCATCCGCTACTCCCTGCCGCCCGGCTGAAGGTCGTTCTCGCGATCAGGGCTTGAGCTGCCCCCGGATCTCACCGGGTTTGTGCGCGGCGCTGTGAACGTTCACGTAGAGGTTCCCCTCCTTGAACGCCGCGTGCTGCTCTTCGGTCAGCTTCGCGCCTGCCGGCACCGCCCACGTTCTGCCGTCGGCGCCCTTCTCGAGGGTGATCACCGGCGGTCCGCTCTTTCCGGGAGGACCGAGATGGATGTGAGCCATCGTGCCCTCGACGCCCGAGGTCGTGATCTTCCCGCTCACCGTACCGTCGTCGTTGACCGTGATCGTGCCGCTGCCCGTCGCCGACGTCTCGACCGGTGGAACCTCCTGATCGCCGGAAAGCGATACCTGCACGTCCACCGCCTGCGCCGTTCCGAGACCGAGAGCGATTGCCGCGGCCAGGGATCTCTTCAGAAGCGTGTCCATCGCATGGCCTTTCCTTGAGTCTCGACGGAAACCGAGTCGCACTCGCCGATGGTACGCCTGCCGGCACGGGCCGAAGAAGCCTAGGACCTCGCCGGATCCGGCGCCGCGGGAGCACCTGCAGGCGCGAGCTCGGGCATTCCGCCTGCCGGCGGCTTGCGGCCGCCGAAGAGCGCCCGGATGCGGCGGTAGACCCAGCGGACGAAGATGAGCGTCAGGATCGCCTCGATGAACGTCAGCACGAACGCGAGCGCGGGATTCATCCTGGCGGCGCGCGCACGCAGCTTCGCAGCCGCACGCTCGCGCGCGATCTCGATGCTGTCGTAGAACGACGGAATCACGAGCAGCGTGAGGAGCGTCGACGTCACGATGCCGCCGATGATCGCAACCGCCATCGGGCGATAGAACTCGCCGCCTTCGCCGAGGGCGATGGCCACCGGCATCATGCCGGCAATGAGCGCGAAGCTCGTCATCATGATCGGGCGCAGGCGCACCCGGCCCGCGTGCATCAGCGCCTCCTCGCGGTCGATGCCTTTCGCCTCTTCCTTGCGCGCGCAGTCGAGCAGCAGGATGGCGTTCTTCGCGACGAGGCCCATGAGCATGATGACGCCGATCAGGCTCATGAGATTGAGCGTACCGCCGGTGATGAGCAGCGCGAGCACCACACCGATCAGCGACAGCGGAAGGGAGAGCATGATCGCGATGGGCGCGGTGAACGAGCCGAACTGCATCACGAGCACGAGATACATCACCGCGACGCCGAGGATCAGTGCGGTGAACATCTCGGCGAAGATCTCCTGCTGATCGCGCGAGGCGCCGCCGAGCGAGAGGCCATAGCCCTCGGGGAAGTCGATCGAGCGCGCGAGCGCCATCGCATCCGCCGTAACCTCTCCCGGCGAGCGGCCCTGGACGTTGGCGGACACGGTAACCACGCGCTTGCCGTCGAGGTGCTGGATCCGCGCCGGACCCTTGTCGAGCGTGATGGTCGCGATCTGCTCGAGAGGCACGAGCATGTTGCTGCCGCCCACCGCCACCGGCAGATGCTCGATGTTCGAGGCGTCGACGCGATCGGCTGGATGCAGCCGCACGGCCACGTCGCGCGTCTCGCCGAGCGGATCGATCCAGTCGCCCACCTCGACGCCCGCGAACGCCACGCGCAGCGCCTGCGCGGCGTCGTCCACGGAAATGCCGAGCCGGTTGGCGAGCCCGCGATTGAGCTCGATTCTGAGCTCGTCCTTCGGGTCCTGCTCGGAGAGTCCCACGTCGACCGCCCCGGGGATCTGCTTCATCTTCTCCATGAAGTCGTTGGTGATCTCCATCAGACGGCGCGAGTCCGGTCCGTAGAACTGGATCTGCACGGGTTTCTGGGCGCCGTTGTTGATGTCGTCGAGCACGACGTACTCGGCACCGACGAGCCGCGCGAGATGCGTCCGCAGCTCGGCCGCGATCTCCTCCGCGCTGCGCCTGCGCTCCGTGCTGCTGCCGATGTCGACGTACACGCGCCCTCCGCCGGGCTGGATCTGGCTGTTGGTGGCCTCGGTCTCGGGCAGGAGCCGCGCGAGCTCGGCGGCTTTCTCCACCTTGAGGCGCGCGTACTCGAGGCTCGCGCTCGAAGGTGTGCGCACGTCGACGGCGATCATGCCGATGTCGGTCTTCGGCAGGAAGCTGGAGCCGCCCACGGTCGCCTGCAGCACGATCGCGAGCACCAGGCAGACGACCGAGATCGCGGCCATCCACTTGCGATGATGGAGCGCCCACTCGATGACGCGGCCGTAACGGTCCGCCTGGCGGTCGAACCAGTCGTTGAACCGCGCGACCCAGCGGCTGAACGCCGTGCGCTGCCGATGCGCATACCCGGGCGGATCGCCCCAGTAGGCCGAGAGCATCGGATCGATGGTGAAGGAGATGAAGAGGCTCACCAGTACCGACGCCGCGACCGTGACGGCGAACGGCCGGAACCACTCGCCCGCGACGCCGCCCATGAACGCCACGGGCACGAAGACCGAGATGATCGAGAAGGTCGTCGCCGTGACGGCGAGACCGATCTCGGCCGTGCCATTGCGCGCCGCCGTGATGCGATCCTCGCCGCGCTCCATGTGCCGGACGATGTTCTCGCGCACGACGATCGCGTCGTCGATCAGCACGCCGATGGCGAGCGACAGGCCCAGCAGGGTCATGAAGTTGAGCGTGAACCCGCAGGCCCACACGGCGATGAACGCCGCGACGGCCGACGTGGGCAGCGACAGCGCCGTGATCAGCGTCGAGCGCCACGAGTTGAGGAACAGGTACACGACGAAGACCGTGAGACCGGCGCCGAAGACGAGCGCCTCGACCACGTTCCGGAGATTGGCCTCGGCGTCCTCGCCGCCGTCCTGCGTGATCTCCAGCTTCGTGCCCTCGGGCAGCGTCGAGTTGATCTCCTCGACGAGCCTGCGGACTTCCTTCGCGACCGTGATCGTGCTCGCCTCGCGCGAGCGCGTGATCGAGATGCCGACGTTCGGCCGCGAGTTGCGCAGCGAATAGCCGCTGATCTCCGCGAAGCCGTCCTCCACGGTAGCCACCTGACCGAGGCGGACGATCTCCTCACCGTTGCGCTTGATGACGACGTCCTCGAACTCGCGCGGCGATTCGATGCGACCGACCAGGCGGATGCTCTGCTCTTCGAGATCGCTCTTGATGTTGCCTACCGGGGCCGTCGTGTTCTGCCGGCGCAGCGCGTTGACGACCTCCGCGACGGATACGTTGTACTCGCGCAGCTTCTGAGAATGCAGCAGAACGGAGAGCTCGCGGCGCAGTGCGCCGTTGACGTTGACCACGGCCACGCCGTCGATGCCGCGGAAGCGGTCGGCGATCACGTCCTCCGCAAGGCGCGAGATCTCCGCGTGAGAGAGCGTCTGCGAGGACAGCGCGAGCTGCATGATGGGCTGGGCCGACGGATCGAAGCGGTAGAGCACCGGCTCGCGCATCTCGAGGGGGAGCTTGTGCCGCACCGACGCGATCGCGTTCCGGATCTCGTCGGCCGCCTCCACCATGTTCTTCTTGAAGTCGAAGATGATGATGATCCGCGCCAGGCTCTCCTGGGCGGTCGAGCGGATCTCGTAGACTCCCGGGATGCTCTGCAGGGCCTTCTCGACGCGGTTGATGATCTCCCGCTCGACGGTCTCCGGAGATGCGCCGGGATACGGCACGTTCACGACGATGACCGGCTGCTCGACGTCGGGAATCTGATTGACGCGCAGGTTCTTGAACGCCAGGAGCCCGAGCGCCATCAGCACGACGATGAACGCCACCGTCGGCACCGGCCGACTGATGCTGAAGTTGGAGAGAAGCATGGCCTAGCGTCCGACGGAGGTCGTGGGCGGCGGGCGATCCGCGAGGACCGGTGAAGGTCCGGCGGATTCCGTCATCTCGACCGGCTGGCCGTCGTGCAGCACGGACGACGGATAGCGCAGCAGCGCATCACCCTCCTGCAGCCCGCTCAGCACGACGTACTCACCGGTGCGAGCGTCACGCTCGCCGAGGTTCACCTGGACCTTCTCGAGCCTGTTGTCCCTGAGGCGCCACGCGAACGTCCGCTCGCCTTCACGCACTACGGAAGCCGCGGGAATGGTCACGGCCGCACTGCGGCGCGTCTCGATGCGTCCTTCCGCGTAAAGGCCGGCAACGTTCGGCTGCTGCGCCGGATCCACGAAGTTGACCAGCACTTCGACCTGGCGCGTGGTGGCGTTGGCAGCCGGATTGACGCGGGCGACGACGCCGACGAACTCGCGCTCCGCGAAGCCATGGACGCGGAAGAACACCCGCTGACCCACTTCGACCTCGCCGATGCTGTCGGCCGACACGAGGCCCTCGAAACGCAGGCTCCGCGGGTCGATGACCTTGAGAAGCTCCTTGCCGGTCTGCGCAGTGTCACCTGCGGAGACCTTGCGGTCGCTGACGATGCCGTCGAACGGCGCGCGGACTTCCGTGCGCTGCAGCTGCTGGCGGGCCGAAACGACGCGCGTCCGGGCCGCTTCGCGCTCGCTCTGCGCCGCATTGCGCCGGATCTCGGCGTCTTCGAGCTCCTGAGCCGAGACCATGCCTTCCGCGCGCAGCTTGGTCATGCGCTGGAACTGGCGCTCCGCCTGCTCGTAGGCCTGTATGGCCGCACGCTCGGACGCTTCCGCAGCGGTGAGCGTCTCGCGGATCGCGGTATCGTCGAGCCGCACGAGCAGGTCGCCGCGCTTGACGGGATCGCCGTTCTCCTTGAGCACGGCGAGCACGACTGCCGACACTTCGGCCCGCAGATCGGCGCGGCGCTCGGGCTGAACGGATCCCGTGATCGAAGGACCCGTCGCCAGTGCGTTGTTGCGCAGCGTGAGGACGTCCTCCGGTGCAATGAGCAGCGGACGATCCGCGACGGAGGCACCCGTGGATGCAGTGTCCCCGTTCGGCTCGCTGCTCTCGGAAAGATTTCCACAGCCGGCAATACCGGCGAACACGGCCAGCACGATGACCACCGGACCGCCGCGGCGGACGCTTCGAGTTCTTGACTTCACCCCATCTCCCTTCGACGCTCGACCTCTAGATGCGTCAGCGGCGATCGGGGTCGCACGGCTTCCGCGTGCGCATCACCGCCGTGCCGGCTTAGATGTTCGGTCGCGGCGTTCGGTTCGAAGCGTATCGGCAAGTCCACGCCGACACATCTCTCTTTCTGCAGAGACGGTGACGCGGATCGCACTGCACCCGGAACCTGGAACCGATCTACGAAAGGGTGCAAGCCCATGGCGCGCCGGGGGATTTTCCCAATCGAGACGCGGCGGTGTGCGTCGCTCGCACCCGGATGGACGCTTCTCGAGACATGGAGAAGCGCTGAATCCGGCCCATCGGCCGCGGCGATGGGTGCACCGTCACACCGCCTTGAGCTCTGCAACGAGCGCACCTTCCGAATCGAAGAGCCGGAGACGGTCGCCCTCGATGCGCCAGTGCGTCACCTCCTCCAGCGCCTCGAGGAATTCCCTTTCGAGGTCCATGCCGTCGGCACAGGCCATCAGAGTGCGGGCGATGCGCGAGAAGCTCAGCCGGTCTCCCTCGCGCGTGTAGCCGCCCGAAAGATGATTACAGCCTCCCGACCCGACGACGCGCGCATCCTTCGACTGCAGGACGAGATAGGGTGAGCCTCTTCCCGCCGGGATCGCGACCGGCTCGCCGCGCAATCCGACGAGCGCCCAGTGGGTATCTTCCAGATCGACCGCCGGCGCCGGTCGAGGAGTGAGCGCCGCGAGCGCGCTCAAGAGAGCCGCACGTGCCCAAACGGTGTTTCTCGAGCTCATCCCCACACCCTCCTCCACGCGCGCGTCGTCCGCCTGACGCACACGCGCCATGCGTCGGGCGGCCGTTGCACACGAGACTCGACTCTTCGACAGGAACGCGGCGACCTCGTTCGCATCGTACGCGCGGCACCGGACGTGCTGATGGAAAGGTCGACGCGCGAAGACTTGCGGGCACTGCCGCGCGCCGTGGCGAGGTTGCTCTGAAACCTTCAAAGACGAGTCCAAGGCACTGACTCTGCTTGACATATTCTCGAGGAAGGTGCTAGGGGAATGGCAGCAGGGAAGCGACCCCACGCGGAGGTGGCCATGGATGGACCGCCGGCAACTATCTATGTCGTGGACGACGATGCCGACGTGCGCGCCACCCTGGCGGGTCTGCTGCGCTCCGTCGGATATGAGCCGCGTACGTTCGCTTCGGGTACCGAGTTCCTCGCCGCGCACGAGCCGGAGCTTTCCGGCTGCATCATCCTCGATCTGTCCGTTCCCGGGTGCAGCGGTCTCGACATCCTGACGCGACTGACGGAATCCGGCTGCCACAGACCGATCATCTTCCTGACGGCCAACGGGAGCATCCGCGCGAGCGTCCGCGCGATCAAGGCGGGCGCGGTGAACTTCCTGACCAAACCCGTCGAGGAAGAGGAGCTCTTTACTGCAGTCGAGGAAGCTCTGCTCATCGATGCAATGCGGCGGGAGCAGGAATCGTGCGCGCTCGCCCTCGCTCTGCGCCTCAAGCGCCTCACGCCGCGGGAGCGCGAGGTGCTCGAGCTCGTGATCGCCGGGAGACTCAACAAACAGATCGCGGCCGACCTCGGGATCGCCGAAAAGACGATCAAGGTCCATCGCGCGCGCGTCATGCACAAGATGGGCGCGAGGTCTCTCGCCGAGCTCGTGCGCCTCGCGGCCCTGGCCGGAATCTCATCGGAGCTGCCGGGACACTTCGACCTTCCGGACTTCCGCTTGCCGATCCGCACGTCCAGCCGGCCTTTCCCGCCGCACGGGGGATGACGGCACACTGCTTGTTTGAATCCTCCGGCACATGGCGGATCATAGGAGGAGCGCATCTTCCGCCACGTCTTTCACCGCCGAGGGGGCCGTTTCCGTGAAAGCCGCACTGCCCGTTCTGTTGCTCGGTCTCCATGTTCCTCTCGTCCAGGCAGCGGACGCTGCCGGAGCCGTGCTCGACCGTGTCGCCGAATGCGCCTCGGTCGCCGATCGCGACGCGCGCCTCGCCTGCTTCGACCGCGAAGTCGGTTCCTGGCTCGCCTCACGGCGTGCGGCCGAACCCGCGCCACGCGCCGCGGCTGCCCGAGCGCCCAGGCCAGATGCACCACCGGCCGCTGCATCGAGCACGGCGGTAACTGCAGCTCGAGAGGCGGCGGCGAACGAAGCGAAGACGGCCCTGAACCCGTCCGCAACCGCGCGAGCCGCGTCTGTCCAGCCCGCGAAGCGAGCACCCGACGCAGCGAATTTCGGCGCGGAGCAGCTGAGGACGCAGAACCGCAGATCGGACGATGAGGAAGCCACCATGCAGGCGCGCATCGCCGGTTTCCGGGATGCGGGGGGCGGCGTCTACGTCATCCTGCTCGACAACGACCAGGCGTGGCGCCACGAGGACGCGCATCGCGCCAGCTTCCTGCGCGTCGGCGATCCGGTCGTCATCCGCAGGGGGAGCCTCGGCTCCTACTGGCTGCACCGCGAATCCGACGGAACGCGCAACGGGATCCGCGTAACCCGCATCCGGTAAGAACGCCGCGCGGAAAAGTGAGGCCGCGCAGCGGAAGCTGCGCGGCCCCGAGATCATCGCGTGAGTCGTGCCTAGAAGCTCGCCTTCACGCCGATGAAGTAGCGCCGACCCAGGATGTCGTAGAAGCCCAGGTCGGTCGTGCCCCTGCCCGAGGTGGGCAGAGCGTACGCCGTCGGATTCCGGCAACCCGGCGCATCACCGCAGACCGATGCCAGTCTTGCCGCATTCTCCTCGGCCGACAGGCTGGGATCATACGGATAACCGGCGGTCGCTCCCGTGATGACCGGCTGTTTGTCGAACAGGTTGTCGATACCCGCACGAATCGAGACGCGATCGGTGACGTTCCAGAACACCGACAGGTCGAAGACGTCGTACGAGTCCGCCTTCAGATTCGTGATGGGCGTGTAGGTGAGGATCGTTCCCGGCGCTCCCGCGGCCACGGCAGCGTTGTTCCTCTTGATCGCGTCCTCCACGGCCTTCTGCGACGCCCAGATCGACGGCAGATGACGCCAACGCAGGCTCACGTTGAACGTCGGCAGGGTGTAGCTGATGGACGTGAACAGACGGTACTCGTACGAGCCGGGGTTGAAGCCCTGCAGCGTCGGGCCCAGCGAACCCTTCCAGTCGACGACCGGATCGAAACTGGCGGGCGACGTCTTGGTCTTGTAGTAGTCGAGGTAGTTGCCCTGCACGTTGACGTTGAGCCCGCCGGGAATGCGCTCCAGACCCAGGTCGGAGAACTGCGCGTACCAGTTGATCGCGAAGTCGATACCCGCCGTCTTGACCCAGGCCTGGTTGTCGTAGGACACGAGCTGGTTGAGCGCCGTACCGTTCGCCTGGTTGCGCGGCACGTTCTGGCAGGCCGGTGAGTTGGCCTGGGCCCGTGCCTCCTCCGGCGTGCTCACGACAACCGCCCCGTAGCACAGCCACCGCGCGTAGTCGATCGAGTACGGGAGGATCGCATCCTCGATCTCGATCTGGTACCAGTCGATCGTCGCCGTCAGCCCGCGGAAGAACACGTTGTCGAACGGGGACTGGATCACCAGGCCCGCCGTCCACGTATCGCCGGTTTCAGGCTTCAGGTTCGGGTTACCGATCTGGTTCACCCAGGCGAAGCCGCCTCCGGCAGTCGGAGGAGGCTGCGTCAACGGGTCATTCGGAGAGCCGTAGTAAATACGCGCCGCATCCGGCCCCATCTGCTCGCGGCAGATCAGGTAGGTGCTCATCGCGCCCTCCGGCGTCTGTCCGCTGGCGAGCTGGCTCGGCGCACCGCCCGGGAAGTAGTTCGGATAGGCACCGCCCGCACCGAACGGCGAGTTCGACAGCACGCTGCACGGATCCGCGAACGTGCCGCCCGCGGTGAAGATCTGCTGCAGGTTCAGGAACAGCTCACCGAGGTTCGGCGCGCGGATCGCGCGGTTGAAGCCGCCGCGCAGCCGGAAGGACGGCGTGAACTGGACGTTACCCGTGATCTTGAAGGTGTCCGTGCTGTTCTCCGCCGCGGTGATGAAAGAGGGACGCCCGTCGAGGTTGATGGCGTGGCCGTCCATCTCGGAATGACGTCCGCCGATCTCGAGCTCCAGGCGATCCACGAGCTTGTCCTTCAGGATCGGAATGAGCAGCTCGGCGAACACGTCCTTGTGGGTCGTCTCCGCATCCAGATAGCCGGTCGGATAGACGCCGATCACCTGGTCGTTGAACTCTGACGTCGACTGCAGGATGTCGGGGTTGAACTGAGCCGAGTTGCGCCGCGTCTGGTAACCGATGGCGCCGCGCACCTCGCCTGCGGGCAGCTCGAACAGACCGCCCTGGAAGTTCACCTCGAAGATGTCCTGCTGATTCTCCGTGCGGGTCTGCAGGCGCGCGGACACACCGTAGACGCAATCCTCGCTTGCCGGCGTGTCGCCGTGGAAGATCGTGTCATAGAAGCCGCTGGTGCAGTGCACCGGCACCGAGCCGAAGCCGGGGTTTGCGCTCGGCAGGTTGTGTGTCAGATTGCTCTGCAGGTTGGCACCCCGGCCATAGTCGGGAGCCAAGACCATGCCGCGCCAGCGCGCGAGCGAGTTGTTACCCGACGCGACGTTGTAGGTGGAGGACTGACCTCTCGAGTAGTACAGCTCGCCCGTCCAGTCCTTGAGCGGCAGATCGAACTTGAACCCCGCCTCGATCTGCCAGGCGCTGGTAACGTTGTCGGTCTCGCGCCGGCCGAAGCTGTTGAGCGGATAGGTCTCGAGCACCCAATCGCCCGCCGGATTGGGCCGGCTGTTGAGCAGCATGGCGAACTCGAGCGGCACCGGATGCTTTGCTCCCTGCGCACCCGTCGGAATGAAGTTCGGGTTCGCGTATATGCCGAGATCGCCGGTTCGCGCGGCTTCGAGCACCGCGGCCACCAGCTCGTCATTCGTGAAGTCCAGCGTTGGAAGGACCGGGCTATCCGTATTCGGGTCGTAGGGCACCGACACTTCCCAGCCGAAGCTCGCGTTCGTGCCGGCGAGGAACGTACGCGTTTCGCTCTCCGCGAAGCGGGCGCTCGAGAAGAACTGGATCGAATCGGTGATGTCGTACGTGCCCGAGGCCATGAGGGAGTAGCGAGTCTGTGGTGAGCTCGTGTAACCCTCGGTCTCGTTGTACTTGATCTGCTGGATCAGCTGCGGCCCATCGGGGCAGACCGTTGGATTCGGAGCGGTGCAACGCGTGGTGTCGTACGCGTCGACCAGCGAGAAGCGCGCGTGGTCGAGCGGCAGACCGAAGTCCCATGCGTTGGCTCCGTTCGGCACCCAGATGCTGCCGTCCGGATTGAATCTCAACCCCTGGAACGTTCCGGTGCTTCCGAAGGGATAGACGTCCGTTCCCTGCGGTCGGCCGGCCTGAATCGCGCGCAGCGTTCCGATGTTGGGCGGATTGAACAGCGTGTTGTAGCCGTTCAGTCCGAAAACGAAGCCGAGGAAGTTGCCGGCAACCGTCGGGTCCTGCCAGGCGTCGGTGTAGAAGTCCCGCTCCTTGTCGTAGGCGGCCTTGCGGTCGTAGTACTCGGCGGCGAATACGACGTTGCCGCGATTGTCCGCGGAGCGCGTGCCGAAGATGGCCGAGGCACGCAGCTCCTCGCCGTCGCCGACCTCGGTGGCGCCGCGCTGAATGTCGAACTCCATGCCCTCGAAGTCACGACGCAGCATGAAGTTCGTGACGCCGCTGATGGCGTCCGCACCGTACACCGCCGACGCACCGCCCGAGATGATCTCCACGCGCCGGATCATCGACGACGGGATGGTGTTGATGTCGACAACCATCAGCGCGTTGGTCGGCATCGCACGGCGGCCGTCGACGAGCACCAGACCGCGGTTCGGACCGAAGCCGCGCAGCGAGACGGTCGAGACGCCCACCGAGTTCACCGCCGAGATCTGTACGTCCTGGTTGGTCGTGACCGGCGATGCGGCAGGGTTGTAGTTCGGCAGCTGGTTCAGGTACGACTCGATGTTCAGACCGGAGCGCTGCTCGATTGCGGCACTGTCGATGGTGACCAGCGGGCTGTTCGCGACCACGTCGCGTCGGACGATGCGCGTGCCGGTGACGGTGACTTCGGTGAGCTCTTCGTCCGCCCCCGAGTCCTGAGCGATCGCGATCTGGGGAAGCGAGAGCGGTACCCCCGTGATGATCGCCGCGACGGCAAGGCGCACCAGATTCGGTGGGCTCGCCGCCCCTTTCTTCGTATCGATCTTCATCCAGAGACCTCCAGCGTTATTGACGTCATTACGCCAAGAGGTAACCGGAGAGTACGGCTGCCCCATCGCCTCCCGCGATGTTGCATTCAGGCAACGTGCACCCCCCTGTTACCTTGTTCTTCTGTTCTTCTTCTTGTTCGTGCACTGTCGCGCGGATCACCGCGCTCAGCCTTGGCGCTGCAGACTAGCACCGTGTTTCTCGGCCGTCACCGAACTGTTTTATCCAGTTTGGAAATTCACTTTGCACCCTCAGGAAAACATGCCGAGATGTCGCATGAGCACCACGCATCGGAAGCTCATGCAGCGCACGGCGAGCAGCGTCCTTCCCCTGCTGCCACTCGCCGCATGTCTTCGGCTCAGGAGATCAGACCGCGCTTCTGTGCGCGCTTGCGGTCGCGTTCGGTGGGATAGATGACGTTCGTGAGCACCACGCGCTCGTAAGCGACACGCTCCGGCGGCGCCGGAGGCGCCTCGGGAACGGAAGCCATGATGGCTTCGTGGCGCTCTTCGATGCCTGAGGCGTACTCGGGATGCGAAATGATGTAGAGGTCGTTGTTCTGAATGCCGCGCAGAACGTATTCGCCGGCTTCGAGAGGATCCATGCCTGGACCCGGCCGGCTCGCAAGCTCCGCGAGCCGCGCGCGCTGCTCGGGAGTGAGCTGCTGCTGTTGCTGCTGAGAGCCCGGGTTCCTGAGCTCGGGCGGACGATTGCGCTCGGTGTCGCGGATGTTCGAGTTCACGCCGCCCGGCACGTACACCGACACACCGATCGGCAGCCCTTCGGCGAACATCTCCGTGCGCAGCGCCTCCATCATGCCGACGACGGCGAACTTCGACGTCGTGTAAACGCCCGTCGTCGATCCCGCGAACATGCCGCTCATGGACGAAACGGTGACGACGTGCCCGCCCTCGCCGTGCCTGATGATGCGCGGCAGGATCGTGTGAATGCCGTTGAACACGCCGTTGAGATTGACGCCGATGCCCCAGTCCCAGTCGTTGTAGGTCGCGCGGAAGATGGGTGCGCGAATGCCGACGCCGGCGTTGTTCACCAGCACGTGAATCTTGCCGAAGACCCTCTCCGCCTCGTCCGCCGCCGCGACGAAGGCCTCTCGATCCGTCACGTCCAGCTTGATCGCGTGCACGCCGGCATTGCCGGGCGGGAATGAAGCCAGCGCTTCGTCACGATGCCGGTCGGTGAGATAGGTGAACACCACCTTCATGCCCGCCTTCGACAGGACGCGCGCGATGCCGAGGCCGATGCCGCTCGATCCGCCGGTGATGAAGGCGACCTTCCCGCGGACGTCCGCCATCGGTCTCGGCGTCTCGACGGCGGGCGGCGCGATGGCCGAGGGCGATCGCGGTGCCGGGCCCTGATTCTGCCCCTGAGACTGGTTCTGCGCCTGAGCCAGGCGCGGCGCAGCCGCACCGAGCAGCGTCGCAGTCGCTGCGCCTCCCGCACCGAGTGTCATCCTGCCGAGGAACTCACGCCGTTCGAGATCGGGATTCGCGCTCGTGCGCCTGCGCTTCGCCATACCTGCCCCTCCTGTTGTCGATTGACGGTGTAAGCGAGCTGCCCGCAGTCAGCAGGCCCGCTCGTGTCGTGTGGAAGAGCCGAGCATATCGCCGATCGCGTTCGCTCAAGAAGGCGCATCGAGTGATGCACGCCGCCCCGGAGGTGTCTGAATCGATGAACGCGCATCGCTCGACCCACACGTCGGCGCAGATTCCGGCCGCAGCGAAATATGAGAAGCCGCGCCTTCCCGGTCGCTCCGGCCTACGTAGATTCCCGTATCCTCTGCAGCCCGGCCGGCATCCATGCTGGCGCCACCGAAGGAGCGGGATTCGAGGATGCAGCTTACGAGAAAGACGGCGAAGCTCGCGCTCGCGATCACGGCACTCGCTGCCGTTCAGGGCGGAGCGGCCGAATCGCCCGAGGCGGAATCGGTCCAGCGTCCGATCACTCCGAACTCCGTGCGCAGCTTCGACGCGGTGCCTGCCAACTCCGCGCTGCGCTACGACACGGACTATCCCGTCATCGGTTACTCGCGCACGCCGAGGCACAACGCCGTCGCACGTCTGCAGGAGCGCATCGATCGCGGCGAGGTCAGGCTCGAATACCGGGAGCCGCGCGGCTATCTCGATTCGCTGCTCGAGCACCTCGACATCGATCCGAGCTCGCAGACGCTCCTCTATTCCAAGACGAGCCTGCAGTTCCTCGCGATCAACGCCTCGACCCCGCGTGCGCTCTACTTCAACGAGGACACGTACGTCGGGTGGATTCCGGGCACCGATCTCCTCGAGCTCATGACGATGGACGCCGAGCTGGGTCCGGTGTTCTACGGGCTGGCGAACGAGCCGGGCGCGGAGCAGAAACTGGTGCGCGAGACGTCGCGCTGCCTCACCTGTCACGACACCTACGGAATGATGGGCGGCGGCGTTCCGCGTTTCCTGCTGCTGTCGGCGACGGTCGACACTTCCGGTGCGCTGCTGCCCGGCGGGCGCTCGTTCGAGCTCGAACCGGACACGCCGATGAGCGAGCGCTGGGCCGGGTGGTTCGTGACGGGCCGTCACGGCAGCATGGAGCATCTCGGCAACATCCTGATCCCGCCGACGCGTGAGCCCGTGGACCTCACCAGGGTGCGTCGCGGGAACATCGACAGCGTCGACGGGCTGTTCGACGTGAAGCCCTATCTGCGGAACACGAGCGACATCGTTGCGCTGCTCGTGTTCGAGCACCAGGTTCACGTGCACAACGCCATCACGCGCTTCAATTACAAGGCGCGCACCTTCCTCGCGCAGGAGGCCGCCAACCGGGGTCAGGCGGAGGTGCACTGGCAGGACGCCTCGCCGCGCATCCGGACGGGCGTCCAGCGCATGATGGACCAGATCGTGGAAACGATGTTCTTCGTCGGTGTCCCCGAGTTCACCGACGAGATCCAGGGGACCTCGGGCTTCGACAGGTGGTTCGAGTCGCGCGGGCCGACCGATCCGCAGGGCCGCTCGCTCCGCCAGCTCGATCTGCGCACCCGGCTGCTCAAGTATCCGCTCAGCTACATGGTGTACTCGGCGGAGTTCGACGCCCTGCCCCACTTTGCGAAGACCTACATCTACGGGCGCTTCGCCGAGGTGCTTTCCGGCCGCGATCAGAGCGGGAAGTTCGCCCACCTCTCCGCCGAAGACCGCAGGGCGATCTTCGAGATCCTCACGGCCACGAAGCCCGAGTTCGCCGAGCTCGTCGGCCATTCGAGCGCCGGGACCTGATTTACTCTCCCGCGGGAACCCGCAGCAGGGGCGCGGCGTTGACATCATCGGTCAGCGACTCCGACGCCCGTCATGCCTGACGCCCGCATTCGCCACGCCGCGCTCTTCGTACTGCTCTGTACGCTCGCAGGCTGTCAGTCGGCGATGTATCGCGCCTACGAGGCCTTCGGCATCGAGAAGCGCGATCTGCTGATCGATCGCGTGTCCGACGCGCGCGATGCGCAGGAGGCGGCGCAGAAGCAGTTCACCTCGGCTCTGGAGCAGTTCCGCGCACTCGTCGCGGTGGACGGCGGCGAGCTCGAGGAGATCTACGACCGCCTGAGTGCCGAGTACGAGCGGACGCGCGGACGCGCCGACGCCGTGAGCGCTCGCATCGACGCCGTCGAGAACGTCGCCGGCGACCTGTTCCGCGAATGGGAACGGGAGCTCGACGATTATTCGAACCCCTCACTGCGCCGGGACAGCGAACGGCTCCTCGCCGACACCCGCCGGCGCTACGACGTGCTGATCCGCCGCATGCGCCAGGCCGAGGAGAGAATGCAGCCCGTCCTCGAGACCTTCGAGGACAGCGTGCTCACCCTCAAGCACAACCTCAACGCGCAGGCGGTCCGGAGTCTGCGCGGCGAGCTCACGTCCATCGAGCGCCAGACCGCGACGCTGATCGCGGACATGGAGCGAGCCATCGCGGAAGCGGACGAGTTCATCGGCCGCATGCGCAATGCCGGCTGACCCGTCCGCCGGCGCTGCGCGCGGCGTGCGGGCGGGTCGCAGGATGCGACCCGCCCGCTGAGTCAGTGCGCGGGATCTCCGGCCCCGGCTTCCTTGAGCGCCGGGCGGCTGCGGTTCGGCGGAATGTGAGTGCGCAGCGAGAAGAAGCTGATCACCACGACGACCAGAACGCCGCCGACCATGTAGAAGAAGAGACTCACGGGCGCCGCCGGCTCCATTGCGAAGAACGCACCGGCGAGCACCGAGCTCATCACGCCGCCGATTCGCGAGACGGTCTGCGCGGTACCGACGCCGGACGCGCGGATGTAGGTCGGGTAGGAATGCGCGCCTACCGCGTAGAGGAAGTTCTGCATGCCGTGCATCGCCACACCGGCGAGCAGAATCAGGAAGTAGAGCTGGGCATCGGCCGAGGCACCGAGCGCGACGATCGTGACGCCGGTGATGAACACGGCGATCGCGCCCATCAGCGAGATGCTCGAGCCGACCAGCCGCGAGCCGAGCAGCGCGATGAGCACCGAGCCGCCGACCGCGCCGAACAGACCTCCGAAATTGAAGAACGTGGAGCCGCGCAGCGCCTGCTCGAGCGGCATGCCCGTCGCGGTGAGCACCGTGGGCAGGAAGTTCGTGAAGGCGTAGAGCGCCAGGGTATTGAACGCGAACGCCGCCCACAGCAGCAGCGTCGTGGAGAGATACGGCGGCTTGAGCAGCATCGCGAACCAGTTGCCCGGCGGACGCGGCGGCTCGGCCACGATGAAACGCTCCGTGCCGTCGAAGCGCTTCTCCCCGACCAGCCGGTTCAGCATGCGCGCGAGCTGCGCATGCCGCGACGGGCGCTGGGTCAGGTACTTGGGAGATTCCGGCAGGAGGAAGAGCGCGATGAGCAGAAAGACGAGCGGCAGGGCGGCACCGATGTAGAAGATGGTGCGCCAGCCGAAGTTCGGAATGACCCAGCGCGCGACCTCGGCGCCGATGCTGCCGCCGAGCGGCACGGCGACGATCGAGCAGGCCACCGCGACGACGCGCACACGCTTCGGCGTCCACTCGGAGATCATCGTCGCGGCGAGCGGCGTCACGCCGCCGAGACCGATGCCGGTCAGAACCCGCCAGGCAAAGAGGTCGTTGAGTCCCGTCGAGAGCGCGCTCATGAGCGAGCCCACGAACAGGAACGCGATACAGACCAGGTACGAGTTCTTGCGGCCGATGCGGTCGCCGAGCCAGCCGAGCAGCACGGAGCCCACGGCCATGCCGATCATGCTGCCGGTGAGCACCAGAGTGAGATCCGAGCGCTCGATTCCCCACTCCGGCAGCAGCGCCGGAGCGACGAAGGACATCGTCTGCAGGTCGAAACCATCGACCAGCATGATGAAGATCGTCAGGACCGTGATGCCGAGGGGCAGGCCGACGAACTTCGCCGAATCGATGACCTCGGAGATCTCTACTTCACGTTTTTCCATCCGGGTGCCCCCTCCGTAACCGACGCGCAGCATACGTCTTCGGCGGCCGGATCAGAAGCCGCCCGAAGGGGGTCCGGCATGAACGGGAGTCAGTGCTCGACCGTGATCGGCGGCATTCAGCGTCTTCGGCGGCCAGCCTTGCGGAAAGAGATGCCCTCCGCGGCCGCGCGCTGCCGGACTGCGCTCTCGGTCCGGCCGAGTTCCTTGGCTATGAGGCGCGCCGGCACCCGGGATCGGATGCGCGCAGCGAGAATGCGCAGCTCGGCGGCCGACCAGGGACGCACACGACGGGGTCTGGACTTGGAAGCACGCTTCTTCTTCACACGTTCCTCACAGTCAGCAATGACGAGAAGGCGCGCATTCTACACGGCCGGAACGGATGCGGTCTCGCGTATCAGGAAATCCACTACCGCCTGCAGAGCCTCCCTCTCGCTCGCCCCGCGCTCCCGGGCTTCCTCGAACACGCGAAGCTGACGGTGAGCGCTCGTGCCGCGCTCGAGGATCGTCCGCGCGTGCTCGACCTCGCGCACGCAGCCGAGCGCCTCGGCATCCTCGCGCACCAGCGCGATGAGCTCGTCGAGCAGCTCCGCGAAGGGCACGAGCTCGCCGCGCGCAAGATCGAGCAGCGATTCGTCGAAGCTGTACCGCATGGCGCGCCAGCGGTTCTCCGCGATGAGCACGTTCGGGTAGATCCGCCAGCACTGGTTCGCGCGCCGCAGCCGGTAGAGCATGCGCACGATGCAGACCGTGAGCGCGGCCAGACAGATGGCGTCGTCGAGGCTGGTGCAGCAGTCCATGATCCGCACTTCCAGCGTCGGATAGCGCGGGCTCGGTCTGAGGTCCCACCAGATCTTGGTCGTGTCCTCGATCAGTCCGTTGCGGATCAGCATGTCGAGATGCCTGCGCAGCTCGCCGTAGCTGTCGAAGCGCTCGGGCAGCCCGGTGCGGGGCAGTGAGTTGAAGATCGTGAGCCGGAAAGACATGAGCCCCGTGCGCTCGCCCTCCCAGAAGGGCGACGAGCACGACAGCGCGAGGAGGTGCGGCAGGAAATACGAGAACTGGTTGGCGAGGTCGATGCGCAGATCGTCGTCGTCGATGCCGACGTGCACGTGCATGCCGCAGATGAGCATCCGCCGCACCGCCGCCTGCATCTCGTTCGCGAGTGAGACGTAGCGGTCCTTCTCGGTGGGCTTCTGCTTGATCGCCCGCGCGAAGGGGTGAGTCGAGGCCGCGATCGGCGCGCGCTCGAAGCGGCGGCTCACTTCCACGATGATCGAGCGCAGCCGTGCGAGATCGGTGCGGGCTTCCGCGAGCGTGCTGCAGACACGCGTACCGACCTCGAGCTGCGAGCGGAGGAACTCCAGGGTGATCTGCCCCTGACCGCGCTGCGTGCATTCGGCGAGGAGCTCGGCCGGCGGATCGGGGTCCGCATCGCGCGTATGCAGGTCGACGAGCAGATATTCTTCCTCGATTCCCACGGTGAACGGCGGTTCACTGGAACTCCTCATGCTCCACCTCCCTGGCACGGGACATCCGCGGCGCGATACAGCTCCGCTTGGTCGAGAAGCGGCACGAGGACCCGGACGAGCCGCTCGGCCCATTGCTCGACTCCGGACGGCTCCTCGATCAGATCCTGACGGACCTCGATGCAGAGGTGCGGCCAGCCGCGCCGCTGCGCGTGCGCATCGACGGTATACCCTTCCGGATGCCTGCCGGAGTACGGCTCGTTGTCGCCCACCACGAGCCCGCTTTCGCCGCGCAGCGACTCGATCACCGGCAGAGCGAGGCGCGGATCGCGATCCCACAGCACGCCGCAGTGCCAGGGGCGCGCCTTCCCGCCCAGGATGGGGGTGAAGCTGTGGATCGAGACGAGCACCGGCACCTGTGCGCCGTCGACCATGCGCTCGAGCGCCGCATCGATCGCGCGGTGGTACGGCTCGAAGAATTCGCGGGCCCGTTGCGCACGCTGCTCCCCGGCAAGCCCGAGATTCCCCGGAACGATCTGCCCGTCGCATTCGGCGACGATGCTCGTCGGGTCCTCGAGCCTGCGGTTGCAGTCGATCACGAGCCGCGAATAGCACGCGAGGACTGCCGGCACCTCCAGCCGCCGGGCGAGCGCTCGCGTGAGTTCCGCCGCCCCGATGTCCCAGGCGATGTGACGCCACGTTGCCGCTTCAGGCAGACCGAGTGAGCGCAGAGCGCGCGGGATGAGCCTGCTCGCGTGATCGCAGACGAGGAGCACCGGCCGGCGCGTGCCGCCGGCGATCTCCTCGAAGGCCGGCGGCTCGTCCGCAGCGATGAGGGAAGGCCCGGTATCGAGCCGCATGGATGACTCGGATGGAGCGACGGGTGCGGACACGGGACTCGTCGTGCGCTGCGTATACATCGAAAGTGTACACGCGCGCCGTGCGCCGTGGCCGTCAGCCTGCGGCGACGAGCTCCGCGACCGGGCGCGGCCTGGCCACGTGGTACCCCTGGGCGAAATCGACGCCGATCTGGCGCAGGACGTCCAGCACTTCCTCGCTCTCGACGCACTCCGCCACCGTCCCGATGCCGAGCGCGCGGCCGACCTTGCTGATCGCCTCCACCATGCTCCGGTCGACCGGGTCATGGGCGATCTGGGCGATGAACTGACCGTCGATCTTCAGGAAGTCCACGGGCAGCGTCTTGAGGTACATGAACGACGAGAGCCCGCTGCCGAAGTCGTCGAGCGCGAAGCGGCAGCCGCGGGCCTTGAGCTCGCGCATGAAGTAGCGCGCGTTCGCGAGATTCGCGACCGCGGCGGTCTCGGTGATCTCGAAGCACAGCGCCCGCGCGACCGCGGAGTCGCTCGCCTGCTCCAGCACGAACTCAACGAAGCTCTGATCGTTGAACGAGGTGCCCGAGAGATTGAGCGCAAGGAGCGGCGGCGGCCGATCGCGGCTCCCGCACTCGCGCAGGAGCTGCACCGCCCGCTCCACGACCCAGCGGTCGATGATCGACATCACGTTGTAGCGCTCGGCGGCCGGGATGAACTCGCTCGGGGCGACGAGCTGCCCGTCGTCGTCGCGCAGGCGCACCGTGAGCTCGTGGAACGCCGGACCGCCCGCGGAGCTGACCGGCACGATAGGCTGATGGAACAGCTCGAAGCGGCTCTCCTCCGCCGCCCGCGTGACGCGCGCGACCCAGTGCATCTCGCGGTGGCGGGCCGAGATGCCGCCCGCTTCGTACACGTGGATGCGGTTGCGTCCCTCGTCCTTCGCGGCATAGCACGCGATGTCGACCGCACTCATCACGCTCGCGACGCTTTCAGTCTCTTCGCTGATCTCGACCACGCCGATGCTCGCCCCCACGGACAGCGTGGTCGCACCCCAGACGAAGCGGTAATCGCGGATCGCCTGCCGCATCCCTTCGGCGAGCCGCGTCGCCTGCTCCAGCGTGCAGTTCTCGAGCAGCACGCCGAACTCGTCGCCGCCGAGACGCGCGATCGTGTCCGATGCGCGTACGCGGGTCTGAAGCAGTCCCGTGATGTCGCGCAGCAGCCGGTCGCCTGCCGGGTGGCCGCAGGTGTCGTTCACGACCTTGAACTGGTCGAGATCGATGTAGAGCAGCGCGTGCGGTCCTGCACCGTGCCGCGCGCTGTTCACCGCCGCTTCGAGACGGTTGTCGAACTCGCGCCGGTTGATGAGACCCGTCAGCGCGTCGTGGCTGGCGTGATACGACAGGGCGCGCTTCAGGCGCCGTTCCTGGGTGACGTCGTGGAAGACGAACACGGCGCCGATCACGCGGCCCTGCCGGTCGCGGATCGGTGCCGCCGACTCCTGGATCGCGATCTCCTGGCCGGAGCGCGTGACGAGCACCGGATGGTCGGCCGGCGCGGGCGTATCGTCGCGCTTCACGGCGCGAGTGAGCGGATCGGCGAGCGGCTCGCGCGTGACTTCGTCGATGAGGCGCAGCACTTCGCCGATGGGCCGGCCGCGCGCCTCGTCGACGTTCCACCCCGTGAGCTTCTCGGCGACGGGATTGAGGTATTCGATCCTGCCTTCGGCGTCGGTCGAGATCACCGCGTCGCCGATCGACTGCAGGGTGACCTGCGCGCGCTCCTTCTCCGCGAACACGGCCTGCTCGGCGCGCTTGCGCTCCGTGATGTCGGTGATCGTGCCCTCGTAGCCGGTGATGCGGCCCGAAGCATCGCGCAGCGCGCGCGCATTCTCGAGCACGAAGATCTGCTGGCCGTCCCGGCGGCGCAGCGCGATCTCGACGTTGCGCACCTCGCCTTCCGACTCCACGCGGCGCACGAACTCGGCGCGATCGGCGGGATTCCAGTAGAGGATCGCCGCGCTCGGAAGCTCGTAGAGCTCCTCGGCCGTGCGGTAGCCGAGCATGTGGACGAAGGCGGGATTGACCGAAACGAGCCTCCCCTCGCGCGTGCTCTGATAGACGCCCTCGGCGATGCTCTCGAAGAGTCCGCGGAAGCGGGCCTCGCTCGAGCGGAGTGCCTCCTCCGCGAGCCGGCGCTCGATGGCGATTCCGGCGAGCTGTGCGGCGTGCGCCATGAGCTCGGACTGGCGCGGGCTCGGCATGCCGGGCTCGGTGCTGTACATGCCGAGGGCACCCAGCATGCGCCCGTTCGCGGCTCGGATCGGCATCGACCAGGCGGCGCGCAGTCCCGCCTCGAGCGCGGCCTCGCGGCGCTGGGCCCAGAACGGGTCCTTCGCGACGTCCGCGACGATCACCGTCCGCCCGAGATAGATCGCGGCCGCGCACGATCCGTTGCGGATGTCGATGTGCGTTCCTTCGAGCTCGCGGCGCAGCCTCTCGGGCAGGCGCGGCGCGACTACGCTCGCGAAGCTGTGCCCTCTTGCTTCGAGCACGCTCACCACACCGATCGTCGGACCGCCGCCGGACTCGACGAGCCGGGTGATGGCCTCCAGCACCGCGGTGAGAGGCGCGTTACCCGTGAGCTGCTCGAACACCTGCCGCTCGGCGGCGGCGATGCGCTCGGCACCCTTGCGTTCCGTGATGTCCGCAATGCTGCCGCGTACCAGGCGCCTGGACGAGCTCGGCAGACGAACCAGACGGACCTCGCAGGGAATCTCGCGTCCGGAGGACGTGAGATGCACCCATTCGAAGACCTGAGGCTCGCCATCGAGCGCTCTTCTCATGCGCTCGGCGATGGCATCTGCCGAGAGCACGCCTCCGGGCTGCACGCGCGGGCTCAGCTCCACCGGACCGAGCGTCAGCAGTTGGTCGCGGTCGTAGCCGAAGAAGCGCACCGCGTTCTCGTTCACCTCGACGAGGTGTCCGGAATCGACGTCATAGACGACGATCGCTTCCGGCGCATGGTCGACGAGCGTGCGGTAGCGCGCCTCGCTCTCGCGCAGCGCCTGCTCCGCCTCGCGACGCTCCGTGACGTCGCGCAGACACACGACGAACATCTCACGCCGGTCGATGCGCGCCTTGCTGACGGCAATCTCCGCGGGGAACGGCTGTCCGTCCCTGCGCCGCCCCCACGTTTCGCATCCCGCGAGATCGAGATGCGTGTTGTCGCGGCTCTCGGCGAGCCGCTGCAGCTCCTGGGCGAGAGGACCCTGCTCGGACAGGCGGGGAATGAGCAGGTCGAGAGGCCGGCCGACGACCTCCGATTCCGCGTAGCCGAAGACGCGCTCGCCGGTGGGATTGAAGGACTGGATGACGCCGTCGGCGTCCACGGTCAGGACCGCGTCCTTGATGTGATCGAGAATGAGCTGCAGGTGCGCGTGACTCTGCCGGTGCGCCTCGTTCGCGAGCGCGTGCGCCTCGTCCGCCATGAGGCGCATCGACTGCACGATGCCGCGCCGCTCTTCGTCGATGGCCTCGTAGTACGCGCTGATGAGCTGCAGCAGCGCGGGAAGGTCCGGCGTCGCCCTGCCCGTACGCAGCTCGAGCTCGCGGAGCTGGGCGCGGAGCTGCGGATGCAGACCGTTGTGGATTCCCCGCGCAGGCGCATCACCCACGCGCACGAGCGTGGTCGTCTCGGACGCGGAGACGTCCGGGCTGCCGGGCGCCTCGCCGGACTGCGACGCGGGATCGGCGAAACGGCGCACGTCCCGGCGAGCTGTCGGGGAATTAGACATAAGGCAAGCGGCCTGACCTGAACGGCATCATAAAAGTGGCCGACCGGGATGCCCCGTGATGCAGCTCCCGAATTCGACCGCCGTTCCGAAAAGAAGCCGCCGCCGGATCAGACCGGCTGTGGAGGGCGAGGCTTACGGGGCGCGACGGACACCCGCTCAGTTCGACGCGTTCGTGCGCCCCCCTTCGGCAGCAGCACCCTGCTGTGCGACCGCGTCGGTGATTCCGGCGCCCGCGATGATCGGAATGGAGAACGTCACGGTGCGGGCAGCGTCCGAAGAGTCGGCATGCACGATGGCCATCACGGAGAAGATGCCGTCGCGGCGCGGAACGATGGTCAGCACGTGCGAAACCGGTACGCCAGGCTCGGGCCGCTCGAGAACCGGCATTTCCGCGCCGGAGCGCAGTTCCAGCCCCTCGCCGGCCCTGAAGGTGGCCTCGACGCGAGTGAGCTCGGTCGTCGGAGTCAGCGCCAGCTCGATGTCGACCGGCTCCCCGACTTCCGGCCGCGACTTGAGATCGAAGAGCAGCTCGACGGGTCCGCTCGACGCCCCGCCGCCGACCGCGCGCACCATGTCCGCGCTGCGAGCGCCCGCCTGCGCCGTGCCACTCTGCGCCGGCTGCGTCGCCACGATGGCGGTTGCGGAAGCGCCCCCGGATGCTCCCTCTTCGGAGATGCCGCAACTCACGCAGGCCAGCACGACGGCAGTCGCCATCCCGCACGCTCGATGTATCCGCGTTCTCATCGTGACAAGGGCTCCTGTCGCACAGCGGCTCGCGTCCGCACGAACGATACATCGTCGCACGCTGCCGAGACACGTACCTGCTCCACGCTTCCTGCGCCCCGGGCATCGGCCCGCGGCGCGCGGGGGCCGTCCGCGCCTCCCGGGCGTCAGTAGCGCAGGAGGGGCGGATCGTCGATCGCGGCGAGCTGCTCCAGGAGATCCGTGACGTGGTTCTCCCAGAACCGTCGCTCCGCGAACCAGGGAAAGGCTCGCGGGAAGGCCGGATCGTCCCAGCGCTGCGCGATCCAGGCAGCGTGGTGCAGCATGCGCAGCGCCCGCAGCGGCTCGATGAGACGCAGCTCGCGGAAGTCGAAGTCGGCGAACTGCTGATAGCCCTCGAGCAGCTCGCTCCACTGCCGCCGCTGCTCGTCGGGGCTCCCGGAGAGGAGCATCCAGAGATCCTGGATCGCGGGACCGCTCATGCAGTCGTCGAGATCGACGAAGACCGGCCCGTGCTCGTCCCACAGCAGGTTGCCGAGCTGACAGTCGCCGTGGAGGCGCAGGGTACGTACGGGCCCCGTCTCCGCGAACACCGCCTCGATCCGCTCGAGCAGCCGCCGGGAGACGTCGGCGTACCTGTCGCGCAGCGCTTCGGGCAGGAGTCTGCTGCCGAGCACACGCTCGCGTGCTTCGTAGCCCAGTCGCTCGATCGTGAGCGCCGGGCGCGAGCTGAACGCGCGAAGATTTCCGATCCCGTGCATCCGCGCGAGCGCCCTGCCCAGAACCTCACGCGCCCCGGGCGCATCGAGCTCGGGGGCGCGGCCGGGCAGCCAGGGGAATGCGGCGAAGCGGAACTCCCCGAAGCGCAGCAGCGTGCGTCCGTCGCGCGCGATCGGTGCCGCGACCGCGAGCTCGGCCGCCGCGAGCTCCTGCGCGAACGCGTGCTCCTCGAGGATCTGCGCATCGGTCCAGCGGCCGGGACGATAGAACTTGAGCACGACCGCGCCCTCGCCCCGCCCGAGCTGATAGACCCTGTTCTCGTAGCTGTTGAGCGCGAAGAGGCGACCGTCTCCGCCGAACCCGAACGTTTCGGCGGCGTCGAGAACGACCTCCGGAGCGAGGCCGGCGAAGGGTCTGCGCGCACCTTTCATCGCTCGCCGGCGCCGATCCGCTCCTCTTCCGCCCGGCCGGTCCGCGGGTTCCGTTTCGTCTATCATGGCGGCTTTCGTCAAGCGTAGCCTCACGAGGACCATGCGAACATGAGCGATCGAGCCGTCCTGGTCACGGGCGGGGCCGGATACATCGGCAGCCACGTGGTCCTGCAGCTGCGTGAGCGCGGCGAACGGGTCGTGGTCCTCGACAATCTCGTCACCGGATTCCGTCAGGCGGTCGAAGGTACGCCGCTCGTCGTCGGCGACGTCGGCGACCGCGACCTCGTGCTGCGGGTGATGCGCGAGCACGACGTCGACACCGTGATGCACTTCGCCGCCCACACCATCGTGCCGGAGTCCGTACGCGAGCCTCTCAAGTACTACGGCAACAACACCTGCGCGACGCGCAGTCTCCTCCAGTGCTGCGCGGAGCACGGCGTACGCCACTTCGTGTTCTCTTCGACCGCGGCGGTCTACGGGATACCGCCCGGAGGCATCGCGGACGAGGATTCGCCGACTGCGCCCATCAACCCCTACGGCACGTCGAAGCTCATGTCCGAGTGGATGCTGCGCGACCTCGCGGCAGCCGGTCCGCTGCGCTACGTCGCCCTGCGCTACTTCAACGTCGCGGGCTCGGACCCGGAAGGGCGCATCGGCCAGTCGACGCGCCAGGCGACTCTGCTCATCAAGGTCGCCGCCGAGGTCGTCGTGGGCAAGCGACCGCATATCAGCATCTACGGCACCGATTATCCGACGCCTGACGGCACGGGCGTGCGAGACTACATCCACGTGACGGACCTCGCGCGGGCGCATCTCGACGCGCTCGATTACCTGCGTGGCGGCGGCGCATCGACGACGCTCAACTGCGGCTACGGCCACGGCTACAGCGTGCGCGAGGTTCTCGCGAGCGTGCAGCGCGTGGCGGGTCACCCGATCCCGATCCGCGAGGAACCGCGCCGTCCCGGGGACCCTCCTACTCTCGTGGCGCGCGCCGAGCGGATCCGCTCGGTCCTCGGCTGGGAGCCGCGGCTCGACGACCTCGACACCATCGTGCGCACGTCCATCGAGTGGGAACGTCGGCTGCTTCGGGAGCCCTGGGAATGAGCGATAGAATCTGCGCCTCGGCGGCCGGTTCCCGGTCTGCGGGGCGCACAGGCCGGCGGGACGGGATTGGCCGCCAGAGGATCCACGACCGCTGAGTCCGCCAATGCGCTGGGCCCGACCCAAGTCCCTGAGCAGCCTGATGCTCCTCGGCCTCGCGGTGATCGCGGTGCCGCTGCTCGTGGCGATCGCCAATGCTGCGCTGCAAATCCGGGCACTGGCGGACACGAGTCAGAAGCTCGTCGTCGAAGGGGTGCGCGCGGCCCGCGCGAGCCAGGACCTCTACGCACAGATCGGCTCGCTGGAGCGCACGGCCCTCCAGTATCAGGTCCTCGACGACCCGCGCTTCCTCGAGCTCTATCAGGCGCAGAACGAACGGCTCTCCGCCACCCTCGCGCAGCTCGGCGAGCACCTGCGCACGGAAGCGGCCCGACGCACGCTGGAGGAGCTCACGAAGCTCCAGGGCGAGATCAGCCGCGAGGTGGTGTCGCTGCCGCGGGGCGGCTCCGGCCGCACCGACCTTTTCGGTGAGCTCCGCACGCTGGCCGAGCGCGTCGCCCAGCAGAGCAACGCGCAGATCGACGCGGAGGTTGCAGCACTGCAGGAGCGCACGCGGCGTGAGCAGCGGCGTCTCTTCTGGCAGGCGGCCCTGCTCCTGCCGCTCACGCTGGTCGCCATCCTCGCCCTGACGCTGGCCGTGGGCCGCCCGCTGCGCCAGATCGACCGTGCGATCAGCGAGCTCGGACGCGGTACGTTCTCGCGGCCCATCTCCGTCTCGGGGCCGCGCGACCTCGAGCGCCTGGGCCGCCAGCTCGAATGGCTGCGCAACCGGCTCCTCGATCTCGCCCAGGAGCGCAACCGCTTCCTGCGACACATGTCGCACGAGCTGAAGACGCCACTCGCCAACATCCGCGAGGGCACGGAGCTCCTGATGGACGGCGCCGTCGGCGAGCTCGATTCCAATCAGCGCGAGGTCACCGCCATCCTGCGCGACAACGGCATCAAGCTGCAGCGGCTCATAGAGAACCTGCTCTCCTACACTGCATGGCAGACCAATGCCGTGGGCCTGGAGCTCAGCGAGTTCCGCCTGCGGCCCCTCGTCAAGCAGGTGCTGGAGAACCAGCAGCTCACTCTGCTGTCACAGCGTGTACGACTCGACGTGAGAATCGAGGATGTAACTTTGTACGCCGACCGCGGCAAGATGCGTCTGATCCTGGAGAACCTGCTGTCGAACGCCGTCAAGTATTCGCCGAAGGGGGGCACCATTCACATCAGCGCACGCACGTCCGGCGACCAGCTCGTGCTCGACGTCGCCGACAGCGGACCGGGGATTCCGCACGACGAGCGCGCGCACATCTTCGAGGCGTTCTACACGTCGCGCACGCCGCAGGGCTCGAGCGTCAAGGGCACGGGGATCGGACTCTCGGTGGTGCTCGAGTTCGTCTCGGCTCACGGTGGCACCATCCAGCTCATCGACGGAGAGTTCCCGGGTGCGCACTTCCGGATCACGATGCCGGTCAGGTCCGCCGGTGGCGACAAGAGCCAGACCCCGCCAGCCAAGGAAACCGCACATGCAGCCTGACCGCCGACTCGCCCGGACGGCCCTGATGATGGCCGCCTGCGCGGTGCTGTATGCTTGCACCAGCGGCCCTCTGCGGCGGGATTCCGCAGGCGCGGACGCCACGCCGCCCATCGATCGCGCGACGACTTCGGCGATGGCGCTGGCCGGCTACCTCGAGACGCTGCAGCGGCTGATGCTGAGCCCGCCCGCCGAGCAGGCCGAGATGATGGCCCAGACGCAGCGCGAGTTCGATCTGGCCCCCACACCGAGCCATCAGTTGCGCCTTGCGCTGGCTCTCGCGGTGCCCGGCCACACGGGTACCGACCTGGCCCGCGCGCAGCGCCTCCTCCGGGAGCTGCTCGCTGCGCCGGAAACGCTGCTGCCCGTGGAGCGCGCCCTCGCCTTCCTCGAGCTGCAGAAGGTCGACAGCCAGCTCACCCTGACCGCGGAGAACCGCCGCCTGCAGAGCGACGCCTCCCGGGCGGACCGTGAGCGCCTCGCGGCCGTGAACAAGCGGCTGCAGGCCGAGCTCGACGAGAACGCCCGTCTGCGCAAGGAGCTCAGCGAGGCGCGGGCGAAGCTCGATGCCATCGCCAACATCGAGAAATCGCTCAGCGAACGCAAACCCAACACGGAAGGACGTACACAGTGACTCAGACCGGCAAACGCAAGGCGCGCATCCTGGTGGTCGACGACGACCCGGGCCTGCTGCGATTGCTCACCATCCGCCTGCGCGCGGAGAACTACGACGTCGAGGCCGTCGAGAGCGGCGCGCAGGCGCTCGCCGCCGCGAGCCGTTTCCGACCCGATCTCGTGATCACCGACCTGCGCATGGACCAGATGGACGGTATCGGGCTGCTCAAGGAGCTGCAGAACCGCTGGCCGGGCCTGAAGGTGATCATCCTCACGGCGCACGGCACGATTCCGGACGCCGTGCAGGCGACGCAGATGGGCGCGTTCGGCTTTCTCACCAAGCCGGTCGACAAGCAGGAGCTGCTCGATCAGGTGCAGAAGGCACTGCGCATCTCGGGATTCGGCACCTCGGACGAGGACTGGCGCGCGGAGATCATCACGCGCAGCGCGCTCATGGAAGAGAAGCTCGCCCAGGCGCACATGGTCGCGGGAACCGATGCGCGGGTGCTGATCACCGGCGAGTCCGGCACGGGCAAGGAGCTGCTCGCGCGCGCGATCCACAAGGCGAGCCCGAGGCGCAACAAGCCGTTCATCGCCATCAACTGCAGCGCCATGGCGGAGAACCTCCTCGAGTCCGAGCTCTTCGGGCACGAGAAGGGCTCCTTCACCGGCGCCACGCGCTCGCACCGCGGACTCTTCCAGGCGGCCGACGGCGGCACGCTGATGCTCGACGAGATCGGCGACATGCCGATGCGGCTGCAGGTGAAGCTCCTGCGCGTTCTGCAGGAGAACGTGATCCGTCCCGTCGGCAGCACGGAGGCAATTCCGGTCAACGTGCGCGTGATCTCGGCGACGCATCGCGACCTGCATCAGCTCATGGCACAGGGCCTCTTCCGCGAGGACCTGTACTACCGGCTCAACGTCGTGCACATCGAGATGCCCCCGCTCAACAAGCGGCGCGAGGACATCCCGCTGCTCGTCGCGCATTTCCTCGCGCAGATCGCGCAGGAGAGCGGTGTGCGTAAGATCTACGCGCCCGAGGCCGTGGAGCTGCTCGCGACGGCCGACTGGCCGGGCAACATCCGGCAGCTCCAGAATGTCGTCCGCCAGAACGTGGCGCTCTCGCAGACGCCGATCATCCCCGTGGAGCTCGTGCAGCAGTCGCTCGGCGGCTCGCCGGGGCGTCTGCCCTCGTTCGACGAGGCGCGCGACGAGTTCACGCGCAGCTACCTGTCCCAGATCCTGCAGATCACGGGCGGCAACGTGAGTCAGGCGGCGCGGCTCGCAAAGCGCAACCGCACCGACTTCTACAAGCTGCTGGCACGCCATCAGCTCTCGCCCGACGAATTCAAGCAGCGTCAGTAAGCGTTCATCCGTAACCCTCTCCTCCACGCACGGCGGGGAGAGGGCGCCGGTTCACTCCTCCCTCGTCCGCTGCCGGCGGCGCGCCGTCCTCGGCGTCCTGCCGTGGTACACGCCTTGCATGCGCATCGGTCACGAACCTCGCGGCACGTCCGCCGCGCAGGCTCAGCGAGGCATGGCAGATGAGCGCAATCTTCGGTGTCGTTGGAGCGGCGACCGCCGCCGAGCTCGACGAGATGGGAAGTCGGCTCGTGCATCGCGGTCCGTTCGTACACTGGAGGCACGTCGCCAGGGGCGTATACCTGGGCGCCGCAGGAAAGCGCGAGCCGGAACCGCTGCGGCATGAGTCACTGACGGCAGTCGTCTCTGCGTCCGCGACCCTGCGCGGTGACGATGCGGAGTCCATCGTCGCCGGCCGCTTCGCGCGCGAAGGTCTCGCCGCATTCGAGTCCGGCAATCAGACGTTCGCCATCGCCGCATGGGACGAGCGGACGCAATCGCTCCTCCTCGCGCGCGATTTCATCGGACTGAAGCCGCTCTACTACTGCGTGCTGCCGGGAGGTGGCATCGCCTTCGCGAGCGAGTACAAGGCGCTCCTTGCGCTCGCGGAAGTGCCCGCCGAGCCCGATCTCGACGCTCTGCAGTACCTGCAGTGTCACAAGCGCGTACCCGGTAACCGGACGCTTCTCAGGAACGTCCTTTCGGTCCCGCCGGGCGCGATGCTGCGCTTCGCGCGCAACGGCACGCGCGAGGACGCGCAGCACATGCGGCCGCTCGCTCTCGCGGTCGCACCGACGAGCGAGGATGCCGCGTGCGAGCGCATCGGGACTCTGCTGCTCGAGGCGACGCGCAATCTCGTCGGAGGCTGCGATCGCGTCGGAATCGCGCTGAGCGGAGGAATCGATTCGATCGGCGTGGCCTACGCGTGCCGGCGCAGCGCGCCCGAGGCGGAGCTCGTGGCCTTCACCGCCGGAGACGATCACGACGATCCGGAGATCCGCACTGCCGCGATGGTGATGGAACATCTCGGCGGCGCGCACCATCCCGTCATCGTGACTCCACGGCATCTCGCCGATGTCCTGCCGGAGGTCGTCTGGCATCTCGAGAATCCGGTCGGCCGCAGCGAGACCGCGCAGTTCATCGAGCTCGGTCGTGCCGCGCAGGCTCGGGGCTTCGACTGGCTGATGACCGGCATGAGCGCCGATGCGCTCTTCGCCGGAATGCCGCGCCACAAGCTCCTGTGGCTCGCCTCGCGTCTGCCACCCCTGCGGCGCGATCTCGTCGAGTTCTACGCACGGACACAGTCGGGCCGACCGCCCCGGCGCCCGCTCGCGCGCATCATCGACCGCCTGTACTTCCGGGGCGCGCTGCCTCCCGTACCGGGCATCGAAGGCGCACGGTACACGCCCGGACTGCCGGACCTTCCGCCACCGGGGCCCGAGTTCCTCAATCGCTTCCTCGTCACGAGCGCGCAGGAAGGGGCCGGGCTCGCACGCATAGAGCGCACGCTTCAGGCCTCGGGCGTCGACTTCGCGACGCCCTTCGCCGACCGCGCGCTCATGGACTACGCGTTCACCCTGCCCGACGCGCTCAAGATCCGGCGCGGAAAGGAGAAGTACATCCTGCGCCGGGCGCTGCGCGCGCTCGTGCCCGACGAGCTGCGCAATCTGCCGAAATTCCCGATGCGCATGCGCTACGACGAGCAGTTCGCCTCGACCATCGATGCGCTCTTCGATGAGTTTCTGGCGCCCGACCGCGTGCGGCGCCGGGGCTTCTTCCGCTACGACGAGCTGCTCGCGCTCAGGCGTGCACGCCGCAGGGGGCGCTACGATGCGGAAGCCGCGATGCGCATCTGGACGGCCGTCGCCACCGAGATCTGGGCCGAGCAGTTCCTCGACCGGCGCGGCGAGCCGCTGAAACGGCGCGACGTCGCGCTGGGAGGGGCACCGCTGCGCGCGGTGGGCTGAGCCCGCCGCCGGACCGACGGCGGTCCGTGCGCGGGAAAGCGATCAGGGAATCGACTGCCTCGATGCGGGACCGACGCTTCCTGCTCCCGTAGTCCGGCCGCCCTGCTTCGCGAGATGGTCGTCGATCATCCGCTGCAGCTCTGCCGGAGTCTGGACCCGCTCGATCTCGTCCATCGCCAGCGTCACGCCGAACTCGTGCTCGACCGCCGTGATGATGCGCAGATGGTTCATCGAGTCCCACGCGGCGCATTCCCGACGCACCATGTCGGGCGTCACTTCGTCGGGATGCATGTCCAGAATCTCTGCAATCACGTTCCGCAGCCGGTCCTCCACGATCACGACTCCTCGATCTCGATCCATGAGCACGGCAGATCGGTCGCTGCCGCGCGCTCGAGGCGATAGCGCTTGGCCCCGTCCTCCCGACGTTCCACGACCGTGAAACCCTGCGTTTCGTACAGCTCGCGCACGGGCAGATTGCGTGCGGTCGGAATGAGCTCCGCGGTGAGCGCGACGCGCTCCGGGCTCTCGAAGCAGGCGCGCTTCACGTAGTTGAGTATCGCCGTCTCGATGCCGCGGCCCATCGCCCGGCAGCTCAGCACGAAACTGTCGATGTGCGCCACTGCCCGGCCGAAGTCGCGCACGAGCACGGCCGCGATCCAGCCCAGCTCGCCGAAGCGGTCCGCGGCGCGCACCATCCACAGTCTGCACGTCGGATCGGCCGCGAAGCGGCGCAGCTCCTCGAGCGAGTAGCGGCGGGTCGTGACGTTGAACTGATTCGTCTTCGTGAAGAGCTGATGCGCGCGCGGCATGAGGTCGGGCGACGCCCGGCGGATGCCGATGCACGTCCGGAGGCTGTGCAGGTACGCCTCGATGTCGTCGAACCTGAGCCGCTCCGAATCCCGTGCGGCGTTCTCCTGATACTGGCGCGTCTTCGCGAGGTCCTCGGCAGTGACGATCGCGCGGTCGAGGCCGTGGACCCTGTCGAGACACATCGGCCTCTGCGCCGGGTCCTCGGGCAGGAGCACGCATTCGACTTCGGGCATCGTCTGGCGGATGAGCTCGATCTCCGCCGGATTGTCGTCGAGGAACACCAGGCTGTCGGTGCCGATGTTGAGCTGCTCGGCGATGCGCCGCAGCCCTTCGTGCTTGTTCTCCCAGCCGACCTGCACGGCCACGAAATCCTCGCGTCGCAGAGGCATATCCCGCCGCACCCGGAAGACCTCCTCGACGTCTTCCGGATTGTTCTTGCTGCAGATGGCGAGCAGGATCCCGCGCTTCCTGAGCGCAAGGATGCGCCGCTGCAGATCGTAGTGCGCCTCGGCAACCGGATCGCCCCTGCCGACGCGTATGCCTTCGGGTCCGTCCTCACCCAGCACGCCGCTCCAGAGCGTGTTGTCGAGATCGACGACCAGACACTTGCGCACCCGGCCGAGAGCCGCGCCGATGTGCCGCACGATCTCGTCGGCGAACACCGGCAGGAATCCCTCGTGCCAGGGATTCTTCGCGAGGTAGTACATCCTCCGGTCGCGCGCCCGGCCGCGGCCGTACCACGCGGTGAGCCGGCAGAGGTCCACGATCTGCACGCGCGGCTCCGTGCGGAACGTGCGCGCGAGCTCCAGGTTGAGCTGCGCGAAGAACTCCTGCTCGCCGAACTCCGCACGCGAATCCGCGATGCCGAGCTCGTAGCAGTCGGGACCGGCGAAGTTCGTGAGCAGGACCACCGCGCGCGTGTGGTCGAGCGCCGCGCGCACCGTCGGCTGGATGGCCTCGAGCACCTCCGACACGCCTGCCTTCCAGCAGTCGGCGTCCGCCGCGCGCCGGTCGACGATTCCGGGCAGCAGCGCCTCGAGCTCGAAATGGAGCAGCAGGAAGTCGGGATCGAACTGCCGCAGAGCCGAGCGTGGATCGAGCAGCGACTGAAGCGGCTGACCGAACGGCGCCGTGTAGGACACCGCCTTCATGCCGCGACACAGGAGCTGCGCCTCGAGGAACTCGGGCAGCGGATCGAAGACGACGTTGCCCGCAAAGGCGACGCGCAGGTCCGCGGCTCGCCCCGCGCGGCGCGCTTCCCTGCTGATCCTTCGCACCTCGACCGGGTCGAGGCTCAGAGGATCGAGCCCGCGCACCTTCTCGAGAAGCGAATCCAGGAATTCTGCCGATGCCGCTGTCTGCATTCTGCTTACCGGGCGACGTATCACCGGCGGCGAGGTCCGGGAACGTTCCCCCCTCGGCGCCCTCGAAGAGAAGGACACGCAGAGTCAAAAGCAAGCTGCGTTCCTGCGGCGCCTACAGCAGACCGTTGGCTCGATACCACTGCGCCGTGCGCTGGATGCCCTCCTCGAGCTCCACGCGAGGCACGTACCCGAGCTCGTGGCGCGCCTTGTCGATGCAGAAGCCGCGGTTCTTGATGAAGAACGACACCCGCCTCTCGTGCAGCGGCGGCTCGATTCCGAGCGGCCTGCATATTCTCTCGGCGAGCCTGGCCGCCGCCATGACCGGAAACACCGGAATGCGACCGCGCGGAGGCCGGCATCCGACGGCACGCGCCGTCGCCGCCACGAGCTCATTGAGCGTCGTGTGACGCGGGCCTGCGAGGATATAGGTCTGTCCGACGGCCTGCGGACTTTCCGCGCACAGGATCATCCCTTCGACGAGGTCGTCGATGTAGGTGAGGTGATAGTGCGTCTCGCCGTCTCCGATCATGAGGAACGTGCGGTTCTTGATGGCGCGGAAGAGCTTGAGGAAACGCATGTCGCCGGGACCGTAGATGCCTGCCGGACGGACCACGGTGCCCGGCAGACCGTTCGCGAAGCGCTCCTGCGCGATGCGCTCGCCGGCAAGCTTGGTCTTCTGATAGATGTCCCCGGGGGCATAGGGCGCCTTCTCGTCCGCGGGCATCCGCTTCACGTCGCCGTGCACGCCGACGGTGCTGCAGTGGATCACACGCTGCACGCCGGCGCGTTCCGCGGCATCGAGCACGTTGGCGGTGCCGTCGACGTTCACGCGCCAGTAGACGTCGTCCGGATGACGCGCTTCACGATAGAGCGCCGCGATGTGATAGACGAATTCACAGCCATCCACAGCGCGCGCGACGGAGCCGGGATCCGTGACGTCGCCCCTGACGAGCTCGATGCCCTCGGCCGCGAGCTTCGCCGCTCGCGCAGGATCGCGCACGAGGGCCCGTACGTGGTGACCCCTCCTGCGCAGCGTCCTCGCGAGATGCCCGCCCGTGAATCCCGTTGCCCCGGTGACCAGAATCGTGCTCATCCATTCCTCCCTCGCCTGAAACCAGGCGAGTGCCACTGCAAACCGCATACCGGCAACGTTCGAGCTGTCGCTTATCGTCGACAGCAAGGCTTGCGGTTTTCTGCGTGACTCAGTGCGGAGGGCCGGAAGAGAGATTTTTTCGAGGCGCGGTCTGCGCGAGGGCCGGGCGAGCCAGCACGTAGGGAATGGAACCGAGGCCGTGCAGCACGACGAAAAGTGCGGTGTGCACCAGTGAGACGGCGGTTGCCTGCTCCGGCGAGACGCCCCACTCGCCGAGCACGTAGACCGTGACGGCCTGCAGTCCGCCGATGCCTGCAACCGAGATCGGCAGGACGGCAGCGATCGCGAGCAGCGGACCGACCACGACGAGCCCTGCCCAGGGCACGCCAGTTCCCGCACCCACGAGGAGCGCCTGGATGCCTGCCGTGCGCAATGCGAAGCTCGCGACGGCCGTCGCGCCGACTCGGCCGATCTCGGCTGCCCCGCTACGGATCACGAGCAGCGAGCCGGCGAAGCGCTCCGCCACGCGCCGGACGGCGTGAAACACCCCTCGTCCTGCGCCCGATGAAGCATCGGAGTCCGCGCCCGGTACCCGTGCGCGGAGTCTTCCCGCAAGCATGCCGAGCACGGCGAGACCTGCGAGATATCCCCCGCCGGCGAGGAGCGCCGCGAGCGCGGTGGGCGGCAGCGTGCCCGACCGCGCGAAGATCCAGAGACACGCGAGCAGCGCGCAGAGACTCGCGGCGCCGAGACTGATCAGATTCAGTGTCACGGTCGTCGCGAGGAGCACCTCGACCCGGCTGCCGTTACGCATGGCGACGATCGTGCTGCGAGCCGCATCGGTGCTCAGCGTCGACGGCAGTACCGCGCCGATGAACCCGCCGACGTAATAGGCATGCACGACCTCGCGCAGCGGAAGCGCGCATCCGACCTCGCGCGCGAGCTGTCGCCAGTTGACACAGCGGACCAGACTCTCGGCGACGAGCAGGAGGAGTGCCAGCGCGACGAAACGGGCATCGATCGCGCGAAGCTGAGCGACGATGGCCTCGAGTCCGACGTACTCGACGAGCGCCGCGAACACGGCGGCGCTCACCGTTACACGCAGCGCGGTGCCGGCCAGGCGTGAGCGGGTCATACCCGGGCCCGATCCGGCGCGCGGGTCCGCGCAAGCGCATCACGCCCGAGCATCTCGTCGTCTCCCGCAGATGAAAGATGAAAGTGGTCGAAGCCCGACGGCAAGCCGTTTGCAAGAACCGGGCCGAACCGGTGCCGCGGCGGCAGCAGCGCATGGCACAACTATTGCTACGGCCCGTGCAGTCGTCGGGGAGTCGCGAACGGCACCCGATGCCGCCCGTAAACGGAAAGATCAACAACAGCGACGCCCATGGCTACTCGTCCGCAGCCCCTCCACGCATGTCTCCCGCCAACTGCACCCGGTCACGCAGGGGAATTAGTACAAACTGAAGAGTATTTGCGGCACCACAAGGGCCACGGCGGGAGCTCCGCGCGATGACGGCTCCCCGCTCGCTCAGGATTCTGATGGTGGCGCCGCAGCCGTTCTTCCGGCCCCGCGGCACGCCGTTCAGCGTGCTGCATCGGATCCGCGCGCTCGCCTCGCTGGGACACCGCATCGATCTCATCACCTATCCCTTCGGTCAGGACGTGCAGATCGACGGCGTGCGCATCGTGCGTTCACGGCGCGTGCCCTTCGTGCGCGACGTGAGGATCGGACCGTCCTTCGAGAAACTCCTGCTCGACCTGCCGCTCATGTGGGAGACGTGGCGTGCCTGCCGCGCGGGCCGCTACGAACTGATCCACTCACACGAGGAAGCCGCCTTCTTCTGCGCGCCGCTCGCGCGCATGTACGGCATTCCGCACGTGTACGACATGCACAGCAGCCTTCCGCAGCAGCTCGACAACTTCAGGTCGTTCAACCTCGGGGTCTTCCGTCGGGCATTCGCGGCGCTCGAGCGCCACGTGCTCACGACGTGCGACGGCGTGATCACGATCTGCCAGGACCTCGCCGACATCGCCACGCGGACCGCTCCGGACAAACCGCATGCGATGATCGAGAACACCGCCGACGACTCGGTCGTCTTCGCGAGCGACCTGCGGACTCCGCAGGAGCTCACCGCCCTGCCGCCAGGCCGGCGCATCATTCTCTATACGGGTACGTTCGAGCCCTATCAGGGGCTCGATCTCCTGCTCGATGCGTTCGCGACCGTCTGCGCGCACGACGAGGACGCGCATCTGGTGCTCGTCGGCGGGCGGCCCGAGCAGGTCGAGGCGAAGCGTGAGCGCGCCGCGGCCCTCGGGCTCACCGGTCGCGTCACCTTCGTCGGGCAGGTGCATCCGGAGCGCATTCCGGCCTTCATCCAGGCGGCGGAAATCATCGTCTCGCCGCGCTCGAGCGGCACGAACACACCGCTCAAGATCTACGGCTATCTGCGCTCGGGCCGACCGATCGTCGCGACCGACCTGCCGACGCACACGCAGACGCTGGACCGGAGCGTCGCGGAGCTGGTTCCTGCGACGGCGGATGGCCTCGCCGCAGGCATGCTGCGTCTCCTTCGCGATCCGGAGTACGGACGGCGGCTCGCCGAGGCCGCGCAGCGGCTGTCGGAAGCGAAGTACTCCCACGAGGCGTACATGCGCCGTGTCGCGGACTTCTACGACAGCGTGCTGCGGCGCCTCGAGCTGCGCACCCGGACGATGACCGCGCCTGCGGGCTGAAAGGCGCGTGGTGGCGAAGACGAGAGGAGCGCGAGAGCGGCACATGAATGCAGAGCTGAAACCGCCCGTGGCGGAGCCGCACGGGGAATCGATGCAGGATGGCGAGCGGCTGGCCGCCGTGCGCGAATACTGGAACGGTCACGTGCACGACTGGAAGGTCGCACGCAGCCCCGCCGGCACCCGCGAGTTCTTCGAGGAGATCGAAGCGTACCGCTACGAGAAGCTGCACTATCTGCCGCGGCTGGTGAATTTCGCGGCGTACCGCGGCAGGAAGGTGCTCGACGTCGGCTGCGGCGTCGGCAACGATCTGTCGCGCTTCGCGAAAGCCGGCGCCATCTGCACGGGCGTGGATCTCGCACCGCATTCCATCGAGCTCGCCCGCACGAACTTCGCGCAGCGCGGTCTCACGGGCGAGTTCCACGTGATGAACGGCGAGCGCCTCGATCTGCCGGACGACAGTTTCGATGCGGTCTTCTGTCACACGGTGCTGCACTTCACGCCGAACCCGCAGGCGATGGTGCGCGAGATCCACCGCGTGCTCAAACCGGGCGGCGAGGCGATCATCATGACCGTCAACCGCAGGTCGTGGCTCAACGCTCTGCAGCGGCTGATGAAGGTGGAGATCGACCACCTCGACTCGCCCGTCTTCTATCAGTTCACCATCGACGAGTTCCGGCGGCTCCTTTCCCCGTTCGCGGAGGTGCGCATCGTCCCCGAGCGTTTTCCCGTGGCGACCAAAGTGCACGGCGGACTGAAGGCACGTCTCTTCAATGCGATGTTCGTCAAGGCCTTCAACGCCCTCCCCCGCGCCTGGACGCGTCCGCTCGGCCATCACCTGATGGCCTTCTGTCGCAAGTAGCACGGAGACGCGACGCTCATGCAGCGCGACATCGACTCGCTCCGCGAATCCTTCGACCTGCTGGTGATCGGCGGCGGGATCTACGGTGCCGCGCTTGCGAGACTCGCTGCACGCAGCGGATGGCGGGTCGCCCTCGTCGAACGCGAAGACTTCGGCGGTGCCACCTCCCGCAACTGCGCGAAGCTCGTGCACGGCGGGCTGCGTTACGTGCAGCATCTCGATCTGCCCCGCCTGAGGGAGTCCGTCGCTGCCCAACGTGACTGGCGCGCGGCCGCGCCTCACCTCGTGCGCCCGATGCGTTTCGTGATTCCCACCCACGGCGCGGGCGCGCGAGGTCCCGCGGCGCTCGCCGCAGGCATTCTCGTCTACGAGCTCGCCGCGATAGACCGCAACCGCGGTGTAGCCGATACCGTCCGGCTGCCGCGCGCGGGAATCATGGGACGGCGCGCGCTCCTTCAGCGCTTTCCGATGCTCGACGGGCCGGGAGTGAACGGCGGTGCGTGGTGGTACGACGCCCAGATGCTCGATGCGTCTCGCCTCACGCTCGAATGCGTCGTGGATGCGGTCGCGGCGGGAGCGGCGGCCGTCAATCACGCCGAGGCGGTCGCGCTCATCGAGCATCGCGGCACCGTCGAAGGCGCGGTGGTGCGCGACCGCATCGGAGGTCGCGAGCTCGAGGTGCGGGCACGGCTCACGATCAATGCGACCGGTCCGTGGATGGAGCGCCTGCTGCCGCGGAGCGCGAGTCGCCCGGCGCGGCCGCCCCTGTTCTGGTCGCGCAACGTCAATCTCGTCACGCGGCGCCTGTTCGACGGCGACACGGCGATCGGCGTGGCGAGCCGCCGCCCGGCCGACGCGGTCGTGGGACGGGCCCGGAGGCTCTTCTTCGTTTCGCCGTGGCAGGACTGCTCGGTGATCGGAACCTGGCACGACGTCTACACGGGAGACCCCGACGCGGTGTGCGTCACTCCCCGGGAGATCGCGAGTTTCGTCGCCGAGGTCAACGATGCGCTCCCGAGCGCGGCGCTGCGAGCCGAAGACGTGCGCTCCGTGCACGTCGGCATCACGCCGGGCACGGGCGACGAGGTGGAGCACGCCAGGCGTCCGAGCATCGTCGACCACCGACGCAACGAAGGCATCGAAGGGCTGCTGAGCCTTGCAGGCATCAAGTACACGACGGCGCCCACCACCGCCGCTCACGTGCTCGCGTGCGTCCGCGACCGTCTTGGTCCTCCGCGACACCGGGCGCGCTTCTCCGATCCGCTTCCCGGTGCACGTCCGGTCCCGGCGGAGGACGCGGGAATTCCGAGGCTTCTCGACCGGTCGGAACCCGCCGTGCTGTGGACGGCCCGCACGTACGGGTCGAATGCCACGGAAGCGCTGTGCGCCCTTCCCGCGCAGGGTCTGCCGGCGGCGGAGCACGTGTTCCGCTGCCGCGTGACCTACGGCATCGAGCACGAGATGGTCATGACGCTGAGCGATGCGCTGTTCCGCGCGACGGATCACGCGGAGCGTGGGTTGCTCACCGAAGGGCAGCTCCAGTGGTGCGCCGACACGCTCGCGGCCGCCCACGGCTGGTCCGCCGCACGGCGCAGCGCGGAGCTGCGCGATGTGCGCGCGCGGCTCGAGCGGATGCATTCGCGGATCTCTCCGGAGCCATCCGGGCAACGGGCGCGAATTCACACAGCGGAGGAATTGAAGACATGAAAGTTCTGGTCACTGGAGGCACGGGATTCACCGGTGCCGCGCTGGTCGATCGATTGCTCCGCGAAGGGCACGAGGTCGTCGCCCTCGACAAGCAGCCGGGGCTCATCGACGACGAGCTGCGGCGCAAGGGTGCGAAGATCGTCTACGGGAGCGTGACCGACCGCGATGCGGTCGCAAGGAGCATGGAAGGCGCCGAGGTCGTGATGCACCTCGCGGCCGCCTTCCGCGAGATCGGCGTACCCGACGAGGTGTACAGGGCCGTGAACGTCACCGGCACGCGCATCGTCGCCGAGGAAGCGCTCAGGGCCGGCGTGCGCAAGCTCGTCTACTGCAGCACGCAGGGCGTGCACGGTCACATCGAGAATCCGCCGGGCGACGAGAACTCGCCCATCGCACCGGCCGACTACTACCAGCAGACGAAGTACGAAGGTGAGCTCGAGCTCAAGGTGCTCGACGGCACACCGGTCGAGTACACGATCATCCGTCCGACGGCGATCTACGGCCCGGGCGATCCCGGTCGCTTCGTGATGATCTTCCGGCGCGTGGCGAAGGGCGTGTTCCCGATGTTCGGCAGCGGCCGGACCTTCTATCACCCCGTCTACATCGACAACCTGGTCGACGCGTTCCTGCTCGCCGCGCAGCAGGGCGTGGGCACCGGCCGCGCGTACATCATCGGCGACGCCGAGTACTTCTCGATCGAGGAGCTGGTCCGCCGCGTGGCGAAGGCGATGGGCGTCCCGGTGCGGATCCCGCACTACCCGATCTGGCCGCTGCTCGCAGCCGGCCACGTATGCGAGAAGGTCTGCAAGCCCTTCGGAATCGAGCCGCCGATCTTCCCGCGCCGTGTCGACTGGTTCCGCCAGGTTCGCGCGTTCCGCATCGATCGCGCACGCCGCGAGCTCGGCTACGAGCCGCGCGTGGGCATCGACGAAGGTCTGCGGCGCACCGCGGAGTGGTATCGTGCGACGGGACGAGTGAGATTCCCTGACACCTCGCCCCTGGTGCCGCCCAAAGCGGCGTGAGATGGAGTTTGCGTCGTTCGCGCGCCGCTTCCTCATTCCGGCACCGATCGTCAGTCTCCTGTGCTGGTTGAAGTTCGGCGCACGCGTCTCTCCGCGCGCGGAAGTGGAGCTCGGCCCCGGCCTGCGGCTCGGTCGGGGCGTCAACATCAGCTCCTTCACGAAGGTGAAGGCGTCCGGGCCGATGATCGTCGGCGATCACACGAGCATCGCGACGGGCTGCTTCATCGGCGCCGGCTCCGGAGGACTGCACATCGGGGACAACTGTCTGATCGGCCCGAACTGCGTGATCATCACGAGCGAGTACCGCTACACGCAGCTCGGCGTGCCCCTGCGGCTGCAGGGGCACGTCTCGAGGGGCACGCGCATCGGCCGCAACGTTCTCGTCGGAGCGAACTCGGTGATCCTCGACGGCGCGCAGGTCGGAGATGAAGTGATCGTCTCCGCGGGATCGGTGGTCTCCGGCCGGATACCCGACGCCGTCGTCGTCGCGGGCAATCCCGCCAGGGTCGTATTCAAGCGCCGCTGAAGCGGCTGATCGGGAAGGAAACGTTCGATGCTCGCGCAGAGCGCGATGCTGCGAGGCGGTCTGGTGCGGAGACTCGCACTGAACGCGGTCGCGCTGGCGGCGGGCGGCGTCATCGCGCAGCTCTGCTTCCTCGCCGTCGAGGCGCTCGTCGCGCGCCGCCTCGGCCGTGCCGACTACGGCGTCACCAGCACCGTCTACGCCATCTCGTTCACGGCGCTGTACTTCGTCGAGTTCGGGATGGGCAACAAGCTGGTGCAGGACGGGGCGCGCGATCCGCGCTGCATCCCGGTCCTTCTCGGCACGACGTTCGCCCTGAAGCTGATCCTCGCAGGGCTCGTCTACGCCGTCCTGCTCCTCGCGCTGCCTGCGCTGGGCTACGGCGCGAAGATCGTGGATTACTTCGCGATCTTCTTCGCCTACGCCGTGCTCTTCGCGCTGCAGGAATCTCTCGCGAGCGTCAACTCCGCGCGGCTGCAGATGCACATCAACGCCGCCTTCCAGGCCGCGACGCCGCTCGCCGTGCTGGCGTTCGTCGCGATCGCCATGGTCGGCGACGTGTCGCTCTCCGGGATCGCGTGGAGCTACGTGCTCGCCTGCCTGCTCGTGAGCGCCGTGTGGACGTGGAAGACGTTCAGAGCCGAGCGCCCCAGGCTCGAGCTCGCGCGCACACCCGAGATCATCCGCGGAAGCTGGCACTATGGCCTCAGCGGCCTGCTGTACCAGATGAGCTACCGCGTCGAGGTCATCGCGCTTTCGCTGTTCGGCAGCATGGTCGAGGCGGGGCTCTTCGCCGCGGCGGACCGGCTGGCGGACATCGCGATGAAGGTGTCGATCCTCGGATCGCGCGTGGTCTCGCCCGTGCTCTTCCGGCAGAGCCGGCACGATCGGGAGCGCTACGTGCGTTCGTGCCGCATGGTGGTTCGCGGTGCGTCGATACTCGGCGCGACCGGAGGCCTGATGCTCGCCGGTCTCGCGGAACCGCTCATGGTCGGGCTCTTCGGTGCCGCCTTCGCGCAGTCGGCGCTCGCACTTTCCATTCTGGCGCCGAGCATCGCCCTCCGATTCGCGACGTCGGGGCTGCGGCTCGTGCTGACGTCCTCGGATCTGCACGGCCGCCGCGTCGGAGGGCTCGCGGTGGGCGTCGGCGCAGCGGCGGCGCTCAATCTCGCGCTGATTCCCCGCTTCGGTATAGCCGGCGCCGCGCTCGCCCGGTTGTCCGGCGACTTCGCGCAGATCGCGGTGCTGCTCGCCTCGCCGGATCTTCCGCTGCCGCGGAGGCTCCTGCTGGCCTGGATGGGCGTGCCGATCGTGCTCGCCGCCGTCGCCCACGGGGGCGCGAGTCTCCTGACGCATTCCCCCTGGCTGCACCTCGCGATCGCGCTGCCGCTCTTCACGGCGCTTCTCCTCTCGACCGGCACCGTGCGGCCCTCCGAGCTGCGAGCGCTCCTCGAGCGGCGGAACGAGGACACGAGCGAGCACGAGCCGCTCTAGGGCTCCTTCTTCCCGTTTCCGCGGCACGGGCCTTGCTCCCGGTTTCGCGCGCACCCGGCAACCCGTGGCAGCGGGCTGCCCGCCACGGGGCGATCGGTGGCCGGCGGCAGGCGGCCGCCGGGGAGGAACGTTTCTTGCGAATTCCCTGCTCATCGCCGGCCGCGCGGACCGAATCAGAAAAGATGACAACGGCCTCGCACCTCGATCTGTCGATCGTCGTTCCCCTCTTCAACGAGGAGGAAAGTCTGCGGCCGCTGCATGCGGCGATCACCGCGGCGGTCGCGCCGCTCGACGTCACCTACGAGATCGTCTACGTCGACGACGGCAGCTCGGACGCGACGCCCGAGATCGCCATGGAGCTGGCGCGCTCGGATCCCCACGTGTGCGTCGTGAAGTTCCGCAGGAACTACGGACAGACGCCGGCGATGGCCGCCGGGATCGAGCAGGCGCGCGGCGCCGTCATCGTCACGATGGACGGCGATCTGCAGAACGACCCGGCAGACATCGCGAATCTCCTGCGCAAGATCGACGAGGGCTACGACATCGTGGTCGGCTGGCGCCACAACCGCCAGGACAAGCTGATCTCGCGCAGGATTCCGTCGCGGATCGCCAACGCGCTCATCGCGAAGGTGACGGGCGTGCCGATCCGCGACAACGGCTGCTCGCTCAAGGCATACAGGGCCGCCGTCATCAAGCGCATCCCGCTCTACTCCGAGATGCACAGGTTCATTCCGGCGATGGCGTCGATTGCAGGACCGCGGATCGCGGAGATCAAGGTCCGGCACCATCCGCGCAAGTTCGGCAGATCGAAATACGGGCTGTCGCGCGTCTACAAGGTGCTGCTCGATCTCATGGTCATCAAGACCGTGGCGTCGTTCACCGCGCGCCCGATGCTGTGGTTCGGCCTGCTCGCGCTGCCGCTCGTCCTCATCGCCGCGATCGCCTTCGGCTGGACGGTCTTCGCGGTCGTGCGGGACGGCGAGGTCCCGCTGCCCATCGCAGGCTCCGGCGTCATCTTCCTGTGCTCGGCATTCATTCTTTTCTGCGGTGGAGCGCTCGGCGAGCTCGCCTACAGGCTCGGCGACGTCCGCGAGCACGAATTCTCGGGTCTCACGCAGCAGATCCGGGCGAGAGCGATCACGAATCCGCGAGGATCAGCATGACGCACGAATCGAAGTCGGTCGATGCAGACGGTGCGGCCGTCGAGCTGTCGGTGATCGTTCCCGTCGGCTCGCGCCACGCCGAGATCACCGGCCTCTACGAGGAGTACAAGCGCGGGCTCGAGTCCGTGGGGCTCTCGTACGAGGTCATCTTCGTCCTCGATGGACCCTCGCCTGCCGTCGCCGCGGGGCTGCAGCGGCTGCTCTCCCTCGGCGAGCCGATCACCGTCATCAGCCTGACGCGCCGGTTCGGCGAGGCGACCGCGCTCATGAGCGGCTTCCAGCGCGCGTCGGGAGACATCGTCGTCACGCTGCCCGCCTACCATCAGATCGAAGGCGGTGAGATCGGAAAGCTCGTGCGCGCGCTCGATACGGCGGATCTCGCGATCGGCCGGCGCTGGCCTCGTGCCGGCACCTGGTTCGAAGCCGTGCGCCGCAACGTCTTCCACGGTCTGATCGCATGGGTGACCAAGCTCCGCTTCCACGATCTCGGCTGCGGCGCCCGGGCGATGAAACGGCGCGTGCTCGAGGAGATCGCGCTGTACGGCGATCAGCACCGTTTCCTTCCCGTGCTCGCGAACGGCCAGGGATTCAGAGTCGTCGAGATCGACGTGCGCCAGTCGCAGCGCGACCGCTTCGACGGACGCTACAGCCTGCGCGAGTACGCCCGGCGGCTGCTCGACATCTTCACCGTGTTCTTCCTCGTGCGCTTCACCAAGAAGCCGCTGCGCTTCTTCGGCATGCTGGGCGTTGCGACGTTCGGCGTCGGCGCCGTGGTGCTCGCATGGGTGGTTGCGGAGCGCCTTCTGTTCGGCCAAGCTCTCGCCGACCGGCCTGCACTGCTGCTGGCCTCGCTCCTCGTGGTGCTGGGGCTGCAGCTCTTTGCGATAGGTCTGCTCGGAGAGCTCATCATTTTCACCCACGCACGCGAGATCAAGGATTACCAGATCGATAGGGTTATCCGCAGTGAGGCACCGGCCGCGGCAGGAGCTGCGGGCGGCGCCGACGTGCGCACCGGAGCGGACGTCGTGCAGGCACGGCACGAGCTGTTGTCGGGCTGACGCCGCGCATGACGACGCACGAGGACCTGCAGGACGGAGCGGCGTTGCTCGAGAGAATGATCGCCGCGGCAATCGAGGCCGGCGCCGCGATCCTCGAGTACTACGCATCGGACTTCGAGATACGCAGCAAGGCGGACGAATCGCCGGTCACCGCTGCCGATCATGCATCCGAAGCCGTCATCCTCGCCCGCTTGCGGCAGGCCGCGCCCGGGATACCGATCGTCGCAGAGGAGGAAGTCGCCGCAGGACGCGTTCCTGCCGTCGGGCGCGCGTTCTTCCTCGTTGACCCGCTCGACGGAACCAAGGAGTTCGTCCAGCGCCGCGGAGACTTCACGGTCAACATCGCGCTGATCCAGGACGCCGCACCGGCACTCGGCGTGGTGTATGCGCCGGCGCGCGGCTGGCTGTATGCCGGCAACGTCCGCACCGGCGAGGCATTCCGCATGCGCATCGACGAAGGATCGCGGACGCCCGGGCCACGCGAGCGGATCCGCGTGCGGAGCGTGCCCGACTCAGGCATCACCGCCGTGGCGTCCCGCTCGCACCGCACGCCGGAAACCGACGATTTCCTCGCGAAGTATCGCGTCGCCGAGCTCGTTTCGATCGGATCCTCGCTGAAGTTCTGTCTGGTCGCGGCCGGTGAAGCGGATCTCTATCCGCGCTTCGGCACGACCATGGAGTGGGATACCGCGGCGGGTCACGCGGTGCTGCTCGCCGCCGGAGGGAGCGTCGTGACACCCGAAGGCGCGCCGCTGCGCTACGGCAAGCCCGAGTTCCGCAATTCTCATTTCATTGCGAGCGGCTCCGTTCCCACACCGCACGCGGGCGAGCCGCGGCATCCGCCGGAGCGACTCCAGTAGACGACGCCGGAGACGGAACATCCGTGCGCAACGGCAGCTCCGTCTACAGCGACTGGCCCTTCGTCCTGCTGCTCGCGGCGACGGCGACTGCGCTCGTCTGCGGCATCCAGGCACGCTTCGACGGGCTGGGCGCATGGCCCTTCGCGGTCGACGAGTACTACATCGCCCGTTCCGTCGACAACATCCTGCGCTTCGGCGTGCCCGCCTACGAATGCGGCGGCTTCTACACTCGCGGCCTTCCCTATCAGTACGCGGTCGCCGGTCTGCGCCTCGCCGACCTGCCGCCGGAGCTCGCCGCGAGGCTCGTAACCGTGCTCGCGAGCCTCGCGGCGCTGCCGGCCGCGTATCTCATCGGACGGCGCGTTCACGGACCTGCCGTCGGACTCCTTGCCGTGGGGCTGATGGCCATATCGGTGTGGGAGGTCGAGATCGCGCGCTTCGGGCGCATGTATGCGCCCTTCCAGGCGATCTTTCTCTGGTACGTCGTCTTCTTCCTGCGCTTCACCGTCGACGGCGAGCGGCGTGCGCTCTGGCCGATGCTGGCCCTGTCCGTGCTCGGCGCGCTCACGTGGGAAGGCGGAATCTTCCTCGCGCTGGCGAATCTCCTTCCACCTTTCCTGCGGAGCCCTGACGGGAGATTCCGCCGGCACGACTGGGTATATCTCGCCGGCGCGGCGATTCTCGTTCTGCCGCTCTATTTCCTCGTCACGGCCGATCTGCGCCACTTCTCGGACGTGCCGGCGCTGCCCGACGACTTCTTCGCCGACGCGGAGATCGAGCCTGCGGCGGCAACTCCGTCCGTGCTCGACGTGCTTCGCGAGCGGCCGCTGTGGCTGATGCTCGCCCTGCTGCCGGCGGTCGCAGCGATCGCCGCATTGCGCTGGCCGTGGTCGATGCGCCATCGCTGGGTCGCAGCTGCCGGGCTCGCCCTCGCCCTCGCGCTGGCTCTGGTGCATCAGCTCGCCGCGTTCGGCACGGTGCTGCTGGCTCTCCTGCTGATCGGCGCGCTCGACTGGCGCGAGCTCGCCGCGCGCCCCGCGCTGCCCTACTGGACCGCCGTGCTGCTCGCGGCGCTCTTCTGGCTGGGCTTCGGCGCCGCGGCCCCGGAGTGGGTGCGAGCGGAAGATGCTCGCTGGCTCGGCGGTCACCCGCTCGTGGCGCTCGCCTACGAGATGGTTCGCTTCCCCGATTATCTGCAGGAGATCGCTCTTCCCTGGGGAAGAGCGATGCCCGCGTTGAGTCTCGGTCTCTTCCTGCTGCTCGCCGCTTGTGCGGTGCGGCTCATCCTGCAGCCGAGATCGACGCTCACCGCCGAGCGCGTGCTGCTCGTGCTGATCCTGAGCATGGCGGCCGCGGCGAGCGCCAGTGATCCGCCGCGTCACGAGACCCGTTATCTGTTCTTCGTCTATCCCGTCCTGCTCGTCGTCGCCGGTGCGCTCGTCGTTCGCGTCGTCGAGCGCCCTCTGGGTGCGCGCCGCTGGGCCACTGCCGCCGGAGTTGCAGCGGCGGCTCTTCTGTTCGTCTTCTCGGAGGACTTCAGGCCGCGGCACCTCGTCGACATCGAGACCGCACGGGTGAACTTCCGTCTCGACGTGTCGCGCCGGGAGCGTGCACACCTGCTGCCGCGAGGCGACGTGCGCGGTGCCGCCGAATGGATCGCGCGTCACTCGCGTCCCGAGGACCTCGTGATCAACGGCGTGCCGAGCGTCGACTACTACTTCGACGGATTCGATTTCACCTACGTGGACCGCGGTCACCAGCGCTACGGCGCGTACGCCTGCCGCCGCGGGACGGTCGAGCGATGGGGAAATCTTCCGCTGCTCGCTTCGGTGGAAGACATCGATGCACGGATCGCGACGGCGGATCGAAGCTTCCTCGTGCTGGGGACGGCCGACGCGACGCGGATGCTGCGCGAGCTCGCGCACCGTGAGCCCCAGGTCGTGTGGACTTCGATCGAGGGCGACATACAGGTCGTAGCATTCGCCGCACGCGCAGGGCAGGCGCATGCGCGCGTCGACGGCACCGGTCCTGACCGCTGAAACGGCGCGCGGCGATCGCTCGTGCCGCGCGCCGCTTCGAGTCACTCGAGCCTCACGCGCGGCGGGCTCGGTCGCCTGACAGGAACGCTCGAACCGCCCGGTGCGACGTCCTCGTACCTGCCGCCCGGCCCGGCGATGCGCACTTCGTCGTGATAGAGCACGCGCTCGCTGACCACACCCGCGGGGTTCGTCCGGTCCTTCCAGCCCTTGTAGATACCGAGCTTGAGATACGGACCGTTACGGTCGTTGAAGCCGACCGGCCCCTTGTGGTCGATGACGAGCTGGCCGTCCTTCCACACCTGCAGGAGGCCGTCGGACTTGTGCGACCACTTCACGCGGAACACCCAGTCGGTCCACCTGCCCGTAGCGTACTTGCCGAGGCTGTAGGTCCGATTGCCGTCGTAGCCGACCTTCTTGTCGGTAATGGGCTTGGCGTCCCACAGGACCGAGACGCTCCACTCGCCGTCGTGGGTGAAGAGAGCGAGCGGAGGATTCGGAGCGTTCCGGTGCTCCTGCTGATTGTCCGGGCTGCTGTGCCACTGCGCGACGATCTCCCAGATGGGATCGGGAACGTAGTCGTGCGGCAGATAGATGCTGAAGCCGTACCAGTACTCATGGCCCGGAATGACGTCGAGCGCGGCACTGCTCGTGACCTCCGTGCGGTACGAGGTCCTCGAAGTGCGGCGGTTGAGCACGGTCTTCATCGCATGCTTGCCTGCACGCGCGACCTCGGTCGTCACGGACGGAGCATTGCCCGATATGCCCCATCGGTCGAAGCCGTTCGGTCCCGGTTCGAAATCCGAATAGAAGATGAGCGGATTGCCCGCCGACGCCGTTTCGGCCATGGCCGAAGACGGGCCGAACGACTGCAGAGCGAGAATGACGAGCAGCGCGCAGATCCCCCGCGAGTGAGTTGTCATCGGATTCCTTCCCCCGTTTGCCGGTCTGTGATTCGAGTGCACCGTCCGCGCCGCGCAACCCATGCGGATTTCCGCGTCGTGCACGGTGTGAGCGGGCCGGAAGGGAAGTCGAAGAAGGATGACGGAGAACGGACCGATTCGTGCGAGTCCATTCGCCCGGCAACCCCGCTATCCCGAAAGCCCGCGTCGCTTTCGGACCGGAGGCTTTGCGTCCCCGCCTTGCGACGGGTTTGCCCTCTGTCCTTGTGGTGGCGCGAACGCTAACGGTTCGCGACCCCGGGCACAACATTCTCCGATCTGCGACAGTGCAAGCTTGGCAGTTGGCGCGATGTTTGCAATGTGATCTCGCACGAGAAATCGACGTGTCGCCGACTGGCGATACTTGTAACTGCAACTGTCAAGCGATAGCTTTGCCCGCGTCGAAGGGCAAACCTGCCGCAAGGCGGGGACGCAAAGCCTCCGGTCCCGGGTGGTCGCTTCCGGGATAGCGGGGTTGCCGGGCGGGAAAGATCGCACCTTTCATTCACGATCGCTCGTCAGATCTCGGTCATCGGGATGTCCCCACCGTTCGCCAGGCACGAGACGGATTCTCCACGGCACAGCTCAGGGACGGATTGCTCTCGACCTGTCCGTCAACGGGGGAGTTGTTTTCTGATGAAACGAGTTCGAACTACCGTCGCGGTCAAGCTCACGCTTGTCGCGCTCGCGAGTCTCATTGGACCGGGTGCGGTAGCCAGCGGTGAAACACCGGCCTCGATCGTCTTCCAGTCCGATTTCGAGAACGGAAGCATCGATACGAAGCTGTGGAACATCTCGGGCAACGCGCCCACGGTCACCAGCGAGGTCGCGCGTGCGGGCAAGTACGCGATGAAGACCGTGCTCAACCGCAAGACCTCGCCGAAATCCTTCCGCACGGAGGTTTCGACGGGGGGCAAGGAGAAGGTGAAGCCGGGCCAGGAGTACTGGTACGGCTTCAGCATCTATCTGCCGAAGAGCTACGTCGCCGACAACATCTGGGAGATCGTCGCGCAGTGGCACAGCAGCCCGGACAACGAAGAGGAGTTCAACAACGCCCCCAATCCGCCGCTGTCGCTGCACACGGGGAACGGCGTCTGGACGATCTCCACGATCTGGGACGCGAAGCCCATCACCGACAAGAAGCTCGGCTACGACGGTAAACGCAGCTACAAGCTCGGCAGCTACGCCACCGGCAAGTGGACCGACTGGGTGTTCCGCGTGAAGTGGTCGCACAAGTCCGACGGCCTCCTGCAGGTGTGGAAGGACGGCGAGCTCGTCGTCGATTACAAGGGCCCGATCGGCTACAACGATCAGAAGGGACCCTACTTCAAGATCGGCCTCTACAAGGGCTGGAAGGACCGGACGAACCCCGCGGGTGTGGTCAGCGAGCGCGTGCTCTATCACGACGAAGTGCGCATCGCCGGGCCGGGCGGCAGGTACGAGGACGTCGCACCGGGCGGCAAGAAGCCGACGACGACGCATCCGAGACCTGCCGCGCCGACGGGCATTCGATTCGAGGACTGACGGTCGCGCGCGCTCGCGGTGCGCGCGACGGCTCCTCGCACATCACCGCTGGAAGGCGGGCTAGGAGCCGGTCAGCGCGTACCGCGAGTCGTCTCGCGCGGCGCGGCCTCCCTCTTCCATGAGCTCCAGTACCTCGCGGAAAGGCATCACACGGATGTCGCGCTGCTCGCGGAGCCAGTGCATGAACGTCTCGAAGACCGCGAACCGGTCCCGCGGAGCCTCCACCCACGGGTGGAATCCGATCGCGATGTGCCGCCTGCGCGCCGCGACAGCACGCCGTACGCACGATTGCCACCGCGCGAGCACCACCGATGGCCTCACGTCCGGGTCGCGCCCGTAGTGCCAGTCGTCGTCGGCGACTGGAAATCGCCACAGCGCATTTCCGGGCTCACCGGCGAGCCTGTACGGATGAGGCTCCGTGCCGTCCTCGGCGCTCCAGCGGAATCCTTCCGCCCGCAGCAGCCCCATCAGCCTGCGGTTCCACGCCGACTGCGGGCTTCGATGCCCGATCACCCGCACACCCAGCCCGGCGAACGCGTCGCGCGTGCGGCGGATGTTGTCGGCGAGCGCGTCGTGCGGCAGCCGGATCAGCACCTGATGATCGAGCGAATGACTCGCGAGCTCGCTGCCCGCGCGGGCGATGGCTGCAACGAGGTCCGGCGCCTCCTGCGCCAGCCGCGCCACCATGTTGTACGTCGAGCGGATGCCGAGCCGCGCCTCGATCTCCAGGATCTTCCACGCCGTGCCGACGCACGCAGCGCTCTGCCCCGGCATCGCGTAGTTGCCCTCCACGTCGTAGAAGATCGTGACGATGGTTCCGGTCTGCGTTGCGAGCGGATCCGGCTGACGGCTCGCCGCGAGCCGGGACGACATCGCCTGGATCCTGCGCCTCGCGCGTTCGATCTTCCTTCTCAGCATCGATTCACCTACGGCTGTTCCGCGTGCGCCGGTGCGCCGAAGTCCTGAGTGACGAGCCGGCGATAGCAGCTCTCGACCGCATCAGCGATCGAGCGGTAGCTGCGCCTGCGCCTCACGTACTCGAATCCGCGCAGACCCATCTCCCGCGCGCGGTCGGGCTCTTCGAGCAGACGCACGATGGCGTCCGCGAAGGCGGCGGCATCGTAAGGCGTGCAGTAGCCGCCGCCGCTCTCCTCGATCACCAGACGCTGGTCGGGCTGATCGTTCGCCACCACGGGGCGTGAGAAGAGCATGTACTCGAGGAGCTTGGTCGGGCTCGCCACGTCGTAGATCGGGTCGGGCGGTATGGGTGACACGCACACCGCCGCACTGCGCACGTGAGCGAACGCCGCTTCCCGCGGCAGGAATCCCGTGAACTCGACGCGCTCCGCGATGCCGATACGTGCGGCCTCCTCCTCGAGAAAGCGCCGGTCCTCGGGCTCGTGCGCGTCCCCGACGAGCACGAGGCGCGCATCCGGGCGGCGCGCCGCGACGCGCGCGAACGCCTCCAGCAGGAACTCGAGCCGGCGCATTCTCTCGAGCGAGCCCAGATAGACGATGCGCGGTCCGTCATGGCCGGAGTGTTCCGGCTGCGGACCCTGCGGCGCATCGGCGCTCTCGAGATCCACACCCATCGGCACCGCGGTCATCTTCCCCGACGGCACTCCGCGCCGGCTCATGCAGCGCCTCATCTCCTCGCTCTGGACGAAGATGTGGTCCGCCCAGCGTGCAATCACACCGTAGAGAATCGTCCGGAACACCAGGTAGCGCAGCAGCTTGAAGAGCCGGTATCGCGCGCCCGGCGTCTTCGCCTGCAGGAGCGAGGCCTCGGGATACGGAAAGGAGAGCCAGTAGAAGAACGGGATGCGCCTGCGCCGGGCCGCGACGAGCAGCACCGGTGCGATGAGGAACTTGTCCTTGACCTGCACGAAGTCGTACCGGCCGGTGCGCAGGAGCGCCGGCGCCCGCAGCTCGTTCGCGAGACTCCGCAGGTGCTTGCGCAGCCGATCGATGGCGCGGCGACCCGGGTCGGTACGCGCCAGCCACACGCGGCAGCCGCGCCACTCCACGAGGCCGCTCTGCCCGACCGAAGGCGCTGCGCGCATGATCCAGTCGATGCGGTGCCCCCGCTCGAGCAGCTCCTTGCCGAACAGGACCTCGACGTCCGGACGGAACGGCGGGAATTCGTCAGCCGTGACGAACAGAAAGCTGAACGTGCTTCCGGGCATGGCCGGCGCCATGCAAGATCCGGTCCCGGCTTGCACCTTCGAGTCGCGGCGTGCAAGGAAATGGCACGAAGCTTGAATGGCCGCCCAGCCATCACGCTCCGTCCGAGGCTGCGCCGCCCGGCGCACGGAGCGAGCAAGGAGGAATTCACATTGCACGCAGCCCCGGGGAAGCGGTCCGCGATCGTCGATTTCCTGTGCCTCGGCGTGCAGAAGGCCGGCACGACGTGGCTCCACAAGGTGCTCGAGGAGCACCCGCAGGTCTTCGTCGCGCGCGGAGAGGAGGACAAAGATACCCGCTTCTTCAGTCATTTCTACGATTACGGGTACGAGTGGTACGAGCGGCACTTCGAGCCCGGCCGCTCGGCCGCGCGCCGCGGCGAGGTCTCGACCTCGTACTTCTACTCGAAGGATGCGCCCGAGCGCGTGCACAGGTACCGGCCCGACATGCGCCTCCTGCTGTGCCTGCGGAATCCCCTCGACCGGCTGATTTCCAATCACCGGCACGAGATCCGCATCGGGCACGTCACGGGGGAGAACCGGCTGCTCGAGAACGGCCTCGCGAACAATCCCTCTTACGTCGAGCAGTCACTCTACGCCACGCAGCTCGCGCACTGGCTCGAGGTCTTTCCACTTTCGAGCTTTCACGTGCTCATCTTCGAGGAAGTCTTCGCCGCACCGGAAGCTGCGATCCGCGGCGTCTACGAGTTTCTCGGGGTCGATCCCGCGTTCCGCCCTCCGTCGCTCCATGAGAAGGTGAACGAAGGCCGCATCCCCCGCAGCCGGCTCGCGGACCGTGCCTTCAGGCTCGCCGCCCGCGGGCTGCGCCGCATCGGCCTCGGCTCACTGGTGGATTCGGTGAAGCGCGCAGGCGCGAAGGATCTCAACCGTGCCTCGGAGACGCGTTCCGGGAGCTACACGACGCTCGATCCGAAGACCCGGCGCGAGCTGCAGGAGCTCTTCGCGCAGGAGACGCGCCGGCTCGAGGAAATGCTGGGCCGCGACCTGTCGGTGTGGCGTCACTGAGCGCCCTGCGCGAGCCCGCCCTGCTTCGCGAGCAGCTCCACGAGCTGCTCGGCCCTGTCCGCGAGGTGATGCGCGTGCGCATAGGCCCGCGCGGCTTCACCGAGCCTGCGCAGCCGCTCCCCGTCCGCGAGGAGAGATTCGAGCACGGGCACCAGGTTCGCGGCGCTCCCGGCCACGATGCCCGTGCCGTGACGCGAGAGACAGCCGTCCGGGTCCACACGCGTGCTGACGACCGGAACGCCTCGCAGCCAGGCCTGGATGAACGTGTTCGGAAAACCCTCGAGAGTGCTCGTATTGACCAGCACGTCGCTCGCCGCGATCTCCTCGTTGACGCGCTCGAGCGGCAGCTCGCCGAGAAACTTCAGGTTGGGCAGACGAGAGATGCGCTCGTGGAGCGCCGCGTAGCGCTTCGGATCGCCGGGACGGCCGATCATGACGAACTCGACGTCGGTGCGATGCGCGAAGGCTTCCGCGAGATCCACGAACTGCTCGGGATTCTTGACCGGCTTGAAGTTGGCGACCCAGACGACGCGCCGCCGCCCGCCGCGTCGCTCCCGACGCTCCTCTCCGGGCGCCGGGTGGAAGTTCGGCACCACCGCGGAGGCGGCGAGTCCGTAGTTCTGCTCGAGCAGCCGTGCCTGATCCCGGGTCTGAGTCACGATGACGTCGGCCCTGTGCAGCCCGAACTCCTCGATCCTCCTGCGCACGCGCTCGATCGCGGTCGAAGGCGACCATCCCGTGAGCTGCGGCGGGATCACGTCCATCTCGGACGCGGCATGGAACACGAAGCGCGCGCCGTGCCGTCTGCAGTAGAACGCGCAAGCCGCGACGTACGGCATCAGCGAACGCTGGTAGACGACGTCCGGCCGCAGAGCCCTCAGCGCGGCATAGACGGACGGAAGGTGCGTCAGCAGCCGCAGTGAGCCGCCGCGCCTGAGTCTCCCTACCGGCACTATGCGGTACGTCTCCCGCTCGAGACGCTGCGGAACCGCATGAGCGATGTAGAACGTCTCGAACTCGTCGCGCTGCGCGAGCGCATCGAGAAGACACTTGAGCTGGTACTGCGCCCCGCCCCGCTGGGCTTCCCAGTGACCGCCGGCGACGATGCAGAGACGGATGCGGCGGCCGTGAGCCGCTGTCGGGCCCGCGTCAGCCTGCCGTAGCGCTTCGGCTGCCATTCCTCTCATGCGTGACATGCGTATCCGAATTGCCTGAGCAGATCGCCCGCTTCGGCCGTGATGATCCGCAGCTCTTCCCGGCTCAGGCGCTCGATGCACCTCTCGTTCATGTCTTCGATGCCTCGCCCCGAGCCGCCGGCGAGCTTCGCATCGACGCGGGCGAAGCCCTGCTCGAGATCAGCGACCGGAACGCCGAGGAAGCCTGCGATCCGTTCCAGAGTCTCGTACGGCCGCTGCACGAAGTCCTCGTAGCGCACCAGGAGAAAGCGCCGCAGATGGCGCGCATCGTTCAGCATGACCTCGTTGACGCACCGCCAGTGGCGCGCGCCGCGCCGCACGTCCTTGCCGCCCTTGCGCTTGATGCCTTCCGCCACGGCATAGCCGTTGCGCACGATCCCGATGAAGCTCGATCGGGGGAAGGCGCGCTGCAGCCAGCGCATGCGCACGGCGTTCGCAGGAGTCTTCTCCAGAATGCGAGGCTTGATCGGCGTGGAAAGCTCCATCGACCAGTCGAAGACGAGACGCGGGACACTGCTCAGTGAATCGGTCTCATCGAGCCTCAGGTCCTCGATGTGCTCCGTCCAGACGCGCTCGTGCCCCTTGCGCCGCGCGGGCGGGATCGCGCGCGTGTATCTCTGCCCTTCGTGCTCCATGTAACTGAAGCGACCGGAGGCCGCCAGCACGTCGTGCAGCAGCGTCGTGCCGGAGTTGTTGCAGCCGACGATCATCACCCACTCGTGCCGCTCCTGCAGCTCGCGGAGCGCTTCTTCCTGCGCCCTTCCCCGGGTGAGCCAGAGCAGATCCTTTTCCCGGATGTGCAGCCACTGAAGACCTGCGCCGCCCAGCCCTCCGAGCCCGCGAAGCAGTGGCGCCTCGAATCTCATCTCGCGCTCCTGCCGCACCGAAACGCCGCCTCGACCGCACGGGCGAAGCCGACCGGCTCACCCATCAGTCGCTCGCGGCTCGCCTTCGCGCCGCGTCGCAGGGCTTCCAGCGTGCCGGGATCGCCGAGCACGCGCTCGAGACTCGAGGCCAGCGCGGAAACGCTTCCCGGCGAAAAGAGCAATCCATCGATTCCGTCGCGCACGCCGAACGGAAAAGGACCGAAATTCGGCGCGATGACGGGAACGCCGAGGACGAGCGCTTCGGGAACCACCTTGCAGCGGCCTTCGGGAAACTCCGGCCGAGTCGGTGCGGTGACCACCGTCGCGAGCCGCATGACTGCGGGAAGCCGGTCGTGCGGAACTCTTCCCATGATCAGCACGCGATCGGTCAGCATCCGCTCCCGCACGCCGTTCTCGAGCTCGGACATCCCGCGTCCGTCCCCGACGTACACGAGACCCGTTCGGTCACGCACGGACTCCGGGAGCATGCGGTATGCATCGAGCAGGTCGATGACACCCTTGTCCCTCTGCACGCGGCCGACGAACATCACGATGTGCTCGAAGCGCCGGACGAACTCCGACAGCTCGGGCGGCGGGGATGTCCGGAGGCTCCGCTCCGCGAAGTCGCGGAAGCTGAGCCCGAACTCGTGAGCTCTCGTCTCGGGCACGCCGATCCTGCGCATCTCGTGCAGCGTGAAAGGCCCGTGACAGACGACTGCGTCGCACGCTCGGACGCACATACGGTCGAGCCAGGACACGATGCGACCCAGGCCGCGCCTTTCGGTGAGCGAATTGTGGCGCGAATTGACGACGGGAACGCCGAGAAGCTTGGCGGCCGCGACCGACACCCACAGCAGCTCGCCCGTGCAGCCGCACAGCACGCGATCCGGACGGAACGCCAGAATGGCCCACCCGATGCGCAGCGCGGACCAGGCGCGCGAGAGGAATCGGCGCGGGCCGGTACGGACCGCGGGGAAGCTCTCCGCATGGATGTTCGGCGCCTTCAGAACGTCCTTCCGCGGCCAGCAGCAGAGCACCAGAAGCTCGTCTTCCGCATGCGCGCGGATGAAATCACCGATGAAGGCGTCCGGACCGTCGCGATAGCCGCTTTCGAGAACGCGCCGCACCTGATCCACCGCGTCGCCGTTCTTGACGTACGCGTAGCGCAGGCGCCGGGACACGGCGGCATGCGCGCTCCTTCGCGGCGCGCCGTGGCCGTGCGCGGAAGCATCGACGCGGAAAAGCGACAGCGGCGCGTCGTTGTCGTGAGTCGTCGTCATCGTGAACGCGTTGCGGTGAATGCGAGTCTCGCGCTCGATTCCGCAGTCGAGAGCAAGCTTCGTGCCCGCAGTCGCTCACACGACGGAAACGCTTCGTGAGAGCGTCTCCACGACTTCTTCTTCTCTTCTGCTCGTGTCCTGACCGGATACCGTCCACCGGAAGCGCGTCACGAGCCGCGTGGTGCCGCGGATGACGCTCGTCGCGACGATGGTCGTCGTCTCCCGCAGGTCGCCGAATCGAGGCGAGATCCATCCTGCGCGCGGCTCGAGGCTGCCCCGCAGGATTCTGAGCTCGCCGTCGCTGCAGGCGAGCTCGATGCGCAGATTTCCCGTCTCGATCAGGATCGACGAAGCGTCGTCCATCCGGCGGACCTCACATTCCGGATCGAGGTGCCAGAACCGCTCCACGACGTGGGCGCCGTTGCACTGAAGCGTGTCCTGGACTTCGAGCTCGCGGTTGCCGCAGTCGAGCCTCACGTCGCGCTCGTGGATCACGCCGTCGCGCAGCCTCCGGTATCCGTCGTGCTGCGCCCGGATGCGCTGCACCGGGGAATCGAGACTGAGGGAGATCAACCTGGGCGCGGCCTTGTGCAGCCACATGAACGGCCCGCCGATCTCCGACTGATTCTCGCCGTCGACGCGCACGGTGTTGTGCGCGGCCGTGCTGCGGAAGTAATCGCGCCACTTCCAGTCCCGGTGATAGCAGTACGTGCCGGGATCGACGAGCACCCGCCGGCCGCCGATCGAGAGCACGAAGGACAGGCAGTCCGCGTGGCCGTGCGCGGCGATGGAGAGATAGCCGAGCGGCCCGGCATCGAATACCAGCAGCACCTCCCGCGGGCTCCCCAAGTCGCGCCCGAGCACGAAGTAGCCTCCCTGCGGAAATGCACGTGCCCGCGGCCATTCCTCCCGGGGCCAGTTGACCGGCCGCGGGAATGCCGTGGCGAGCCACGCCGCAGCGGAGCTTCCGGTCGGACAGCCCGGTGCCCTGTCCGACCAGTAGTCGTCGAGCTCGAGCAGATCCTGCAGGCGCCGTGCGCGGGCCTGCGGCGAGAGCATGAAGCCCATTCCCTCGTCGCAGTCGCCGAAGTCGGGCAGACGTCCTCTGCAGTCGGCGATCGCGCGCAGGAAGCCGATCATGCTCCGCACGATCGACCAGTACTCCCGCGTGAAAGGCCGGTCGTGCAGCTCGCCGACGAGCCCGGTCAGGATCAGGAAATGCAGCACGAAGATCTGGTAGCCGACCGTCTGCTCGCGCCCCACTCCGTCCTCGTGGACCTGCAGACGCGCTTCGCTTTCCAGCACACGGCGCGCCTCCTCGCGCCACTTCGCGCTCTCGGGCCAGAACGGCCACGCATTCGCCGCCACGTACAGGCCGGCCATCTCTCCGATGAGATGATTGTTCGCGGACGAGAAGCGGGAGCGGTTCCTGTCGATGAAGCGGCAGTGCAGATAGATGGATTCGAGCCACCGCCGCGGCATCTCGCTCACCGCGAGCCGGAGCAGACGCGCCCCGAGATACCAGTTGAGGAGCCGGATGCCGTGCTCGAGCGCGCTCACCCAGTTCGGGCCGCGCGGATAGGGGCACGACTCGATCCACGAGTCGACGAGCGCGAGCGCGGCCTCGCGGAAACGTCGCTCTCCCGTGAGCGCATACCCTTGCGCGAGCGCGACGAACTGATAGTGCCGGTTGACCTCCCACAGCGTACGCAGAGCGGCGACGAACGATGCGCTGCGCAGGTAGTCGTTCTTCCAGGACGAGAGCGGCAACCGCAGCCCGCTGACGGGATCCCGGTTCCAGTCCGCGTCGGGAAATCCGACGCTCACCGGTTCGCCGAAGAGCTCGACGCGTCCCGCGAGAACCGCCTCCGCCTGCGCAACGTGCGCGGCCACGTCCACGCCTTCGGGCACGGGCCAGCCCGGAAGGTGGGCCGCCGCCGACCGGACGGTCACTGAGACGCGGGCGGGCCGCAGGCGTTCGACCCGGTCACCAATCGCCTGGGAAACGCGCCACACGATCTCGCCCGCCGACATCAGCGACAGCCGACGGACATACCAGTCGATACCGGCTCTCGACACTTGTTGTTGTCTCTTGTGACGTGTACGGCGTACGTGACGCTGATAAGCGACAGGATGCAAGAAGCATGCTCGGAGCCTGACGGGCGCCTGGCACGACTCGTGCAGCCGGGCGCGTCGTCGCAGGCGCATGAGGAACCGTCGGGATGAAGAGACCCAGGCAGCGGATCCATCTGATGGGCTGCGAGATCGACAATCTCTCGCTCGAAGAGACGCTGCAGACCATCGAGGAATTCATTGCCTCGGGCGAGCCGCATCAACACGTTGTCGTCAACGTCGACAAGCTGGTGAAGGCGCGGCGCGACCCGGCGCTGCGCAGGGTGATCAACGACTGCGCCCTCGTCAACGCGGACGGAATGCCCGTCGTCTGGGCGTCCCGCCTCCTCGGCCGGCCGCTCAAGGAGCGCGTGGCGGGCGTGGATCTCTTCGAGGCGCTGATGGCGCGCGCGGCAAGAAAGGGCTGGAGAATTTTCCTGCTCGGCGCGAAAGAGGAAGTCGTTTCGCGCGTGCGGCTGCTCTACGAGGCGAAGTATCCGGACCTGCGGATCGTCGGCCACCGCAACGGTTACTGGAAGCCCGAGGAGGAGGAAGAGGTCGTACGACAGATCGCCGAGGCGAGGCCCGACATTCTCTTCGTCGCCATCAGCTCGCCGAAGAAGGAACGCTTCCTTGCCATGCATCAGGCCAGGATGAGGGTGCCGTTCGCGATGGGCGTCGGCGGAACGTTCGACGTCGCTGCCGGCCGCGTGAAGCGCGCGCCGCGGTGGATGCAGCGGGCCGGTCTCGAGTGGTTCTACCGGTTCCTCCAGGAGCCGCGCCGCATGTTCCGCCGTTACTTCATCGACGACATGGCCTTCTTCGGCATGCTCGCCAGGGAAATACTGCGGCGCTGAAGATTCCGGTCGGTGAAGGCGATGCGCGGGTCCCGCGCATGCCCGATTGCATGGGCTGCGCGGCGAAGCGGACCTGCACTCTGCCTCAGGGGGCCGTCCTGAAACGCGCCGATGCGGTCCTGGGCCGTTGCACGCGAGCCGGCTCCGGCGCGCTCAGTGCGAGACGCATCCGGCGCGCAGCCACGATCCCGCAGAACAGCCAGAAGAGGAACGCGACGCCGTAGGTCGCCATCTGCTTGTAGAAGATGGCCGCGAAGATCACGGCCATGCCCCCCATCCAGCCGATGGCCAGCGCGCCGTGCAGTCCCGTGTCCCGGCGGCCGACGACCCAGGCATCACGGAACACCATCCAGCAGAAGAGAAGCATCAGCGCAAGCCCCAGCACGCCGGTCTCCATGAGCAGAACGGATGCCTGCGAGATACGGAACGGTGCGAGGCGCCGGAAGTGCTCGCCGACGAACTGCTCGCCGAGCGCGGAGTCCGATACGTTGCCGATGCCGAACCCGAAGGCGAGCTGCCCGGGATCCCGCGCGAGCTCCCGCAGCGGCACGACGAGCGCGTCGATGCGGCCGGCCTCCTCGGAGCCGATGGTCGCGTCCTTCTTCAGATAACCCTCGAGCCTGCCCTCCATCATGAAGAAGTCGACGATGCCGTAGCCCCACCGCGGCTTCACGTAGTAGTCGTAGATCGGGATGAATATCGCGGCGAACGCGGCGATCACCAGCACGGCGATCGTCGTGTTGCGCGCCCGCTTGCCCGGATCCGACCCCGCGAGGAAGGTGACGAGAAGCCCGAGCGGCGCGAGGAAGATCGTCGCCTTGGTCTCGTTCACCGTGGTCGGGATCAGGATCAGCAGAACCAGCACGGCGTAGGGCAGGAAGCGCAGCCGGTTGCGCAGATACATGCCGGTGAGCACGCAGGCGACGCAGATCAGGAAGATCGACAGCACGCCCGAGTTCATGATCGTGCCGATGACCCAGTCGCCCGAGATGTGCCCCTTGGCCCACATCGTCATGCGCTGGTAGACGGCGAGCGGCACCTGAACGAGCGCGAGCGCCAGAACGAGCAGGAGCTGCTGGCGGAGCCTGCGGTCGTCGATGAGGAATACCGCCGGCAGGAAGAACAGCGGGAGCGCACGCAGATAGGTGCGCATTCCCGCGAACAGCGGCCCGGAATCCATGTTGTTGACGACCGCGCCGGCGGCCACGACGAACGCCAGCGCACCGAAGAGAACCCAGTATTCCGCGCGGACGAAGCGGAACCGGTCGCGCACGCCGGCAGCGACGACGTAGATCGCCGCGACGAGGGAGAGGAGCTCCTGCATGTACGCGAGCATGCCCGGAGCGAGACCTTTCTCGGCCAGGTAGTCGAACGTCAGGGCCGCGACGATGAGCATCAGGATCAGCGTCTGCATCGCGCGCCCCCGATCAGACGTGAGGGTGAGGCCTGTTGTCCGGGCATCGTGCGGCCGTGTGCGGCGATGGCGTCGCGTCTCCTGCAGGATTCATTGCGGTGCCGTGCGATCCGTGCCCTCAGCCCTGGCACGTACCGGTATTGCAAGTGCCGTGCCTCGATCGGCGACGTTCTTCGAGAGGCGATCCGGTCGCGGGTCCCCGCAGATCTGCGGCACCGAACGTGCTGCCGCACCGTCGCGGCCATGTAAACAACGGAAGCGCGCGGTCCGGAATTACAAAGCTCCCGCTCGAGGCAGTGCCGTCGCGACGCCGGCCGGGCGCATCCCGGTGCGTCGAACGCTCGCGCACGTGCGAGCCCGGAGCATCGCGCGAACTCGGCGAGACGCGAGCGATCGAACGCGCGCATGAGGCGATGCGACCGCTGTCGCGCGATGCCGACGCGAGCTCTGGCGTGGCATGAAACTTGCTCCCGAGCCCATGCGACCCACCCAATAACAAGTTATCTGGAGTCGGAATGCCGCCAGCCGTTCGCAGTGCAACCACAAAGCTCGGCTTCGTCGTCTTCCTGCTCGTCGCCGCGCTTCTTCATGCGACCGCGCAGGCACAGCAGCTCAAGGCGTACACGTTGCAGCCCGGCGATCAGCTCGACATCACCGTATGGAAGGAACCCGATCTCACGAAGCAGATCATCGTCCGCCCGGACGGCAAGTTCTCCTTTCCGCTCGCGGGCGAGATCACCGCGTCGGGACGCACGGTTGCGCAGGTGCAGGCGGAGATCGAGGGGCGTCTCAAGAAGTACATTCCGGAGCCCGTCATATCGGTCTCACTGCTCAACGTCGGCGGCAACCGCGTCTACGTGATCGGCCAGGTGAAGGCGCCGGGCTCCTTCGTGATGAATCCGCAGCTCAACGTGCTGCAGGCGCTCAGCATGGCCGGCGGCATGACGCCGTTCGCCTCCGTGAACGACATCAAGATCATCCGCGGAACCGACGGCAAGCAGAGCGTGCTTCCCTTCCGCTACGAGGACGTGAGCCGGGGCCGGAATCTCGAACAGAACATACTGCTGGAGAGCGGCGATGTCGTCGTCGTGCCGTGAGCGCGCAGGTCCCTGTGTGACACCCGGGTGGCACGCTCCGCTCGCCGGCAGCGCACTCGTCCTTCTCGCGTCGGCGCTCGGCACCGACGCACGGGCGGCCGACATCTACTGGACGCCGATATTCTCGGCCCGGGTCGAGGGTCATACGAACCGCGACCTGGTTCCGGACGAGACGGGCGAGGAAGACTCCAGCGCGGGCTACATCGCGGATCTGGGACTCAACTGGACTGCCGCGACGCCGCGCAGCACGACGCGCATCCGTCCCCGCATCCGCTTTCAGGACTACCCCGAGCGCGACGCGCTGCAGAGGCTCGAGCAGTTCCTGGACATCAGCACCCGCTACCGGACGCTGCGCAGTGAGTTCGGGCTCATCGGCAGCTACTCGCGGCGCGATGCCTACACGGCGGAGCTCGCCGAGGCCGTGTTCGACGAGTTCGACCCCGATGAGCCTTCGCGGCCGGAGACCGCGATCCTGATCGCCGACAACACCCGCACGCGTCTGCAGCTCCGTCCTTCGTTCGACCACCGGATCACGGAGCGTTCGGGAATCTTCGTCGGCGCCACGCTCGAGACGGTGGAATTCGACTCCGAGCTGCCCAACCGTCAGGTCGACTACGACTTCGGACTCGTCGAGCTCGGCTGGAGATACCAGCTCGACCCTCGGTCGCAGATCACCGTCGGTCCCTATGTGTCCCGCTACGAAGCCCAGGGCGACGCGCAGAAGGCCGACGCGTACGGAATGTCCCTGAGCTGGAGTCGCGACTGGAGCGAAACGCTGAGCGGCACGTTCACCGTGCGGGTCGAGCGCAACGAATCCGAGACCAGAAACGGGCTGGGCCTGGTTTCGGACGACTCGAGCACGGAGTTCGGCGCGACGGTCGATCTCGTCCGCGAGGGCGAGATCAGCGAGCTGCGGCTTTCGGCCGGGCGCTTCATCTCTCCGAGCAGCAGCGGCGCGAAGACGACGTCCGACGAGATCCGCGCCGAGTACGAGCGCTCCCTCAGCCCGCGGCTCGCATGGTCGGCGGCCGTGCGCGGCATGCGCATCCGATCCGTGAGCGACGTGCTGCGCGCCTCGGACCGCGACTACGCACGCGGCGTGCTCGCCCTCGAGTGGGCGATGTCGCCGACCTGGTTCGTCGGCGGCGGCTACGAGTACATCTGGAGCGAGTATCTCAACGACGTCGGGAGCGCCTCGGACAACGCTGTATTCCTGTCGGTGCGCTACCGGGCACTCGAACGGCCGCGGTGAGGAACCCTGTGTCATCCGGGCGAATCTCGGGGAGCACGATGGAGAGCGAGCCCAGGCTGCCGACACTCAGTGATCGTCTGGAAGTGCTCCGCCGGCGCTGGCCGTATCCGGCGCTCATCATGCCGGCGTGCCTGCTGATCGCGATCTTCATCGCCTTCGTGCTGCCGCCGATCTACCGCTCCTCCGCCACGATCATTCTCGAGCCCTCGGCGGTGCCGAAGGAGTTCGTGCAGACCGCGACCTCCTACGCGGACCAGCAGTTCGAGCTCGTCCAGCGCCGGGTGATGACCACCGACAGCCTGGTCGAGCTCGTCCGCAAGATCGACCCCTATCCCCACCTGCGCGGCGCGAGCGAACGCGAAAAGGCGAGGATGGTATCGTCCGCCACGTCGATCGAGCGCGTGGACCCCGTGACACTCGAGACGCTGGCCCAGTCGAATGCCTTCTCGATCCACTACCACAATCCGGATCCGAAGCTTGCCACGGCGGTCATGGAGCAGATCGTCGCCCTCTTCCTCGACTACAACCGCAGGACGCGCAGGGAGCTGGCGTCGGGCACCTACCGGTTCCTGCTGTCGGAGTCGCGCAAGCTCAGCGAGTCGATCCGCGAGATGGAAGCGCGGCTCGCCGAGTTCAAGGCGAAGTACGGTGATGCGCTGCCCGAAGCTCAGACGCGCAACCTGGCGGCGCTCGATGCGGCGCGCCAGGAGTACGACGCACTGCAGGCGCAGATCCGGCTCGTCGAGCAGCGCGAGGAGTTGCTGCGCCTGCAGCTTTCCGAGGTGCCGCCGACGCTCGTCGCCGCGGTGAGCGACCAGCGTCTGCAGCTCGCGCAGCTTCGCGCAGAACTCGCGGAAGCCGAAAAGCGTTACACACCCGAGCATCCCGACGTGCGGCGGCTGCGCCGCGCCATTCAGACGCTCATCGAGGAGTCACGGAACAACCCGGACCGCAGCACGGTGAAGCCCGACAACCCGGAGTACCTGCGGATCTCGACGGAGCTCGACGCAGTGCGCCGCGAGCTCAGTGCCCTGCGCGCACGTGCGGCCCGCGCCCAGCAGCAGATCGACCGCTACAGCCGGAGCCTGGAGCTCGCGCCGAACGTCGAGCGCGAGTACGCCCAGCTCGCGCGCGACTACGAGATCGCTCAGGCGCAGTTCAGGGACATCCAGAACCGCCTGAAGGAAGCGGACCTGGCGCAGGCGCTCGTGGAAGAGGAGCAGGGAGAGCGCTTCACGCTCATCCGTCCGCCCAGTACCCCTACCGAGCCCTACAGTCCGAACAGGCTCGGAATCATCCTGCTGGGACTGCTGCTCGGCGCCGCGCTCGGCATCGGCGCCGCGATGCTCGTCGAGATGAGCGATCCGACCGTGCGCGGCGCCCGCGACCTGCAGGAGCTCACCGGCACCTCGATGATCGCGGCGGTGCCCGTGCTCCTCAATCGCGAGGACCAGCGCCTGCGGCGCTTCAGATGGGGCTCGATCGCGGTGATCTACGGTCTCGCCATCATCATCGTGAGCGCCGCCGTGGTGGGTGCCTCGGCGTGAGCACGAAGCCGGATTCGTGAGGGCCTGCTAAGGGAAGACGGCGGTATGACGATTCAGGACGCACTGGAGAAGGCCAAGCGGCAGCGACAGGCTCTGCAGCGTGGGGGGCTGCACCTGACGGAAATACCGCGGCCCGAGCCCGGCGGCTCGCGCCCCATCGAGCGGGAGTTTCCCCGTGTCGACTACGACCTCGACGCCTGCGAGGCCGCACGCATCCTCGTGCCCGAGAACACGAGCCTGGACGTCGGCTCCGCCCTCGCCGCCTACCGCATGCTGCGCACTCGCGTTCTGCACCGCATGCGCGCCAACCGCTGGACGACGCTCGCGATCACGAGCCCCGGGCCCGGTGAGGGCAAGTCGGTCACGGCGCTCAATCTCGCGCTCAGCATCGCGCGCGAGAAGAACAACAACGTGTTCCTGATCGATCTCGACATGAACAACCCGAGCGTCTGCCGCTATCTCGGGATCGAGCCGCCGCGGGGCATCGTGCGCTTCTTCACCGGCGAGGTGGAGGCCGAAGACGTGCTGTTCACGATCGGCATCGACCGTCTGGTTCTCGCGGGCGGCGTCGAGACCACCGCGTTCTCCTCCGAGCTGCTCGCCTCCGGTCGCCTCGAGCTGCTGCTCGACACCATCCGCAGGATCGCCCATCAGCCGCTCGTGCTGCTCGATCTGCCGCCGGTCCTGAGCACGGACGACTTCCTCGTCACGGCGCCGCGCGTCGACGCCACGCTGCTCGTGATCGCAGAAGGCCGGACACGCCGCGACGGCCTGCAACGGACCCTGGATCTGCTCTCCGGGTTCACGCTCGCAGGCGTGATGCTGAACCGCTCGCACGAACGGGTCACCGACTACTACAGCCGGCACTACGCGTACTACAGGCAATCATCCGCCTCCTCGTGAGCTGCAGTCCCGCTTCGAACCGCTGCCGCGCCGCACGACCCGGCGCGAAGCGCTGACGACGCGTCTCCCGTTTCACATGGACAGTCTGCATCATCGCGCATCCGGATCCTCGAGCCGCGCCCGCGACGTTCCGGCCGCGTACGCCCGCAGCGTGCTGATGGTGGGTCCCCACCCGCGCATGATGGGCGGAATGGCGACGGTCATCGGCGGATACATCGACGGCGGGCTCTTCGAGCGCGTCACCTGCCGTTTCGTATCCACGTACCGCGACGGAGGCTACGCTGCGAAGGCGCTCGCGGCCCTCGATGGCTGGACGCGGATCCTCTACCGCCTGTGCACGATGGACGCGCCACTCGTCCACATCCACATCGGTGCACGCGCTTCGTTCTGGCGCAAGTCCGCCGTCTGTCTGATGGCGAAGGCGCTGCGTCGCCCGTATCTGCTGCACGTCCATGGATCCGAGTTCATGCAGTTCTACGACGACGAGTGCGGCCCGCGCGCGAAGCGCTTCGTCGCCTCGCTACTGCGCGACGCCGAGGTCGTGCTCGCACTGTCGGAACAGTGGCGCACGAACCTGATGCGGATCTGTCCGGACGCGAACATCGAGGTCCTGACGAACGCGGTACGCCTGCCGCCCCGCGAGCAGCTCCGTCGCCGGCGCAGTGACGTGCCCACCGTGCTGATCCTCGGCCGCCTCGGCCGGCGCAAGGGAACCTTCGATCTGCTCGAGGCGTTCGCGCGCATCGCGGACCGGCATCCGCGCGCCCGGCTCGTGTGCGCCGGCGACGGCCAAATCGACGAGGCGCGCGCACGGGCCGAACAGCTCGGCATCGCGGACCGCGTGAGCTGTCCCGGCTGGCTGGACCCCGAGGCCGCGCGCGACGCGCTCGCCTCGGCTTCGATCTTCGCGCTGCCCTCCTACGCGGAAGGGCTGCCCATGGCGCTGCTCGAGGCAATGTCCTGGGAGCTCCCGCCGATCACCTCACCCGTCGGCGGGATTCCCCAGGTGATCCGGCACGGCGAAAACGGCATCCTCGTCGAGCCGGGCGACATCGACGCGCTCGCCGAAGCGCAGGACCGGCTGCTCGCGGATGCGGCGGAGCGCGAACGCCTGGGCAGGGCCGCCCGGCGCACGGTGGAGGAATCGTTCTCGATCGAAGCCGCGCTCGAGCGGGTGCTGCAGATCTACCGTCGCTTCGGGGTACCTCTGCGAACGGCTGTCTCCTGAGCACGAAATTGAAGCACCCCTACGACCGGAAACGCGCCCGCCGCTCGATCTTCGACACGGTTCTCTTTCGCGCCATCTCCCAGGCCGCGACCGTCCTGTCGTACGTCGTGCTCGTGCGCGGGCTCAGCGAGCACGAGTTCGGGGTGTTCAACCTCTTCTATTCGTTCATCTCGCTCATCGCAACGGTGCTCTCGCTCGGACTCGAGCAGACCCTGCGCCGCTACCAGCCGGAGTACATCCGCGCGGGCGCGGCGCCCGCGGCGCTGCGTCTCGTGCGCTTCGTGGCGCGCGGCCGGCTCGCCGCCAATCTCCTGATGCTCGCGGTCGTGCTGCTCGCATGGAACGCGATCGCACCTCACTTCGAGATCACCGCCTACCGCGCCCAGTTCGCGCTGTTCGGTCTGGTGCTCGTTCTGCACTTCCAGGCGCGCGTGCTGCAGCTCTCGCTCTCCTCGCACATGCTCCAGCGTTACAGCGTCGGCATGCTGTCGCTGCTTTCGGTGGCGAAGCTGATCGGATACTCGGCGTTCGTGCTGCTCGGCTCCCTGACGCTCGAGACCGCGATAGTGGTCGACATCGTCGGATACGCGATCACCTTCGCGGGGCTCAGGCTCGCCCACCGGCGCCACTGCGAGCAGGTCGACGATACCGGCTTCCGTTTCAGCCGGGAGGAACGGCGCCGGCTCCTGAAGTACGGGCTCGTGTACAACTTCAACGACGCAGGCGGAATGATGCTGAGCACGCGCGCGGACAACTTCTTCGTCGCGGCGCTCATGAACCCGGTCGCCGTCGGCGCGTATTCCTTCTATACCCGTCTCTCGAACATGGTGGCCCACCTGCTGCCGACGCAGATGTTCGAGAACATCATCCAGCCGCTCTTCTTCGCCATACCGCAGCAGGAGGCCGACCGGCGCGTGCCGCGCTACTTCAGCGCGCTGATCGACGCGTCGCTCCTCGTGCAGATGCCGGCTCTTGCGTACGCCGCCGCCTATCACCGCGAGATCGTCGACCTGGTTTTCGGCGGCAAGTTCATCGAGCACTCGATCCTGCTGCCGGTGGTCTTCGCGTTCGCCACTCTCAACGTGATCGCCACGCCCGTCACGCTCGTCGCCCAGTACGCCGAGAAGGCGGCCGTGATCCTGCTCAGCAGAATCCTGGGGCTCTACAACCTGGCGGCGCTCCTGATCCTGATTCCCGTGTTGGGCGTGCTCGGCGCGGCGATCGCCAATGGCAGCGCGCACTTCCTCAAGAACCTCTTCATCTGGTGGCACGTGCGGCATGCGGCGCGCTGGCAGGGCGCGTCGCGGGTCGTCGTGTCGAGCGCGGCGATCTGGGGAGCCTACGTCGCCGTCGCGCTCGTCCTGAAGCGGGCGCTCCCGGCGCATCCCCTGCTCCACCTGCTCGCCGGTGTGGCGCTCGCCGCGGTGACGATGCTCGTGTACGTGCGAAGCCCGGCGCTCTCGAAGTCGGACCGCGAGCTCTTCGGCTCCGTGCTGCACGGGCGCGAGGCGCGCGTGCTGCGCTGGCTCGGTGTCCTTCCTGCGGCGTGAGAGGCGGGATCGCGCTCCACGACGGGTGGCGGGAGTCCTGAACGAAACTCTCCGGCCGCAGACCGCCGCGGCAGGCGCGGCTCAGTAGGCCTTGTCGTCCGTCAGCACGCGCAGCGCGGTCTTCGCCAGGATCTTGAGATCGAGCAGCACCGACCAGTTGCGCAGATACTCGAGGTCGTACTTCACGCGCGCTTCCATCTGCTGGACGTTCTCCGTCTCGCCGCGGAAGCCGTTGACCTGCGCGAGGCCCGTGATCCCGGGCAGCGCCTTGTGGCGCATCATGTAGCCGCGGATGAGCTTGCGGTACTGCTCGTTGTGAGCCACTGCATGCGGACGCGGCCCGACGAGACTCATCCGGCCCTGCAGCACGTTGATGAGCTGCGGAAGCTCATCGAGCGAGTAGCGGCGCAGCACCCGGCCGAGCGGCGTGACGCGGCTGTCGTTGCGCCGGGCCTGCTCCACACGATCGCCGTCCTCGGCCACCGTCATGGTGCGGAACTTGTAGACGACGATTTCCTGCCCGTCGAGGCCGTAGCGCCGCTGCTTGAAGATGACGGGCCCCGGAGACGTCAGCCGGATGAGGAGCGCGATGAGGAGCATGAAGGGTGCGGCGACGATGAGCAGACCTCCGGCGATCACGATGTCGGTCACCCGCTTCGTCACGCCCTTGAAGCCGGCGAACGGCGTCTCGCACATCGCGATGACCGGAATGCCCTGGATCTCGCCGGTCCGCGACTGAATGAGGTCGAGCCCGAGGATGTCGGGCACGTAGTAGATCGACGCGGTCGTGTCGCGCAGCTCCTCGAGCAGGTCCATCACCCGCTGAATGTGGCGGATCGGCAGCGCGATGAAGATGACCTCGACGCCCGTCCGCCTCACGTACGGAGCGAGATCCGGCAGCCGGCCGAGGAGCCTGATCTCCTTGCCGTCGATCTTCAGGCGCTCCGCGCTGCGGTCGTCGAAGAAGCCCTCGACGCGCAGGCACAGCTCCGAGTTCTTCGCGAGGCGCTCTGCGAGGAGCAGGCTCGCCTCGTTGCATCCCGCAATGACCACGCGCCGGGCATTGCGCGGATCGAACAGCAGCCGCCGCATGATCTCGTGCATCGCGAGGATGCTGGGAATCAGCAGCGCGGGCGTGATGACCGCCCAGGTCAGGACGACGCGGCGCGAGTACTCGGCGGAGATCTTGGTGGCGTAGCCGATCGCGAGCAGCACGCCGAGCAGGATCATCCAGCGGCCGATGACGCTGAAGGCGAGCGGCGCGCTGCGCGAGAGCAGTGAGGAACCGTTGCGCGGCGGCGCGAGGAGCACCGCGGCCAGAACCGCGACGATCGTGGACAGCACGATGAAGAAGTTGTCGTAGGCGATGTCGTAGAGTCGGCAGAGCACGTAGAGCGAACCCGACGCTATGAACGCGGGCACTATCGCCTGCAGGAGCGCGACGAGCGCGATCGAGAAGCTTCGGCGAAGAACGACAGGTTCCGTCATGGTGCGACCGTCACTCCGTGATGCCCCCGACGGGCACGCTCACGCGGAGCGTCATGAATCGTTGGGAAAATGAAACGGTGCGTGCTGGCTGCACATGCCAAGCACAAGCAAGCGACGTGCCGCGTGTGGACGGGCCTCTCGCCGCCGTGGAACCGCGTTCACCGCGCGGTGTTTTCGCGGTTTCGCGCGCCGGCATCCACGGCGCCGCGGCGTTTCGGTTCCCTCGCCGTGGCGTCGACCCGGCGAGCCGAATAAAGATGTGTTGTCACAGTTACACGTCCACTGAACGCGCGGCGCGCTCGCGAGGCTTTCGGCGGAATACTGCTCGGCGTCACGACCCGGCCGGGAGCGTCGCAGATCGCCGACGAGGAGGTTTTTCTTTCTGTTTCAACGACTTGAGCCTCTTCAGCCGTGAGCGCGCCGCAGAGACTGTCTCCGCATGGCAACAGAAAGTGACGCTCCGTGGTCCCGCGGGCTCCAGGGAAATCCAATTTCCCTTTCTGTTTCAATCACTTGCAGCCCATGGCACGGGCGTTGCACTGCGTGAGTGACGCTGTCACCGCCGAGATGACGATCACGGCGTGAAGCGTCGGACGCAAAGGCAAACCCACCGAAAGGTGGGGGCGCAAAACTTCCGGTCTAACGGCTGAAAGGCCCAGGACAGCGGGGTTGCCGGGGTCCGCAGGGAACGCGCGACGGGCAAGTCGCGACGAGCGGGCCTCGTGACCGAAATGCAGCCGATCCGGCTGCGGCATCGCGCAACTCCCCTTTCCCCCTTTCAGACACGAGCCGGACAGGCGCCGCCGGCGGTCGCGGCTCGCACATGACCGCGCCGGAGAGCTCTTTTCCCGGTGCCATGCAGCCCCGCGATCCGTCCGCGGCGATGAATCAAACGACGGACATACGGGGGTTGCATGATGAGAACCGCATTCGGTTCGCGGTCGCACGTTCTCGCTGGCGTTCTTCTTCTCTCGGCTGCGCTTACCGCCTGTGGTGGCGGAGGCTCGGAAGACACCGCCGGGCAAACCGGGAACACCGGGAACGGCACGGCCGGCACTCCCATGACGCCGCCTCTGACGGCACCGCCCGAGGACTCGACCAACCGCGCACCGATCGTGAGCGGCACGGCGCCGACGAAAGTGACCGTGGGCGAGGCGTACGTCTTCCAGCCGCAGGCCAGCGATCCGGACAACGACGTCGTGACATTCACGATCGCGAACAAGCCGGCGTGGGCGAACTTCGATCCGAAGACGGGCAAGCTGTGGGGCACGCCGACCGCGGAGAACGTGGGAACCTACTCGGCGATCGAGATCGCCGCGACCGACGGCAGCTCCGTCACCGCGCTGCCGCCGTTCGACCTGACGGTCACCGCGGTCGCCGGCGTGCCGCCGAAGGCGGTCACCGTCGCATGGGATGCGCCGACTCAGAACGAGGACGGTTCGCCGCTCGTCGATCTGCAGGGCTACAAGATCTACTACGGCAGACAGTCGCAGAAGTACGAGACGACGATCACCGTCGACAATCCGGGACTCACCCGCTACGTCCTCGAGAATCTCGCGCCGGGCACGTACTTCGTCGCAGTGACGGCATACAACAAGAGCGGTGTCGAGAGCGCCTTCTCCGAGGAGCTGCGGGCAACGCTGAACTGAGCGGCAGCTGCCGCAACCGAAGATGCGGGCTCCTGCGTGCATACACAGGAGCCCGCCGTCGATGGGAGCGACCGGACGATGCCGGACGCAATCGTTCAGGAGCTCTGCTCGTTCGCCGTGGCGGCGGCGCGGCCGAACTGAGACGCGTCGATTCCGTGCTTCTCCAGGAGATCGTAGAGCGTCGGCCGCGTCACGCCGAGGAGCTCCGAGGCACGTGAGAGATTGCCGCGCGCGACGGCGAGCGCCTGGCGAACCGCCTGCATCTCGGCTCGCTGACGCGCCACGCGCAGATTGAGATACTCGGGGTCCTCTCCGGGATCCTGCAGTCCCAGATCGCTCGCGGTGACCACCGTGCCTTCCGCCATGATCACCGCGCCCTTGATGCGGTTCTCGAGCTCGCGCACGTTGCCGGGCCAGCGGTGCGCCTGGATCGCACGGATGGCGTCCGGCGACAGGCTGCGCGTGGGCCGTCCGAATCGCTCGGCAGTCTGCTGCAGCAGGAACTGCGCGAGCAGCAGACAGTCGCCCTGCCGCTCCCTGAGCGGAGGCACCCGGATGGTGACCTCGCTGATGCGGTAGAACACGTCCTCGCGGAACTGCCCCGCCGCGATCAGCGCGTCGAGGTCGCGGTTCGTCGCGCACACGATGCGCAGATCGAGCGGAATCGGCGTGCGGCCGCCGATGCGCTCGATGGTACGCTCCTGCAGCACCCGCAGGAGCTTCGCCTGCAGGGACACCGGCATCTCGCCGATCTCGTCGAGGAACACCGTGCCTCCGTCGGCGAGCTCGAGCTTGCCCTGCGTGCGCTTCGTCGCGCCGGTGAAGGCGCCCTTCTCGTAGCCGAACAGCTCGCTCTCGAGCAGCGTATCCGGGATCGCCGCGCAGTTGATCGCGACGAACGGTCCGTGAGCGCGTCCCGAGAGGCGGTGCAGCGCGCGGGCGAGCAGCTCCTTGCCCGTACCGCTCTCACCGAGGATGAGAACCGTGGCGTTGGTCGGTGCGACCTTCTCGATGGCCCGGCAGAGGCTGCGCATCGCGTCGCTCACGCCGACGATGCCCTCGAGAGCCATCGATCCCGTCTGCTCGCGCAGCCGCCAGTTCTCCTCCTCGAGCTCGCGGATCCGGAACGCGCGCCGCACGACGATCGACAGGACGCCCGCGTCGACCGGCTTGTGATAGAAGTCGGCCGCGCCGAGGCCGACCGCCCGCACGGCGAGCTCGCGCGCGTCGTGCTCGGTCATCGCGATGACCTTGGTCTCGGGGGCCAGGTTCAGGATCTGCCGCATCAGCTCGAGACCCGGCGCGTTCGACTTTTCATCAGCCGGGCCCAGATCGAGCAGCACGACGTCGGGCTCCTCCCGCCGCAGGACAACGAGAGCCTGTTCCGAGACTTCCCCGCAGACGACGTCGAGGTCGGCGAAGATTGCCTCGAGCTCCTTGCGCAGCGCGCGGTCGTTCTCGAGGATCAGGAGCTTACGGCGGCGTGGGGTGCGGCTCATCGTGCGTTCACCCCGCGCGGATCGCGTGACCGTCTCGTCATCGAGCCCCCTTGCCGAGGAGCACCACCTCGGCCGTCTGGATGAGGATCGTGAGATCGAACAGCAGATTGTTGTTCTTGATGTAGTAGAGATCGTACTGGAGCTTTTCCAGCGCATCGTGCTCCGACGACCCGTACGGGTAGCAGAGCTGCGCCCAGCCGGTGATGCCGGGCTTCACGCAGTGGCGCTGGAGGTAGTACGGGATCCGTTCGGAGAGCTCGCGCACGAACTCCGGACGCTCGGGCCTCGGCCCCACGAAGCTCATTTGGCCGCGCAGCACGTTGATGATCTGCGGCAGCTCGTCGATGCGGAGCTTCCTGATCACGGCGCCGACGCGCGTCACGCGCGGATCGTTCTTCTGGGCCCACTGCGCCTGCCCGCTTGCCTCCGCGTCCGTCCGCATGCTGCGAAACTTCAGCAGCTTGAAGACCTTCCCGCCGAGGCCCACGCGATCCTGGCGATACAGGACCGGCGCACGCCAGCCATCCTCGATCTTGATGGCGAGCGCCGTCAGCAGCATCACCGGCAGCATGAGCACCAGAATGGTGAGGCTCGCCACCAGATCGAGGCAGCGTGCCGTGAACAGGCGCAGCGGGTCGCGCCTGTACCCTTCTCCGAAGATGATCCAGCTGGGATTGAGCACGTCGACGCGCACGCGACCGGTCTCGCGCTCGAGGAAGGTGAGCAGCTCGGTGACGTCGATCCCGGCGAGACGGCAATCGAGCAGATCGCGGACGGGGAAGCCGTTACGCCGATCGTCCATGGCGACCACGACCTCGTCGACATCGAGCCGCTCGCAGAGGTCCTGGAGGCTTCCCCTCACCTGCAGAACCTGGTCGCCTGGTACGAGGCAGCTTTCACCGCTCGGCTGAACGTAGCCGACGACGACGAATCCGCGCCGGTCAGCGCGCCGGCGGAGATTCGCGATGGAGGCGGCGCGCTGCCCCGTGCCGTAGACGAGCACGCGACGCTTGAAGATGTCGCCGTCGACGACCCGGTGAAAGAACGCGCGCGAGAGCGACGCGCTGCCGATCGCACCGACTCCGGCGAACGCCAGCACGCCTCGACCGATCCAGATGTCCGGAATCAGGTAGAAGAAGACGGTCGTGACCATGAGTCCGAGCGACACCGCCGCAACGAGCCTCAGGGCGATGCCGAACGTCCGGGCGCGCTGGCGGGCACTGTAGAGTCCGAGCGCAAAAAGGCTCGTCAGCATGACGGCGCTGAAGATGAGTGCCCGCGGCCAGAGGGGGCCGACGTCCGCCTCGATCTCCGCCAGATCCGACTGCAGCCGCAGCCGCGCGGCCAGAAGGAGCACGATGAAGAACGCGACGCCTTCGATCGCCGCGAGCACCGCGATGGATACGTGCAGGTGATGCCCGAACAGGCGAAGTCGCATGAGCCCCCTTACCGGCGCCGTTCCGTGGGACCCGCCCCCGCACGACAACCAGACGCTTCGAACGCTTCTTCCGAAGCCCGTATGGGAAAGGGGCTTCAGCGCAGAAGGCGGGCCAGAACTTTACAGTGCAGTGTAAAGAAACTCCCGCGACCGGCCGTGAAGAGGCTCACAACAGGGGAAACCGGAACGGGTCGGGGGCACATGGCCGACAATGCGGCAAGCCCGTTCCGGGGCCCCGACTGGCGTCCCCAGGGGGATTCGAACCCCCGTTACCGCCGTGAAAGGGCGATGTCCTAGGCCTCTAGACGATGGGGACGCCGACGAGGAGGGATGGTGGAGCTAGGCGGGATCGAACCGCCGACCTCTTGCATGCCATGCAAGCGCTCTCCCAGCTGAGCTATAGCCCCACGCAGGAGGGCCGCGAAGGTACGCAAGGTAGCCGCGGGTGTCAACTCTCCGTTCCCGAAAAGGTCGCGCGACGGACTCTCCCGGGCCGGTTGCCGGTGACGGCGCCCTTGTGCTTCCGCACGATGTGCCGCGGCTCCAGAAATCCCCGATTCGGCTGGCGTGACCGGGAACGCGTGGCTAGCATTCGCCCAGGGCTGAACCGTAACCCTGACCTCGAGTGCTCGAGCTCATCAAGTCGGAGCTGACCCGGCTCTTCGGACCCGAGTTTGCGCAGCTTGCCGGCACCGTTTACTGGACGGTGATCGCCCCCCTTTTCGCGCAACCGACGCTCGCACCTCTCTTCATCGCGTCCTCGGTTCTGGTGGGAGGCGCCTATCTGCTGAGAAAGTCAGAGCCCGGCAGCAAGAGCTTCCTGTCCCGCTGCTTCGCGTTTCTCGTTCCACGTCACATCTACGGGCACCGTTCGGCCATCCTCGACTACAAGTTCTACGTCGCGACGCAGTACCTCCTGCACTTCGTCAAGATCGCCCAGTTCGCGGTCGGCGTTGCCGCGGTACTCGGTATAGCGGAGGGTGTGCGCAGGCTGCTCGAGCTCATTCTCGGCCCGAGTGACGGGACCGGGCAGCCCGGGCTGATTGCCAGCATCGTTTTCACGGTCGTAATGGCGCTTGCCTTCGACGCAGCCAGGTTCCTCTCCCACTGGGTCTTTCACAAGTCACCGGTGCTCTGGGAGTTTCACAAGGTCCACCACTCCGCCGAGGTGCTCACGCCTTTCACGGCCTTCCGCGCGCATCCGGTGGATCAGTTCGTCGAGTTCCTGTTCCGTGCCATCGCCGTTTCCGCCGTAAGCGGCGCATTCGGCTACTTCTATCCCGAGGGTGTCGAGGAGCTGACGATCCTCGGTTACAGCGGCATCACTTTCATCTTCCATCTCACCGTCCACCTGCGGCACTCCCACATTCCGGTGGGTTTCGGGCGCCTCAGCACGATCCTCATAAGTCCCTTCATGCACCAGCTGCATCACAGCACTGCGCCCGAGCACTTCGACAAGAACTTCGGATTCATCTTCTCGTTCTGGGATCGGCTTGCCGGGACTCTGTATGTTCCGCGGCCGGACGAGCGCTTTGAGGTAGGCCTCCCTGACGAGGCGGACCGGTTTCAGTCGCTCTGGGATCTGTACGTCCGTCCGTTCGGCGCCGCCACCCGGGCGCTCTTCGCACCCCGGGGCTCCGCGGGCACCGGGCTCGGCTAGGTCGCCTGCAGGGAATCCCTGTGCGGAGGGGATTCAAGGAACACGCACGCCTTGTCGAACAGATAGTCGTAGCGCGTGAATCCGAAGTGCATGAGCAGGCGCGCCGCATGCAACACTGGCCTGCTCAACAGCCAGTCGGGAAGGCTCCTGGCCGAAGCAATTTCCGCGGCGCGCGCAAGACGCGCACCTGCCTGCATGCGTTCTTCCTCGGGCGTGTAGAAATGCTCCCATTGCGTGCGAATGCCTTGCGGCATCGGCAATGGACAGGGTTCAGAGCCGGGATAGGCCTGCCAGGGAACCTGCCTGATTCCCGGCGGTAGATACTGGAGGAGCCGCACATAGAGCCGGTGCCGCACGAACAGGTCGAGTGGGTAGCTCAGCACGACCTCGATGAGCCGCGAGTCGTAGAACGGCATGATCAGCTCGACGCGGCTGAGATCCAGATTCTCGAAGTGCTGTTTGATGTTCCGGCGCGACTCGTTGAGCAGAACGTAGAGATGGAAACGGCGCCCCGGATCCTCCGCCTTGCGCCGTCCCAGCTCCTCGACGAGACCAAGACGCGGAAGGTGTAACACCCGCTCGCGCACGCGGCGGCGGAAGAGGCGTGGGGGCAGTCCGACGTGCTCGAGTTCCATGTAGATCGAGGCAGCCCGATTCGGGTTACCGGAGCGCATGGCTTCGATCACCTGCTCCGTGAGATTGACCGGAGCGAGGACGCGGTCTCCACCTTCGCCCGTCCACAGCGCTCTGGCCTGAGAATCCGGAAGCTCCGTTCCTCTCTCGGCCAGCCAGGACGCGTGCGCCTCGTGGAGGCGCTGCCAGAAATCGGTCGGCCCCGTAATGAGCTCGAAGTGACGAGTTCCCAGTGCAGCCGATGCCTGACGGGCCAGCACCTGGTCGGCCGTGCCTTCCGGCCCGAAACCGATGGTGTCGACCGCTGCGCCGGCGGCGCGCAGCTGTGCCACCACGCATCGCGAGTCCAGCCCGCCGGAGAGCAGCGCGACGGCTCGCGGGGCGGATTTCAGTCGCACGCGGACCGCCTCATCGAAGGCACTTGCGATCCGTGCACACATCTCCCGCTCGTCGCCGGACGCCCGAGCGATGGAATCCCAGCGCCAGTACTCGCTGATTCGCACCTTGTCGGGCGCTACTTCGACGATCCGTGAGGGCTCGATGGAGCTGACCGATTCGAGCACGGATCGAGCTCCGAGCGGGTAGCCGAATGCTGCCGTCTCGGCGAGTCCACGCAGATCACCGCGCTTGTCGACGAGAGGGTTGGCCCGGAGCACACGCTTCGACGTAGCGAAGACCACGTGATGCTCGTACACGGCATAGTAGATCGGCCGAAGTGCGAGCTTGTCCGCGACGAGCCAGAGACTGCCGGTCCGCGGATCGAAATGCACCGCACAGAACGCACCCCGAACATGACGCAGCAGCGAGAAGTCCCCGGCCGACCACCGGGCGTGCAGGTCGTCGAGATCGTGCGGGCGCGAATGGAGTCCCGTCGGTCTGTCGATCAGCGGTTCGCCGGCGAACAGCGTGATCGGACCGCCGGGGGTTCTGCGCACCGCCCCGCCTTCGAAAACTCCAAGATCCTTCCAGACGAACGCATGCGTCGTGCTCAGATCGGACTCGAGTACGTCGCCCGTACGCCGGCTCAGTCCTTCATACAGAGCACGAACGGCCGCCTCCGGAATCGAGTGTGGTGCGGATCCGCGTGCAACGATACCGGCAAAGAGCGTCATGAGACCTGCCCCGTCGAACGTGCGCTGCCCCCACCGGCGGACCGGTCAACCGGGCGCGCCTGCTCCCCCTGAGGGGCTCACTATCGGCTCGTCGTTGTTATCACGCAGGTCGGCTCGACACTTCAGTGCGCCGACCCGCAGAACATGATAGTGAGCAGTTGACTTTACCGAGTCGAAGCCGCGCTCGCCAATGGCCGCCACTGCGGACGTGAATATGTTCACAACTCGTCATCTGGACGCAGCGTATGGAGCTGCCGACAGAAGAAAAGCGTGCATCTTTGGACTATCCTACCCTCGCAGCTCGCGGGAGGCGTTCTGCACGCTGCCCTCTACTGCAGTGCATGGCGACCTCCACGCGATGTCCAGAGGAGCGGTACAGGCCGGGTACCCTCGAACGAAAACGAAGAGGCACATCGAGTCGACTCCGGCGAACCGCTCCTGACAATCGCGAACCTGATACCCCCTTGAGGAATCGCCAATGCACTCCCCTCCTCCGGTCAGCATCGGTCTGCCCGTGTACAATGCCGAGCGGTACCTCCCTCTGGCCATCGAGAGTCACCTTTCCCAGTCGTTCGGGGACTTCGAGCTGATCATCTCCGACAACGGTTCCACGGACGGAACGAGGGAGATCTGTCGCGAGTACGCGGCGAAAGACCGCCGCATCCGCTACTTCCGTGAGGAACAGAACCGCGGACTGAGCTGGAATCATGCACGTGTCTTCGAATTGAGCCGCTCAGAGCTGTTTCGCTGGTCGGCGGCCGATGACATTCCGTCGCCGGGTCTGCTCGCCGAGCTGGTCGAGATCCTGCGCAACGATCCTTCCATCGTGCTCTGCGTGCCGCATACGAAGAACATCGATGATGACGGCGCCGTCATCGGCGAGCTCCCGCGCACCCTCGACCTGCAGATGGATGACGCGTTCGAACGCGCGAGAGCGGTGCTCACCCGCGGTTATCAGATGGTGTTCCACCAGGGTCTGATACGGCGCGAGGCGCTGCTCGCGACCTCTCGGCGCTGGAACTACTTCGGCTGGGACTTCATCCTTCTTTTCGAGCTCGCGCTCCAGGGCAAGATTGCGATGACGCGCGATGCTCATCTTCTGCGGCGCCTTCACCGCCAGCAGGCATCTCGGGTGCAGCGCGACGCGCAGAAAGGCGTGCGGCACATCGAACCCACGTTCGGAGCGAGGTTCGTGATGCCGCACTGGCGCTGGGCCACGGAGCGCCTCAGGGCGGCGCTCGCCGCACCGCTTCCAGTGTCCCAACGCATGCGCATAGGGCTTCTGGTCCTGCGTCACGCCTGGTGGGCACGGACGGCACTGGCTGCGGACGTCAGGGCATCGCTGCGACTCCTCTTCGGTCGCTCGAGCGAGCTTCCGCTGTAGCCAGACATCATGAGCAGCATCAGTTCCGGTACGACGCACGCGGGGCCGGATATCGGTGTCATCGCACTCGTCCCGGAGCGGTGGGAGAGTATCTCGCGGACGACCCGTCACAACGTCCTGCAGCGGCTTGCGCGACACTTCCGGGTCGTCTGGGTCGAGCCCCCCGTTTACTGGCGCGAATATCGGGCCGGCGCTGCATTGCAGGCGCATTCACGCCGCCCGTTCGACCCCGCTCCGGGGCTGCACGTTCTTCCGACGGACCTGATGAGCGTGCGCATCTTCCGTCCTGCAGCGCTGGCCCGCGCGCTGGAGAGACGACGACTTCGAAGAGCCGCTGCGCTGCTGCGTGAACATGGCTGCCGGCGCATCGTGCTCTACATCTGGCGTCCGGAGTTTGCGTCGGCGGTGGATCTGATTCCCGCCGATGCGGTCCTCTACCACATCGATGACGAGTACACCTTCTCCAAGGTTGACCGGCCCGTGCCGCCTGCGGAAGCAGCACTGATCCGGCGCGCCGACCGGGTGATCGTTCATTCGCAGACCTTGCTCGAGAAAAAGGGCGGCATCAATCCCAACACCCACCTGATTCCGAACGGCGTCGACTTCCACGCGTTCTCGACGCCGGCGCCGGAACCCGCCGCGCTGCGGGACGTGCCGCGTCCCCGAATCGGCTACGTCGGCGTGATCAAGCAGCAACTCAACCTGACTCTTCTGCTCGACCTGGCGCGCCGGCAGCCGGAGTGGTCGTTCGTCTTCGTCGGACCCGTCGGTGCGATCGGCGATCAGGCGGTGGCCCTTTCCGCATTGCAGAAGCTCCCCAACTGTCATTTCATCGACCGGCAACCGCCGGAGGCCCTCCCCGGCTTCGTCCAGCACATGGACGTCTGCACGCTGCCGTACGTGGTGGACGGCTACACGCGCTACATCTATCCTCTCAAGCTGCATGAGTATCTCGCTGCCGGCCGCCCCGTGGTCGCCGCACCGATTCCGGCGCTCGAGCAGTTCAGAGACGTCGTCACGACCGCCGAAACGGCCGAGCAGTGGATCAGCGGCATCGAGCGCGCTCTTGCAGCAGACGCCTGCTCGCCGGACGCCGCTCGTGCGCGCCGCAGCATTGCGGAGAATCATGACTGGGATGCTCTAGTGCGGCAGATCGCCGCAGTCGTGTCGTCGGCTCTCTCCAGAAGTGAGCCCAGGAGCTGATGATGAACACCTATCGACCGGTCGGACGCCTGCTGCGGGCGGGTGACCTCGTCCGCATCAAACCGCTGCACGAGATCCTTGCGACACTCGATTCCGAAGGGAGCCTGGATGGCCTACCCTTCATGGCGGAAATGGTGTCCTACTGCGGTCGAACGTTTCGGGTGAGCAAGCGCGCGCACAAGACCTGCGACACACAGTACGGTATCGGCGGTCTGCGCGTGGTGCCGCCTGCAGTCCATCTCGACGATCTGCGCTGCGACGGATCGGCGCACGGAGACTGTCAGGCTTCCTGCCTGCTGTTCTGGCACACGGCCTGGCTCACCCCCGTTACGGAGGACGTGCGCAGCAGGCCCGAACCCGCGGAACCGAGCAAAGGGATCGTGCCGGCAGCGTGGAGCCGGAAGGCCGATTCCTCTGACAGCAACGGTGAGCCGCTGTATCGATGCCAGGCCACCGAAGCGCAACACTTCACCAGACCTCTGCCGCACTACGACCTGCGCCAGTACCTCGAAGACCTCACCTCCGGAAACGTCGGATTCCGACAGATGTTCTGGAGTGTATTCCATGCTTTCTTCCGCAAGCTGATGCACATCGGCATCGGATATCGCTTCGTGGTGGCGGTGTACGACTGGGTGCAGACACGACGCGGTGCGCCGCGTAACCCGTATGTCGCGGGAAAACTCCAGAGTACGCCCGTCACCACGCTCAACCTGCAACCTGGTGAGTGCGTCCGCATCAAGTCGTTCGAAGAGATCCTGGCGACCCTGGATACCCGCAACAGGAATCGGGGGTTGTGGTTCGTCCCGGAAGAAATGGGGCAGTACTGTGGTCGTACCGCCAGGGTAGTCCGACGCGTCGAGCGCTTCATCGACGAGAAGACCGGGCGCATGATCGTCGCCCGGACGCCAAGCGTCATTCTCGAGAACGTCTACTGCACGGGCTCCAACATTGCGAAGCGAATGAACTGCCCGCGTGCCAGCGCACTGTTCTGGCGCGAGATCTGGCTGGAACGGGTGAGTGAGGCGGAGGCACTGTCTCAGCCCTTCCGGCCGCCTCCCTCCAAACCCGGAATCGGAGTCTCCTCCGGATCCAGGGGAGCGGCTGCAGCTCGTTCCGGCTGCCGCTCCCCCTTCGGTTGCTCATCCGGACCGGCTCGCGCGCGAGGCTGCACCGGAGAAGTACGCGTCCTGTTCTGCCCGCAGCTTGTCACACACGCGACCGGTCGGCAGCATCACGTCGGCGTATCGGATGGGTTGATCCTTGCTGATGTCGCGCACGAGACGGCAGCCGACCGATAGCGCCATGGGCAGCAGTCCTTCCGCCGCGCATGTGTCGTACGCGTCGACGAGCCCGTAGCACGTGAAGCCGCCCATGCCGTCGAGCACCTCGCCGGCCTTGAGATCGCGCTTCGCGACGGCGACCGCCTCGCAGACGGGAGCTCCCCGCGGCGTCAGTGTCGGATCGCCGAAAAGCACCGCGCGTGCTACGGAGTGGGGCAGCTGCAGGTGCGGCAGGTGATAAGGCGTGTAGAACATGTAGAGCGGTCCCTCGCCGAACTTGAAGTACTGCATGTACTGGCGTTTCACCGGATGGTCGTTGTAGCCGACGACGAAGGCGCCTGTGTGCGGCTCGGCACCCAGAACGAAGTCCACGATACCGCCGTTCGCGAAGTCCTCCGATGAGACGCGCTTCAGCACATCCTTGACGTGGGCGCATTCGTACCCGCGCATGCCGCGCACCGCGGGCCTGAAACCCGTAGCATTACCCATGATCGTCGACTCGATCGCGAGCTTGGAGCCGTCGGCGAACGAGGCGACCATCGCGGGTTTCTGCCCGTGCTTCGCAGCGAACTCGCGCTGAGTCTCCGGATTGCGGTAGCGATCGAGGAATCCCTTGATCTGGCCCATCATCACCGGCTTGTAGCCGATGCTGTCGACGAACCGGTAAAGATTCATGGCAACACCCGGCTCGTCGCCGTCCGAATAGGTGTAGACGACACCGGCTCGATCCGCATACACCTTGAGAATCGGACCCACGGTCGAGTCCACCTCGGCGTTCATCAGGATCACGTGCTTGCCGTTCTGGATGGCATCGAGCGCGACTCTGGCGCCGTACTCAACGTCGCCCGTCGTCTCGATCACGGCCTCGATACCGTCGGCACGGCATGCCACCGTAGGGTCGTCCGTCACCGCATACTGTCCGGCCTGCAATGCGGCCTGGAGCTGCCCCGAGCTTGAGACCGATCGGAACTCCGAAACGCCGGCTTCCCGATACGCACGCTCGGCCTGGTCGACGTTGCGGTTGACGATCACCGCGAGGCGGATGCCCGGAAACGCCGTAAGGATCTGGAGGGCGATCCCGCGTCCCATGTAGCCGGCGCCGATGAGCGCCACCTGAATCGGCTTACCTGCCGCGAGCCGCCGCTGCAGGGCGGTATCGACGATGATCATCTGCCTTTCTCCTCTGGAACCGTGCTCGATCCTGCCGCTGTGCCCGGACGATTCATGATCCCTGCTTTTCGCCGATCAGCGGCCAGCTGCGATCGGCAGCCGACACGAGCACGGGCTGTGCCGGCCATTCGATCCCGAATGCCGGGTCGTCGTACCGCACGCCGCGTGCTGCCTCCGGAGCGTAGAACTCCGAGGTAAAGTACATGACTTCCGTATCGGGCTCGAGGGTCAGGTACCCGTGCGCGCAGCCTTCCGGCACATAGAGCATACGTCCCTCCTCGGCACGCAGCTCGATGCCGTACCAGCCCAGGTAGGTAGGGGAGGAAGGCCGCAGGTCCACCGCGACGTCGAATATGCGCCCCCGGTTGCAGCGCACGATCTTCACCTCGGCGAACGGCTCCAGCTGAAAGTGAAGCCCGCGCAGAGTGCCGGCCCGGGGGCTCACCTGCACGTTGACCTGGGCGACCCCCGGATTGAGTCCCTGGGCAGCGAGCTCACGCGCGCACCAGGTGCGCGCGAAGAAACCGCGCTCGTCCTCGCGTCGCTCGAGATCGATCACATAAACACCGGCCACACGGCACGGCGTGAACTTCATCGCGCGCTCCCGTCTGGTGCCTGTCCGTTCTGCGAACGCCTCCAGACCATCCAGGGACAATCGCCGCGCGCCTCCATGCGGTCGAAAGTGATCTTGTCCTTGAAGGTATCCATCGCCTGCCAGAAGCCAAGGTGCCGATACGTCCCCAGCTTGCGCTCCGCGATGAGCCGCGCAAACGGCTGTTCGACCAGCTCTTCTCCCTCGCGGATGTAGTCGAAGATCTCGCGCCTCAGAATGAAGAAGCCGCCGTTGATCAATACACCGTCGTCGCGCATGGGCCCGATCCGCGTGACGATGCCGTCCTCCGTCGCCGAAACCAGGTGAAAGCTCTGCGAGGAGCGCACGGAGGCGAAGCTCGCGACGAGCTGCTTCGAAAAGAAGTCGCGGATCATCTCGTCCAGCGGAATGTCGGACAGCCCGTCCGCGTAATTGGCCAGAAAGACTTCCTCTCCTTCGAGGTAGGGGCGCACGCGCAGCAGGCGCTGTCCGATGTTCGAATGCAGACCCGTATCGACGAAGGTGATCTTCCAGTCACTGATGTCGCGGCTGTGCAGAGCGATCTCCCGGCATCCGGCCGAGAGCGTGAAGTCGTTGGTCATGCACTCGTTATAGTTGAGGAAGTACTCGCGGATCATGTCGCCGCGGTACCCCAGGCACAGCACGAACTCGGTATGCCCGAAATGGGCGTAGTAGCGCATGAGATGCCAGATGATCGGCCGGTAGCCGACGTTCACCAGCGGCTTCGGAATGGTGTCCGAGTGCTCGCGCAGTCTGGTACCGAGTCCTCCGCAGAAGAGTACGACCTTCATGTGCGTCTCCCCGAGGCGGCGCCTCCTGAGCGACCGATGCCCTCGTATCTGCGGAAGGCATGCGGATCCAGTACTCGCCTCCCGTCCACCACCAGCGGTTCGCGCCCGAGCGCCGCGAGCACGCTCGCGAGCCCTCCGAACTCCTCCCATCGGGTCACGAGGACGACGATCTCCGCATCCGCCACTGCTTCGGCAAGGGAACTGGCGAGCCTCACGCCCTGCAGCGCCTCATGCCCCACCGGGCGCGCAACCGGATCGTAGGCCGTTACGCGCGCGCCCGCGCCGATCAGGCGCCTGATGAGCGGAAAGGCCGGAGACTCGCGCACATCGTCGGTGTCCGGCTTGAAGGCGATACCGAGCACCGCCACCGGAACGTCTCGGAGCTGCGGATAGTGCCGGCTGATGAGTGCGAGCATCTCCTCGGGCTGAGTCCGGTTGATCTCGAGCACAGCCTCGAGGAGCGGCATCTTCACTCCGAGGTCACGACCCTGCCCGACCAGCGCTGTCACGTCCTTCGGCAGACAGCTGCCTCCGAATCCGCACCCCGCCTCGAGGAAGCTGCTGATCGAAGCGGTGACCGGCGGCTGCCCGGGAATCCGCGTCGTGAGGTAAGCCGACTTGTGCACACCATGCATCACATCCACGATGTCCACGTTGCCGACGGCGGAGGCAAGGCGCGAAAGCTCGTTCGAGAAGGAAATCATCGTCGCGAGCAGCGCGTTGGAGGCGTACTTGATGAACTCCGCGGTCGTATTGTTGGTAAAGATCCGGGGCACGCCTTCGAAACCGGCATACACCTGGCCGATCACTTTCCGCGTCCGCTCGTCGATACCGCCGATGACGATGCGGTCCGGCTGGGAGAAGTCCTCGACGGCGCGCCCCTCCGTCAGGAACTCCGGATTCATGCCGAGCCCGAAGTCCTCGCCGGCGCGCAGTCCCGAACTCTCCTCGATCGCCTCGCGTACCACGCCGTCGGTCGTCCCGGGAACGACGGTGCTCTTCACGACCACGACGTGATAGCCGTTCCGACGCCGCAAGGCGTTCCCGATCTGTCGCGCCGCCGTGCGTACGTACTCGAGGTCGATACGCCCATCCCGCGCAGGGGTACCCACCGCGATGAACGTGACGTCGGAGCCGGCTACCGCCCCTTCGAGGTCACTCGTGGCCGTGAGCCGCCTGCCGGCGGTGCGGGCCAGCAGCTCGGGCAGACCTCGTTCGTGGATCGGCGGCCGGCCGCTGTTGATCATCTCGACTTTGGCGGGGTCGAGGTCTACGCAAACGACATCGTGGCCCACGTCTGCCAGACACGCGCCGCTGACGAGGCCGACGTAGCCGCTGCCGATGATACAGATTCGCATCAGGCTGCCTCGGCGACGCGGTTGTAGTTGTACCAGACGAGGGAGCGGTAGACGCCCTCGTCGACGAGCACGGTCGGAGAGTACCCCAGCTCCGTGCGCGCCTTGTCGATCACCGGGCACCGACGGTTCGGATTGTCGACCAGGTAGTCGGCCTCCGCGGGCTTGCCGAGGACGACCTTGCCCTGGTAACCGAACAGCTCCCGGGCGTGGCGGATGACGAGCTGCGCGAGTTCCGCCATCGAGATCTCCGGGCGGTCGATTCCGATGTTGTAGGGTTCGCCCGGACGGCCCCTGACCAGAACCTTGTAATAGCCGATGATCGCGTCACTCGCGTAACAGAAGGTGCGCGTCGGGCTCCCGTCAGAGAGCATCACGATGTCGCGTCCCGCGAGCACGTCACGCGCGAAGTCGGGAAGCACGCGCCCATCGGTGATCTTGAGACCGGGTCCGTAGTTGTTGAACGGCCGCGCGATCGTGACCGGAAGTCCGTAATGGCGCGCGAACGTGACGCACAGCGTCTCGCCGAACCGCTTCGACTCGTCGTAGCACGCGCGCGGGCCGGTGCAGGAGACGTTGCCGCGGTAGGTTTCGGGCGTCGGGATCGCCTTCGCGTCCGGATCGCCGTAGATCTCGCTGGACGAGTAGAACAGGAATCCTTTCACCGGTCTTCCCGCCTCGCGTTCGGCAAGGCTGTACTCCAGGAGATTGCGCAGCCCGTTGATGTTGGCATCGATGCACTTGATCGGCTGCGCCCGGTAGTAGATGGGCGAGGCGATGCCCGCCGCATGAATGATGTAGTCGAAGTGGCCGATGTCGCGCGGCAGGGGCTGCGTCATGTCGTGCCGGACCAGCTCGAGACTTGGATCCCCGCGGAGGTTCTCCAGCCACTGGGGCACACCGCGCATGTAGTTGTCATAAACGGTGACGTGGATCCGTCCGCGCCCTCCTCGCGTCCGGTTCCAGTGCAGTGCCGACTGCACCAGGTAGTATCCGAGAAAGCCCCCGCCACCCGTGATGAGCAGGCTCGAGCCCGCCATCTGATCGAACTCCCACGCGAGGGAGCCGCAGATGTACTCGAGGTCCTCCTGCAGTAGCTGCTCCAGCGGAATCAGTTTTCTAGTCATTCATTCTTCCCCAAGCGGGCCTGTCGGCGGGGCCGGCATCGTACCCGGGACACGGTGGAAACCAGCGGCGTGAGGGTCGGCCGCCCCTTTTTTTGTTCAGTCTAGGGGGTCGGTGCCCGACGCCCCGAGATCCAGGTCACAGCACGAGCTTGCGACCGTGAAATCCTTCGGCGAACCCCGATGCAGCATTGCATTCCACCCCGCGCAGGGCGAGGTACCCGTGGAACACTTCCCGCCGGAACCACGGTCTGCTGCGCTGCGAAGGAAAGCACCGCTCGAGGACGTCCAGCTTGCGCTCCACGTGCTCCGGCGACAGCGGACTCAGTACGTTCGGCTGACCCAGGTCACCTTCGAACTTCGGAATCTCGTACTCGAGAATCAGATGGTTACGGAACGCGTTCCACGTGAGCTCTGCGATGAGCCGGTGATCCTGGTGGCGGTCGGCGAGCCAGTGCGTGAAGATCAGGTCCGGCACTACGCGTTTCCTGAGGGATTCGACGAACTCCTTGATCTCGCCGCCCACGTACGGAAAGTAGCTGTTGCGGAAGCGTGCGACCTCCACGTGAACGGCGCCATCCGACCCGAGCAGTGCGGCCGCCGCCGCGCGCGTCTCCGCCTCGCGCACGTCGTCGCCGGAGAACACGCACCAGTGAAACTGCACCCCCGGCGCCAGGTCCTTCAGGCGCATGAGCGTCCCCCCGCACCCGATTTCGATGTCGTCGCAATGGGCGCCCAGGCACAGCACGGTGCGCATTCGTGACCAGTCTAAGGGCAGCTGGAACATTCCTCTCACTTCCTCTCAGGCGGGCCGGATACGGAGCTTACTCTGCACGACCCTGAGCAATCCGCTCTCCGTCCCCTCGACACGCCCGCTGGCGATCCAGAGCAGCGCTACCACTGCAACGTAACAGGCCCCGCCGAGCGCTATGGCCGATATCAGCATCGGCAGACCGTCCCGGGCCAGGCCGAGATCCGCCGCACAGTCGATGTAGGCGCGAACGATGAAGAACATCGCCACCGAACCCGCGAGCGGTCGCCACGCGCGACGCAGGGTTTCCATCGGATAGATTCCCACGACGCGCGCGACGATCGCCATGTTAATGGGCACTGCCGCCACGACCGAAAGCATATCGACCCAGGCGATTCCCATGATCCCGTAGTTCACGCCCGCATAGATGAGCGCCGGAATCGTCACTGCCAGCCTCGACCCGAAGAGAATCGTGGCGATGTGCGGTTTGCCGAGCGCCATGTATGCCGGCGACGCGCAGTTGATCATCGCCTCGGCTGCCCCGAGGAACGCCAGAACCTGGATGAGAGGTACGGCTTGCGCCCACTTTTCCGAGAGCACGGTGAGGACCAGAGGCTCGGCGATCGCGGCGAGGCCGAAGGCAGCGGGAACGGCGAAGAGCGTAGAGGCACCGACCATGTCGAGATACGCGCGCTTCAGGCTCGTAAAGTCGTGTGCCACCTTCGCGAAGGCAGGGAAAATCGCGCGATTGATCGGTGCCAGGAGCTCGGTGGTCGGAAGCACGGCGATCTCGAACCCCATCGTGTAGAGACCGACAGTGCGAGCGTCCCCGATCCGGCCGATCACGAAGTGGGCGAACCGCACTCTCAGAAACGTGAGGATGCTCGTCGCGAGAAGCCAGCCAGAGAATGACAGGAGCTCGCGGGTCGCCGAGAGGCAGAAGCGCGGTCGGTACGGATGGAACCAGTAGCTGAGCGCCACGGCGGCAACGCGCCCGATCACCATGCCAATCACGAGCGCCCAGTACGAACGCAGGGCGACCGCAGCCGCCATCGTGACCAGAAACGCGATGAGCCGCTTGCTGCCGAGGAAGAGGAACTCGCGGTCGAACTTGAGCTCGCGGCGGAAATCCGCCGTGCCGCTGTTCTCGAATCCCTGGATGAGGGAGGAGACGGCGAGCACCAGCATCACTGGCACGAGAGCCTGCTCGTGGTAGAAAGACGCGGCCGGCACGGAAGCGACCGCCACGAGAATTGCGCTTGCGAGGCCGAGCAGGACGTTGAGGGTGAAGGCCGTATCGTAGTGGCGGCGCTCGAGCGTTCTCCGCTGGATGAGCGCGTTGTCGAATCCGAAGGCGCCGAGCAGCTCGATCAGCCCGACGACGCTCATGGCCATCGCCACGATGCCGAAATCCTCCGGCACCAGCAGGCGCGCCAGAACGACCATGCTCACGACCCCGAGCGCGCGGTCGATCAGGCGGAACGCCACCATCCATGCAGCGCCCTTGGCCATTGCCCGCACCATGCGAACGCCTCTCCTTCCCCCCACTTCCCGGAAATGGCAATCCTGACATGACCGCCGCGCCCGGAACGTGCGCAATGTCGCGCTACCGGGAGGTCTGTGACGAGCGTTCGGGGATCAGCCGCCCCGGAGATTCACGGGCGACAGCGTGCTGACCGGTGTCTTCGCGCCGGGCCGCCTACGACAGGGCCCTCTGAGGTTTCTCGCCGAAGAGCAGGCGCGCGGCGCCGATGAACGGCTGGAAATAGAGCTGGCGCACCGTTCTGTACTTTTCCGCCTCGTCCGGCAGCCCGAGGATGAACTTCTCGTCCTGCCGCGGGATGTAGAGCGTGCCCGCGAGCTGATCCCAGAGCGAGAAGATGAATCCGAAGTTCTTGTCGTAGTGCTCACGCTGTGCACTGTGGTGCAGCTGATGCATGTGCGGACTGACGAAGACCCTGTCGAAGGGGCCGAAGCTGAACGGCACGTGCGAGTGCCGCAGATGCCCGACCAGGTGGAAGATGAAGCTGATCGCGCCGAATCCCATGATCGTGACCATGGTGATGCCGACGGGATAGAAGTAGCCGAACACGGCGCTCACTGCAGACACAGCCACCGTGCGCAGAAAGAACTCGATCGCCTGGTCGACCGGATGCGCCCGGAAACTCGAGATGGGTGTCAGCACCTCGGCCGAGTGGTGAACCTTGTGGAACTCCCAGAGCACGGGAATACGATGGTGCAGGTAGTGCCCGAACCATCGGGCGAAGTCGTAAGCCAGCGTCACGACGAGCGTGTAGACGGCGATGGCGATCCACCCGGGCGCGCCCCGGTGGGTGCTTTCCCCGAAGACCGCCTCCAGCAACCAGCGAATGCCCTCGGAGACGTAGAGCACCGCGGCAAGTCCCGCGACGAACTTCCCGATTGGCAGGTAACGGAACACGAACTGAGTGACGACGTAGTACTTGTAATCCAGAACGGCCGAGGGATGCGCGTAGATTGCCTTGGGGAAGATGTATCGGAAGCAGCCGGTGAGTGAACGCTCGCCATTACGCGCGACGCACGCGTAGTAGTAAGCGGCAGCGGCGACCAGCGAGCAGCTGATGAATGCCCAGTGGATGGTCGGTTGGGCGAAGAGCGGGGCTACGACACCCCAGTACACCTTGCCCGCCAGCTCGACCAGCTGAGGGTCCATCCAGGCTGCGAGGAATGCCTTGACCTGCTCAAGCACGCGGGACGCGTCTCCCTCGAGATGCTGTGCCAGCTCTCATTCCGTTTGTTGGAGTTCCGCCTGTGAGAGCGGCTGTGGGTAATATTAGTCGCAATTCGAATACCGGACCATGTCCCGTCCCCGAAACGCAGCGCCGGGACGGGCTCATAACAACTTATGTCAACGAACGCTCCCTTGGGCGCCCTGCACGAGCCACTCACCGGACGGCATCTGGACGCTCGCGCATGCCGTGGTGAGATCGCCCGGCGGGCCGATTTCCTCCGCCGGCTCGGCCTGCAGCGCGGGGATCGCGTCTTCCTGCATCACGGCCACAGCGCTCAGTTCTTCATCGATCTGGCGGCCGTCTGGAACGCGGGTGGTACGGCCGTTCCGCTGGATGCGCGGCTGAGTCCGTTCGAGATCGATCAGCTCGCCGGCGTGGCACGACCCCGATTCTGCCTTTTCGAAGCGGAGCCAAGCGCCGCAGTGGCCGACGTGCTGGAACGGTACGGAACGCAGCTCGTCGGCCCCGGCATGCCCGCCGGCCTGTCCACGGAGCTGCAGCCGGGAGCAGCTGCACCCGACGATGATGCCCTGATTCTCTTCACATCGGGAACGACCGGGGAGCCGAAGGGCGTCGTGCATACCCACCGGTCTCTCCAGGTTCGGTGGCGGCATCAGCTTTCCCATCTGGGCAGTGCACCGCTGCAGCGCACGCTCTGTCTCCTCCCCACCAATTTCGCCTGGGGGCTGGCTGGCAATGCCCTGTTCGTGTGGATGACGGGGCACGATCTGTTCGTGCTCCCGCCGTACCGCTCCGACGTGCTGCTGCAGCTCGCGCGCCTGTGTGACGAACACGAAATCACGTACCTGCCGACCGTGCCTTCCATGTGGCGTACCGTACTGCGGATGGTCGCCCCGCCCGTCAAGGGCTCCCTGAGACGGGTCGCATGCGGCACGAGCCCCTTGTCCGCGGCGCTCTGGCGAGACGTTCGAAACTGGGCCCGCACAGACGACGTCATCAACGTCTACAGCATGACGGAGTGCGGCGTCATCGCCTGCCACAGCAGCGCGACGGCGGAACCGGAGGACGGGCTCGTTGGGACACCGTTCACTGGCACGACGGTCCGCATCGTGCCGCCCGACACGCCACGGCCCGACGTGCTGCACGTTGAAGAATGCGCCCCGGAAACGCCCGGGCAGATATGGGTTCGCTCGGACTGCCTGATGCGCGGCTATTATCAGCGCAACGACCTGACCTCGGAGGTCGTCGTCGACGAATGGTTCTGCACCGGCGACCTGGGTGCACGCGACACGCACGGACGAATCCGCCTGGTGGGGCGCGAGAAGGACATGATCAACGCCGGAGGCGTGAAGATCTATCCCGGGGACGTCGACAAGGTCATCGAGCGCGCTGCACCCGTGCTCGATTGCTGCACGTTCGCTGCGTCGGACCCACTGCACGGCGAACAGGTAGCCGTCGCGGTGGTACTCAAGTCCGGCAATGCCGCCGAGCTCGCAGAAGTGCACCGCTGGGCCCGTGAACGGCTCGCGTCCTTCCAGGTACCGCGCGTCTGGTACCTCCTCGATGCCATCCCTCGCACCGCACGCGGCAAGCTGAACCGCGCGCGGGTTGCGCAGGTCTGCGCAAACCGTAAGCCTGTAGACGCAAGACTGCTGCACGGCCGCACTGGACAGGGTGCCGGACCGTGACACTCCGCGAGGAGTTGCTGGAGGCGCTGACCGAATGGAACGTGCTGCCTCCCGATGGCATCGATGAGCATGCGCCCCTGATCAGCTCGGGTCTGCTCGATTCGGTAGCCCTCTTCAATCTGCTGCTCTGGATCGAAGAGCGAGTCGGGCAGCCAGTCGATCCCACCACGCTCGACATCGCGCGCGAGTGGGACACCGTCGAGACCATCATTGCCTTCGTGGAGCGAGCAAGAGCCGGCGAAGCGTCCCGTCCTGTGCACGTCGCCGCGTCCACGCCGGTGCGGGTACCCGGCCGGCGCGCATCTGCCATACCGGAAGGCTACGAGATCGTGCGCTGGGGAACGGACGACCCCGGTCCGATTCTCGAGCTGCAGAAGCGCCTGTGGAGCACCGATACGGAGCTCAACCTCCGGTTCTTCCGCTGGCGATACGTCGAGAATCCTGCCGACGGCGAGCCGCTCATCTACCTGGCACTGAAGGACGGCAAGCCCGTAGGCACCCGCTCCGCCTTTCCCTCCCGATGGGAGGACGCAAGCGGCGGATCCCATATCTGGTACATGTCCGACGACCTCGTCGTCATGCCCGAGCACGAAAGCAAGGGGCTGTTCGCAGGTTTCTCGGAGGCGATGCGCAGCGATCTGGCAGCTCGCGGACACAGGTTTTTCCTCAGTCTGAGCGCGCTGCGCGTCACCCGGCTTCAGTCCCTCGCGGCCGGCGCGCGCAGCCTCGGGTCGATGCTTCCGGTCGCCCGCCGGACCGTGACGATCCGTGTGATGGACGCCGCGCGCGATCTCGCTGCCCGCATGCCGTTTCTCTGGCGGCTGTCGCACCTGCGCGCGGGTTTCGAGAACGCATCTCGCGCTTTCACGCGGCTGGATGCCTGGAAATCCCGTCGGTCCGGCCCATCCCGTCTCGTCGTGAGTCGCGAACCGCGCCCCGCCGAGATGGCTGACCTGATCCGCCGGATCGGACCTACCGGCGGTTTTCGCATGGTGAGGGACGAGCGGTACTTCGACTGGCGGTACAGGAATCCGCTTCACGAGTACCGCTTCCTCTTTCTCGAGGAAGACGGGCAGCTTTCGGGTTACCTGGTCCTCGAGAGGTCCGTTTCTGATCTTGCCAATCAGCGGCGCGTACACATCGCTGACTGGGAAGCGGTCACCCCCCTCGCCTGCTCGCAGCTGCTCGGGGCGGCCCTCGCACTCGGCCGTTTCCCGGAGCTGGTTTCGTGGACTCAGACGCTCGGAGAGGCTCGCCAGAACAGCCTCAGGGAGCATGGATTCCGGGACATCGATCTCGAGCAGCGCGCGCGCGGGCTACCGAGCGTTCTCGTGTGGCCTGTCCGGGAAGACGCCTCCGATGATGACCTGCGAGCGGGAGAACGCTCCCTGCTCGACATTGGTCACTGGGACGTCCGCATGGTCTACACATCCTACGCCTGAGAAGCGTGCCGCCCGGCAGTACCGGCGTGCTGCCTCCGCGCTGCGGCGGGTGCGACTGTCCGTTGCGCGGCTTCCTGGGTCAGCTTCATGAAGACCATCAGGAAGGCGATGAACCACAGCCTCACTTCGAGCTTCAGGTAATCGACGAACATGTCCCCCAGGGTGATGGCCACCAGGCTCGCTGCGATCGCCGGGTACATGGTGGCCAGGAACTCGCTTTCCTGAGCGAGCCGCCTTCTCAGGACGATCAATCGACTTCCCATCCACGCGAGAAAGGCCAGGTAGAAAAGAGCACCCGGAATGCCCTGCTCGACGAGCAGCGACATGAACGTGTTGTGCGAGGACCTGGCCCTGTTTTCACCCTGTCCCGTCAGGTGATGATCCTCGAGATAGTAAGGACTCAGAGTAGCGGTGCAGCGATGGCCACATCCGAGCGGATGCGACTTGAACATTTCCCACTGGGCCTCGATGAGCACGAGCCGCCCCGCGCCAGTGTCGACGCCCTCGATCTCCTCGCCCGCGTACTTGATGGACGCTATGCGCATCCAGTAGACCGGATTGCTGAGCGCCAGCAGAAGAACGACCGCAGCCACGGAAAGCACGCGCACGAGCGCACGGTACTTCCGCGGCGAGAACAGGTTGAATGCTACGCCGGTGATTCCCAGCGCCAGGAAGCCGCTTCGACTGATCGTCGCAACGAGCGCGTTGACTAGAAGCGGCGCGAACCCGACGACTGCCGCTCGCTCGCGCCAGCGGCCGATGAGAAAGAGCGCGCCGGCAGTTGCGAGGCCCGTTACGACCTGCAGTGCACCCGAATTTGCCTCGTTGATATCCGGTCCCCCGAAGCCCTCGAACCTCCCTCCGGCGTACGTCTCGAGGACGATGATTCCCAGATAGCCGCATCCCAGGACATGCGTCCACAGAACCATCTTCAGGTGCTCGACGGTCTCGATGCACTTGTAGATGAGCGCCACCAGGAGCGCGTACTTCACGTAGGTGAACAGCAGCTCGCGCTGCATGTCCGGCTCCATCGCCCAGAGGCTCTGCAGCGCAATCCAGCCGATGAAGGCGATGAGACCGATCATGACACCGTGGCGGAACAGCGGCACGCTCTCCGCCCGCCGCTTGGACAGCAGCAGCGCCATCAGCGTGACGCATGCCGCGAGCAGCGACCAGCGCAGGTCGGGCAGCGTCTCTCCCCACCACCGCGATGGCGGATGCAGGTAGAAAACCGCGATGTACGTCACAAGACCGTAAACCGGGTGCCTCGCAAGGGCCATCAGACACCCCGCGGCGAAGCACGCCAGAAAGGCCAGGCCGGTCAGCGACACGCAAGAATCCCCTTCGCGGACTGTTCCAGATTATGTGAGCGAGACAGCAGTTCTTTCGGACGCTGCTCGCAAACCCGGGCAATTGGGCTTATCGTTCGCTTCCGGACCGAGGCTGCCGGGGGAGCCTCGGGCCACTGCGAACGGCGCGGTTACTCTACACCTGTTCGCCGCACAAAGAATGCGACCGCGCAACCGTTCGCTCTGACTGGCGTCCATACGGGGGGAATCCGAGCGTGAGGCAACTGCTGAAGCGCACATTCTCCGGCGTGCTTGCGGCAGCCGGAGTGGTGGCGCTCCTGTGCGTCGCGTACGGCGTGACGGACCTGCGCAGCTACGAGTTCGAGTGGCTGTGGCGCCTGTTCGGTGCACGAGGAACGGCCTTCGCTGCGGCCCTGGTCTCCGGTCTCGTCCTGTTCACGGCACTGGCGCTCCGCGGCGCATTCGGATTCGCCTGGCTTCCCAGGGTTGCGAGACGGATCGTCACCGGTGCACTCCTGCTCTGGATGTTCGCGATCGTCTGGCTCGCCGATTGGGTATTCCTCGAGAAGCCTCTGACCGTCCGGCTCCAGGAGAGTTTTCTTACCGAATCGGACGAGGCAGCTGCCGTGGACGCTGCGCTCGAGCGTTTCAGTCGGGACGGGAGTCTCGACGCGCTTGCAGCCCACTATCCTGATCTCGACCGGCGGCGCGTGGCTGTCATGCTCGACCGCATTGCGGTCAACCGCCCGAGCGTTTTCGACGACGTCGCCATCGGCGAAATACTCGTGGAGCACGCCGTCCGCTACGGTGTGAGCCCCGCTCTCCTGCTGCACTGGTGCTACATCGACAGCTTCTACGGCGAAGCACCCGCCGGACCGATGCCGTTTTTCGCCGAGGTCAACGGCGAGATGTTCCGTGACCTCGTTCAGGCGCACCTGCCATCCTGGTTCATCGAAAGTCCCATTCGGGTCGCCCTGATCGAGGGCCCCTGGTTCGAGTACCTCCTCCCCCGCTCCCTGGCGACCAAGCTCCGCTACGCGTTTCAGAAGGCCACATACGACATCGCGATCGCGCCCTTCATGAACAGTGTCATGTCCGACCTGTTCCTGATCCTCCGCGAGTATCCCGACGAGTTTCCCGAGCTCTTCGGCGAACCTGGCAGGAACGACCCGCTCGCGCGCGCGTTCCTGGTGCTCCGCGACGAGGGCCTGCTCGAACCCTACCACGAGCCCTACGTTCACGCCCCCCGTACGGCCGAGTACTACGAGCGCTACCGGAAGCACCTGATCGACTTCGGACGTGCGGCGGTCTACAGGATCTCGGGAGACTTCCGGTTCGCCACGAAGGCGCAGGCACTCGTGGCACGCTACTACTCGGACCAGTATGCGGCGCGCATCGGCGCAGAGCGCTGGGCTCAGCTCAGCGAACGTCAGCAGACCGCGCTGCTCGCGATGCTCCGGGACGTTTATACGCCTAGCATCGGTCGTGTTTCCTACAACCTGTACATGGTGCCCGAGTTCAACACGACCCCCATCGGCTTCCTCGCGGGAGAAGTGTCGAAGAACTTCGATTCCGTGGCGGATCCTCGCAGAACCTGGGTGCCCACCGATCGCGAGAAACTGTGGGGTGCCACTGGACTCATGCTTCGCGTCCTCGGCGAAGTCTGGCAGACCCTCTCCGGTGAGGCTCTGCCGGGTTTCCCACCGACGAAGACGATCGACGACGCCGTGAAGGTGCTCGCACGAGTCCGCTGAACGACCGACATCACCGTTCCTGAAAGCGATCGCATGAAAGTCGTCATCGTCATTCCGACTTACAATGAACGGGAGAACATCGCCCCACTCATTCGCGAGCTGCTCTTCCGCTTCGAGTCGATCCCCCACGACATGCACATCCTCGTCGTGGACGACAGCTCCCCGGACGGAACCGCCGAGGTGGTGCGAGAGCTCGCGGCCGATCACCGGAACGTGCACCTCATCACGGGCCAGAAGAAGGGGCTCGGTGCCGCATACATACGCGGCTTCCAGCACGCTACGGACGTGCTCGGCGCCGACGCGGTCTTCGAGATGGACGCGGACTTCTCGCACAAGCCCGAAGACGTCATCCGCCTGCTCGTCAATCTCGAGCATGGCTCCGACTTCGTGATCGGCAGTCGCTACGTTCCGGGCGGCACCATTCCCCGCGACTGGAGCTGGATAAGACGCGCCAACTCGGTGTTCGGCAATATCGTCGCGCGCTACGTGGCGGGGATGTACCGCGTGCGGGACTGCACGGCCGGATTCCGCGCGATCAAGACGTCCCTGCTCAGGAAGATCAACCTCGCCGGCCTCGGCGTGCAGGGTTACGCCTTCCAGGTGGCGCTGCTGCACGCTGCAATCGTGCAGGGCGCCCGGGTCGTCGAGGTCCCCGTGGACTTCATCGACCGAAAGCACGGCGAGTCCAAGCTCGGACTGCGCGACATCGTGGAGTTCATCATCAATGCCTGGTGGATCCGCTTTCAGGCATCGCGGACGTTCATCAAGTTCGCCATCGTCGGCGCGAGCGGTGTGCTGGTCAACCTCGGCATCTTCACGCTGCTGCTCAGGCTGGGGATGAACAAGTACGTGGCATCCCCCATTGCGATCGAGGCCTCGATCATCTCGAACTTCCTGCTCAACAACTACTGGACGTTCCGCTGGCGGAACACGCGGGATGGCGTACGCGTCAAGGGTCTCAAGTTCAACGCGGTGTCGCTCGTCGCGCTTGCGATCAGCTATTCGACGTTCGTCGTCCTCTCCATTCTCTTCCCGGGAACGCCCCCCCAGCTGCATCAGCTGATCGGCATCGTTCCCGCCATGCTCGTCAATTACCTGCTGAACTCGTACTGGACGTTCCGCCACGTCGAGATGGCAAGGTAGCCCCGCACGCATGTCCCCCACTGGCCAGAGAAGCGTACTGCTCATCGCGTTCCACTTCCCTCCGTTCGGAGCGAGCAGCGGAGTGCAGCGTACGCTGTCGTTTGCCATTCACCTGCGGAAATTCGGATGGCACCCGGTCGTGCTGACGGCGGACCCGAAGGCGTACGAGCGTGTGAGTCCGGACCAGCTGCGGGACATTCCGAGCGAGGTTCCGGTCCATCGGTCACTCGCTCTCGATGCAGCCCGCCACCTGGCGGTGAAGGGCCGCTACTGGTCGAAGCTGGCTCTTCCGGACCGGTGGTCGACCTGGTGGCTGAGCGCGGTGCCACTCGGCCTGCGCCTGATCCGCAGGCACTCGATTCGAGCGATCTGGTCGACCTATCCGATCGCAACGGCACACCGGATCGGAGCCACGCTCGCGCGCGCGACAGGGATTCCCTGGATTGCCGACTTCCGGGACCCGATGGTGGAATGGATCGATGGACAGAGCTTTCCTTCTGATCCGAAGGTACGCCGAGCGCGGTTGAAGATAGAGCGCACGGCTGCCGAACGAGCTTCGAAACTCGTTTTCTGCACTGAGGCCGCCCGTGACATCGTGCTCGAGCGGTATCCGACGCTTGACACACAGCGGACAGCCGTCGTGTCGAACGGGTTCGAGGAGCAGGCGTTTCAAGATGCATCGACTCTGCCGCCCACCGCGCCGACCACCGGGAAGCGGGTTCTGCTGCACAGTGGCACGATCTATCTCGGTCCCGACCGGGACCCGAGCGCAGTCCTCTCGGCGATTCGAATGTTGAAGGATCGCGGTGTCCTTTCCGCCGACGCCTTCGAGCTCAGACTGAGAGACCCGTCGAATGAGGACGCGCTCCGGCGCCGCGTAGCAGAGACGGGTGTCGAGGACATGGTTTCGATCCTTCCCCCACTGCCCTACAGGGCCGCGTTGCGCGAGATGCTGGATGCCGACGGGTTACTGCTCCTGCAGGGCAAGACATCCAACCCGGCGGTACCAGCAAAACTCTACGAGTACCTGCGCGCCGGGAGACCGATCCTCGCGTGTGTGCACGATGCCGGCGAAACGGCGCGCACTCTGAGATCTCTTGGCATCGACACCCTGGCGCCTCTCACGGACTCGACGCACATCGCGTCGCTGATCGAGCGCTGGTGGAACGATCCGGACGCGATGGCGTCACGTCTGCCTGCACGTGCCGATGTATCGGCGTACTCGCGAGAGTCGCTGACGCGTCGGCTGGCCGAACTGCTGGAGGAAGTCCGGGGCGACCCGGCCTAGAACGGCGCACGTTTCACGAAATCACCGACGAAACGACGGAATGATCGCGTTCCCCGATAATATTTCGATTCTCTGGCACGCCCTGCCGGATTCGGACACGACCAACACACTATGAGCAAACTGCTGCACGAGCTGCTGCTCGACACGGCCTCCCGGTACGCCTCCCACTCCGCTCTTGTCCACAAGGGCTCGACGCTGACGTACGGGGCGCTCGCGTCGCAGGTAGAAGACTGGGCACGCGCGCTTGTCGCCCGTGGTCTGGAACGGCACGACCGGATTGCGGTGTTCCTGCCGAAGCAGTTCGAGACCGTGATCGCGATATTCGGCACTGCGCGTGCCGGATGCGTGTTCGTGCCGGTAAACCCGCTGCTGAAAGCGCCGCAGGTCGAGCACATTCTCAGAGACTGTGCGGTGCGGGTACTGGTTACTTCATCGGAGCGGCTCGTCGCACTCCACCAGGTTCTCGGCAACTGCCCCGAGTTGCGCCACGTCGTACTTGTCGACGATAACATGGCTGAAACACCTGCCCCCCCGGCAGGTATCGCGTTCTCTCGCTGGAACGAGTGGATCGCCGCAGGCCGTTCCGAGCTGGTTCACCGTGTCATCGACATGGACATGGTGGCAATTCTCTATACGTCCGGAAGCACCGGTCGTCCGAAGGGCGTCGTGCTTTCGCACCGCAATATGGTTACGGGTGCAGAGAGCGTCGCAAGCTACCTGGAGAACCGCCCCGAGGATCGACTCCTGGCGGTCCTTCCCTTCAGCTTCGATTACGGCTTCTCACAGCTGTCCACCGCGTTCACGGTCGGCGCTAGCGTCGTGCTCATGGACTATCTCTTCCCGCGAGACATCGTGACCATGGTTGCACGCGAGCGCATCACCGGTCTTGCCGGCGTGCCGCCGCTCTGGTCGCAACTCGCGGAGCTCGACTGGCCTGCCGAGTCGAGCCAGCACTTGCGCTACATCACCAACTCCGGCGGTGCCATGCCTGGGGCGACGCTGCAGAAGCTGCGCAAGGCGCTGCCCCGGACCCAGGTCTTTCTCATGTACGGATTGACCGAGGCTTTCCGTTCCACGTACCTCCCGCCGTCCGAGATCGATCGCCGGCCAGGTTCCATCGGAAAGGCGATCCCCAATGCCGAGATTCTCGTCGTCCGCCCCGATGGCAGTCTCTGTGGCCCGAACGAGCCCGGGGAGCTCGTTCACAGGGGCTCACTGGTCGCACTGGGATACTGGAACGATCCCGAGAAGACCGCCGAGCGATTCAAGCCGGCACCGGCGAGACCCGGTGGACTGATGATTCCCGAAATCGCGGTATGGTCGGGTGACACGGTGCGTATGGACGAGGAGGGATTCCTCTACTTCATCGGCCGGCGGGACGAGATGATCAAGACTTCAGGCTATCGTGTCAGCCCGACCGAGATCGAAGAGGTCGTATTCGACTCGGGGCTCATCAAGGATGCCGCCGCGATCGGCGTACCACATCCCGTGCTGGGTCAGGCGATCGTGCTCGTGGCCGTGCCGGCGGCCGGAAAGCAGCCTGACGATTCCGCGCTTCTCGAGGTGTGCCGACGCCAGCTTCCGGCGTACATGGTTCCTGCGAGAATCGAGTGGCGCGACAGCGTTCCTCGCAATCCGAATGGCAAGTACGATCGAGCCCGATTGGCAGCGGAGCTGAAGAACCTTTTCACAGAGAGTGACGGATGACCACCGCCAATCCCCTGTCGCACGTTTCTCTCGACTGGTTCGAAGTCAAGGACGACTGTCTCGTCGTCGGCGGCCGCAAGCTCACCGAGGTAGCCGCGATCGTGGGGCGCACCCCGTTCTATGTCTATGATCGCAGCGTGATGACTCGCAAAGTGCAGCTGCTGCGCGCGTCCCTGCCGCCCGGTATCCATCTGCACTACGCCATGAAGGCCAATCCGATGCCTGCGGTGGTTCACCACATGCTCGGCCTCGTGGATGGTCTGGATGTCGCGTCCGCCGGTGAACTGAGAATTGCCCTGGACGCCGGAGCCGATCCAGCGACCGTTAGCTTCGCTGGCCCAGGAAAGTCCGACGCCGAACTCGAACAGGCGGCAGCTGCCGGTATCACCATCAACGTCGAATCCGAACGGGAGATCCGCGTACTTGCGGATATCGCTCACCGTACGGGCCATCGGCCCAACGTAGCAGTCCGAGTCAACCCCGATTTTGAGCTCAAGTCGTCCGGCATGAAGATGGGCGGCGGCCCGAAGCAGTTCGGCATAGACGCCGAACGCGTGCCCGACGTTCTTGCGGAAATCGGCAGACTTGGACTGCGGTTTCAGGGTTTCCATATCTTCAGCGGCTCGCAGAACCTCCGTGCCGAAGCAATCATCGAAGCTCAGCGGAAAACCGCCGAACTCGCCATCCGTCTGGCCGCAGCCGCTCCCGCGCCGGTCCGTATCCTCAACATGGGCGGAGGATTCGGTATTCCGTACTTCCCAGGCGATCAGCCCCTGGATATCGCAGCCGTCGGAGCGAACCTCCGAGAGCTCCTGCCAGTCATCAGACGAGAGCTGCCCGAAGCGGAAGTCGTCATCGAACTCGGCCGCTATCTGGTTGGCGAAGCGGGCGTCTACGTCTGCAAGGTCATCGATCGGAAGATCTCGCGAGGCCAGGTATTTCTCGTGACCGACGGTGGTCTGCACCATCACCTGGCCGCATCGGGCAACTTCGGACAGGTCATACGCAAGAACTATCCGGTTCTCATCGGGAACAAAGTCAACGCCGAACCACGCGAGATCGCCATGGTAGTCGGACCGTTGTGTACTCCGCTGGATCTGCTTGCCGACAGAATGGAGGTGGCACGAGCAGAACCGGGCGATCTCGTCGCAGTGTTGCAGTCTGGAGCCTACGGACTGACTGCCAGCCCGACAAGATTCCTCAGTCATCCGGCAGCCGAAGAGATCCTGCTCTAGCTCGCGACTCCGGTGCCGAACCCTGCTGTACTACGTGCTTCGAATGCCCGATCAGGCGCAACAGAACACTGAAAGCGTCTCGACTGCGGGTGCAATGTGACCCCATCGATCCGACAGCTGATACAACAGATCGGATGGTGTGATTTCCTGATACGTGCGACTTCGCGCGCTCTGGCTGCGTTGTCGCTCGGGAAAGTGAAACTGCACCGCGACTACATCGTGGTTCAACCCCTGGCCGCAGTGGGAAGTGGACCTGTCCGCCGCACTGGATCTTTCGTGATCCGCTCACTCGGGTCGTCCTGCGATCCACTCGTTGCCAGACTGCCTCGTCCTCAGGAAGAGATCCGAGAGCGTTTTGCGTCAGGAGCCGAGTGCTTCGTTGCCGAGCGCGATGGAGAACCGGTTGCCTTTCTGTGGGTACACCGAGCTTCCTTCCTGGACGCGGAGGTACGAAGCAGGTTTCTCGTCGAACCTTACGGTAAAGCCGTGTGGGATTTCGACGTGTATGTGGACCCGCGCTTCCGTGGGTCGACGATCTTCTGGCGACTGTGGCAGGAAGCGAGCAGGATTCTCCTGTCACGCGGCGTCGAATGGTCCATCAGTCGAATAAGTGCGGAAAACGACGGCTCGATCAGCGCACATCGGCGCATGGGTGCCTACCCCGTCGCAACCGCAATTCATCTCTGCATTGGGCGGATCAAGGTGACACTCAGTGACATGTCACCGCACGTGCACTTTTCCTTCTCGGAATCACGGCACCCCTGCTATCGCGTGAATGCCCAGGAAGCGCGAAGGCGGCGCTATTTCCGTTTCGCTTCCGCAGCGTGATCCGCGCAGTCCGCAAACCGCGCCCTTCGGCTCGATCCGGACCCACATCGCAAAGAAGCCGACGCTCAGACGATCTCGGGAAGCTTGTACACGTAGGTGGCACCCACGGTGCTGTTGACCGTGCACAATGCCGACCTGCCGTTGCCCATGTCCTCGATGATCTGGAACTTGCTGTAGGTCCGACCGGGATAGCGAGGATTCGGAGCCGGAATGACGGTGTTTGCCGCTGCCGGATTGACAGTCGACCACGTATAGGTGCCCTTGAAGGGATCGGCGGGAACCGTCAGCTTACGAATGCTTGCTCCGTAAGTATCCTTCCAGCAGAGAATGGCCCGGCTCGGGCGGTGATACACGGCACCCACGCCATCGTCGAATGCGGCTGGCGAGCCTGACGTCGTCTTCTGAATCCACCCCGCTGACACGTCATCAAGGTTGAGGATCCAGAGCCGTTTTTCGTGGACACTGCCCACTATCCATACGCGCAGGTCGTACGCGATGACGCTCCATGCCCCTCCGAACGGATTGCCCGGCAGCACCCAGTTGTAGCGGGTGATCTCGTTCGTCGCTACGTCTACTGAATAGCCGCCGTCGCTCACGGCATACTCAGCGGCCGCCCAGACACGATTGGTGACACGATCGTAGGCGGCAGGTCCACCTTGCCAGCTGAATGCACTGCCGAACGGCTTGGGCGGATTGGGAACTCCCAGGCCGTGGTAGGTCCACCCGGTACGGGAACGATTGTCGAATGACCAGCACGCCGTGGACCAGAACCCCTCCGGGCTACCCATCGCATCGAGCCCGGCAAGCCAGACGCGACCGTCGCTGCTGCAGCACGGGCGATTCCAGCCGTGAACCGGCCGGGGCTGTCCATCGGCGTAGGCGCCCTTTACGTTGAATCCTCCGCCACTCGTTGAGATGCTGCTATTTGGGCTTGGACCCCACACGCGGCGCCATGCAGGCGCAGGGTCGCGCAAGGCCACCGCGTACACCTCGTTGCCATAGTAGCCGTTGTGTCCGCCCTGAGCCGGCAGAATGAACTCACCGCGACCCTGATCGACCGTACCACCAGTCCAGTCGTCGCAGACGGCCGCCTGCCCTTCGACCCCGGGAGGCAGAGGGCTGGGCTTCACGTCATCCAGCCTGTTGACAACAGGCGTGGCCCACGTGTTGTCAGGCATATCCAGGAACCACTTGGGGGCGGTGCCTGCAGACTCCTTTTCACAGGACGTGGTCGCCGATGTTCCACCCTGAGCGCTCAGCAGCGGAGGAGGACACGGTGCGTTCTGGGCCCGCGTTAGAGCAGGGACCGCGACACCAGCCAGTCCTGCCGTCTTGATCAGAAAATCTCTGCGCTTCATTTACTGCCCCCACATGCATCGCGCCCGAATGCGAGTCCGTGCTGCTCCGGCCACGAACCGCCGGACGTCATCGCATCCGCGCTCCGAACTGACTACTCTGGGAGACGAATCCCGGACTGACGGCGAGCCTCAAACGGGTCTCGACCGGCAACCCCGCTATCTCGGACCGCAACGTCCGGACCGGAAGCTTTGCGTCCTCGCCTCTCGACGAGTTTGCCCTTGGTGAAACCCAGCGTAGCAACAGTCCACGCCGATCACAAAATGTCGTCCGCCGCCGACATGGTCAGCCGCAAGTTCTCACCTGCGATTACTGAAGTTCGGCGAACCTCGTCACATATACTGCGGCTGAAGCCGCCCCGGGAAATTGCACGAGCGCGGGCGCATACCTACTGACGCCCCGAGGTCTGATACACCCCCTGACCCGACGCCGCCGGACTCTCCGAACCCGGCGATTCACGCCAGTACCCCAGTTGCTTGAGCTGGTTGCGAAGCCCGGGCAGCGGATAGCCTGCATCGTAGGCCGCACGGGCGTGCGCCAATGCCGCCTCGTAATCCTTCATCGCGATCAGGACCAGCCCGAGATTGTAGTGAGCTTCCGCCGATGTCGGATTGATCGCGAGAGCATCCAGGTATGCCTGTTTTGCCCGCGCGTAGTTCGACTGTTTCCAGTAGAAATAGCCTTCGAGCATGATCACCTCGATATCGTCCGGGTGGAACCGACGCGCATGCTCGAAGTAGCACTCGGCCGGCGGAAACTCGTACGGCTTGCCTCCCGCCAGCGTGTAGTCGATCAGGGCTCTGAGCGCGGGTATGTGATTCGGCCAACCGACGAGCGTGAAGTTCAGATCGGCCATCACTCTGTGGGAGTACTCACCGTTCCTGATGCGCTCGATCGCAGGTCCGGTGTGCGCCTTCCAGTTGTCATCGACACTCCATCTCAGCCACTCCGACGAGTCCCGCAACCGGTAATCGTTTACTTTGCTGGGACTCACGGAAAACTGCGGGCATGTGAATTCCGGCCGCACAACCTCCGGCGACACCTCGCCCGCCGGGGTGCTCTGCGCGGCTGCTGTCGCCACCGCGAACAGGCTTGCGACCACTCCGACGACTGCGAAACGCATGGGAGTCGAATTCAGCCAATGCACCACGAGCGCCACATGCGCCGCTCTACACCTGCGGGCACGGTATGAACTGTTTCGAGAAGATGATCTGGTCGAAGCGCGTGTACCATGCAACGGGTGACCTGACCCCATTCATGTACGAAGACAGGATCAGCGCATTCTGACCATTGTCGTAGTCGTACTCGAGAGGCACTACACGGGTATCCCAGATCTTCGTGTAGTTCTTCGCACCCGCACGGGCAACCCAGACCTGAAAGACCGTCTCCGCGACCCGGTTGCGTCCCGGCACGATGTGGTACAGAACCGTCACCCACTCATCGGAAGGCCACTGCCAGTATCCCGACAGCTCGGAACCGTACTGCTTCGACGGCTCGAGCGGCGGGCTGCCCGATCGATACGCCATGAAATCGCGGTTGATGTTGTTCTGTGTGACGATTTCCTGCGAAGTAAGGGAGCGGTACGTGTGCGACAGATACAGGAGCTTTCCTGCCTCGGGATTACCCTTGCTGAAGCGCGACGCCGAGATCTTCACACGCATCTGCAGGTAGTACTCCGCCCCGTCGAAACCACCCTGGGAGTGATACGACGGATGCCCGTAGAGACCCCGGCTTCCCCACGAGTTGATGTTACTCCCACCGGAGTTCGGATTCGGGGAGTACGACTGCACTGAAATCGTTCCACCGGCTCCCGGGTCGTTCTGAGCCCGCCCGTTTCCCGATCCAGTCAACGGTGACAGCGGCCGCCACCACACGCATCCTGCCTCGGAGTTCGCGGCCGTGTAGATTTCGAGGCAACCGCCTCCGGTGATGCCGTCCGACGAAATCCATCGCACACTGCCGTCGCCCGTATTCTTCGGGTCGTCACCTTGCCCCCCGCGCCACCGGAAATTGTCCACTTCGGCGGCGTTGCGGAAATCGTGAAACCAGACGACCCCAGCACCGGACGTCCGCGCCTTCCAATCGGCCTCCGCGTCTGCGGCTCCCGCGCAGGATGTGTTGGCGGTCGTGCCTCCCACCGCAGTTACGGGTGACGGCGGGCACGGCTGCGACTCGGCGAGTGACATGACTGGCAACGCACTCGCCACAGTCGCTGTTCCAACCAAGAACTCTCTTCGTTTCATCTTCACGGCTCCCGAAGGGACGGCGAAGCGGTCTCCACCACGCGGCTGATTATCAGTGAATCCTGTCCCCGATGACTTCCGGATGATGTGTGAATTTCATCACGGAAGCTTCGTGCGACCCTGCGTGTGGATCATAGAGCATATCCAAGTACACACCAGTGTCTGCGAAAGGCGACGGACCACGCAGCGTCCGTACACGTTTGTGTCACGCACCGGGCTCGTGATCGGCTGTGCTCGGCACCCTCGCCCTTCGATCCTTGAGCGCCTTCAACCAGCCGATGCACCTGCCCTTCAACGTGGATCCGAACACGAAGAGATCGACGTGCCTGCGGGTAGATTTCGTCCATGCGAGCTTGTGCGGCGCAGCGTCACCGAGAAAGTCGAACTCACGCGCCTGGAGTTCGAACGCTCGCTCAACACATGTATCGATCACGAACCCTCCGGGCGACAGTTCCGCAAATCGCTCATCGAAGGAAGTCTTGAGATGCCCGACCCACCCCGAGAACACACAGCACAGACTGTACGCAATGGGTCGCTCGCCGTGATAGAGCACGTTCGCCATCAGCGCGCCTTCCTTTGCAAGATACGGGAGCAGCAGGCGATGGTATGTGAGTTCCGATTCCCGTGCGCCAATGTTGAGTCCGGCACCGCGTTTCCAGCTGTGCTCTTCGATCGCCAGGATGTCCTTCAGCAGCGTGTCGGTTTCCGCGTTCGACGTCACCCACCTCAGCGCGCAGTTCTTGTTGGCCTCGATCTGTTCACGGCGGTGACGAAGCTTGTAACGGAACTTCTTGTTCCGGGTTGCGAGGTAACTTGCCCACGTCCCTTCAATCGTCAGGTATGGGGACTCGTCGCCCTGGATGACTTGCAGCGGCAATCTGCGTCGACGCGCGATTCTCATGATTGCCCTTGCGGTAGGTGACTCAAAGGGGACGTTCGCCATGTGGAATACGTCCCAGCCGCTCGCTGCCTCGAAAACCGCGTCGATCACCTCTTCCGGGTCGCCGGACGTCACGACTTCAGCGTGATAGGACATCAGGTTCGATCCTGCCTCGAGCACCGTCATCTCGAGGCCGAGCATGCGTCGCGAAGACACGAAGAACGGGAGCACTGCGGTGACGCCCTTTTCCCGTTCCTTTCCGACGAGGATCGACACCGGTCGGACCGACTGCGCGAGCGCGGCAACGATCACTGAGAACCATGCCGGGCCGAGCGTGGGGTTGAAGGAGCCTTGCTCGACTACGCGACGCCACTCGGCTTCGAGCTGAGGGCCCTTCGGAGGCCACGTTTCAACAAAGAACTCCACTGAAGACACCCCGGGCATTACCGGCGTCATTCGCTACTCTCAACCGAGCTTGGTGCCCACCAGGACGGTGCTCGGTGTCAGCACATGGCCGAGTAAGCGAAGCGGCGGCAGCACGCGAATCAGTGCAACCGCAATCCGCGCGGCACGTCCCTTGGAGCTCAGGTCGATCAGATCGAAGCGGTCGAGCGTGGTCACGTTTCGATGCTTCAGGAAGCGGGACAGCCCATAGGGGCTGAACCAGTGAACAGCCGGGTAGGAGGCGAAGTTGACCAGCTCAGGTCTCGTTGTCCTGGCGCATTTCTCGTAATAGCGTTTCAAGAAACCCGGATACCAGCTGTACCCGGGGAGATTGAACTCCTGCTGAACGGGACACAGAACGTTCGTCGTGCTCACGTAAAGCGAACCACCGCGCTTGAGCACTCTGACGGCTTCCTCCAGGCAGGACTGCCAGTCGTCGACGTGCTCCAGAAGTTCCGGCAGGAGGCACACGTCGAACGTTTCGTCGTCCCATGGCAGATCGGTCGCGGATCCCACTTCGAACCGGGCACGGTCCCCGAACTCCCGGTTCCGTTCCCTCGCGACCGAGACGAGATCGCGGCTGATATCGAGCCCCCGCACCGAATGTCCCTTCTCCAGCCAGCACCGGCTCTGCGTTCCGGCGTTGCAGCCGATGTCGGCCACGAGCAGGTTGTCGACCGGCAGACCTGCGCGACGGCGTGCGCGCAGTACGGCGCCCATGATGCCGAGCGCACGCACCCGGGCCTTCTCCGTGGCGCTCTCGCGCGCGTAATACTCGACGAACCTCGGATCGTTCGCGTGCGCGTCGTCGATGCTCCGCGCCGAACCGTCGCGTTCCGCACTCATGCAGGCACTCCGAAGTGGCTCTCGATCCAGCGCAGTGTCGCTTGCGTTCCTTCTTCGAGCGAGGATCGGCTGGAGAACGTGTGATCCGCATCCTCGAGATCGACCCAGCTCACCCGCTCGCTCGCGAGCGCGCGGTTCCACTCGGGTGAGGCCCCGCGCAGCGCTGCGAACTCGCGGGCCGTCAGATCCCGTCCGCTGAGGAGAACGAGCACGGGACCACGAAAGCTGTGCAGCCCGCGCAGCATGCGGTCGATGAACGTACCGCCGTTCGCGCTGGCGCTCCGCCGCGTGATCGCCGTCGTGAGCGCCGTCGCGAACTGCCCGACACTCTGGCGCAGGTTCCATTCTCCGGCGAATACCTTACGCCAGAAGTCGCGCTGAAGAAGGCGACGCAGGTAGTAATGTCGGACATACGCCCGCGCCTCGCTGGCCGGCGTTCTCACCCATGGGTTGACCAGCACGTATCCCACGACGACGGACGGCACCTTCGTGCACATCAGGATCGCCGATGCCGCATCGCACAGTCCCCACAGGACGAGCCTGCGCAGCTCGGGCACCTGACTTCGAAACGCCTCGATCGCCGCGAGGATGTCGTCCTCCACCGATTCGAAGCTTCGCGGCTCGCCTTCGCTGTCGCCCATTCCGCGGTAGTCGAACCGCATCACGGGGATGCCGCACGTCGCCAGCGCACGTGCCATCAGGGTGAACTGCCGATGGCTGCCGACGCGGTACTGTGGTCCCCCAACGACGACGAGCACACCGACCTCCGAACCCTCCCGGACGGTACGGTGAACGATGCCCACGAGACGTTCACCGCGACACTCGAAGACGACGGGCGTCTCGTTCCAGGTACTCATGCCGCGGGCGCCAGCACATCCACCGTCCGCGAGACGAGCTCCGGCAGGCGGACGATCTCCGTGGAGGACCAGAAAGGCTCGCCGCAGACGGCGTACGTCGAGACCGACGGCAGCCGCTGACCGATCGATTCCAGAAGCCTCGTGGATGCTGCGGGCAGAGGAGCGCCCTCCTCCCGGACGACTTCCATCCAGTGGAGCTCGCCGACAGCGCCGTCGAGCGTCTCTTCAAGTCGAACCGTCTCGAGCTGCCCGGCGAGTCCACCGCTGAGCTCGTAGCCTGCCACCTCGATTCGCTCCCCGGACTGCAGACGCGCCTTCAGACTCTCGACCGTTTCTCTGCGGTCCTCCATCATCGAGGCCGCGACCCGCAGTCGCAGGAACTGCGTCACGAAGCGCGCGCCGTCCGCCACTGGCTGCCAGAACACCGTGCGCCCGACCGGGCTCGGCAGTCGTCCGGCAACCTGCGCTCCGAGCGCGCATCCCAGGCGGACGCAGAGCAGATCGGTGACGGGCCAGCCGCACTGGGCCATCCACTCCGCCACTCGGAGGAGATCGTCCTGCCACACCTGCCAGTCGGCATCCGCGAACTCCCCTGCGCTGTCGCCCGTCCCGTAGAGATCCGGCAGCACACTCGCCACTCCACGTTCGGCCAGGCCGTGTGCCACCTCGGCACACATCCTGCGCGACTTGTTCATCTCTTCGGCGAACGGCGGCACGATCATCACGCAGCGTCCTTCCGTGCGGCCCGCCGGTCTGCGAGCGATGACGAACAGCTTCCCCCGAGATCCGTCTATGAATCGGGGGTCCAGCGTTCCCCGGATCAAGCCCCGACCTTCGCCTCGATGAACGCCGCAAGGGTACCGAGAGTCTCGAACACGTCGGCCGAGATCTCGTCGTCATCGACCGTGATGCCGAACTCGTCTTCGATCATCGTCAGCACCGTTACGACGGCCATCGAATCGAATTCCGGAATGGCTCCCAGCAGTCGGCTCGAGCCGGTGAACGAGTCGGCACGCTGTCCGAGCTGAAGCGTGTCCCTCAGAATCCGCTTCAGTCGTTCGATCGTATCCATCAGTCAGCACACTCCTGCGGCTGCGGTTTCAGTTCGGTCGGGCGCGGGCCGTCGACCAGGTGGTGTAGGTCTTTCCGCGGAACGCATCGAGGATCCCGAGCACGCTCGCGACGTTGACCAGGCAGAAATAGTACGGAACCGAAAGAAGCGTCGGCATGGTCGGTCGCCTGCGGCACGCGTATCCGGCGACAGCCAGGACATAGAACGCGATCTGCAGCGCCATCGCGACGCGGAACACCGTGCCCTTCGCCAGAAGGGTCGCGTTCGAAACGAACGCGACGACCAGAAACACCGGAACGAGCCAGCGCATGAGTTTGTGTGATGCGAGCTGGACCGCGAAGAACCCGAAACGCAGCGGGTTGAGCAGCTCGCGGAGGCTGAAGAGTGCACGCCATGCGCGGTTGACGATGCGGACCTTGCGGCGGAACTCCTTGCCGAAATCGTCGGCGGCCCGCTCGTATGACCGGGCCTCGGGCTCGTAGACGCAGCGGTATCCCGCCTTCACGATCTGGAGAGGATTGACGAAATCGGAGAGCGCATCCGCCCGCATCGGCACGTAGAGCGACCTGCGTATCGCGTAGATCGCTCCGTCGCCGCCGACGACCGAACCGACCGCCGATTCGAGCCGCTTGATTGCGGTTTCGTAGCGCCAGTACAGCCCTTCACTGCGCTCGGATTCGACCTGCTGATCGACGTACGTCGACTCGCCGACTACCGCTCCGACGGCAGGATCCGCGAAGTTCCGCACGAGCTTTCGGACGACATCGCGCCCGTACATCGCGTTCGCGTCGGAGAAAACGATGATCTCACCGCGCGCACGCGTCACCGCGGCATTCAGTCCCACGGTCTTGCCGCTGCGCTGCGGCATGCGAAGGAGCTCGACGCCGTGCGATGCGTAACCCGAGACCACCTCGTCGGTCCGGTCCTCCGAGGCATCGGAGACGACGATCACCTGGAGGCGGTCGCGCGGATAATCGAGCTGGAGGCAGTTTTCGAGCTTCTCGCCAATGACCGCCTCCTCGTTGTACGCCGAGATGACGAGCGTGACGGGGGGTTCCGCTGCATCACGCCGAACCGGCTGCGCGCCCCGGACGGCGCGGATCGCGGCGAGCAGCAGCGGGTACCCTGCGTACACGTAGACGATCAGCGCAAGGGATATCCAGAATAGGACGGTCATCCGGAACTGCCGTTTGGCGTCGTTATTTCAGAATCGGGAAGAATATCCGACTGTTCCGGAGATCACCTGAGCGAGTTCAAAGTTTACTCAAGCGGGAGGCCGTAAACTGGCCGTGACCGCTTTCTCTCTTTTTTCGAGGCGACGGCCCACGATGACGAAGTTCCTCGGCGCTTCCGGAGACCTGCCCACTTGCCCCGACCCGGTGGTCGAGGCCCCGCACCGGCAGAGCGTGTCGGGCATCACAGTGGCCCTGAGAGGCGGCCCGGTCTGGGTCGATGGGGTCATCGCGGCCGACCCCGCCGGGGCCGTCTTAGAGGCCTACCGGACCCATGGCACCGATTTCCTGAGGCACCTGACGGGTCGCTTCGCTCTGGCGGTCATCGACCGCCCTGCCCGGCGGACGGTCCTGGCGCTCGACCGGATGGGAATCGAGCGGCTCGCGTATGCCCAGCTGGGCGAGAGCGTCGTGTTCTCCTCGTCGGCCGAAGAGGTTGCCCGCTTCCCTGGCCTGCAGGCGCGGCTGCGCCCGCAGGCGCTGTTCGATTACCTCCTGCTGCACCAGGTACCCGCACCGGACACGGTGTTCGAAGGCGTCTTCAAGCTGCGGCCCGGGACCTGTGCGGTGCTCGAAGGGGGGCGCCTCACGGTGGATCGCTACTGGACGCCTCGCTTCGCGGACGGCAGAGCAGCCTCGTTCACGGAGCTTCGGGACGAGCTGCTGCAGTCGCTGCACGACGCCGTCAGCGCATGCGATCCGGACGAGAGCACCGCCGCGTTCCTGAGTGGCGGGCTCGACAGCTCCACGGTCGCCGGCATGCTCGGCCGCGTGACCGGCCGTCCACCGCGCACGTTCTCGATCGGCTTCGGCGTCGACGGCTTCGATGAGCTGGAGTACGCCCGTATCGCGAGCCGCCAGTTCGGCGCCGTGGCGCACGAGTACGAAGTCACGGCGGACGACATCGTGGACACGCTGCCGCGCATCGCCGCAGCGTACGACGAACCCTTCGGAAACTCGTCGGCCGTGCCCACCTTCTGCTGCGCCCGGTTCGCTGCACAGCACGGCGTCCAGCACCTCCTGGCAGGCGATGGCGGAGACGAGCTCTTCGGCGGCAACGAGCGTTACGTCCGGCAGCGCATCTTCGAGGCGTACCGGCGCATCCCTTCGGGTCTGCGGACGGGAGTCATCGAACCTCTCGTCCGCCTCATCGACCCGGAGAGCCGCATCACGCCTGCACGGAAGCTGCGGAGCTACGTCGATCAGGCCCGGATCGAGATGCCGGAGCGGCTCGAATCCTGGAACTACATGTACCGGATCGATCTCGGCGCGATGCTGGATCCGGAGTTCCGTGCAGCCGTCGACACGCGAGCTGCGTTGCGCAACATGGCAGAGGTCTACCGGTCGTCACCGAGCGACGACTTCCTGCACCGCATGCTCTTCTTCGACTGGCACTACACGCTCTCGGACAACGACCTGCGCAAGGTGAGCAGAATGTGCGAGCTCGCCGGCGTGCGCGTGTCCTTCCCCATGCTGGACCCGAGGGTCATCGAGCTGTCGCTGAAGGTGCCGCCCGCCATGATGGTGAAGGGCATGGAACTGCGGTCCTTCTACAAGGAGGCGATGAAGGGCTTCCTGCCGGATCGAATCCTGCGCAAGAAGAAGCATGGATTCGGGCTGCCGTTCGGCGTATGGCTCAAGTCGCACGCGAAGCTCGGCGAGCTCGTTTACGGGCTGCTTTCCGATCTCAAGAGCCGGCGCATCGTCCGGCCGGACTTCCTCGATACGCTGATCCGGGAGCACCGCGACGGGCACCCCGGCTACTACGGTTACGCGATATGGGATCTCGCGATGCTCGAGGCGTGGCTGCAGGCGCACGCCTCCGCTAGACCGTCCGGGCATTCCGCTGCGTGAAGCAGCGGAGCATGCGCAGGCCGTACTTGAGCGCGCTGCGATCCCAGGGCGCAACGCGCGGAATCTGAAAGCGGTCGGTGTGTACGGTCGCCGCTCCCCAGGCCGTGGTGACCGCGGCCGTGAAACCGGCCGCACGTACCATCTCCACGTGCTCGGGTCCGTAATCGGTACCCGGCCTGCCGTTCGGATAGGCGAACGTGCGGACGGGTGCGCGGATGATCTCTCCGAGCCGCGACTTGCTTTCGTGTATCTCCCTGCGTGCGTCTTCGGGCGCAAGACGCGCAAGGATCGGGTGCGTGACACAGTGAGCGCCGATCTCCATGCCGAGAGACGCCAGCTTGCGCAGCTGCTGCTCGGTCATCATCGTGCGCGCTCCGTCGACGATACCTGAAGCAGCCGCGATGGCTTCGGCCTTGCGCTGACGCTCGGGCTGTTCCAGGTACTTGAGCCGCGAGAGAATCTCGTCCACTGCCCTTCGACGCGCGCTCATGTCGGTCAGCGCGTAGCGCCCGAGTCCGAGAGAGCCGAGGTCAAAGTCCTGCGGCGCGCGCCGAACGGCCTCGATCACCATGTCGTTCCACATCTGCCCGCCGTCGATGAAGCGCGTCGCAATGAAGAACGTGGCCGTCAATCGACGTTCGAGAAGTATCGGGGCGGCCACTTCGAGGTTGTTCGCATAGCCGTCGTCGAAGGTGATCGCAACGGCTCTCGGCGGCAGCGACCGGCGCGCCAGCCGCTCCGCGGCTTCGGAAAGGCCGATCACGTTGAAGTGATCGGCGAGGAGATCCATCTGCGCGGCAAAGAGCGACGCGTCCGGTTCGTCCGCCAGCAGAGGGTCCGGTGCAGGGAGCACGCGGTGGTAGATCAGGACGAGCAGGGAACCGTAGTGACCGCCCGGCGACAGGATCCTCCCGGCTGCCCTCAGCATCGACGACTGCAGACCGGACAGGCGCTTCATGTGGTCTTGAGAAGTACGGAATCGCCCGTCGACAGCCGGCGGTAGACGGCTTCGTACCGTGGGACGACGTGGGCCCATGTGCGCTCGAGCCGCACATGGCGGGGGCCGTTCTCCCGCAGCCGCGCGGCCAGCGCGGAATCGTCGACCACGCGGAGCACGGCATCCGCAAGCGATTCGGCATCTCCCGCGCGAAACAGCACGCCGGTCTCACCGTCGACGATGAGCTCCCGGTGACCGCCGACATCGGAGGCCACCAGTGCCTTGCCGAGCGCCATGGCCTCGAGCGGCTTGAGCGGGGTGACCATGTCGGTGAGGCGCATGGGAAGCCGCGGATACACGAGCACGTCGATCGCGTCGTAGAGCGCGGTCGCGCGTGAATGAGGCACCTGGCCCGCGAACACCACTCGACCTTCGAGACCGAGCCTCTGCGCGGCGGCGCGCAGCGCGCGCTCGTGTACGCCGCCACCCACGAGCAGCAGACGGACGTCAGGCCGCTTCGCGAGAATCCGCGGCATGGCTTCGATGAGGAGTTCCAGGCCTTCCCAGGCGAAGAAGGAACCGATGAATCCGAGGACGCAGGCGCCCGCGAGTCCGAACGCCGCGCGTTCTGCGGCGCCGTCACCCGTGCTCGGTGTCAGCGCCTCTGCATCCACGGCATTTGGCACGACGGTGATGCGCTCCGATGGAACGCCGCGGCGGATCACCTCCTGGCGGAGGCCTTCGCAGATCGTGACCACCGCGTCGGCACGGCGGAGGACGTACGTTTCGAGGCTGCGCGACAGCCGGTAACGCAGACTGCCCTCCCGCGTGGTACCGGTGCTCACCGCCGCGTCCTCCCACGACGAACGCATCTCGTAGACGACGGGCGGTCCGAGCCCGAGCGCGGCGAGCGCGTTGAGGCAGGGAGAATGCACGTGGACGACGTCCGGTCGCTCCTGCGCGATGAGCGCACGCAGCCGGCGCCGCAGCTGCCGGACGACTTCGAGCTGATCGCCCGCGGGGAGGCGGGAGAACCAGCTCGTGCCGGGCTGCGTGCGCCAGTAACGCACGTCGCCCACCTGCTCCACCGAATGCGTCGACGCACCGTGCTTCGGACCAGTGAGCTGAACGGTATCCCAGCCGAGCCTCCGCTGCTCGCGCAGGATCGCGGCGCTGCGGAACGCGTAGCCGCTCTGCACGGGCAGCGAATGGTCGAGTACGTGGAGAATCTTCACGCGCGCCCCGCTACTCGTTCGAGCAGTGCGAGCTGATCGGCGATCGGCTGCGCCCAGCCGAAGCGTTCGCCGAAGCGGCGAACGGCTTCCCGATCCGGCGGCACCGCCAGCAGCTCGCGGCAGGCGGCAGCAAGGGTTCCCGGCGAGCGGTCGTGCACCAGCCGGCCCGCGACGGGCTCCGTGATGATCTCACGGCAGCCGCCTACCGCAGTCGCAACGACCGGTGTGCCGCAGGCGAGACTCTCGAGCAGCACGTTCGGCATACCTTCCCGCGTGGACGCAAGCACCGTGAGATCCGCCGCGGAATACCACCGGGCAAGCAGCGACTGGCTCACGGGATCGAGCCAGCTTACGCGCTCGGCGACTCCCAGTTCGTGCGCCAGCGCACGAAGCTGCCGGCCGAGAGGACCTCTGCCGATGACGACGAGACGCACGTCCGGCAGTTGCGCAAGCGCCCGAAGGACGAGGTCGTGGCCCTTCTCCTCGACCAGGTTTCCTACGGAGACGAGTGTCGGGTGCGCGAGACCGAGCTCGGCGCGCAGCGCAGCGCGATCGCCCGGCCTGAACAGATCGAGATCCACGCCGTTGCGGATGACGGTGATCCGCTCGGCCGGCAGACCGCGTTCCACCATGACATCTCGCAGCGCCGAGGACACGGCGATGATGGCTGCCGCACGTTCTGCCGCCCAGCGGATGCTGCGTCCCGCGATCCGCTCTCCCAGCGCGACGTTGACGTCCGAACCGCGCGCAGTCAGCACGACGGGCCGTCGCATCCGCATGCCGAGGTGAACGCCTGCCACGCCGTCGGGGTACAGGAACTGAGCATCGATGACATCGAAATCACCGTGGCTGGAGCGCAATGCCTCCGCCGCCCTCAGACCGGATCGGGCCATCAGCTGCGGATGAAGCACGGTGGTCACGCCGGGCACGCTCGGGAACGGGCAGTACCTGACCGGAATGCCGTAGCGCTCCGCCGCTTGGGGCTCCCGATCCGCGCGCTCCCAGGGGCGGCGTGGAACCGGAGCGATCACGCATGCCCCGACGCGTCCCGTCTCGACCAGGCGGCGCAGTCTCTGCTCCACGAAGATGCCGTGCCTCGGCCGCGTGTCGCTCGGGTACAGATTGGTGAACGTCAGCAGGCGGATCATCGACTCACGAAGCGTTGCGCAGCAGGCGCTCGGCGCCCTGCGCGGGCACTTCGTTCCTGCGCATGAAGCCTTCGAACATGGTGAGGGCCCACAGCACGGCGCTGTAGTTCCGGCGGCCGGCCTTGTGGTCCGCGACGAGCCTGCGGAGCACCGCCGGCTCGAACAGGCCGCTGTCCGCGAGTCTCCCCGACCCGACGATGCCGGCGATGTGATCGCTCAGCGATCCTCGGAACCATACGTCGAGCGGCACCGCGAATCCCATCTTGCGGCGGAACAGGACTTCCTCCGGCAGGAGCGGCCGCAGTGCCTCCTTCAGAAGGTACTTGCCTTCGCCACGCCGCAGCTTCACGTCGGACGGCAGCTTCGATACCCACTCCACCAGCTCGTAATCGAGGAATGGAGTGCGCACCTCCAGGCTGTGCGCCATGCTCGCGCGGTCGACCTTCGTGAGAATGTCTCCGGGCAGGTAGGTCTTGAAGTCCAGGTACTGGACCAGCGCCAGCGGATCCTCGAAACGCTTGCCGCGCACGTGCCGGTGAAAGACCTCCCGCGCGCTGTAGCCCTGCAGCTCGCGCCTGAAGTCCGCAGAGAAGAGCGCTCCCCGCAGCTCCTCGGGGCAGATCGAGACACCATGGAGGTAAGCATCGACCGTATCCCGGGCGAGCGCCTGGAACGTCGTCTTGCCTCGCAGAAAGCGCGGCGCCCAGTCGAGCTTCGGATACCAGCGGCCGAGCGGGCCGAACACGGCCCGGCGGATCCCATAGGGCAGGCGTCTGCGAACCGCCTCCTCGGCGGCGAACAGGCGGTAGCGGCGGTAGCCGATGAAGTTCTCGTCACCGCCGTCGCCGGAGAGTGCGACAGTGACGTGACGTCGCGCGAGCTCACAGACGCGATAGGTGGGAATTGCCGAACTGTCGGCGTACGGCTCGTCGTAGACGTCGACGAGGCGTTCGAGCAGGCTGTAGTCCGATGCCTCTACCGTCTCGACTCGATGATCCGTTCCGAACGCATCGGCGACGAGCCGCGCATAGCGCGATTCGTCGTACTCCGGCTCGCGGAAACCGATCGAGCACGTGAGGATCCTTCCGCCACCGATCTCGCGCATCATGGCCACGACGGCACTCGAATCGACGCCGCCGGAGAGAAACGCGCCGAGCGGCACGTCGGACATCAGCCGCTTGCGGACGGACTCCTTGAGCCGCTCGCGCAGCTCCGCCTCCCAGCGGTCCGCGGACCCTTCGGGCCTGCGCTCGCCCGCGAGCGGGACGTCCCAGTAACGAACCGGCTCGACGTTGCGCTGACCGCGCGTGACCTTGAGATACGCTCCCGGCTCGAGCTTGTGCACGTCGCGGTAGATGGTCTTCGGATCGGGAACGTAACCGAAGGTGAAGTACTCCTCGACCGAATGAGGATCGATGCGGCGTGGAACGTCGGGGTGAGTGAGCAGCGCCTTGAGCTCCGATGCGAACAGCAGCCGCCCGTCGGAAAGCCAGGCGTAGAACAGCGGCTTTACCCCGAGCCGATCGCGCGCGAGGAACAGCGTCTGTGCGCGCTGGTCCCACACGGCAAACGCGAACATTCCGTTGAACCGCTCGACACAGCGCTCGCCCCATTCCTCCCAGGCGTGCACGATCACTTCCGTGTCGCATCGCGTGCGGAACGTGTGGCCGCGCGCCAGCAGCTCCCGCTCGACGTCCAGGAAATTGAATATCTCTCCGTTGAACGTGACGACGACGGAGCCGTCCTCGTTGTAGAGCGGCTGCCTTCCGCCCTCGAGGTCGATGATCGCGAGCCTCCTGTGGCCGAACCCGACACCCGGTTCGACGTGGAAACCGTCCCCATCGGGCCCGCGGTGCACGAGCGCCCCGTTCATCGCACGCAGTTGCGCTTCCTCGATGGGACGTCGCGCGTTGAGATCCACTATTCCGGTAATTCCGCACATCAGGCCGCGGCTCCGAGCGATGAACAGACCGAGTGATACAGCGCGCGGTAGGCAGCGATCATGCCGTCGAGCGAAAAGTGCTGCTCGGCGCGCGCGCGCGCCGCGAGCCCGTGCTGCGTGCGCAGACCGGCATCGGACGCATAGCGGACGATTGCCTCCGCGAGCGCGGCAGGATCCGAAGGCGGCACCAGCATTCCGGTGACTCCCGCTTCGACGAGCTCGAGATTGCCTCCCGTCGCGCTCGCGATCACCGGAAGTCCCGATGCGAGCGCTTCGAGAACCGTGTTCGAGATGCCTTCGCGGCGCGAACCGAGGGCGAACACGTGTGCCGCGCGCAGCCATGCATCGATCTCTCCACGGCTTCCCGGCAACCAGGCAGCGTTCGCTTCCCCGCTTTCCTCGAGCAGCCGGAGCGCGTCCGGACGCAGAGGACCGTCTCCGATCATGAGCAGCCGCAGGTCGACTGCGCTGCCCTCCTCGCGCAGACGCTTCCGTGCTTCGATGAACGCCCGGACGAGATTGAGCGGATCCTTGATCGGCTCGAAGCGCGTCACGCTCGCGACGATCACGGACCCGGACGGAAAGCGATCGACCGGCAGGTCGGCCGCGGCGGCGGCGCCTTCCGCGCGCGGGCGGAAGCGTGCGGTATCGACTCCGTTACAGATTCTCGATACCTTGTGCCGCGGGATTCCGACCCGCTGTACCAGCCACTCCTCGAGCTCGCGGGACACGGCCACGAATCGGTGCACGACCGGCCCGAGCACCCGGCGCCGTCTGATGTATCGGGGATTCGTACCGTCCGGATCGTAGATGTCCCAGCCGTGCTCGCCGTGAATGCGGACCGGAACGCCGGCCACGCGCGCGACGAGCTGACAGTCGAGCGTGCCGAGATTGCGCGTATGGACGACGTCGGGACGCAGGCGTCGCAGCAGCCGGTACAGCCGCAGGTACGCCCCGGGGTCCTTGCCCGCGCGCTTGTTGAGCGCATGGAAGGTGACGTCGTCGCGCCGGATCCGCGCGCGGAAATCGGTGACCTCGGTCAGAGCGATGATGGCATGGCGGAACTCCTCCGCCGGCAGCCGATTGACGAGATTGGCGACGCCGTTCTCGAGCCCGCCGACGTCGAAGCGGAAAACGACATGCGCTATGAGAGGGCGGTGACTCATGCGGCCAGGGTCCGTTCGTGGAGCTCGGTCGCGATGTCATCCGGGCTGCAGCCGTCGAGGAAGAGGCGACACCAGATCTCGAGGTTGATCAGCACGGTCAGCAGGTCGCTGTAGTCCTCGCGGCCGGCATCGTGCAAGCCGATCGCCTCACGCACGGCGGACCACTCGAGCACGCCGCGGCGCTCGACGGTTTCCCGGTTGACCACGGCATCCCTCAGGGAGCGCAGCTCCGACTTGAGCCACGCTCCGAGAGGCGCGCCGAAGCCCCTTTTTCCGCGATGGAGGATCTCGTCCGGCACGATGCCCTCGAGCGCACGCTTGAGGATGAACTTGAGCTCGCCGCGATGGAGCTTGATGTCCGCCGGAATCTGCGCCGCCGTTTCTGCCAGCCGGTGATCGAGGAACGGTGCGCGGCACTCGATCGATGCGGCCATCGTGACCTTGTCGGTGAGCAGCAGCAGATCCTCCGGAAGCTGCGTCAGTGCGTCGATGCGCAGCAGGCGCAGCAGCTCGTCTTCCGCCTGTTCCGCGCCGCACACGCGGTCGAAGCCATCGAAACCGGCGCAGGCACCCGCCACGCGGATGCCGTCGCTTCCGATGCGCAGGAACTCGCGGTACTGCTCGCGCCACGGCAGCTCGCTCGCCTGGATGAACTTGCGCGCATAGCGTGCGAGATCCATCGCGCGATTCTGCCGGCCGCTGGGCAGTATCCCGGCAAGCGGCCGGACGATCTGCCTCCTCACCCATGCGGGAATGCGGCGATAGCGCTGGGTGTAGTGCGTTCCGAGATAGCGCTTGTACCCGGCAAAGAGCTCGTCTCCCCCGACGCCCGAGAGGATGACCTTCACGCTCTGCGCGGCGAGCTCCGACACGAGCCACGTCGTGACGATGGCGCTGTCGGAGATGGGTTCCTCGACGTGCCAGAGCAGCTTCGGCAGCAGCCTGGTGACGTCCGGCGCGACCAGAATCTCGTGATGATTCGTCGCGAAGCGATCCGCCACGATCTTCGCGTAGGAGAGCTCGTTGTAGTACTCGGCCGCGGCGCTCCCGGCGTAGCCGATCGAGTACGTGTTCACCGGCCGCGAGCTGCGCTCGGCCATGAGCGCGACGACGGCGCTCGAATCGATGCCGCCGGAGAGAAACGCGCCGATCGGCACGTCGCTCACCATGTGCTCGTCCACCGCCCTGCGCAGCTCCGCGCGAATCAGCTCCGTCCAGTCGCCCACCGAGAGTCCGCTGCGCACCCTCTCGGGAAGGCGCCAGTACGTCTCCTGCCTGACCGCGCCCTGCTCCCACACGAGCCGGGTTGCGGGCGCGACCTTCTGGACCCCGTCGAACAGTGTGCGCGGCGCGACGGCATAGCCCATCGCGAGGTACTCGCTCAGCGCATTCTTGTCGATCGCAGCGCGAACGCCGGGAAGCGCGAGCAGCGCCTTGATCTCAGAGGCGAACGCGAACGTGCCGCCCACGTTCGTCCAGTAGAGCGGTTTCTGACCGAATCGATCACGGGCGAGAATCAGCCGCTGTCGCCGCTCGTCCGACACGGCGAGAGCGAACATGCCGGACAGATACTCGACGAACCCGTCACCGTGCTCCTCGTAGAGGTGCACGATCACCTCGACGTCGCTGCCGGTCCGGAAGCGATGACCGCGCTTCTCGAGATCGGCGCGCAGGCTGCGGAAGTTGTAGATCTCGCCGTTGCAGACGACCCGGATCGTCTCGTCCTCGTTCGCGATGGGCTGATGCCCGCCGGCCAGATCGATGATCGAGAGGCGGCGCATGCCGAGGGCGACGTGCCCGGCCTCGTGCACGCCCTCGTCGTCCGGCCCGCGGTGAACGATCGACGCCGCCATGCGTCGAACCGCCTCCAGGCTCTCCGGCGGGAGGTGAGGCGTACGCGCGACTCCGACGATTCCACACATGGCGTCGATGCAGCTCCGGTGAAGATGCTCAGGGCAGATTGCGGATCAGCAGCGGCCCGAGCCGGTTCGCGATCGCGAGCGGCAGCCTGCGCCAGGCCGCGACCGCGAGGTCGAACTTCGGGTTCGAATGATTGATCCTCGGAGGCTCGCCCGCATTCCGCATCCAGTAGTGCCAGTAGAGCTGCACCGGTCTGGCGCCCCACTGCTTCTTGAATCGATACGTGCCGCTGTCGACCGTCGATCGGCCGAAATCGAACGTCGCGAACCCCTGCAGGCACGCGAACTCGAGCACGCTCCAGTAGAGGAGCATGTTCACGCCGAGCGGATTGGCACGCCTGAGCGAGGAAGCCCAGGGAATCTCCAGCGATCGCCCGTCGCCGATGACGAAGCCGGCCGCCACGGCGCTGCCATCGAGCCGGACGACGAAGATCCTGGTCTCCCGGGGAAACGCCGACAGAATCTCCGCGAAGAACCGCCGCGGGTAGACCGGCGTCCCGAGATCGCGCATGTTCTCGGCGAACACCGCGTAGAAATCGTCGAGAAGCTCCTCCCCGCCGTGATTGCAGACGGCTCCTTCCCGCTGCGGCCGCCTGATCTGGGCGCGCACCTTGGAACCCAGCGCTTTCCACAGCACGTCGGGCGAGTCGGGCAGATCGAGCAGCATGCTCACCTTGTCGGTGCGCACCGGAAGTCCCTCGAACATCGGCCTCGTGTGCCGAAGCTCGAGATGCGAGGCGCCGAGATCTCGGGCCAGCTCGCTCCCGTGCGCGAAAAGCTTGTGCTCGATATCGGCCGAATCGGCGACGATGCCGCCGTAGTTCAGATAGGGAAGCGAGACGAGAAAGTGGCCGAAGATGCGGCTCTGCAGGCGCACGATGGGCAGCACGCCGCGAATGACACCGCCCCGTCGTGCCGCAAGATAGAACGTCTCGCGATCGAATACATCGCGGATGATCTGCCGCCAGCGATAGCGGTGATACATCGAGGCAGCATCGCGTGAGCAGACGTAAGCGTCCCACTCCGCGGCGACGCCGTCATCCACTGCTTCGATACGAATGAGTCCGTCGGCCGACACCGGCGATCGCCCCCCGCGTTCGGACTCAGCGGCGCGGCGCGAACGTGACGGACAGAGAGATCCGGTTCTCGTCGTAGTCCCGCATCCCTCTGCCGAAAACCGTGTCGCCGCTGCCCACGATGTGCTCGCCGCGGAGCGACATCGACCAGCTGCCCGACAGTCGCCAGTCGAAACCCAGACCGACTGCCCATTCGTCGTACTCGACATCGGCGTCGGCGTAATCCTCGCGTCGCCACGTTCCGTCGAGGTCCGCCGACAGTCTCGCGCTCAGCCGGCGCGCCACTCGCAGGTAGCCACTCACCGAGTCACGATTGAGGGAATCCTCGCGTTCGTGATCGTCGCGTCTCCAGTCGCCGGAAAGGAAGAGTGACGTGCGTACACCGTCGAGCGACCAGCCGAGGGTGGCGTAATCAGATCTGAAGGGATCCTGGGAAACGACCGCGTCGTCGTTACCGATCACGATGCCGCGAATGCCCTGGTCGCGACGGAATGCGTCCGCGGAGTCCGTGAGATTCGTTCCGGCATCGAGCGTCAGGCTCGAGCGTGCCGTGAGCCGCCGCGTGATGCTCAGACTGAGAAGAGGCGCATCCGTCGTCTCACCGAGGTAATGCACCGCCGTGTAACCGGCACGCATGGACAGAGTCGTTCTCGCACCCTGGGCATCGAATCCCACGTGCCCGGAGTGCCGGTCGTAGCTCTCATCGAAGATCGGGTTCTGGAACTCGATGCGCTCCGTCGTTCCGCCGAGTGTCACGGAGCTCCGGGCACCGAGCCGGCGCACGAGTGAGATGGTGCCGAGAAGCCGCTGGTCGTCTGTGTCGCTCGTCTCGTACGACGCGTCCGACCAGCGGGCGCCGATCGTGAGGCTCGTACGACTCCCGAGCGGCAGCGTGAGGTCGGGACCCGTCGTGAAGTAGTTCGTGTTCTGGCGGTTATCGGGGGTCTCGACGTCGCGCGGGTCGATGAACGTCTGTCCGAAGTTGTTCTGAACGATCCAGCTGAACCGGGACGGCACGAACCAGTAGGTCGCCGCAGCGGTCAGTCCCCCGGTGAGGTCCTCGTCGTACGTATCCTGGAAGTACCGTCTGTACACCAGGTCGCCGGCGAGGTCGGCCTTGAGCCGCCCCCCGTCTCGCTCGAACCCGAAGTTCAGTCCGATATCGGCAGTCGTATCGGACCGTTCGTTCTCCGCCGTCCGACTCACGTTGTCGGAGTGCGTTGCCCCGGCGCGCAGCGAATATTTCAACTCCTGCGCGCAGGCGCTGTCTGCACCGAAACCCGCGACGGCGATGAGCTTCGCTGCAACCGCGGGTATGACCCAGCTTCTCGATCGTGATGTCATGGACTCTCCGCCGCCGGAGCCGCCTTCAGAGCCGACGACGCTGAATCGCTCCGCGCACTGCTGGCGCTGCCGCCGTAACGGTATCCGTAGCCGTAGTAGCCGGTACCCACGCCCTCATGGACCGCCTGATTGAGCACCAGGCCGATCTTCGGTCCCTCGCCGACGACGGCAATCGCATCCGTCACCGCCTGCTGAGGCGTCACGCCGGCGCGCACGACGAGCAGCACCTGACCGAAGAGCGACGCGAGCACACGTGCCTCGCTCGTGAGCAGGATCGGCGGCGAGTCGACGACGACGAGGCCCTGAGGATCCAGTCGTTCGAGCGACGCGATGACCTGACGCATGCGCGCGCTCGCGAGCAGCTCGGTAGCCGTATCGGAACGATGGCCTACGGGCAGAACGCTCAGGCCGCGGACATCCGTCGGCAGCACCAGCGACTCGACCTGGAGATTCGGGTCGACGAGCGCGTCCATGAGACCCGGCTCGTTAAGGAGCCCCAGCGCCTCGCTCACGTGGGGCTTCGGGATATCCGCATCGACGAGCAGCACCGAGTGGTCCTGCTCGAGCGAGAGACTCAGCGCGAGATTGACGGACGTGAACGTCTTGCCGTCTCCCGGCAGCGCGCTCGAAACCATGATCGAACGCAGCGAAGCCACGCCCGTCGCACCCGTCTGCGCCTGCGGGTCGAATGCGTTCCTGATCAGCGGCCGCTTGATCGTGCGGTACTGGTCGGAAATCTCGCGCTGCTGGTGCTCCGGCGGAATCATTCCTGCATGCCGGAGCCGGTCGAAATCCACGTGGAAGAGCTTCGATGAGCGCGCGGGCGGCACCGCGCGCGATCCGTCCGGGCCCGCAGCCGGCTCGTGTCGTGCGGCCTGCCCGCTCGGACCGGCGCTCGCGGCCGCGCCTCCTGGACGGGTCTCGACCGGGGGAGCGCCTCCGCTCGCCTGCAGTTTCTTCAGTGCCTTCTCGACGATGCTCATGAATTGCTCATCCGATAAGCTGCCGCAGGCCAGTCTGCTGCAGGGCGAACATGACCCCGAATGCGGCGAACAGCAGCAGCGCTGCAGCGGAGAACTTCAGCAGCTCCATACGACGCCGCTGCCGATGGCGGTCGAGCCACGTGCGGCTAACCGCTCCGAGCACGGGAAGCCCGGTGATCTCGGCCAGGCTGCGTGCGGTGTGGAACACCGGTTTCAGCTGATTGAGGAGCCATGCGATGCCCGCGCCGACGGCGAGCCCGGCGAACAGCACGACGAGCAGCAGTCGCGGCCGGTTCGGCGATACAGGGTCGAGAGGCGCCGACGGCGGCTCGATGACTTCGAATTTCACCGTACCCGTGCGGTCCGCCTGCTCGGAAAGAGTTGCCGTCTCGCGCCGCTGCACGAGCTCGAGATACTTCTCACGCGTCACGTCGTAATCGCGGTTGAGCCGTGCCAGCTCGGCCTCGACTTCCGGCACCGCATTCACCTGCCGGCGGAGAGCCGCCACCTTCGCTTCCCGTTGTGCCAGCTCCTGGCGCAGCTCCGCGATCTGGACCTGAGTGCGCTTCAGCTCGATCTCGAGACTCTGATAGACCGGATTCGCCTTCAGAGACGACGCGAGACTTCCGGTCGCACGCCCGCCGCTCTGGATGCGTGCGAGCTCCTCCTGCTGCCGTCTCCTGAGCTCCGCAAGAGTCTCGCGCGTGGCGATCACTTCCGGATGTTTCTCCGTGTAGCGCAGGAGCAGCTCGTCGAGTTGCTTCTCCAGCTCCTGAATGCGGAAAGTAAGGTCAGCCGAACCCGGCGCGGCGGGAGTGACGGTCGCACCGGTGTCGAAACCGAACAGGAAGGGCTCCTCGCCAGCGAGCTGCCGCTGTATCTCCGCACGACGGCTCTCCGCGATGGCCAGTGCAGTCCGCACCCGTTCGACTTCCACGGCCTCTTCCTGCAGCCGCGCGAAATAGTCGCCGCGGCTGTCGGGCATGAGTCCGACGTTCGCCTTCTTGAAATCTGCGAGCCGTGCCTCGGCTTCAGAGAGCCTGCGTTCGTACTCCGCGATCTGCTCGTCGAGGAACCGCTGTGCCGTTTCCTGCCCGGTACGCTTCTCCCCGAGCGCGCTCTCGACGAACGCATTGAGCAGCTTCTGCACGACTTCGACGCTCTTCTCCCGATCGATGTCCCGGAACTCGATCAGATACAGGCCCTCCCCCTGCGACGTGCGCGCACGCAGGTCGGCTGCGCTGATCGAGATGCGCTGCTGAAGATCGCGGATGAGTGCTTCCTTCTGTTCCGGCGTCTTGGCACGCAGGTCGAGGTCCGTCTCCCGCGCGACGCGCTCGACCTGGGGTCTGCTGAGCAGGGCCTGGCGCACGATATCGAGGCCGGAAGCGACGTCCGGATCAATCGCGAGTCCCGCGAGCAGGGGCCGCAGAATGCTGCGCGTGTCCACGTATACGCGCGCACTCGCCTGATAGACGTTCGGAATCGTGAATACGTAGATCCAGCCGAGAATGCAGATCACCCAGGCGACGGCGATGCTGATCCAGCGGAAGCGCCACGCGCCCCGCAGCTCGTCGAGAATCTTGTGGAGGAGTCCCTGCAGATCCATTGGGAAGAGTGCCTCAGAAGAAGGATTCCGGCACGATCAGCATGTCACCCGGACGTACTTCGACATTCTCCTTCAGCCGCCCCTCCTTTACGAGATCGTGCAGTCTGACCCTGCGCTCGATCGTCTTCCCGGACTCGTCCTTGCGCACGAGCTTCGCCCGGTTTCCCGCCGCGAACTCTCCGAGACCGCCGACCGCGAGCACGACATCGAGAACCGTCATTCCTTCCCGGTAAGGAACGGATCCCGGATTCGCGACCTGTCCGACCACCGTGATCTTGCTGAAGGTGCTCTGCGGATTCGTGACGATCACGTTGACCTGCGGGCTGCGGATGTACTCCGCGAGCTTCGCTTCGATGTCGCGTGCGAGCTGCGATGGAGTCTTGCCGACGGCCACCATGTCCTCGACGAGCGGGGTCGATACCTTCCCGTCCGGCCGCACGGGGACGGTCACGGACAACTCGGGATTGCGCCAGACGAAGACCTGGATGGTGTCGCCCGGGCCGATGACGTAATCCGGGCTCACGGCAGACTGGGCCGGCTGCTCTGCGGCCGATGCCTGCGCTGCAGCGCCGGACGTCTGTGCTGCGGCGATCGGCGCGTACATTCCCGCTGCAAGACAGGTCGCCAGAACGACGAGCGACTTCGCCAGCACGCGCCTCCGGTACACAGAAACCTCTCGCCCGATCGAATTCCCTGACATCATCGCGGCATTCTCCATGTTCTTCAGTTCAGCGACCGCAGCAGGGACTCCGCGCTGCTGCGCTGCGGAAAGCTCGGCGAGTCGTGGAGCAGCTCGTGGAGCGCCCGGATCGCCTCCTCCTTACGGCCGCTGCGCGCAAGCGCTGCGGCGTAGTGATACCGGATCTCGGGATGCGCGGGCGACACAGCACGCGCAGTTTCGAGAAGCGCCAGTCCCTCTTCCACCCTGCCCTGCTCGACCAGGATCCATCCGTAGGTATCGGCGATTTCCCCGCTCTGCGGCGCGGTCTCGTGCGCGCGCTTCGCCAGCTCCAGCGCTCGCGGATCGCCCGCCTCGTGATACAGCCATGCGAGATTGTTGAGCAGCGCAGGGCTTCGCCACTGCGCCAGCGCCCGCTCGTAGTGGGCGATCGCCTCCACACGTTTTCCGAGCTGCTGGTAGTGCTCGGCGAGCGCTGCATGGACGACAGCATCCCCGGGTTGCTTCGCGAGCCAGTCGAGCAGAACTCTCTCCGGTGCCTGCTCCCGCGCGAGGCGGCGCGCGTGGTAGAGCTTGACGATGAGCGCGGAGGATGGCCGCTTGCCCGCAGCCCGCTCGAATGCCTTCACTGCTTCAGCGTGGCGGCCGGCCATGGCCAGCACCTGGCCGCGCAGCTCATCGGCCGCCGCGGCGTCGCCACCCGCGCTCTGGAACGCTGCGATGCGGGCAAGCGCCTGTTCGAAGCGCCTCTGTTGAGTGTCGAGTCCGACGAGCGCTGCCGTCGGCGCGATCCAGCCTGGCCGCCGCGCCAGGACCGACTCGAGCCGCTTCACCGCCTCTTCACGGCGACCGAGCGCGACGAGCGTCGCGGCCGCGTTGATTTCCGCATCGTCGGCGCCCAGCGCCGCAGCCTCGGTGAAGCGCTGCAGGGCCGCGTCGAGCTGTGCCGCCTGCGCCAGCACCTGTCCGACCCGGTTCAAGGTACGCGCGCGGCTCGTCGTCACCGCGAGCGCCTGGTTGAGCAGAGATTCGCCACGCACCGGGTCGCCATCGTCGAATGCCATCCTGCCGAGCCGCAGGCGCGACTCGACGAAACGGGGATTGGCACCGATCGCCTGTTCGAGCCACTGCCTGGCGTCCGCGCGATTCCCGCGCGCAAGCGATATGTCTGCAAGCGCCAGGTACGCGCGCTCATCCGCGGGATGATGTGCAATCGCGCGCCGCAGATGATCCTGCGCGGCGTCGACGTTGCCTCGCCCGATTTCCGCAGCCGCAAGGCCCAGCCGTGCATCCAGATTGCGCTCGTCTGCAGCCACCGCGCGGGTAAGCAGATCTCTCGCGTCCTGCGGACTGCCGATGGAGAGAAGATAGGAACCCGCAACCGTGAGGAGCCCTGCGTCCTCCGGACTTTCCGCCACCAGGCGGTCGATCGCCTGCTTCGCTTCCTCGGCGCTTCTCCCCTGTACCTCCGCAAGCACGGTGAGAAGCCGGAGGCGAACACCGCCCTCGTCCCGCGGCAGTGCGCGCAGCAGACCGAGCGCCTGCTCGCGGCGACCGGCAACGAGATAGGCGCGCGCGAGATCGAGCTTGAGCGCCACGTTGCCGGGATCGGCAGCGGCGCCCTGCTCGAGGGCCGCAATCGCGTCCTCCGTCTCGCCTGTCATCAGCCGGACGGTTCCGGTCAGCCAGTCAGCGTCTGCGTCGCGCTCGAAGGCGGGCAGACCTTCGAGCACGCGAGCCGCCTGTGCGGGTCTGTTGCGCAGCAGATGCACGCGCGCGAGAAGCTTGCGGGCGCTTGCATTGGTGGGGTGCTCCGCGACGACTCGGGACAGCTCCGCATCGGCCTGTTCGAGAGCGCCCTGCTCCACCAGGGCCGCAGCGAGGAGCAGGCGCGCCGGAACGTGATCCGGCAAACCGGACAGCGCGCGCTGACAGAGCGCGACGGCAGCCTGGAAGTCACGCCGGGCGTAGGCGATCCGCGCCTTGAGGAGCTGCGTCAGCGGCGCGTTGCCCGCCCGGGCCTCGAGTGCCTTGATCTCGTTTTCAGCGGCATCCGTATCGCCGACGGCAAGCCGCGCATCGACGAGACCCGCGAGCACCGCGATCTGTTCCGGGAAATAGAGCTGCGCCAGGGATTTGCGCGCACGTTCGAAGGACTCTGCGGCGAGCGGTGCGTCGCCGACCGACATCGCGAACGTACCCTGCACGAGCGCCGCCCGAGCGAATTCGGGCCGGCTCTCAGCGAGGCGCCTGAGCGACTCACCGGCGTCCTCGAGCCGACCCGCTTGCCATTGCCACTGGGCATACGCGAGCAGCGCTTCGGGATCGTCGGGTGCAGCCGCAAGCGCCTGCTCGAGGTTGCTCTGTGCCTCCTCGGCGCGCCCGAGAGCCATCTGGGCCCTGCCCAGAGCCACCAGTCCCGCGACGTCGCCCGATGCGCCGTCTTCCTGCACGGCGGACAGCACCTTCTCGTACTGCCGCTGGGCGAGCAGGATTTCGTACCGCAGAGCGCGCGCCGATGCAGGATCGACGCCGGCTTCCAGGGCTCGATCGAGCTCCTTGCCCGCGGCCTCCCAGTCCCCGGCGTGGAGCGAAACACGCGCGAGAAGCACACGTGCCGGCGCGTTCCGCGGCTCATCCTCGAGCACGGTCTTCAGATCGCGCATGGCGGCCGCAACGTTTCCGGCGGCGAGCTCGCGTTCCGCCCGCTCGATGCGCTGCTCGACGCTCAGGAGCCGGTCGCAAGCCGAAAGCACGGAGAGAACGACGAGCGCTCCCACGACGGCGAAACGGGTGCGCGCAGGATTATGTTGCTCCACCTGCCCCTTCATCGATCCGGTTCCTTGTCCGGTACCACGGCCAGCATCGCGGAAGACATGTCCTCCCAGAAGGAAGCGATGAGCGACCGGGCCCCTTCGCAGTTGTTATTGCACCGGCCTGCCAACGCTATCACGCCGGCGGGCTGAGCTCCGAGGAACGACTTCACACCGTACAGAAGCTGCGCCGCGTACTCGGATGTCGTTGTCCTGCCACCGATTTCGAAGGTGTAGGCGACGAGCCACTGGCTGCCGTCGGGCGCGTAAGCCTCGATGGTGGCGAGGGGCGTCTGTCCTCCGGAAATCGTACCGGTGGTCGGCGGCCATGGGCGGCGCCAGCTCCCGGGTGCGAGCAGCGAGTTTCCATAAGCAACGAGCTCCCTGCCCTGACGCTGCTCCCCGTACACGGCGGCATAGACTTCGACCGATCCGGTATTCCCGTGATACGCGGCTCGATACTCGCCGTCCGGCGAGACGTATCGCGGCGCCCAGCCCGGGTCCGAGGGCAAGGGACCCTGCCACTTGCCGGTGGCGAGCGGCAATCCGGCGAGCGCGGCGACCGGAGCGCCCCTTCCGGCGCGCGCCTGCGTCAGCGCGAAGACGAGGATCAGCAGCACGAGCGGGATCCCCGCCCGCCACGGCGGATGTGGAATGGAGCCCTCGGACTCGTCGGCCGGTTGTCCGGACCGCACCGCCTGCCGAACGGGCTCGAAGTAACGGACCAGCAGCAGGACGAGCGACAGCAGCAGAACGAAGATGACGTTACCGAGCGTGGTGTGCTCGACCGCCACGAAGTAGTGCTGCATGTCGGTGACGTGACCGGCGTAGATCACGATGACGATGCGCACCCAGTTCGCGACGAGCGCCAGTGCACCCGCGAGCGCGAAGAATGCTGCAAACCCTTGCGGCTTCAGCTGCCTCCTCGCACCGGCGAGCACCGCAACCGCCAGGGTAACCATGAAGTACCGCTTTCCGCTGCAGCCTTCGATGATCTGAAACGTCCCCGCCGGAATGGTAACGCTGTATTCGTGCACCTCGGCCGGCACGCCGAGCACCGCGAGAAGCGCCTCCGTGGCAGTGACACTCAGCCACTGCAGTGCCGGCAGGAAGTGGTCCCAGACGGGAGTCGCGAAATAGAGGAAGGCAACGGGTGCGATGAACCGACGCGACGCCAACCATCCGACCGCGGCGAACACTGCTGCCCAGATCGCCGCGGGATAAAGCAGCTGATGCGCCATCAGACTGTTGGCGCCGTACGCCACCAGCCACATGAGCAGAACCACGGCGAGCAGCGCACTGCCCGCAAGGGATGGCCGCGCCGCGGGCGCGTCGCTTCGGAACGCGACGAGCGCAATCCACGCGACCGACAGGAGCGCGATCAGCGGTCCATGCTGATAGTCATAGATCTCCCGCCAGGCCGCATACAGCGAGACGAGACTCGGCCAGAGCGCAAGTGCCGCCGCAATCGCAGCAACGGCACCCAGCAGACCGGCATGTGCGGAGATGGGGATTCGCGATGCGGTCATCTGCTCAGGTCCCGGTGTTGCCTCCATGCATGTTCGGGACGTCATGCGGCACTCGGCATCGCACGGCGATACCCGTCCGCCGCACGGTTCTCCGCCTGCATCGCCGGCGGTGATCCGTGGCCGATCGCGCAGAAGGCTTTCAACTGAGCTCCCCGTTCCCGACTGGAGGTCTGGGCAGACAGCGCTCGCCGCCGGCTTCCCCGGAATCGGCGGGCGTTCGTGACAGCAGCCTCAGCCAGTTTCCTTATGACCCGACCGACCGAGCTGCAGATCGCTCGGGACGGCTTGTTCTTCTACGCGGCGCATCACACCCGACTCGCGCCTGCATGGCCGTGATTCGTATCACAGTTGAGTACAGCCCGCGCCGTCGCTTCGCGAATCTCACACCACGGGCCGTTCAGTTTGCATCCGCCGCCGGCTGGTCGGAGTCCGGGAGCCCGCGGCCGAAATGACGCACGTACAGCTTGTAGGCGAGATGTCTCGCGAGCAGCAAAGGAGGCATCCGCACCCAGTGCGACCGCGCGAGCAGAGCCAACCGCGCCAGAACCGCGCGCCGGCGGTGTGCATCCGGATGCTGAGGAAACAGAGCCTCCGGAACGAGGCGATCCATGAGGCTCAGGACGGGCCCGCTCGGCGCTGCACCGCGAGAAGCCTCGAGCACGGCGCTCGGCACCGGTGTGCCGAGCAGGCCATGCGCGTATCTCAGGCCGTAGAACGCCGGACACGCCAGATCGAGCTGCATCGCCCTCGGCCAGAAACGATCCCAGAAGCCGGGCTCACACGCGGCGAAATGCCTCAGGAGATCGTCGATGTCGACGAGCTCACGCAGCGCATCGTCCATTTCGCCGCCGTAGAACAGATGGGCCATGGCATGCAGCACCATGTCGACGGGGGCAAGCACGGCGAAGCGTGACCCTTCCACTCTGCGCGCCTCTGCAAGCAGCAGCCGGGCATCGGGGCGGAGACGCGCGGTGCGCATCAGCACGTTGTGATGCAGGTCGACCTCGACTTCCCGCTCGACGTGCGTCATCGGCGGAAGCTCGTGCGTCCAGACGCGGTAATAGTTTTCGTCGTACGGAGTGAGCTCCGCGGCGCGCCAGCCGCAGGCTGCGAGACGCGACTCGACACGAGGGAGAGTCTCCTCAGGCACCAGCAGATCGACGTCCGCGAACAGCCGGCCTGCAGCGTTCGGCAGATCCGCGAGCAGGTACGCGCTTCCCTTCAGCGCGACGAGGGGCAGGTCCGTCTCGTCTCTCAGCGCCCAGGCGATTCGATTCAGCTCCCAGCGGGCCACGCGGGCTCTCGAGTCGCAGATTGCCTGCGCGCCGACGAGAGCGTCCTGGGCGACCTGGGGAAGACGAGACAGAAGATTCGCGTCACGGACACCACGGGCGAGGCGTCCCAGGAGCCGCGCACGCCGCGCCACCCGCAGCGTGAGATCGAGCTCACGCGGAGGAAGCCGCACGATCGAGGCGGGTTCGCGGAGGGCAGCGAGCAGGAGCCGGCGCTCCTCCCCGTGCTGCACGCGGATGTCAGGGCTCTTCGCCATTTGCGAGTGCGTCCAGAGCGGCCACCGCCTGCTCGAGATCCGAGTAGATCAACCGGTAACCCGGCGCAGCCTCGATGAGTCGCGACACGGCCTCGAAGGCGGGCTCGCCGAGCAGCTCGTAATTGAACGCGTTCGTCGCGAGGTGCATGAACACGTCGGCCGGATCGGCGCGCTCGAACGACAGCGAAGCGCCTTCGACCCAGCGGGGGAACACGACCCACCCGGCCGGGGCAGGCTCTTCGGCCCGGATGACGCTCGTCCGCGGCGGCTTGAGATGCGAGATCGTGCCCTTGCGGGTGTTGGGAATCACCGGCCCGAACTCCGCATCGGGTGCGAAGCGCCGAATGACGGAAATGGATTCGTTCTTGAGCGGCATCGGTCGCGGAACGGGAATCAGCTCGATTCCGCCAGGTCGCATCAGACCGAACTCGTCGGAGAAGAGGCGCCATCCGCGATGCACGAGCGCCGCACAGAGAGTCGTCTTGCCGTGGCCGGGCGCAGCAGGCAGCAGCAGCGCCCGGCCGTTCCGCTCCACCACGGCAGCGTGCAGCATCAGGAAGCCGTGGAAGCGCATCGCGAGCGCAAGATTAATGCCCCATTCGAGCACCGCGAGCCCCTGCCCTGCCGGCATGTCCTCGTGCGGTGCGAGGCCGTCGACGGAAAAGCGTACCCGTCGCCCGGGGCGACGGCCGAAGTGCCAGACTTCCCGAAGGTCGGCGTGACAGCTGAAGACGCGCTCCCCCTCGAGGAGTGGATGATCGCGATAGAGCCGCTGCAGTGGTGCGTGCAGCCCGACGATGCTCACCCGAAGGAGAAGCTCGAATGGACCGACCCGGACCCCGACGCCGCTCCCGGACAGTCGCGCGCGCCATTCGTCTTCCGGAAGCTCACCGACCGTTCTGTCAGTCGCCTGCGAAGCCGTCACGCCCGTTCGACCAGTCCGATCTCCTCGAGCCGCATCATGAGTTCAGCAACGTACGAACGCAGCTCGTCTTCGGGAGGCACGCCCCGCATGCCTGCGAGTGACGCGGCGATCTCGGTGAGACTGCGGGGCTCCCGCAGTACCTCGTTCAGCAGGATCCAGCTCGAATCGTTGAGGAAGTGTGTCTTGCCCGAGGGACGGTGGTACAGGACGTAGTTCCCATTCCATGCCGACCACCGCAGGTCCGCGCCGTCCGCGGCGATCCATCGCGGAGTTTCGGTTTCGGAGTGCAAGCGAGAGACCTGGGGCGCGATGTCAGTATCCACTGCGGCGGTTCACGGCACGCCGCGCGGGCAGGCCCTGCGGCCTGCCCGGAAAGCTCGCCACAGGCGTCAGAATACTGACTTGACCTTGATCGCGGAAGCGAAGGACGAAAGTGCCGTAGCCGACACGAGGAAACCGCGTGCGACGCCCTTGTTGTAGTAGCCGGGAAGCGTCGCCTTCCACCTGATCTTCCCGTACCGGTCCGTACCGTCCTTGTACCAGTACACCCCACCTTCCTTGCACATCTGCTCGATGGTGACGGGCTTGGAAGGGTCACCCGCGTTTCCACTCTTGTCGGGTCTGTAGTACTGCCGCTGCGTGATGTACTGCACGTGCAGCATCGGACGGTCACCGAGGTCGAGCTTCGTCGGCGTGCCGTCGACGGCCGAGGCCATATCGAGGCACTGCACGCGCCCACCTTCACCGATCGCCTTGCTGGCGTGCTTGACCGTTCCGATCAGGTTGCTCGACTGCGCGAGCGCAGCACCGCTCTGCAGAGTCAGAACCGTCGGCAGCGCAGCCGACGCGCCGCGCAGCAGCGCACGCCGGCTCACGTTCGATGGAGTATGGCTGGCCGGCGGCGTCACGGAGTGCGACCCTTGCTCCCTGGACATTTCTGAGCGCTCGTCGGGCATTCACAAAGCTCCTGAACAGGCGTGCGAGGACCCCACCTCACCGATCTATATGCAAGACTCCGACCCGGTATCAGAAAACCTCGACAAGTCAAATACTTACGATAATAACAAGCCGCTCCGATGGATCCACTTGTAAAGCCCGCCGACACCGACGCACACGCAGCCGAAGCGCCACGCATCGCGGAGAGCCGCGGGAGGTATGCAATTGTAGTTCTCCTCCTGCTCTCGGGGATCGCCCTCGTCGCCCTCGTCCTCACGACCGGACTTCCCTCGCGCACCCGTTTTCTGGCGCTGCTCAACAACGCCGGGCATGCCCTGATCTTCGGCCTGCTGGCGTGGATCGGCCTTCGCCTGCGCGCCGCGTTTCGTCCGACCCCGCCGCCCGTGCTGCGGGATTACATCGGGATACTGTGCGCGGTCGTTCTGATCGGCGGTGTGACCGAACTGATTCAGTTCGCAACCGGACGCGGCGCCTCTTTCGACGATGTGCTGATGGACACGGCAGGCGCCACCTTCGCGCTGTGCCTTTCAGCGCTCCGCGCCCGCTCCCGAAGGCACACGAGGGAGCCCCCGCGTCAACGACGGATGCTCGTTGCCGGTGCTCTCCTCAGCGCGACGATCGTAGCGGCACCTCTGACCCATGCCACGGTCGCGTACGTCATCAGGCGTGCCGAGTTCCCCGAGATCCTTTACCCGGACGCACCACTGGCACTTTACTTCGTGCAGGCGGGAGGAACCGACATCGAGATCGTGCCGCTGCCCGAGCGCTGGTCGGAAGGCCCCTCGCGCAATGCGCTCCGTGTCACAACCAGGCGAACGAGAACGCCGGGAGTGAGCATCATCGAGCCCGAGCCGGACTGGCGCGAGTACTCTGCACTCACGGTCGACGTCGTGAATCCGGAGGCGCGTCCGCTCCACCTGATGGTACGAGTGCATGACACGGCGCACGATCATCGCCACGAGGATCGCTTCAACCGCGCGTTCGTCGTACCTCCCGCGACTCGCTCCCGGATTGAGATATCCCTCACGGAAATCGCATCGGCCCCGAAGGATCGGGTGCTCGATCTGTCGCGTGTCGCGGGCGTCGTGATCTTCGAGCGCAGCCCCGAGGTGCCCGTCGGAACGAGCTTCTACATCGTGCGCGTTGCACTTGAGTGAAGTCGCGCACGCGCGTCGCCACACAGCGGTGCCAGAATACGTGAGTCAGTGAAGCACGCGGTGACTGTGCTGGCATCGATCGTCGGTGCGCAGCGACAGCTTGCGAGCCGGTCAGGCTCGCGCTTTACTGGCATCGAACGCGAGGGCAAACCCGTCGCGAGGCGGGGACGCAAAACTTCCGGTCTCGGCATGTTCTGTCGCTTGATGCCGAGATAGCGGGGTCGCCGCCGCGGGAGGAAGAACCGACCTGTGGCGTCCGTCCGATGTAACCGGTCACCGACCACGCTGTTCGGACGCGTCGGGTCCCTGTGTTCGTGTGTCAAGCACTGTGGAGGTCCAGAGTGTCCGATGCGATTCGTCGGTTGAATGGCGCCAACGGTCTGCTTGCCCTTCTCGCAGCGTCGACGCTGGTCGCCTGCGGAGGCGGGGATTCGTCGGAGGCGGATTCGCCCACGGCCCCTGTGCAGCAGCCGCCTCCTTCTTCCCAGACCGGCAACCGTCCGCCCACGATTTCGGGCACTCCCCAGAAGTCCGTCGTCGTGGGACAGGCGTACAGCTTCAAGCCCGCCGCGAACGATCCGGACGGCGACTCACTGACCTTCACGATTCAGAACAAACCGTCCTGGGCGAGCTTCGATGAGAAGAGCGGCAGGCTCACGGGCACTCCCCAGGCAGGCGATGTCGGAACGACCTCGGGCATCGTGATCACGGTGAGCGATGGGCTGGCGAGCGCGTCTCTCGCCGCGTTCTCCATCACGGTGGATCAGATTGCAACCGGCTCCGTCACTCTGGACTGGACGCCGCCCACCCAGAACACGGACGGCAGCGCGCTCACGAATCTCGCCGGGTACAGGATTCTGTACGGGAAGAGTCCGTCCTCGCTCACCCAGGTCATCGACGTCGCGAATCCCGGGCTCACGTCGTACGTCGTGCAGAACCTGTCGCCGGCGACCTGGTACTTTGCGATCAAGTCCTATAACAGCGCCGGCGTCGAGAGTCTGCCCTCGAATCCCGTCAGCGCGACCGTGAACTGACGCCCCGGCGCGGGATCTTCAGGACGCGCCGTTCGAACGAGCGGTCTGAAGCGCCCGCTCGAGGCGAGCGAGCGTTCGGTCACGCCCGAGCAGCGCCACGGTCTGATCGATCGGGGGTGACACGGTGCCGCCGCTGACCGCGACGCGCAGCGGTTGCGCGACTTTCCCGAGTCCGACGCCGAGCTGCTCCGCGAGCGCGCTCAACTCGTCGTGGATCGCGGAAGCGGTCCATTGCGCGAGCCTCTCGAGCCGCGCCTGAACCTGCTCGAGAACCGGCGCGGTCTCGCGCGTGAGATGCTTTGCGGCAGCCTTCGGATCGAGATCGATCTCGTCCACGAAGAAGTAGCGGCTCTTCTCCGCCATCTCCTTCAGCGTCCTGGTGCGCTCGCGCTGGGCGACGATCACGCCCTGGAGCAGTTCCGTGTCGTCGGTGTCGATCCCGAGCCTCTCGAGCTGATAGCGCAGATGCGGCACGATCCGTGCCGGCTCCATGCGCATCATGTGCTGCTGGTTCAGCCACAGCAGCTTCTCCGGATTGAACGTCGAGGCAGCCTTGTTCACGTCGCGGATATCGAAGGCCGCGATCATTTCCTCGCGCGTGAAGAGCTCCTGATCGCCATGCGACCATCCGAGGCGCACGAGGTAGTTGAGCAGCGCGTCGGGCAGGAATCCTTCTTCCTGGTACTGCAGAACGCTCACCGCACCGTGCCGCTTCGACAGCTTCGTGCCATCCGGTCCGAGAATCATCGGCACGTGCGCGTACGCCGGAGGCGTCGCACCGAGGGCGCGCAGCATGTTCATCTGCCGCGGCGTGTTGTTGAGGTGGTCATCACCGCGGATCACGTGCGTGACGCCCATGTCCATGTCGTCCACGACCACGCAGAAGTTGTAGGTGGGCGTGCCGTCCGAGCGCGCGATGATGAGATCGTCCAGCTCGGCGTTCTGGAATACGACCTGACCGTGGACGAGATCGTCCACGACGACGGTACCTTCCTGAGGATTGCGGAAGCGGATGACGGGCTCGACGCCCGGGCGAGGCTCGGTCCGGTCCCGGCACGCCCCGCTGTAGCGAGGCTTCTCCTTGCGGGCGAGCTGCTGCGCCCGCATCGCCTCGAGCTCTTCCTTCGTGCAATAGCACCGGTAAGCCGTCCCCTCGGCCAGCATCCGCTCGAGGACCTCCCTGTAGCGCCCGAAGCGTTCGGACTGGTAGTACGGGCCTTCGTCATGGTCGAGCCCGAGCCAGCGCATGCCGTCGAGAATCACGCGGACGGCTTCCTGCGTCGACCGCTCCCGGTCGGTGTCCTCGATTCTCAGGATGAATCTGCCGCCCATGCGCCGGGCATACAGCCAGCTGTAGAGCGCCGTACGCACGCCCCCGACGTGCAGCATTCCGGTGGGGCTGGGGGCGAAGCGGGTAACGACGGTCATCAGCGGCTCTCCGGGGTCGAATCGAGGGCGGGCAATGGTAGCAGGGGTGTCGGGGCTCCGCCTTGGGAGTCAACGGATTGCGTCGACGGAAAGCGGGCCGTAGACTTGCGCCCCTCTCTGGATGGGCGGTTAGCTCAGCGGTAGAGCACTGCTTTCACACGGCAGGGGTCACTGGTTCAATCCCAGTACCGCCCACCACCTCCTCCTGCCTCGCTCTTCAACCTGTCGGCCGTCTTTACAGCTACCCGTGTCACCCGGCCAGCGGAAACGCGTACGTTCTTGATTTTGCAAGGATTTGCCCGCTGGCACGGCTATTGCTCAGACAGCGCTGCCGGAGGCCGTTCGCCCCGGTCCAGAACCACAACAGAGGCATGGAGCAATGAGGAACAGACTGACGGTAGTGCTTGGGGCTCTGGTGCTCTGGGCTGCGTCGACGGGAGCTCACGCCGCATACGTGAGCGCGACCTGGACCGATGTCGTTACCCAGCAGCAGAAGCTCTCATCGAGTCTCTTCGACCAGCTCTGGTACGGGATTCCGGGCAGCCACACCTGGACGCACGACATCACGGACAGTGGCTTCACCCCCTTCCACGACATCGCAGAGAGCTTTACGCTGGGCATCCAGATCTACGACGACGGCGACGCGGGTGACGAGGAGGCACTCATCTGGTTGCCTCTCGCGCTTCCGGAGTCGTCCGGACCGTCCTACTTCGAGATCTCCGGAGATGACCTGGGTGGCTGGGCGATCGGCAGCCTGCTCGAGCTCAACGCGCTCGGTCTCCTCACGGTGACGGTGACGGCCCTCAAGGGCGATTTCTGGGTGGGTAACTCCTACCTCACCGTCAACGGCCTCAAGAATGTGGTGGGGGTCGTTGAACCCGCGACGTTCGCGCTGTTCGGCCTCGGCCTCGCTGCCGCCGGTCTCGCAACCCGCCGCCGTCGCATTTCGCCAGTCTGACGACCCCGGCCTTCGAAAGTGACTTCGTAAGTCGAATGGCCCCTTCGGGCGCGAGCTCGAAGGGGCCATTTCTTCCAGGGTGCTTTTCGTTCAAGCCCTGCTTGCATCCACGCTGGAGGCGAGCCCCAGATCCGCGCTCGTCACGAGCTTGCCTTCCGCCATGATCACCGCGCGATTCACGCGATTCTCGAGCTCCCGGACGTTCCCGGGCCACGCGTAGGCCTCGATGGCTCGAACGGCATCCTCCGAGAACCGGAGCGGCGGCCGCGCATTGCGGGTGCACGCCTGCTGCAGCAGGTAGGTCGCGATGAGCACCGCATCCCCTTCCCTCTCGCGCAGCGGCGGAATGGTGACCGTCACTTCGCTGATGCGGTAGTAGAGGTCCATGCGGAAGTTTCCGCGCTCGATCTCCGCCTCGAGATTGCGGTTCGTCGCGGCGATAACCCGCACATCGACCGGGATCGGCTGCCTGCCGCCGATGCGCTCGATGACGCGCTCCTGCAGGAAGCGCAGCATCTTGGCCTGCAGGGCGAGCGGCATGTCGCCGATCTCGTCAAGGAACAGCGTACCGCCGTTCGCGCTCTCGATCTTGCCGATCGTCTGTTTCACCGCGCCAGTGAAGGCGCCCTTTTCGTAGCCGAAGAGCTCGCTCTCGAGCAGCGTCTCGGGAATGGCGGCACAGTTGATCGCCACCATCGGCTTACCCGCGCGCGGGCTGAGCGCATGCAGTGCGGACGCCAGCCGCTCCTTCCCGGTTCCGCTCTCGCCGAGGAGCAGCACCGTGACTTCCGTCGGCGCGAGCCGCTCGATCATGCGGCACACCCTGAGCATCGCGGGGCTGCCTGCGATCACACCGTCAAGACCCGATTTCGACTTCGCTTCGGTGAGCCGCTGCAGCTCGGTCTCTATCTCGTGGATGTGGACCGCGCGCTCGATGATCATCGACAGCAGCTCGGTGTCGACCGGCTTCTGACAGAAGTCGTAGGCGCCCATCGCGATCGCCCGCAGGGCGTGCTCACGCCCCTCGCGTCCGGTGACCACGATCACCTTGGTCCGCGGCGCGATGCGCAGCGTCGCGGCGAGTGTCGCGAAACCTTCCTCGACGCCGTTCGGATCGGGAGGCAGACCGAGATCCTGCAGCACGACGGCGGGCGAGTGACGCTCGACGGCCTCGAGAGCCGCTTCGCGCGTACCCACGCAGATGACCTCGAAGCCCTCGAACGCCCACTTGAGCTGGCGCTGCAGTCCCGGATCGTCCTCGACGACGAGCAGCTTACGCGACATGGCCGGCACTCAGAGGCGGCGCGACGGGCAGCCTGATGATGAACCGCGTTCCCCTGCCCGGCGCGCTCTCGACGTCCACGCTGCCGCCGCACTTGCGGACGAATTCCCGCGCTTCGTATGCACCGATTCCCATCCCTTCCTTCCCTTTCGTGGTATCGAACGGGCGGAACAGACGCGTGCGAATGAACTCGGCGTCCATTCCGATGCCAGTATCCGCCACTTCGATCACGGCGTGCTGCGCCGCGCGTCGCACGATGACCGACACCGTTCCGTCCTCCGGCGTCGCGTCCTGCGCGTTGCGCACGACGTGCTCGAGCACGTCGAGCAGGCGATCCCGGTCGAGGATGACCTCGATCTCGCGATCTCTGACGTCGAGTCGCGGCGCAGGCCGGCGCGTCGCGGTACGCCGTACGAGCTCCGCGCACAGCTCGCCGAGCTCCACGCGGCGGGCCTGCTCGGTCAGCACGCCGCTGCGCAGATCCTCCATCAGCCGCGTCATCCGTTTGACCGAGCTGTCGATCGTCAGAATGGCGTCGTCGATGAACTCGGGATTGTGACGATGCCTGGCCGCGTTCTGAACGACGAGCGCCTGCTGCGCGATGAGATGCCGCAGATCGTGCATGAGCACCGTCGTGAGACGGTTCACCGCCTCGAACTGCTGGGCTTCCGCGAGCCGCTTCGCCGCCTGCTCGAAGGCAAGGTGACTCGCGACCTGGCGCCCCGCCGCCCGCAGCAGATCGATCTCCTCCCAGGTGAGCCGGATCGCGACGAGCGGCTGACCGAGAACCACGAAGCCGACGAGCGACTCACCGCACACCAGCGGCACGATGAACGAGAAACGCTGATCGTCGAGGAGCCATGCCGGCGGCAGAGGTGCTCCGCCTCTGTTCCTCCCGCCTCGCAGCTCCTCGAGGTCGTAGATCCACTCACGGGTGCGCAGCCACTCGAGGAACTCCGCCGCCCCCGATTCCTGGGGCCCATCGGGAGGCGCCAGATCTCCTCCCGCCGGGACATAGGTGCCGTGCGCATCGCGCAGCCACAGGCCGCCCGCACCGCAGTGGATCAACGCGCTCATGGCGTGGGTCACGCGTTCGTGGATCGGCTCATCGGTCGTCGCCGAAAGCGCTTCGGTGAGCTTGCGCCATTCCGCACGGTAGTCGTAGCGGTACGGAAAGATGTACTTCGCCACCATGACTCGTGCCCAGGCGCGAACCTGGTGGGAGAGCACTGCGGCGACGAGCACCAGCGCCGCGCCGGTCAGGAAGACCGTCTGCGCGACCGCCCCCCAGGTGCCGCCGAGCGTGCGAACCAGATAGCTCACCGCAGCCATCGCGAGGACGTAAGCCGCGCAGGCGAGCAGCGCGGCGTTGAAGAAGACGACCCGCGGCGAGAGGAGAGAGGCGGCCTGCCACACCTGGATACGCTGCAGACCGATCGCGAACAGCACGCCGAGCAGCGCATTGACGGGACCCCGGGCGGTCCACAACGCCTGATCGATGGCACCCTTGAGCAGCGAGATCGAATACAGACACAGATCGAAAGTGAAGAGCGCTCCGACGGCGAGCCAGACGTACCGGAGACGCCACTCGCCTCCCCTGCGCGTGTTGCGCGCGACCTGCTCGACGAGCACCAGTCCGAGGATGGAGATCGTCAGACCTCCCCAGAGCCAGGCACTGGCGAAGTAGTGCGCGGAGGAGCTGCCTCCGGCGATCAGAGAACCCGCGGAAGCCAGAACCGCGGCGACAGCGATGCCGGCCAGGACTCTCAGCGCTCCCCGTCCAACAGCGGGATCCGCCGACCGGGCAAGAAGCTTGGCGAGGACGTACGCCCATGCCAGGCCACGGAGATACTCGATGGCGAGGAAGAGGCCCAGGGGGACCGCGACGCCCGCCTCCCCCATCAGAATGAAAGCGGACCATGCGACCTGCGCAGCGAATACGGCGGCGATTCCCGAGCCCGCGCACCTCGCTCGCCAGCGCGTGAACGTGAGGATGAGGAGAGCCAGGAAAGTGGCCGCGCAGAGGACATAACTCAGCATGGGTGCCGCGGATTGTGTGGTCTTTCCCGAAAGCAGACCAGCGCCGTCCCGCGGGGTGTGACTTGCGTCAACCGAACGCCGCGGCCCTGTCGGACTCCTTTACGATCCAGGCAGGCCGCCCCGCGCGACAAACACGTAAGTCATTGAAACACCAAGGCTTATCAAGTGCTGCAGCGATCGGAGCGGTCCGATCATCGAACCAACGAAAGCGAAGACATGAAACGACATATTGCAGCAGCACTGGCGGCGGGGATCCTCGGATTGAGTCTTTCCCAGGCCGGCCACGCGGTGATCATCACGAGCGGCCCTTACATGAACGTCGACGTCGGTTCCGTCGACATCTTCATTGCCGAAGCTGCGCAGCAGGGCAATAGCAGTCCCACCACAGAAACCAACTGGGTCAACTCGGTTCTCAGCTCGCTCGGTGTGGACCCCGTGACCTATCAGATCAGGGACACCAACGTGAGCTACTACGAAACGGACCAGGCGGGGGTGTTCGCATTCGCGATCACGGGTCCGGCACCGGAGTACTTTCTCATCAAGAATGCGACGCGCATCGCACTCTTCCAGAACCTTGCCGATCTCGCCTGGGGCGTGTTCGACTCGAATCTGCTCAGCGATGCGATGAATCTGCCGAGCAAGGACTTTCAGATAAGCCACGTCACTCGCTTCGACGGGCCGCCGACGACGAGCGTTCCCGAGCCGGGTTCCCTTGCCCTCATCGGCATGGGTCTCGCCGCGCTGGGATTCTCTCTGCGCCGCAAGATGCGCTGAAACACGAAGCAGCGCTCGAATCAGAAAAGCCCGGCTTCGCCGGGCTTTTCTTTATCCGCCCACTTTCCCCGGAGTTCTGTTTATCTGATCCCGTCGTCGATCTCGACGAGTCGAATTCGACACACACGGTGCATCGAGACGTGATGCGTCGGACTTGACAGAAACTGCTTCCGATCGCGACGCAAAGGCAGGCGGCAAGTTTCGCGCCGCCTGTGTGCTGAATGTCGGCACGTGCCGACAGATTGCGTTCACTCGAGCTCAGCGATTTACTGGGCCCCAAGCTCAAGGGCAAACCCGCTGTGAAGCGGGGACGCAAAGCCTCCGGTCTTGGGCACAGGGAAAGTCCTGAAGATAGCGGGGTTGCCGGCAACGACGGAGTCGTCAAGTCCGTCGAGCCAGCCGCCCACTTCTCGCCCCGACCGCGCTTCGCAGCCCGAGCGATACCACTTGAGGGTCGTTACGGAACGGTCGGGGAACGATGGACGGACACCGGACTCTGCGCAGCCCGTGGCTGCTGCACGCTGCACTTTACCTGCTGGCTGCGATCAGCCTCGCGAGCTGCGGAGGCGAGGATCAGACGGACGACGGCAGTGCTGATCCGCCGCCAGTCTCAGCACCGGTCGGTGGCCCTCCTCCGGAGCCCGAGCCCCCCGGCACGCCACCTCCGGCGAACAATCCGCCCGTGGTCAATGTCGCACCGAGCACCGCAGTCAGGGTCGGTGAGCAGTACGACTATCAGCCCGACGCGACCGATGCCGACGGCGACACGCTGACGTTCTCGATCGTCAATCGTCCCGAATGGGCGAGCTTCGATGAGAGCACGGGCCGCCTGAGTGGAATCCCCCGTGATGGAGATGTCGGCGAATCCGCAGCGATCGAGATCGTCGTCTCCGACGGCACTGACAGCGTTACGGTCGGGCCTTTCCACATCGTGGTGCAGCCGCGTGATGAGGCTCCGGCGCCATCGAACAACGCCCCGACCATCTCCGGTGCACCGCCGACGACCGTCGTCGCGGGCCAGAGCTACAGCTTCCAGCCCACTGCTTCCGATGCCGACGGCGATACGCTGACATTCTCGATCGTCAATCGTCCCTCATGGGCAAGCTTCAACTCGCGCACGGGCCGGCTCTCCGGCACTCCTGGGACGAATCACGTCAGGAGCTACACGAACATCGTGATCTCCGTGAGCGACGGCAAGGCGACCGCAGCGCTGAACGCCTTCACGATCACCGTGCAGGCACCGCCGAATGGTGCCCCGACGATCTCGGGCACGCCGGCGACGACGGCCACGGTCGGCACCGCCTATTCCTTCCGCCCGACCGCGAGCGATCCGGACGGTGACACGCTGTCGTTTTCGATCGAGAACAAGCCTTCCTGGGCGAGCTTCAGCATCTCGACCGGCCGCCTCTCGGGCACGCCGGGCTCGTCCCACGTCGGGTCCTACCCGAACATCATCATCAGCGTGAGCGACGGCAAGACCTCGACGTCCCTGCCGGCCTTCACGCTCAACGTGAGCGCGGCGCCCACATCCAACTCTCCGCCGACCATTTCCGGCACGCCTGCTACCAGCGTGAACGTCGGTGCGAGCTACAGCTTCCAGCCGAACGCGTCCGATCCCAACGGCGATACGCTCACATTCTCCATCCAGAACAAGCCCGAGTGGGCGTCGTTCAACACCTCGACCGGGCGACTTTCGGGAACTCCGACGTCCGCGCACGTCGGTACGTACTCGAACATCGTGATCTCCGTCAGTGACGGCAATTCGACCGTGTCGCTGCCGCCGTTCTCGATTACCGTGAACGAGATCGCGACCGGGTCCGTGACCCTGACGTGGACACCGCCGACCGAGAACACCGATGGCTCACAGCTGACGAATCTCGCCGGGTACCGCATCTACTACGGCACGTCGCCGGGCACGCTGGACCGGAGCGCCCAGGTCGCCAACCCCGGCCTCACGTCCTACGTGATCGAGAACCTCTCGCCGGGAACGTGGTACTTCGCCATCAGTTCGTACACGACTGCCGGTATCGAAAGCGTCCGCTCCAACCCGGTCTCCGCAACGGTGAGGTAGGCAGGTGGTGAGCTGATACGGAGATCGTCTCCGCACCCGGCGCGAGCAGTCGCGTCGGGTGCGGAAGCCCACGAAACGGAAAGCGGGTTCGTAAGGAAGCTCAGCCGTCGATGAGCTTGAGCACCTCGGCGGTCTTTTCCCGCATGAGCTGCTCGCTCCCGCGCGACTCCACGTTGAGCCGCACCAGCGGCTCGGTGTTGGACGCACGCAGATTGAAGCGCCAGTCGTCGAACTCCATCGAGAGC